>Ga0187892_10000008_pt1 | contig 413353 bp, 333 predicted proteins | sample MA1701073metaG_FD_139345 | JGI IMG/M metagenome (GOLD analysis project Ga0187892, IMG submission 139345) | Bio-ooze microbial communities from a basaltic lava cave in the Kipuka Kanohina Cave System on the Island of Hawaii, USA - MA170107-3 metaG ...
AGAGAGATTGAGGGATTACTGCAAATGCTGAACGGACAGACCGATTAGGAGACCACCCGCCCAGCTTATGAGACCAGCCGATCCATTCGCAACCGGAGTCGGGCAGGATCCGAGGATTCCCCGGCAACATGGACTTCTCGGTCAGAGCGCCGGTACGGCACCACCCCCTATCGTCTTTGTCGTCGACGACGACCCGACCGTCCGGCAAATGCTGGGGTGGCACATTGAATCCGAAGGGTTTGGCGTCGAATGCTTTGCCTCAGCGGAAGAATGCCTCAGGGCGATCGATTCAACGATGCCGGAGTGCGTTGTTGTAGACATCGGCCTTCCCGGACGGAGCGGTATCGAGCTTGCGGAGGAACTCAACGACAAGTGCGCGACAACGTCCGTAATTTTTTTCACAGGAAACGAGGATGCAAAGATCGCAGACCAGGCGATGAAGACCGGAGCGCAGGTTTATTGCGCGAAATCGCGAGGACCTGAGGCTCTGGTGGCTTGCGTCAATGAAGTAATACGCTCGGATCGGCGCGAGCGGCAAGAGTTCGTCCGAACCCAGGAGACTTCCGGTCAAATGCTCGAACTGACCCCGCGGGAACGAGAAGTGCTCGAATTGCTCATCCTGGGTTACACAAACCGACAAGTCGGGGTGCTTCTTGGAATCAGTTCCAAGACGGTGGCGACTCACCGGGCGAGTTTGATGAGGAAATCCCAGTCTGATTCGATGGCCACCCTGATGCATCGCTGGCAGGAGTATCGAGCGGGCGTTCAGACACCGGTTGGCTGACGCGTACCATCTGGCACGGCGGCCTATTGCTGTGCTTGAATTGAAACCTTCATTCTACCGAAGAACGTCGGGCCGCCTGCCGCCAATTCCTAGGTTCGACAAAGAAAAAGCACAAGTACATCTGGGGCGCATGCAGGACGCTCCCTCAATGCACCAGTGCCGTGAAAAACCGACCGAACTATGTAGTTTCCCTCGCCGACCAGCCCCTATCCGGTAGATCGATATGCGAAATCGCGTCGCAACGGACCATGATCGATTCTTGGTCGCGCGTGCCGGTCGCCTCGTACACGGTCGCATTGGTGAGGAGCAAGAATCCTTCCTTGCAGTCGCGGATGGTGTCAGAAGGTCGGATGGCAGAGCTGGTGTTAACGGCCACGTGTAAGGTCCCAGCGATCCGCACACCCGTGACCAAATAAATCGTCAGCTCACAGCACTTGGTCGACTTATCGATGCCTTGCTGCTTGAGCACACTCATTTCACAGTTAACATCGGCAGAACAAATGCACCGTGGCGGTCCGATAAGGAGGTCGCTGTGTAAATGTCAGGCTGTGTTCAAACGGCAGGTCTGGAGGGGTCATAAGGCCGGCCTAGAGAGAGTGTTTGCGAACTCACGGCAAGACCAAGTAAAGCGATCGATAGGACTACGCGGACCGCCCAGCCCCACCGTGCCGGGGAACGGCGAATCGCCTGATCGAACGACGGAATGGCACCTTTCTTCATCTGCCCTTCGAGCAGCATCCAACGTATATAACCCACCAAGCCGCCCGGCGGATGGCGTTCGCGAATGAATGCCCGGACCTCCTGGGCGACGGCGGCGCGGTATTCGTCCGGGCTGCGCCCACCGATGTCTCGAGCGCGCTGAACCGCTTTCGCGGCGATGTCCAAGGGAAAATCCCGGCTTTCTTTTGCGATGGATGCGGTCCAGCATATGCCGACGAGCAGGGTTGTCCCAGTCAGAACCGCAAATCGCCCGTAGGGTCTGCCGGGGGACGCGATGCGAAACGTCACGGCGCCGATGACCAGCCCAAACAACATGAAGAAGAACAAGCCGAGGTAAAATGGCAACAAGGCCGCATAGGACAAGAGCCACGCAAGGGGGAGCGAGACGATCACCCCAACGGCCGTCGCGGACCACCATCGAGCGTGGGAACGCGCCTGCAATACTTCAACGATTGAACGCGTCGCCCCGGATGGTGTTGGCCTGCTTGCCATATTGGCGCCTATCTTCAACCATCCGCTTTTCGTCCGCAACATGGTGAAAACATGCGACTGGGTCGGTGCGTCCGCTCAGCGACGTACCGTTACTCCGCCGCCTTGTTTGCCGCGGGCGGGCTCGGCTTCGCTCTTGGCGGATTGAGGGGTCTGACCGCATCGGGATTCTCGATGATTTGAACAATAAGGGTGACGTTTGGTTCGAGCACCTCTAGTTTACTGGACTCGGTGACCTCACGCCATCGACGTTCAACCAATGGCGGTGGTGGCGAAGGTTGCAAATGCACATGGTTCGCCGCGGATGCATTGGACGGCTTTCCGGCTCCCTCGGCCGGAATCTTGGCCCTTTCCGCTTCGGCGGCGAGCGTTCTCTCGGCCGCTACATCCGTCGAATCAATTAAGCCGACATCGCCAGCGCGTTCCGTGGGAGGACCGCCCTGTTTGACGGCGGCCCCGGACTCCGAGGATAGGAGCTTGGGGTCGATGCCCACGATTTTCAGCAAGCCGTCGGTTAGCGCGTCGTCACGAGTCTCAGATTTGTTAATTGCCAGGTCGGTACCCTCAATGGAACCAGTCTCGTCGTTGCGCATCGTCCCTTCCCCGGGCACGTCGGCCTGACGTTGTTCACCAAGAAGTTGCACGACGCTGCGACTCTTCGCGACGCCCTGAACGGAGATAGGACCGGCTACCATCGCAACCGAGTCACCCAGCCCACCCTCTGCAGCGAGGTCGGTCAGCAAGTGGTCAATCTGGCGCGGCGACGCATGGACAAGAATCTGATCCTCATTGGCTGCTTTGAAGTTCACACCGGCTTTCCCCTGAAAAAAGAACCGTGTCCCGGAAGGCGTGCGGGCGCCGGACGGCGATGCGAGGTCCGAAACCTGTTGATTGGATAATGCGACCGCGACTCTCGTTGCGACCTTCTCCCTCTCCGCCTGGTTGCGTACCGTGACTTGCAGGCGTAAAGGCTCAAAAGTGAAAGTCTGGACTCGCAGCGCATTGGGATCCAGCCCGTTACGAAGCTGCTGATCAACGCTTGCCAATGTCGCAGATTTAACGATTCCCCCAGCGCCAGATCCAACCTCCATAGGAATTCGTCCGGTTAACGGCGTCCCATTCGCCGCGATATCCCTCACCCGCGAAGCCAGGGCCTCGGCAGTTTCTGCATCGCTGGCCCGCGAGCCTCCTTCCACCTTCACGTCGGCGTCAAGGACTTCATGCTGGGCCAATTCAGCGCCGCTTTTGGAACCGTGTCGGGTCTGTTCATTCGTAAACCACCATCCGGTTAGGACGACCAATCCCACCATGGCCGCCATCGAAAGTCGCGCCACCCACGTCATTCTACCGTGAGTCTGGTGAGGACGAGGCTCCGGAAGTTCGTCGAGCAAGACGGTTCGTTCGAGGATCGCCGTCGTATCGCCCAGGATTGATGACGGCGCGGCATGGCGCGGAAGCGACGAAACGGCCTGTGCGGTCCGCCGCAGGTCCGCAAGCAACTGACGCGCCGATTCATCTTCACGCAACACCCGCTCGATGATTTGCCGCTCGCGCGGGTCAAGCTCGCCGTCGATGTAACCCGACAACAATTCGCCCAACTGTTCTCCATCAATCCTGGCCATGACCGAACCCTATTCCCTTTCCCGCGTCAGCGCGGGATCAATCGCCTGTTGCAGCGCAATTCTCGCACGAAACAACCGCGATTTCACCGTCCCCGGCGGGACCTGCAGGATCGACGCGATCTCCTGATAGTCAAATCCCTCGATGTCCCGCAACACAACGACCGCGCGTTGATCTTCATCCAACGATTGCAACGCGTGGGCAACAGCCCGGTGCAGCTCAGCTTCGTCAGGCCCGCGGGTTGGATCGTCGATGGACTCGTTCCTCGCCCGCCTGGCCAGCTCGTCCGTCTGTGCTCCCGTTTCCCCGGCGTTCGCATCCAGCGGCAGCGTTCGACGCCGACGGACGTTGCGGCGATGCGAAAGCGACAGGTTGACGGCCACGCGAAAGATCCAGGTGTAGAACCCGCTCTGACCGCGGAAGCCGCTCAGCCCTTCGAACGCCTTGAGGAATGCTTCCTGTGTCAGGTCGCGAGCGTCTTCCAGATGGCCGCAAATCCGCCAACAGGCGTTGAAAACCCGGTCCTGGTACTTGCGAACCAGCTCCCCATACGCCTCAGTCTGCCCACGCTTGACCCTGTCGATCAGAATGTCGTCCCCCACTTGGGCTGACCCAGGCGATCGTCCGCAAACTTCACCATTCCTTGGATTTGGACGCTCAATCATCGCTGGAGTTCCCGTTCGGCGAGAAGACGGACCCGCGGCAAGGTCCGATAGCTTTGCATGGATATCATCTCTCGCCGTCTCTGCGGGGTCAACGATACGGGCGGTTCCCAAGAATTGGGGTTATAATGTCCGGACTGGCCGGCCCGCCGGACCGAGCTGCCGGTTGTATCTGCCGAAAGGGAAATATCGGGAAATTACCATGCCGACACTTGTTGAAGACTTCAAAGTAGCGGATCTGACATTGGCCGACTTTGGCCGCAAGGAAATCGTCCTTGCCGAGCACGAGATGCCCGGGCTGATGGCCGTCCGCGAAGAGTATGGTCCCGGCAAGCCACTCACCGGGGCGCGCATCACCGGCTCTCTGCACATGACCATCCAGACAGCCGTGCTTATTGAGACGCTCGTTGAGCTAGGGGCCGACGTTCGTTGGTGCAGTTGCAACATCTTCAGCACGCAGGACCACGCTGCGGCGGCGATCGCCAAGGTGGGTACGCCGGTCTTCGCCTGGAAGGGCGAGTCGCTGGAAGAATATTGGTGGTGTACGAACCAGGCACTTCTGTTTCCCGAAGGCGGACCGAACCTCCTGGTTGACGATGGAGGCGATGCAACGCTGCTAATTCACATGGGCTATGAAGCCGAAAACGTTTTCGCCAAGTCGGGGAAGCTGCCCGACCCCGACCGGGCCGACAATGAAGAAGTGGCGATCATCCTGGCCTTGATCCGCGAGGAATTGCAAAAAGACCCGCAGCGATGGCATCGCATGGTCAAGGAAATTGTCGGAGTCAGCGAGGAGACTACGACCGGAGTCAAGCGGCTATACCAGCGGCAGGCCGAGGGTACGCTGCTCTTTCCCGCGATCAACGTCAACGACAGCGTCACCAAGAGTAAATTCGACAACATTTACGGTTGCCGGCACTCCCTTGTTGACGCCATCAACCGAGCCACCGACGTGATGCTCTCCGGAAAAGTCGCCGTCGTCTGCGGCTACGGCGACGTCGGCAAAGGCTGTGCTCAGAGCCTTCGCGGCCAGGGGTGCCGAGTCGTCGTTACCGAGATTGACCCCATTTGCGCTCTGCAGGCCGCGATGGAGGGGTATATGGTGCTGGCGCTGGAGGACGTGCTGTCCACCGCCGACGTGTTCGTGACCGCCACGGGCAACAAGGACATCATCCTCGCCACGCACATGGCCAAGATGAAAAATCAGGCCATCGTCTGCAACATCGGCCACTTCGATAACGAGATCGACATGGCGGGTTTGAAGCGATTCCCCGGCGTTCGCAAGGAAAACATCAAGCCGCAGGTGGACAAGTGGGTCTTTCCCGACGGCCATTGCATTCTGGTCCTGGCCGAAGGCCGCCTCGTCAATCTCGGCTGCGCCACCGGGCATCCCAGCTTCGTGATGAGCAACAGCTTCACCAACCAGGTGATTGCCCAGATGGAGCTGTGGCAGAACTCTGCGAACTACGAGAAGAAGGTGTATGTCCTGCCCAAGCACCTCGATGAGAAGGTCGCGCGATTACATCTCGCCAAGCTTGGCGCAAAGCTTACCAAGCTCCGCCCCGATCAGGCCGAATACATCAGTGTTCCCGTTGACGGACCGTACAAGTCCGAACACTACCGTTACTAAACGAATTGAATTTGTTTTCCGGGCTGTGCAGCTTCGCGCGGTTTGGTAGGATACGGCCATGGCAAAGCGACGACGATGGGTTTACTTATTCGGAAACGGTCGGGCTGACGGGCGCGGGGATCAGAAGGAACTGCTGGGCGGCAAGGGCGCGGGCCTGGCGGAGATGACGCGGATCGGCCTGCCGGTGCCCGGCGGGTTCACCATTACCACCGAGGCCTGCGCGGCCTACAACCAACGCGGCCAATCCTGGCCGATGGGTTTGGAAAAGGAAGTCCGAGACAACCTTTCTCAGCTCGAGCGCGCCGCTAAGAAGAAACTCGGCGCGGCGAAGAATCCCCTGCTGGTCTCCGTCCGGTCCGGCGCGGCCCGGTCCATGCCGGGAATGATGGAGACGATCCTCAACCTGGGTCTCAACGACGCCTCCGTGGAAGGTCTGTCCAAGGCGTCGTCCAACCGCCGATTTGCACTCGATGCTTATCGGCGCCTCATCATGATGTATGGCTCGACGGCCAAGGGCATCCACCGCGAGCTCTTCGAGACCGCATTCGACGAAATCAAGAATACCCGGACCCGCCGTCGCCTGGGCCGATCGCTTGAGGGGAAGGTCCTCGATACCGAGGTGACCCACGAGGAACTCGAAGAGCTGGTGACTCATTTCAAGGAGATTTATCGGCGGCAATGTGGTGAGGAATTCCCCCAGGATCCGTTTGAGCAATTACGGGGGGCGATCAACGCGGTGTTTGACAGTTGGATGGCCGACAAGGCCGTCACGTACCGCCGCGTCGAAAACATCACCGGCCTATCGGGCACCGCCGTCAATGTCTGCCAGATGGTCTTCGGCAACATGGGCGATGACTGCGGCACGGGGGTCTGTTTTACCCGCGATCCAAGCACCGGCGAGTGCGTTTTCTACGGCGATTTTCTCATCAACGCACAGGGGGAGGACGTCGTAGCCGGCACGCGCACGCCGCTGCGACTGGAGGAACTCCGTACGCTCATGCCCGCGGTGTACGAACAATTGGAGGCCATGCGCGTGATCCTTGAAGTCCACTACAAGGACATGCAGGACCTCGAATTCACGATTGAGCGCGGCAAGCTTTACATGTTGCAGTGCCGAACCGGGAAGCGTTCGCCGCAGGCGGCCTTCAAAATCGCAGTCGATCAGGCAACTAAGCCGCTTCTTTCCGCTCCCGCCACGAAGCGCCTGGTGAAAAAGAGATTCCTGCCGAAGAAATTCGCCACCGCGGCGGCGAAGCCGATCATCACAAAGGAGCAAGCCATTCAGCGAATCAGTGCCGCGGACGTCGAGCGTCTTTTCTTTCCAGTCCTCGATCCCAATTATTCGCCGAACGAACTGCGTCGTCGTCAGATGGGCGAGGGGATTGGGGCGGTCCCCGGCGCGGCAGGCGGACAGGTGGTCTTCACCGCGGAGGCCGCGGAGCTTTGGTCGAAAAACGGGGCAAGCGTCATTCTGGTTCGCAAGGAGACTTCTCCCGAAGACGTCGGAGGCATGTACGTCGCCGCCGGGATTCTGACCGCCACGGGAGGAAAAACCTCACACGCCGCGGTTGTCGCCCGTGGCTGGGGCAAGTGCTGCGTCGTGGGCTGTGAGGAGCTTGTCATCGACTACAATGCCAAGAGATTGACACTCAACGGCCGAACCATGCGCGAGGGAGATGCCATGACCCTCGACGGAGGCAGCGGCCGGATCTTTGATGGATCAATTCCTTTGGTCCGCCCGCCGTCGCCTCCCGAGTATGACACCCTCATGGAATGGTGCGATCAGCGGCGTCGCCTGCTCGTCCGGGCGAACGTCGACACGCCCACTGACGCCGAGAAAGCCATCGAGCTGGGCGCCGAGGGGATCGGTCTTTGCCGCACCGAACACATGTTCTTCGACCCGACCCAGCCTCTGCGCATTCGCGCCATGCGGGAGATGATCGTTGCCGACGACGAAAACGCACGCCGCCGGGCGTTGGAAAAACTTCTGCCCTTCCAGCGCGACGACTTCGAGGGGATTTTCAAGGCCATGGCCGGACGCCCGGTCACCGTTCGCCTGCTCGATCCGCCGCTGCACGAGTTTCTGCCGCAGCACGACAACCCGGAAGGTCAGCAGGCCGTCGCCGATGAGCTGAACGTCCACATCCGAGAGGAAATGTCGAAAACTTCGCCGTGGGACATGGATTCCCGTCGAGCCTTGGAATCCAAACGCATCACGATCGAGGACATTCAGCGTCGTGTCGATCAGCTACACGAGGCCAATCCCATGCTGGGCCATCGCGGCTGTCGTTTGTGCATCACTTTTCCCGAAATCCTGGAGATGCAGGTGCGGGCGATCATGGAAGCCGCCGTGCGCTGCAAGGAACAAGGCGTCGAAGTCCTCCCCGAAATCATGATTCCCCTGAGCATCGATCCCAAGGAGCTGTCCATCCTCGTGGAACGCACGCGGGCGGTCGCTGATTCGATTCTGCGGGAGAACAAGAGCAAGCTTACCTATCTCGTCGGCACGATGATCGAGACGCCGCGGGCGGCGTTGCTCGCGGACGCTATGGCCGATTCCGCCGAGTTTTTCAGTTTCGGCACCAACGACCTCACCCAACTGACAATGGGCCTTTCCCGCGATGACGCCGGACGCTTCCTTCCCGATTATCTTTCCGAGCCGCGCGCTTCAGCCCCCGCGACCACGGTTCCGAGTGCGGCCAAGGACACCGTGCCACAGGCGGCATCCAATCGAATATCGCCGCAGGCAGGCCCGATTTTCTCGCACGATCCGTTCCAATCTCTCGACGCTGACGGCGTGGGAGCGCTAGTAAAAATGTCCGTGGAGAAGGGCCGATCATCCCGTCCCAAGCTCAAGCTGGGCATTTGCGGAGAGCACGGCGGCGACCCTCAGTCCATCCAATTCTGCGAGCAGGTCGGATTGGACTATGTGTCATGCAGCCCGTTCCGCGTCCCCGTCGCCCGCCTCGCGGCGGCCCAGGCCGCCATCGCCACTGGTATAGAGCCTCGCAAGAAGACATCTCCGAAATCTCGCGCGAAGGCCAGACCGGCCCGTGCCCCGAAGCCGCGCTCCGCTGGGAAACTCCGTGCAAAGTCCAAGTCCGCCGCCAGGATCGTGCGCGCGACCGCCAAGTCCCATACCGGAACTCAGCAGAATCGTGTTCCTGTGACGGTGTAAGTCGATCTCTCTGTATTTCTATGGACTCTTTGACAGGCTCTTGTGGATTGTTTCCAACCACGCATCGGTCTTGATGAACCCGTTGCCCCAGCTTTTCCAGGGGTCGGGCACGCTCTCGGCCTTGATTTTTTCAAGCGACTTTCCCGCAGCGACGCCCTTTTTCACGATGTCGGTCGTTTCCACCAACATGCGATGAAAGGTCTTGAGGTCGTCCGGCGTTGAGATCGGTCCGTGGCCGGGGATGATCTTCGCATCGGGTGGAAGTTGGGCGATCACATTGGCCACGTTCTTGGCCATCCTCTCCACATCGCCGCCGTGATCCAGATCGACGAAGGGAAACATCCCCGCGAACATGTGGTCGCCCATGTGCACGACGTTCGACTTGGTAAATACAACGACGCAGTCGCCATCCGTGTGACCGTTGGGGAGATGGATCACGCGAATCTCCTCGTCGTTGAAGTGCAGGGACAGCGACTCGTCGAAGGTGATCACCGGCAGCCCCTCCTTGGGCAGCGGCTCGACCGGCTGACCGAACAACTCCTGCTTCACGCTTAGCCGATTCCGAACGTTGGTATGGGCGATGATGGTGCCGTCGCGGCCGAAGTGCGGATTGCCCCCGACGTGATCACCGTGCCAGTGGGTGTTGAGTATGAACTTGGGCTTGTCGCCGCCAAGCTTGCCCAGGGCGGCCTTGATCTTGTCGGCCAGCGGTGCGAATTGATCATCCACGATAAGGATGCCATCGGACCCGACGGAGACGCCGATGTTTCCGCCGCGGCCCTCCAGCATGTAGACCTTCCCCGCCACGAGCGTTGTCTTGATCTCCACCTTGGAGAAATCCTGTTGACCATCGGCGTGACCGGCGGCGAATAAGACGGCAATAAGTAGAGCGTGCCTGCTCATGATTGATTCTCTCCGAATTCACATTTTGTCCGTAAGGCCGAACCCACGGGGGATTATAGCGGCAGCCGTTCCAACACAAAGTGTCCATGGCGGATGCCCAGACGCCAGAGCCACTCCTTCATCGTGCAGTAGGAAATGGGCAGGACGAACAATGACAATAGTTCGATCGTGAGGCCGCCGACGCAGGGAAGTGCGATCGGGATCATCACGTCCGCACCACGGCCGTCGCTGGTGAGCACCGGCATGAGCGACAACACTGTTGTTGCCGACGTCATCAGGCACGGCCGGACCCGCTGCACGCCCGCGCGCACCACGTGCTCCCGGATATCCTGGATGCCCTGGACAGAACGACGCTCAAACTCCTGGTTCAAGTAAGTTGCAAGAACGACGCCGTCATCGGTCGTAACGCTGAACAGGGCGATGAATCCTACCCACACCGCCGCGCTCAGGTTGTACTGTTGGAAGTGCAGCAACTCCCTCACGTTCACGCCGAAAACCTCAAAATTGAAAAACCACGGCTCGGCGATCAGCCACAGTCCGATGAATCCGCCGGCCCAGGCCACCGGGATGCCGCTGAATACGATCAGCGAGATCGGCACCGAACGAAACTCGAAGTAGAGCAGGATGAACAGCAGGAAAAGGCTGAGTGGCAAGATGACGGACAGCCGCTCCTGGAATCGCACCTGATTTTCGTAGTTGCCTGCGAACTTGTAGTGTACGCCCGGCGGGAGGGTCAGTTCTCCGTCCGCGATCCTGGACTGCAGCAGGGCCTGGGCGTTTTCCACCACGTCCACCTCGGCGTAGCCGGGCACCTTGTCGAAAAGGACATAGGAGACGAGGAAATTGTCCTCGCTCTTGATGTCTTCCGGGCCGCGGACGTACTGAATGGTTGCGAGTTGGCTGAGCGGAACCTGCTCGCCGCCCATTCCCGGCACGGCGATGCGTTCCATGGCCTCCACGCTGTCGCGGAGCTCACGAAGGTATCGAACGCGAACAGGATAACGCTCCCGACCTTCGACCGTCGTTGTCGCCCGCATGCCACCCAAAGCGATTTCAATGACATCCTGGACATCGCGGATGTTGACGCCGTGCCGGGCGATGCGCTCGCGGTCGATGTCGATCTCCCAATAGGGCTTCCCCACGACGCGGTCCGGAATCACCGCGTCCTTGGCGACTCCGGGAACCAGCTTGAGCAGTTCGGCGATCTGATAGCCGACTTGTTCAATCTCTTCCAGCGTACGCCCGAACACCTTGACGCCCATCGGCGCTCGCATCCCGGACTGAAGCATGACGAGCCGGGCGGAGATGGGTTGAAGCAGGGGAGCGCCGGTGACGCCGGGGAAGTCCGCGGCCTTCTGCACTTCACGCCAGATGTCCACGGTGGACCGAATGTGGTCGCGCCATTGGCGGATGGGCTGACCCTTCTCATCGAGCACATAGTCCTGCGTAACCGGATCCAACTTGTATTCGGTCTTATACAGGATGACGGTTTCGATCATGGAAATGGGCGCCGGGTCGAGGGCCGTTTCGGCCCGGCCGATCTTGCCCACGACGCTTTCCACCTCGGGAATGTCACGGATGGCTCGGTCCTGAGCCGCCAACGCATCGATGGTCGTGCCGATTCCGGCGTGGGGCATGATCGTCGGCATGTATAGGAATGAGCCTTCATCCAAAGGCGGCATGAACTCCCGCCCCAGCCCGGGGAACTCGTTCACACCGGCGGTCCAGAGCTTCTGATAGATGCCGGGTTCCGCGCCGGGTGTCGGCTTCGGCCGTGGAAGCCAGCCGAGCGTCCGGTCAAAGCCGAGCCACACCGTCAGACCGAGCAGAAAGACGCACGTTGGAATGCTGAAAAAAAGTAACTTGTGGGCCAGGAAGAAGCGCATGATACGGGGATAGAACTCGATGAACACCACGCGCAGGCTGGCCCAGGCGAGGTTGATACCCAAAACGATGATCAGGTTCCGAGTGAATCCAGCGCCGGGACCCAGGGGCATCCAATGCCCGGTCAAGAGGATCACCACTGCGCCCATGACCGCGACACTTCCCCCAAGCCCGACCCAACGCATCGCCCCCTGGGGAATTCTGGGCTCAATGAGAGAATAGATTCCATATGCGGCGGCGGCAGTACCGGCCCAGTACCAACCGAATGCCGCGCCCGCGATCCCCCCCGCGACAAATACGCCGGGAACGATGTAACGCTTCAGTCCGGCAAGGCGTCCGATCGGAGTGAATACAAGCAACGCCAACGTAGGTAGCACGAGCATGGCCACGAGCAGCGAGCCCAGCAGGGCGAATGTCTTAGTGTAAGCCAGCGGACGAAAAAGCTTGCCTTCCGGACCTTCCAGTGCAAACACGGGAAGGAAGGCGATGACGGTCATCAAGATCGCCGTCGTGACGGCGGAGCCGATCTCACGCGCCGCCTCGTAAACGGTTTCCAGCAGCGGTTTCTGCTTTGCCCCGGCGGCGCGATCGGCCTCCAGGTGTCGAACGATGTTTTCGGTGAGGATAATGCCCATATCCACCATCGTGCCGATGGCGATGGCGATGCCCCCCAGGCTCATCAGGTTTGAATCGACCCCGAAGATCTTCATCAGAATGAAGCACACCAACACCGCGAAGGGCATGGTCAGGCTGATGATGATGCAACTTCGCAGTTGACGCAGGAACAACAGGACCACAAACGTGGTGACAAGGACCTGCTCCCACAACGCCTCGTTGAGCGTGTTCAACGTCTCGTGGATGAGCGTCGTTCGATCGTAGAAAGGCACGATCTGCGCCTGCGACGCCGTCCCATCGGGAAGAGTCTTCCGCGGCAACCCCGGACCGATTTCGGCGATACGAGCCTTGACTCGATCGATGACTTCCAGGGGATTTGCGCCGTAGCGCACCAGCACAACGCCGCCCACCGCTTCGGCGCCCTCCTTGTCCAGAACTCCGCGGCGAAGGGCGGGACCGATATGCACCTTCGCAACGTTTTTCACGTAAACGGGGATGTTATCCTCGGCGCGCAGGACGACGTTTTCGAGGTCCTCGACCGTCTTGACAAAACCCTTTCCCCGGACCAAATACTCCACCCCGTTCCATTCAATCGTTTCCGCGCCGACGTCGATGTTGGCCCGCTCCACGGCCAGAAAGACCTCCTGAAGTTTGACGTTGAACGCGCGCAACGCGTCCGGGTCCACATCGATCTGATATTCCCGAACGAAGCCGCCAACGCTCGCCACCTCGCTGACGCCTTCAATGCCCTGCAACGCCCAGCGAACATACCAGTCCTGGATGCTGCGCAGCTCCATGGGGTCAAACCCGCCATGAGAGCCTTCCAGCGTGTACCAGAAGACCTGTCCGAGCGCCGTTGCGTCCGGCCCCAGGCCGGGGGTGACGCCCGCGGGAAGCCGCTGCTGCGCTATATTCAGCCTTTCCAACAGGCGCGACCGGCACCAGTAAAAATCGTACTGTTCGTCGAAAATGACATACACCAAAGAAAAGCCGAACATGGAAAAGGCGCGAATGGTCTTGAATCCCGCCGTTCCCTGCAGAAGCGAAGTAAGCGGATATGTGATCTGGTTCTCGACATCCTGGGGCGAACGACCCGGCCATTCCGTGAAGACGACTTGCTGGTTCTCGCCAATATCGGGGATCGCATCCACGGGGATCGGATCGCGCGGGATGAACGGACTCTCGGTCTTGAACGGCATCACCCGGTAGCCCCAGCCGATGACGAGGGCGACCAGCAGGAAGACTACCAGCTTGTTTTCCAGGCAGAAGCGGATGCACTGATCGATCAGAGATCGCCTCTTGGCGCCGTTTAGGGCGGGATTTTCTGTAGCATTCGTCATGAGGTCATTCCCCCGCAGCCTTCTCGGCGGGACCGGGCTCGATGATTTCCTTCAGGACTCCGCAGGTAAACATGGCTGATCCGAAGTAAGGATTCTCCAGTCCCTCCTTGTTCTGCAGCCAGTCCGCGCCACGATCATTGAAGGCCATCGGACAGTGGTAGCGGCGGATCGGTTGCTTACCGCTCGATCCGTACTTCTTGACCAGGGTTATCAATCCGTTGGACAAATGCTCATAGGCCGCTCTGGCGGCTTCGATATCCTTGGCCGAGGATATGGCGCTTGAATTCTTTGTCAGAGAAGAAGACTCCGCCATCCATGGACCACGGCCGTCATTCGGTATGAGATTCGATTCCACGGCCGTCAACGCTTTCTGAAGCTGCCGCGCTCCGGTCTGTGCCTCATTAAAGCGATCGTGGCTGAGCGCGTCCTGGATCGCGAAATACGCATCGAACACTCCGTCGAGTTGAGCCTTGAACTCTGGAGGAACGGCAATTTGAGTCTCCATGGTCGAAGCATCGTCGCTTGCCGGACTCATCATGCTGCGCCGCGCGAGAATCTGCACCGCGCTGTCGAGGTAGATGTTGCCCTGCGAAACGACCATTTCTCCCTCGGCCAGACCCTCGCGGACCGTGTAGAATTCGCCCGCTCGTGGTCCCAGCTCAATCTCCCGGCCCTCGTAGGCTCCGAAGCGATCCTTGTCTTGAAGGTAGACGATGGCACGCCGACCGGTGATAAGCGGGGCGGTTGCCGGGATGACCAACGGCGCTTCGGTTTGCGTCGCATTGGCCGGCACATAACCCAGCGACTCCGCGGTTACCAGCGGCATTCCGCAGACGTCACAGGTGCCAGGGCCGTCCTTGATGATTTCCGGGTGCATGGGGCTGATCCACTTGCCGGCCAACGCTTCGTCCATCACCTTGCCGCTCGTAGCCACCTTGGAGCGAACCGTCGCCCGAATAAACATCTCGGGTTTCAGTCTGCCGTCGGGGTTGGGTACATTGACGCGGACTTTCACGGTGCGCGTCGTCGAACTCAGAATCGGGTCGATAAACGAGATTCGCCCGTGAAAAACTTCGCCTGGATAGGCTTCGGTGTGAAACTCCACCTCTTGACCGTAGCGAAGCCAGGGCAAATCGGATTCGTAAGCATCAAGTTTCACCCAGACCACCGACAGATCGGCGATGGTGTAGATGCGGTCGCCGGCATCGACATACATTCCCTCCACCGCCTGTTTGTCAATCACAACGCCGCCCAGGGCGGCGAAGATCGTGGTGTGATCCGAGGCCGTTCCGCGGGTTTCGATTTCATCGAGTTGCTCTTGCGTCAAACCCCAGAGTAGCAGCTTCTCCCGCGTCATCGCCAGCGATCGAAGCGCCGCTTCTTTCAAAGCGGGAATCCCGATGGCGTCCGACTCCTTTACACCCCTCGCCGATTGGAGGAGTTCTTCCTGCGCGGTCAGCAATTCCGGACTGTACAAGGAAACCAGGTGTTCCCCCTTCTGCACCCGCACTCCGGTGTAGTTCACAAAGAGCCGATCCAATCTCCCCGCTACGCGAGCGGAGATGGAACCGAGGCGCGTCTCGTCAAAGTCCACTTTCCCAAACAGCCTGAGTTCATTGGCGACGAAACGGCGCTCGACCGGTGACACTTGGAGTTGGGCGAGCGATTTGGCCTTTTCGGAAAACTTGATCTTGCCGAGCTCGTTCGCGCCGGCGGGCTCATCGTGGAACGTTTCGTCACCATGTTCCTCGACGGGGACCATGTCCATGCCGCAGACGGGGCACTTACCGGGCCTATCCATCGGCGGAACGCAGAACATCGAGCAGGCGTACTTGACGGTCTTGGTTTTCGCCGCTTCCTGGGGACCCGCGAGGGGCACGAGGTCCATTCCGCAGATAGGACACTGGCCCGGTTGCGACTGGCGGATTTGCGGGTGCATCGAGCAAGTCCAAAGGCTTCCTGCGCCTGCATCGCCCGCCGCGGCTTCTTTTTCGTTCCGTGGGCCCGATCCCACGCCGCCCATCGACAATCCGAGAAAAAATACAGCGGCCAGGACCACCAGGCTTACGATTGTTTTTAGTATTCGCTGCATCCACGGCCGTATCGGAGTGTGTGTATCGAAGCCGCGGTGCGCATCTTTCGATTCTGTGTTCATGGTTGATCCTCGTTAGGGGATGAATGGGAATCGGCGTTCGGAGTCGATGTCGATTCCGGAGTAGGGAACCGTCCGCCGACTTGACGCTCCAGTTCGGCTAGATTGACGTTCACGTCGCGCAAGAACTCCAGCGCCCGTAGACGATTCATGATCAGGTCCTCCTGCACTTGCAAGAAGATGGTGAAATCCTCCTGTCCGGATCGGTAGGATTGCTGCACCAGTATGAGGTTCCGTTCGACTTCGGGAATGATGGCCTCACGAAAAAACCGGACCTGTTCGCAGGCCTGATCGTAAGTGACTCGAGTCTCGCGGACTCTCCACACGATTTCCTGCGCTCGAGCTTCGTAGCGGGCCAGAGTCTCGTTGTATTCGTGAATGGCCTTGGCGATCTGCGCCTGGTTGCGGTCAAATATGGGAAGCTCCATTTCGATCATCGGGCCGGTGAGGTACTTCACCTCGCGCGGCTTGGGGGAGAACGGCATCACGCTGGGAGAATCGGGACCGGTGCCGGTGATGGACTGTGCCGCCGCGTTTCCCGCCTGACCGGCCAGTGAGGGGTTTTGTGAAGGGGGGGCCGCCGGTCGTTCAAACGACAGTCCCAGCGCCATCTCCGGCCAGCCTTCACGGCGCATAAGTTCAATGCGCTCCAAAGACGCCGAAAGGTCCCACTGAGCGGCCTGAAGGTCGAGCCTCTGCATTTGCGCCGCCGAGATCAATTCATCTTCGCTCGGCGTGGGCTCGAGCGCGTCGCTCAATTCATGGATCGGTTCAACGCTCCACGCGTCGGTCACCGCCGCGAAACCCATTTGCATCAGCAGTTCCCGTTTCAAATTACGCTGCTCGGCCTCCATGGCCATCAACTCCGATTGAAGCCGCAACATCCGAATCCTCGGCACATTCACCTGGACCTGGGTGGCCTTGCCCGCCGTCTGTCGAATCTGGACCAACTGCATGGATTGATCCACGACGGCCTTGTTTTCCTTAATCAGCTCGATGGCCCGCTGGGTGAATTGAATCCCGGCGAACACGCGTTGCACCGCCGCCGCGGTTTCCACCGCGCGATCCGCGACCCGCAGCACCGCCTGTTGCAACTGCGCCGTCGCCACCTTCTCGCGAGCCGGAATCAGCCAGAGGTCCTGGAGCGGAAGAAGCGGAAAAGCGTTGCTGCGTAGCATCGACCGCCCGCCGCCGTCGGGAAACATGGCCATGAAGCTGATGACCGGGTTTCGCAGCAAGCCGGCCTGCACGAGATCGGCGCTGGCCTTCCCGATCATTTCCAGGTCGGCTCGAAGCTCGCGGTTGTTGCGCAGGGCAAGAACCACGGCCTCGTCCGCCGTGAGCACCGACTGCCCGTCCCACGGGGGAGGAAGCTCGTCCCAGGGAGCGCTCCAGTTCGGCCGATCGCCGATGCGTTGCTCCACGAGATCGACGGCCTCCTCGATTCTCGCGGCATGTTGGGGCGATTTGCAGCCGAAAAGAACGGCGCAGCCCAACCCCATCAACACGAACCGTTCTGCCGTCATGCGTTATTCTCCGAACAAAGTACGGCATTCTATAGTCCGGCATACGCGCCGGACTGCGCCCCGCGCGGAAGTATGCGAGGGCGCAACCTAACTTCTGGTCCCACCGCACGCGGTCATTCGCGCATCAAGAGACAAGAAAGCTTGCCGATAAGTTCAGAGAACTAGATCAATAGGACGCACGTGGTGATGTGCGTGAGGTGAAAAGGGGGTGAATGAGCGATGGCCCGGACCAACTCGGCCGGGGGCTCAATGGGCTTATGAGGTTCATCAACGACAACGGCTACGGACACGTCGCGAGATGGATCCGTCACGATCCGCTGCTGCTGCACCGTTGGTATGGGCTTCATCGGGCAACGGCATACGTTGAGTGGTCCCGGTGAGGCGGGCGATCGATCGGAGGATTTCTGACAGCAGCACCGGCACTTCACGCCGCATCCGCAGCGGCATTGCGCCGTGGTAGATGATGTAGTAGCAGCCTTTCCTTGGATGCCGTCTCCGACGGGCATGGCCGCGAACTGCCAAGTGAGCACGCCCATGGAGATGAGAAATCGTTTAGCCATTGCAACTTAAAGTATAAATCAAGCCTCGCGCCACGGCAAACCGCAATCCCTGCCGTGACGGCCCCGTTACCGCAATGCCGTGAACTGAGCACTTTGTTTCGCCCTTTCAGGGCTCATTTTCGCAATGCTCTCGTTACCCAGGGCGTTGCCCTGGGCTTTCTTGTTGTGGCCCGTTGGGCCTGAAACCTTCAGTTCACGGCGTTGCCCGTTACCGGCCCCAGTGCGCCCTTGACATCATCCCAAAAAGTCGTTCTACTCTCCAATGTAGTGAATGGTCGGCAGATTCGAGCCGGTTCCTTAAGGCAGCAGGGTCGTACCGCATCAGAGGAAAAACCGGGCTCCTTGAGGCGTGCCAATCCGCGTTTCCAGTTGATTGAGGCGATATGCCCGCGACCGAATCGCAACCCTACACCCCGACACAACCCGACACCGCTCATCGTATTGCCGCCCTGAATCGAAACGACAAGCCCTTCCACGTTGTGCTCGCCCAACAATTCGACCGGACCTCGGTGGACCAACTTTGCCGGCTTTCGGATATGATCCGTTCGATCAGCGGCTCACGCCAGGGAAGCCAATTCCTACAAACTTTGTTGAGCCACCGCCGGGCGATGCTTTACTTCATTCAGCCGTCCACGCGGACTTTCCTCTCGTTCACGGCCGCGTGCCAGATCGTCGGCATGCGCTACAGTTCCGTGCGCGACCGATCGACTTCCTCGGAGGTCAAGGGTGAGTCCGAGGACGACACCGTCCGCACCTTCAGCCAGTACTTCGACCTCATCATCATGCGCCACCCCATGGAGGGTTTCGCCGAGCACGTGGCCAACATGCTCAACGAGATGACGAGGCCTATCCCCGTGCTCAATGCCGGATCGGGCAAGGACCAACATCCGACCCAGGCGCTGCTTGACATCTACACCTTGTATCGCTGCTTTGCCGATCCCCGCGCAGCCCGCGAGGAGCCGCGCTACACCCGCAATGTCTTCGCGGGCAAGACCATCGCCTTCGTGGGTGATCTCAAGCGTGGCCGGACGGTCCGCTCGCTCGCTTATTTGTTGTGCCGGTATCCCGGCGTGCGGCTGGTGTTCGTATCCCCGCCGCAGCTTCGCATCGGCGACGATATTCTTGAGTACATCTCCCGCCTCGGCATCGAGCACGAATTCAGCGACGACCTCCGTACTTCGATCGGTGAGTATGACGCCGTCTACATGACGCGCATGCAGGATGAACACGATGTCGCGGGCGAGTCCAAGTCGATCGACTACCAGGCCTACAGCTTGACCTACGAAATGGCCAAGGATTTCAAGCCCGGTCTGGCGATTCTCCATCCCCTGCCGCGGCGCAATGAAGTGGACCAGCGGCTCGACGCGCTGCCGCAGGCGAAGTATTGGGCACAGGTCCGCAACGGCATGTGGATGCGCTCGGCCCTCATGGCTTCCGTCTTCGGCGTCGATGTGGCCATCCGCGATCATTACCACGCTTACTACACCTTCTAGCGGTCGCGTTTACGCTTCCATTTTTCGAGCATCAGTTTCAAATGGGTTCGTTTTGCAAGTACATTTTTTTTCCTTGGTGTCATTTGGTGGCACTTGGCGGAGGCTGGAGGCTGGAGGCCGCAGACAAGAGGCACAAGGCAAGAGGCATTGAGGCGTGAAGCGACGGAGCGACATAGCGACGAAGGGGCAAGGGGATGTACATGCCACGGAATCAATGGTCGGACTCCTTCTTGGCGCGTGCCGAACACGCACTCCACCCATAGAACTTGAGGGGTGATCGGTGAATGGGCGCTCGCGGGCGAGCGCCTAGTAACTAGAGGACTAGAAACTGGAAACTAGAAGAACGGCGGGAAGGGGTCGGACGAAGCCAGGAGGTGGAACCACCATAGGAGACGAGGCAGCGCCCCGTCTGAAGGGTGTCACGGAAACATGTAAACGTTGGTGATGAGATGAGGGCAAAGCCTTGATCCAAGACCATTGCCATAGTCTTCAAAGAAGATCACACCTCCCCGATGACCATCATGCGGGTGTGGTAGGGTCAATGACGATCGGATCGCCAACAAATCTCACAGCGTCTTTAAGAACGCAATTAGCGCCTTTTTGTCCTCGTCCGAAAGGTCGTGCCCGAACTTGTGGCCAGGGACGGCGCGGGTTTTCACGCCGGGACCTTTCCAGCCGGTTGGTTCATAGTCGTCGCGAAGGCGTTTTGGATCAAACCAATCCTCCAACGTCGCTACTGAACCGCTGTGCTCGAACGGGCCGCGATACCAAACTCCGCGCAAAGACGGCACTTTGTATGATCCAGTCCCGCGCCGCGTGTCCATAGTAGGTTGCGGATCGGTACCCACGCCAGTGGGCAGGATGTCAGATTTCGCGAGGTGATCGTCAGGCACGGTAAAACCCTTCGCGGGAGTCAGCTTGTTGTTGGTGTACAAGGGAGGCGTATGGCACTGAGCACACCCCTCTTTCTCAAAGATCAGCTTGCCGAGTGGGCGCTGCGTGAACATCTATCCCGACTTCCACGGTGTCCAGCGCGGAATCCAGCGCCGGACGTTCCGGCAATAATCGATGTAGACCTGTCCGAACCGCGCCGCCAAGGCCGGTTCCTCGATCAGCGGAAAGTAGATCGTGTTCCCGAGAAAGAAAACGCCGGTCCACGCGCCGATCAGCCACGATCCGATGAACAGCGATTCCGCGAGCAGCATCAAGAGGACGGCGATAATCATCGGGTTTCGGACGTAGCGATACGGACCCCGCACAACGAAGCGAGTCGGCGGATCCCACGGCGCCGGGGTGCCCACTCCGAGGCGAAAGAACAGCGACATCGTCCAAAGGCCCAGGAACGCGCCTACCGCGAGAAGGCCTGAAGCGATCCAAAACCGGGCATTGGCCGGGTCGGCGAAAGCCGCCGCGACTCCAAGCGGTTTGGAGAGCCAGAGCATGACCAGCGGAACCAGAACCAGGACCGTGCCGGGCAAAACGCAGATAGCCAAAAGCCACCGGGCGATCATTGCATTTGTCGGTCCTTACCGCAGGGCCGTGCCTCACAGCGTTCTCAGGAACGCAATCAGCGCTTTCTTGTCTTCGTCCGACAGGTCGTGCCCGAACTTGTGGCCGGGGACGGCGCGGGTCTTAACGCCCGGGCCTTTCCAGCCGGACGGAACGTAATCGTCGCGCAGCCGCTTGGGGTCGAACCAATCATCCAGCGACGACACCGAGCCGGAGTGCTCGTAGAGCCCGCGATACCACAGGCCCCGAAGCGAGGGGATTTTGTAATAACCCGTCCCCTTGCGCGTTTTCAGGGCAAGTCCCGAATCGGTGCCCACGCGGCGATGGGACACGTCGAGTCCATGCCTGCGGGCATCATCGGGGGGTTCGAAACCCGGAACGGCCACGAGCTGGTTGTTGGTGTACGCAGGCGGCGTGTGGCACTCACCGCAGCCTTCCGCTTCGAAGATCTTCTGCCCACGTCTGGCCTGCGCATCGAAGGGGTGAGGGCTCTTTGGAGGCTCCAGCGAGTAGATGTACAGGCCCAGCGCGTACATGGCTTCGTCCGGCGGCCGGACCTTGAGCCTCGTGTTCATTTCCGAGGCGAATTTGTGAGAACCGAAAACGGCCTTGTCCGCGAACTCTACTAGAATGCCATACCGCGCGATGTCTTCCGGGCCGCGGTTCTTGTGGGTTGCGGTGGTGTCCAGATACCTCCGGTCCTTGACCCCGATGAGATCGGCCATCCGGGTGGCGTACAGCGGGCTGCCATTGAAGCGCGGAAACGTCGTACCCGGCGGCGCGCCGGACTCCAGGGCGTAGAACGCATCCATTTCCTGATCATTCATGGCCTTGAACTTGGCATGCGGATCGGCGGCCGCCCAGGGAACCCCAAAGAACTGGTAGAACTCCTCGCCGTCAGGTAGGTCCGGCTTGGGGAAAAGGCTCGACACCAGAACCTCTTCGGCGGGTGAGTCGGCCAGATCGAAGTTAGAAGGAGCGCCACGCAGAAGCGTACCGTCCAGCATCAACCGCGTATGGCAGGAGGCGCAACTCGACAGGCTGATCTTGAGTTTCTGATCGGAGTCGACCACCCACCGGTATTCTAGCAGAATTCCGTCGCGCGTGATCGCGTCGTGCGAGGCACCACGGTACTTGTCGATGGATGCGGCGTCTCTGAAATGGTTCAGGACGACTGGGTCGTCAGTCCGCGTGACGGCCGAGTCCAATTCTTCGAAGACGCGCCGGCCGGCCTCGATCCAATCGGCTTTGGTCTTGAGTTTTTCCGGCTCGATGAGCGGCCGAGGCCCCTGCACCTTCATCCACTCGCGATACTCAGGCGGCTCAAACTTCGGGTGATACACCGGGTACGTGCGCAGGTTGTCGATCGGCGCGGCGTAGTACTCCGCTTCGGTGAAGTGCCCCGGCGGAACTCCCAGCCCGGCCACCGGCGTGGCCCAGGTTGCAAGTTGCTCTTCGTCCCAAATCTTCGGCACAACGACCGGTTCACCCGAAGCAGACGAATGGCTCACGCCCGGCGGACGCGGCCTCGAACAATTCACGACCACGACGAGAAGTCCCAGCGCCAAACACCCGACAAGGCACACCTTTCCGCAGGCACCCTCTGTTGACTTGATCGTCCTGGCGCCTTGCCTACTCATGCCACTGATCGTATTGGCCTGCGCGCGGCAAAGCAATCGGACATTGCGTTTTCGCTTCCCGATACCAACCGGCCCACTTGCCACGCATGAGAAACACCCTCCGACAGCCGCGGCACTTTGAACTGCCGGGTACGTCGAATTCAAAGAACGGAGCGTGATACGAAAGAAGCGTCAAATCCTCAAGCGGCGACGTGATCTTGTGAACGACTCCGTACACAAACAGCACCGCGTTGCCTGCATCCACAACAACCGACCGAAGCTCACGTGATCTAGGTCTGCTCCCTCACAGTCGCGGTAATGATTGGAATCCCCCCACCCATGGGACACCCTTTATTTTGCGCGTTCGAGGTATTCGCCGGTGCGAGTGTCGATGCAGATGCGGTTGCCGATTTCGATGAAGGGAGGGACGCGGACCCTGGCCCCGGTCTCAAGGATGGCCTCTTTCATCTGGTTGGTCGCGGTGGCGCCCTTCACCACGGGCGGTGCCTCGGTAACTTCCAGCTCCACCGTGTTGGGCAACACGAATGAAACCATCTGGCCGTTGAAGACCTCGACGGTCACCTTCTCGTTGGGCCGCAGCCATTGGGCGGCGTCGCCCACCACATCGGCGCTGACAGAGATTTGGTCGAAGGACTCGGAGTCCATGACCACGAACTTGTTGCCTTCCTTGTAGAGAAACTCGAACTGCTTTTGCTCAACATAGGGAACTTCCAGCCGGTCGTCCACGCTGAAGCGGACGTCGGAGATGACGCCGCTCTTGAAGTTCTTGAGCTTGGTCTGCATGTAGCTGCGCTTATTGCCCTTGGCCACGTGCTGGGCCTCATGGACAACACACAACTCCCCGTCGTGGAGGACGGTCTTACCCTTGCGAAGATCGACGGCCTTAATCATGAAACACTCCAACCCTGCTGAACGTTTTCCCTATCTCGACGAATCGCATCTTTGCATGGTTGTGAGTTTTCGTCAAGCCCTGCGAACGGATGACCTGAGTCTTTGCGTTTTCGATTACTTGTCACTCCCGCGCACGCGGGAGTCCAAAGGCGAGGGATTGGATTCCCGCTTTCGCGGGAATGACGGTTAACGGCTCTTGCGGGAATGACGGGTAATGGTGGGCGACGTAGCGGACGCGGGTACTCGGGCCTATTCAAAAACTGAATTGCATGAGCTCGCCAGAAGTCAAATTAAAAGAGATCCTTCGAAATCCGAGGCTCCGCGCGGACTAAAGTCCGCGGCTCGTATGGTTTTGGGATAGCTTCTAGAATGGCGTCGATGTCTCGATCGAAACGATCCGCGGTGCAGCGTTATCACGATCGCGTGGCCGGGCGCTATGACGATTCGTACGACGACGCGTATTGGCAATGGCACAACGCCCTCACGTGGGACTACCTCAAGCCGTACCTGCCGCGGGACTTGAGCGCGACCTTGCTGGACCTGGGCTGCGGAACGGGCGTCTGGGCGTGCAAACTGCTCAAGAGCGGATACCGGGTGGGGTGCGTGGACATCTCCGCGAAGATGCTGGACCAGACACGGATGAAGGTCGAGCAAATGGGCGGCATGGGGCGTGCGACGTTCACCCAGGCCGATCTGTGCGATTTGTCCTCGTTGCCCGCGGGCGGCGCTTCGCTGGCCGTCGCCCTGGGCGACCCGATCGGATGCACAGAGGCGCCCGCGCTGGCGCTAAGACAGATTCGGCGAGTGTTGTGCGACGATGGGGTGCTGGTGGCGACGTTCGACAATCGACTGGCCGCCATTGACCATTACCTGACGCTGGGTGATTCCCATGCGATGACGCAATTCCTCCGTGATGGGAAGACGAATTGGCTGACCAAGGACGCGAAAGAGCGGTTTCCCATTTCGACCTTTGGACCGGACGACCTTCAAACTCTCCTGGAGTCCGCCGGTTTCAAGGTTGTGGACATGGTGGGCAAGACAGTCCTGCCCATGCGGCATCACCGTGAGCTGTTAGCCGGTTCGGAAGAGCGAAGGACGTGGGCCAAGATTGAAAGGTCATTGTGCCGCAAGCCGTTCGCCATCGGCCGGGCGTCGCATCTCCAGGTTGCCTGTCGGGTGATGGGCGGGTAAAGAACGCGGTTTTTTCCGCGGTGCCGGTCGAAGAATTGAAAGAGCCTACCGACCCTTACTGCGGCCCTCTCCGTTCATCCGGGAGGGGATGTGTTTTGAGGTGAATCCATCGGAAGGCGGAGTTGATCCGTGTTCGGCAAGCTCGTCGGCCCTGACATCGTGAACATGATTGAGAACCGCGAGTTCGCGGCGGTGCGCGCGTCGCTACTGGCGCTCACTCCGCCGACGGTCGCGGAGATTTTCGCCGACATGTCGCCGGAGCACGTGGCCGTGGTGTTTCGCGTCTTGCCGCGTGGAGTCGCCGCGGATGTGTTTGAGTACTGTCCCTTCGAGGTCCAGGAATCGTTGCTCAAGAGCCTGGGAACGGAGCACGTGGCGGCGGTCCTGAACGAAATGGCACCCGACGACCGTACGGCGCTCCTGGAGGAGCTCCCCGCAGCGGCGACCAAGCGGCTTTTAGAGTTGCTATCTCCGGAGGAGCGGCGCATCGCCACGGAGTTGCTCGGTTATCCGCTCAAATCCGTCGGTCGGCGAATGACTCCGGACTACGTGGCCGTCTCTCCGGACTGGACCGTTGCACAGGTCATGGAGCATGTTCGCCGCGTGGGGCGGGACAAGGAAACGCTCAACGTCATTTACGTGGTGGATGCCAAGGGGTTGCTGATCGACGACATCCGCCTTCGCGAACTGGTGCTGTTTGATCCGGCCTTGCCGCTGGCGGAGAAGATGGATCGGCAGTTCTTCGCCCTCCGCGCGGACGAGAACCAGGAAGCGGCGGTCAAGGCTTTTCGCGATTTGGACCGCGTGGCGTTGCCGGTGGTGGATTCCAGCGGCGTGCTGGTCGGGATGATCACAGTGGACGACATTCTGGACGTGGCCGAGGAGGAGGCCACCGAAGACATCCAGAAGATGGCCGCGGTCCAGGCCCTTGAAGCTCCCTATCTCGACGTCGGCCTCTTTACCATGATTCGCAAGCGGGCGGTGTGGATTTGCGTGCTGTTCATCGGCCAGATGCTCACTGCCACGGCCATGGCATACTACGAGAACGAGATCGCCCGCGCCGTCGTGCTGATTCTGTTCATCCCCCTCATCATCAGCAGCGGGGGCAACAGCGGTTCGCAGGCGGCGTCCCTGGTCATCCGCTCCCTCTACTTGGGCGAGGTTCAGATGCGCGACTGGTGGCGGGTGTTGTTCCGCGAGCTGGCCTCGGGATTGGCCCTGGGGTGCGTTCTGGGAACGATCGCGCTGGCGCGGATTATGTTCTGGCCGTCGCGGGTGGAATTGTACGGCGAACACTATGTGCTGATCGGGCTGACCGTGGCCGTCGCCCTCGTCGGCGTCGTACTATATGGAACAATGGCCGGAGCCATGCTTCCGATCCTGCTGCGGCGTCTGGGTCTGGACCCGGCAGTGTCGTCGGCGCCGTTTGTGGCCACATTGGTCGATGTTTCCGGCATCATCATCTATTTCACCATTGCGGCCATGTTATTGCGCGGGACGGTTCTTTAAGGAAACTGCCACACTCCATGAAATGAGTCCATCTCGGAAAGCAGGGGAAAGCGATCATGTCAACCTTTGTCACGCATCTCGAAGCCGCCATTGACGGGACGCGGCTTGCCGCGGATCAAATCCAAACAGTCCACCAGGGTCGGCCACTGTGGGTGCGGTACGACCTCGACGCCGTGCGCCGACAAGCAAGTCCGGCGGACATTGCGACCCGACCGTCAACCATGTGGCGGTATCGAGAACTACTTCCCTTTCCGGATGGCGTCGATGCGGTTTCGTTGGGCGAGCGGATGACGCCGCTGCTGCCGGCGCCGCGTCTTGGGGCGGCATTGGGTCCGGAAGATTTGTGGATCAAAGATGAATCACTGCTCCCAACGGGATCGTTCAAGAGCCGAGGGTTGGCGATGGCCGTCACCCTGGCGAGGCACTTTGGGATTCGCCGATTGGCGATTCCCACGGCGGGCAACGCTGGCGGAGCGATGGCGGCCTACGCGGCGCGGGCGGGGATGGAGGCATATGTCTTCATGCCCAAGGATACACCGATCGTTAATCGAATGGAGTGCTTTCTGGCCGGTGCGAAGACGTACCTGGTCAATGGTCTGATTACCGATTGCGGGGCGATCGTCCGCAATGGTGCGTCGAAGATGGGATGGTTCGATTGTTCGACGCTGAAAGAGCCCTATCGCCTGGAAGGCAAGAAGACGATGGGGCTGGAACTGGCGGAGCAGCTCGATTGGACGCTGCCCGACGTGATCGTCTATCCCACCGGCGGCGGAACGGGGTTGATCGGGATGTGGAAGGCTTTCAACGAGCTTCGCACGCTCGGCTGGTTGAAGAATGACAAGCTGCCAAAGATGGTGTCGGTGCAGAGTGACGGGTGCGCTCCGATCGTTCATGCATTCGATGCAGGCGAGCGCTTCGCTCAACCGTGGGCGAACGCGGCAACGTGTGCGAGCGGGCTGCGCGTGCCGTCGGCTGTGGGCGACTTCATGATCCTTGATGCGATTCGTCAAAGCGGCGGCTGGGCGGTGGCCGTTCCCGAAGTACGCATCTTTGAAGCCATGCGCAATGCCGCGGGCGCGGAGGGTATTGCCCTATGCCCCGAAGCCGCGGCGTGCGTGTTGGCGCTGGAGATGGCGCTTCGCGATGGCAAAATACGCCCCACCGACCGCGTCGTGCTGTTCAACACCGGGACGGCCTCCAAGTATGTAGAGTTACTTTCCGTAGAGCTACCCTTGATCCGAAACCCAGCCCAGGTTGACTACGCGAAACTCGATTGAAGCGTCCGGTTCAATTCCGAAATCTGAGCCGCAAACGATACATGATCGAATAGTCAATCCTTCGGCGCTTAACTATTTGAGTTGCAATGAACGCCGGGCGGCGTCGACGATGGGAGTAACGGTCAAGTCCCTCATGCAGCGGTGATCAAAGCGACATTGCGACAATTTGCGCAGGTAACAGGGGGCACAGTCGAGGTCGAGCCGGACTACGTCGCCGGGTCGGCGATAGGGACCGGTGCGTGCAGGGTTGGTCGGTCCCACCAGGCAAACGACGGGACGGCCGAGCGCGACGGCGAGGTGCATGGCGCCGGAGTCGTGGCAAAGCACGGCGTCGGCCTGGGCCAACACGCCGGTCATGGTGCGGAGCGTCGTATGGCCGGACAGGTCGATGGGAGCTTTCTTACAGGCGGATGCGATTTGCGAGCAGCGAGCTGTTTCATCCGGTCCGCCGAGCAGCACGCAACGAACGTCGTCGCCCTCCTGCAATTCATCAATCGCCTCAGCAAAGCGTTCGGGTAACCATATTTTTGTTTCCCAGCGGGCGCCGGGAACGACGGCCACTAGCCGCTGCCCGTGCCGCCCGACATGGCCACGCGAGCGTGGACCATGCCACCCCTTTTGCAAAAGACCCTCGGCGCCAGCTCGGTCGTCCTCGCTCAACGGAATGTGAAACTCGACGGGAACATCCGCAAAACCCAGCAGCCTAGCTACGGAATAGTTTCGATCGACGGCGTGAGTGTCGGGGTCATGGGGCGGCATGCGGTGATTGTAGAAAACTGACGCACCCTCCCTCGCGTCCGCCGGGCCGATTCGAACAGGGGCGGCGGCCCAACTGAGAAAGCCGGTGCGGAACAACCCTTGCAGATCAATCGCCAGGTCGTAGCGGCGGGCGCGCAAGCGTCCGATGAAACGGACAAGGTCCGCCGCCGCCTTCGGATTGTACGCCATTCTTCCGTACCGGCGGCGATCGAACAGGATGAGTTCGCTCAGGTCAGGGTGCCCCTCAAGCAACGGAGCGAGGGAGGAGGAGATCAACCAATCAATCCGTGCATCGGGGTAGCGGCGGCGCAGGCCGTGGAGAACCGGCAAGGCGTGTACGACATCGCCGAGCGAACTGGGCTTGATGAGCAGGATGCGCTCGAAGGTCCGTCGGAAGAGTTCCGTTTGCGGCCGGGTCGAGTTGGTCACGCGTAGACCCTAACCCGGAAGCGAAATCCAGCGATCGTCGCCGACCAGGACCTCGTTGGGTCGAAAGCGGGCTTTGTAGGACATCGTCGAGCTTCCGGCGACATAGAACCCGATGTAGTAGTACGCCAGCCCCGCGCGACGGCAGTAATCGATTTCCCAAAGCACGGAAAAGGTGCCCGGACTGCGCGCCGCGAAATCGGGGTCGAAATACATATACACGCTGGAAAGGCCCGCGGGAAGTCGATCGGCGATGCTCACGCCCAGCAGCCGCCCTTGGAGACTATAACAAAACTCGCGGGTCTCCATCGGAGAATCGTACAGGAATTCGCAGAACGATTCGTAACTGCGGGTCATGGATTCATCGTGCTGGGCGTCGAGGTAGCGAAGATAAAGGGCGAATTTTTCCCGGTCGGGCACCGGGCGAACTTCTTCGACGCTGATGTCCGCGTTGCGGCGAATGACCCGCCGCATGGAGCGCGTGGGTTGGAACGAATCGACCGGGACGCGCATTTGTCGGCATTCCTGGCACTTTCGGCATCGTGGCCGATAGACCACCCGACCGCTGCGGCGGAAGCCGCGCGCAAGCATGCGTTCGTAGGCGGCGCCTTCCAGCTGAGCGACCGAATAGGCCTCGCTACGGGCTTTTTTATCGGGCAGATAGGGGCAGGGAGACTCCGGCGACACATATCGCAATGCGTCGTAATCGGCCTGTGCCGAGGAAATGACGGTATTCCAAGGCTGCACGTCGTTCATGGATATCCATTGATTGTAGGAGCGTCAGCCCGCAATCGGCAACAACAATCCCGGTGCGATTCGTTCGGTGATCCAGATGGCCAAGGGGGGCAGAAAAACGCCGGGGAGCATGTTGGCGACGGCGATCTTCTTGAGGTCGAGGATCATGAACGCCGTGGCCAACAGGACCACGCCGCCGACGGTGGTCATCAGGGCGATGGACAATTCGTCCAACGGCTCGGCCACCCAGTAGGCGAGAAAAGCCAGTCCGCCCTGGAAGATGAGGACCGTCAGGACGCTCGCAAAAACGCCCCAGCCCAGGGAGGAGGCCAGGGCCATCGAGCAGAACCCGTCGAGCAGCGATTTGATGTATAGAAAGCTGGGATTGCCGTGGGCACCATTCTCGAGGCAGCCCAGCAGGGTCAGCGGCCCGACGCAAAAGATGACGCTGGCGGTGAGGAATCCCTCCGCGAATTGTTGTCCATCCTGGGCGGAAAAGCGGCGGTGAATCCATCCCCCGGCCGATTCGATGCGTTCATGAAGGCGAAGGGCCGTGCCGACGATCGTCCCGATGAGCAGCGATCCGATCATCACCATGGCCAGGCGCGCTCCGTAGGTCTTTCCACCCTGCACCAGCGGCCCGAAGCGGGCGACCGTCTCCGCGAATCGCAATACAGCGGCGTCGATCCCCAACGTGATGGTGACCAACCCCAGGGCCTGTAACACGATCGTGCGGTAGCGCTCCGGTAGCGAACCTGAAATGGAGAGTCCCAGCAGACTCCCCACGGCGACGGTGATGACGTTAACAATCGTTCCGTTGAAGATCGACCACATCCGCTCGGCTCCCGAATCGGAGATAGTGTCGCCGCAAGCATCTTCGTCCGCCAGTCGATACTCGTGCCGAGAGAATTGCCCATGGGGTGCGCGCCGCGGCGGTCCGCGTTGACTTTTTGCAGCCGCCGCCTACCTTGCGAGTGAATCGTGTAAGTGTCTAACGGGCGGCCTGGCCGCCTTACCGTGTGAACGAATGTCCGAACAGGCGGTTCTCGATAAGCTCTACGATCCGCGCTCCGTGGAGCCGGAGATTTTCGCTTTTTGGGAGCGATCGGGGGCGTTCCGCTCGCATCCCACGGACCCGCCGACTCCGCACGATCGCACCTTCACCATCGTCATGCCGCCGCCCAATGTGACCGGGGCCCTGCACCTCGGCCATGCGCTGAACAACACCCTGCAGGACATTCTCATTCGATACCACCGCATGCGCGGGTTTAATACCCTGTGGCAGCCGGGGACGGATCACGCGGGCATCGCCACCCAGGCCGTCGTCGAGCGCCGCATCCGCGAGACAGAGGGCAAGAGTCGACACGATCTAGGCCGCGAGGAACTGGTCCGCCGAATCTGGCAGTGGAAGGACGAATACGAGAAGCGGATCATCGGCCAACTCAAACTGATGGGCTGCTCGTGCGACTGGGAACGCTGCCGCTTCACGCTCGACGAGGGCTTGGCCCGGGCGGTTCGCCACCAGTTCTTCAAGATGTTCAAGGACGGTTTGATCTTCCGCGGCAAGCGGCTGGTCAACTGGGATACCCAGCTCCAGACGGCCGTCTCCGACGACGAAGTCTATTACGAGTCGGTGAAGGGGCACTTTTGGCATTTCAAGTACCCGGTGATTGCAAAGGCGAGCCACGAAGCCACGAAGCCACGAAGGCACGAGGAGCCGGAGTACGTGGTCATTGCAACGACGAGGCCGGAGACCATGCTGGGCGACACGGCCGTGGCCGTGCATCCCGATCCCGAAGGGTTTTTAAACGCGGAAGAAGGCAAGCTCCGCGAAGCGTTGGTCACTGCCGCCGGCAAGGACCGCACCGAAATCGAGGCCAAGCTCGTCGCCATTGCGGAGCGACGACAATCTCACCTGCCGCAACTCATCAAGCTGCGCGACATGGCTCGCGCCGGGCGCAAGCTGCGCCTGCCGTTGGTTGCGCGGGAGATTCCTCTCATCGCCGACGAATGGGCCGACCCCTTGCTGGGCAGCGGCTGCGTGAAGATCACCCCGGCGCATGATCCGAATGACTACCAAGTTGGCCTGCGACACAACCTGCCCATGATCAACGTGCTCACCGCCGATGGCAAAGTCGCCAAGATCATGGAGCCCGACGGTTCTGCGAATGCCCACAGCAACGACTACGAAGGATTGCCTTTCAACTCTGAAGGCCGCGCCAAGGTCGTCGCGGATATGGAATCGCGGTGCCTCGTCGAAGCCATCGAAGACCGCGACATTGAAGTCGGCCACAGCGACCGAAGCAAACTTCCCATTGAGCCTTATCTGTCGGATCAGTGGTATGTAAGGACCGCCGAAATTGAAGGTTTTGAGATTGCAGACCGCGAACATAAGGACGTTGATTTTTCGCGGAGCTTGATCGAGGCGGCAGCTATTCCCGATCGAGTGCCGTCCAATGGGCTTGCTGATGCGGCCATGCTGGCAGTAAACGAGGGTCGTGTGCGGGTGTTCCCGGAGCGGTACGCAAAGACATATCTCGATTGGCTGGGTGAAAAGCGCGACTGGTGCATATCTCGTCAACTCTGGTGGGGACACCGCATCCCAATTTGGACCAAGTCGTGTTCCTTTAAGGAATGGCTGCGGTTGACTGAAGGTCCGTTTCACTCGGAACTTTTTATCGATAGCACTGGTCCGACTTTCGTTCAAGTAACGTCTGACGGGACGCAGACTTTCACGATCGTTGGTGCCTCGGATTCCGTGGAACAAGCCGTTGCAGCTCGCGATGCCTTCGGCAAAGACCAACCGCTTCGATGGACGGTCTGTTGTGATGAAGGTGTTCAAGAGTTCGGGGATTGGGATGAATCGAAGAAAGATTTCAATCGCATTGCTTTCGATAGTTGGCTTGAATCAAATGGTTTCGAGCGCGATCCCGACGTTCTTGACACCTGGTTCAGTTCCTGTCTGTGGCCCTTCAGTACGCTGGGCTGGCCGGAAGAAACTCCACACTTGAAGCAGTATTACCCCGGGTCGGTCCTCTGCACCTCGCGGGATATCATCACCCTCTGGGTGGTTCGAATGATGATGAGCGGCCTGTACCTGACGGGCAAAGTGCCTTTCGACCATGTGTACATCCACCCGAAAATCCTCGACGGGCGCGGCGAGACCATGAGCAAGTCCAAGGGCAACGGCGTGGACCCGGTGGACATGATCCAGACGCACGGGGCCGACGCCCTGCGTTACTCCATGGCCGATCTGACCACGGAGACCCAGGACATCCGCATGCCCGTGGACTACCTCTGTCCGCACTGCGGCAAGCTCACCGACCAGGGCGTGGCCATCAAGAACGAGGAACAGAACCGCAAATCGCGCGGCGAAAAGCTGGAGCGGAAGCTCCAGCCCTCGGACTGCGCGAAGGTGAAATGCTCCCACAGGGAATGCGGAAAAGAGTTTGCAACCCAATGGGCGGACGCGGAGCTGAAACAGAAACTGGGACTGGGGCGGGAGTCCTCCGAAAAGTTCGAGATCGGCCGCAACTTCTGCAACAAGCTGTGGAACGCAGCGCGCTTCGCCTTCATGAACCTGGAAAACGCCGCGGTCATAGATATCAAGATTTCATCCTTGCCGCCGGAAGACAAATGGATCCTTGCCCGATTATCGCAGACGATTCGGCGATACCATGAATGTCTGGCCACATATCAGTTCGCCGCCTCGGTGAAAGAGCTGCGAGATTTCTTCTGGGATTCACTCTGCGACTGGTATCTGGAGCTGACCAAGCCGCGGTTTTCTTCAGCGGACGGTGCGGACGGCGGAACCGCAAGACAAGTGCTAGCCTTCTGTCTGGATCAGACCCTGCGTTTGTGGCATCCCACGATCCCGTTCATCACCGAACGGCTCTGGCGGGACCTGAATGCCATCGCCCCGCGGCGAGGTCTTCCGCCTTCCATTTCGCTTAAGACAGACGTGCCGCTGATTTCCGCGGAGTTTCCTCCGCTGGATGGTTATCCGGCGTTTGATGATGATCGTATCTTGTCCACATTCGGCGCGCTACAGGATGCGACGCGGGGTGTGCGTGAGTTGCGCAGCGACTGCAAGGTGGCTCCCAAGGAGAGGGTGACGGTCACCGTGGTCTTGCCCGGCGAGCAATTGGATTCGTTCCAGGCGCATTCGCACATTGTTCGACACATGGCCGGCATTGGAGAGTTGAACGTGGTCACACAGGGCAAGCGGCCGGCCAATGCGGGCAGCGTGACGGTCAAAGGATTACGGATCTACGTTCACGATGTCAGCGACGATGCCGCGGAACAGGTCCGCACCGCGAAAACGCTGGAGGGCGTGGCCAGGCAAATCGCCGCCAAAGAGTCGAAACTCGGCAATGCGAAGTTCACCGCGAATGCCGACTCGGAAGTCGTCGCCGCGGAGCGATTGCGTCTGTTCGAACTCCTCGAGCAGCGGGCAACGTTGCAAGAGCATCTCAGCGAGCTGGGCGAGTAAGCCCAGGAGGTCGTCGCGGCCAACCCGCACCAGATCGGGCCGCTCGGCCAGCCTTTAACGATCCGATTTCCCTTAGCGCCGCATCCATTGCAAGCCGATAAGACGACCGGGAGATGCCATGCTGTATCTTGCGATGACATTCTGGCTATTGGTCTGCATGTTGACGGCGTGGGGCGTCCATCGACTCTGGTGCGGCATCCTTCCGGTCAAGGTACTCAACGCCCTGCTCCTTCCGGGGACATTGGTCGCCTTGCTCGGACACATTCTCGGACTTCTCGTAACCGGCGCGACGGTCAGCACGGCCACCCTTTACAAAGACGGCTCCGGTGATCCGGAGACGACGACCAACCCCAAACCTCGGATTCCCGTCGTCGGCCCGGTCATCATTGGGATGCTCCCGCTGCTCGCCTGCGGGGCCGCGATTTACTTCGTAGTCCGTTATCTGGGCGGCTCCATCCTCGGGCAACTGCCGAATGGAATCGTCGGGCTGGAATTGCCCACCTCGCTATCCGGGGTGTTCGACTTGCTCCGCGGGCAGATCACCCTCGTTGAATCCCTGGTCGCCGCCGTGCGGGCCGCGGATTTTCGCGAGTGGCAGAGCGGAGTGTTCGTCTACTTGTTGGTGTGCCTGACCATCCGAATGGCGCCCTTTGAGGGTACGTTGCGCGGTGCGCTTGCGGCCGTCGTTGTCCTGGGCCTCGGAACTGCGGCGGTGACCTCGCTGTTCGATTTGGCCGATCCCCGCGTCCAGACCGGGCAGTCCATTCTCACGCTGACGGTGGCGACTCTTCTCTTCCTGCTTCTCACGAGTCTCCTGATTCGCGGCGTCGTGGGGCTGTTCCAAGTCCTTCGATCAAAAGGTTCCAGCGTGTGAAACCGACCGGTAACAACGTCGTATTTACCGACATCATGGGGGATTGATTTGCGAGGGAAGGGTTGCTAAGCTGGTGAGTCGATGCGGTAGGTCTACCCGCGCCGGGAATTGCCTATCTCACGTGTAATCTATTGTAAATAAACAACTTGCATGTATCCTGGCAACCTTGGCGACGGTTGTGACAACCGGGGTTGCAGGTGCAGGGTGTCGATCTCCCTTCGTGCGATCGCGGACGATCAGCCGATGAGGAATCCGACTAACCAGAACGACTGGACGATAGCAGAACATGGAACAGTTAAGCAGCATCCGCAACATCGGAATCTCCGCGCACATTGACTCCGGCAAGACCACGCTGACGGAACGAATCCTATTCTACGCCGGGCGCATTCATCGCATGCACGAAGTCAAGGGCAAAGACGGCGGTGCGACGATGGATTTCATGGAGCTGGAGCGGGAGCGGGGGATCACCATCACCTCGGCCGCGACGACGGTGTCGTGGAACGATCATGAGATCAACATCATCGACACTCCCGGCCACGTGGACTTCACCGTCGAGGTCGAACGCTCGTTGCGCGTGCTCGACGGAGCGGTGCTGGTGTTGTGCGCGGTGGGCGGGGTGCAATCGCAGTCCATTACCGTCGATCGGCAGATGCGCCGCTACCGTGTGCCGCGAATCGCGTTCATCAACAAGATGGATCGCGTGGGAGCCGATCCGGTGCGCGTCGTGTCGGAGTTGGAAACCAAGCTGGGCCACGTGGCGGTGCCCCTGCAGATGCCCATCGGACTCGGCGGAGACTTCGCCGGGATTATCGATCTGATCCGCATGAAGGCCGTCTACTTTGACGGACCAAGCGGCGAGGACATTCGGCTTGAGGATATCCCCGCTAACCTGGCCGCGGAGGCCGACCGCGCTCGACATGGTTTGCTCGACACGCTGAACCTCTACGACGACGAGTTGATGGAGGTCATGCTCGAAGGCCAGGAACCGACGGAAGCGCAGATTCACGGCGCGGTGCGGCGGGCGACGCTGCGCCGCGACATTACTCCTGTCTTTCTGGGCACGGCCTATCGCAACAAAGGCGTGCAGTTGCTTCTCGACGCCGTCACGCGTTATCTCCCTTCGCCTATCGATCGCATCGCCTACGCCTGTGACAACTCCAACGACGGAGCGGAAGTGACCATTTCCGCCGACCCCGACGGACCGCTGGTGGCCATGGCCTTCAAGATTTGCGACGAGCCGTTCGGCCAGATTACCTATGTGCGCCTTTATCAAGGCCAACTCCAGCGTGGCAAGACCTACAAGGTCGCCCGCACCGGCGGAACGCAGCGGATCGGGCGGGTCTACCGACTTCACGCGGACAAGCGAACGGATGTGGAATCGGCCCAGGCGGGCGATATCGTCGGGGTCATGGGGATCGACTGCGTATCCGGCGATACACTATGTGGTTCGGAATTGAATCTCTCTCTGGAGAGCATGCACTGCCCGGAGCCGGTGATGTCCATCGCCATCCAGCCGGAGCGGACGGCAGACCGAGAGCCGATGTCCAAGGCCCTCAATCGATTCTGCAAGGAAGACCCGACGTTCCATACGCATCACGACGAGGAGAGCGGCCAGACCATCATTTCCGGCATGGGCGAGCTTCATCTCGAGGTGTACGTCGAACGCATGAAGCGGGAGTACAAGGCCAACGTCATCGTCGGCGCTCCCAAGGTGCAATACAAGGAAACGCCCACCGTCGAGACGGAGTTCAATTACAAGCACAAGAAGCAGACCGGCGGAGCGGGACAGTACGCTCACATCGCCGGACGGCTCGTACCGTTGCCGCCCAACGGCGAGAACGATTATGAGTTTGATAACAAGGTAACCGGCGGGCGCGTGCCCACGGAATACATCCCCTCGGTGGACAAGGGCTTTCAGATGGCGCGAGCCAAGGGTCCGGTGGCGGGGTTCGAAGTGGTTGGGGTGAAGATGGTTCTCGAGGATGGGTCCTCCCACGCCGTGGACTCGTCAGACCTTGCCTTTCAGGTGTGCGCCCGGGCAGCCTTCAGACAGGTGGTGCGCGAGGCCAAGCCCGTCTTGCTGGAGCCCATCATGAAGGTCGAGGTCGAAACACCCATGGATTTCCAGGGCGGCGTCACCGGCGACCTCGCCTCTCGGCGCGGCTTGATCACCGGAAGTGAGATGAAGGGCAACGCCGTGGTGATTCTCGCCGAAGTTCCGCTGGCCAACATGTTCGGCTACTCCACCGATCTTCGCTCGCTATCCCAGGGCCGGGCCAATTTCTCGATGGAGTTCGCCTGCTACCGCCGCGCGCCGGCCAGCATCCAGGAAGAAATCATCGAGCGCTACGAGAAGGAACGCGAAAAGGCCGCGAGCAAAAAGTAGCCCGTTGCTCGGAGCCGTACGGCGCGCATAATCCGATAAGCGAATTCTTCCGGCGCGAGGGCTCTGGCGTAAATGTACTGCACGTCCCCCCGACGCTTGCGAAGCTTCGAGAATACTTGGGAGTTAGAGCGGTTGACCGCAACGCTTAGCAAGACCCAGGTTGATCGACTCGGGGATCGTTTGCGGGAGGGCGCTTACGGCGAGAGCGAAGTTCGACTACTCGACGAATATCGTCAGTCTTTCCGCGAGGCATACGAAAACGTTTTCCGCGCGATTCGCGAGCGCGGCTTTGAACCGACGGGACGTGCGGCCAAGTCTATTGTCTCCATCGTGGAAAAGCTCCGCCGAGAGAGCATCCGACTGAGCCAAATGCAGGATATGGGAGGATGCAGAATTGTGGTGACGAGCGAGTTGGAACAGGAACGATCCGTATCTGTATTGCGAGTCGCCTTCCCCCAGGCGACCGTCGTGGACCGCCGCGAGAACCCCAGCAACGGTTATCGGGCCGTTCACGTTATCGCAGAGGAATCTGGCAAACCGATCGAGATCCAAGTCCGTAGTTCGCTTCAACACCTGTGGGCCGAGCTCTCTGAGAAAGCTTCCGACGTTCTTGATCCGATGATTAAGTACGGCGGAGGACCACCCGAAATGGTTACCCTCCTGGGCGGTTTTTCTCAAAAGGTGATGCGGTGCGAGCGACTCGAAAGAGATTTGGCTGAATTGGGAAGCGAGATCGAGTTTTTCGAGAAAAAACTAGCGAAAGGCGCAATGCCCGATGGGCTCGTCGGCCCTTCAGGTCAGCATCGAAACAAACAGCTTGACGGGCTTAGGGAGAGTGTCACGAAATTGAACACGATCCTGGCAACCAAGCAAGCGGCCATCGCGGATGGCCTGTCCCAGTGGATTTCTTGGTTAGATAAGAGGCGTCAGGCGGGAGAGCAGCCATGATTTTTCTCATTGAATACGATCGAAGTAAGGGGGAGATCGTCCGGTCACAACCTTTCGACGACGCACAGCGCCGAGAAGCTGACGCCTTGCGGCTCCAGATCGAATTGGAATTGAACCACAATAAGTCCGAACACGAAGTCGTTCTACTCGAAGCTGCGAGCGAAGACGCGATGCGGCAGACGCACCGGCGTTACTTCGAGAACCTCCGCCAGATTCTGGAGTCCGGAGCGAATCCACAGAAGTAATCTGACGAAAGGGCGCCGAACGAGTTGCGAAACCATCGGACGATACCAAAAACGAACTGAAGGAACTGCCAGTAATACGCATCCCATCAATTAACGGCGCTTCCGTGCCGGGGAGGGCGAGCCTCCCGGCGAGCCGTGGCTCAGCAGGAGCTTCGCCCTCCCCTACGGCTGTCGCGCGGTTAATTATTGGGATCGGTATAAGAAGTAGGGGGGCGTCCCTCCTGGCTTGTGGGGACAATTACGGGCCGGTCAATTCCCGGCTTGTTTACGCATGGTCATGTCGAAATCGCGGACGAGACCGACGTACCAGCGCCAGACAACGAATGCGTAAGAGGCGATGGCAATGAGGCAGCCGATCAGTGCGGCCATGCGAACCGCCGATGCCCCTTCGGCGAATTCCTTCGGTGAGCTGAACAAAGCACCCGGGTTGATGAGATAATTGATTGACGTATAGGGCGTGAAGGGGGCGAGGAAGGCCCCGAATTCGCCGCGGGAGTTGTCCACCATCATCAAGCCGATGATTGACGCCAGGCCGCCGAGGATGATGACCAGGCCTACGCTGGACATCACCGCGGAAACGTTGGTTCTGCTGGTCAGGGAGAATCGAAGTCCGATCACGCACGCCAGGGCCGTATACACCACCAGTAACGCACCCAATTCCAAGGCCGTCTCCATCCACACCACGGGCGGCGATTCCTTGCGAAAAAGCGCAAAAGTCGCGAACACCAACAGCACGAGAATCGGCCCGGCCAGTAGCGGCGCGGCGAAGCTGACCAGACCCCGGAGCTTTCCCCACAAGATGTACTTGCTGGTCAGCGGCGTGGTCAGGAGCATGTCCATGGTCTTGGATTCTTTTTCCTTGGTCATGGAAGTGGCCGCGGTGTTGGTGGCAATCAACAGGGCGATGGCGACTTGAACGGCGGTGATTCCGGCCAGCCACATGGCTACGTCGCCTGACGGCAACCCGCCGCCGAGATAGTCCATCAACAAGACCGCCGAACCGATGAGTCCCCCGATGATGATCGCCCAGCGAAGCAAGGCGCCCGATGAGGCCCGCGCCGTCGCCTCCCGCCAGGCCACGGGATTGGCCCACACCGTTCGCGGCGGGCGCGTACGTTCTCCCGGCGCTTGTCGCCGAAACCGATCGAGAAAGTTACTGAGAAACTTTGCCTCTCCGGACTTGGCCCCGCGACGGACGAAGAACATGCTGAGCACGACCAACACCAACGACAGCATCGTCGTCCAAAAAACATAAAAGGCTGAGGGATTGGCGAGGGCGTAGCGGCTGATGGAGCCATAGCCGGTCAGGTGGCCGGGCGACGGCGCCTGGATCTTGTTGAGCGCTACGTCCAAAGCGAGGAACGGATGGAAGGGCGTCAGCCAGCTCATTTTCAGCCCTTTGACGTTCGCCGGAGCCGATTCAATCCAGGTTCGACCCCAGGCCCCCAGGAGATAAATGGCAAGAAGATAGAGCGCGATGAGGAGATAGAACGAGAAAATGGTCCGCCGCGTACCGACGCCAATCATGGCCACGAAGATCGCCAGTGCCCCGGTCAGAATCGCCGTGGACGCACATAGGGCAAAGCTCTCCACGATCTGCCGCGTCGTAACACCCCCGTACACCATGGTCATCAAGAAAATCGGCAGTCCGGAGAGCAGCAGCATGATGACGAAGTAGAGCCGGCTGGCCAACGATCCGAGTACGATCTGAGCACTGCTCAGCGGCGTGGCAAGCAAGATGTTGAACGTCTGTGCGTCGCGTTCCTGGGTGATGGCGGAGGCGGTAAAAACCGGCGCGAGAAAGCACATCAACATGAGCTGCGCCGTGGAAGCCCATTTGAACGTCTGCGAAGCGCCTTTGGCCAGTTCAGCCAGCGATCCGCTTCGCCACGTCAAGACCAGCGAAAACAGCACAACAAAGAGAAGCGCTCCAAGGTATCCCACCCGCAACCACAGATGCCGAGGCCGGCGCGACCCGCCGTATACCACGCGCACGAGAATTGGGTTGGCGGGCAGCAAGTGCCAGATTGACAACCACAACTTTCCGAGCAGAACATTCATCGGAGTAACTACGAATTACAAATTACGAATTACAAAACCATGGAGTTTGGCTCGCAATGGCAGACTGGTCATGTTCCCTCCTTGTCGGTGTTGACAATAATGGCTGTTAGAATGCGCGTTAATTGGTCCGCTTCGTCAAAGATCGCCGCGAGGCGATCGGGGGCAATCAGATCCGCATTGGCGATTCGGCTTAGAAAGTATTTCGCCTCTCTGCACTCTTTTCTCGCCATCCTCAGCTTGTGAAGGAAATCCGCCTTACGCTCTCCGCCCTGCGCCTCTTCGACATTTGCACCGACACTCATTCCCGCTCTTACCAGTTGCTTTCCGATTTCCCATCCCGCAGGGTTGTTAGGTAAAGCGAATGAAAGTTTAATGACCCGATCTGCAAACGAAGCTGTCCGCTCCACAATGTCGCGGGATGCATCGCGTCGTGCCTCTTTACTCTGTAATTCGTAATTCGTAATTTGTAATTCCTATTGCACGATTCCCTTCGTCAGCCGCATGAACGCCGTTTCCAGGTTGACCTCCTCCTCCTTGATTTCCTGAATCTTGAAGTTGTTGTCGAGCAGGGCGCGGGCGATGCCGCTGAAATCGTGGGTCTGTTTCTCCAGTTCGACGACGAGATGCCCGTCGAGCGATTCGACGCTCTTGACGCCCGGCCTGCGCTCCAGCAGCAAGGCCGCTAGGTCCTGCTGCTCGGTGACGCGCACCTGCAGCTTCGTCCCCGTTTTCACACGGCGGATGATCTCGTCGATGGCGCCATGGAAGAGCATTTCTCCGCGTTCGATGATGCCGACAGTGGTGCACAGCTCCGCGAGCTCGTGCAGGATGTGCGAACTGATGATGATCGTTTTTCCCATCCGCCGCAGCTCCTTGAGCAATTCGCGGATTTCGATCCGCGCCCGCGGGTCCAGCCCGCTGGCCGGTTCATCCAGCAGGAGGACCTTGGGATCGTGCAACAGCACGCGGGCGACGCTCAATCGTTGCTGCATTCCGCGGGATAGGGAATCGACCATGGCATCGCGCTTGAAAGCAAGGTCGGTGAGTTCGAGCACGTCGTTCACCACGCGGGCGCGCTGCTTTCCGGTGATGCCGTAGGCGCTGGCGAAGAACTCCAGATATTCTTGAACAACCACTTCCTCGTAGGCCCCGAAAAAGTCGGGCACATAGCCGATCAGCGGGCGAATCTTCCGCGACTCATACCCCACCACATGCCCGCAAATCCGCGCCTCGCCCCAGGTGGGCTGCAGGAGCGTCGCCAACACCTTGATGGTCGTGGTTTTTCCGGCCCCGTTGGGTCCGATGTAGCCGAAACACTCCCCTTCCTCGATGTTGAGGTGGAGGTTGTTCAGGGCCACCAACTTGCCATACCGTTTGGTCAAATTGATCGTTTGCACGATCATCGTCTATACCTCCGCGGTCCGCCGGGGCACTTTCAACCGTAGAGCTTACCGCCGACGCGGCAGTCGCACACAACTATGGACGCCAGCCTCGCGGCAACTTCTCGTCCCAAAGCGGTTCCTTGGATTTCGGCGACGGACTCGGTTCCTCGACGGAATCCAGTTTCGAGAGAGGGATGCGAATGCGGTACATGGTCCAGGACGCGGACCCCTCCGGCGCTACAGGTTTGTAGGCACGGTCGCCCGATCGGGCAAACAATCGGATCGGGCCGGGATCAGCGGCGAAGCCTACCAAGACCAAGCTTCCCGCCTCCGCGGGCCGGTCATCGAGCGGGGGACGCCCGGCCTGGAGATGCTCGCGAAGATCGAGCTGGCGCAGCCTGTCCCGCGACCACGTCTGCATTCCGCCGATCAGATCACCCATGCGGCTGGAAATGGTCCTGGGGTCGAACTCTCCGATAGTGGAAAGCAGCAACAGAGCGTTTTGCTCTTGTCCCATGACCAAGCCGTCATCGCCGCCGGAGCCATATCCCATCGACGCCAGCACCCCTCGAAAGGGCATGCTCCACTCTTCTTGCAGCTTGGCCAACGTGGAGCGGCGCATGACATCCGAAACCGTCTCCGTGCCCGTTTCGGTTTCCAACAATCGGTAGCATCGCTGGGCCAATGGAACTTTCGTGCCGTCCGATGGCATGTCCCCGACGCGATAAACATAGATCGATTGATCTCGAACTCCGGCGATGTCCCCCAGGTTCAGAATCGGGTGCAGCAGGTAGCAATTCCTTAAATTGACACCCAGATTGTTGATGACGAAACTGTCTTCGGTGATTGTTCTACCACGGGTTTGGACCTGCCCGGAAAATTTTCCGCCGAGCGGTCCTTCCCAGCGGCCTTCGAACCGTTTCAACGTGGCACGGATGCGAACGTCATCGACCACGGCGCTGCCCGGAACCACGCGGTATTCTTCCGGATCGGCGAAGCTGGTACCCGCTTCGGTAAAATCATTCCCTTCCGGAATGGCTCGAAGAAAACAGGACGTGGCCTCCGGTTCATCCGCCCCGACCCAATCGGAAGGGAGCCAGAGGTCCACTTCTTTGTCAATGCTCGTCTTGAGTCCGAAGAACGCTGTCCCACTTCCGTAGGGTTGGCCCGCGTCGGCATCGACAATGGCGATCTGATGAAGCCGATCGCCGAACCCGTGCATCGTGCCCACGACGGCAATGCTCACCACGCTGGCGACGACACCCACCATCGCGAAGGCCGTCCAACTGTGATGGATCAGGTTCTTCATCCGAAGAACGCGCCATGTCCCGAAAGTGGCCGCCAGGACGTAGAGGACGGAAAACACTCCCGCGGTAAGCAGGTACAGACTTCCCGAAGTGGAGAAGGCCACCGCACTGACCACCCGCCCGAACAAGGATACGGGAGTCGCATGCGTTTCATCGGACTTGCCGAGCGGCATGAAGTGAAACGTCGTGGAGAAGAACTTATTCACCACGGACGGCGCGCTGAACAGATCCCGCAAGGTAATACCAGAGAAAACGACGTGCCCCTTGCCCACGCGACGTCGCGTCACCAGGTCGGATGGGATGCCATTCTCCCGCGCCACGACACTTGAATCGCCGCGGACGGCGCAACGCGCGACCGGAACTGGCGCGGGAAATGGGGCGCTCTCCCACCCGGAAACAGCGCGACGTAAGTCCGCATCTGCCGCCGGAGGATCGAGAAGCAACCGGCGCATTTCCGGAAGACTTTCGATTGCCACGACCTCGCCGCAATCCACGGGCAAAACGGGTTCAATCAATTTGGTCAGTTTGAGCGATCCGGCGGATTGTGAGGCCGCGATCAGTAATGTACCCCCTTGCCGAACCCATTCCAGCAAGGCCTCGATTTGACGCTGGGTCAATTCCTCCGGTCGAGCGTCGTCCCACACGACGAAGTCCACGCTCTCCAGCCCGATCCATAACTCCGGCAGGTCCGAAGGGCTCATGTGCGCGACCTCGACGTTGCGACTGAATTTTTCGCGCCGATCGCCTCCCACCAACTCCGAGATCCGTCCCACTGCACTGGATGAGACGGAGAGAATGAGCACGTCATCCGGGTCGATCACCACGGGGGGCTCGGATGACTTGGCCTGGTAGGTGATTTCACCCTGGGAGACGACCTTGATCGCTTCGCCGTCGGCGTTTCGTACCTCGACAAAGAACCGATCCTGGCTGCGCGAGGGGTTGGCCGGGACGTAGAGATAGACGCGTTGCGACCCGCCGGTTTCCACCCGGAGGTGCACATCCACGGCGTCGAAACACTCGTCTCCGTCGTTGTCCGCCTGGGCAGTGCGGACGCTGCCGTCGAAGCTGGTCTGCTCCGCCAACGTGAGGTCCACGATGATGGGAATCCATGTCCCGCTGCGGATTACGTCCCCGCCCTGCACCCTGGGAAAGCCGACATGCGAGACATTCACTTCGACCCGAGCCTGGGCTGAGCTCGCCATCACCAGGACATTAAGGGCGGTGATTAACCATCGAATTCGATTTCGGCGCGCTTGGATCTCGGACCCTACGTCGCTCATGGTTTGGACCGGAGGGAGTGATCTTTCCGAATACCGATCAGTTCTGCACCGTCCCGGCCGGTCACGGATTAGCCAGCGCCGTCCCCGGCGATACCGCATCCCTTCGGGTGGGCAAACATTCTATTCCTCAACCCCTGGCACAGCAACTATCCGGTTGGATTGGGAATCATTAACGTATGCAGAGAAAGTCGTTTGAGATTGCCGGAGAAAATCTGGTACTTGGCGAAAGGAAAGTTGGCATGGAGCCGAGTGGATCATGAAGCCACGAATAGCTTCCGCCCTTTCTCACTTCTGTATTCTTACTTCTTTCCCGATCATGGGGACGCTGGCCGCCGGGCAATCGGGGTGTACCCAACCGCAGCGCCAGCCCGCCGCCGCAGCGGCAACTCGAGAAACCGCCGAACAGGTCCGAGCACGCGCCGAATCCTCATTCCGGCAGGCCGTTTTCTACAAGCCCCGCGAGGACGCCATGATCGGCCAGGAAATGACCTTCGCGCCGTTGATCGTGCAGGAAGTTGATGGCGGCGAGGGTACTCTCGACCCGAATCCATTCGGAGCGATCGTCGGAGGGGAGGACGGCCTAAAGGTTGATCCGACTCGCCCTACCGTTTACGCTGGGACCCTCACCGCACGCATCCATGAAGCCGACCACGATCAGATCGTCTATTCTTGGTGCTACCCAAGCCATCCCGCCGAGCCAGCGATAGTATTCCTCGAAGAACGCGGCGTGCGCATCACGTTGGGATCGGACGGGTTTCCGCTTGTATGGGAGGTCGTGTCCACGGACACGGACACCCGCGTCCTTTTTGTTTCGGAATCGCTCGAAGCCGCGGCCAAGCGCGAGTTCGGCGATCCGCTTCTGGGTCGGAGATACGCTGTCGAGCGATCGTTGCAGGAAACACCCGATGTCATTGTCGCCCGTATACTCGACGATGGGCCGGTACCCATGGGGCCTTATGTCTATCTGAACTCTCCGCCGCATCGCATCGTCACGACCGTACTCTGTCGCTGTATGCCGTCGCAGGTCAACGAATTCGTGGAGACGCAATCTTATGATCTCATGCCGCCCGAAACCATCAAAATAGGGCACGAGGCCCAGCCGCCCTCGGCTGAACTCCACAATGGTGGGCCACGATTCCACTGGAATCCCTGGATTCGGCGGGAAAATCAGCCATTGGAGCAGATTCTGCGTTGGCCGAAGGGAATGTAGGATTACCTCGTGCAGATCAACGAAATCTTTTTCAGCATTCAGGGCGAAGGCAAGCTCACCGGCGTTCCCAGCATCTTCATCCGCACCACTGGCTGCAATCTGCGATGCACCTGGTGCGACAGCCCCAAGACTTCCTGGGAACCCGTGGGGCAGGCGATGGAAATCGACGAGATCATGGATCGCGTCGCCGACTTCGCAAGCATCTACGTGGTACTGACCGGTGGCGAGCCAATGATCGCTTCGGGCGTCGAGGAATTGTCTCGAAGGTTGAAGGAGGGCGGTTATCATCTCACCATCGAAACCGCAGCAACGGTGTGGAAGGAGGTGGTCTGCGACCTGGCCAGCATCAGCCCGAAGCTCGGCTCTTCCACGCCGTGGGTGCGTGACGATGGACGACATGCCGACGCCCACGAGAGCCGCCGCCTCAACATCGATGTCATCCGCCGCTTCATGGCCATGCCGGACTATCAACTCAAGTTTGTCGTGGATGTTCCTGACGACCTGACTGAGATCGACGCCTTGCTCGCCCGCATCGGGTCCGTCCCTCCCGCCGACGTCCTGTTGATGCCACAGGGTGTCACTCAGGAGGAAATCGCGTCCCGCGGCCGCTGGGTCGCGAACCTTTGTAAGCAACATGGCTTCCGATTTTGCCCCCGGCTGCAAATCTCCCTTTACGGCAACACGCCTGGAACCTGACAGTCTTCTAGCGACAGGAATTGGCTGTCCCCAATGGGCTGCGTCGCTCCTTTTGTGCCATTCTTCGCCGTGGATGGATATTTTTCGCGTCCTGAATGCAAACCAACCGTTTCCTGACAGCCAAAAAAAGAACAGAACTCTTGACATGAGCCCAGAAATCGGTTATAGGAACCGAGTATCGGGACCAATGCGCGGTGTATCGCCTGTTCGTGGTGGATCGCGAGCACGCGCGAGGGTTCGTTCTAAGGTGTGGGTCGTCTGCGTCGGTGTCGCAATCGTTTCGCGAATCAGCAAGGGAACGGTATCGAGCTTTCTTTGACCAGTAGCTAGCTCCAATGGAAGTGCATCTTCTTTGGCGGAGGACGGATTCATGAAGACTATCTTGCGGGTTGGTGTTTGGAGTTGTTGTTGGGTCGTCGGAGTAACGGAAAGCGCCCGGGCCGCGGGTCCGGCGGAGTTCGTTCTTACCCCGATTCGCGCCAGCGGAACGTATTCGATCGTGGGGGACGAAATCCGCTTAATGGGCGCCGGGCAGCGCGTGTTCCTCGAGATTCGGGTGGAAGACTGGTCCCCGAACGAACTGAAGATCTACCAGGCGCAGATCGATGCCGCGGGTTATGCCAGCGGGACGAACGGCTTGATCGTGCCCGCGGTTCAGACTTGCGCTGGCCCAAATGTTACTGGGAACAACCAGTGTGTAGCGGCCTTCGCTCCCGGGGCTAGATGCAACGTTCCCGATGGCCCCGGTTTTAGGTGCTCGGCCGGGTGGCTCGACCGCAACCGCGCCAACTGGGTATTCTTCGGGCATGACTGGGCGGCCGCCGATGTAGACACCAGTTCTGAATCCTACCGCTACGCCGCGGTACTCAATCCCGGTGACCCCGCCTTGGACACGGGGGCCAGCAAGTACGGAGGAGATCTGGTTTTGGATGTCCCCCCGGGCGCAACAGGGACATTTACCATTGGCTTTATTGAAGGTACGGGCGTCACCTTCATGGCCGATGAGAGCAACACCGAGTTCAAGATTCGTAGCCCGCTGGCAACGCTCAAGATCGTCATCTCGTGCAGCACCAACGCCAACTGCGACGACGGGAACGCCTGCACCAACGACGTCTGCAACGTCGACGGCACTTGCTCCAATGTCAATAACTACAATTCGTCCACCCATTGCTGCAATCCAGCGAACGGAGCGCTACAGGTGCTTTCGGACGGAAATCAGTGCACGGACGATGTGTGCAACACGGCAACCGGCCAGGTGACTCACCCGTTCTCCCCCGCCCTGATTACCCCCTGTGGTAATCCGGCGAATCTACAGTGCGACAAGCCTGACTCCTGCGACGGGGCGGGGAATTGTAATGCTCGGTTGGAGCCCAATGGTACGGCCTGCGGCAGCCCCACCAACACGGCCTGCGACGGGGCCGACACGTGCAACGGCGCCGGTGCCTGTGTGACCAACATCCGACCGGCAGGCACAGCCTGCGGCAGCCCGTCGGACACGGTGTGCGACAACCCCGACACCTGCAACGGTTTGGGCGCCTGCCTGGTGAACAACGAGGCCAACGGCTTCCCTTGCAGCACCAATCAATTCTGCGTCCAGGACGAACGGTGCCAAAGCGCCGTCTGCACCGGCGGAACACCCAGGAATTGCGCCGACCTCCTTACCTGTACGCCAGACGTTTGCAATGAAGGAACGGATCAGTGCGATCACATACCTCTTAACGCCGGAACGTGCCTTATCGATGGAGTTTGTTATTTGGCCGGGGACTTGCGCCCCGGCAACACTTGCGAGGAATGCGACCCCGCGACCTCCACGTCGACTTGGACGGTCAAACCCGACGGCAGCGCCTGCAACGACGGCAATGCCTGCACGGGCACCGGCCGTCCTGGTATTGACGATGATACTTGCACCGCGGGGGTCTGCCTCGGCGAGACCGACCCGGAGTGCAACGACCAATGCGAGTTCGCCGTTCCGGCGATCGTGGGGTTGAACCTAAGCGATAACAGCAGCGCCGGACTGGACGACGGCGAGGCTTCTTGCCAACCGGATTCCAACCATGACGTCTGGTTTGAGTACACGGCGGCCTGCGACGGCATTACCTTCGCCAGCACCTCGGGCAGCACCATGGCCCCCTCCAATGACGGGGTATTGAGCGTCTACAGCGATTGCCCCAGCCTGGGCGGCGTGGAAATCGCCTGTGACGACGACAGCGGCGTGGGACTTCAGGCGGCCCTCAATTTTGCGACCACCCTTGGCACGACGTATCGCATTCGTGTGGCCGGATTCGAGGATAACAAGGGCCCGATTCACTTGAATATCCGTCCCGTTGACGACTGTCTGATTGACGGCGTCTGCTATGGTTATCTTGACCTCAATCCGGCCAACGATTGCCAGGCCTGCATTCCCGATTTGTCCACCACCCAATGGTCGCCGCGTCCCGAAGGCAGCGCTTGCGGCAACCTTCTCGACACCGAGTGCGACAGCCCCGATGCCTGCGACGGCGCCGGCGTCTGCGAGATCAACTACAAGCCCGACGGCATTCCGTGTTCCGATGAATCCCCACCCATCTGCGACAAGGACCTATGCAACACCTGCACGAAGAACCTCTGTCAGTCCGGCGTCTGCACGCACCCGCCGGAACCGGCCGGCCTGCCCTGCGGAAGTCAGCTTGACGACGATTGCGATAACCCCAACACGTGCAACGGCGGCGGCGGCTGTGCGAACAATCTTGAAGGCGCGGGTCACGCCTGCGGCGACCAATCCGATACCCAATGCGATAATCCGAACGTTTGCGACGGTTTGGGTATTTGCCTGGACAATTTCGAGATCGACGGGGCCCCCTGCGACGACGACGATATTTGCACCGGTGACGACGTCTGCGAGACCGGCGAGTGCCTCGGATCTCCGGCCCTGTTGCCTCCCCTTGTCGTTGCGGAAGGCAGCCGTGCGTTGAATGTAACGCCGCAAGCGGCCTTTGCTCCGGCGCCGGTGGCCCTGCGGGTCACGTCGCCGACCTGGCCTTGCTTGGACAAATACATCGACGAAAACGGGCAGCTCGTTCCGGACTCCGAGAAAGTGTTCATGTTGCCTTCCGAATGGGGAACAGTCATTGTTCAGGATCCGGACATCTACCCCAGCAGCACGTACCATGTTGAAGCCGAGTGCGGCGCCTATCGGTCAGCGCCCGGGATTGACGACACCTGGCGATGGGGCGACACGGACGACGACGGCGATGTGGATGCCATTGACATTGCAAACGTCGTCAACAAGTTTAAGATGCTCCCCGGTGCGGTCAGCACTGAAATAGTCGACTTTTTCCCGTGCATGCCCGACGGCATCATCAACGCCCTCGACATTGCGATGGACGTCTACGCCTTTAAGTTGTATCCGTATCCTTGCAGCCAGCCGTGCCACTAGGCGGGGTTTGGCGGATCGGGCTTTCGCGGGTTTAGCAGCGAGGCAATCGTCGTGACGGCGAGCAATGCGCCGACGATGCCCAGCGACCAGCCTATACCTATGTCAAAGTGCCAGTGCACGTCGAGGAGCATTTTTACCCCGACGAAGACCAGCACGGCGGCCAAGCCGTAGTGCAGGTAGTAGAACAGATCCATCACTCCCGCGAGCGCGAAGTACAACGCCCGCAGGCCCAGAATGGCGAACACATTCGACGTATACACGATGAAAGTATCGGTGGTGATCGCGAGGATTGCCGGAATCGAGTCGATGGCGAACACCAGGTCAGTCGTTTCCACCATCATCAGCACGATAAAAAGCGGGGTGGCCAGCAATCGCCCATCGATTCGGGTGAAGAAATGACCTTCCACGTAGTCCTTGCTGATCGGCATGAACCAACGCAACAGCTTTAGAACGGGGTTACGCTCGGGATGGACTTCCGTACCCTTCGCCAGCGCCATCTTGATGCCGGTGAGAATCAGGAACCCACCGAAAATGTAAAGCGTCCAATGGAATTTCTCGATCAGGGCGACGCCCGCGAAAATGAAGATCACCCGCAGGATCAGCGCCCCAAGAATCCCCCAGAACAGCACCTTGTGGTGATATTTCGACGGTACTTTGAAATAGCCGAAGAGCACGACGAAGACAAATATATTGTCGAAGCTCAGGGCCCGCTCGATCACGTAGCCGGTGAAAAACGCCAGACCCGCCTGCGCCGGGGTGTAGCCGCCTTGCCCGTCCGGCCAAAACCAATACAACCCCACGTTGAACAACAGGGCGACGACAACCCAGATGATGCTCCACGCGACTGCTTCCTTCAGCCGAATGGTGTGGGCGTGGCGATGGAAGACGCCCAGATCGAGGGCCAGCATGGCCAGGACAAAGACATTGAAAATAATCCACCAATGAAGCGGTTCGGACATAGCAACTCTACCTGTCGGTCATAGCCTCTGGAGTCAACTTCCACCCCGGCCATCGAACCATCTTCACAAGCCATCTCAGGATAACCAAGTGCGGAGATCGCGACGGGAGGGAAATAATCGGTTAGTAGAAGACGGTGACGATCAAATTGGGTTCCGTATGTTTGCCTTCGAAGTTTCCGATGGTGGAATTGGAAAACTTGATGACGATTTGGTCGTTGTGATCGAGCCATTCGTTGATTTGATTGTTCATGAACTCCACCGCCGCCTCGCTCAGCTTGCAGTGAAACGTGCGGCAGCGCGTCGCACCGGTGCTCTTGGGCAATAGCTGACGTTTGAACTTGGAGTCGTCCCAAGCTCCGGCGACGCCGAGGGTGGTTGCGGAAGCCCCGTGGATGCGGCTCGACGTAAGGTCGGCGGCCGGGGCCCCGGGCCGATCGTCTTCATCGTCGAACTCGATCCGCTCATACTCCTCCTCGACCGTCCCGTCTTTGTCGTGCTCATGTTCGTATTCGGCCACGCAATGGGAGCACAGGAGCTTTCCATGTTCATAACGGGCAATGCCGGACTCAACGTGCTGCTTATAGACGCTCGCTCCGCACTGCTGACAAGTACTGGTTACTTCATCTTTCATCCGAGTTGCTCCACATCCGGAACGATTGGATTGTACCGTGGGCGAAGTTACCGTCAAGCTGCCGTCGATTGCAGCTCCACCAATATCGACACTCCGGCGGAAGTGCCGATGCGCACCGCCCCGGCCTCCAGCATCGCCTTTGCCGCCTGCGCCGTCCGAATTCCCCCGGCAGCCTTCACTCGCAAGGGAGATGCGTGGCGGTGAAGCAGCCGCACGTGCTCCACCGTCGCCCCGCCGCTGGGATGAAATCCGGTCGAGGTTTTTACGAAATCCGCCTCTGCCTCCGCGCAGCAACGGCAGCCTGCAATGAGTTGTTCCGTGGTCAGCGCCGCGGTCTCCAGAATCACTTTCAAGAGCCGATGCCCCGTAGCCTGGTGGACTACGCGAGCGACGGCCTCAATATCCGAACGAACTTGCTTCCTGTCGCCCGCGACAAGTGCTCCCAAAGCGACGACCATGTCGATTTCCATGGCCCCGTCGTCAATCGCCCGTCGTGCCTCGTCTGCCTTGGTAATCGTCAGGCTCGCACCCAGCGGAAATCCAACCGCGGCGATGACGGTACAACTATTGGGCGCCAGCTTCTCCGCCGCCCGGCGGACATAGATCGGATTCACGCAGACCCCCGCAAACCCGCAGCGCAGAGCCTCATCGCAAAGGGCATCTATCTGTTGCGGCGTCGCCTCCGGCCGCAAAAGAGTGTGCTCGATAACATGGGCTATTTCGGCGACGGTGACGTTCATTTCATCGACCCCAGGGCGGCATAGGCCGTCGTCAATCGGGCGAGACCGTCGTCGCCAAAGAGAAACGAAACCCGCGCTTTTTCGGCCATGGTCCCCAGCGCGGGCAATCGAGTGGCCGCCCGATCGACGATACCCAGTGCTGTAGCGAAATCCTCGAAAGAAATCGACGAGCGCCTCTCCACCGCGGCTTGGTATCGCGCCAACCAACCCGCCGCCGCCATCGAAAGCCACAACGCTCCCAGCCCGGCAAACACCGGCCAGCCGTAAAAACCGCCACCAAACAGGGTCTGGCCTTCGATCCGAGCGGTCAGGTACCGGCGAATCAAGTCCGCAATTTCATCCTTCCGCTCCACGGCAGGCCCGACCGCATCAACGCTCTCGAACGTAACTTCGGTATCGACGCCGGGCAGGTTCGGAACCGCGCCGTTGCCGCGAAGAAATCTCTTCGCGCTGCGAAGCTGTTGCCAACGCTTCGACCATCGATCGCCAAGACCTGAGCGCATCTCAGCCAGGGTGACGTGTTCCGCGTGGGCAAAGGCGTATTGGCGGAGCAGGGCCTTCTGTTTCGCCGTGGGAACGTCGGCGGGCAGGGCACACTCCGCCGGCAACGCATCCAGCAACAGGTCGAGCAGCTCGGCGAATCGAGGCCCGCGAACTTTCCGCAGGTTCGCCCCGTGCAGCGTCGTGGTCAGTCGGGCCGCGCCGATCAAACGGTCGGCAATGGGCCTCTGTCGATCCGCAAGCCATCGCGACAGCCGACCGGTAAGCGTTCGCAACTCCTCGGCCGTGGCGGACACGCCGCGATGGAAGTCGGCAACATCTTCGCCGGAAGGATCGGCGCCGCGCCGGCTCCTGGTCTTATTATCCAGGCCGTGAACCAGCCGGGTAACGAGTTCGCCGAGCCAGGCGCGATGGCCTCCGAGCTCCTGACCCTTGGACGTGGTGACGCTGGGACAGTCAAATCGCAGCGACGCTTGCCAAGCCCCTCGGACCGGACGCACGGAAAAGGGAAATATCCGACAGGCCAGCGGCTTATCCGCCTCGCCGAACTTCGCGTGAATCTTGCAGCGGTTCTGGTCGTCCAGGAAAACGCAGGCGCCGTCGGGATGCTTATTGAGCGCCCACCCGCGTCCGACCTTGACATAGGGCGCGACGCCGAGCTGTCCCGCCCATTCCTGTTCATCGAGGCGTCGCCGCTCCTTGTCGGTCAGGTGCCCGACGAGCGCTCGACAACATAGACCGCACGAGTGACACGACCATCGTTGGCCTTCGACGACGGGGAGAATGACCGGCAGCGAGCGGAGCGTGCCCATGAAAGGGATTTTCCGCGAGCGTTTCCGACGAAGCAACTAATCGGTGAAAGAAAACGCCGCCAAGAAAGATATCGACGATGGCTACCAAATGATCAATCGCCAATTGGTCCGTTTGCAAATCAAGGCGGATGTAGGCGATCAGTAGCCGTTGGCCGGAAACACACAGCTTTCGTAGGACGGACGCCCGCTGCCTTCCCAGATCAGGCCGGTGCAGATCAGTTCGGCGGGCATGGTGTCCTTTTGCCAGCCCGGTCCCCGCACGATGATACAACGATAGCTTTCAAACGAGCCTTCGAATTCGCCCTCTTGCTCGCCGCAACTCGGCCAAATTGGATAGGACGGGATTTCCTCATTGCGATAGTGGAAGGCGTACCCGTCGCGATCCTCGGTGCCCTCGCGGTAGACTCTCTGTTGCTCCGCGTGACCGTCCACGAACGCGCGATTGTACGTCCACTCTTTACCGTGCCATCCACCGAGCGCCTTGGTCGGGCCGGGGTCCACGCCGAGACCGATGAAGTCGCATTCGGGGGTCAGCTCGCGCCTGCACGACCACGCCCAGCGGCCTATGTTCTCCTCATAGTAGAGCGTTCGTGCCGGAGTCGGCACGCGGCTGATCGGGCGAAGGTAGGGGGAGTTGCTCCGCATCTGCCTGTCCCGCCCGGAGGTTGAGTTCATGAAGACGTTCGCCGCGTAGCTCGTGCCGAAGTGGTCAAAAGACGATCGCTCGCTCTTCGCCACCCAGTCAGGACAATGCGCCGCCCGCGGCGGACCGTCGTCGCCCGGGCATTGAAACAGACCGAGGTCCATCTTAGTGTCCGCCAGCAGGCCATCGCGGTCCCTGGCGGAGTGGGCCGTGATTCCGCCTTTGTAGAGGATGTCATTCATCGGACGGTGGGCTGGACCGAACCCCGCCTTGGTGCCGTAGGCGCTGTTAATGGGACTCGGCGCGCCCATGAAGTCGTCGCGACCGATTCCGCTCTTGCCGCCCCACTCGTAAGCGCCGACGAAGCGTTTCCTGGTGTTCGCAAGATTAGTCCACGAAAGAGGATCGTCACTCTTGCGCCCCAAACTTTCGTGTGCGGGGATTCCCCAACCAGATTCGTCGTCGGCCTCATACACCCGGCTGCTCGTGGCGATGCCCTTGATCCGTGACAGGCAGGTGTTCTGTTTCGCCGACCTCCGCGCCGCGTCCAACGACGGCAGCAAGATCGCGATCAGCAGCGCGATGATCGCAATGACCACCAGCAGCTCGATCAGCGTAAACGCCGAACGGCGACCGCCGTTATGACTTCCCCTCGTCGTCATGGCTGAAATCCTCCTCCTGGGTGATCGTAACACCATTCGGAACCTCCCGTGCAGCGGTGCGACTTCTTCTACCATAACAACACGCAATTTCACCCTTCGACGGGAAAAACTTCATCCACTTATTCCGATTATCTTTGGAAACTCAGTTTTCGGGAATCTTCGCCCTAAAGAGACCATAAGCCCACCTAGACCTATTCTCCCTCAATAACTACAATTGGTTGGCCGGGAGCAGTGGAGAGGCAGAGAGATTCTGTAATTATGCAAGTAAAAATGGCCACGGCCCGCGGGTTTTGCTTCGGCGTGGAGGACGCGATCGAGATTGCCGAGGCGGCCGTGTGTGAGCACGGCGCGGGCAGGGTCGTCGCCCTGGGGCCGGTGATCCACAATAAACAGGTCGTTAGCAGGCTCGAACAGGCCGGATTGAACCAATCGGGCGACCTCGAAACCATCGACCCGGCCGACGTGGTGCTAATCCGTTCGCACGGCGCGTCGCCGGACACCATGCAACGCGCGAAAGACCGTGGATTGCAGGTCGTTGACGCCACTTGCGTACTCGTCAAGCGAGCACAGAACGTCGTCAAACAACTTCACGAGGAAGGGTATCACGTGGTGATGATCGGCGACCCGGAGCACCCTGAAGTTCAGGGTGTCATCGGTTACGCCCCCAATGTAACCGTGGTAGACACAGGCAGCGACCTTGAGGCCGCGCTACCCTACAAAGAGCGGCTGGGGATCGTCGCCCAGACGACCCATTCGCCGGAGCATGTGGCCGGGATGATCGCGGAAATTCTCAAGCGGCCTTATCGCGAGGTGAAAATCGTAAACACGCTATGTCTGGAGGTCACTCGGCGTCAGGAGGCCGCCATTGCCTTGTGCCGCGAGGTCGATGTCATGTTCGTTCTCGGCGGCTTGCACTCTGCCAACACCCGCGAAATGGCCCGGCTATGCCGCGAAGCCGGCACCGACACCTACCACATCGAGACTTGGGAGCAGTTCGAGCCTCGAATGGCCGCGGGGAAGAAAATCGCCGGCGTCACCGCGGGGGCGTCAACTCCGGAATGGGTCATCGCCGAGTTCGTCTCTAATCTCGAAGCACTGCCACCGGGCTTGCGCCCGGCGCTCTGACATTTACACCAAATACGAAGGAGTTATGATGGCCGAGCCCAGACACGGAATAAGACCGATCGTCGTGGATGAAACCGCAGGAAAAAAGGCCTATTGCCAGTGCGGGTTGTCCGCGAATCTGCCCTATTGCGACGGCAGTCACAGCCGCGAGGGCACCGGCCTTGCGCCCATCGTAGTTACCATTGACGCTCCGGAAAAAAAGGCGATTTGTCAGTGCCACCGAAGCGGAAGCCGCCCTTGGTGCGACGGAACGCATTCCAAATCTATAAGCTGACTGGTGACACCGCGGCTCGTCGATTGACCAGACCGACAATCATTACACCGAGAAATAAGGGCGCGAGGCCGAGGATACCGACGCCGCAAGCCTGCGGCCTCGGAACGGTCACGACATCGTCATCGGACGTGTTGTCATTTCCGTTATCATCGCCGTTATCATTTCCCGGCGGCGGGGCTGTGTTGTCATTTTCGTTTTCGTTGTCCGGCGGCTCTGTCGTGTTGTCATTTCCCGAATCGGTTGATCCGCCATCGCTCGGTGGTTGTCCGGGAAGAGGATTTCCAAGACAGTCGGTGTCGGTAATGGCGGGGTCATACAGACAACCGTCGCACGCGTCACCAACTCCATCCCCGTCCCGATCCTCCTGGTTGGAGTTGGAGTCCTGAGGGCAGTTGTCGACGTCGCCACACACGCCGTCCTCGTCGATGTCGTTGTCGGGATCGTTTGGGCAGTCGAACGGAACCACTGCAAAGGACTGTCCGGCATTGTTGGTGAATATCGCAGCGCCGTCGGTGAGGGCATAGTCGGCGGCATTGGAGGTGCTCATGTCCGCGGCGTTGCCTTGGAAGTGTAAAGCGACGAGGCCGCTGGTCGGTAAGCCTATCGCAACGGGCGGACCGAAATTACCATCATCGTCATTGGTCAATGCCCCGCTGGTGGGTCCGGTGTAACCCGAGCCACCCCAACTCAGGCGGCACACCACCAAAGTCCCGTCATCATTCTCAAAAGTCAGACTCCCCGCGGCGAGATACGCCGAAGGAATCGGAGCGGTCAGGATGAAATCGGGCGCGATCGGCGGATCGCTGTACCCCGAAAACTTCGCCGTCGCCATCAACACCCTCGATCCCAGCGACCCGTCGGCCACGTTGGTAGTAAAGTCGATCAGGAGGATGGGGTTTTCTCCAGCGGCATCCCACACCCGGATACGACCATTCGAAACTTGGTCTTGCCCGTTGCTTCGCATGCGCAACTGGACCGCCTGGGCGGTCGTGTCGCCGTTAACACCACCGATAATCTGTTCCAAATGCATGAAATGAAACGATGCGAGCGATTGTTGCTGAACCCCAAGATAGCAAAGGGCGATGAATAGCCAACTTCCGAGCGGTGCGGACAACCGGTTTTGCGCCTCGCGGCGCAGGTTCGCCCGCGTTCCTGCTCGAAGACGTACGGCCCCATGACCCTGCTTAAGCACGACATCCCTATTCTTCCCGGATGCAATTGGCGCGCAATTCGCGCGTTCAGTCTCGTGGAACTGGTCATCGTGGTAGTGATTATCGGAGTGATCGCAGCAATCGCCGTCCCGCGGATCAGCGGCGGCGCTGCTGCGAGTGGAGAGTCCGCCCTCCAGGCGAACCTGACGGCCTTGCGCAACGCCATTGATCGATATGCTGCTGAGCATGGTGGAACCTTCCCCGGGGGCAGTCTCCGATGGTATCGGCGGGGCCGCTAACTCCCCCGAATCTTTCGGCAATCAGCTGACAAGACATTCAAACGCACAAGGCCAGGTTTCGCTGACGCAAGATCCAACATATTTTCTCGGACCTTACCTCCGCCGGATCCCGCCGCTTCCGGTCGGCGATAACCGCAATAGCATCGAAATGGCCATCGACGTGATCAACTCACCCCCCGTGGTGACCGCCGGTACGGAAGGCTGGGTCTACAACCCCCTGACCGGGGCGATCATCGCCAACTCGGACGACGCCAACCTCGCCAACACCCGCGCCTATGACGAATACTAGCCGCCTACCTCCAACACCAATTCATCCCCCGTCCCTCAGTCAAACTCATCACGCAAAGCCTATTCTATAAGTGCCACGGTATGGCACCGCTAGGTTCTATTGCTTCGTCACTCCGCGGCCACTTCGATCAATGGCCAATCACTCTGCCTCCACTCCCAACTTTGACGCAACTCGATCAAAGTCGTCCAGTGAATAGTACTCGATGGTAATCCGCCCGCTTCCCTTTCGCCGTCCCTCATGGATGGACACTTTCGTCTTCACTGCCCGCTCGAAGCGTTCCTCCAAATCGCGAAGATGCGCGGAACGTAATCTTCCCACTGCGGGCTTTTTCCCGTCCGAACCCAACAGTGCCACATCTGTGGCACCGGCCTGGAGCCCCTTCCTTCGACGAACGATTTCTTCCACTGCCCGTACTGACAATTCATTGGCCACAATGGCTTCGGCCAATTGGGCTCGGTGAACTTCGCTCAACTCTCCCAGCAGGCATCGCGCGTGGCCCATGGACAACTTCCCCGCGGCAACCATCGCCTGAATGGGCTCGGCCAAATCCAGGAGGCGGAGATAGTTGGCGACCGTACTGCGGTCCTCACCCAGCCGATCGGCCACCTCCTCGGGCTTAAGCCCGAACTGCGTGCAAAACCGGCGGTAGGCCCGCGCCCGATCCATTGCATTCAGGTCTTCCCGTTCGAGGTTCTCGATCAGGGCAAGCTCGAGCATTTGCTCGTCCGTTGCCTGTCGAACGATTACCGGCACATGGGTCAAGCCAATGGACGTGGCGGCCCTCCAACGGCGCTCCCCAGCGATGATCTGATACTGGCCACCCATTGCCCGAACACTGATTGGCTGGAGCAGACCATGCCTTCGCATCGAATTGCTAATTGATACTACATCATCATTAGTGATCTTATCACGCGGCTGGTACGGATTCGGCACCAAATCCCGGATGGCAACCATCGCAGCCCCGACTGTTCCGGTGGATCGGTCGGATCCGTTAGCATCCGATCCCGCTAGGTTCTGTTCCGTCTTTCTTTCATCCCGGAACGGCTGTGGATCCCGAGACGGGAGCCGCTCCAGTTCCGGCCTGAGGTTTGACACCAGGGAGTCCAGTCCTCGACCAAGCCGCCTTTCTGGTTTTGACATGGGTTCTCCTCCATGAAAGGAATGAAACAAGCCATCTTGAATTAGAAACTCCCCGGCTGCCGACCCAAGTCTTGGAAGCCGCCTATCTCTCGTTACAACCAAGAGTGGCGGCAAAGCGCCAGGATGTCAAGGCTCTTTGAATTGAAGACGCAGGCAAGCTGGACGCTTCAAGGAATTGCGTCGAGCCAACCTTCAGATTGTCTAGCCAATGGCATTTCAGCACCAATCGGCCAAAACAGGAGTTTTGGCTGGACCTCGTTAGGCCATTCTATTTCGTCTTGTTGTTGGCTGCAACCTGTTCCACGTGAAACGGCAGATTTTACTGACGACCATTCGGTTGCCAGAATAGCTTTGTTCCACGTGGAACATTTGATTGCATCAAATCAGTATACTAGTACTACTATTATAATCGTAATACCCATGCGTTAAGTTGCCTAGTCTTCTTGGTCATGCGGCTTGAAAACAAGGGTTAACATGGGTTGATGTTGAATGAGAACACTCGGGCTCGGCCCGTAGTTTCACCAGGCAATCGGTGCCGAAATGGGAACACCGGGCACGAAACTACTTAACTTCCTTGTCGCAGCACTGTTTGAATTTCTTGCCGCTGCCGCAGGGGCAAGGTTCGTTGCGCTTTGGCTTGCCGGCGGCCTGGATCGGCTCTACCGGGGGCGGTAACGGGTCCTCATCCTCGCCGGGAAGTTGCTTTCGATATTGCTTCTCGCGGTCCTCACGATCGTGAAACCGCTCGGCACGGGGGTCGCCTGGCTTATTCATAATTCGTTCCTTTCCATGGCCGTTGAACAACTTCGGGCCGAACGACTTTCGCTCGACCTAGCTCAGCGCTCCGATCTTATCATCCCGGAAGTCAATGTGGCTAGTGATGTTTCTGAGAGAAGCCTAGTCTCAAGTTAGTTGCAGCTTCGAGGTATTTCCGGCTGGCTTACATTTGAAAAAGACAAAGCTTGCGGTTAGCCAAGGGATTGAGTTTCAGATGGGCGTGCCGCACTCCGGGCAGCGAGGCTCGGACAGGCCCTTCAGGATGTAACGACACTTGCGGCAGCGCAGTTCGCCGATCGAAAATGCCTCCATGAGCGTGAGCAAGACCCAGCCGAGACAAGCGGCGATGGAAAGCATGGTTGCCAATGCACGGAGAAAGACGACGTTTGACGGCTCGCCGCTGGCATACCAACCCGCACCCGGCCTGGCACCATACCACCAGCCTTTGAACCAGAGCAGCACGGCCAGGATTCCCCGGCACGATCGTGATCACCTGGGTTGCTTTGCGCATTGGGATCTCCCATTCATGAATCGCTTGCCATTGGGAATCTCCTGGGTTTGCAGACCCAACGTACACGTTTACGAATGTCAACCGACGAAGTCGATTTCTGCAACGGCGGGGACAAGGTTCGCTTGCTGTCCCCTGTGTAGGAGTTCGCGAATTGCGCGCCTCCCGACCTCGCCGTAGTCAATGGTCCATTCGTTGACGTACATGCCGACGAAGCGATCAGCAAGATCCTTGCCCATGTCGCGAGCGTACTGCAATGCATGTTGCACCGCCTCGGGGCGATGGGCGAGGCTGTATTCGATGCTGTTTTTAAGAATGGCAGCGATTTCGGCCATGGCGTGTGGACCCAGAAGGCGGCGGATGCAGTTACCACCCAAAGGAAGCGGCAATTGGGTGGTGCTTTTCCACCATTCGCCGAGGTCCACGATCTTGTGCAGGCCTAGATTGGTGTAAGTAAGCTGGCCTTCGTGGATGATCAGTCCGGCGTCGGCGCGACCGTCGGCGACGTAGCGCAATATCTCATCGAACATCACGACGGAGTGTCGAAACGCGCCGCCGCCCAACAACAGGTTCAGGGCGAGGAACGCCGTAGTACGCTGGCCGGGAATGGCAATGGTCTTGCCCAACAGGGCGTCCACGCCCATGGGCTGCCGGGCAACGACCATCGGTCCGTAGCCGTCACCCATGCTCGCTCCGCAACTTGTTAAGGCGTAGCGATCGGCGACATAGGGATAGGCGTGGATGCTGATGGCGGTGATGTCCAGCTCTCCGCGGGTTGCGCGGTCGTTGAGCGTCTGGATGTCCTGGAGGACGTGGGTGAAGCTCCAACCCTTGCAGTCGATTTTGCCCGCGGCGAGGCCATAGAACATGAAGGCATCGTCAGGGTCGGGGCTGTGACCCAGGGTGAGGCGCCTGTACTGACGGGTCATTCCCAATTCCTAACGCCACTTTTGAATCTGATCGCCGCCGTTATCCTAGCAACCCGACGGCGATGGGCGAACCTAGCATGAACAGTACAACTTCGCATGAAGAACGAACCGGTGCCGGACGATAACAGGTTATTACTGGTCCATCGGCCCATGAATGCTACGATGGTCCGAATTTGGCTAATTTGTGCGGCTTCTGTGTAACTATTCCGTCACTGTACGCAGGGCTGATAAGCGACTTGTTCAGTCACGGGTGTGCAGGTAGAATACGCATGTCTCAAATGAACAGGACCCTATCCAACCGAATGACGAGCCGTAGTTTGCACACGCGACGATTACCAGCTCTTGGATTTGTGAGCCTCGTTGGGCTGGGGTTGCTTCCGGGCTGCTTCACGGCGGCGGCTTCCTCCAATCGAGGGGAAGAGTCGGCCACCTGCGTTACGCCGGAAGATACGGAGCGGATGGCGGACCAGGTATTGCAACTCGTAAACCTGGAGCGGGCCGAAGCGGACCTGCCGCCGGTAACTCGCAACCCTGCGCTTGGGCGAATCGCCGACGACTATGCCTGCCGGATGATCACCGACGGGTTCTTCGGACACACGGACCCCGGCACAGGTCACGGTCCGGGTGACCGGGCGGTGGTCGGGAAATACAGCTTCTATGCGATCGGGGAGAACTTGGCCGCCGGGCAGCAGACCGCGGCGGAAGTGATGAAGGTGTGGATGGAAAGCCCGTCGCATCGGGACATCATTCTGGACGAGAAATGGTCGGAAGTGGGCATTTCCGTGCGCTCGGGCGGGGAATATGGCATCTACTGGGTGCAGGAGTTCGGCGATCCCGCGGATTACTAAGAAGTAGGCAATAGGCACAAAGATTCACCCTCACCCCAACCCTCTCACTGAATGAGGGGTGTGTGTTTCAAGACTCCGCGCGGGCTGACCCCCGATCGGAGTCGGGGGCAAGAGCCCGCGGCTCGCTGGTACCATGACGGCCGGTCCATCGCCTAGTCATCCGCCGTATCACCGAAGAGAAAATCGCCCATCCAAGCGCGCCGGGATCCGGGCAATTGTCACGGGCCAAGTCGGCCTGGACAAGAAGCCTTTTCTACAACAAGTCGCGGACCTCGCAAAAGCGAACGGTCGCAAGGTAATGCTCTTCAACGTGGGCGAGTTGATGTGCGCGGAGGCGCCGGACATCGTCCCCCATCGCATTCTCGATCTGCCTCGGCAACGATTGACGGCGCTTCGGCGGAGCGTGTTCAAGGACATCCTGAGTGTCGCGGCCGATGACGTGGACCTGATCGTCAACACGCACGCGACCTTCCGCTGGAAGCACGGACTGTTTCACGCCTACGACCATCACCAGATGCGCGAGCTTGACGCGGACTTGTACATCACCCTGGTGGACAACGTCGACGCGGTACACGAGCGGCTGGAGCGGGAGCATGAAACGCGACATACGCTGAAGGACATTCTGGTTTGGCGGGAGGAGGAGATCGTGGTCACGGAGGCCATGGCCGAGGCGATCGGGGGGTACGGAAACGCCTATGTGCTCTCGCGAAGCAATCCGCGAATCAACGCCCAGACGATGTATCGTTTGATGTTCGAGCCGAATCGCAAGCGGGTGTACCCCTCCTTCCCGATGACCCACGTGATCGATTTTCCCGCGATTCTCAGGGAAATCGAACAGTTTCGCGACGCCCTGGCGAAGCAGTTCACCATCTTCGACCCGGCGGACATGGATGAGAAGCGGTTGTTGTACGAGGCCGGCGAGGCGACGAAACGCGGCGAGGACCATGTCGTGATCGAGGTGCATGGCCGTCCGCTGACCCTTGATGTCAGCGAGATCACGCGGATCGCGCGGGACATCGACGCCCAGATTTACGCCCGCGACTTCAAGCTGATCGACCAATCGGACATGATCGTAAGCTACATTCCGGCGCTGCCGGGAGGGAGGCCGGCCCTGTCGTCGGGCGTGGAACGGGAGCTTCAGCATGCCTTCGAGAGCACCAAGGAAGTGTACGTGATCTGGCGGCCCGACGATGAGCCGTCGCCCTTCATCACCGAGACGGCCACGAGAGTGTTTCGTTCGCTTCCGGAGTTGTTCGCGCATTTTGAACAACGCGGGTACGTTGAGGCGAATCAGTTGCCGGCGGGGTAACAGCAGCGGGAATCCGAACCCCAAGCGCAAGCGCGGGGTCATTGTGCTGCGATTCAAGACCGGTCGCTCGCGCTCCCGGTTCGGATAGGACGTACATGACCCAGCGCAATCGAATGTTCGTGTACAATGAGTCGTTGCCGCTGGAGATGGCCGTGGACCGGCTCGACCTCGAACGGTTGCGGCGTGGCTTCGCGGAATTGTTCGACCGGGCCGCTCAAGCCGTTCAACTAGCAGGGTATGAGCAGGATGACGCGGTGGTTGAACGTTACATGCTTGTACGGACGGCGGAGGGCGCGGAGACTTCCATTGTGGCGGATTGGCTGGCGGATCGGGAACGGCTCGTATCGCATGTCCACTCGGAGCTTCATCGTGCGTTTGGCGACGGATGCAATCCGTCCGATGTGCAAGTCGTGGGAGTCCGCGTCGTTGCGTTTCTCGAACACGCTGGGTAACGTCATGCCTAGCGAGGACGCACTATCATGCCTCAAGCCGATCAGCCTCATTGCGATTCCCCGCCCATAGAAACAGCGGTCCAGCCGATTCCGCCGCGGTATTGGTGGCTCAAGCGCATCGGAATCGCGGTCGGCGTCTTGTTCGTTGCCCTTTTCGCATTGCGCTTGTGGTGGGGGTGGGAGGCGAATCGGCGGCTGCAGGCGGAAATCGACCGGATCATCGCCGCGGGGGAGCCCATCTACCCCGAGGACTTCGATCCCAAGGAGGAAATTCCCGACGATCAAAACGCGGCCAGACTGCTCATTCTGGCAATGGAAAGGGTCAGCTTCACGTCTGAACAGCAGCAACTATATGAGAAGATCATCTACGAGCCCGAATTGGTTCAGATGCACCTCGTAGAGGTGCGTGGCATCGTGGAGAGCAGCAAAGGGGCGCTGATGCTGGCGCGGCGCGCTCGAGGGTTACCCGGCATAGATTGGGGCGTTCGCATGCGCACACCGGCGATTAACTTCATGCTTCCCAACCTTTCGGGGCAGCGCAGTCTGTCGAAACTCATGTCCCTCGCAGCGCGATACCACCACTTCGCCGGTAACGACGGTGAGGCCATAGAAATCCTGCGCGATGCCCTGTCGCATTCCGAAAACTTCAATCAACACCCGACTCTGATTTCCCAACTTGTAGCTTGGGCCTGCGAGGCGTTTACCATTCGGACCTTGGAGGAAATACTCCCATCCCTACGTATCACACCTGACGACGAGACAACTGTGAGTCGCATGGGTGCGGCGAGCCATTCTCAGATTCGCAGCTTAATCGCCGAATTCCTAGACGAACGCCCGCTGCGCGACGGAATGCGCCAGGCGATGATGTGCGAGCGGATTTATCAGGTGGATATCCACAATGAACTGATGCAAGGCAATACCACGATGAGTGCGTTGATCGGATGGCAGGGGCCGCCGCCCATTAATGTGCCGGACGTGATTTGGCGGCATGCATTGGGACCGGCGATCACGCTCGACATTGTTGCTAACCTGCGCGACACAACTTTGTTGGTGGAGGCGGCGGACACGGCTTCGTACTCCGGCGTTCCCGATGTCGAGGACGATTCCATGGAAGCGTCCGGGTTTCAATCCCTTCTCCACCCCTTTCGAGATAGTTTGGTGGCATCACTCGATCGTGCGTTCGTACTCTACTTTCGTATGTTGGCGCGTCGCCGAGAGGCCGGGACGGCGCTCGCTGTTCGGCTTTATGAGATCGATCATGGACGGCGTCCCGATACGCTCTCCGAACTTGTTCCCGAATACATTCCGCATCTACCGGAAGACGTGTTTGCAGAGGAGGGGCAGACGCTGCGCTATTCTCCAAACGCTTTGCATCCTATGATCTATAGCATTGGCGATAACGGTTTGGACCAAGGCGGCAAGTCAGAAAAATGGGCGGATATCGTGTTTTTCCTCGACGGCTGGCGTCCGGAAGATGAGGTAGCAGAGGAAGGATCGGGCAATTCATCTCAGACTGGCGAAGATGATGACGACGTAGAAAACGAGGAGGGGGAGGCCGACGAGGATGAAAGCGGCGAGGAGGAGCCATAAGAGCGGTACATAGACCGCGAGGGCCACAGCGCGGCCTGGTTTTTGGGGAACGAGGCGGCGGGCGAGGTGGATCAAATCCAGCCACCAGGGGGCGACGGCGGCAATGGGAAATGTCATGCTCACGACAGTGAGGAGCATGGGAATCACCTCTAGCTTGACATCCGAAGTCAGGATGGCCGCGGCGCAGGTAAGAACGGGAATAACAAGGAAGACCAGCTGCCCGCAGGCGTAGTAGCTGAGGGCGATGGCACGGCTCTGTTGCTCGATGGGGATGCCCTTGGGGTGGAAGAAGTAACTGGGGACGCCGGTTGCGGCGACAAGATAAAGAATGAAACAAAGATGCAGAATCGCAGCACCAAATACGCTATTCCAAACTGTGTCAAGGAACGGCTCGTTGAAGGGACTGGGAGTCCCCGTAACCCATTGTAGAATGTCGGCAAGCACCACCGATATGAAAACCATCGCAATTGTTACACATCGAAATCTTTGGCTATCGAGAAAGCTAACTGGTCTGGCCATTTCGTCGCAGAAGCGGGCCTGGCGGAACATGACGAACCAGACGGTTTGCCAATAGGCCCGCCACCAGCCCAATTCCTTGCGGTAGACCCAGGGGATCTGGGAGACGAGGCTGCGGACACCGTCGAGCGAAGCGCCGCATTCCGGGCAGCGGTTGCCGGTGAGGCCGCGGAGGTTGTAGCCGCAGCGCTGGCAGAAGAGGTCCTGCGCGATTTCCGGCAACGGAGCGCCTGATTGAGTTGGAGGAGTATCGAACACCGACTCACTCAAGAGTTACCAATTACTAACTACTAATTACTAATTACTAATTACTAATTACTAGAATATCGTTGAGCCGGAAGCGATACCGTGACACCGGAATTCATTCGTAATTGGTAATTCGTATCTCGTAATTCCCCTATCGCGTTTTCCGCAGAAACCCCACGCTGGATTGAAACATCCTTTCCTGATCGTCCGGGGTGCGCGTGTCTTCCTCGCTTTGCAGGTCGGCGAGGTTGGCCACGCACATGGGGCAGCCGACGACGTCCAAATGAAACTGCGTATAGCTGCGCCAGGGTTCCTCAAGGACGCCGAGCAGAAACGAGCCCAGTGTGCTGCGCTTGAGGCAGGTAAGGCGGTGCTCCCGCCAGACGCGGGCGACGGTGAGATCGGCATGACCCTCGTCGAGGCAGGAGGTCACCGACGGATCGAGTTGCTGAAGGTAGCTTTGGAGTTTTTGAATGGCGCGGAACTTGATGCCCGCGACGGCCTTCTGGTCAATTTCAAGGAGTTCGCCGACGTCGAGGTTTCGCTTGCCGGCGAAAAAGACCAGCTCGATCACTTGCAGGTCGTCGAAGGCGTCGCGGTCGCGCAGTTCGTGGATGAGTTGCCGAAGAATGTCGCCGAGGAGTTGCTGCTGCTGCCGTTCGGTCTCCTGCTGCATGGCGTGGCCGCTGGGCGTTTCGGTGGAGCCGGGTGTGACGCGGTCCCACCATTCGCCGCTATCGGCGGGTTCGGAAACGAGCGTCATTTTGCGCTGGCGAAGAAGGTCGTACAGTTTATGGCGAAGGATCGTGAAAAGGTAGGTTTCGAGCGAGCGCGCGGGATCGTAGTGGGTAATGGATTGCAGGAAGCCGACGAAGCCTTCCTGCACCAGGTCTTCGGCGTCGCTGAGGCTTGAAGTCCGGGCGCGAGCAAAGGCCAGCAACCGGCCGGTAAAGCGGTCGATTAGTTGCCGCCAGGCCGACTCGCTGCCTGCGCGAATCTGCTCGATGAGGAAATGGTCGGCATTTTCGACCGGGTCCATGGTTGGTTCCGCCCTGTTGTCCTTCGCCGTATTTCGGCAAGTGGTACTCGGCCCCATATTACGCGGGAAGGGAAGTTGGTGCCATGACAGCCGCGCTTATTCCGCCGTAGACCGCGCAGTCCGACCCATGCAGTTGCGATTCACGTACCGGCCCTGGCCGAACTTCGTCCCGAGTTGCAGGACTGAAACTTGACCATGATACCCAGTGCGTTATGTTCTCCCTGTGAAATCATGCGTTCGATGAGGAACGGCGAAAGGATGAAACATGGCGATGCGCATATTGGTCAGTTCGTTTGTCGGTTGTTGTTGGGTCGGTTTGGCCGCCAGGGCATCGGAACAGGCCGAGCAACCTGAAAAGCCTTCGGCGAAACCCGCCGAGGCCGTGACGAAACAGGAAGAATCCGGTTCGAAGCAAGTAGAGGCTGCGACAAAACCTTCCGTCGAAGTTGAGGAAGGGAAGTGGCCCAACGGGAATCTCCAATACCGGGTCGAGGGCAGGAAGGATGAAGACGGCGAATTCATTCGGCACGGGCTGGCGAACGAGTGGTACGAAAATGGGCAGAAAAAATCGGAGCAGCAATTTGTGGACGGGGAGCCGGACGGACCCCGTGCGACGTGGTTCATCGATGGGCGAAAATGGACGGAGGGGGAATTCGTCAAGGGCATGGAGGATGGCACCTGGCGAACATGGTTCGAGGATGGGACGCCGCAGACTGAGTGGACGATGGAGCGCGGCGTCTGGCACGGCGTCTACACGGAGTGGCACACCAACGGCAAGAAACGCATGGAAGTGGAATTCGTGAAGGGCAAGCGTCAGGGACCGATGACCATGTGGGACGATCAGGGCGTGGTCATGCTGACGACCGATTTCGTGGACGGGATCGAGCAGCCGTAAATCAACGAGCGCATCGTCGCTTGCCCACATCGGGCGGACTGGTAATCGGATGAATCATAGTTGGATACTCACAGAGAGAGGCAGGATGACTGTATCGGCTCGATCGTTGTGCCTGGCATTCACGGCTGTATCTATTTGTTTTCCGATCGCACGAGCTTCGGCGGACGACTGGCCGCAGTGGCGTGGACCCCGCCGCGATGGAGTCTGGCGCGAAACGGGGATCGTCGAGAAGTTCGCCAAGCCGCAGTTGGACCTCGTGTGGCGGTCGGAGATTTCCAGCGGCTACAGCGGCCCGACGGTTGCCGACGGCCGCGTCTATGTCACCGATCGCGTCGTCCAACCAACCCAAGTCGAGCGGGTGCATTGCTTCGACGCAAAGACCGGCAAGAACCTCTGGACGCATACCTACGAATGTCCTTACGAAGGCGTCGGTTACGACGCCGGCCCGCGAGCGTCCGTGACGATCGACGGTGGCATGGCCTACTCCCTGGGGGCCATGGGGCATCTGTTCAGCCTGGATGCCGCAAAGGGGGATGTTCGTTGGAAGAAAGACCTTTTCTCAGAATATAAGATTCAAATGCCGCAGTGGGGCATTTCCAGCTCTCCGTTGATTGAAGGCGACCTTCTGATTATCCAGGTGGGCGGCATAGGAGAGGCTTGTCTGGTTGCCTTCGACAAGAAAACTGGGTTGGAGAAATGGCGGTCGTTGAAGGACAGGGCTTCCTACTCCGCGCCCATTGTGATCGAACAGGCCGGGAAGCGAGTGCTGGTGTGCTATACCGGGGACAATGTCGTCGGCCTCGATCCACAATCCGGGAAAGTGTACTGGCAATACCCCTTCCCACCCCGACAAATGGTGATCGGCGTCTCCAGCCCGGTCGTCCATCAAGACAGCTTGTTCCTCACCAACTTCTTTGACGGAGCGTTGATGCTCAGGCTCGATGCCCGAAATCTGGCCGTCGAGAAGATTTGGCAGCGGGCCGGGGAGAGTGAGAAGAACACAGACGCTCTGCACTCCATTATTTCCACGCCTCTCCATGAAGGAGATTACATATACGGTGTGGACAGTTATGGGGAATTGCGATGTCTGAATGCCCGCACAGGGGACCGAGTATGGGAATCTCTGGACGCCGTGCCCAAGGCGCGGTGGGCGACGATCCATTTTGTCCGCAATGGCGGTAAGGTGTGGATGTTCAATGAGCGCGGCGAGCTGATTATCGCCGACCTTTCGCCGCAAGGATATCATGAAATCAGCCGCGCCAAGTTGATCGAACCGACGACTGACCAGTTACGACAGCGTGGTGGCGTGTGCTGGTCGCATCCGGCTTTCGCGAACAAGCATGTCTTCGCCCGCAACGATAAGGAACTGGTCTGCGCCGACCTAAGCGCCCGATAAACGGACTAAGCGACGTCATACCGCCACATCAGGTTGAGCGGCTTTGCGCCGTTCGGTGCGGCGGGCAAACCACAACCCCGCCTCAAACAAGACATAAATCGGAATTGCGAGCAACATCTGATTGAGGATGTCGGCGGAAGGGGTCATCACCGCGGAGACGACGATCGTGCCGAGGATCACGTAGCGTCGTCCGCCAGCCATTGTCGCGGTGGAGATCAGTCCCGTCCACGCCACAAAACACACCGCCACCGGGGTTTCAAAGGCGACGCCAAACGCCAGCGAGAGCATTAGGACGAACGAAATGTATTGGTCGACGGCGAACTGGCTCTGCATGGCCGGTGAGGTCGGGCCGGGTTCAAAGGGGATCGACCAGACCCCATCAGTCGTCATGAACATGAGCCGGCGCGTCGTGGAATTGACCCAGGCGTCGCCCGGTTTGGCGTCGGTCGGGTCGTCACGGCGAAAAGACAATGTCGTTGGGTCCGCCGCCTTTACGGCTTCGTTGGGCATGGTCCGGTCGGGAAGCAAGACGCGCTGCAAGGGGGAGGGTGACAGATCGGCGACGCCGAAAGCGCGATTGAATGTGATGAAGAACTGCAACACGAGCGGCAACACGATGTAATACAAGAACAACACGCCCACGATGAACAATCCCGACGACGACCAGACCAGTGATTTCACGAACCGACGCTCGCGAATGTACAGCCCGGCGGAGACGAAGCGCCAGAGCTGGTGCAGCAGCCAGGGCATGGAGAGAATCAACGCGGAGAGAGCGCTGACCTTCAGATAGGCCATGAAGGCGTCCGTGGGGGCGAGCACTTGCAGGTTGGGCTGCAAACCGTTGGCGAATTGCACGGTCCACAGGGGGTGGAAGATGATCACCAGAATCTCTCGGCCGAAAGTCAGCGTGATGGCGAGGGCCAGGGCGACCCCGATCAGCCCTCGCACCAGACAACCACGCAACTCATCCAGGTGGTCTCCAAACGACATCCGCGTCGTTTCCAGAATGTCGTCGTGGAGAACAGCGTCGCTGAAATGCGGTCGCGTGGGATCGTCGGGCACGAGCGGGATTGTAGCCCTAGCTACGCAGGATGAGAATAGAATCAGTCGGAGTGGATGGGACACCGCCCTTTCGCTATAGTGGCGACAGAATGAGCCGAGAAGAACGTAACGAATTCCCGGTCACGATGCGACTAAAACGAACATCGTTCGGCCTTGCTGCGCTCCTCGCATTTTTGAGCGGCGGTTGCTTCCCGGCTGAATTTCTTTTCTCCTTTATCTTCGACCCTTTTTGTTTCTCCCATCTTGGCGAAGATCCGCGCGAGTTCCCGGATTTCGAGACGAGGCTGAATCAGTTACGGACGGAGGCATTCGAGATCGATTGCGGGTGTGCGGATTCCGATTGGGGAATGCAATTATATGTCGGGAAATGCGGCAATGGATCGCTAACTTATGTCTTCCGAGGATTCGGCTATGGGGGTCGAACGGACTATTTCAATGCCGACGGAAACTTCATCGGGCTAAGTGAAAACAAAGATTCTCCATCGCTTTTGTGCGGTTTCTCTCGGGATTGGCCTCGAAGTATCGAATGCACGGATCCAGTCGTGACCGAAGTAATCTGCGAACTATTCGCGTGCGAGAGCCCCTGAACGCGACAAAGTGGACCTTACTTCACGCCTCGCCTCATCTGAACGCCCACTGGTAGATCGTGAGTAATTCCTCGGAACTAACCGGGCGGGGGTTGAAAGCGGCCGTCCATTGCTTAGCGGCTTCCATGGCCAGCTCTGACAAAATGGCTTTGGGCACGCCGCAGTCCGCCAGTTGTCGTGGGAGCCGTGCAACCTCCAGCATAGTTTCGATTCGCCGCGCGAGCGCTTCGGGATCATCGCTTAACGCCGCGTAGGGGTTGTGGCCGTTGGCGCAGTTGAATCGGACCACGTGCGGCAACATGACGCCCACGGCGATTCCGTGGGCGATGCCCACGCGTGCGGTCAGCGGATTGGCACAGGAGTGTGCCGCTCCGAGCATGGATTGCTCGATCGCCGCTCCGGCGAGGTGCGCACCCAGAAGCATTCTCGTTCGGGCATCCTCGTTTTGCGGATCACGCATGGCCGTCTCAAAAGCCGAATCAAGACGGCTCCAGGCCTCACGGGACATTTCCAAAGAGATTTCATTTCGTTTGAGGGTGCCGGCGGTTTCCACGGCGTGGGCGACGGCGTCGATGCCAGCCGCGGCAGCGACTCCGGGCGGGCACGTTCGCGTCAAGTCCGGATCGAGGATGGCGACGCGGCAAGCGGCCTTGACGTCCCCGCAGGCCATCTTCTGGTGTGTCACCGGGTCGCAGATGAGTGCAAAGGACTGCGCTTCGCTGCCCGTGCCCGCCGTGGTGGGCACGGCGATCATCGGGAGCATGGGCTTGGCGGCCTTGTTAACGCCCCAATAGTCCGACATCACTCCGCCGTTGGAGTAAATGAAGTTGATCCCCTTGGCGCAGTCCATGGCGCTGCCGCCGCCCAGTCCGATGAGGAAGTTGATCCGGTTTTCTTGCGCTACCGCGACGCCCGCATCGACGTGCTCCGTGGTCGGGTTTTCGGCGACGGCGTCGAATGTCGCGATGAACAATCCGGCGGCTTTCAGCGAATCGACGGCGCGATGGAGATGACCGGCCCGGACAATTCCGGGATCGGTTACGACCAGAACCCGCAAGCCCCCTTCCGCCCGCGTACATTCCCCCAATTCGGTAATCGCCCCGAACCCGTGGATGACTCGCGTACGTGCGTGTGACAACACACCAGGAAGATCGTGCAAGCTCACCGCCTATTGCGTGATTTCCTGTGCGCTGTGGTCTCGCCCTTGCAGCAAAATCGTACCGCCGATCAGAATGGAAAGACCCAGCACCAACAGTCCCCACTCGGACGCCGCCGGGATTGGTCCGTAGACGCAGGCGTCGCCGCCGATCGGCTGATCCAGTCCATCAAAGGAGACTGCGCCGACAAAGCACGCCGGTCCTGACGCCGAGCCAGGCACCTCAAGTTCATAAGATACACTAGCGGGAATCGTACCGAAGAAGGGTCCCCATTTTACTTTGCCGCTTTGGGTATCCAGCGCCCCTCCGTTGCTGATGTTGCTAACCGGCCAGCCCGCGGGCGGTTTGTCCTCCAACCCGACCACCGCCACTCCCGGCGGAGGATTGATGGCGATGGACACGGAAAAACTGGTGACGCCCCCGCCGTACACAGGCGGCAAGTCACGCACGGCCGATTGACCCGCGGCCGTTGAAGCCGCAAGGCACACCGCGAGTATAAAAGCACCAATCTTCATCATTCGTTCCCCCTCCAGGTCGGCAGCCTATCGCTCGAACTTGATCGGAAGGTTCACGCCGTCGAACGAAACTGTCCCGCGCAGCGATGGGCTCGTCTTATCCAATTCGCGTACTGCTTTTGTGGTGCCGCGCTCCATGGCCAGCCCGATCGTTGCCGTCAATGTCCGGGTCGCGTTATCAAAGTAAGGGCCCCACTTGATTTTGCCGTTGACGCCGTCCACGGCTCCGTCTTCGCCGACGGAGATCACCTTCCATCCCGTGGGAACAATCAACTCCGCCGCCACCGCCGATGTGCCGACGGTTGGCGCCACTTCGATCGACACACTCCATTTCCGAAGCCCGCCCTGCCGAATTGCTCTCGCCACGCCGGCGGATTCGGCATCCAGAGCAGCCGGGACATCGGGCGTTCCGGCGGCAACGCCTCCGCCCCCCGGGCAGCAGGTATTTCCCAGGCCGCAAGTGGTGGGAACGAAGTTCAGCGCGATTTCATCCCAGCAGTAACATTCCCCGTTCCTCCAGATAAATGCCGCACGTGTGACGCCCGCGATGTCATCGTTGCAGCCGCGGACCCACGCACACCCATAAGCAATGACCTCGCAAAGGCTTACGGAGCCGTCCAGGCACGAGCCGGTCGCGCATTCACCGCAATATCCCACGGAACAGGTATCACAAATCGGCTGTGGAGTTTCCGCTACATTGTAGGGGCAACACTCATAGTTCATGCAATCATCCCCACAGGTTGTCTTATTCACCCCATCCGCCGAAACGATTCCCGAAAAGCATTTTTCAGTGGCGGACGATTCGTCGGGGGTTACCTCATAGGACAGTTCGGCCGGAAAGGGCGAAAACAACGGCCCCCATTTTACCTTGTGATTGACCGCGTCGTACGAGCCGCCGTTGCTGATAGCGCTTACCGTCCAGTCCGCGGGCGGCGAATCCTCTACGGCGATCGCCGAAACACCGGTCAGGTCGCCCAGCTCAAGCCGCACCAGATCCGCGCGCCCGGGACAATAGTCTGCGTCCTCAAAAATGCGCGTCGCCGGGCAGAAATCGGCGCACAACGATCCATTTCCATAATATGTACCCCCAAAAAACTGGCATGCGCTCTGCGACGTCTCGATGCAATCCGGCCATCCACCCGTGGGGATGGTGCAAGCCCCGACCGCCACGTTGCAGCAGTTGGAGCCGCCCTCGAACTCACACCATGTTGCCGCCATATCCGTGAAATCAACCGACCCGTCACAGTCCACGTCGCAACCGCTTGCGCAGCACCCGCAAAGGCCAAACTGAGCGCAATCGCGAACGCACGCCACGTCCGTAAACTGGACCTTTCCGTTGTTGTTCACGTCCGCGTTGCACAGGCAACCTGTACAGGTGGTGTCATTGCCCTGGTAGGTACCCGCGAACCAACTGCAGCTCATGGTCGTCGTCACCTGGCAGGACTCATAGTCGGTCCCCACGTTCATCCCCAGACAGGCTCCGGTCGGGGCGCCACAGCAGTTGGTGAAGCCCTGGAGCTGACATCGAACGATACCAATATCCTCCCAATCGATCGCTCCGTCGCAGTTGACGTCGCAACTGTTCACGCACCCACCACAGTTGCCGTTGATGCAGTTCAGAACCACGGCCTCGTCGATGACGTTAATGGATCCGTCGTTGTTTACGTTGGCGTTGCAAATGCAAGCAACTTCGAGCTCGCCGGGAATCAGGGCGGCAATGGGGATGGGGCCCGGTGGGCTTGACGAGTCGAACAAGTAGGTGTTGGCAGGATTTAGACTAATCCTGTAGAGGCCTCGAGCATTGGTGGGAACGTCAATCACTACCGTCCCGCCGTAATAGGTCAATCCAGTGTCTGTCACCGGATCATTCGAGGGGGCAACGGACCAGACAACCCGCGCCTCATCCCCAACAATTCCAAATCCTCCCCAGGGGTCGGCGACGGAAGCGTGCGTCCAATCGCCGCGGGTATGATTGACGAACAGGTTATGACAGAAACCGGAAACACAAATGCTTTCGCCGGAACCCGAATGGCCGTTGATACCGGGTTCGCCGAAAGCGCTGGTACAATTCGCCGATGTGCTGCACGGCTGGGAAGCGTAAGCCAAGTTGCCTGCACCCGGACACGAACCGGGGCCGCCTCCGCAATCGGAAGTCGTGCCAAGGAGCGAATTGTTGCTGATCGCGGCCTGCCATGATGCCAGGAGGTCCGGCGCCCAATCAGAAACTTGAACGTTCCAATATGTGCGCCCGCTAGCGCCAAGTCCCAATCTCAACCGCTGACCGGTAATGTTTGCGTTGGAATAAAGGCCGCCCGTGTTGTACCCGCCGCCGGGATGAGTGGCGACCGGGGTCAACCGGATGATCGCCGACCCCGGGCCGCCCGCAACCGTGTCTCCCTGTAGCTGCTGCCGGTTAACGACCGGCGCCGCGGAAGCGCCCTTATGGGACAAAGATTGTTCCACTGGATCGGTCGGTCCGCCGAATAAGGGCGATGCCAGAGCCAGTGCAAACGCCACAGAAATCTTCGACTTATTCTCGTGACCGGTGAGAAACGATCCGCACATTCGAAAGCTCCTTTCACTGAAATACGTGTGTATGTCACGCGACTTCATGGCTTGGGTACTCAAGTGTCTCTCGCCCCGCGCAGGTCGATCCCCGAGTATTCAGTTCGGCCAGCGTAGAGAGTAAACACGGAGATATTGTAATTCAGACGATGGCGACTGTATAGAAAAATCCTAAATTCATGCTTGTCGCTGGGGAATGCGCTGACCTGCCATTACATCAAGTCGGCAGGCCGCGAATACAATGCAGGTTACAAATTTGTCCGATAAAGGCGCTTTTAGCAATCAATTCCCATAGTTTTTTGGGAATAGCGCTTCAAAGTGAGCTGCCAAGATTGATGCTTAGGCGTGTTAACTGAATTAAAGCCGACTTCGCAATTAACCGTTTGGCGAAGTCATCGCGGGTGGAATGGTTTTCGAAAAGCCAAGCGTTGTTCGTTATTCCGTGAATGGCCCTCTCTATGCGACATTCGTTTGGAAGGCACGCCGCCGATATAGGTGCTCAAACAAGTTCCCCTCATGCGGCTGGTCCCAGCTCAATTGATAGGTCGGGATCGGCCCGATGTTCAGCCGATCCACATGCCGAGAGGCCATCAGCGACGCAATGAAACTGGCATCTTTCGTAATGGCCGAAACGACGAGCGTCGGCCCGATGCCTTGGGACATTTCGCTAGTTGGGCATTCGATCACAGTTGCATAGGGGAACAGGAATTCTCGATTGGCCAGGGGGTGCTCGCGATCCTCACACCAGACGATGGTTGGCAGGAGATATGCACATCGCCCCAACACAACCAGCCGCGACGAGCCGCGAAATTGGGCGGTGAGATCGACCGCACCCTCTCCTCGCACTTGCCCGTCTATCATCGCCGAAATCTTCTCCGCCATGGAGGGATTGGCGAAAGCGGCGATGGTTGCTTTCGGGTCGTCAACCGGTAAGGCCGCGATGCCGGCAAGCCGCTTCGCAAGAGCTTCCGCGATGGCCCGGCCATGCTTGGGGGTCCAGACCGCGGATGCGTTGATGCACGAACGTCCACCGTTGGCGACGATGGACTGCTCGATGAGGTCGAGGTGCTTCTCCCACTCGTCGGCGGCATCGTCGCCGAGCAGCACTTTGCTGTACCCCGGCCCGTGGATTTCGATGCGCGGGTCGCTTCGCCACGCCCCTGTCGTCGAGGCGTCACCGAAGAGCATCGCCCGATCGACGCTGCGCAATAATTCACCCGCGCCGGCGTGATCGGTCGGGTAAAACCCAAAGGCTTCCTTCGGCGCTCCGGCCGCGATCAAGGCTTGAATGATTCGATAGGGCGTCCACGGCTCCTCGCGACCCGGCTTGAGCACGATGGGAGCCTTGAGAGCAAACGCAGGAATCCAGAGTCCATGCACGCCCGGCGAATTGCTGGGCAGAACGGCCCCGAAGATTCGCCCCTCGCGGAAAAAGCTGACCGTCCGTTCCTCCTGCTTGCCGTATCCTCGATCCAGGATGGCCGGATCGAATCCGCGCGTCAGTCCGGCGATGATTTTGTCCATTTCCGCCAGCACCCGATGAATCTTCTGGGCGTTGGTCCGGCAGTGGGCAACGGGCATTCCGGTGGTGGCCGATAGGCAGCGAACGTAATCCTCAAAGGACTGCTTCGCATCCCCGATCGGCAGAGTCCCGTTGAGAAACCGATCCGCCGCCTGACGGCAAATCGAAAGAAGCGCTTCGACCGTAAATGATTCGAGCACCGAATTATCCATTCGATGCACGTCGCGGACGACCATGCCCGGATTGGCCTGACTAACCTCCGCCACCGGCTCGCCCGTGGCATGGTGAACCAGCGTGACTCTGTCGACGCTGTCGTAGGGCTTACCGTGGCGAAGGATGGGAATGTGGGACATGGATCACGTCCGGAAAATTGACGAACGCCGAATCTCCCCGGGAACCACAACGGTGAAACACCCCGCCAACTCGGAATCTGATTCGAAGAAGGAACGCACCACGATACGCCGTGCCGATGCAGACAAGCGCCCCAGACGAAACAGGACGACACCCCGCGGCGGTGCAAGGCGTCGACGGAAAAGCAATTCACCAAAGTCGCGGTCGAAAGTCAGCAGGATTCGGTTCTCCCGTCGGGCGATCTCGAGCAGCGCCGCGTCCTTGGCCCCGGAGTGGTCGATTGCCGCATGAACGACTTCGTGTCCTTGATCGCGCAACCATGATGCAACCCACATCGGGAAACTCTCGTCGGCGAGGAATCGTTCAGGACTCACGACTTGGTTTTCACCGGCGGGAGGTCGCGGAATTGGAAATCCTGGAACGTCTCCGCCACGAAAGCCAGCACTGCTCGGATCCGTTCATCCGTCAGGTTGGGATAGTCTTCGCGAATCACCTTCACGTCCCATCCGCCGGACAGCAATTCCAGCACGAACTCGACGGACAACCGCGTGCCCTTCACCGTCGGTTTGCCGCACAGGATGCCCGGGTCGCAGACGATGTATTCCCGCCAGTCAATCGGCGGGTTGGATGGTGTGGCGATCATTCCTGCATCTCCCGAACGGATGATTCTGTACTACGCGATTCTGTCTCATTGAACGGGGACAAGGCCAGGCTCCACGTTTCGCGTTCCGATCCATCGCCGGGTATTCTATCATGGTGGACCCTTTCGAGAATAGGGCAAGGCAGGGCGGTAGCGATGCGATTCGGGAGGTCTCCCACTTTTTTAACGGAATGGACTCCGTTTTCGAAAGCCTGGACGAAATCGCGACTCGCTTGACCAAGCTGGGAGTTCCTTATGCCGTTCTTGGCGGCATGGCCTTGGTCGCCCACGGGTACCGTCGCACGACCGAGGATATTGACATCCTGATCACCGGGGAAGGCCTCAAACGTATTCACGATTCCCTTCTTGGTCTCGGCTATCGCCCTCTTTTCGAAGGAAGCAAGAACGTCCGCGACGCCCGCACCGGCGTACGGATCGAGTTTGTCTTGGCGGGCGAATACCCGGGCGACGGCAAGCCCAAGCCGGTTGCTTTTCCGAATCCTGCGGACGTTGCGGTTGAGATCGATGGGATTCGATATGTTCAGCTTGCGACTCTGATCGAATTGAAGTTGGCTTCCGGAATGACCAACCCCGGCAGGTTACGCGACCTGGCCGACGTCCAGGAACTCATTCGGCAGTTGAGCTTACCGCCGGTGTTCGCGGGTCAACTGAATCCATTCGTCCGTGGTAAATTCGACGATCTGGCTGCGGGGATCCGTGGCTTAGACGAACCTCCGCAGGTGTGAACGAATACCGGCGAGAGCGACTGGCGACTTCGCCCCGCAACAGCCTCCAATTCGACGCCTATAATCTGTTGCCAACGACTGGCCGAGGCATACATGTATTGCCGTTCATGCCATTACGATCTGCGTGGACAACTTGACCCGCGCTGTCCTGAATGCGGGGGTCGATTCTCCTTCGACGATGCCGAGACCTACCTGGGCAACCTTCCGACTTGGCGTTCATATCTAAGAGACAGCCTTGGATCGAGCGGGCGTTGGACCTTGCGCCTTCTGTTGGGCTTCCTTGGTATTGCAAGCGTAATCGCCATTCCAAGCCTGACCATCTGCTGGGAACCCGCTGGCCTTTTTTTCCTAAGCGATCGGAACCTCCAACTTGTCAGTGCTGAGTGGGCAAGGCAATGTAGGGGATTGCCGATCATCTGCCGCTTTGATGTGGTCGACGCCCGGCGGCACATGTCGCCATCCTTCAGTGCGTCGTTGGAGCGCAACGATTATGGGCGGCGCGCCAGCTACGTGCGAAAGCTGACAGAGCGGCCGTATTCGTTCTTCTTACCGTGTTTGTTCGGGTTACTCTTGGCGTTCACGTTTCGAAACCGGATAAGAAGTTGGCTGGCTTTGGCCGCCGTGGGTACGTTCGCCGTCGTACTTTGTGGTTCCTGCATGGCTCGACCATTGGGCAACTTGAAATTCCCAGGCAGCTATGTCTTCCTGGACGACTATGTGTACCTCGAACCGCCAAATGTTTTGATGTGTTCATCTCGCGAGGATTCGAGCGTTATTGCGTTCGAGCGGAACCCTTTCCACTCACGCGGTCCAGTGGTCGCGTTTGCGAACGGCATTTCAAGATGTCTTCGCCCCGAAGAACTCGATGCCCTGCTCGCCGGAGGTACGACGGAATCCCGCGAGGGATTCTGACCTGTGACCAGACGCCACGGTTTTGCGATGACCGTTTGGAAGTCGCTATTACAATTTGAAAATCAGTATACCCCTTCCACGATCGGCACAGCGAAGCCGGAGAAGGGGCGGACATCGGCGGCGCCGTCCCAGGGGTACTTCTCGCACGGCGGGCGGCGGATGGCCTCGTCGCGTTCGAGGAAGCGAGGCATAAAGAATTCTTTCGTTAGCGTGGTCAATCGAACGCGGCCAAGCTGGCCGTACTCGACGACGCGGCGCGGCTCGTTGGGATCGACCACCTCGATCATCGCCCGCGGGCAGGGGGGATGATAGATGACGCTATGGTTGTCCGCCGGGTCGTACGGTTTGTGACAGGCCAGACCCATGAGCGTGTTGCCGTATGTCGGCACCAGCTCGGCCTTCCCCTCCAGCAGTTCTTCGCGAGCGAAACGGTGAAACTGGGCGGTAAGCTGCGTTCCTCCGCAGAACACCCCCTTGATCCCCATCCGGGCCAGGGATATTTTTTCACACAACGCTTCCAATAACTTGGGGGTGGTGAACAGGCAGCGGATGTTTTCGTGTGCCTTCAGAAGCGTCAGGCCCTGGTTGATAACGTGGTCACGGTACTCGATCATGACGTCCATGCGGCCTTTGTTAATCAGCTTGACCACCCAGCGCGGATCGAGGTCCACGCAAAAGCAGATTCCGCCGCGATGCTGGCACAGATGCTCGACGGCCAGGCGCAAGCGCCGCGGGCCCGACGGCCCCAGCATTAACCAATCCGACCCTTTGGGGAACGATTCGTCGGAAAGCGTTTCGCTGAACATCTCGTAGTCAATGCGGAAGTCGTCGATGTTGATGCGGCTCTTGGGCACGCCCGTGCTGCCGCCGGTTTCGAAAATGTAGACGGGCCGATCCGAGTAAGCCATGGGAACCCACCGCCTCACCGGCCCGCCACGAAGCCATTCGTCCTCGAAGAACGGGAATTTGTCGAGGTCGTTGTAGCAGGTGACTTCCTTGCGCGGGTCCCATCCAAGCTTTTTGGCGTACTCCAACCAGAACGGGCAACCCGTCTTAGGATCAAAATGCCAAGCCACGGTTTCACAAGTGTGGGCGTCAAGCCGCTGCCTTGCTTCGGCCGCTCGTTTGGCGACTGAATCGCTTGCTACGGATTTGGTTCGATTCAATAGGGTTTCCTCGCGCGTAGTCTGGTATTCCCAGGTTACCACCCTCATCCTAACGAACCCGCTCGGGATTGACTATTCGATCTCTTACTTAAGCATTGAACGCCCGAGTGTGGCTTCGGGGCTAGCCCTAAACGACGGAAATGGTGCGTCACCCACAAGGGGTGACGCTACATCTGTTGGTATTCACTCTAATGATTGTTAGCGAGGTTCGATAGGAGGGCGATGTGTATGCAAGATAAATCCGCGTTACGTCATTCGCCATTCTGTATTTCCTTCCTAGTTTCACGCACGTTGGTCCGAGAAGACAAACGGTTGTTTCGGTTGTTATGGGACAATGTTTACTTTGGGTTTACAAAGCTTGGTTAAGTTGGTGAAATCGGCGGGTCGCGTGGTCGTCAGCGGCGAGCGTTGATGAGCGTACTTTCGTGAGCCAGGTCACCTTTGACTCCACCCTGCGTGCCGAACTTCGTCGCTGGAATTTGCCCATCACTCCGGTGGAGCTGCGTCAACTCCATTCTCATTTCGAGGCGGTCATCGAAACCAACCGAATGATGAACCTCACTCGGATCACCGATCCGGAAGAGGCCGCCATCAGGCACTATGCCGACTCGCTGGCGCTGCTTCTGTGGACGCGGGATCGGTCGGTCGCGGTACGGACGGTGCTGGATGTCGGTACCGGGGCGGGCTTCCCCGCAGTTCCGTTAGCCGTCATGCGGTCGGAATGGTCAGTAACGGCAATGGATGCAACGCGCAAGAAAGTGGAATTCCTCGCGCGAACGGCGGCGGCAATTGGTCTGCACAACCTCAGGACGGAGCACGCCCACACGGCCCACAGGCCGGCAGAGCAGAAGTTCGATGTGGTCGCAACACGGGCCTTTGGACCGCTGGCGCGGTGTTCGGAGTCGGGCGCCAAGTTCGTGAACCCGGGAGGTTGGCTGATTATGTACAAGACGGCCTCGGTCGGGCGCGATGAAATTTCGGCGGCGGCGAAGCTAGCCAGGAAGTTGCGAATGCACATTGAGGAACCGTTTGCCTATGACCTGCAATTTGGCGGCGAAACGCTGCGCCGAATGCTGCATGTTTTCCGATATTCCGGCAAGACAGAATGAATTTGCGGGGGTTTACCGGGCCGGGGCGAGGGTGACCTTCAGGGTCTGCTCCTTGCCGTCGCGGAGGACGACGACTTCGACCGTGTCACCCGCCTTGTTGTTGCGCGTGGCGGCCATGTAGTCGTAAACATTCGCAATGTTCTTGCCGCCGATGCGAATGATTCGGTCGCCGGCCCTCATTCCCGCAAGTTCGGCGGGACCCTCGGAACTGACCGCATCCACCCCCATCCCCGGCGTTCCGTCATCCGTGTAATTCGGCGAAAGCCCCATCACCACGCGGAAAGTTGAGGTGGCCACCGCTGGCTCTTTCTTCTCCGATTTGACGAGTTGAAACTCAGGACGCCCCTCGCGCGTCGCCAAGTCCTTCGCCGTCTCGTAGACCAGCTTTGTAATTTTGACTCCCCCGGCAACGTTGATTCTGTCACTGTCGTCGGAGGGCTTGTGGTAATCCGGGTGGTTGCCGCTGAAGAAATGGAGGGAGGGAATCTGCTTGCGAATGAAGGAGGCATGGTCGCTCCGGCCTCCCTCGTCCACGGCCGGAGCAATGGTGAGTCCGGCGTCGCCACCGCTCAATTCGAGGATCTCCGCAAATCCCGTGCCGCATTGCACGCCGAACACGGTGACCTGATCGTCGCCGGGCTTGATCCGCCCGATCATGTCCATGTTTAGCATGGCGACGGTGTGCTCGAGAGGAACCACGGGGTGATCGATGTAATACTTGCTGCCGTGCAGACCGGACTCCTCGGCCGTAAAGGCGATGAACAAGACGCTACGGCGGGGAGGCGGGGCGGCGGCGAACATTCGTGCGATTTCGATCAGCCCGCTGGTGCCCGAAGCATTGTCGTCCGCACCGTTGTGGATTTGAGGGAGGTTTTCGTCGGGCAGGAGTTTCCCGGCCTTGAACTTCCGCATCATGGGCTTGCGGATACCCAAGTGGTCGTAATGTGCGCCTATGACGACGTACTCGTCGGCCAGAGGCCCGGCTCCTCGTCGTGTACCCAGGACGTTTCGCGTCGGGGCGCTGGTTTTCTTGAAGCCCGCCTTGCCGCTGGCTTGCTGATGAGCCAATTCGGCTGAGGCAGAGCCGCCCCCGTCGAGTTTCTGCTGCAATTCATCGAGCGTACCGACGCGGGCCGCGGAAAGGCGATCTTCGGCAAAAGCCCGTGTGATGTGAAAAGCGGGAATGCCATAGGCGTCGCTGCCCTCCGCCACAAACTCGGTCAACCGGTCCGCTTCCCCCTCCCCCGGTCTTTGGTTCACCATCAGCACCGCGACGGCCCCACGGTCTTTGGCGTTGTAGACCTTGCTTTGATGCATCGAGTGCCGGGTGGGTCGTTCGTCGTCGCCGGCCCAGGAAGGCGGTTCGCCGTCGAGGATCAAAGCAACTTTGCCGGTTAGGTCGATGTCCTTGAAATCATCAAACGACTTGTCCGGGTTGACGATTCCGTAACCACAGAAAACGACGCCGGCGGAAAACTCCTCATCTGATGAAAAGCTGAAGGTGATAAAGTCCGTCTCCTGACGGCGCTCGACTTTGTCTCCGGCAAATGCCAGGCGGCTTTCATCGGTGAGCGTCCGCCGTAGAGTCATGGAAAACGTCTGGAAGAAAGTTCCGTCGTCGCCGGCGGGTTCGAGACCGGCGAAAGCGAATTGATCCGCAATGTAATCAGCGGCCAACTCAATCCCTTGCGAACCGACGCCGCGCCCCTCGAGTTGGTCACTGGCCAGGTATTCGATATGGGCCTGGAATCGGTGCTCAAGGCTGCTTGCGCAGCCGGTCAGCAGCCATCCGCAGCCAATAACCGTTAGCCGAAGAGACGAGAGTCGATGAACGAACTGCATGGTGGAAGAAATCAGCGGTTACTTGCTGTGCCATCGAGTCAGACGTGTGGGGCGGTCGGTCTGGAAAAGAATATCCAGGTCTTCTTTCAATGCCCGACGATCCTGTTCGCGCGAGCTGATCACCTGTTGACGATGCTCATCGGAGGTCTGTCCTAATGTTTCCCCTTTCTCGTAGTAATACCCTTTTTCCGGGTTGGCGCTGTGGCAGCCAGGCAACCAAAGAAGGCCTACACCAATCGCCACGATTCTTGTCACGTATCGAATCATCGTCGGTTCCTTATTCAATGGGAAGTCACCTTCACGTCGGTTGGCTATTGTCCTTCCTTCATTTCCCAGGAAAGATCATAAGGGGCAAGTCGCCCATCGGTCAACTCATCATAAGATTGGGAATCACGAGACCGTTCGGGTCCTAGCCGTTTCAATCTGAACGAAGGTGTAGTGCTTGCCTGTATTCATTCCCGGGCATTTGGTGCGGGCGATCCGGTCCCAATTGGTCTCGGAACGAAGGTTTTCGTTCCAGAAAGGCCATGTACGGCACTGGAGCGGGCGAACTGGGTAAATCGAGCAGCCGGTCTTGCCGTTTTCGCGGGTCAAGAAGATGCAATCGCCATCGGGCTTTTCGGTGAGGCTATAGTGCAAACCGACACGACGGAGGTGTTTCTTGTCGAGCCGTCCGTCGGGACGGCCCAGAAACTCCGCAATCCCGCGGATTTCCTCCCTGGTCGCCCAAACGTAGCCCGGATCGCCGCTGCAGCAATTCCCGCACTGCGTACAGGTGAACTTGAGCCCGTCGCGATACCATTTTTCCTTGGCGAACAATGCCCGGCCCTCTCCAAACGTCCGAATATCCTAGGCCGAAAGCCGTCGCAAGTCGATACGCCGCAGGAACAGGTAACGATGTGCGCGAAACACTCCGATGCGTGTAGTGCGAGGCGAGGCGAGGTGAGCCGATCGAAGGTCGAATAGTATTAAAAGAAGACATCGGACTGTGGACCACCGCTAGCAACCCGACCCCCGGTCCCAGACCCCAGGCCCCCGCTCCATTGCTGTCGTGGTTCTGGGAATGAATATGATTTACAAACACGGCATAACCTGGGTCGTTGTATTCGGCGTGATCGTGCTGATGTTCTTGCAGCTTCCGCCGATGGCGGCCAAACAGGACTCCGTGGTTCACACCTACAGCGCCCTAATCGAGGTGGATGCCCTTGCCAAACAGCGGTTTGTCGAATCCATCGAGGATGATCGGCTGGTGGACGGGGCCATCCGAGGCATGATGTTTCAACTCGACCCTTACAGTGGGTATATCTCTCCCGGGGAGCTGCCCGTCTTCGAGCGGCGCAGCCGGGGCGATTACGGCGGGGTCGAGATCGAAGTGGGTATGCAGCGAGGGCAGCTTACCGTGATCGCTCCGGTGGAAGGCAGTCCCGCGGCCCAAGCCGGGGTGCTGGCGGGCGACGCACTTCTCTCGATCGACGGCCATAAGCTTGAAGGACGATCGGTGTTTGACGTGGAGGAAATGCTGGTAGGGCCTCCCGGAACGTGGGTGCACATCGAAGTTCGACATCCCGGCGATCGCGAAATCAGGAAGTTGAGCATTATCCGCGCGCCGGTGCACTTGGCGACAGTTCACGGGTTTCGACGGGACGACCCCGACGCGTGGGACTATCTGATCGATCCGAAAGGCCGCATCGGCTACATCAGAGTCAGTAGTTTTCGAGAGAACACCATGCGGGACTTTGACGCGGCCCTGCGAGAATTGCTGGATGATGGTGCCGCGGCGTTGGTTCTGGACCTTCGGTTTAACCCCGGCGGACTAATGCAACAGGCGGTGGCCATGGTCGATCGATTCGTCAGCCAGGGGGTCATCCTTTCCACGGTAACGCGGCGGAAGGCAGTTGATGAGTACATTGCGGTAAGGGAAGGAACGCTCGACAACCTCAAACTGGTCGTGCTGATCAACGGCAACTCGGCGAGCGCGGCGGAAATCGTGGCGGGTTCGCTACAGGCTCACGGTCGAGCCACGGTGGTAGGCGAACGTAGTTTCGGCAAAGGCAGCGTGCAGCATCTCATCCGCCTGGTCGGACACAAATCCGCTGTAAAGTTGACCGTTGCTTACTATCGACTGCCCGATGGGCGGGTTATTCACCGAACTGACGAGAATGCGTACACGGACTTGTGGGGGGTGACTCCGGACAGGGAGGTCGCCCTCGAAGAAAGCGAGGTCCAGGCAATCCAGGAGTCACGACGTAAGGTAGATGAATTACCAAACAGAAAGCTTGAATCCGCCGGCGTCCTGGACCGCCGTGAACTTCGTCTGCCGGAGCGAGCGCTGGTTCTGGACCGTCAACTCGAAGAGGCTTTGGCTCTGGTTCGAAATTTCACTCCCTCGCAGTATAAAGCAGCCCCCTAATCCTCATCTTATCGGTCGTAGTTTAAGTTGCCGCTCGGTAGTTTGGGGGGTGCGGCTTGGGCCAAATCCCGGCGCGCAAGAATTACCAACCAGGCGAAGGCCGCCGTTGCCACGCCTCCCAGATTGCCGACCTGCTCGGGAATCCACCTGAAAAACCCCTTTGAACGGATGGGGGTTGATACAAATCGATCTGCAGGGTATAGGTTCACGTTCGCCCCGTGGGCGTGAGAAGGTTGCGGATCGTCGTTACTACACGGACCGCGCTGCCGCGGTAGCGTGAGGGAGAGTCTCTTTTGAGCACGCTGACGAAGGTCTTCATTGTGGTGCTCGTCGTGTTCAGTATCGCGTTCACGACGATGACGGTTTCTATCGTGGCGCAGTCCTCGGATTGGCGTGACACGGCCCAGAAATACCAGGAGCACGCCCGGGTGGCGGACACCAACCTGCGAAACCAGATCGCAGCTAGCGCCGCCACGGAAGCGACGCTGCGCGATAGCATTAAGAGCCATCTTGAGAAGATCGGAGAGGTGGAGGGGCAGCTCAAGACCAATGGCGCCGAGCTGGCCAAACTTCGCTCCGATCTCGCCAAGTCAGAGTCGGAAAAGAGTAGTTCCGAGGCCATGAACCGCGGCCTGCTCGCACAACTGCAAATTGCCAACGCCGGTTTGGGAGAGTACCGCAAACAGCGCGACGATATCGAAAAACGCAACGTCGAATTGGAACGACGCAACATCGACCTCAATGATCGGGTGAACGAACAGACGGCGCGCATCGCCGTGTTGTTCGAACAGAAGCGTCAGTACGAACAACAGCTCAACATTCTGAAGACCGAAAATGAGAAGCTCTCTCGGGTTGCAGGTCGCCCGGCGGGAGCTTCGGTGTTGGAGGCGCCCGCGGGGGCGGCGATGGCCAACGTAACCCCGCTCAATCCCGTCTCACCCACGCCGGTTCGCGGGAGAGTGCTGGAGGTGTCCGGGAACCTCGTCACAATCAGCGTAGGTTCGGCGGACGGAGTCCAGAAAGACATGGTTTTCAAGATTCAACGCGGGGATCAGTATGTCGGCGACCTGAAAATCAGCGTGGTGACGCCCGACCAGGCGGCTGGTCGAATGATGAGAACGACCCTCACGCCCCTTCAGGGCGATCAGGTTTCGGACGCCCGTTGAAGGGCGGGGGAAGTGAATGCGGCTTGCGCCGACCGCCTGGTTGGCGCTGCAACGGAGTGGATGAACATGGGTGAACGTCCCGCGGGCGCGCAGCCGGAAAACAACGTCTATACGATCTTGCTGATGGTCGCTTCACTGCTGTTGGTCGGTTCGACGGTGTATCTCGGCGTCCGCAGCCAGCAGTTTTTCGGCACCTGGAACCCGTTCTAGCAGGATTCGGCGTGGTCCGGCTACGGCCGCAAGCCGTCGCCCGCACGATCCTTGTTAAACCTTAAGGGGATGTTCATTTTGCCGGCGGGCCGCTGCGGACCCATCGCCTTCGGATCCAAGTGATGCCGGGGAGTAATTCGCAAGCGCAAGAGGCTTCGTAAGCTGGACGGACGTAATGTCCGCGGCTCTGTGGTCTGACAACCCGGTCAATTGAGGACCGAAGGAATCTTCCGTGGTTTTCGACTCGCTCTTGGGAATGTTCAGCGTCGACATGGGGATCGACCTGGGCACCTGCAACACGCTGGTGTGCGTGAAGGGCGACGGCATTGTCCTCAATGAGCCATCCGTGGTTGCGGTGCGCAAGGGCACCAACCAAGTCCTTCGCAATGGAAACGCCGTCGGGCAGGTGGCCAAGGAGATGCTCGGTCGAACGCCGGGTTCGATCCAGGCCATTCGCCCGCTCAAGGACGGTGTCATCGCGGACTTCGACATCACCGAGGCCATGCTCGGCTATTTCATTCGCAAGGTCCACGGCCGGCAGCGTCTGGTGAAGCCACGGGTGGTCATCGCCGTACCTTCGGGAATCACCGCGGTGGAGAAACGAGCGGTTTACAACTCTGCGGAACGAGCCGGCGCCCGGCGCGTTTATCTCGTGGACGAACCCATGGCGGCCGGAATCGGCGCGGGTCTGCCCATCGGCGAAGCCACGGCGTCGATGATCGTGGACATCGGCGGCGGGACCACGGAGGTCGCCATCATGTCCCTCGCGGATATCGCCGTGGTGCAGAGCGTCCGCGTGGCCGGGGATGAGATGGACGAGGCCATTGTTTCCTACATGCGGCGCAAGCACGATCTGATGATCGGGTTGCAGACCGCAGAACAAATCAAGATCGAGCTCGGCTCCATTTCTGAGTTGGACCAGGAAATGAGCAAGGACGTTCGCGGGCGAGACGTGGTGCGCGGCATGCCGCGGCAAGTGACGATCACCAGCATGGAAATTCGTGAGGCGCTCAGCGAGCCGGTCGGACAGATCATCGCCTGCGTGATGCGGACGCTGGAGGCGGCGGAGCCGGAGCTGGCCGCCGATCTGGTGGAGAATGGCATTCACTTGGCCGGTGGCGGATCGCTGCTCCGGGGATTGGATCAGGCGGTGGCCTCGGCGACGGGGCTGACCGTAAAAGTGGTGGATGACCCCCTCTGCTGTGTCGCCCGCGGCACCAGCGTATACCTCGAAAACCTCTCCGCCTGGAAGGACACCATGGAGTCCGATGCGGACGAGTACTAATAGAATTACGAATTACCGATGACAAGTTACGAAAGTGGAGACATGAGGGATATAGGGTCGTTCGCCTTCTTGTAATTCGTAATTGGTAAATGGTAACTCGTTAATCGACATTTCCTGTTAGGTTCGTTCGTTGTCCACCATCCGCCGCAAGTCGATCGGACGATCCAAGAAACTACTCCTCCTCTTGCTCTTGATCTTGTCGCTGTCGGCGATCGTTTTTCCACGGACTTGGACCGGCGGACTCATCAGTCTCGTCCAATGGATCGTTCCCTTTCAGGATGCGGCCACGGTTGGGGTCGATGCACTGTCAAATCTGGGCGAAGTTCGCACCAGCACCGTATCGTGCGAGGCCTACGAATCTCTCGAACGGGAGAAGTTAGCCGCCGAACACTACGCTTCGGCACTGGCCGCCAGGGTGGAGGATTTGGAGGGCGAAGTCGCACTACTTTCCGCCACGCGGCTGTGGTCCGTCGCCGGTCAACGGCTAGGGGCGTTCGGTCGGCTCATACCGGCCAGGGTCATCAGCCAGGACGTGCTCCCCTGGCGATCCTCCCGATTGCTTAATGCGGGAAGCGTACAGGGCGTCAAGAATGGGGCGGCCGTCACTTCGCAAATGTTTACCGTGGACCGGGGCGAAAAGGAGGGATTGCACAATGGCCTGGCGATCCTGCTCGGCGAAGTATTGATCGGCGAGATCGAGCAAACCGGCACTCATACCTCGCGGGTGAAGCTGCTCAGCGACCTCAGCGTGCAGAGAAAGGTACGTATCGGGCGATGGACGGGCGATCAGTTTGTGCTTGTGGATCGGTATTTCTGGATGACCGGCCGTGGGTCCGGGCGGATGGAAATCCGCGACGTAGAGCGAAAAGATGTGGAAATGGGTGTAATCCTTGTTGGCGACACGGTGCTCTCCGATCCGCAAAGCGAATCGCTTCCGGCGGCCATGACCATCGGCAAGATCGCCGAAGCCTCCGAAGATCGGGACAACCCCCTCTTTGCTATTCTTACGATCGCCAGTGCAGTCCCCGATGAAATGCTACGACGTGTTTACATTTACGATCCGCAACTCGACGCGCCATAACGGCGGTTTGTTTCGAACCGAATCGAAACGACGAATTACAGCGCGATGAGTTTGCCGTTATCAAATGTGAAATGGTGTCGGGTAGATGATCCGAACAAAGTACGAGCCGCGAGCGCAAAGCGAGCGGAGCCTCGAAACGAGATCATCGTACGCCGCCCTCCTGCCCTTCGAGCACGTAGGCAATGGCCGCGTCAAGGCCCTGCGCGTTGTTGATCCATCGCGTACTTCCGTGCCGCGTCCATGCACGCCGACCGCGAGGAAGCAGGCCCGCACTCCGCAGCCGACGGGTCGCCCACAGTTTGAACTCGGTCATCACCCGTTCAGGCGAAACATCTGGCGGACAGGAGACGACCACGTGGACATGGTTCGTTCGGACGTTTACGGCGCGAAGCTCCCAGAGGCGTAACCGGCAATGGTCGGCAATGGACATCCGAACGACCTGTCGGGCCTCATCGCTCAAAACCCGCGGGCCGTGAACCAACGACTCTTGTTCTCGCTCACGGCGCAGAGGATCCGGTGGAACCAGCGGAGTCCCGGGCGCGTTGTTCAACCGGTCCACGGAGCCACGATCATCCCCATGCAACCAAGTGCCGTGACAAGTCCAGGTCAGGAAATAGGCAAGTGGAGGAGGAATAATTGATACTTCCGTAAGAGTTCGAATTTCATGTCTCTATGTCCGCTCGCTTTGCGCTCGCGGCTCGTAACCGGTCGCCGGTCTTTTATTGCCGCTCGCTTTGCGCTCGCGGCTCGTATTGAGGAAGCCCCGCAAGAGCGGCTTGGCGACGCCTTGGATGGGGGGGTGGGTCGAGAAAAAGTCGGACCGATGGTCAACGATTCCGCGTTCGCGCTTGGAATTATTCCGCCATCAACTCCTGACCGGACTTGATAGTGGCCGCACGGACCAGCATCTTCTTGAGATGCTCGACTTCCGTGCTTTCGGCCACCCTGGCCTGCGTTTCGGCATCGATCGCGATTTCACGGGCACGGAGCAGCGACCCGATCGCTTCGACCAACGCCGCTCGCTCCGCCTCGCTCTGAGCTTTCTTCGCCGCTTCCTCCACTTGTTCCCGCTCCAGCTTGCGCAGCGCAAGGCGCTCGCCCGTCGCCGCCGCGACCGCCTGACGCCAGGACTCCGGATAGCCGGGATGGGTGACTTTGCCGGACTCGTTCTTGACGTTCCCGTCCAGGTACTTGTAGAGCAATTGCTCCCAAAGCTTACGCCACCGGGTCATGACCTGTTCCGCGGCCTGCGTGCTGTGCGCCGTGAGATAATCAATCGCCAAACGCGGGGCTTGCTCGTATAGCACCAGTGCCGCGGCCTCCACCTTGGGCTGCTCGGAAATGAACTGGCTTTCCAGTTCGCGCTGCACCTTCTGAACATCCTGGATCATGTCGCTGTAGCGCAGGTAGGCGAAATTGGAAACGGCATTGAATACCCAGAACGCCGATTCCCAGGTGAACTCATGAAACGACCCCGTGCCCACGGCGAACCCATGGGGAATGCGAGTCATGCCGCAATACATCGGTACATAGACTGTGCTGTAGGTGTCATCGACGCCGAACCACAGGACGCCTCCGATCGGATCGGGCAGCCAGGATCGCGATTGCGAAACGAACGAAAACCCCGTTTGCTGCGTGGACACCGCGCGCTCATTGAAAAAATCCTTACCATCGACTTTCCAGGTCAAAGGCCGCCAACGATAGGGCAACGCGTAGGGACCGGCGCCCATATCCTTGGTCATATCCAACTCCGTGCCCTCGAAGTGGTCGCGCATCATCTCCATGACGTCGTGCGCGCTCAGCTTCCGGTCCGGTTTGATCCACAGGGGAGGCGGTTCCGCACCCGGCTTGCCCATCACCCAATCGGAAGAGAACTCCTGCGAAGGCGCCGCCCGGCGGAACATGCACCACACCCGCGAATCGCAGAATCGCACCGCGCCGAAATCCCGCTCGCCATAGGCATCGGCGAAACTGAAGTCCGCGTCTTTCCCCTCGAAGTATCCTTTTTCTCGTGCGAAGCTAATTACATCCGGGGCATAGAGCGTGTCCTGGGGATCGTTGAGCGGAAATCGACGAATGCGTGCGCTATTGGCATGGCCGGAGATGTATCCATCGGGTACCTTACGCGCCACCCAGACGGCCCCTTTTCCTCCAGATCCCTTCCCAATGATCTCTAACAGCCACACCTCATGGGGATCGGCAATCGAAATAGACTCCCCACTGCTATAGTAACCGTACTCGGCCGCCAGTTCGGTCATGACCCGGATGGCTTCGCGCGCGGTTTTTGCCCTTTGCAACGTGATGTAGATCAGGCTGCCGTAGTCGAGAATCCCCTTGGGGTCCGCCAGCTCCTTCCGACCGCCAAAGGTCGTTTCGGCGATCGCCAGTTGGTGTTCGTTCATGTTTCCGACGACGGCGTACGTCTGAGAAACCTGCTTGATCTGCCCCAGGTACTTGCCCGTATCCCATTCATAGACATCGAGCATTTCGCCGGGCAGGTGTGACCCCGCCGGACGATAGTACAGTTCGCCATAGAGGACATGCGCATCAGCGGTGTAGGTAATCATCGTCGATCCGTCCGCTGACGCACCCATGGTGATTAGAAAGTTCGTGCATGCCCACGACGGGGTGCCGATGGCCGCGATCAACGCCGCGGACAATAGGAATCTATTCATGGAATTTTCCTCAAACCTCCAAACGATGCGTTCCACCTCTTGCAGGGGCATTTCGAGTCTGTGACTTCCTTCCCCATCCCCAACGGCGGTCCTCGCCAACCCCGCCAGGGCGCAAGTCCCGTCAGCCAAGCCGTTCGAGTAGAGCTTTCAGAAAACCCCTTACCAGGGGATTGGGGACTCCTTCGATAGGGGTCGGGGTGGGGTCGAGCAACTGCCCTTCGACATAGTCGCGGGCGCGAGTGCCGACGCGTTTGAGCTTGCCCGCGATCCGATCGGATTCGTCGAGCTTTGAGTCGCGCATAGCCAGGACGAATCGTTCGACGAGATCGCCAATGTCCACGACCTCTCCGGGCGGGGCTTCGGGCCGGCGTACACCGCCGCGCGAAGGGCCGGCATCGTCGGGCATGGACTTGAGGTCGGAATCTTTGTCCATGGCCGCCGCATAGCGAAGAGCCTCCGCACGCTCTTCTTCGGCGCGACGTTCCTCCTCTTCATCGATCGGGGCCACGCCGAGCAGCTCGCCGTCATCGAACGGCACAGGGATATAAACCTCGGCCGCGCAGTAGGGACATTTTCCGTGTTTGCCGCCGGCGTTGTCCGGGGCGCGGATCAGTTTCTCACATTGCGGACAATGAAGCTCGATGCTCACCGCAAAATCCTCGCAAGTCACGGCATCGGGGTGCGTGCACGTCGCCCGCGGAAGATCAATCGTATCGGAACTTCCTCAAATGGCAACCGTTCGTGGAACTGGTTTAGCAGGTACCGCTCGTAGTCCTGGGTCACCCTCTTCGGGTCATTGACGAAGATAACGAGGGTCGGCGGCTCGGCGGAGACTTGCGTGGCGTAAAGTAACTTTGCCGGGCGCCCTCGCTTGGAGGGTGGCGCGTGGGCGGCCACGGCGTCTCGCAACGCCTGGTTAAGGGGGCCGGTCCCGATGCGAGTCTGGGCCTGCCTGAACAAGGCAGTCGCGAGGTCAATGGTTGAATCAATGTTCCGCCCGGCGATGGCGGAGGTAAACGAAATGGGTGCGTAATCCAGTTCCGGGAGGATTTTGGTCAGGTACTCCCCGAATTGTTCGGTCGAGGACCGTTCCTTGGCCAGATCCCATTTGTTGATCACCAGGATACAGGGCTTGAACTCGTCGGCAACGGTCCGGACCAGCCGCTTGTCGACTTGCCCGACGGGGTCGGTGGCATCGATGAGCAGCAGTACCACGTCTGCCCGGCGGATGGAGTCCGCCGCCCGTGTGTAGGCGTAATATTCAATGTCGTCGGCAATCTTGTTTTTCTTCCGAACGCCGGCGGTATCTATGGCGATCAGCGTTCGGCCATCCTTCTCGAAGCGAACGTCGATGCTGTCGCGGGTTGTTCCGGGAATCTCGCTGACGATCACCCGCGGTTCACCGGCCAGGGCATTGATGAAGGTGCTCTTGCCGGCATTGCGTTTGCCCACCAGCGCGATTCTTAGTGCCGGGTCGGGAGGTCGGGCGGTGGATTGGCCCGCGATTCGTTCGCCGATCAATTCCAGGAGGGCCCATTTGCCGCTGCCGTTCAATGCACTAACGGGCAGCGGCTCCCCGAACCCCAGTCGTGCGTATTCGCCGATGGAATTGCCAAGGTGCGGCTCGTCAACTTTGTTGGCGACCATGCGTACGATTTCGGCCCGGCGGCGGATGAGGTCGGCTGTGGCGCGGTCCAGGGGGGTGAGACCCTCGCGGGCGTCAACGACAAAAAGGATCAAGTGCGCCTGGTTGATGGCGTATTGGATTTGGCGTTCTACGTCTTCACTAAGGTCATCGCGGTCCACCACTCCGTGTCCGCCGGTATCCACCAATTCAAAATAGGTTTCGTCGATGTCGCAGATGGTGGAAATACGATCGCGGGTCACTCCCGGAGTGGGCTCGACGATGCTGGTGCGGCGACCAACAATGGCGTTGAACAGGCTGCTCTTCCCCACATTGGGACGACCGACAATCGAAACCACAGGCAGTGACATAAGATATTATGGCAAAATGAGTTAGAAATCATCCTTTTCTGGCTGATCGGCGTAACTGTGTTTGACCTAGAGGTGCTGCCGACCCTGCTCATTCTCAGCGATTCTAGTTTGTTTGGCAACCTGCTTTGTGGTCCTGGAATGAACCAAAAGAACGGGGGCGAAAGGCGCCGCCGTGGCGAGCAACGCCTTCCGCCCCGTTAGACCATGCCGTACCCAAACGCCGTTCGCGCCCAACCCGACCGACCGCCGTGGCGGAAGCCGGACCCAATGATCGTCGCGTCGCGACGCAGGGCCGTGCATATGAACCTTATCTCTTGGCGGTCTTCTTGGATCTCTTCTTTTTCTTGGCCGTCTTCTTCTTGGCGGCCTTTCGTTTCTTAGCCATAGAAAGTTACCTCCTTTCTGAAAGAAATCCTACACCCGCGCTGTACAGCTTGTCAAAGGAAATTTTCAAGTAACGGCTCTGAAGTCCACCCTTGCGGAATGATTGGCGGGATCGGCAATGACTGTCTTGCAGGTTCAGAATGGAGCTGCAATGCCTGATGACGGCGTTCACGCGATGCGCAAGCGCTGCGCGCCGTCGTTGAAGCATACACCGGCGACGCCAACGCTGTAGGGTGGGGGCGTTGCATTGGTGCGAGCAGTGTCATGACACGATCTTGGACCCTGTCGAACTCATCGACGAGAGAACTCGTCATCGGCTCATTGGACTCGGCTATTCTTCACAATTCACCGGGAATCACGGGCAAATACGCACATTTCGCGAGGCGAGGGTGAACGCCGGCGAATCGCAACTATCGCCGATAGAATGTCGCTCATGACGTCCGCGGGTGACGACGAACAATCCATGAAGGACGCCAACATAGCGAACTGAATTTGCACACTTGTCATTGATATCGCGGCGTCGCCTACCACGAATTCATGGGTCGAGGTCGAGCGCCGCAGATAGGCACCGTGCGGCTCGGTTGGAGTTGGAAACGACGGCCCTGTGAGGCTCATACGCACCCAAAAAAATTTTAAAATTTTTTGATTTTTCTCTTGCAATCCGTTCGAGATAGCGCCTCGTTGAAGCGAATGGAAGAAATCGCGCACTTCAGAATGTCTTGTTTGTGGCGCCGCGCAATGACGATTGAAACACGCCACGGCAATGTTCATAAGTAGCGCAGCGAAGAAAAAATACACTTTGCGCCGGAAGACCCATGCATTGGATCAGGGCAAGGCAACGCCGTCAAAAGGATTGTACTTGCCCGACCCGGTCAGCAAGTCGATCTCTTCCAGGAGGTCGGCGGGCGTTATCTCCCCGGAGCGGTCGATGTCCATGGACCAGATGGGACGGGCGGGCGTCCCGTCTTCCAATGTGTCCAAAAGGGCTGCAATGTCGGCTGGACCGCTTACGGCGTTACCATCTACGTCCGCGGGAAGAAAACCCATTCGTACGCTGCTATCACTGGAAACGTGTCGAATGGTAGTCCAGGCAAGAACTGGAAGCGGTCGGTTGAGAAACAAGTGAACCCTGTTTCCAACGGTCGGTTGGACATCAGTTACGTGGGGTACGGCGCTTACGCCGCCCTGCTGGGTCACGTTAAAGTCCAACGGCGTTAAACAATCGACCGAACCGTCGAAGGTCAACAAGGTTTCCAGCCATCCGACGGGAATACTATCGCTGGGGTCGAAGGGTCGGCGCGCGTCGATGGCCCCATCAGGAGGATCGGCGGTCGTGATTGCAATAAGATTGCCGGAGATGATTTTGAATACCTCGCCGCCGCTCCAATCACAGATGTACAATTCGCCGGCCGCGTCCTTCCCGAACGACGAGATATTGCGAATGCTGAGCGGGGAGGGAGGTGCGAAGGCCGCGGTGCGGTTTTGCAGATTGGTCACGGTTCCGTTGTAGAGGAAACTCCAAATCTCGTTGCTGCAAAAATCGGCGTAAAAGTACGTGCCCAGAAGCTCCGGAATAGCGCATCCGCGATACACCTCACCGCCGGTGATTGAACAGGGAGTGGGAGGAGCGGTATGCCCGTACTCGTGAATGGGAGGCGTCAGATCTACAGACGGGCAGGTACATCCGCCGTAGGTCGTGCATTGTGTGCCTTCCATGCATTTCCAACCGTAATTACGCCCGCCGGCGCTTCCCGCACTCTCAAAACTGACCTCCTCCCAGTCGCTGTGCCCTACGTCAGCGATATAGAAGTCGCCGGTATCATCGTCAAAAGCGCAACGCCACGGATTGCGCAACCCATAGGCCCATATCTCGTCGTCACCGTCGATGCCTACGAAAGGGTTGTCGGGCGGGATGGCGTAGTCGCGATTGGTGTCAGCGGGGAAGTCGTCGGCGTCCACGTCGATTCGGAGAATCTTTCCCAGCAGGTTTTCGGTAATGTCCTGAGCATTTTCCGCCAGAAAAGATGCGCTCCCGCTGTCACCCACGGCGACATAAAGGTATCCATCGGGTCCAAAAGAAAGCCATCCGCCGTGATGGGTCCGCGTGTTGGCGGGATGGTCGATGTGCAGCACGATATCAGCGGTTGTCTCCGCCAGATCGGGGTTGGCGGAAACGGAATAGCGGGCGATTACGATGTCTCCAACCAAATCAATGTAGAAGATGAAAAACTTGCCGTTGCTCGCGTAATCGGGATGAAAGGCCAGGCCGAGCAGTCCCTCTTCCCCTGAGAAAATCGAAATCGGATCGACATTGAGAAACGGCGTTGGGAGAACCTGACCGTTGCGGAGAATTTTTATTCTGCCGTTTTGTTCAACAATAAAGATTCGCTGAAGATCGTCGGGGGCGTGAGTGACAAGTAGAGGATTCCCCAGTCCGCTGGCAACGCGGATGGTTGTGGGTGGATCCCCCCCACCGAGTGCCGACTCGGCGGTCATCAAAAAAAGGACCGCCAACAAGCCGTCGATCCGTCCCTTTCGAGCCATTCCCCTCGTCTCCCGATCGTGCTCTGAGTTACCCCTTCTCCTTGGCGGCTTTGTGGGGGCCTATGGGCCCCCTCGTCCTGACCCCCTATTGTAGGCTGAAACCTCGGCATTTGGGACGCATTATCGCCCGGACAGCGGTCAATAATGCCGAATTGGACCTTAATTTGTACCGGATAACCGATTCCCGGCGACTAAGGATTGATCGGCACCGCGGACAGGTGTCCGTGCGTAACGCCGCGCATGGCCTGAAGCTGGTTAGCCAGGGAGTGGACGCGATCCGAAGGACCCCGCAATGCGATGGTCATTCCGTCGCGATGTGTGTCAACGGTTTCAACGAGAGTTCCCAAAACGATTTCGCCTTCTTTTCGCAAACAGGCTCGAATTCGTTTGGCGGTGTCGCCCACGCGATGATCGCAGACCATGTTAAGGAAGGCTTGGACCGGTTCGCCGCCCTGCTGCAATCGAGTCGCTGTCAAAATGTCGCGAATCAGGTCACGGATGGCCTCGGAACGGTTTTCATAGCCTTTGGCGGTGATGTGATGGTCAAAGGCCGCAAGCAACTCCGTATCCAACGAGACGGTGAAACGGTCAACAGGTGGCATCGACAGACTCCAACACGGCCTTTCAAGAAAACAAACGCGGCCCGGATTCTCAACCGATCACCCTATCGGTTGCAAATCCGAGCCACGTCTTTCTTCAGAAAAACTTCGCTACTATGCTTGGGCGTTCGACTGTTCTTCCACCGGCGGAGTCCTAATGCCTGCTACGGTACGAAAACCCGCCGCCGTAGGCCTTGCCGAAATCGCCGGAACTGTACCCAAACCCCCCGCCGTAGTACCGGCCATGGCTACCGTATCCGAACCCGATTCCGAAGCCGGCTGGTGCGTAGTACGATCGGTAGACGGGCGCCGGGGCGTAGTACCGAGGAGCGGGGTAGTATACAGGCTGAACGTACGGTACAGGTCGACAATAGCTGTAGGCCGGGGGTGCATAAACCACCGGCGCCGGAGCGTAGCATCTTGGCGGGTAATAGGCGCTGGCATACGTCACATAGCCCGCTCCATAGGGTCGGACATAATGATCCGCACTTGCCGTCGTTGCCCCCAAGGCGAGGGACGCTATCGCAACCACCAACTTAGAACTTGTCGTTGTCATGACCGTTTCTCCTTCTTTAAGTCGCCGGATTAGCATCCTGCGAACGCAACTTTCATAATCCTACTTAGCCAAAGACATGCCGTTCAAATGGCGGTTAGCAATTACTTCTATTTCAAGTTAGTCCGATAATTTAATTGCCTCCCGGCTATTGTAAAGCCATTGGGCAATCATTTTGCGTTCCGACTCGGTTAAAACATCTTTGAAGCGAGGCATTCTGGCGCGTTCGCGTCCTGTGGCACGATAGCGCGAATCGTGGTCGGGCTCGGCGATCATCACCTCGATCCATTCGACCGAACCATAACCGAGCATCTCCGGGGCGCGAGTTGTGCCCATCCTCTGACCATCGTAGCTGTGGCACTCGTTGCAGACGTTCATAAACACCTCCTTGCCTCGACCTACCAATGAGTGAACGCCGGAGGACGCTACTTCCTCGGTACTTGGCTTTGGAGACCCTTGGGCAAGGAAAGCCGCGACTGCATCGAAGTCAGCATGCAGTGATCGGCGAGCGTCTTCACCTTCGGGTATGACTTCGGCGATGAACTTGGACATTCGCGTATGGGCAGGTTCCCCCTCCGGCGTGCGCATTCGCCCGAAATAACGGTCGTCCATCGGGTCGGCCAGAAGACCGCGAATCCACTCGCGAGAGGCAAAGCCGGCGAGGTCGGAAGAGCTTGCGGGCTCCAGCGGGATGACGCCGAGTCCGTCGTGGCCGTCGTAGCGATGACACGTCGCGCAATGAACTGCGAATAGCCTCGGTCCGGCAGTCAAAGGGTCGCTGGCAAGTAAGGCGGTCGGACCTCCCGGCGGGATTCCCTCGGAACCGGCAAGTTCGATTGCCCGCTTCGCCGCACGCTCCGCCTGGGTACGTTGGCGGTTGAATTGCTCAGCCCGGAGGATTGCCTCATCAGCCTGCTTAAGCGATGCACCGCTTCTTTGCAATTCGCGGATTGCGGTCACCGCGCTTTCATCCGGTTCACGATCGTCCCACTTGGCCGCGAAGGTCAGTCCTATTGCGGAAAATGCGAAGGCAACTGACAAACCCATCACCAGCCGATGGGCGGTTCTTTGTGAAAAAACGCGCTCGGCGAAAGGGAAGAGAAAAAATGCTACTCCAATGGAGCTCGGAACCGCGATCGCGCCAATGACTTCCAAGACCGGCCCCTCAAAGGCCTTGAGCCACTGGTATAAGAACAACGTGTGCCATTCGGGTCGGGCGGGGTAATCAGTGGAGGTCGGGTCGGCCGGTGCGTCCAAGAGTTGCCCGCCGAGAACGGTGCGGGCATACCAATTGGCCGCTATGACGATGAGCATGACAACAGTGAACGCGACGGCGCTGGGCATGTGCCGAAGCCCCGCTCGCAGTGGGCGGCCAGAGAATTCTTCGTCACTCTTGACAACGCTGGGCGATTTCAGATGTGCGCCGTCAAGGTTTGGATCAGTGGAACGGTTGTAGACGCGGAACAGCAACCATCCGAGGGCCAGGGGTAGAATCGCAATGTGCAATGTATAGAACCGGGTGAGCGTAAGGTTGCCAAACTCCGCGCCGCCAATGAGGAGTTTCGCCATCATCTCGCCGACGACGGGCGTTCGGGCGAGAATGTTGGTTCGGACCTTCGTACCCCAGTATCCCGCTTGGTCCCAGGGCAGGAGATGGCCGCTGAGTGAGAGCCCCAGCGCAAGTCCCAACGCGACAAGCGTCGCCCGCCATATGACTTGACGCGGCGGGCGATAGCGCCCGGCCACAAGGAGTTGTCCGGCGTAGAGAAGCAGCACGAGGATCAATGCATCCGACGCGAAATGGTGCATTCCTCGGATGAGCCAGCCGCCGGGAACCTGCGTCTGAATGTACCATACGCTGCCCCAGGCCGACGTCGTCGATGGGCTGTAGGCGGTCATCAGGAGCAGACCGGTGATCGCCTGGACCACGAATAAACCGACAACCACTCGGCGCAGGGTGAACATCGCCGGCTACTTTATCGATAGGGCGGTAGATTGGAATGTCAACGGCGGGGCGACTCTCCTGTGTCGTTTCCAGCAAGGCTCGCTGTGGTTTATACTTCCCTCGTTCCTTACCTAGTGAATCAACTCCTTGCGGCGGGCGTCGAGTTGGTCCTTCAGCCGTTTCAGGATAGAGGAGTGCATTTGGGAAACCCGGCTCTCGGAAAGATCGAGGGTCGCCCCGATTTCCTTCATGGTCATCTCTTCATAATAGTAAAGAATGAGAATGAGTCGCTCGGCCCGCGTCAGACCGCGGGTGATAAGGTCCTTCAAATCCTTCTTCTGAATCTCCGTAACCGGGTTCTTGCCTCGCTTATCTTCGAGAACGTCGATCTCGAACACATCCTTGTTGGAATCCGTATCGGAATACTTGCGGGACAGAGAAACCTGGGTGACGGCCGTCGCATCGCGGAGCAGCTTTTCAAATTCGCTGCCGGCCAGGTTAAGCCGTTTGGATATCTCCATCTCCGTGGGCGTTCGGCCCAGGGTCGATTCTAGTTCGCGGGAGATCCGCTCCAGCTTGTTCGCCCGGCTGCGTACCAGCCGGGGGACCCAGTCCATGTTTCGCAATTCGTCGAGGATGGCTCCGCGGATGCGCGGGGCGCAATAAGTCTCGAACTTCACCCCGCGTTTCAAGTCGAAGGCGTTGATCGCATCCATGAGGCCGAAGATGCCGGCGGAGATAAGGTCGTCATTCTCCACTTCGTCGGGCAGCTTAGCCCCGATCCGCTCCGCATTGTACTTGACGATGGGGAGGAACTCCTCCATCAGTGTGTTGCGCAGCGTCTGGTCACCGGACACCTTAAACTTTCGCCATACCCGTTTGAGTTCCGAAGGCGTTTTGACTCCTCGCATCCTATTTGCTCCTTCACGCATCCCTGAATTGAGCTTCCACGAGAGGACTCGTTTGAGGACCGCTCGTCACTGGAAACTCCGCTTGGTAAGGACATACCCTACGAAGCCATCGGCCCGCCATTTCCATCGGTAGACCGGTTTTCCGATTCGCCCCGGCGACCGACGGATGCAGTCCGAAATATTTGCATCCCGCGGCGCCGTTCATGACTCTCCATTTCTTGTTTGAGTTCGTGTATCGGCCGCCCCCAGGGGCGTTGTGCTCCCCGGCATGGGTCCCCAACGGCAGCATAGAAGCATCTCGAAGTTGTTGCGGAAAACGGTCGCCGTCGCCTTATTCTTGCGGGCGATCCGCTTGGCAGTGGCAAAGATGAGTTTGGGTGAGGGCTCGAGGCCGGCGCCCGTGTTCGGTACCGTCATTTACGCAACGTCCTTGTCGCAACTCGATACAAAAGTTCAGAGACAACAAAACAGTGAACTGTTTGCGTGTCTCTGCGCTTCTACTGCGTCAACGCGAAGGGAAAGCAAGAAACCAGGAGAGGATAATGCGACAAGACCTTCCGTGGTTATTGCTTGCGTCTACCGTCGGCATCCGTGCCGACGCCTGTGGACACACATCCCCATACGTTGCCGCGTTCGGGATCAAACAAAAAGTCCGGCAACTCGATTGAAAAGCCCGATCCGGCGCGGTTGCACCGCAAAGGTTCGGGCAATTTCGCTCGCCATCGCGGCGATGCAGGAACTGGCGTTCGACCCCGGAAAACGAACGACAAAGGGGCACCGCGCCTGAACGGCCAATTCCACCGCGGTATCTTGAAGCACGTAACCGGCGTTGGCAAGAGAAAAATCCAAAAATTTTCGTGCCACCCCCGCAACCCTGCGGTAGGCCGCTTGCGCCTCTGCCCGACTGTTGGCCATATTCACCACCAACTCCACCCGTGCCCGGCACTGCTCTCGATGCAACGCCTTCACCGTGGCGTAGGCGTCTGTCAGTGCCGTCGGCTCGGTAGTCGTAATCACCCAGACGCGGTCCGCCTCGTGGGCAAAATCGGTAACGCTTCGGGAGATGCCGGCGCCCAAATCAAATACCGTGATATCAGTACTGGCATCGAGTCTGTGCAATTGCAAGATCAAGTGTCGCCGCTCAAATTCGGTGAGGTTGGCCAGGCCCTGTGTACCCGAAGCTCCCGGGACGAATTGAATGCCTCCAGGTCCGCGTACGCGTATCTCCTCGATGGTCTTTAATCCTGCAACCAGGTGTGCCAAAGTGTGGCAGGGCTTGATATTCATCAAGAGGTCAGCATTGGCCAGTCCCATGTCCAAATCCACCAACGAAACACGCAACCCTCGTTGAGCGAGATATATTGACAGATTTACAGCTACATTGGATTTTCCTACGCCTCCTTTCCCGCTCATAATGGCGAGAGTCAATGCGGATTCGTAATTTCGACGGGTTGATCCGGGTCGTTGGTAGGAATGGTCCGAAGGGTTATGTCGTTGGAGTGCCATGGATCGTCACTCTTTACCCTAATTGGATCAAGAGCAGGTCGTTTTTTCGCTGGAGCCCCCGAGCCGGGAGTAAACCCGATTACCTGGGCTCGTTCGCTCGTGTATCTCCACCCACCTACCCCTGCATCCTGCGGATTTCTCGATACGCCTCGGTCAGCTGACCGCGAATTTCCATCAGCAAATGGTAAGCGACCTCGGCCTTGTCCACCGCCGACAGCACGTCGGCGACGTTCTTGCTGTCGCCGGCGTGCAATCGTTGTACATGCTGGTCAGTTTCACCTTGCAATCGGTTCACCCTGGCAAGGTTTTCCAATAAGGCCGACTCGAATCCTATTTCCGACTCCGGTTGAGACTCGGTCGTCGTCAACTCCCAACTTGCCGGGAGCACCGAATAATCGTCGTGCTGGTTCGCGTCCGCCATCTCAATAAAACTGGGCCATCCCTTCTCGTTCACTTGAAAAACAACCTCTTCAGCTGACTACTTCCTTCGGCACACTTCATGCCACATCACCTAACTCCCCGCGACATCCCTGCCAAACACGGTCCACGACCGCCGAACACCGGCATTCCATGCGCGACCGGCAATTCTTGCGCCTAAAGACCTGTAGCATTTTCGGAGTACTTGGAGTTCAGTGACTCCCACGTCTCTTGCATTTGGGAATTTGTTTCAGGAGGGAGGGTCTAACGTGGGATCGATTTCACTCGACAACGAAGCGACAGCACTCGTGAGCACAATTGGGTTGCAGGCACGAGGGTCAGACTTACACGGTGGCTCCGACCAATGCCCGCCCCTGCACCTGTGCCTCGTCACGCCATTGCTTCAATTTCATACCCAGGGTCCGGACGCCCATGCCCAGCGCCTTGGCGGTCTTGACGCGGTGTCCGCTGTGCCGGGCGAGGATTTTTTCAATAAGCTGCCGTTCCATGTCTTCCAACATGCGACCCTCGCGCAGCGTCCCCAGATCCGCCTCACTCGAATGTGTCGCTCGCAGCCACGGCTCGATCAATTCTGTATCAATCGCTTCGCCCGAACATAGCGTCGCGGCTCGTCGGCAGAGGTTCTCCAATTCGCGCACGTTGCCCGGCCAGGAATACATGCTAAGCAATCGCAAAGCACCCGGCGTCACACTCCTTGGCGCCGATCCATCGTACATCGTCGCCTGACGGAGGAAGTACTCGACCAACTCCGAAATGTCCTCCACTCGAGTGCGCAACGGCGGCACGGACACCGGGAGCACGTTGAGCCGGTAATAGAGATCGGCGCGGAATTGCTTCCGTGACACCCAATCATCGAGATTGCGGTTGGTCGTGGCGATCACCCGCACATTCGCCCGCCGCGTCGTGCTGCTGCCTACCCGTTCAAACTCTCCTTCCTGCAACACTCGAAGCAGCTTCGCCTGTAAGGGCGGGGACATCTCCGAAATCTCATCCAGCAGCAGCGTGCCCCCGTCGGCCAGTTCGAATCGCCCCTTTCGCGTACGGTCCGCTCCCGTGAACGCCCCGCGTTCGTGCCCGAATAACTCGCTTTCCAGTAGATTCGCGGATAGCGCCGCGCAGTTCAGGCACAGCATCGGCCGTTGCGCCCGGGGCGAAGCAAGATGAATGTAAGACGCCGCCAGTTCCTTGCCAGTTCCCGATTCGCCGGTGATCAGCACCGTCGCAGGACTGGCGGCTACTCGATCCAAGTCGTGTCGCAGGGCCGTCATCGTCCGCCCCGACCCCACCATGCTCCGTCGTTTTCGCAGATCATCCACTGAAGTCCGCAGAGCCTCGTTCTCTTTCCGCAAGCGCGAGTATTCCAAGGCCCGTTCAATAAGCACCGCGATGGTGTCGGCTTCGAAGGGCTTTTGGACGTAATCGAAGGCTCCGAGCTTCATTGCCTCCACCGCCGTCGCCACGGTGGCGAAGGCGGTCATCACGATCACGGGCGTCTCGCAGCCGGCGCCGCGAACGTCTCGAATGAACGTCAGACCGTCCATCCGGGGCATCTTCATGTCGAGCAAAATGACATCAAATGCCCCACCTTTGATCGCCGCCATCGCTTCGACGGGATCGGCAAACGCGACCGCCGTATGGTCGTCACGGCTCAACGCCGCCGACAGCGCATCCCGCAGGATTTCCTTGTCATCCACAACCGCAATGTGCGCCATGTTGTACTCTGAAGCTCCTAAGCAAAAGACTCTTCGCGAGCCGAAGACTCCTGTCCGCGGTACGTTGGAAGCGAAAGCACAAACCGTGCCCCGCCGCCGACCCGATCCCCCGCCCGCACGCATCCGCCGTGTGCCTCCGCGATACGATGAACGATCGCCAATCCCAGTCCCGTGCCCCGTTCCTTTGTGGTGAAGAACGGATGAAACACCCGTTGAAGACAGCCTGGATCAATCCCCGGACCGTCATCCTCGAAGACGATGGGAACGAGGTCGTCGCCTTCTCCCCCCTCTCCCTGCCGGATCCAAACATTTCCCTCGTTTTGCACGGCGTCCAGGGCGTTATTGATCAGATTCAGCATCGCTCGTTCAACCTGACCGGCGTCGCACCACAAGGACACGTCGCTCAATGGGGCATCCGCATGAACTGCGACCCTCAGGGCGCTTACTCGAAACTCGATTTGGGACAGGGCGCTTTCCAAGACTTCGGACAACTGGACGTGCGAAAACCTCGGCTCACCATGGCCCGCGAGAATAAGAATATCGCGAACGATGTTCTCCAGATTTCGCACCCCTGCACTGATCCGCCGAGCGACGTCGCATTCGCCCGGCCTGTCGACGAGATCGCGTTCCAGAAGGGAGGCATAGAGCCCAATACCGCCGAGGGGATTGCGAATCTCATGGGCCACCCCCGCGGCCATCTCTCCCAACGCCGCCAGCCGCTCACATCGTTGCAACTCGCGGTTTTTTTCGTGCAGCTCATTCCGAAGTTTCGCCACCTCGGCTTGCAGCGTCTCATGGGAGCGTTTGAGCCGTTCGGTCACGTCGTTGTAGGTTTGCAGGACCGTGACCAGGTCCGGCACAGCGATCGGCGTCGGCGTGCACCCCATCACAAGGCCTCGGCTAATTGGTTGAATTCAAACGCCGCGGACGCCATGGGACACTTGCGGCCGACTGGATCATTACTTTTCGTCGACGCGCGCTCCTTGCGCAAGAACAGCACCCTTGCGTCCTTCTCGTCATTTACGATCACCCGTCGAAGCCGTTGCGCGACATCGGCGATCAAGTCGTCCGCCTCGGTTCGTTGAGAATCCGATAGTCGTTCGCGAAACGCGGGCCAGCATCGGCGAACATACGCAAGCCGTGAGGCCAAGCGAGTCAATTCGATTGAAAGCCTCTGCCGATCCGCCAACAGGGAAACCAACCCGGCGGTATCCTCCATGTGCACCAGGGATCGTTGCCTCGCCGCGAACGCTTCCAGACGGGCATACAGCGTGGATTGCTCATGTAGCAAGCCAAGAATGCTTTCCGGGCTTTCCACCGCCTCGATCGTTTCTGCGGCTTCTACGATCACAAGAGCGATTCTTTCATAAAAAGGGATTGAGAAAGGAACGGAAAACCGGCGCAAATGACGAGGTCGAGGTAAAGCATTGGGAACCTCCGCCGCCCTGCCGCATGATCTTCCCATCTCGACGACTACACCACGGCGCCCATCCTGTGCCAATCGTTTTGAAACCCGCGTCGTCCTGACGCGGTAAGAGTGAATGTCGGCAGAATTTGCAGTTTGTCATCACTGCACGGGAAGGGTCTACGATAGAGGCCGGCAACATTGATAACGATGTTCGCCGCTTCGCGTTTTGCAGTGGTAATCTATGTAGACTAATAAGGTTATAAACTGGCCACTTGACCTCCTCTTGTCCCCGCCCTGCCGCAAAGAGTTGATGATATTGGGGCGAATCGGGGCAAGAATTGCACCGTCCAACCAGGGTTCGCCCGTTCCCCCATTCCGCATTACAACCCGGAAGGCGCGCGTAAAAAACCGGCGGCGGAGCGCACCCATCGCACTCCGCCGCCGGATGATCTACAGACCAAAGAGTTACGTCGCCAGGACTAGAAGTTCACGCTGCAGTCCAGATTCGACGCGATCATCTTCGCCTTGGTAATGGTGATGAAGGGGTTCTCATTGAGCTTGGTCACGAACAACGGCTCGGTGCCGATGATGTTGACCAGCGGAGAACGGCCGGGGGCGACGCCATCTTCGGGAACGCGAAGCAGGTGGCCGCTCCAGTTGCAAATGTAGCAACCCGGCTCCTGAATGCTTTCGAAGGGTACGCACGTTCCGGGCGCTGTCCGGGAATCATAACCAGTGTTGCACTGCGTAGCAGTCGTCATGGGGAAAGTCTCCTTCGTTAAGTTATCGGGTCTGGAACAATCCAATACGTGTACGGTACGGGCCATCGGCGCCAACGGTCCGCGTCAGGCATACGCCCAACCTAACCGGTACAAACCACCTATCGGGAGACCCAGGAACGGTCTGAAGTTATGGCTTGGAAAATCGTGAATTCTTCACACGGATAGGAAAGTCCCGACAAATGCCCCCATAATCAGGGGCTACGAGAGCATTGAACAAGCCTGAATCGAAACTCAAAAAGCATACGGTCACCTGAGGGATCATCTTCGGCTCCCGGACCTTCAATTCCGAAGGTTTCTCGAGTGTTTTCCAATGAAAATGAACCCCCAAGGAGCAGCACGGGGAATCCTCCGGGATCGACTACGACCTCAAGCACGGCGGTGACTGAAAGGGGAATGGACACACCCTTTAGCGTGAAATCGCCGTTCAGAGTGACATCGGCGTACCGGCCCCGAATGAACCGGTCACGATCGACAATTATTCTGCGAAGATGCAACGTCGATTCGGGGAACTTCTTTCCGAAGAGAAACTCAACGTTATTGCGGACATTCTCGTCGAGATCAGGTTCGCCGAGGGTCACATCCATGACATCGACGCTGAACCTTCCGCCTTCCCGGCAAAGCCTGAACTCTTCGTCCAGATGGATCATCCCCTGAACCCGTTGCACCTCCCCGGCGTATTCGTCATGCGGAGGCGGAAAATGGAACCGAATCACCGACGAACTGTGTTCGTCCGATTCATCGATCATCCACACGCTTGCGTGCCCGTCAGCCGTTCCTATTCGACCAAGGTGACACCCCATCTCGCCGATAATGCACCCTAGCGCAAGGAACGTGACACCGCATTGTCGCCGTAGACCAATCATCATGGAACGATAACTCCACTCGCGGATTTCGTTAGGACGCTTATCATAGCCACGGATGAAAGAACTTCCGCAACCAGTTCTGGGGCGAGACGTATACATTGCCCCGACCTCTTACGTCGGAGGCGATGTGGTGATCGGCGACCAATCGACGGTCATGCACCATGTGATGATCCGCGGCGACATCGCCCCCATCCGCATCGGTGCTCGCGTCAACGTGCAGGACGGGTCCATTCTGCACACGCCTAGAGGGGTCCCCCTGGACATTGCTGATGACGTGGGAATCGGGCACCGTGCCATCGTGCACTGTCGGCGCATCGGACCGCGGACCCTCATCGGCATGGGATCAATTCTGCTCGATGATTGCGAAATCGGCGAATGCTGCGTAATTGCTGCGGGGACGGTGCTTTCCCCAAAGACTATCGTTCCTGATGGTTCGGTTGTGATGGGAATACCCGGAAAAATTGTGCGCGACGTTTCCGATCGGGACCTGCAAATTATTGATCACGTTGTTCAGAGCTACCTTCAATTGGGCAGGCTGCACGCCCAGGGATGTTTTCCGAATATCGCAGACTCCTGATCGAATTGCCCTAGTCAGTACAGGGACGATTGGAAAACGGTCAGAAAAGAAGGAATTCACGGGATCATCGTTTTTTTTCAAATTAGGGGTTACGATCATAACCGAATGTTAATAAGATGTTTACATTGAGAATTTGGGGTGCCTAACCGCGGCAAACAGCCCCTACGAGTTTCGGGTATACTTAAGGGCGTGAGCCGACGGATTGCCCTCGGAATCTTGTTAACGGCGGAAGTGGAGGAACCGGCAGCAATATTGCCAAACCAACAGGCAGGTTGGTCCGTCTAGTAACAAAGCGGCTGTCTGGTTGGTATGCGGAGCTGATCGGGCAATGTGACTCTGGGCCGTTCTGGATCATGGTTTGCTTAGGTAAAACACGACTTGCAACCCGATTCCAACAATCCAATGTCAGATGATTCGCCATCCGGCCCCCGCGATGCGGAAGCGGCCACTGGACCGGCCCATCAACTCCGGTTGGGTGACTTTGAACTTCGACGCGAGGTCGGCCGCGGAGGGATGGGAACGGTTTACGAAGCGTGGCAGCGTTCTCTCCAACGCACCGTAGCCCTCAAAGTGCTCGCCCGTCATATCGGCGCGACGCCTAAGGCCGTGCTGCGGTTTCAACGGGAGGCCCAAGCCGCCGCGAAACTACACCACACCAATATTGTTCCGATCTTCGCGCAAGGCGAGGCCGATGGCATGTACTACTACGCCATGGAGTTTATTGAAGGCGACGGCCTCAATACGATCATCGCAAATCTGCGAAGCAACCAGGCGCCGGATGCGCCGACCATGGACCTCGCGGAAACGGTTGCGCTTGGTCCTTCGCGCGCAGAATCGCCGGAATCCAAGCCTGAGAGCAGCGGCTCGTCGGCTGTGAAGTCGAGTTCGGCCAAGTCTCCGACCGGTTCGGCGGCCTTCACCTCCACAGACGATTTTCACAACATCGCCTGGCACTTGGCCGACGTGGCCGACGCTTTGGAGTATGCCCATCAGAGGGGCGTAATTCATCGAGACATCAAGCCGCATAACCTGCTGCTTGGCGCCGACGGACGGATGCAGATTTCCGATTTCGGCCTGGCACGCCTGGCGGAACAGCCGGGCGTCACCATGACCGGAGAAGTGATCGGTTCGCCATTGTATATGTCTCCTGAACAGATTTCCGGCAACCCCGAAGAGGTCGATCACCGAGCGGACATTTATTCTCTCGGGGCAACAATGTACGAGTGGCTGACGCTTAGACCTCCCTATCCCGGAGAAACAAGAGAGCGGGTCATCAGCCTGATCCTGAGCTCCGATCCCCCGGCGCTGCGTTCGCTCAATGCCGCGATTCCGATCGACCTGGAAACGATCTGCCAGAAAGCAATCGAGCGCAATCGGGATCGACGGTATCAGACGGCGGCTGCGATGCGCGACGACCTGCGCTATTACCTGGCGAACCGCCCAATCGTCGCCAGGCGAACGGGTCTTCGGGCGCGGACGATGAAGTTCATTGGACGGCATCAGCTGGCTTCATTGGGCGCGGCGGCGGCGGCGATTGCGTTGTCGTTGGGCTGGGCCCTGTACAAGGAGCAGAAAACGGTCAAGAAGCAAGCGGCCGTCGCGGTTCAGGCCAAAGAGTCGCAAGATTTGCTACTGGACATGATCAACCAGGACCTCATCAGCCGGTTGCCCCCGGAGCTTCGTGGTCCGTTGCGTGTGGCCGAGGCCGCCGTACCGATGGTGCAGGGGATGGTGAAGTCCGATCAGGTCGGCTCCCTCCTCGGGGCAATGAACGCAGGTGAGGGCGTGATACCGGGCGTGGGTACGCCGGCCGCACTCGCTCAACGTCTGGCCACCGAACTTTACAAGTCGGTCACGCCCTCGGGCTGGCCTTCGCCGGCGACTTCCGCAGATGACGACTCGGCCAGCCACCTCAGCGAGGCCGTCGCCCGCTGGACCGCGGGTGACAGCGAGGACGCCTTGACCTTGCTCAATACGTACCTGAAAGTGAACCCCGACGACTTCGAGGCTCGTCAATTGCATGCCCTGGTCTGCAGCCAGCTTGGACAATACTCAGTCATGATCTCGGATGCCGATTCCATGCAGGCGTTACGCGGGACGGCGTCCCATGTTCTCTTGTGGCGCGGTCTGGGGCTCCTGTTGCTTGACCAGATGGATCGCAGTCTGGAAGTCATCGGCCAGGCGGTGGCGATGGATCGCGGCTCCACGTGGGCCAGGGCGTTGCGCGGGCTCGCGTTGCTGCAAATCGGACGCCCGGCGGAAGCGGCGCCCTATTTTGAAGAGGTGCTGAATTCAGGCTCGCCAGCCTCGGCCTCGATCATCGGGCGATTGGGACGGGCGTTGGTCCGCCTGGCGACGGGACAACACGCGGAAGCGGTGGCCGATGCGACCGAAGTCCTGCGCCTGGAACCGAATAACGCGGACGCGTTGTCCATTCGCGGGGACGGTTACTTCGCCCTTTCTGACTATGCGGCGGCGGCCGGTGACTTTCAGCGGGCGATCACCATCGCGGGGCGAACCACGGCGCTCAGCATGAGATACATTGCCGCCATGCTTCATGAGCGGGGTCTTGCCCAACCCAAGCCCGGTTCCGAGGCCGGCCAACCCGACGCCAAGATCAAAACGGGCACGACCGATACCGATGAGGAATCTTCGCGCGGACCGTTGCTGGATTGGCTATCGCGAAACGTATGGCCTCGTTCGGGCGGTAAAGTCGGCGGCTAGTAATTCACGTTGCGTCAATCCATTCCCATGAACAAGGCGTCGCCGACGAACCCGATGTTCGATGAAAGCGCCATTATGGAGTCTCTGCGCAATCGCATCGGCGTAGAGCAGTTGACTTTCTCGTATACGCGCAGCGGCGGGCCGGGCGGTCAGAACGTCAACAAGGTGAATACCCGCGTCACCCTTTGGTTCAACCTCGCGGCAAGTCTTACCCTGACCGACAAAGAGAAGCACACCTTACGGGAGCGCTTGGGAGGGCGCATCACCGCCGACGGGCGACTGCACCTCGTCTCCATGCGTCATCGAACACAACTCGCCAATCGCAAGGCGGCGGTTGAGCGATTTTACGAACTTCTCGCTGCGGCTCTTCGACCAAGGCCGATTCGCAAACCGACCCAAGCCCCGCGAGGCGCGCGTGAACGGCGCTTGCGCGATAAGCAGGAAGTCGGGCGACGAAAACGACTTCGCACGAAGCGATCAATCGAACGATTCGAGGACTGACCCTGACCGGCCAAACCAAACTACTCCCCCATCCTCCCAAGGTGGGCCTCATCGCCAATTCTGGTTAAACTAGGCAGCTTGGATAACCACGGTGTCGAATACTTGATTGGAAACGGAGGTCTAACATTGACGGCGTGATTCTAAAGCGACATCGACCAAAGTTTCTTGGCTCGCGCCGGAGAATATTGACAACCACGTGAATCTGTGACACAAGAGAGTGGGTCGGTCGGCGGCTCGCGCGGGGCTTGACCAGGGACTGCCGCTCAGTTTGCTGCGAATTGTCCAGATTCATCGTCAATGGGGACCGTCGCAGGCCGGTTCGGATGGACCGGCGGTGGGCAGACGATAGGCACCTCGCGTTCTTGTCGTCCTAAAGAAAAAAGGAAACGTTGTATGATCGAATTGACAAAGCATTCCCGGTGTGCCGCGTTGGCGATTGCGCTATTGGCATTAGGCCTGACGGGGGCGGCCTGTGCGCCAGGTGTGGGCGGGCCTGTTTGCGGCGACGGAACCTGCGACGCCGGCGAGACGGTGGCGAGTTGCCCGGCGGATTGCAGCCCCGCGCCCGTGTGCGGCAATGGAACTTGCGATACCGGCGAAACCTTGGCGAGTTGTCCTGCGGATTGTGCTCCGGTTCTCCTCTGCGGGGACGGAATCTGTGGTCTCGGTGAGACCGTAGCGAACTGTCCCGCGGATTGTCAATGTGGAGACGGATCCTGCGATCCCGGCGAAACAACCGCCCTGTGCCCGGGAGACTGCCCGCCGATTTTGTTTATCGCCAATTTTTCGGGAAGCACAGTGACCAGCTACGAGGACCCTGTCACTGTAAACGGTAACATCGCCCCCGATACCAACCTGGCAGGCGCGAATACGGGACTGGCTTCTCCCTCCGACATCATCGTAACCGCGAACGGGATGCTGATTGCAAGCAATTTCGCAACACAGGCCCTTACGCGCTATGACGATGCGATCAACACCAACGGCAATTTCTTGCCCAATGGGAATGTGGCGGGAGGGGCCACGGCGCTCGCCCAGCCGACATCGTTGGCGGTGAGTGCGTCACAAGATCTGGTATTCGTTGCGAATATCGCTACACACGTGATCACGGTCTACGACAACGCGTCCGGTACTTCGTTCAACGGCAACCTCCCTCCCATACGCACCATTTCCACAACGACGAGCGGTGATCTCAACAATCCGGTCGGGATTAACTTCGGCGCCGGTGACGAACTGTACGTCGCTAACAACGGCGGAGGCAATGTACTCGTCTTCGCCGGTGCCAGCAGCCTGAACGGCGACGTGACACCGACGCGGACGATCAGCAGCGTCGAGTTTGACAGCATCTTTGACGTATTTGTGGATGGGTCCGACAACCTTTTCGTGGTTGACTCCGCAGACGATGAAATCTACATTTTCAATAACGCATCGACGCTCAACGGTTCACCGCCCATCAACTTCACATTGAGAGTTCCCATTGCGGGCACTTTGACGGCCATCGCGGTGGACTCCAACGACACTGGCTATATCGTGGATAACGCCTTGAGCACCGTGTATTCATACAACAACATCAGCACACGGAATGGAGCCGTGGCGCCGAATCGAACCATTGCCGGAGCCAATACGCAACTCTCCGGTCCGATCCGCGTGTTCCTCCTGGAACGTTGATGAACGGAAGGAGCCAGCCGGATTGCCCCTCGTGATTTCTCACGCGGGGCAATCCCGGCTGTTGTTCGGGCGGCCGAAAAGAAAACCAATCAGCTTTTCGACGTTGACGACGTCCTGCATCGGCCAGTCGCCCCCACGACCATTCCTGCTCTGTTGGAGCGATTCCGAATTCTCAAGTTCAAACTTAGCCTATGAGCTGAATCATCGCGTGGCAACTTGTCGCGGCCGCGAAACGCCGAGGTCCACTGTCAGGGTGCGAAACTTCCGAGGCAGATTCCAACTTTGGCCAATTGGGCGGTGGCCTTGGCGGACCAGTTGCGGTTGGCCGTTGGGCTGGCGGGGCTGGGGTGAAGGATGCCGCCGATGCTGACGTCCAAGCCGCCAAGGGCCGCGCGGGCGCGGGACTCCGCGAATGCCCCGACGCCGATGACGAATCGGGGCTGCAATGATTCGATCGTTTGGCGCAGGGCGATATCGCAAACGGAAAAAAGCGGCTCACGTTGGACCAGCGGCAGTTTGTCGGGCGTGCGGTTGCGTCCCGAAGCTTCCATGAACATCAACGGACAGTAGTTGGCGACGAAGAACCTATCGAAAAACCTCCGAGGAGTGGTGAACTGATCCTTGGCCCAGCCCCACAATCGCGCTCCGCTGACCTCACTCCGCGGGCAAGCGAAACCCGCTATCGGCCGTCGGGGGTGCTCGCCCTTTGGTTTGCCAACCGGTTCCTCGATTCCCAGCCAATCTCGTACCATATTGACCTCACCGAAAGGCACACCCGTCTGAGCCATCCCCCACGGGCCTGGGTTTATGCCGAGCAAAACAACTTCTTTGCGCCCCCGGCCATAACGTTCAAGGTAACAAGCGTGCGGTTTCCAGGCGTATTCGAGAGGGTTGTAGACATGGGTGGCCGGTTCGGCGAATCGGAGTCGATTCGTCTCACGACGCAGCCGCTGCGCGATAGCCGAAAGCTCCATGGCAAGATGCGTATCCCATTAGGGGCGCAATTTCGAGCCTAAAGGGCGACAGGCAGTAATGTAGTAGCCTGTCCGACTTGAATGCCCAACGTCCGCGCTTGGGGCTCAGACCAGGTCACTCGCCACAGATTTCGTTACCGTTGCCGCCCCGTGCGCGCCTGGGCGTCGATGGCGAAGATTTCCACGCGGCGGTTGGAAAGGCGATTCGGCTCGCTGTTATTGGGCACACGCGGGCGGTTCTCCCCGCAACCCGCGGCGACCAGGCGCTCGGCGCTGATGCCGTGTTCACGGAGATAGCGCACCACGGCAAGTGATCGCTCCGTGCTGAGTTGCCAGTTGTCGGCCCAGCCGCTTTTCTTGATGGGCCTGTCGTCCGTGTGGCCGAAGACCATGATATCCTTGCCGCCGTACTCACCCTCCAGCGTGCTGACGATCGCGTCGAGGGTCTTTCGGGCTTCGTCGCGCAGCACCACTTTCCCCGGAGCGAAGATAATGTTTTCCTCAATGGCGATCATTCCGCCTCCGGGAACGGCCGTCCAACCGGCGGGAGCGGTCTGCGGTTCGGGTCTGCCCGCCAGCTCGGCGCGAAGCGAATCCACGTCGCGAATCGCCGCGGAGAGTCGCTGATCGAGAGCCGCACGCTCGCGGCTTGCGGCGTCGAGATCGCTCCGAGTCTTGTTGAGTTGCGCGGCGAGGTTGCGGTTGCGATCTTCCAATGCGGACATATCGTTCTTGGCTTGCGTCGCACAACCGGAGGCAACGGCCGCCAACAGCCACACCGGAAGAGTCCGCAGAATCATCGAGTGGTTCATCTTCTTCTCCTTGCGCTTGAGACGGCGTATTGGCCGTCTATTCCTTCGTCCCCGATTCGCCGTCGCTCGCGGCGGTCCTTTTCAACTGCTCTTCGACCCGCCGCTCGCGCTGCTCCAGCTCGGCGACGCGTTGCTTATGCTGCTTATCCGCATCCTCGATCGCCTTTTGCCGAGCGACCTCGCGTAGGTCGCTCCACAGGCCACGGGCAAACCAGATGATGCGCCACGCGGTCAGCGTGCCCAACGCCGTGGAAAGCAGCAACCAGACGACGTTGATTTTCTTCGATTCGTCCGTGAGGCCGAAGAACCAAACTTCAACGTAGTTCGCTCGGTTTTTGAACAGCACCAGGACGATCGCGCCGACGACCATCACTACTAGGAAGGTGCGAAGATAGACCTTTGCCCGCTGGATTGCAAGAGTCATGGCAAAATCCCCAACCGCCGAGGCTGTGAGTTTTGATCAAGCAATGACTGGGTGAGCAGGATCGCTCGATCAATAGGCGGCCAATGGATAATCGGTTCGTAGAATATCACAACGATAAGGAAAGATAGCGACAACCACGGGCCTAAAGGAAGGGCGCGGGACCGCTTGAAGGGCAGGGTAACGACCCACCCGACCATCGCCAGCCCGCAGGTGAGGAAAAACCCCAGCACCACGATCGGCCAGCCCGCCACGCACCCCGCGGCGGCCATCAGGTGGATGTCGCCCGTGCCGAAGGCCTCCTTGCCGAACAACAGGGTAAAAACGATCCGCACTGCCCAACCCACCGCCCCGGCGATCACATACCCACTGGCCGCCGTGGCCAGTCCGTAAAGGGGGGTCCAATGGCGGAACATCAACCAATCGCCAAACCGAACCGGAGCATGAAGCACATTGCTTATCCAGGATGACCATTCGCCCACCCCGGACATGATCCAAAGCCCAACCGCTCCGAGTGCGATCGCGGGGAACAGGAGGAAAAACTCGGATAGAACCGTCCGGCGGGCCGTGTGCCGCTCCTCATGAATGGCGTCCATGATGGCCTTGTCCGACTCCCGCGTAACCGTGCTTACTGAGACGATTAAAGAGAAAAACATCACCAGCGGCAGAATCGCACGGGGTGCGTGTTGGGCAATGGTATGCCGGCCTTCGACCAGGAGAAGGACGACGAAGAGTCCCAGCAGCAGCAAGACCCCCACCCACCCGGCCACATGGGATCGAACAGCAGGCATTGCGGGAGACAGACTTTCCAAAGTTGCCGTTTCAGTTGAAGGGGCATGATCCTCGGCGGATTCCCCTGACGGTTCCGGGCCGGATCGGGATTGACACGCGAGGATGATCCAGGCGATGCCAAGACCCCCCAGGGCGAAGATGGACATGGCGGCGGTGGCGTCAAAGGGCCGGACCCAGGCCAGGCTATGTTTGGGCGTCCAGATTGCATGCAACACGAACCCCATGATGGTCACGAGGTTGGTAAAGCGGATGTCCACCCAATAGTGTTCGAGATCAATGGCGGACATGGCCAGCAGGCATGCAAACAGAACGATGTGGGAAACCAGGACAGGCCAGTCGTAGGATAGTCGGTCGGTCAGCCCGAATTCACTGGCGCTGAGCCCCACTCGAACGTGTCCGATCAGGAACGCATCCACCAGCAGCAGCACCACGATGGCCATGCCCGTTTCGACGACGAGGTACCGGGTGGAGATGGGGGCGGCACAATGCCGGCAGCGCCCCCGGAGCAGGATAAAGCTGACGATGGGGAGATTGTCGTACCACGCGATGCGGTGACGGCAGTGGGGGCAGGCCGACCAGAGTGGGACGCGAAGCGACCGTCTTCGCGGAATGCGGTAAATCACCGCGTTAAGGAAACTACCCAGGCAAAGCCCCAGGATCATCCAAAACGAGAGCCACCAAAGCGTTACCAGCATAGTCAAGGCGTCGGCATCCTACCGAATGGGGGGCGGAGGGAACAGCATTACGATCTGAGCGTGGAGCGGAAGCGACACGAACCCCATCCGGTTTCGCCGACTGAACGAACAACGAATTACTAATTACAAAAAATGCCTTATTGCCTTGCTGCCTTCTTGCCTTCCCGGGGTAGAAGAGTTTGCCACAATAGGGGACGCGGGGCTATGCAAACCTCCCATCGATAAGTACTTACGTTTCCCTGCGTCCCGCTTTCCCACAAACGCCTACACCCCGGTCCCAGAGGTCCGTCTTAGCGTTCAAATTGCGTTGGACCAAAGAAAAGCGAAGGACTCGATCACACGAGCAGATAGGTCGAGCAGGATATACGCCGCGCCAAAATAAGAAGTAATCCCCGCAATGTATCGTGACCAAGGTTTGGTGACTGCCAAGGCCAAGTAGCGCATCCTTTCCTCTTTCAGGTTGAACGTCCAATACGTCTCGCTGTTCTCCTGAATCTCATCGGGACACCGCACCCGGTAGATCGTCGCTCCGATCGCCAGAAGTATAATTGCAGACAGAGTTGCTGTCATTCGCCATCCGGTAGGTATGTGGTCGATGGAAGCCAGCCACTCTGCAGTCCGCCCATCCGCCTTCCACCGTGTGATCTGCGTATTGGACCAGCGTACCGCATTCGCCCAGATGCAGATGGCTACCAAGGCAAAATAGGAGACTCCAAACAACGGAACGGAACTAATCCAGCGTATACGAGACCAGGAAACCCACGAATCTACACGGTTTCGGGCATAAAACGCCCGCTCCGCCCCGTGGACTTTCTGCAAATCCGCTTGAAACCGCCCCGTCAACCCCTCGCAGGGCCACAGCTTCGTTCTATCAATTGTCACGCTGTGCAGCGTTGCTTGGTGCCACCTGGCATTTCGAAAATCCGAGTCGGTCAACTCGGTGCCGCCGGAAAAAACGACGCCGAGATCCGCCCAGCGGAAGGAGCAGCTCCAGAACTTTGCAGGGTTGAATGCACATTCAACAAGCTCGATGTTGTCGAAATTACAACTGTTAAAAACCAGTTCTCTATTCCCCCCTTGCAAGTCTCTTATCATCGGACCGTGGAACACAGCGTTACAGAACATGACTCTTGCTAACCTGAGAGCAACTTCAATGTTGCCGAAAACTGTGTTCTCCCCTTCGGCTTGATCAATCGAATTTGTTTCCCGTCCAGACTCAAACCTTGCCTTCTTGAAAGACGTTCGGTCGAGGCGAACTCCATCAAACTTAATGCCGCGTAACACGCAATCGAAAACCACGTCGTCAAGAAGCGTAGCATGGTAGTCAGGGGCGGAAACCTGCCGAAGGCCAAAACGGCAGTCAGCGATCACGCAACTGCCTTCAAACACCGCGCCAGTGAAGTCACATCCTTCAAATGTAAGACCAGACCAATGAGCGTCCTTGAACGTTCGCTTGCGGAAACTGCAACCAACAAACGTTCTACCGGGTCCGGCGTTTATGATGCCTGAGTACTCGCTGAGATCGAGGTCTACGAGCTCCAAACCGCTTGCCAAGCGTTGAGCGACTTCCTGATCCGAGATTTTGTGCAGAGCCTTGTTTTCTACGTAAACAACTTGCATGGGTTAGTGAGTCACTCTCCGCGTTCCCCATTGCCTTGCTGCCTTCTTGCCTCGCTGCCTCAGGGGGTAGGAGAGTATGCCACAAAACGAGAAGCGGGGCTATGCAAACCTCACCACGACAGGCATTTACGCTTCCCCGGTTCACCTTTTCCGCCGTACTCTTCCCACAGACCGAAGACCGTGGACCGTAGGCTGTAGGTTCAGTGTCACATTCGTAATTCGTAATTCGTAATTCCCTTCACCTTCGTGCCTCCGTGCCTTCGTGCCTTGCTGCCTAGCGTCCTAGCTGCCTCGTTGCCTTGTTGCCTAGTTGCCTTACTGCATAGCGGCTGCCGCTGTATGCGGGCAACTGGCAACCGGCTTATCCCAGAGGTATGATTTAGCGGCTGTCGGTGCGGAATCCGACGGCAATAATAGACAGGACGGGACGAATGAATTGCTGGCCGGACGGGATCGTGGCCATTGAACGTAAGAGGAGGAAGATCATGCGATCAAGCCAATTGTGTTCGATTCTCCGTTGGATTTGGGTATTGGCATTCACCTTCCTGGCCGCCTCCGTTTTCATTCCCGCGCAAGCCCTTGCTAATCCCAAGGATCGGCTCGGCGAGAAAGTCGAGGATGTAACTCTCCGCACCCTCACCGGCGAATCCGTCCAGTTGCTGAGCTTCCTGAAGGACAAGCCCTTGGTCATCGCCTACACCGGGCTGGGTTGCCCCATCTCCGGCCGATACGCCCCGCGGCTCGAAGCGATCCAGAAGGAGTTTTCCGCCAAAGGGGTCAACCTCATCGGCATCAACGCCAATCCCCAGGACAAGCCGGAGGCCATTGCCAAGGAAATCAAGGAACTCGGTATCACCTTTCCCGTCTTGCAGGATTCCGAACAATCGCTCACCAAACAGCTTGACGCCCAGACATCAACGATCGCCTTTGTGGTCGACAAGGAAGGCGTGTTGCGCTATCGCGGCATGATCGACGACCAGTACGCGGTGGGCGCGCAAAAGGAAAAACCATCGAACAAGTACCTGGAACGCGCGATCCGCTCCGTCCTCGCGAGTAAAGAGCCCGATCCGGCCAAGACCGTCGCCCCCGGTTGCCTCATTACCCGACTCGAATCGAAGAAAAGCGATGAGAAGGTGACGTATTCATCGCACATTGCGAGGATCATTCAGGATCATTGCCAATCCTGCCACCGCCCACAACAGATTGCGCCCTTCGCCCTCACTTCCTATGAGGCCGTCCAGGGCTGGTCGGCCATGATTCACTCGGTCGTCAAGGGCGGCCGAATGCCACCCTGGAACGCCCACGGCGACTACGACGGCCTGTTCGTCAACGAGCGGAAACTGCCTGAATCCGACAAGAAACTCCTCCTCGCCTGGATTCAGGACGGGATGCCTCGTGGGACGCCGGAGGAGGACCCGCCAGCCAAGAAGTGGCCCGATCAGTGGCGGATCGGCAAGCCCGACAAAGTCTATTCCATGCGCGAAGCCTTTGAGGTTCCCGCGGAGGGAGTCGTCCCCTATCAATTCTTCTTCATCCCCACGGACTTCCGAAAGGACATGTGGATTCAGGCCGTGGAAATCCACGCCGGGGCCGCCGACGTCGTCCACCATGTCATCGCCTTCACCGTGGACCCGAACAAGAGAGTCGATAACAGCCGCCTCGGCTTGGAGGACGGCTTCCTCTGCGCCACCGTGCCGGGCGACACCCCGTCCATATTTGCGCCTGGGCGGGGGAAGAAGCTCGGCGCCGGACACACCCTCGTGTTGCAGGTGCACTACACCGCGAACGGCAAGAAGCGAAGGGACAAGTCCCAGATCGGACTGATTTTCGCCAAGGAGCCGGTCACGGAAGAGGTGCGCACCCGCGGGATTTTCAACCTGAATTTCACCATCCCGCCGGGAGATTCCAACTACCAGGTGCTATCCGAACACACTTTTGCGGATGATACGGACCTGCTCTCGTTCTATCCGCACATGCACTTCCGCGGAAAGTCCTGGGACTACGTTGCAACCTTCCCCGATCAGACCAAGAAAACGCTTCTTTCCGTGCCGAAGTACAACTACAATTGGCAGGAGTCGTATATTCTGAAAGAGCCGATGCGGCTGCCCGCGGGCACCAAGCTGGAGTGCATCGCCCACTACGATAACTCCGCGGACAACTTTGTGAACCCCGATCCCACGAAGGCGGTCAGGTTCGGCGAGCAATCCTGGGACGAAATGATGATCGGCTACGTCGATTACGTCGTGCCGGCGCAGAATTAGTTCTTTGGCCTAGTTTCCCTCCACATCCAGGATTCGAGGGAATCCGCAGGCCTTGCCTATCGCAGGCTGGATTGCAAAGGGTGGGAAAAGCCAGCCATCACCTCGCTGAGGGCGTCGAACCAATCGGATTCAAAAGGTGGATTGGTAAAGGAGTCTCGCCAGAATAAGCCGGTGGGGCCGCGTCGGAAGAGGGATCGCGGGCGGAAGAATGAAGTCTGCTTGAGCCAGTGAGTCGGTGGTGGCGGACGGTCGATCCATTCGAGACCTGGGCCGTAAAAAAATACAGCATCCCAAAAGGCCCGTTCCTCGCGGGGACGTTCGCGGAATCCGGCGAGTTGCTGTCGTAACCAGTGGTCGGGAGGCAGCGAACGGTCCGCTTCGTCGTAAGCATTGGGAAAGACCTGTTCCGCGTAGGCCAGGCCGCAAAGACGGTTTTCATCATAAAACTGGCGGGCGCGCGAGTCGTGGAAGATGGTCGAGGCGCGAGCAGCGGTCTCGAAACTGTCGCCGCCGACCATGGGCATCCAGACGATATATACTTCAAGCGATAGTTGGGGATGGTCCGCGAGCACTGATTGGGCCACCGCACGGGCGGCACGAACGCAGCCGGTTCAAGTCGGCGAAAGCAAGGCAATGATTCGCAGACGATCTTTGTTGTCGTTGAAATGGTTACGGATCGGCTCTGTGGAATGATCCAGCGCGATCGGGGAAGGAGCCCCGCCACTCGGAGTGTGACATCCGGCAACGGCCAGAAGTGCCATATACTTCAGTGTTTGCCGCCACAGCTTCGACATTTACAATCGTTCCCGGAGAATGAACTTTGCCCGCTGCGGTTTATCCTATTGTCTTCGAACCCATCTTCAAGCCGCGCATCTGGGGAGGGCGGCGGTTGGAAGCATTGCTTGAAAAGCGGCTCCCTCCGGCGGCAGCGATTGGCGAATCCTGGGAAGTGGTTGATCTCGAAGACGAGCAGTCGGTTGTGGCCGCGGGGCCGGGGAAAGGGAAAACGCTCGGCGAGTTGGTGAAATCCTGGGGCGTTGAGCTGCTTGGGCGGGCGGGGTTGTTCGAGGGTCGATTCCCGCTGCTCATCAAGTTCCTCGACGCGAAAGAGGCACTGAGCGTCCAGGTGCATCCCAATGAAGCCATGGCGCAACGACTCGGCGGACGCGTGCGGGTCAAGCATGAGGCCTGGTATGTCATCGACGCGCGGCCGGAGGCGTTTATCTATCGCGGGCTGGCCGAAGGCGTGGATGGGGACGCTCTTCGACAAGCCTTGCAAGAGAATCGAGTGGAATCCGTATTGAACAGGGTGCCAGCGCGAAAGGGGCATTGCTATTACCTGCCGAGCGGGACGGTCCATGCCCTGGGGGGCGGGGTAACCGTGGCGGAGGTGCAGACGCCGTCGGATGTGACCTACCGTTTGTACGACTGGAACCGGATCGATGCGGCGACGGGCCGGCGGCGTGAAATTCGCGTGGACGAAGCGTTGGCGTGCGCGTCGTACGGAACGTCATTCCCCGAAGAGCCGCCGCAGCACACAGCCAGCGTGTGGACGTCGGTGACGAGCTTGGTGCGGTGCGAATCCTTTGTGATCGAGCGGGTCCGCATGGTTGACGGAGTGGAGATGGAAATCCCCTATTCGGAAATGGTGATCTGGATCGTCTTGGAGGGGCGCGGTAGCATCGCTTGCGAAGGTCTGGCGGAACCGCTGTCGTTTGGCGTGGGCGATACGGTCGTGATTCCCGCCGGGTTGAAAAAGGGACGAGTCATTACGAACGCAAACAGCATGTGGCTGGAGGTGTCGGTTCCGATCGCCAGTTCGCTTACGGGGTTCGACCGGCCGGATCGTCGCGCGCTGCGCGAAGGCGGCGGTCGTTATATCTCGATCCATACGCCCCACGGACCCTCGGATTCGTAATCTTCTCGGCGCCCGACCATGCCCACGCACGCCATAATGATGGAAACAAGCCGCCACACGAAAAAGACGCTGTACGTGGTGGCGACCTTCTACGTCGTCGTCGGTTTCATGGCGGCGATAGTGTCCGCATTGAATGGTGATCGGCTGGGGACGTTTCTCGGTTTCCTGATGATCAGCGGGGCGCTGGTGGCAACGGCAGTATTGAGGGCGGTACTTCGCATCGGTGTGCGGATTTCCGCGGTTGGCGATGCGGTGGTGGAATTGCACGGTCAGATGAACCGCCTGGAAGCAGGATTAATCAAACTGAGTGAGCGGGCAGCCTTGAACGGGCGATCGCCGGCGATTAGGAATGGATCGCGAATGCCCGATTCGGAGGCGCTGGGCGGCGGCCATCCAGGAGTGCTCACCGCGGCCACCCTCGACGAAGAGGCGTTTCCGCGATTGGTCGCAGCCATGGAGGAAGAACCGCTGGAACTCAGCGACGACGATGTTGCAAGCGACGAGGAACGGAGCACATCCACCTGGACGATCCAAGCGGAGTCTTATGGCGCATCCCCGGGATCGGATCTGGTCGATTCGGCAACGAAGAACTTGTTGAGGCAATGGCGGGTCGCACTACGCGACGAAAACTTGGAGAGATGCCGCGAAGTGTATTCCGCGTTAAGGCTCGCGGTCGGAGCGGATGCCGTCGCGTCGATGAGCCGGCAGATCGAAGAACTCTCTGACAGGGTGGAGCAGTCGCTGCGTGAAGCATTCTCCTCCCGCGTGCGTGCAGTTGATTATAGGGGTGCGCTGGTGATCGGAGATCGGATTTGCGGACTGTTTCCCGATCGTGCGGTTACAGCGGAATTCCTGCGCATCCGGCCCTATTTGCTCGATCGTCTGGGCCGGGAAGAACTGGCCGCCGATCCTCAGGTGACCGTGTCACAATAGACCGCTGCCCCATCCCATCCCTCTCCCCGCGTGGGAAAAGGAATGATTCCCCTACCGAGTCAATACGCTCGGGTCAGATTGGCCCCGGGATAGTAGAAGCGGACGATTTCCGCGGCGTGCTTGCCGGATTGGGCGAGGCCTTGGGCGCCCCACTGACAAAGTCCGAGCCCGTGGCCATAGCCTTTTCCATTCTCGAAGATTACTTCTCCGTCCTTCACCCGAATGCGGCAGTCAGTGCTGCGAATGACACTGGGGCCGACGGCCAGCCGGAAACGCTCGGCCAGCATATCGTGGGTAGCGCCATTCGCGCCCGTAATGCGCAGGGACACCGTCCGCCCGTGGGGCGGCCCCTCTACAGGGTTGATATTGGTGATTCCACCCAGGGATGCGAGGTCTGGATAGCGTTCGACAAGGCGGGAGAAGACCTCTTCGGCGGCGAGGCGTACCGGGCCCCAGCGATAGGTATCGCCCGGAGCAATCTTGCAGTAGTCGCATTTGACTCCGCCGCGAAGAGGCGGGGGATCGCCCTCGGGGCCGAGGAGGGCCGCGGATTGGGACATGCCGCCGCAGGCGGCGCTGTAGTACGTACAGAAAAGCCGGTCTTCGTCGCGATCGTGCCAGGTACAGACGATGCCGCGAGTGTATTCGGCGGCCTCGACGGCGCGACGACCGATCGCGTCCGTGCGCAGGCCGCGATAGACCTGCGATCCTTGGGTGGCTGAAACATCGAACGGGGCATCGGGACGGCGGCTCATGTGGTACAGAACAAAGGTCCTTGTGACTATGGCTTGGGCGCGCAGAGCTTCGTCATCAAAGGTCGGCCAGACCTCGTTGGCCACCACGCAACCCACGTAGCGCTCCAAGTCCAGTTCGTTGATGACTTCGAGTCCGCCCGTTTCGCCCGCATTCACGTGGATCACGCCGGGGTATTCGATTTCAGCGGACCACTGCCCGCCGCGTTCGAGCGAGAGGCGAATCGCGACATTGTCCGAAGGACAAATGTCTGCTCTTGGCGTAGATAACAAGATGTCGCCAATGCGTAACTTGCCGCGATCGCGCCATGCAATAAGACCATCCTCTGCGAGTCCGTCCGACGGGCGGAGGGTCCGTCCGTCGGAGAGGGTGACTGGTCCGTCGGCGCGGATACGGAGTCGGTTGACGCCGGCACCCAGAAGTACACGGACGTCGCGGACCTTGGGGACGAAAACGGAAGGGGAGCGGCTTTCGGCGTGTACGGCATCGCAACCGAACACACTGCAACCGGTCAAGGCAAGAAAGAGGACAAGCCGTGCGGTTAGAGCAAACTCGGTTCTTGCATAGCGAGCCGCGGGCTCCTGCCCCCGACTCCGATCGGGGGTCAGCCCGCGCGGACCTACGGCCATGGAGCCTGTTTCGGAGTCTGGCAAAGTGCTACACGATTTCCGATATTGCTCTAGGGCCGCTTTCGCCCGTTTCGCAATGGGTGAGCGGCTCATGCAACGGCCTTTCGATGATGGCGCGCGGCCAATTTCGGCGCGCGGAGATCAGCCGGACGGACGAAGGGCCAGCCCAAAGACGGCCAATTGCCGTTTGATTTCGGTTAAGGAAGTCTGCCCAAAGTTCTTGATGGCCAGGAGTTCGGACTCGCTGCGTTGCATGAGGTCGCCAAGAGTGGTGATCCCCAATCGTTGAAGGCATTTTCGAGAGCGGACGGAAAGCTGAAGTTCGGCGACCGGACGCCGGGTATGGATCGGCGCAATGCTCGGGGACGCCCGGACGAAGGCGGGGGCGACCGGCAGCGGCTCCTCGGGAGGCTGGATGGGCTGGCCGATCTTCAACCCTCTTTGCGTCAGCATCGTCTTGATTTCGTTAAGCGACGTTTCGCCGAAGTTCTTGAAGGCAAGCATTTCGGGCTCGGTAATCCGAAGGAGATCGCCGAGGGTGCGGATGTTCATCTGCTTGAGGCAGTTGCGGCTGCGCACACTCAGCTCGAAATCGGCGATGGGCACGTCGAGCACGGCGTCCTGCCTGTCACGTTCCCGCTGTGTGTGTTCATCGTAGAGCATGTGGTAAGAACTCTCGACGGACTTCAGGAGCTGGGAGGCGCGGTGATGGTTGGGGTACTCGTCGAGGACGCTCTTGAGCAAGGCCTCGGCCTCCTGCAATCGACCGTCGTCTTCGTACAGGACCGCGAGGTTGACGATGGCATTCACGTGGGCGGGTGGCTTGGCGGCGCAACGCTCGTACAGGTCGGTGGCCGTTTCCTCGTCGCCCGCGAGATCACACATCACCGCCGCCCGGAAGGCGGCCTCGGTGTGTTCCGGGTCATGATCGAGCAATTCCTGGTAGGTCCTTGCCGCCCCCGCGCGATCGAAGCTGAGTTCTTGAAGATAGCCTCGCAGGAAGGCCACCTCGTTCCGAGTTTCGGTGGTCGGTTTTACCGCTTCAAGTGCCTTTTGCGCCTCTTCGTGCCGCCCGGTGCGAATCTGCACCGCGATAGCTTCGAGCGTGCCCGTCATCGTTGATTACTCCTGCTGGCCAATCTCAAACATCTCAGTACCGGCCCGACCGCCGGAATCCGTTGGGAAACCGCGCAGTCTAGGTGACGCCCGGCTGGATTGCAACCCGACGGTGTTGGGCACCAGGGTCATTCAGTTTACTTGTATACTACATGTGGACTGCTAGAGTCTGCGTGGGAAACCGTAGCGCGGAACGGGGAAACGGGCTTACAGGAGATCGACTTGGCATTTGAAAACCTTCGACGTTACGACGTGCAGGCCAAGTACGCCTTTGCTTTGGCGATGGTTTCGATCATCCCGAGTCTTGCGGCGCTGTGGATGGGCTGGAGGAATTACGACGCCAACCTCAGTCGTATCATTTACGGTTCCCAGGGACGATTTGTAGTGGTGTTCCTGGGTTGCGTGCTCCTTTCAATGGCTCCCGCGGCATTGGCGTTCATCATGGGTTGGAGCAGTGCGGGACAGCGGCGTAACGATCAATCGGGCCGCTCGTGGATCGCCTTCTTCGTGGGAGGATGCGTATTAACCTTGAATATCGTGCTGCTGATCGCGTTTTTCATGCTTCGCCTTAAGGCGCAGGTATAAGCCTTAAGGGCGGTTGTCCGTGCTCGATCTAGAGATACAATTTACATGCTCTGGGCTCGTTCGCGGGAATCGCGCCGCTAGCTCAATTGGATAGAGCATCGGTCTACGGAACCGAAGGTTGGTGGTTCGAATCCACCGCGGCGCAGTTTGTTGGATGTTCCGTGCCTCCCCGTCCCGGACGTCGCGCTATCCTCAAACCACACGCCTTCTACAAATGTATCCTTATGGTAATCCACGTTGCACTTCCGGCGTTGTAAACCAATGGCAGGCCAATAACACAAGTTTCTACTTTCTCGATACACATTCCCACCGATCCGGCTGACCTTACAAGGTGGATATTTCGCCGGATTCCGCCTACCATCCTTTGATGGCGAACGTGTCACCATTGCCTGTCCCCTGAGACCGGCTACGATTCGCTCAGAATGGGGATAGAAGGAAATCCGTTTCAGGGCCTGCGTCAATCAGGACGATAGGAACGCGGGTCTCACCGGTACGAACCGGCACCCATCGACGAAGCAGGGACGCACCTAGGAGCAGGATATGCCGACGATTCGTGGAGGCTCGGGCAGCGGCAACGCCGGCGACGGCGGACGGGTACGCCGGGCCAGCACGTGCAGTTTTTGCGGCAAGGGCCAGCGCGACGCGGGTCCGATGGTGGAAGGCCCGCGCGACGTCTTCATCTGCAAGGCCTGCGTCGAGCTTTGCCACAACATCATCAAACAGGAGACGCGGCGGGCGTCTACCTCGCGCGCGGTGGTCCGTGAGATTCCCAAGCCGCGAGAGATTCATGCCTTTCTCGATCAATACTGCATCGGCCAGGAGCGGGCCAAGCGCATCCTCTCCGTCGCCGTGCACAACCATTACAAGCGGCTTCAGCATGTAGACGTCGGCGGAGTTGACGACGTCGAAATCGACAAGTCCAACGTCCTGGTCCTCGGACCGACGGGCTGCGGCAAGACGTTGCTGGCCAAGACCCTGGCCCGGATGCTCAACGTTCCTTTTGCCATCGGCGACGCCACCACGCTGACCGAAGCGGGTTACGTCGGCGAGGACGTGGAGAACATCCTCCTTCGCTTATTGCAGAATGCCGAGTTCGATCTGGAACTGGCCCAGCGCGGCATCGTATACATCGACGAGATCGACAAGATCGGGCGCACGTCGCACAACGTCAGCATCACTCGCGATGTTTCCGGCGAAGGCGTGCAGCAAAGCCTGCTGAAAATGCTAGAAGGGACGGTCTCCAACATTCCGCCCCAGGGCGGACGCAAGCACCCCGAGCAGCAGTACATCCAGATGGACACGACGCACATCCTGTTCATCTGCGGCGGAACCTTTGTGGGCCTTTCGGATATCATCCGTCGCCGGCTGGGGCAGAGCTCCATCGGGTTCAGCAATGAGGGGACTCCGCGGGACGTGACCAAGGAAGAGGGAGAGGTCCTGGCGGCGGTGATGCCGGAAGACCTGGTCGAGTTCGGAATGATTCCGGAATTGGTGGGCCGCCTCCCGGTGGTGGCCACGCTCGAGCCGCTCGACGTGGAAACCATGATGCGAATCCTCACCGAGCCGAAGAACGCTCTCATCAAGCAGTATCAGAAGCTGTTCGACTACGAGACTTGTCCCCTCGAGTTCGAGCCGGACGCCCTACGGGCCATCGCCCAGAAAGCGTTGGAACGCGAGACCGGCGCTCGAGCGCTGCGCGCGGTCATGGAAGAACTGATGCTCGGACCCATGTACGATCTGCCCGATCACGCGGATTCGGGGAAGAAGATCGTCACCCCCGCCGTCGTCTACGGAACGGAATCCCTCGTTCCGGGCAAGGCCCGCCGCCGGCGCGAATCGGCGTAGTGAGCGCTCGATTCAATCCGGGCTGTCCACCGCCCGAACTACCGGCGAATTCCAATCCCCGCCAGCATGGCCGCCAAGTCCACGCAGAACAAAAGCACCACGCACCCACAGCTTACCAGTGCGATCACCGCCAGCGGGCGACGCGCCGGTCTTTTCAACGCTAAAAGCCCGCAGACGATCGCCGCTGCACAGGCCGCCATGGCGGTGATTTGCAACACGCCCAGCGCCATCAGCCATGCCGGAACCCGCCCCCCTTGGGCGTCGAAATACTCCAGCATCCCTCGAACCTGCGAACCGGCATCCATGCCAGGTTTGGGTTGTAGTTCTTTTTGGAGTTGCTCAAGGTCCAGAGCATGGGAAGCCGTGAGCATTGCCATCGCCAAAAGCAACAACACCATGACCGCGGCAAGGACAAAGGCGGCGACGGCCAGCGGATTGGAGTTAGTAGTCTGCAAGGCGTACGTACTTACGCCCGGCGTCGGAAGGGTGGCAGTGCCCTCACCCCCGATCAGCGGCGAGGCCATCGGGATCCGCGTCAAATCGCCCAACGTGGATTCAGACGGGGCCGTGATCGTCTTGCGGCAGTAGGGACAGGCGACCGCCCGCTGCGCCCATTCGTCGTCCACCTCAATGGGTTGAGAACACGCCGCGCATTGGAATCGAATCGCCATCGAAGGCATCGTATCGGCGCTCAGTATGGATCGTCAATCGTCAGCCTAACTGGCCATCGCCCAACGTAAACACACAATCGACCGATGATGCGACGTCGATACCGCGTGCCGGGCATGGTTCTCTGTGTTGCTAGGTCAAGTTGCGCGGATTCCGCCGCTACCAAGCGCAACTCCTGCCGATTGCGCGCCGGCGTACACCGCTCATGACGCAACGGTGTTTCAAGGTCGAAGAATCGCGCGGCCGATACAACCTCATGAGATTCGCCGCCGCTCGTTGCTCCGCTTGGGGCTTGGCAGGCGACGACGCTGTGGATTGGGAAACTCGGAACGAAACGAAATGATTACCAAGAGCGACACCATTGCCGAAATCATGCGGATCAACCCCACGGTCAATTCGGCCTTCCTCGCCGAGTTCGGGGCCAATGAACTGACGGAATACCTCCATCGCCTTAAGGGTCTGGGCGAGCCTCGGTTCTCGCACCAGACCGTCAGTTTCCCCAACGCCGCGCAACGTCAGACAGAACTCGTTGCCGGAGCAGCATAACCACTTTCATTCCAGCGCGCTCCCAATGGGGATTGGCCGCTCGCCCTATGAAGGTTGCGGTTCCGATCAGTAGCTAGTGTCGTTTCCGAAATGGTCGATCGGGATATCGCCCCAAAGGGGCTAGACAGATCAGCCCAGGGCAACGCCCTGGGAAATAAGGAACGATACCAAGGAAGAGCCCTGAAAGGGCGCGACAAGACGAATGTGAAAAAACCGGAATGACCTTTCTTGAAACGGCACTAGCTATTTACGGTACTGCTCAAGCAGTTCGAGTATGCGGGCGATTCTTGGAGACAGCGGCGCTTCGAGGACTAACGGCTTTTCGAGGATAGGGTGCATAAGGGAGAGTCGCCGGGCGTGTAGGGCCTGGTGCTCGATCAACGGTTCGGGACTGCCCTCACCGGCCAAGTCGGATTCGCTTACCGGCCTTCCGCCGTACAGTTTGTCGCCGACGATGGGGTGGCCGATCGAGGACATGTGTACGCGAAGCTGGTGCGTTCGCCCGGTCTTGGGGAATAGGTTTACCGAGGTGTAACCGCGATAGCGTTTCCCGACGCGATATTCGGTGATCGCCTCCTTAAACATGGACTGCCGCGGCGGACTGGCGGAGGGAAGGATCATTCGCTGCGTCGTCTCCGGATGCGGCGCAAGCGGCTTGTTGATGATGTCCCCATCGAGTTTGATGCGGCCCTCGCAGATCGCGAAATATTCCTTGCGAACCGTGCGACGCTCGAACTGCAAGGAGACTCGCCAGTGGGCCTCATCGGTCTTGGCGATCAGCAGCACGCCGGTGGTGTTCTTGTCCAACCGATGGACGATGCCCGGTCGAAACGGGTCCTCTCCACGACTCAGCGTCGCCGCGTGAAAGGCCACGGCGTTGGCGACGGTGCCGGTCTGCGAGGCATAGGCCGGGTGGCACACCATCCCCTCGGCCTTGTTGAGGGCGATGAGCCACTCATCCTCGTAGATAATGTCGATGGGTATGTCCTGCGGCAGCACTTCGCTGGGCGGAGGGGGCGGGAGAATAATCTGAACTTCATCGCCCGACGCCGGCTCGTAGCTCGACTTGGTGGGCAGTCCGTTGACCGTCACCCGCCCTTCTTTGATGTAACTTTGCAATGACGTCCGCGAAATGCGCGGGTATCGGCTGTGAAGAAACTTATCCAGACGACGACCGACGATGCGCTTGCGGACGCGAAGTCGATGGACCTCGTCCGCCGGCGGGGATTCTTCGTCGACGGCCTCAGCGCTTTCGACCTCGTCGTCCAATACTTCGTCAGGTGTGTTCATGGGTTGACCGCCCGCCAGCGCTCGCAGCCCTGATGCGGGTCACACGGCGTACTACAATCGGCGGCGTCCACGTTTCGGGCGGAACCGGCTGCCGAGGGTCTTGGGGCGCGCCTGTGCAGGCGCTTCCCCGACGGAACTCAATACCGGGGCTTGATACCGCGAAACGGGCGCGGGTCGGGTGCGTTCCATCGGCGGTCGGCCCGCGGATGCGACGAAGTCCGGCACGGTTCGCCGGGGAATTTGACGGTTAATGAGCTTCTCGACCGCGGTCAGTTCCTTGCCCTGTTCACTGGTGACGAAGGTGATGGCTGTCCCCTTGGCCCCCATTCTGGCCGTTCGCCCGATGCGATGCACGTAGTTCTGTGAGTCCAGCGGAATGTCATAGTTGATGATGTGGGAGATGGCGCTCACGTCGATGCCGCGGGCGGCCAGGTCCGTGGCGACAAGTACTTGAATCTGATGCCTGCGGAACCGCTCCATCACCCGGTCGCGTTGGCGCTGCTCGAGGTCGCCGTGGATTTCCGTGGCCTCGATGCCGGCTTCATGCAGCTTTTTTGCCAGCTTACGGGCCGCGTGCTTCGTGTTGGTGAACACAATGGTGAATGGCGGGTTCTCGTGCTTCAGCAACAGGTGCAACGCCCGAAACTTGTCGTATGGCTCAACCGTGACATAGGACTGATCCACCTCGTCGAGCGTCAGGCGATCGCGCGACACATTGACCTCCATCGGGTTGACCATGTATCGCTTGGCGAGCTGTTTGATGTCATCGTCGAGGGTCGCGGAGACGAAGATGGTCTGGTGCTTCGCGGTGACTTTACCGAGGATGGCCCGAATGTCCTCGCGGAAGCCAATGTCCAGCATCCGATCGACCTCATCCAGGACAATGTAACCCACGTCGGCGATGTTCAGGGCCCCGCGCTGCATAAAGTCCCACACCCGACCCGGCGTGCCCACGACGAAATGGGGCTTCTTGCCCAACTGATGAAGCTGTGTGGCTACCTTCTGCCCGCCGTAGATCGCGGCGATGTGCAGGTTGGCGAACTCGGACATTCGTTGCAGCTCGGCCGTGACCTGTACGGCTAGTTCGCGGGTCGGGGCCAGGCAAAGACCCTGGAGCCGTCCCGCCGGATTGATTCTTTGAAGAATGGGCAGCCCAAAGGCGGCGGTCTTGCCCGTTCCCGTGCGGGCTTGGCCTAGAATATCACAGCCCTGTAGAGCCGGCGGAATCAGCTTTCGCTGAATATCACTCGGCTCCACAAACTGCATCTTGTGAAGAGCTTTAAGGAACCGTACTTCTATGCCGAGCTCGGCGAATGCCTGTGGAAGTTCGGGGTGTTTCTGCATGGGGTTATCTGATGAGGCCTCCTATACGCACCAGCGGACTATAGCCGTTCCCGCGAGAGTTGTAAACAAGGGGAATCCGGGCAAGCCTGGCATGAGATTCGCGGTTATTTCCAGGAGTCTCCCGCCTGCAATTGCAGTAGGAGAAGTTGCGACAAGTCAAAGAGCGCATGGGCGGTAATGGCCGGGATGATGGACCGCCGCCAGATCGTCACCAGGCTGAACATCAGGGAAAGAATCCCAACGACAACCAATGCGGATGGGGTCTGGTCGAAGGCATGGAGACCGGTAAAAACGATCGTGCTCAAGGCCACGGCAAGCGTCCACCCGCCCGTCGCGCGGCGTAATCGGGTCATCAGGAACCCACGAAACACAAGTTCTTCGTAGATCCCGATCAACGCCGCCACGGGCACGAATTGCGCCGGACGGAGGTTGGGGACCAACTCGATGATGCGCTGGGCGTTCTCCTTCATCTCACCAACCACCTCCGGCCAAAAAAGCCAGACCAGACTCATGGTCACGGCGACCAATCCGTATACAACGACCAGCGCCGCAACTCCGATCGCGATGTTCACGATCGCACCAGACCACGAAAGCCCGACGGATCGCGCGGTCAGTCCGCGACGTCGAGCCAGGACCGCAATGATCACGATCGCCCCCAGCGCCCGCAACGAAATGGTGGGCAGAAGCATCACCTGCCGATCCGCCGCCACATTGTTTTCCGATGGAGAATGAGGCGTTCCCATCAACAATTCAGCCGTGAGATCGAGCAAGTACGAGGCGATGAACTCGAACGACAACAGAAAAAACGCCAACCATCCTATATCCGCCCAAGCCGATCGCGGCGTTTGAAGTTCAAGAAAAAAATCAGGAAGAGGCGCTGAAAGCGGCGCTGTGCCATGAAGCGCAAGGGGTCGGGCGAAAGGAATTCCGGGCTCGGCAAATGACAAATCGGGTTGGGAATTGTCGGCGGCGGAATGAATCCCGCTGGTCGTCATGGCGACGGTTGAACCTCAATGGATCGGACTACTGGAGCAGCGCCGCGACAGACTCGCCGATCAAAGCGGGAGAGTCGGCGACGGCAACCCCTGCCTCTTTCAACGCCGCAACCTTGGACTTCGCCGTGCCCTCGCCGCCGCTGATGATGGCCCCGGCGTGTCCCATGCGTTTGCCGGGCGGGGCCGTCTGACCGGCGATGAAGGCCACCACCGGTTTGGTTACATTTTGCGTGATGTACTTGGCCGCTTCTTCCTCGTCGGTCCCGCCGATCTCGCCGATCATCACGATAGCGTCGGTCCTGGGGTCATTCTCGAACATTTCCAGCAATTCGACGAAGTTCAATCCCTTTACCGGATCGCCCCCGATGCCCACACAGGTGGATTGGGACAGCCCCCGCGAGGTGCACTGCCATACGGCCTCATACGTCAGCGTCCCGCTGCGGGAAATGATTCCCACGCTCTTGGACTTCCCGTCGCTCGGCTTGTGAATGTAGCCGGGCATGATCCCAATCTTGCACTCCCCCGGGGTAATGATCCCCGGACAATTCGGGCCGATCAGGTACGTCTTTTTTTCGTCCAGGAACTGACGCACCCGAACCATATCCAGCGTCGGAATCCCCTCGGTAATGAGGACCACCAGTGAGCATCCGGCGTCGGAAGCCTCCATCGCCGCATCGGCCGCGAAAGACGCCGGAACGAAGATCATGGATACGTCCGCGCCCGTGGCGGCCACCGCGTCGTGACAAGTATCAAACACGGGCAACCCGTGCTCCGATTTCGTCCCCCCCTTTCCCGGCGATATCCCGCCGACCATTTTCGTGCCATATTCAAGGCACCCGGCGGTATGGAAGGCCCCGGCCTTGCCGGTAATCCCCTGACAAATCACTGTCGTATCACGTTGGATCAGAATGCTCATGCTGCTCGCCGACCGTCCTTCTCGATCCCTTACCGATCCGCGGACCCAAGGCCGCACGGAGCTTCAACCAGTGAGAGATAATATCGCTTCATAGCGCTACCGTCGAGTCGCTCTCGGGGCGTAAACTTTGCGCCGTCCGAAAAAGTTTTCCCAATCGTCACGTCACCACGCATCACGCCGCAAACCGCCGCTTGCTCCCCTGTCCGTATCGTAAAGTCGCTTCTGGAGGGGACGAAGCACAGTGGGTCGTGGGGAACTCCATTGCCGGTGACGCCCAAGGCGCGGCGTCGGCGACGGATGAATTAGTTTCGCTAGACCCAAACAGCCCTGAAAGACCGCCGTCATCCACGCACGGATGGGAAAACGGCCATAACTCTAAGGGGATAGGAAGCTGTGTTCGTCCGAAATGCGTTGGATGGCGGGACCGCGCGCTTTGCCGTTTTCATGGCGCCCGGCGTGGTCTCGGCGAGCATTGTGTTCTTCATTGGTGGATGCGGCTTGAACCTCGGCTCTCAGCCGGGCGATGGGCCCTCTCCGCTCTCAACGCTTTCCGCGATTAATCTCGACAACATTCCGGTTTACCACGAGAACGACGCCAACGCGGGCGCGCCCGGTTTAGTGCGCGCCGAATCGGTCGCCGTCTACGAGCAACCCCAGGCCATCAGCGGCCGAATCAGCGGAGGCGGAGATATTGATGTCTATGATCTCGGCCCGGTGGAGCCGGGCGACCGCATCATCGTTGATTTGGCCGCCGATGACTCCCTGAACGCGGTACTGGCCTTGTTTGACGACACGGGATCAGCATTGTTGGTCAATGACCACCGCAACGTCTACCTCGGCCGGACCGGACCCTTCATAGACGTGGTCATTCGCCGCCCTTCTCCGTCCTGCTTTGTGGCCTTGACCTCGACGCCGGGATATGACTCGGCGGGGGACTATGTCCTCACGGCGATCGACGAGTATCCCACGCCGATTCCGGACCCTCGCGAAGATGTGATCCTCCTGGATTTCGAGCGAAGTTCGAACGTACGAGTGGGCAATCGTCCAGCGATCAACGTGCCCGCCTTCGACAGCGCGGGGATTTCTTCCACCTTTGACGGCGAGACGGACGAAATGGTCGCTTGGATCGTCGCTTTCGTGCGTGCGGATTTCGCGGCCTACGACGTAACTATCTTGTCCACGAGCGAAGGGGCTCAATACGAACGCACCATGAGCCGCGTCCACTTCGGCGCCATCGATCCGGCGTTGCTCGGCGTGGCCGAGGGTGTCGATGAATACAACGCTACGAGCGGCCAGGAAGCCATTGTCTTCACCGATACGTTTTCCGCATTCATGCCGCTCAATCCGTCGGTCTCCGAAATGGCCCAGGCCCTGGCCAACGTCGCCAGCCACGAAATCGGTCACCTGCTCGGCCTCATCCACACGAATAATCCCGACGATCTGATGGACGTTACCGCAAACCTGAACCAGCTCTTGTTCGACCAGGGTTTCGCCAGATCGCCGATCTACACCGCGGTGTTTCCGCTGGGCTATCAGGACGCAGTGCAATCGTTGCTCGACGCGGTGGGCGGCGATTCGCAGCTCGCCCATCAACAGAGCGAGAGTCGGAATCGGTCAAAGATTTTCGTGAGCGCGCGCCCGTGGTCGCCGCCGGCGCGAACTTCTTGTCTGTTCAGCGGGTGTGGACTTCATGGTCATTAAGAAAAAGCATTCTGACTCCGTTGTATCGGCGTGGACCAGCAGCCAGTTTCCGACCGGCCTCAAAGGCCAAGGACCGCTTTATTTCGGTACCGTTCGTCGATTGCCACGACACGCGCTTAAGCCGTACGATAGGAGGACAAGCCGATAGGGGGACTTGTCGATACACGGATAAGGAATGGATTGATGGGATTCGTGCTCGTCCAATGCGAGAAGTTGAGGAGGATGATCGTTCGCGGCTGCGTCGGACTGAGCTGCTTGCTCGCGGTCGCCGGAATAGCCGGCTGCCCAGGGGCCGTCATGCCCCCCGACCAAAACGGTGATATTGTGGACGGAAATCGGGATACAACGGCGACAAGCCCGCTGGGCAAGACATCCGGTGAGCCGAACGGTGCGTTCAGCAACCCGGTGGTTGCCGTCTTTGATTCCACCGACACGGCCCGGTTGCATGGAACGGTCGAGACCGTGGGAGACCTGGACGTTTATCTGCTCGGTTCAATGTCGCCGGGAGATCGGATCATCGTGGACGCCTACGCCAATGGTTCACCGTTGGACGTGACCATCGCCCTGTTCGATGACCAGGGCCGTCTGGCATACAATAACGATGACGGTGATGAATTATCCTCCTGCGGACTGGTGGCTCCACCCACGACGGAGTGCGATGCCTACATCGACTTCATTGTCCACCATTCAGGCAATCCTTACTTTCTAGTCGTGACGCATTCGCCGTTTGCGAACAGTGCGCAGGTCCTCGGGCGATACCGAGTAGACATCGTGATGCAGTCAGGACTCGACGTGCCTCTTCCAGCGGCTCAGACGTTGCTGCTCGATTTTGACGGAGCCGTGGTGAATTCACCTGTATTGGGAAGTATAACCCTTCCACCCTTTGATGCGGCGGACATCGCCGCGCGCTATGCAGGCGATACGCAGACGATCAAAGATACCATTCTGGACGTGTTCACCCAGAACTACGAGCGCTTCAACGTGACCATTCTCACAACGGACGATGATCTTCCGCCCCCGGGCGCCAGATACACTTCGATTTACTTCGGCGGGTTTGATCGCGGCGTCTTCGGGCTGGCGGAAGATGTGGACTTGTACAATTTCGACCGGTGCGACGACGCCATCATCTTTACGGAATCATTTACCCTTTCGGTATTTTCCCGTGCGCCGAGCGCCGTGGAAATGGGCATTGGGATCGCCAACGTCGGCTCGCACGAGGCCGGTCATTTGCTGGGATTGAACCATACGAACGACGATCTCGATCTGATGGACGATCAGTCGCCCGCGGACGCCTTCCTGGAAGACCAGGAGTTCAAGGAGGCGCCGTTGTCCGGCGACATCATGCGCATCGGCACGCAGGATGGGGTCCTGCTGTTAAGCGAAATCGTCGGACCGCGCTGATTTGTAATTCGTAACTCAATTTGTCGCAGTCGTTTCGTTGATTGGGGGGGACGGAACATGACGCCACTCTATACTCATTGTCCGCATTGCGCGTTTCCGGTTGTGGTCAATGGAGTCGAAATCGTGGTACCGAGGCGATGTCGGCAGTGCCGGCGGGAGTATACGCCCGGAGTCGGACTTCGCCGCGAGACCTCCGCGCGTGACGCTCGATCGGCCGCGACACAGCGGCAACATGCCGCGCATCACCGTCAGGAAAGCGAACGCCGCCGGGCGCTCCAATAAGGACGGTCGCATCTCGTACCGGCAGTTGATACAATAACGGCTGAGGACATCGGCCTTTGGCCCATCGACCGCGAGCGACGATAAGAGAAGGTCGATCGGCGGCGTTTCGGACGAACCCATACAACGTGAAGACGGAACTACGCCAACGGTTGCGGAAAGTCCTGGCCGGAATCCCGCGCGAGGAACTCAGCACCCGGTCGCTTCGCGCCTGCCATCTGCTCTTCAATCAACGAGAGTACCTTAAGGCCGAGGTCACCATGGTGTTCCTCTCCCTGCCCCTGGAGGTCGAAACCGCTCCCATCGTCCTCCGTGCCTGGCAGGACCATAAACGCGTGCTCGCCCCCAAGGTCAGTTGGAGCCAGCGGCGCATGTTGCCGGTGGAGATTCGGTCCCTTTCCGATGACGTTGTGGTCTCGGACCTGGGCATCCGCGAGCCTGCGTCGGGCATCCCCTTCCCCATTTCGTTGATCGATCTGGTTATCGTGCCGGGCTTGGGATTCGATGAGTTCGGCAATCGCCTGGGCCGCGGGCGGGGGTTTTACGATCGGTTTCTTGCCCACCCCGAATTTCGCGGCGTCTCCTGCGCTCTCGCCCTGGAGGCCCAAATGACCCCGGCCGTGCCTGTCGGTCCCCTCGATCGTCACGTCGATATGCTCGTCACCGACGAACGGGTACGGCGGTTCACGATCCGACAAGAAGGAAGGCCGCAAAAATAATTTAGGTTAACAAAACTTTTTAGTTGACACCGGCAAATTCCGCCCTATTCTAGGCGTAGTGAAGGGACGCGAGGGAATTGCATGGTGGTCCGTGTGCTTACTGGCGTACCGCGGGTTGGGAACAACGAACGCCCAGGTCTTCGAATCAGAACCCACCCGGCCCGTGGACGGCATCCGTGATAACTCGTTTTTCATCGAGGAAGCGTACAACCAGGAAGCGGGCGTGGTGCAGCACATTTTCACCGCCCGCTTCGGAATTGACGGTTATGACGTCCCGCACACCCGCACCTGGGACTTGTCGTTTACCCAGGAGTGGCCCGTCTTCTCCCAGACCCATCAGCTCTCTTATACGATCCCCTATTCCTTCATCGACCTCGACGCGGAGCATGAAAGCGGGATCGGCGACGTGCTGCTGAACTATCGCTACCAGCTTCTCTACGACGAGGGGGCTACTTCCGCTTTTTCCCCGCGCTTCAGCGTCATCTTTCCCAGCGGCGATGAGGACCAGGGGTTCGGCGCGGGCACCTGCGGCTACCAATTCAACCTTCCGTTCAGCAAGACGATCTCCGATCGCGCGTACGTCAACTTCAACGCGGGTGTGACCTATACCCCCAATGCCGATGTCCGCCTGTCGGATGGCAATCGCTCCTCGAATCTGGACCTTGTCAGCTACAGCCTGGGCGGCAGCGTGATCTACGCGGTGACGGATGAGTTCAATCTACTGCTCGAAGTCGTCTGGAATTCAGATGAAGGACTGGAAGAGAAAACCTGGTACGACGACCAATTCCCCTATGCTGACCGTGATCGATCCGAAGATGTGATCATCTCGCCCGGCCTCCGCTGGGCGGTCAACCTGCCCGGCGACCTGCAAATCGTGCCCGGACTGGCCTTTCCCATCGGCCTGTCCGAAGACGCCATCGATTACGGTGTCTTCTTTTACTTATCCATCGAGCACCCGTTCCTGCCGACGGCCAAGTAACCATGCTTCCCCTGGGAATTACTCCAGTTTCGCCCTCCGCAGCAGCTCCGCGCAACGATCGCTCAACCGCAGGCAACCGGCGTGCTCCTTGCCCGCGGGAGTCATCTTTCGAAGGGTTTTCTTGAGGATGTTGACTGTCTTTTCCTCCTCCCATTCGTCCAGGTAACCGTCCAGTTTGGTCTCCAGGAAGACCAGACAGTCGGCATCTTCCAGCGCCCTTCCCTCCGCATCGTTCCGCCAGTTTTTCCTGAGGATAAGCGCCCGAACGCGGGCGACCGTCGCATCGGAGTAGCCGACCTCCTTGAGAATCCCGGCGGCTTGCTCGGCATGGAAGGCGGCCAGGGCCTCACGCCATCGTCGGTAGCCCGGTGCGGTCTTCGGATATTGGTCGCGCGGGATCATCCATCGTCGCAGCGTATGTCCGCGCGCCGCGAGTAGCAGCTCTTCACTGCGTTCCGCGATGAGTTTGGGCACCCACTCGTAGACCCGTCGGGCAAAGAGGAGTTCTCGTGCTTGCCTAGTCCCCTCGACCAGTTCCGTCCGTGGGTCCTCGCCATTGGTTTCGTCGAACCGTCGGATCGCTTCCGCAAATCGCTCCTCGTTCCTCATGCTTGCACGGATCGTTCAATGAAACAGTGGCACGATCAGGTCGGCAAGGATCGATCCCCAAAGATCGACCTGCCAAGCGTGACCGTGCCACCGCCTCGTGTTCGAAACAGGACTGATTGAAACTACGGCTTCTTGGCTTCTTCCTTCTTGGCTTCGCCTTCCTTCTTGCAGCATGGCTTGGAGCATCCAGCCGGGCACTTCTTGCAGCACGGTTTGCTGCAGCCTTGGCCGCACGGTCCGTTCTTGCAGGAGCAACCCAGGTTCATGGAGCTAAATGCCAGGGCGCAAACTAGCCCGACGGACAATCCGGCCAATCTTCGAATCCAATGACGCGTCATCAAGTCTCTCCATCGAAAACTTTGGTTTGCCGGTTCCTCCATCGGGACCGGTCGTGTACGGATGAATATTAGTCCGCCTGCCGAATCCGTGCAAGCACAAACTAAACTTGGAAACGCGCCCCTACAACGCCGGATCATGGACCATTCCCTCAAGCGGACACCCAAGGCAGCGGGCACGGCTACGACAATGCCGTTTCCCAACCGTTACGAATAAAGCATGGTATTCGTTGAAAAGGCGCGTTTTGGGGCTGAGAGCGGAATGAAATAGCTCGCGAACTTTTTCATAACTCATTCGATGGTCGCATAGGTAATGGCGACGCAGGATCCGCCGCGTATACGCATCGACGACGAAGGTCGGATGGTTCCCCGCGTAGAGGAGGATGGCATCCGCGGTCTCGGGTCCAATTCCATGGATGGAGAGCAAACGTTCTCGCGCCGTCTCCATGTCGCCGTTCAACATGGACCGCAACGAACCATTGTGGTCTTCCCACAGGTAGCGCACAAACGATCCGAGCCGTTTGGCCTTCACCTCGTAAGTACCGGATGGGCGGATGAGTTCAGCAAGCTCAGTCGCCGGAAGATCGCGTAAGGCGCTCCACGTTAGGACCTTCGCCCGTTTCAGGTTTTGAATGGCTCGTTCTACGTTGCTCCACGCCGTATTCTGGGTAAGGATCGCTCCGACGACGACCTCCGTTTTCGTCCTCGCCGGCCACCAATGCTGCGGACCATAGGAATGAAACAGCCGGTTGTAGATTTCACGAAGACTGCTCTTGATTGACGAGTCGTACAGCGAGGTGTGGCACAGCGGCCCTCCGCTGTGAACGCCAGCCGAGGGCGGCTGGCCCACACACTGCATTCTGCCAGAGTCTCGAAGGCTCTTTCTCACAGTTGCGCGCTTTCATGGATCGCTGGTGCGAGAATCTATCGCTGGTGCGAGAATCCCTTCTCGCACCTTTCGCTACTCCCATATCCGCCCTTGCAACGCCCCGATCCGTCGCCACGATACGCAGTCCATGGTCCGGCCACAACGACAATCCAGGGCCCGCACGCGTCGAGGCACCCTCGCCCGCCCGCTCGACGCCCTGGTCTTCCTGTTGCCGCTTATCATTTTTTATGAGGCGGCATCCCTAGTTCGACAGGACCGAGTGATCGCCTTCGACTTTCTGCGGCGGTTCTTTGAGCTCTTCGGCTCGGTCGGCATGTGGGCGCCGGGGCTGGCGGTCATCGTCATTCTTCTCGCCACCCACATCGCCTCCAGAGACAAGTGGTCCATCCATTGGCGGCGGGTGGGATGGATGTACGTCGAGTCCGTCGCTTTGTCGGTGCCGCTGCTGTTACTGAACTGGGCCGTCCCCCTTGCAGCGTCCACCGGCGTTTTTCACCCTCTGTGGGAAGGTCTGGCTTTGAGTATCGGCGCAGGCATCTATGAGGAATTGGTATTCCGCCTCATTTTGATCTCCACAATGGTGATGATCGGGGCTGACTTGCTGCGTTGGAATCAAGTTTGGGTCACGGCAGCCGCCGTCGTAATATCCTCCTTGGCGTTTGCGGCTCATCACCATCGGCTCGTCTTCTGGGGGGTTGAGCTTTCCAGCGGCGCCGAACCGTTCGACGCCCTCCGGTTCTGCTTCCGTTCGATGGCGGGCGTTTACCTGGCCGCCATCTTCTGGTTCCGGGGCTATGGTCCCGCCGCCGGATGCCACGCCGCGTACAACGTCACCCTCGTCACCCTGGCTGCGCTCACCGCTTAGAATCCTTGGAATCCCCTCCTTGAGCAAACTTGCCAATCATGTAGCGCCGCCCTTTATGGGCGGCGCATCTTCGAGGATAAACTCGAATACTACTCGAAATCCACGTCTGCTCTAGATGAGGAGCGAGTTGGCGGAAGAGTCAGTCCGTGATACGCTTCGGCGAACGGCTATTATTCCGAACCTGCGTCGAAGTGGAGATCAATATGAATCCAAACGGCGAATCACGGCGGGCTTTCCTGGGCAAGGCAACATTGGCGGCACCCGCGCTGGCGGTAACGGGCCTCGCTGTCTCGACCGCTTCGGCGAACGATGCCGCACCTCAACGTCGTGTCATCGGCGGCAGCCCCAGCCCGAATTTTTCGCGGGCCGTTGCCTTCGGCAAATTGGTCTTCGTCTCCGGCGTGTTAGGCACCAAAGCCGGCCTTCGCGAACTGGCCTCACCGGAATTCGAAGGCCAATGTCGGCAGGCGCTGGACAACCTCAAGGCCTCCATTGAGGCGGCGGGCTCGAGCATGGACAAAGTCCTCAAGTGCACTTGTTTCCTCACCGAGGCCGCCGACTTCGCAACGATGAACAAAGTCTACCAGTCATACTTTCCCAACGATCCACCTGCCCGATCCACGGTGGCGGTCAAGGAACTCGTCCTCGCCGGCGCGAAGTTCGAGATCGACTGCGTAACGAGTCTCGCATAAGGCACGTAATACAATGCAGGGCGTGCCCGCGGCCTTGCCTTCAATTCGACCGTACGGCCTTGGCGATTTGAAGCAGGTTCGCCAGAAGGTCATGGAGTTGATGTAAAGGAAAAACCGTGGCCGGATCACTCCTGGCGTGCTCAGGGTCATCATGAACTTCCATGAACACCGCATCCGCGCCCGCCGCGATGGCCGCGGCCGCAAGGGTGCCGACGTACTGGCGTTCACCGCCGCTCATGATCCCAGGCCCGCCCGGTTGCTGGCAGCTATGCGTGGCGTCGAAGACCACCGGAGCATACGCCTGCATGCGCGGGATCGAGGTCATGTCGTTGACCAGTCGGTTGTAACCAAAAAACGTTCCCCGTTCGGTGAACAAGAAGTTGTCGCATCCCGACTCCCGCAGCTTGGTTGCCACGTTGCTCATCTCTTCGGGTGACAGGAATTGGCCTTTCTTGACGTTCACGCATCGTCCGGTTGCGGCCGCGGCGGCCAACAGATCGGTCTGCCGACACAAGAACGCCGGAATTTGAAGGCAATCGAGCACTTCGCCCGCCGAAGCGGCCTGCTGCGGCTCGTGAATGTCGGAAAGCACCGGCACGCCGATCTGCTTTCGCACCAGGCCCAGAATGCGCAAACCCTCTTTCAGTCCCGGACCGCGAAAGCTCTGGATACTCGAACGGTTGGCCTTGTCGAAGCTGGCCTTGAAGATAAAGGGAATCTTCACGGAAGCGCAGACATCGCGGATCGCCCCCGCCAGCTTGAGAGAGTGCGCCTCGGACTCAATCACGCACGGCCCGGCGATCAACGCCAACGGCGCCCCGCCGATCTTCACCCGCCCAATTAGCGCCGTTCTGCCCTGCATCGAGGACGCAGATTATCCGGCGTGGGTAAATCTGTCGAATTATTCGGCGGCGCAGGCCAACGGAGACCTTCTGGTCAGCATGGGCAATTGGGAGCGACAGCTCGCTTGAGTGCGATGTTCCACACGGCACCGGCAATGAGACAGGCGGCGCCTGCGTAGGCGACCAGGGGAATGTTCCAAACAAGCCGGGCGGCGACGATAGCGATGGAACCGTACAGCACCACCAGAAACGGGCCAGTGCTTCGGTGCCTTTTTGCCGCCCAAGCAACGTTTACGAGCGTCATGCTTAGGAAGCAAGCGATGAGCGGCCTCTGAACTCGGTAGTCAAGCAAAAACCCAACACCGAGCGCGGAGAGGATGCCAGTGTAAGCTGCGAGGCACAAGGGACAAGTCGCGCTCGGCAGAAGCGGAAGCACCGCCGCCGGTACAACCGCAAGTCCCCGCAGCCACGCCCAACGATCCCGCCGTGGCCGGTGAGCCACAGCGGGACCCTTATGAGCGTCATTCGTCGCTATGCTCCATTCTTGCAGCATGAGCAAGGCGCCGTCGCGTCAGAGTTTGAGGCGTTCGCGCCGTTTGCCGGGCAGCGATCCTTGCAGACCAATTGGCCGGTGAGCGGGCAAACAATCTGCCCCGGACAGTCGGGTCGGTTCGCGTCACGCGCCGGGCACTGGTCCTTGCAGACAAGCTTTCCCGTCATGGGACACACAATTTTGCCTGGGCAATCAGGCCGCTCGGAACTTGCAGCGGCCAAGCCAAGGCCCCCTAGGGTCACGGCCCCGGCCAGAGCCACCAAACGTCGGAACCACATTCGTCGTGTCATCGTCTATTTCCTTTTGGGGCGTAGTTCTTTCAACACCGCACACTCCCCATTGGAGCCGCGGCATCGGTCCAGGGCACGCCCCAAGGCTTCCCGGACGCGTCTTAATTCCTTCATTTTCTCGTCGACTTCCGTGAGGCGTTGGTCCAGCAGCCGTTGCACCTCGGTCTTGCAGGACTTCCTCTCGTCCTGGTCGAGTTGCAGCAGCGTGCGGATGTCGTCGAGGGTGAAGCCCACGGCCTGAGCCGAGCGGAGGAACTGCAAACGCTCGACGGCCCCGGCATCGTAGAGACGGTATCCCACTCCGTTTCTAACCGTCGGGGTCAGGATTCCTTCTCGTTCGTAATAGCGCAGCGTGGTTGCCGCCACGCCGGCGGCGCGAGCCACCTGGCCAATCGTCAAGAGGTTTTTTTCTGCCGCCATCGTTGTCATCTCAACAGAAGTATACACCTTACACTTAGCTTTAAGATCAAGGAGAAAAATAAAAAATCTTCTGTTAGGATGTAAGTCCTTTGTTTTAATTAGGTTATGGCTACTCGATGGGAGAGAAAGGGCTATGTAAAATGGTGTGGCATTAACGAAAACGCGCAGCGATGGGCATTCTCCGCCCCGTGCCGAATGCTCGGCTGGTCACTTTCAATCCGACGGGGTATTGCTTACGCTTGTGCTCCGCACCATCCACCATTCGCGCCACACGATCCACCGTCGGACGATCGAATCCCTTTGCAACGATGTCATCCACCGAGAGGTCTCTTTCGACGTACTGCTCCAATATGCCGTCGAGAATGTCGTACGGCGGCAACGTGTCCTGATCGGTCTGGTTCTCTCGCAATTCCGCCGACGGCGGCTTTTGAATCGTGCTCGTCGGAATCAACGCCCTCCCCGCCAAACGGTTGACTTCCCGCGCTAGATCGTAAACCACTTTCTTGGGTACGTCGGAAAGAACCGCCAGCCCGCCGCACATATCTCCGTACAGCGTGGTGTACCCCACGGCCAATTCACTTTTGTTGCCCGTCGTCAAAAGGAGCCAGCCGAACTTGTTCGACAGTGCCATCATCAGACTGCCGCGGATTCGGGATTGCATGTTCTCCTCCGCGACTCCCGTTGGAAATCCGGCAAACAGCGGCTTCACTGATTCTTCAAACGCGCGATGCACGCCCTCGATCGGAATCGTCCTCAACTCGATCCCCAGATTTGCGGCCAGCTCCCGTGCGTCCGCCAGACTATGCTCACTGCTATACCGCGACGGCATGGCCACTCCGTGTACGTGGCTCGCCCCCACCGCCTCCACCGCGAGCACCGCCGTCAATGCCGAATCGACCCCCCCCGATAGCCCCAGCACCACGTCCTGAAACCCGCATTTGACGAGATAGTCACGAATCCCCAACACCAATGCCGACTGGATGCCTTGAATCCGATCCGGACATGCCTCGACCCGTTGCGGCGACGGCGATTCCAAATCCACCACCAGCAAGTCCTCCGCGAAGGGTTGGGCCCGCGCTAACACTCCCCCATTGGAATCGAGAACGACGCTGCCGCCGTCGAAGACGAGATCATCGTTGCCGCCGACCTGGTTGACGTAGATTAGCGGCACGCCGTACTCGCGGATTTGTGCCGAAAACAAAGACTCGCGTTCCTTCTGCACACCCGCGCGATACGGAGACCCGGACAGGTTAATGAGTAATTCGGCGCCGGCCTCCACCGTCCTTGCGATCGGGTCCACTCCGTACACCCGCCGCCCTTCAAACTGATGGTTGTTCCAAAGGTCCTCGCAGATCGTCAATCCCACACATCGCGAACCGACTCGCGCGGGCAACGACAGCGTACGAACGTCCTGCCCCGGGTTGAAGTAGCGCGACTCGTCGAAAACGTCGTAGGTCGGCAGCAGCATCTTCGCGTACCAGGTGGAAATCTGCCCGTTTTGGCACACCGCCGCCGCGTTGTAGATTCCCTTGCCCGCGCCCGTCGGATCGGGCTGCACATAGCCCACCACCGCGGTGATGTCCGTGCACGAAGACGCAATCCGTTGCGCGGCGGCCAGGTTTTTTTCCACCAGGTCGCGGCGCAGGACCAGGTCCTTGGGCGGATACCCGAACACGGCCAGTTCCGGCGTTACCACCACGTCCGCCTCTGCCGACCGCGCCTGCGCAATCCGATCCAGAATCCGCGCGCTGTTGCCCTCAATATCACCGACGGTGGAATTGATTTGCGCCAGTGCGACCTTCATACGCTCGCCGCCATCCGGTTACGCCATCACCTTCGCTTTCGATACGCAAAGATATTGTAGTCGCAAACCATGGCGGCGAAACGGCGAAGCGCGATGAAGATACAACAGGACTGCAAACAGAATCTCTGTGGTCATTCCCTGAAAGGGAAAGAGACCATAGCCCAAGGCTGGCATAACGAGCAACGCCGCAGAGCCAGGCAATGGCTATGCCTATTGATACGCGTCGTGGCAGGCGTTGCAGGCTCCTTCGATCTTGGCAAAGAGCGATCTCATCTTCTCCTCGTCGGCCGTGTCTTTTTTCTTGGCCTCACCGGCGAGTTCCAAGGCCGTATCTCGAAGCTGCCCCGCCCAACCGCGGTAGTCGTCCTTGTCCTTGAGGTATGTGTTCACGTTGGCCAGTTCGGCCAGGGCTTCGGACGTCAGTTGAATCATCCGCGGCCGATTGGGATCCTTCTTGCCGTCCAATGAGGTCTTGATTTGATTGAATGCCAGCATCTGTCCAGCCATAATCCCGTGTACCGACGCCACAGGCTTGTATGCTCCGCCCGCGGGCGCCGACGGAGCACTGTTGGCCGTGGTCACCATCGCTAGACACGCTATACACCCCGCAAACAAAACCACGGTTAACGCCATCTTGTGCATCATCAGCAAGAGCTCCCTTCTTAGGTTTCATCGACTACTATTCGCAACTCACCAGTCGAGCGACGAGATTATTCAACTAACTTATTTCGACGTCCAGCCCGGCTACGCTTCGTTTGCATTGCTCCCGGAAAGATTCAGCGTCCGATCGGCAATGTCATAAGCCTCGCAATAGGCCACCAACATGCCGACATAGGATGTCGGCACCTCACGCGCCTGCTCCAATCCAAGTTTCCTCTGAACCGAGAGAATGGTCCGCTCGTCGGGGCCTTCGATCTCCACGAACAAGCCCAGCCGCGCCGGTTCATCCAGTTCCACCCGGCATCCATCCAGCCCCCAGCTCTCCCGACGCTTTTCATAGCGCAAGACTTGCACGAACCCGATTCCCTCCAACATCCTTGCCAGCAACTCCGCGTCGCTCACGTCGATCTCAAGTTCCTCGCGGGACTTCAACGCCGTAGCGATGCGCGGCCCCTTGAACGTCAGCGTCGCGCGACTCACTTTCTCTCCCTCGGGCGTCACCGACCGCATTCGCAATCCGCACCCCCGTTTGCGGAGCATGCCGTCGGATCGATCGTAGATCGAATTGGTTTCGAGCACGGTCCTCAAAAAGCGAGCGCTTACGCCCTCAAGCCGCTGCCGCACCGGATCATGAGACTCCACCCGCAATTTCACTTCAATTTCGACTGACATACGTGCGTCTCCGGACGGCTCGCTTCTCGATCCTCAACCTCAGTATTCAAATCTGAAACCTCAAATTGACAATCGGTAATTGGTAATTCGTAACTGGTAATTCATCATACAAGAATATTCACTAGCCGCCCCTTGGCCACAATCACTTTCTTGATGGGCTTCCCTCCAATGGCGGTGATGACTTTCGGATCGGCCAGCGCCGCCGCCTGGATGCTCGACTCATCCGCCTCCGCCGCCACCAACACCCGCGATTTGATCTTTCCCCCCACCTGAACGGCGATCTCAATTTGCTCATCGCGCGTGAGATTCTCGTCGAAAGTAGGCCAGGTTTCGTACGCGAGCGTCCCCGCATGTCCCAACCGCGACCACAATTCCTCGGCCAGGTGCGGGGCAAACGGCGCTAATACAAGCACGAACGGTTCCAAAACCGCCCGCGAGCGTTGCTTCATCGGCGTCATCACGTTCACAAAATCAAACATCGCCGCGATCGACGTGTTGAACTTCAGCGCCTCAATGTCCTCCGTCACCCGCTTGATCATCTTGTGCAACGCCCGCAACGACACGCTATCCGGCGGATCATCCGTCATGGCCGCGCTTCGTTCTCCGCTCGATTCATCCACGAACAGCCGCCAGATTCGCTGACAAAGTTTAAACAATCCCGGCACGTCCCGCGTGTTCCACGGCTTGGACGTCTCCAATGGCCCCATGTACATCTCGTAAAGCCGAAAGGTATCCGCCCCGTATTGGGCGATGATCTCATCCGGATTGACCACATTGCGCAGCGACTTGCTCATCTTGGCGACAATCCGCTCCACCGGCTCGCCGCTCTCTTTCAGCACAAACCGTTCATCGCCCCGATCCTCGACCGCGTCCGGACCCACCATCATTCCCCGTCGGTCGCGATAGGCGAACCCCTGGATCATCCCCTGATTGAACAGTTTCCGAAACGGCTCGCGCGTGGACACCAGCCCCAGGTCAAACAACACCTTGTGCCAGAACCTGGCATACAGCAGGTGCAGAACGGCGTGCTCGGCCCCGCCGACGTACAGGTCGATGGGCATCCAATACTTCTCCGCTTCAGGGTCGCAGAACTGCTCTGTATTTCGCGGATCGATGAATCGCAGGTAATACCAGCACGATCCCGCCCATTGCGGCATGGTATTCACGTCACGTTGATAGCTTCTTCCCTCGTGTCTGACCTGCAACCACTCTTTCGCCGCCCTTCCCAGCGGAGGCTCCGGCAACGACGCGGAGTCATCAGCCGACGGCGTCGGCTTGAACTCCTTCATCGGCGGCAATTCCACCGGAAGCTCGTCTTCGCCGACGACAATCGTCTCCCCGTCCTCACCATGCAGGACCGGAAACGGCTCGCCCCAATAGCGTTGACGACTGAACAGCCAATCGCGCAATTTGTAGTTCACCGTCGCTCGACCCAGCCCGTTCAACTCCAGCCAGGCGGTGATCTTCTTCTTGGCATCCGCCGTCGAGAGGCCGTTCAATTCGCAGACTTTACCTGCCACACTCGTCGTGACGCCGGTCGTCGGCGAGTTGACCGCCGTGCTCTCTTCGCAAAACGCCGCCCGCCAGGACCTTGGGTGCTTCACATAGTGTTCCACGAGACGGTCCAGTCCCACTCTTTCGTGAAGCTCATTGACCGTTCGGTCACCAAGTCCTTCAAACTTCCTCCATAGTTCGTCGGGGTTTCCCGCGAGTTCCGGAGCCTCCCGCGCGAACCGCTCAAACCCCTCCGCGGCCGCGCGGTCGATTTGCGTCCCCATCGCCGCGACCCGCTCCTCGATCCAGGCCGCCGTCGGCCTCACCACGGCCACGATCGGCAGATTGAAGGCGTACGCAAACTCAAAGTCGCGCTCATCGCTTCCCGGAACGGCCATGATCGCGCCGGTGCCATAACCCATCAGCACATAGTCCGCGACCCAAATTGGGATTCGCGCTCCATTGACCGGATTGATCGCGTACGCCCCCGTGAAACCGCCGGTTTTTTCCTTGCTGTCAGTCGTCCTCGCCAGATCAGACTTTCGCCTGGAGGCCTCAACATATTGCGCGACTGCGCCCTGCTGCTCCTTCGTCGTGATCCGTTCGACCAGGGGATGCTCCGGTGCCAGCACCATGTACGTCGCCCCAAACAAGGTGTCCGGCCGCGTGGTGTAAATGCGTATGCTGTCACCCTGTGTGCCACTGCTCTTCGAGCAGTGGTCGGCCAATGGAAAGATAACTTCCGCCCCTTCACTTTTCCCCACCCAATTCCGTTGCATCAACTTGATCGGCTCAGGCCAATCGAGTTCATCCAGATCGGTCAACAAGCGCTCGGCATACTTCGTGATCCGCAGCATCCATTGTCTTAATGGACGCCGAAACACCGGATGCCCGCCGCGCTCGCTGCGACCTTCATTGTCAACTTCTTCATTCGCCAATACGGTGCCGAGCGCCGGGCACCAGTTGACGGGGACTTCATCAATGTACGCCAACCTCTGCCGGTCGATCGCCTGTCGTCTATCGGCCTTCGATAATCCCGCCCATTCCCGACGGCTGAATTTCTTCGACCGCACCAATCCCAGCGATGCATCCACGCCCCACCGCCCCGACTCCAGCTCGGCGATCAACTCCGCAATCGGCCTCGCTCGACCGTTCACCGCTCGACCGTCAGCGCCGTTCCATCGGCATTCCTCGTCATACCAACTTTCGTACATCCGCGCGAACATCCATTGCGTCCATCGGTAGTAACCCGGTTCGCACGTCGCCAGTTCCCGATCCCAGTCGTAAGAGAAGCCGAACATCTTCAGTTGCCGCCGGTACATCTCGATGTTCTTGTGCGTGGTAACCGCGGGGTGAACGTTGGTCTCGATGGCGTATTGCTCGGCGGGCAGACCGAAGGCGTCGAAGCCCATCGGGTGCAGCACGTTGAACCCCCGCATCCGCTTGTATCGCGTCACGATGTCCGTCGCGCAGTACCCGATGGGGTGCCCCACGTGCAGCCCCGCTCCGCTCGGATAGGGAAACATGTCCAGGATGTAGTATTTCGGCTTGCTCGCATCCCAACCGGGCTCACCTGGATTGAGCGTCCGAAAAGTCGCCTGCTCTTCCCAATACCGTTGCCACTTGGCTTCGATTGCGGCGAAGTCATACCGGCCGGGTTTCTTGTCCGAATCCACCGTCATAGGCCGTCCACTATAACAGAACCGCAACGCTGAGGGAGCGGCCGTGATAGTCGGATCACCATCAACTGGCACCGTCCAATTGCAAATCGGCAATCCCCGCGGTTGTTCGGCCACATTGGCGATCCTAGAATTAGTGGACAAGGAGTACCGCCGCGTGGAGCAACCATTGAAAGTCACCGAACCCGATCACGTCGCCGACACTGGCCCGGACGACGATCTGCCGCCGGGCGACCACGCTCTCGAAGTCGCCGCGCGAAACGGCTTCGGACCGCTGAGCCCTGCTGCCGCGCGCGTGTGGCATGGAGATGCAATTCCCTGTGTAACCTGCGGACAGCTTGTCCATCGCGATGAGAACGGTTGCAATCACTGCGGCCAGGACCTCTCCGAGGAAATGATTGAGAAAATGCGGGCCCACTCCGGCCCCTGGTACGTCCTGGAGCATTTGCGCCCCTTTCCCGGCGTTTCTCTAGGCCGCATCGTCCGCCAGATTCGTCGAGGCCTCATCACCGAGACCTCCATCGTCCGCGGACCTTCCACCGACTTCCAATGGCGCTTCGCCGTCGAGACCCCGGGCCTTTGCCGCTATTTCGGCAGGTGTTGGCACTGTCATTATGAAATCGGCCCTGCCGATTCCTATTGCCAGGGTTGCCTCTCCCATCTTTCGTTTGAAAAACCACGGCCGCTCTCCGAACTGCGGGCGGAACTTGCCGTCACAAAGTCGAGAGCCAAAGCGGACGTTGCATCCCATTCAGAGACACTTTCCGTTGGACGTACACCATCCCAAACTGGGGTGAGGGATCGAAACGCCTCTTCCCTTCTCGACCCGGGAAGTGAACTCGCCAAGCTTGCCAACATCGTCCACCAGCTTGAAGCGATTCCGGCTTCGGATTCCGATTCATCGTTCCGCACCAACGCGGTCGCCGTGGGGTTGATCGCCGTCGCATTCGTCATCACCGCCATCGGAGTGGTGTGGGTGGCGAGCCTTCGTGCTCCGAGCCCTCGCTCGTCCGCTCCGGAGCCGACCGGGATGGTATCGCCCTCGACCCCATGAGCCGCGTCCGGCCTTCGACACAGCGCAATTCGTCGTCATTCCGCACGCCCGTCGCACGACGTTCCACGGCGTGACGCGCCTTTGCACGTTTCGGCTCGTTGGGCATCGGCACTCGATCATTTTCCATTGCCCGACTCCCTGGCTGCTGCCCTTCCCGCGTCCTCGTGGGCGATGCCCAGAATCAAGGCTACGCCGACTCCGAGAATGGTCAGGACCAACTCATCTTTCACCTCCAACCCTAGTTCGGCCGCGTACGCCGCCACCACCGTCGTGACCGCCACACGCACTTTCCGCGACGCCATCGGCCGCACGACCCGTAGCAAGACTGACTTTACACTCATATCCCTTTCTCCGGTGGCACCTCACTTCGTGCCTTCGTGCCTCGTTGCCTTTGTGCCTCCTCGTCTTCGCCACAAGTAATACACCGGCCTTGAAGCAATAATTCCCCGAAAAGTCTGGGCCAGCAGCTCCGGCGACTGCCGCTCGACCCGCCGCTCGCCGCCGCCGGTGGTGGCCGCGTACCAGTCGTGGACCACGCGGGATACGATTTCGCGCACGCGACGGCGACGGCACACGTGCAACGTGAACTCGCGGGCATTGGGGTCCACGTCCATGCCCTGTAATTTGTCGAGTGCGGCCTGCCTCCGCGGCGAAATACAGCATTGCCCGATGCTTCTCATCCCGGCCTTCTCGAACACCGGGTTGAACTCGCCCATCGACGCCAGACATTCGACGTACTCCGTGCCAACCAGTGGCAGCGTCTTACGGACAAGGAAGTGCCCGAGGCCGCACCCGCGTACATCGGGATGAATCACCAGCCGACGGAGAATGCGCAGCGACTGATTCAATGCCTGCGGTTTGCGGCTGAACAACCCGTCCGTCGCCTGGTTGCGCAGAGACAATTCCAACGGGCCGTGCGCGTACACCACGATTCCCAGCGGTTCTGGGCCTGCGCCGTCGCGCATTACGAATACTTTGTCCACGAAGCCCAGCTCGTCGGTCGCGCGGTAGTGCATGGCCGAGAAAGCGTCGTAGTCGCGCTTCGAGCCCGGTTCGATGCGCAGCCGTCGCCGAATGCTCGGCGGCCGGCGCGCTTGAATACTGCGCTCTTCAACATCGCAACGTCCTCGACCTCGGAACCAAACGATCAGATCGGGCTGCAAGTCCGCGATGAGGTCCTCGTTGGAGCATGCAAGGACGACGGAGAGAGAACGCCGTGTCACCAGTTTTCGCAGGCAGAAGCTGATCGCCCTAGCTGCCCGGCGGTGAAGTGCGGAGCAGAACTCGTCGCACAGCAATGGGGCGGCGGCGTCGCCACGGCTGTGCAAGGCAATCGCCCGCGCCAGGCGCGCCCGAAACTTTTCTCCGTCTGAAAGCCCGTCGAAGGGGCGTACCCACATGGCGGCTTCACCCAGCCCGCAGCTCGTGAGCGTGTTCAATGCCTCGCCGAGCGCGGCCCAGGGCGCGACACGATCGAGGATGGCCGCGTCCGTGGGGAAGCTGATCCGCTGCACCATGCAGCCGCCGCTGAATTGTCGTTCAAGCTCGTCCAGTGCAGTCGATTTTCCGCTGCCCGATGGGCCGACGAACAATACGACTCTCCCCGGCCACAGCGCCAATCGGATACGCTCGACGATCGTCACCGGCCCGTCGATGAGCGGGATGCCGAAGCGGACGCCGACGGCGGCCGTCCTTTGTGACGCGCGAGCTGACTTCTGTTCCCGCACGCAATGCAGGTGAACAACGCGAGGCGGCGGTCCGACGCCGGCCCTTTTGCAGGTCGGCGTGGTCCCGCCACCCTCGGCTGGTTCGTGGCGGGCACACCCGAGGGCGGGTGTGCTACACATTGATGCGCCACGCTCAGGCGCGCGACAAGGCGGAGGACCGCCGCCCTTAGTCGGCTTGTGGCGCGCCAGTGTAGACCAGCCGCCCTCGGCTGGTTCGTGGCGGGCACACCCGGTGGCGGGTGTGCTACAATTAAATGCGCTACACTCAAGAATACGACACTCAGGAGCGCCACACTCTGTTGCGCTGCGCTCCGATGGGCTACTCGGAGGAAGACCGCCGTCGGGAATGGGATCATGTTTCGCTTCGCGCGGAGGCCGAAGCCGCCTTGGTTCTCCAACCGACAGTCTTTGGCATGAACCGAACATATCCCGGAATTATCCCGTTCACAAACCACCGGCTGTAAGTGGCTGGCACAGATGGGCTTGCGCGCACGAGATTGTCAAAGCCCGTAAAAAAGCCAGATAATGAAAACAATAATTCGGAAAGTGCCTATTTTCTAGGCTTTGCTCGACTTTTTATTGCTACGGCGGGTCTTGCGTTTCGTTTTCTTCATGCCCTTGCCTGGCTTGACTTGAAGGGCAGCGCGAAGGGCGTCATCGACGCTGACTGGAAGCGTTAAAGGCTGTGAATTGTTATCGGATGGTCTTTTGTGTGGCTTAATTGTCATTATACCACCTATAGATATTTTTTAGTTTTACCCTTGATTTTCGGACCAATTCCGTGTACAATGGGGTTACGAAATAAGGCGGGCCGCGACGCTTGTGACGCCACGGCCCAATGAAGCCTGAAATTCGTTCGCTACCAAAGGGACTGTAATGTTTTCGCCCCCGTACCCTACAGGCTTCTGCACCATTGTAACACGCCTAAGTCCCCTAGTCAAGTGGAAAACGACAAAAATTCACGAAAGCGATCCCGCCGGGCGCAGCTTGGGGCTGCGCACCCGGCGGGTTACGGGGGCCGTTCCAGCGATCTACCGGCCTGTTGCCGGGGAGGGTCGCTGGACGGCCTCTCAATCTACCGCCCCCGTGGTGGAATTGGCAGACACGCTGCAAGTGGAATGCAGAGCAAGCGTGCTTGCAATCCGGGTTCGACTCCCGGCGGGGGCAATTTTTCCGGGACGTCATAGAAAATGCTATTTCCATGGCGAATGGTCGTCAACGCGCCGGGAAGATTTATGTTCTTCGTCCGATACTATATCAGAATAATCAACCGCTTCAGGAGACTTGCGATTGGAGAAACGAATAGCTATAATTCGGAATGCTGGCATGGACGCTGAAGCAAAACGAATGGCCACAGGGAAGCCGGATCCAGATTTTTCTAAAACCGGACGCCGTTGCCTACACCGGGCTGGTCTATTGGAGTCCGATATCAAAGAAGCGATTGAATGTCCCCATCGAAAAGAAAAGGTCGATAAATCAGGGTGGCTGATACTCGCCGCTTTGCGGCGCGACCTAACCGTTGGCGTACATTACCGCCTTCTTCGAGACAATAGGAAACAAGTACTTCGAATCTGGACCGAGTAAAGATGCTAGAATTTGACAAACTCGATTCTGTCTTAGACACCACAGAAGCTGGTGAACCAGTCGCTTACGATATTCAATTTCAAAGCGATGTAAAGGTCTTTAAGACCGTTCACGTAAAGACCGATGGGGATGGAGATGTCCATATCTACGTTGATTTAGATGATGAGAATATCCCGATTGCCATGTCGTTCGTTCATGCGCCGACAGCGGTCATATACAAAAAGATTGGGGAACCGCAGAAACGCAAAGCCGTTTCAGACGCATATGCTCTGGCTTCTCAAATTGCGATGTGGGCTAATTCATTTGTCTCTACGTCTTTCTCCGTGGAGCAACTATTAAGTGCTGAGCGTGTCGTTAATGGTGCTGCAAGGCGTATGCGGCAACTCGAAGAAAGTCACGCGATGGCCCAAGCTTAGCATATTCTATGCCGTGCGGTACATAAGCCGCGCCCCTGGTGCAAGCCTTAACGCCGCTTCCGTCCGCTTCGCATCTGTCGTTTCGCGGTGATTCCATCGGAAACAGAATTCATCGGCGTATTTCTGCAAATGCTGCTTGCCGACGTGATGGAACGTCCCATGAACCCCGCGTTTCAATAGGGCAAAATACGATTCTGCGGTATTGCAATGGACATTACCGCGAGCATACTCCCCGTCGGAGTGATTGACCGTCTTATGCTTCTTGAAACGCCGGGCAATTGGCTTGTACTGCTGTAGCTCGTCCGTGTACAAGGTCGCATCGTTGCTTACAAGCTCCATGAAACTGTTCTTGAGATTCTTGACGGTCACGCGCCCGATGACCCGTGCAGCCATCGGCCCACGACGCTGAATCAAGGCTTGAACGGCAACCTTATTGTCAAGAATTGGCCCCTTGCCTTTGCCCTTGATCTTGCCCCCGATCCACGTTTCATCGGACTCTACAACGCCTGTGAGCAAGCCCTTTAGTGGTTCATTCTGCATAGCCCACCGGATACGATGCGCCATGTGCCAAGCCGACTTGTACGATCCGAGTCCGAGCATTCGGTAAAGCTGGTGGGCGGAGATACCCTTCTTGCTAGAACAAACCAGCGAGAACGCCTTGACCCATTGCCGTAGCTCAATATGCGAATCCTCAAAAATCGTCCCGACCGTAACGGTGAATTGCTTGCGACAAGCCTTGCACTTGTAGACGCCGGGGCGAGTGGCCTTGCCGTTTAGCTTGGTCACTTCTAGGCACGCGCAATGGGCGCAAAAGGGCTTACCGTCCCACCGTAGCTTTTCAAGGTAATCGCGGGCTTGGTCGTTTGTTAGTTTACAGGCTTCGTCGAACGTCATAGGGCACACTACCTTTCTATGCCCTAAGTATACCCTATGGGGCTTGGTTTGTCAAGGGGATAATTCCGACATATCCCTAACTATACGACGCGAATTATTGCCAGTCAATATGTGAGCGATTAAATTATGCGCCCGATAACTGCAGGTGAGCGTCATGTGCAGGGCGTGTACAACATGAGTACACAGCGTGTACGGCATGTGTACGCAGCGCGAACGACATGAGTGCACAGCACGAACAGCACCGGCACACACCAGGACGACAGGGTAACCGAGGATGCGGAAAGCGTCCGATAAGCCGTTTCGGTTCGTCTGAATTTTTTCGGGGATTTCTCTTGGAAAATCAAGAGGAGTCGGTACATTGTACGTTCACGCTGAACGATCGTCCAAGCAGGCGGTTTCATCCGGCGCGCCTCTTCGCTGAGGCGCGGGTCCGCGCGGCATGAATGCCGGGGCTCGGATGGAAGCGCGTCTGCACGGGGATGGAGTGCCAATGTGATGTCATTTCCGCGCCGCCCACAAGGGGCGGCGCTACATTTTGGGAATCACGTTTTGTTGAATGCCGACCTCACCGGTCGGCGGAAAGGAAGGGACAAATGCGAACAAATCTACTTTTCATGAGTTTCATGAGTGCCGCCACAGTGATGGCCGCAGCGGACTTGGCTAGAGGGCAATGTTCCGAGTGGGACGAGAAGATGCCGGCGAGCAAGCCCCCAGCGCGCGGCAACACATTCACTATGGCCTACCACCCGACCAACGGGGTTGTCTTGTTCGGAGGCAGCGCGCCTCCGGGCAATACATTCCTTGGCGACACCTGGGGCTGGAATGGATCGTCTTGGACGAAGCTCAGTCAGACCGGACCATCGGCGCGTGCCGGACACGAAATGGCTTACGATGCCGCACGGGGAGAGGTTGTATTGTTTGGCGGTCACGACGGTGCGTATCGAGATGACACCTGGGTTTGGAATGGGACAAGCTGGACGGAGAAAACTGGATTGGCAACAAAACCAGGTGCTCGTTCATGGCACGCGATGGCCTACGACGAGTCACGACAGGTCGTCGTGCTCTTTGGCGGCTGGAACGGCGGTAGCTATCTGGGCGACACATGGGAATGGAATGGTTCTTCGTGGACTATCGTCCCGCAGAGCGGACCCTCCGCCCGCGAAGGACACGCCATGGCGTTTCACCCGGCCAACGGGGTAGTACTTTTCGGTGGTGGAGCCGGGACGCCCAACAACGAAACCTGGGCATGGAACGGGGCTATATGGAGCAAGTTAACGGGGGCCGGTAACCAACCGGCGCCGCAGCGATACTGGAACACGATGGCGTACGACAACTTCTTGCAGCGTATCGTGCTATTCGGCGGGGGCGATGCCGCGACAATTCTCAACGACACCTGGGTATGGGACGGCGATCATTGGTGTCTCGTTTGTCCGGATAGTTCGCTGTCGTCACCAGACCGGCGGTCGCGGCATGCTATGGGATACGACCCGGTTCGACACAAGACGGTTGTCTTCGGCGGATACATTAGTGTTTCGGATGTCCTCGACGACACGTGGGAGTTTCCTGTTTCCGCAGAGCTAGCGTGCATTCCGACGCTGTCGGAGTGGGGGATGATGGCGATGGGATTGCTGACGGTCACTTCGGGCACAATAGTTGTGATGCGACGACGACGGGCGGAGTAGGGCGTCAGGTCAGAAGAATGACCCCGCGCTGGCGCTTGGGGTTCGGATTGGGCCGGCAGCTGACGCCGCGATGGCACTACTGTGCCTCGGTCGGGGCGTAGTACTTCGATGCGAGAAGGGATTCACGCACCAGCGTGCTGCAGACCGTAGACTGTAGACTGTAGGCTGTAGGCATTTAGGCAAAGACAAGAATAAGGAACGAAGCGACGGAGCGACGAAGGGAAAATGGAGCATCACCCCCTCTTGGTCCCCCCTCAACGAGGGGGAAAGCTGATGTCGCGATGGCACTACCGAATTGCGGTCGCAGCGTTGTACTTTGGTGCGAGAAGGGATTCACGCACCAGCGTGTTTTCGTTTGGACGGGGCTCTGACCCACTCGCTTGCGCTCGGGGCTCGGATGCGCTCGGGGCGCGGATGGGGCGAAGATCAGCCTGGGAGCATGATGCCGACGGCGATGCCTTCGGGGTCGGCGAACATGGCGAAATGGCCCACGCCGGGGATGGGCGTCTTGGGGACGAGGACCTTGCCGCCCAGCTCGACGGCCTTGGCCAGGGTCTTGTCGATGTCGCTGACCGTGAAGTAGACATTCATGCAGACATGGGGGGCGGCCTGGGGCCGGGTGAAGATTCCGCCGCCGGGTTCCTGGCCGGTCTGGATGAGGGTGTAGCCGGGCATGGAGGCGTCGTCGAACTTCCAATCGAAGACCGCTCCGTAAAACGCCTTGCACCGGGCGACGTCGTCGGTCATCAACTCAAAATGGCATAGGGGATTACTCATGGTCACCCTCGGTCTCGTGCCGTGCGGCCAATGGATTTCTCACTTACCTACTTCGGCGAAATTCGGAGAACATGATAACCCGGTTCGGCACAAAAGCCATAGGGATTCCAGCAGGGTCTTTCGGTTTTTGATTATTCGTCAGTTTCGCGCAGGCGCGAGGCGAGGGGAGAAGGGGACTGGATTCCCGCTTTTGCGGGAATGACGGGTAACGATGGTCGCCGGAATGACGGGTAACGGCGGGGGACGATGCTCTGTGCGGAGGATCGGCAGTTACGCCCTCCCAGACGCCGGTGACTCGATGCGTCGCAGCGGCCATGCTACCGCCCCAGGGGCACTAGCTGCTCGTTCGAGAGATAGTGGAAAACGCTGTCGAAGAACGGTTTGTTCGCCCAACTGATCGGCGTTTCGTTCCGAGCGAATCGCCGGCGCCAGGTGCGGCCGAACTCGCCGAGCCCGGTTGGGGTGGATCGCCAAGCCGAATCGACGCCCAGCATCATGGTCGATAAAGAAGGATCATCGACGAATCGCGCGGTTCGCAGAATCGGAGCAAAGGCCATTCCTTCCGCGTATTTCGGAAACATCTTGTATGCGTTCTCGATCGGAGCAAAGGCGAAGGCTTCGCGATCCAAATGGCCGGTGTAGGAATCGGCGTTCACCAAGTGCAGATCGGCGTGGGCGAAATCAATCGGTGGATAGCAATAAGGGGCCGGCTCTGCGAAAGTCGCCAGCGGCGCGACGATTCTCCCCGTCGAAGCGTCGCGTTGGAGATGCGTACAAAACCGCGCAAGGTTCATGCGTGTCCCGTTGCCGCCCGCGTCCGACGTAAATCCAAACAAATAAGCGAAACCGCACCAGCCGATCCACATGGTCACAGCCGCGGTAGCCGCCCATGCAACGGGTCGCAGCGGTCCGGGTTTGCGACATCCAAGAACACAGGACGTACCGATGGCGAGGGCGGAGTTGGTGAAAAGGCCGAATCGGCCGTACTCGGCGGGTTTGCCCGCGCCGATCAATACGAATTGCAGAAAAAACAAGGCGGCCACGACGATCAACGGGAGGGCGGCGCGGTTCTTGCGAATAACGGCGACGATGAATGCGATCAGGCCGAACACAACGATCGGCAGCGTGGCCCCTTCGATGGTGAGTTCGATGACGCGAGTGAACCCCTCGCCGATTCTGGCGATCTGATACATGGCCAGCGAATTGCCGAAATTGCTTTGCAGGACTTCGCGGTTGACGAAGGCGTTGATGAGGACGTAGGGGTTGGTGATGAAATAGATGCACAGTGCAACCGCCGTACCGCCGAGCATTCGAGTTGCGCGGTCGCGCGGAAAGCGGGTGACGGTCCGCTCGCTTACGTTCGCGGCTGTGAATGCAATTAGCGGAATCAGCACGAGGATCGGCCAGGAGGAAAGGACCATCCCCAACGCCGCTCCGCAACTAATGCACATCAACCAGAAGAATTGGCGATTGTAGATCGGCGTGTCGTCGACTTTCCCACACCCCCCTTGGTCCCCCCTCGGAGAGGGGGGAGGCTCTTCCGCGCCAGCATTTAAGGTTCGGATCGAGCTGGTTGTTGACCCCGCGCTGGCGCTTGGGGTTCGGATTGCCGTGGTGGTGGACCGCATGGCGAAATAGACGGCCAGCAACATCAGCACCGCGCCGGGCAAGTGCGGCTTGCCTTCGTGGGACATGCAGACGACGACGGGCATCAAGGTGAACAGCAACGCGGCCAGCAGACCGGCGCGATGGGAGGCATCCGAACCCAGAGCGCAAGCGACGGGTGGGCACCCCCTTTGGTCCCCCCTCGGAGAGGGGGGAGGCTCAACTGGTCCAGCGCCTGAGGTTTGGATTGGGCCGCCTGTTGACCCCGCGCTGGCGCTTGGGGTTCGGATGGAGACGATGCGCTTGGCGATGGAGTAGACGACGATGACGCCAAGCAGTCCCCATGCGGCGGAGTAGGCGCGGGCCACGATGTAGAACTTGGCGAATTCGTCGGGGTTGTCGAGGTAGAAGACGAGATCGCCGCGCACGTCGATGAGTCCCAGAATGCCGCACAGCTTGATGAGCGCCCCGACGGGGTAGATGAACAGGCCGCCGTATTGATAGAGCCGAGGGTCGAGGTCGAGCTTGCCCGGCCTCATGCCCGCCAGGGCCATCATGGTGATCATTTCGTCGGGCTGGTAGGTGTAGAGGCGGTAGCGGAGGTAAATCCTGGCCACGTCCTCGTCGGTGGCGGTCAGGGGGATCGGCTCATCGCCGCCTTTGCGGATGGGATCGACATCGACATCGGCGCCTCGCGTTTGCGAGAACTTGGCGTCGGCCTTCGCAAGCCGGTAAATCTTTTCCCCCGACCAGACCTCGCCGTCGCCGAACAGGAATTTGTCGATCTTGCGGCTGGGAAGACCCCAGGTAATGCCGATGACGGACACCGCGATATGCAGCACGAGGATCGCGCCCAGCGCCAGGCGAGTCGTGGAGGGAGTTTCACCCGACTTCGATATTGACATGTGCGCTACGGCAGGCGGAACCCACCTTCGCTAGAGCCGTTTCTCGAAAGGCTATTCCGATTCCTGCACATTCGTCTTGTTGCGCCCTTACAGGCAATGCCGTGAACTGAGCACGTTGTCTCGCCCTTTCAGGGCTCATTTTCGCAATGCTCTCGTTACCCAGGGCGTTGCCCTGGGCTTTCATGTTGCGGCCCGTTGGGCCTGAATTCTTCAGTTCGCGGCGTTGCCTTACAGGGCTATTCCTTGGTGTCGCACCTTGTATCCCAGGGCGTTGCCCTGGGCTAGATTGTTTCGCCCCTTTGGGGCGATATCCCGATCGACCTGATCCGTTTGCCTCCTTTGGGGCGATATCCCGATCGACCTGATCCGTTTGCCCCCTTTGGGGCGATATCCCGATCGACCTGATCCGTTTGCCCCCTTTGGGGCGATATCCCGATCGAACTTCTTGGAGACGGCCCAAGGCACCGTTCTACACGGTGTGGCTGTCCGCCGTTTCTTTGGGCGCCGACTTCCGCGGCCCGTTTTCGGGAGCGCCGTCCAGGGCGGCGGTCGCCACTCGTTCGAGGCTGGCGGTGAGTCCGGCCTGTTCGGCCTCCGCCGCGATGCGCTTCCGCAGCTTTCGAGAATGAAGAATCCAAAGCACGAACCCGCACAGGACGAAGCCGATCAGCACAAAGTGCACGTACTTCTTTACGTCGGGCAGAAGAAGCCGGATGGCCTCTCCGAAGACGTACCCGCCGGTGCCGACCACGACCGCCCAAAGGGCCGCTCCGGCGGCGTTGAGCAGGAAGAAACGCCGGGGGCTGAAACCCGTCGATCCGATCACAACCGGGGTGATGTTTCGCAGCCCGTAGAAAAACCGGAAACTGAGCACGACATAGGACCCGTACTTATCAAGCGCTCGCTGGACGCGCATGGCGCGCTTGTCCCAACGAGGATGTTTGGCGAGGAACGCCCGCCCCTTCCATCGGCCAAGGTGGAAGACCAGCGTGTCTCCGCTCAACGAGCCGAGGAAGGCGAGCAGCCACACCCAATGAAGCTTCATGTAACCCTGTTCGGGGTGGGCGAGGAAACCGGCCACGACAAGGATGGTCTCACCTTCGAGAAAAGTTCCTATGAACAGGGCGTAGTACCCATAGGCCTGGAGCAGCGCCTCAAAGTCCATCATACCTCTCCCAAGGGCTCCATCGGCTTGGTCGCCGTCGGCCTCCAACAATTAGGAGAATGTCCTCGAGCGCGCGCTTTTGTGCAACCCATTGCTAGGCAAGGCCGGCCTGGAACATTTGAAGGGCGGCGATACGAGGCCGTAATGAGGCTTGTCGGCGGGCTTACGCCCGGCGGCGTTTGCGCGGGTCGAGGTTTTTCAACTCATCGCGAAGGCGGGCGGCCTCTTCAAAACGCTCCTGCTCGATGGCGGCGCGAAGGGCCTTGCGGGTGACGACGACCGAATCCGCGGGCAGTTTGCCGCGCAGCTCATTGGCGAGTGCACGAAGAATCTTGATCTCCTCGCAGTTCTTTCCCGCTTCGCTCTGCCCGGCGCGGTCAAAGTGAGCGGTGATGTTCAGGATGCCGCGGTTGACGTGGGCGAGAGCGCTGGCCGGCTGGTTTTCCTCCAGGGCCTGATAGGCAAGGGCCCGGGCGTTCATCATCACCACGTAGGGTCGAAACTCCTCCAGGGCCATTCGATCGTCCGGGTCGATCCCGTACTCATGGCACATGTCGAAGATATCCAGGCTGTGCATGGTGTCGCGGAGGACGCTGACGAACTCTTCGAGCACGAAGAGGGCGATGTAGCGGCGATAAAAGAGGGAGGCCTCGACGCGCAGGGCGTGGCATTCCTGTCGGGTGAGTCCGAATCCCAGGGCGGTGCCGTTGCGCTCCTGGTGTTTGGCAAGGCGTTTCTGGTGATAGGCAAGGAGCGAGTCGCAGCCGTGGGGCTTGGTTCCGTCGGGCCGTCCTTCGGCTTCCATCTGTAGAACGCCGAGCTCGACGCGCATCTGGATGCGGACGGCTTCATCGGTGCCGAGGATCTTGCGGACGGAGATTTTCTCCGGCTCGTAGGGCCAGTCCTGCAGCGTCTGTTGCAAGTCAATATAAGACATAGTCCCGCCTCTCCGGGCTTTTATTCGCCCCGGCGCTCCCCAAGAGATACTAGGCCTTTGGGAGTCTACAATTCAACAGAAACCGGGTGTCGGAAAAGAGGGCAGTAAGTATTGACTTAGTGCCACATGGTGGCGGTACCGACCGCTAAGTGTCCGATCGGCGTTTGCCGAGCCGCAGGGGTGATAACCGAATCACGATCGAGGCGTGCCGGCAAAGCGTGCGCAGATTCCGCGCGATACATGAATGATGCGGTTCGGGTCACGGCGTGCATCGCCCGCACTGGTCGCGGCAGGTGCCCACGGCACTGCACGCACCACTCGGACAGTGGTTGTCGTTGATGCACGGCTCGCCAGCGTTGTTGCCGCCGATGCACGTCTTGACGCACATGCCGGGGCAACCCGTACACGTAGCCCCGCAAGTCACCGTCGAGGGGCACGGGCACGGTCCGCTGAACGCATACGCAAACCCCTTCACCGCATCCACCACGGCCACAATGTCCAAAGCGTTGACGGATGCGTTCAACTCCGGAAGGTTGGCCTGAAGCTGCGCTCGATAATGATCCGGAGCACCCGCTGCGTTCTTGAACTTGTTGACCGACTGGGCCACGTCGATGGCGTTGGGCTGATTGGTGGCCGACGGGGGATTGTATTCCGTATCCACGTCCCCGGAACGGCGCGTGTACATTGTCACCGCCGCGGACACGTTGGCACAACCCGTTTCCACACCCTTGCACGATGAGGCATACGTCTGGACGCTGTATTCCGAACTGGGAACAATCTCCGCGCCCACCACCACGATCGGATCAGTGGCCGTTTCCGTGATCCAGTCCCAGTAGAACGGCGTACACTGCAACCGCGCCGCACGGTAGGGGCCGGTCAGAGGCGGACCCTGGGACTCATAGAACGTCCCAGGCCTGCCCACCCAACGGGCACAGCCCGCAGGGTCAGTGCAGGACAGCCCCGATTCATAGGCCGAAAAATCCGGCGGCTGGAACTGCGGCAAGTTCGGAGGGACCGGATTCTGCAGGTCGATCATGGAGACCTTGATGGCCGACTGCACGGGTGAACCCGTGGCAACAACCGGCGATTCAACCGAGAAGCGCAGCGTACGAGTGGCCCGATCTGGGCTTAGCGTGCCGCTGTCCCATACGGGGATCGGGGCGATCACTACACGGAGCGTGACACCCACGGAATGCTCCTGGGCATCCTCCCCCGTGCAGGTCAGCGTGTAGTTCTGGTTCGTCATTGGGTACAGAGTCACGCTCTCAAAGCCCGATTCTTCCGGGAATGTTCGGGGCGTGGGCCCGGGTGGGTCGAATGTCTCGCTGAGAGCACACGTTCCAGCGACAACGTTAGAGGCCGTCCATGCGATAATGACCTCGGACGCCGGTGCGACGGGGATATCGACGTGTGGGCCGGCGGGGCTGGGATAGTCGAATGCCATCGTCCCCACGCCGTCGACAATTCCCTGGACATGCAATACGGTTGGAGGTTGACCCTCGATCCGGAAAGTCAGGGGCGCCCTGATCTTGTCGTAGTCGTCGTCATCACAGTTGATGATAAAGTAGTATTCCCCGGGCACGGTGAGGACGCCGATCGTCTGCGGGCTCTCGCCAAGGAGCCAGTTGCTCCCCGTCCCGGTCCAGATCCCGGTGCCGTCCAATTCGCTGTTCACCGCTACTCCCGCGGGGAATGTCGAAGTGATAAAGCAGTTGAGGTGATCCGCGTCCGCCGACCACCGGACTTTCAGGAGAGTGGACTCGCTAACCGTGTAGGTGCAGGGAGGGTCGGCCGTTGGAGTGCAATCGCTTCCTTCCGATAGGGCAGAGCTATGATAAGCCCAGGTGCCGGCGTTGTTCGTATCCGCCTCGAGGTGGACGCCGGGAATGAGTGTGACTGCCGCGGACGCAACGGCACCGCCCCACGACGGGAGTGGGCAATTGGTCGGCGAGCACTTAACGCCATCGCCCAAGTACTTATCATTGGTACGATCGCACTCCGACCGCGTGATGTCATTCGCGCAGACGCCCGTTGCAACGACGCAGCATCCACCTACCTGCGGCTTCATCTCATCACATGGATCGGTTTTGACGGGATTGCCATGTATGTCCTTCGCCTTTTCCCCTTTGTTCTGGGCGCAAGCAAGTAACTGGGCCACGTGCTTATCGTAATGGTTCCCCCAGTCTGCGGCGTCGGCGGCGTACACGTCATGAAAGTTAGATGGCCTAGGCGGCATCCAGTAAGCGATGGGGAAGTCCTGCCCCGTGGCGTTGCTCTTAGGAGGATAGTCCTGCCCGACCGTGAACTTGATCCACTCCACCAGGCTCTTGCCACCCGCTCCTTTCGTACGGTCGGGGTTATGAACTTTGTCCGTCTCGCCGGAATGGATTTTGTGACAGCTCGTGCAACTCTTCTCCTCGAAGGTGTGCCCCTGCTCGGGAGTGAGTCCAAACGCACCCACGGTAACGAACTTCGGCCTACCCCCAGTACTCGCACTCCAATCCTTGAAAGCGAAACCGTCGTTGATGTACGGCCCAAGCCCATCCCGAAGATCAATGTCACTGTGGAACATCCATCGGCTGTTCATCCAAGGGCCGTTGTCGTGGCAATGGATGCAGTTGATTCCGGCCGTATCGCTCGGTGTCTGCCAACCTCTTTTGGTCGTGGCGTTGTAGGGAGCATCTTCCGCGTGAGGAGCGGGCACGGTCCTCCCGTCCAGCATATCATTGGGAGCGGAATCGGGACTCTGAAACCAGCAGGTTTCTCCGTTGTCGCTGTTGTGCATGATCATGGCGATGTCGTTGAAGTCGGTGCCCCCATCCGACCATATCTTCTTATGGCGGCAGAGCAGCGCAACCGTCACATTGCTTTTCCCGGGGCGCGGCGTGCTTGCCGTAATTTCCCACTTGTGAATGTAGGTGTGCCCGTAACACCGGTGGGGTGCAAACTGGAGCCACGCCGGGCGATCGCACGCCTCCTCGCATGAGCCAATGCCGCCCGACGGACAGTCTGCATCGGAATCGCAAGCTAGACCGGTGTTGGTTCCGGCCTTGCATTCCTTGGGAAAGTCAGTGACGACATCACAGTTGGCGATCCCGGTACAATCCTTCGATTGGACCCTGCCATTCACGGTCGTGTCGAGCCGCTCCATTGTTCCCTGCCCGGCCTGCTTGCAATTGATCGTCCAGCCGACCTCGTTCACGAACTGGTCTGGTGTGATCCCCAGGCGATCGTAGCATTTGCACGCGTAGTCCCTTACGTCGTCTGGGGCCGTTGCGGGGGGAGTAGCGCACGCCTGCGGGCAGTCGCAGTTTGCTCCGTTGGGACACACCGGCTCTGCTACATCCGGGACCCGGCACTTCACAAATTTGTACGCCGCACAGCAATCCGGACCGCCGCATTTCTGCGCCGGGCGCAAAGGGCAATCGTTATCAGTCGCGCAATCGATCGTCTGGCAATTCGTATCTGCCGCCGGGCACGCGGAACAATCCGAGCCCTCTCGGCACGTTATGTGATAAATGCACTTCATTTGAGCCGGCGGCGCGTTGTTATCGTTGAGAGGCATGATGCCGTGCTCCGCCCAGTCCGCCTCTTCGGGGGTGGCGACTTTGTAACATTCCAGGCTCGTCGGGTCAGAACAGGAGAGGCCCGCATAAAAATTACTCGTCGTTGCCGGAAAACTGCTTCCCGTCTCGACGATGACACCATCGCCGTCATGATCGGCGTCGCCAGCGGGTACGGAGTAGTACGTAGGGGGGGCGGGGGGAACGGCGTTAAACCAATGGCCGGGAGGGGCGAAGGGGTTTTGGGGCGTAGGCCCAGTGAATAACTCATCGGTGGTCCGAAAGCAAGCGCAGATGCCGCCGCCAGTACAAACGGCATCCGTCAAGCACGGTACGCCATCATTAGAACCGCCCATGCATTCACCGGGCGGATCCAGGGTCGCCGTTTGCACACCCGGCCCGGGGCCGACTTTCGTAAAGACCAGCTTGACCGTCACGGATAAACGAGAGGTAAACGTCCCGCCGGTAGGACTGTCTAAGTTGATCGTCATCGTCCCGATCCTTTGCTCACAATGCTCCGACAAAAAGACCTCGACGTCATACTCCGAAAACTGCAAAAGATCGCCGTTGAAGGTGACCGTGATCGGGTTGTCGCTGATGAGATGAAGCGCCCGAATCTGAATGTCGACAGTATCTGATGACCCAACAAATGGGAGTTGCGCGTCGCTCAGGCGCTCAACAATCGTGTCCGCGCCCTTGCAACGGGAGTCGCCCACCGTGCAGACGAGCGGCGCACCCTTAAGGCAAATCACCCCGAGAAAGGGATCGGAACCCGGCCCGAAGAAGTCGGCCGGGATCGGCGTGGCGTCGGGATCGCCCAAATCGACGAACGTGCCGCAGCCGGGTGCGCAGCAGCCTGGTGGCGTAATGAACATGTCCGACCCCGCCGGGACGTCGTTCGCCTTGGCCTGCGTCGCGATGGAGGCACTCAAAATTCCGATGAGTAGGGTAAACGCGCCCCTCAATGAAACTTTGTCATTCCGTCTCATCTGCCAGTCTCCTGTAGAAACTTGAAGCCCCCAATCAGTATCGTGGCGGTCGTGCCGGTCCTTCTCATTCTCGCCATCGCGCCGAACGAGAGTGCCTATTTCGAGCTCCATGCGCCGCCCTTGGAGGCGCCGATACCCATGAGCGCGGCGACCCTTGACCTGATTCCTGCGCCGCCGTTTTTCCCTTTCCGAACGCCAATATGCTACCGCATTCTTGAGCCGAAAACAACCAGAATCTCGGCCTTGCACCTTTACTCACCTTCCGGGGTACCAGCCCTGGGGCAACGGGTGGCCCCGAATCACACTCGCTGGGTACACCAGCCGAGGCTTCCGCAGCGCCCGACCCTATGCCTGCCTAGGGACGCCCCAGATGTCGTAAGGCCAGAAGAGGCAAGAGTTGATCCGGTCGATTGCGTCCAGGTTTCGGAGGAATCGACGATCAGGTAGGCGTTTCCCAGAGGATGTTTCGGGCCTCGAAGATCGGGCCGTCGGTGCAGCAAAGGCGGTAGGACCAGCCCGCGCTGTCGGCGGTGTCACGAACCGGCACAACGCACGACTGGCACATGCCCGTGCCGCAGGCCATGTTTCGCTCCACGCAGACGTAACACTCGATTTCTCGGGCGACGCAATAGTCGGCCACGAAGCGCATCATCGGCTCCGGGCCGCAGGTGTAGACGACCAAATCATCGGCGTCGATCGGGTTGGCCTGGTGATAGGCGGCCATCGCCGATCCTACGTATCCGCGATAGCCCAGTGTTCCGTCGTCGGTACTGATAACCACATTCGCGCCTTGTTGCGCAAACTCCTTCGCGGATGGTGTCGCCGTTTTGGCACTCGAATCCGGCTGGGCCTTTGGATCGAGGGTAAGGGCGAGCAGATCTTGAGTCTGCGCCCCGCAGAATGCGATGACGCGCTTGGCGGATTCGTGCAACGCCGCGGCCAGCCAGAGCATCGGCGGCAGACCAACGCCCCCGGCCACGAGCCATGCGACGGGCTTGCGATCCGAAACGGGAAAACAGTTGCCCATCGGTCCCAACAGGCTGACGGGATCGCCGGCTTTCAACGATTCCATCCATCGGGTGGCTGTTCCGACCACCCGGTAGATGACGTCCATTTCGACGCCGGAATCGCCGCGTCTCAGACCGGCGATGCTGAACGCCCGGCGCAGCATGGGCAGGTTCAGTGTATTCGCCCATGCCTGATGGGATGCCTGGTCGGACTCTTCACCTACTTCTTCGGATGGCCGTTGTGGGCTGATGTGTACAAACTGACCCGCGAGCGCCTCTGAAAAAATCGGCACGCGCAACGTCAGTCGATAGTGGTCTCGACACAAGCGGCGGTTGGCCAAGGTTTGCGCGGTTTGGATCGCGCGGTCGCCGCGACTAGGCGAACTTATCGTGGTCGAGTCGGTCATGGTTTGCGGCCGTAAAAAAACTTCCGGGATCGAAGCCTAGCCCCGATCCCGGAAGTCCGCCACGGCTCAAGAAGCCGCATTTCATACGGGCCGCGAGTCGCCGCGATCTCACAGCCCCATGCACACTAAACTCGTTCCCGTGAACACCTCCGTTTGTATTCTAGCGGAATGCCGGCGTCAACCACCGAAAAACTAGCAGTTCCTGAGCACGATGAGTTGTAACCACCGTGATTATAAATGGTTAAGAATCTATGCCGATCTGTGTAGGAATTCGTTTTTTTGGTTCGACCAGCCTAGATGGCGACGATTGCCTTTGACTCGGAAACTACCGTACCTTATACTGAAAGGCTTACATTCGCGTATCGTAAGTCCCTGTATGGACGGAAGTTACGCGGTATGACCCCCGCCGAACCCAGGCACCGTCGGAAGCGATAGGGATATGGACATCATCGTAGTCATGAAGGCCGGTGTGACGGACGACGACTTGCAGCGCGTCGTTGGACGGGTGGCGGAGCTTGGCCTGGTGGCCCATCCGTCCAAGGGGGAGTTTCGCACGATCATCGGGGCGATCGGCAAGCCCACGCTGGAGGCGCAACAACAACTTGAACAGCTTCCCGGCGTCGATGAGGTCATGGCCATCAGTCAGCCGTACAAGCTGGCCTCGCGCGAGTTCCATGAAGCCGACACCATTTTGGACATCAAGGGCATCCGCGTCGGCGGACCGCACGTGAACATCATCGCCGGCCCCTGTGCCATAGAGAGCCGGGAAGTCCTATTTGGCGTCGGTCAGGCGGTCAAGGATGCCGGCGCGTCGATCCTTCGGGGCGGGGCTTTCAAGCCGCGAACTTCACCCTATTCGTTCAGTGGAATGGGAAAGGAAGGGTTGGAACTGCTTCGGGAGGCGGGTGAAGCACTGGACATGCCCACGATCACTGAGGTCCTCGATCCGCGCGACGTCTCCATCGTGTACAAGTACACCGACATTTTCCAGATCGGCGCACGCAACATGCAGAACTTCAATCTCCTGCTGGAAGTGGGCAAGACGGACAAGCCGGTTTTCATCAAGCGGGGACTGGCCGCTTCGATTACCGAATTGCTGATGTCGGCGGAATACGTCTTGAGCCAGGGCAACCATCGGGTGATCCTTTGCGAACGCGGCATCCGCACGTTTGCCGACGAAGTACGCTTCACGCTCGATGTTTCCGCGGTACCCGTGATTCAGGAGCGATCGCATCTTCCGGTGTTCATTGATCCATCGCACGCCGCCGGGAAGCGTGATTTTGTTCCCGCCTTGGCCTTGGCGGGCATCGCCGCCGGGGCCGCCGGGGCGATCGTCGAGGTGCATAGTTGTCCGGATCGGGCCCTTTGCGACGGTCCGCAGGCGGTCTTGCCGCACAACTTCGCCAAGCTGATGGAGCAAGTCCGGCAGATCGCTGAGATTGTCGGACATCGCGTCACGCTTTGGGGGCGCGAGGAGACGACGCCCCGCCGGGCCGTCGTCGGCGGGCGGGCGACGTAAGAATACCCAGGAAAGATATGTCTATTGGAGATCTGAGATGATCGTACAAATCAAGGCGTATCAGGATGAAGACGGGGCATGGTGTGCCACAGGGGTTGATCATGGCATCCACACTCAAGGCGATTCGCTGGACGATTTGTTTGCGAATATTGACGAGGCCGCCAAGCTGCATTTCGAAGATGAGCTCGCCGCAGGTAGAACCATCGATTTGCTGATCGTCGCGCAAAAGGAGTTCGCCGGTGCCGCGACTACCGGTCGTTAGCGGGCGCACGCTCATCGGCTTCATGGAGTCGCTCGGCTACACGGTGGTACTGCAGCGCGGAAGTCATGTACGATTGCGGCTGGAGAACGAACGCGGAGTTTGGACGGAAACGGTTCCCGATCACGGTGAAGTCGCCCGCGGAACGTTGAGCGGAATCCTCAAAAGGATCGCAATGGGCACCAATCAGGATGTGGATGAATTGGTTCGAGTCCTTTCCGAATGGTGATTCGTAACTCTTACTTAACCGCGACCTGGAGCAGATAGTCTCGGTGCCGGAATCAGCTCTCTGCGGACGCTTAGACACGGCGCCCCACCGAGTTGCAGTCAGCGGACTGACGACATACCGCCAGTTACAAATTACAAATCTGTAAACCCGTGTACAATAAGTTGAGTTGAACGCTTGGTCATGAACGGCGGAGGGCAGGGTGGGCTCATGCTTCGGACAGTAATAACTCTCATCATCCTGGCGGTATTGAGTATCGGAGGGTACTTCGGGTTTGTGACCTGGACGGGCCGCGAATCGCCGATGACCTACAAGACCGCTCCGGTTACACGGGGCACGCTGGTCTACACGGTGACGGCGACGGGGAACCTCGAGCCGTTGGTCAAGGTGCTCGTCGGGTCGCAGGTGAGCGGCACGGTGACGCGCTGGTACGCGGACTTCAATCAGCGAGTCGAAGAAGGCTTCGTGCTCGCGGAGTTGGACAAGGACCGCTTCCGGGCCACGGTCGATCAACGCCAGGCCGCGGCGAAGGCGGCGAGGGCGCGGGTTGAAGAAGCCCGTGCGGCGCTCGCCGACACCACCCTGAAGCGCCAACACGCCGAGCAGAACTTCCAACTTAACGCGGCGACGGAACTGGAACTGGCCGAATCGCGGGTCGCCGAACAGCAGGCGACGGCTTCTTTGCACGCCGCCGAGGCGGAGGTGGAACGAGCCGAGGCCGAGGCGCGCCTCGCGGCGGTCGATCTGGACCGGACGGTCATCCGCTCTCCGATCGACGGCGTGGTGATCTCCCGCGATATCGACGCCGGGCAGACGGTGGCCGCTTCTTTCACCTCTCCGACCCTCTTCACCATCGCCAACGACTTGACCAAGATGCAGGTCAACGCGGCGGTCAGTGAGACGGACATCGGCAAGGTTCGCGAAGGCGGGGGGGCCGAATTCCGGGTGGACGCCTATCCGGATCGGCGATTTCACGGCGTGGTCTCGCAGGTTCGCTTCGCAGAGACGGTCGTGGACAACGTCGTGACTTACACGACGCTGATCGACGTGGACAATTCGGACCTAGCCCTGCGGCCGGGCATGACCGCGACGATTTCGTTTGAGGTCGCCCGCGCCGAAAACGTCTTGATGGTGCCCAATGCGGCCATGCGCTACAACCCCACCGCCGTCCCCGCGGACGGCGATTGGATGCGCCCTGGAAAAGCGGTGCGAATGCAGCCGCGGGTCTTCAAACTCAACAGCGGGCGACTGGTGGAATCGCCAATCGAGCCGGGATTGACCGATGGGTCCTTTACGGAAGTCCGTTCCGGAGAGTTGCAAGAGGGCGACGCCGTGGTCACCGAACAAACCGGCGGGCCTCGAAACCTCGGCAACGTCCCCACGCGCACGCCGAGGTTCGCCGGATGAGCAACGACCTCATCGACATCACCGATGCCTGGAAAATTTATCATGTCGGCGAGGTGCAAGTGCCCGCCGTTCGCGGCGTCTCGTTGCGGGTTGAGCAGGGCGAGTTCGTGGCCATCACCGGACCCAGCGGCTCGGGCAAGTCCACATTCATGCACTTGCTGGGATGTCTGGACCGCCTGTCGTCGGGGACGTACCGGTTCGAGGGTCAACCCATCCAGGAGTTGCCTCGTTTGCAACTGGCGAAACTTCGGAACCGGCGGATCGGCTTTGTGTTCCAGAGCTTCAACCTGCTGGCGCGGACGACGATCGTGGACAACGTAGCCTTGCCGCTCATCTATCAGGGTGTAGGGAAGTCCGAAAGGAGGCGGCGGGCTTCGGAATTGCTGGGGCGCATCGGCCTGGGAGACCGGCTGCGGCACCACACCAACCAACTCTCCGGCGGACAGCAGCAGCGCGTGGCCATTGCCCGGGCGCTGATTACCCGCCCGGCCATGCTTCTGGCCGATGAACCCACGGGCAACCTCGACACCAAGACCAGCCAGGAGATCATGACGCTGTTTCAACAATTGAATCAGGACGAAAAGATCACCGTCGTGCTTGTGACGCATGAGCCGGAAATCGCCGTTTTTGCCCGCCGGCACGTCGCCTTCCGCGACGGGCTGATCGTGCAGGACATCTTGCAAGCCACGGCGGCGTAGCTTTTGGGAATTGTCGTTTTCGACACAAACCAATCATCGGATACAATAAGCCGATGCCCCACAAGGATCCGATCGTGCAGCAATGGATGGACCAGGCTTGGTATGACTTTGAAACAGCGCAAGCCCTGCTCGATTCCCGCAGGTTCGTATATGTTGTATTCTGTTGCCAGCAGGCCGTGGAGAAAATGCTGAAGGCAGTCATCGTCCAAGCCACCGGCGGCATGCCTCCTCGAATTCATAATTTGATAAGGCTCGCGGAACATTCCGGTCTCAAACTTGACAAAGACGCGGCGCTTTTGATGCGCGAACTCTCTGATCTCTATGTCCAAACACGATATCCCGAACAAATGGCTCCAGCATCCTCGTCGGTCTGGCAACCCATCGCGCAAGATGCAAAGAATCGAACGGAGAAAGTACTGAGATGGTTGTCCTCAATGATTTAGTGAAAATGCGGGCGTGCCAAGCAGTCGACGTCGTGGCGTGCAGAACCCCGGTACGCGCGGCCTTTGTCTTCGGCTCGCAAGCGACCGGTTCGGCCCATGAATGGAGCGACATTGACGTCGCCGCATTCATTGAAAATGCCCATGAGATCGGTCTGAAAGATCGAATTCGGTTAGGGGTTGAGACCCGTGAGAAGGCGGGCGACGATATTGAGATTCATCTTTTTCCGGCTCAGTCGCTAACCGGTGCGCATCCCGCCAGCTTCGCCGCCTACGTCATCCGCCACGGCATTCGAATCTTGTAGGCGCGACCGCAGACACGAAGGCACCGAGGCACGAAGAAAACGATTCGACGATCGGTTGGGTCCCCCCCGGGGATCATTCCAATGCGCCGCAACCGCCGACCGAATGGACCCAGCCATGGCTTGGTGAAAAAAAAGTCCGCTACGACACTCAAGGTCCATCGAAGCATTTCTGAAACTCCGCGAAGTCGCGGAGGTCTTCGCGGCCATCTCCATCAAAATCGACAGGACAAGAGGCCTTGATGGGCACGTGACACGCGCCGGTGAATGAGAGTTTGGCGTAATAGCTGTCGACTACACATGATGGATCGAGTCTTCCCCATGAGGATAATGGATTGGGTCCTCCAGGACCATTTGGCTGTAGTGGTTGCCGCCAAGTAGCCGGATCTACGAAAGTCCAGATCAGTTGGCCTTGTGAATCGAATGGATTAGGTTCGACATCGCCACTCTCCTGACCGCAATTGTCGCTGACGGCAACATAATAATCACCGCTTGCATCTCCTGCGGGCAAGCCAAGGGTAGTCAATGTACCCGTATCATCGTTGTTGATGGCAGCAACGCCCCGACCTGCGGAGTCGAAAATAAACAATCGCGCGCCATACGTGAGTCCGTTTCCGCTTGTAGTTGGCCCGCATAGCGTCGCTGTAACACTAAAATCTAAGGGGTTACAAATGCGAATCTTGAACATGTCGCGATCACCTGCGTCGAAAGAGGCAACAATTGTTTCGAGTGGTCCACTGCCTTCCACGACCTGTGCGTTTCCAAGCATATCGCCTGCATCTTGACCGTGGTGTCGCTCATTCCAATACGACGACAGTACGTGGCCCGTTGCAATTCGCAGACGCACGGTTCCAGTTGCTGTAGAAACCGTACTGATGTGCCAAGTGGGGTTGACTGGCGGAAAGACGGCGTCGCGACCAACAACCACAACATAATAATCTCCAGCATTCAAGGGCGGCCACCATGCACCATCGCTGATGCGTCCGCTACCTCCTCCGAGTCGCTGTCCCGACCCCGCGCCCATCGAGATTGCAGCTTGATTCGAAGGACCGCTATCATCATCCTGTGCTTTCTTGTCAGCCCAAGCGTCATAGATCGCCATCTCTGTATTGGAAATAGTCGAATTTGACGTATCCAGATCGAGCCAGTTTTCTAGCGGGCTGATTTCAGTCGTAAGCCGAAACCTGAAATAAGCAAACGAACCAGGCGTTATAGGAATTGCGGGTGATTGAATGGGAAGTTGTCCAATCACAATGTCACCGAAATCATGGACCGGATATCCGTATACTCCCGGTCCATCAATCGCAGGTTGGGCATCGGCATGCTTTGCCAATACGAACATGCACATCAATACCACCGCAATACTCACTTTCGGGAAACCTCGGTAAAGTCGAGGGTATGCAAGAGGCGCTGGCTGGAATCGATGCAGCAACGAAACCACGAAGTCGTCCAGTGACGACATGCAACTCTCAGAGCAGTTGATAAGCATTATCTCTCTCCGAACAATGAAGTACTTTCTCCCTCGCAACAAATCGGTCGGCGTAGAGTACTTGATCCGGGAGGTTTACCGAAAGCCGTCATTTCAAATGACATCTAGTTTGTTGTCATTACAATTGACGACATCCATTATCGTCAGTGATTTGCCGAGCCTCTGCGAAGATTCGCAGGATGAGTTGCACCCGATCACCAACGCCGAGGCGATTGAAGATTCTTCCGAGATACGTTCGGACGGTGGGGACGCTTAGGTTGAGGTCCCGCGCTATTTGCTTGTCGCCCATCCCACAAAGAATGCGCTCGATAATCCTCGCCTGTTGCGGCGGCAGCGTGAGCGTTACCACGACTTGTGCCCACGTCACGGCATCAAACGGGAACGGTAGCGTCAAACGGGTGGGTTCTTGAGCGGCTGTCTTGAACCGTCGGCGAGTCATCGGCGTTGCCCCAAAAAAAGAGGGCGTCGAACCAAGGTCGCTCACGGAGCCCCAGCCAGGGGGCGTAGAGAACGTGCCCCGGCCGACGCCCCTTTCGGGGCGCGGCCACAAGGCACTGCCTCTCTACACGAAATCTGGCTGTTTTCCGTGAAGCAGCGTCTTGACGCACACGCGTCAAATCAGATTGTCGCCGGCCCGTAAGCCGGGCCCGGCAGGTCAATTGTACACAATTCGATGGGCGGTTGAACGATCAGGTGTCGTCACCCACGAGGGGTGACGCTACAGGAACAGTTAACATTGCAAAGTCTCGGAAGGACCCCCTATGGTCCCTCTTAGGAAGGGGACGTCGGGCGGGCGAGCCTAGACGGCAGTTGTGCGGAACCCGGGGGGACCGATTACACGCCCTGCGGCAGGTGAAAGTCGGCCAGGATGGGGACGTTGACGGCTTGGCCGCCTTTCATACGCGTGGAGAAGAAGAGAATTTCAAGGTTCTCGACTTCGCGGGACTTCGGATTGAGGCGGGCGATGACGCCGTACTCCAACTCTTCCGAGTCCTGCTCGGCGTACGGGCGGGACTTGCCCAAGTACAAGATGTCGCCTTCGGCGTCGTATTCGACTGTCAGGGGCGCGACCAATCGATAACACCTTGTGTGATGCGGCGTGTCACGTATGCCGTGACAATCCAATGTCGCTCCCGTGGAGCGGACTCACGCTCGCTCGTGACCACCGCGACTACTACTATTACTATCTACCACCCAGCCCGTTGTTAGACCGCGCTCTTCTGCAGCACATGAAACACACTCTGCAGAATGTCTTGGGCATCTCCCTTAGCTAGTTCGTCAGGGTAGGCCTCTCCCTCAACCACTCGATACTCCATCGTGTCCCGCGCCAGAGGTCGTTTGAAGTGAACGAGTGGGTTGCGTAGACGACGAAGCTTATCGAATTGTTCGAACTCGTCCTGGGAGATCCACGCGCTCTTGAGCGCCTCGCGCAGTAGGTCGTGCCCTCCGGCACGTTCGAGGTCGTCGCGGCCTGCTGCGTAGAAACGCGCAGCCAAGACGCGCTCGATGAACGCCACCCCAAGAATGCTCGTGGCCAGAAACTGGCCATATGCAAAACAGTACCGGGCCTCCTCGAGCAGCCGGTGCGACAGCCAGCCACCGTTGAGCATGAACCCCAAGTCGCTCAACGGGTAATTCGCCGTGAGCCATTCCAGGCGTGCAATGCGGTCGGCGCGGGCGAGGGCGTCTTCGTGCTCTATCCACTCTCGGGCATCGGAATGAGGCATGCGACTCCTGCTCATCTTACGAAGATCCAGATGACAATCCCGATCACGGTCAACACCACCATACTGCTTCCGAACAGCAAGTAGACTCACATTTCGCTTCGTTGCTCACCGGGCACAACGCGTCTCGCGAAATTGTCTGCGAAAGCCACTAACTTATCACCCAACAGGTCGCCGAACCAGCGCAAAACAGGTCCGTCAAGCTTAGCTCGAACTGCCCTCCGCTCGGCGAAATTGGCTACGGACCTGTCCGCTCCCTCACGGTCGCGGCTCGGATAGACCCCCTGTTGTCCCCCTTGAGAAGGGGGACGGCTCGGCCTCGTCACCCACGAGGGGTGACGCTACAGGTACGCTTCTTGATGCCCAGGCGCCGAGTGACCCCCTGTAGTCCCCCTTGGGAAGGGGGACGGCGCGAACGAAGTTGCTATAATCCATCGCCATGAGCCCGCTGATCATCCTTTCAGAGTCGCTTCGCAGCCTACAGAAGAACAAAGTGCGCACGAGCTTGTCGGTACTGGGCATCGTCATCGGCATTGCGGCGGTCATTACGATGGTCGCGGTCGGCGAGGGGGCCAAGCGCCGGGTGGAGAAAGAGATCGCCACGCTGGGCGACGACTGGATCATGATCGGTTACTGGGGTGTGCAGCGCGGCGGCACGCGACGCCAGACGGGTCTTCCTCGCAACTTCACCAGCGAAGACGCCAACGCCATCGAACGCGAATGCTCCGCGGTGCGAGCGGCGACGCCGGTCAACCGCATCACCATGCAAGTTGTGTCCGGCTTCGGCAACTACCAGACGAATGTAATCGGAGCGCGGCCCAACTACTTCGACATTCGACGCATGACGCCCGCGGCCGGGCGCGTGTTCAACGCCGACGATTTGCGCATGCTCAACAAAGTCTGTTGCATCGGGGCGACCGTCGCCCGCGAGTTGTTTGGGGCGGTCAATCCCATGGGGCAGACCGTTCGCATCAACCGTGTGGCCTTCGACGTCGTGGGACTTCTGGAGCCTAAGGGCGTGGGAAGCGACGGGCGGGATAATGATGACATCATCGCCGTCCCATTCACATCGCTGGAACGATATCTCGCGGGAAGTGAACGTTCCGGCACGCTGCTGGCCGCGGCCAAGACAGGCTACGATCCCTCCGTCGCCCGACAGCAAATCCGCGACCTGCTTCGACAGCGTCACCGTCTCGCCGAGGACGAGGACGACGACTTCCGCATTTTCGACCGCTCGCTCACCATGCAGGCCAACGCCGAGGCCACGCGGACGTTCAACACATTACTGACTACCATTGCCTCCATCTCGCTGCTGGTCGGCGGCGTGGGGATCATGAACATCATGCTCGTTTCGGTTACGGAGCGCACACGGGAGATCGGATTGCGCATGGCCATCGGCGCGGGGGCGCATCAGATTCTGGAGCAATTTCTTTGCGAGGCGATCGTGCTGTGCGGGATGGGCGGTCTGTTGGGCTTCGCCGGGGGATGGGGTGTTTCCAAGTTTGTCTCCTGGCAATACGGCTGGGATACGATTGTTTCGTATTGGATGGCCGCCGTTGCCGTCGCTTTCGCCACACTCGTGGGATTGTTTTTCGGATTCTATCCGGCGTGGCGGGCAAGCGACCTCGATCCGATCGACGCTCTGCGCTATGAATAAACTGTGATGGGCAGATCGCAGCGCGGCTGATCCGAACTTCAACCGCCAGCGCGGGATTAGTCGGTAAAGAAATGCGGTCGCAGGTCGGCTTCAGGGATGTACATCAAGGCCTGCTGATAAATCGCGTGCAACGTCCCGCGGCGTAATTCCTTGTGCAAAGGAATATGCAGCGTCTGTTTGTGTCCGTCACCCGCAACGCGGCGGAGTTTTGCGTGGCTACCACGATGAGAGATCACTTGAAATCCATAGCGTGCGAGGATACGAACCAGGTCATCGCCGCTCTGACCGCGCAGCTTACCCGGCACGCGAAAGCGGCTCCAACTCGATGGTGACGAGAATTGACGGGTCGGGCACGAGGCCGTAGTCCGCGGGATCATCTCCGTCCAATGCAAGTCCGATGACTTCCTTGAGGTTAGACATCGCCTCGTCGAGGGTATCTCCCTGTGTGACGGCATGCACGTCCGGGCATTCCACGACGTATCCGCCATCTTCTGGATAGATGAACGCTTTGATGTTACGTTTCATCCACAGACTCCCACATGATCAATGTCGGATTCCATGGGGAAAAGGATACTGTCCGGAAATGGCATGAGTCAATGACCGTCGTAGATTTCCCGGGTGGTATCACCGGCCCGAGGCTTGACTGCTCGTTGGCACTCGCGGTACTGACCTGGCCCGTCGCTTGCGCTCCGGGTTCGGATTCTTGCAAATCCCGTTTTCGTGAAGGGTCGGGGCTTGTCCCCGAGTGTAGCACACCCGCCCCCGGGTGTGCCCGCCATGAACCAGCCGAGGGCGGCTGGTCTACACCAGACGCCTGTAATCCAGCCGAGGGCGGCTGGTCTACACTGATGCACCACAAGCCGATGCAATGGCGCCACCCACGAGGAGTGGCGCTACATGAGAACCGAAAAAGCTGTAGAATCAAATGTTCCGGGCTTCAAGCAGAAGGCCATGCCCGGCGGGAACACTCGGATCATGAAAAAGCGAAAGTCGCTGATCGCGGGCAATTGGAAGATGCACAAGACGCTCGCGGAGGCCCGTGAGCTGATCGCGGGCATCCGTGACGGCCTCGCGAGAATCAGCGGCGTGGACGTGCTGATCTGTCCGCCGGTGCAACTCTTGTTCCCGATGGCCGAGGCCGTCGCGGGAACCAAAATCATGCTAGGCGCGCAAAACGCCCATGAAGCGACGCACGGGGCGTTCACCGGCGAAGTCTCTGTTCCGATGCTCGCGGACGCGGGGTGCACGCACGTCCTCATCGGCCACAGCGAGCGGCGGCAGATTTACAAGGAGGACGGTTCGTTACTGGCCAGGAAGGTCCGTGCGGTGGTCAGGGGCGGACTTTATGTCATCTATTGTGTGGGCGAGACGCTCGACGAGCGGGAGTCCGGGCGCACGCAGGCCGTGGTCGAGCGGCAACTTGCGGAGGTTGTCAAACCGGACCTACCGGCCGATCGGCTCATTGTCGCCTACGAGCCGGTCTGGGCCATCGGGACCGGTCGGACGGCCACGCCCAATCAGGCCCAGGAGGTTCACGCGTTTATCCGAAGTCGTCTGGCCGGGGTATATGGAGGGCCGACGGCCGAAGCCATCCGGATTCTCTATGGTGGGAGTGTAAAGCCGGACAATGCCGCCGCCCTTCTGTCCCAGCCGGACATCGATGGGGCCCTAGTCGGCGGGGCCTGTTTGGTCTCCGGCGACTTTTTGGCTATCATATCCGCCGCCCACACCGCCGGACTGTAGGGTTCCGCCGACCGGAGGTAGGGGGATTGTCGACCGGTCGCTTACGCTCCCGGATCTGAAAGGCAAAGTACTGATGGTGATAGCGAGAGGTTCGTATGAGCATGTTGGCTGAAATGACCTGGGGGCAATGGGCGTTGGGGAGTCTCCTGGTTTTCACCTGTTTTATTCTGATGGTGGCCATCCTGTTGCAAAAGGGCCGCGGGGGCGGGTTCGCCGGGTCGTTCGGCGGCGCGGGCGGTTCGAGCGCCTTCGGGGCCAAGACCGGCGACGTGTTTACCTGGATCACCGTCATTGTGGCCGGGGTGTTCGTGGGTCTAACCGTGTGGGGCAATTTCGTTTTTGATGTTTCGGCCCAGCCCAAACTTGAGACCAGCGCCGTCGCTGAACCCACCACGCTCGAACTCCCCTTGGAGGGAGTGGAAGGGGCAAAGCCGAACCAGCCGGTCAAATTTGAGCTCGGCATCACCGATCCCGTGACGGGCGAAAAGAGCACCATCCTCGTTCCCGCGAAACCGGAGACACCGCCCGGCGAAGCGCCGCCGGAGGAAAAGCCGTTCCAGGTGAAACCAGTTCCGACGGAGGAGTCGCAACCGGCGCCGAAGGGTGATGCCGAGCCGGCGCCGACTCCAAAGCCTGAAACTCAGGAAGGCGAGAAGAAAGAGGAAAGCGAAAACCGTCCCAATCCATGATTGTTTCGATGACGGGTTACGGGGCGGCGGAGCAGACCGAAAACGGCGTCTGCCACGCCCTCGAACTCCGCAGCGTGAACAACCGGTATCTCAAGCTTTCGATCAAGCTGCCTGATCAATTGCAGTTCGCAGAAATTGAAATCGACAAGCTCCTGCGGCATCGGCTGGCGCGAGGGACCATTACTTACTCCGTCCGCGTCCGCGGCGACGCCTCGACGCTCCATCCCGTGGATACGGCGGTTTTGCAGAAATACGTGGATCAGTTGTCGCAAGTGCGGCCTCCCTCCGGGGTGCAGCCGGTGATCGACCTCGCGACGGCGGCCATGCTGCCCGGAGTCAGCGAAACGCCGGTCATGGACGAGGATGCAAAGCGACGTTGCGTGGAGATGCTGACGAAGCTGACCAACCGCGGACTCGACGCCCTGATGGCGATGCGCCGCGAGGAAGGGCGGACGCTGCACAAGGAACTCCTGGAATGCTGCGAAGCGATCCGCAAACAGTTGGCTTTGATTGCGGCGCGGGCGCCGGGGGTGATCGACGACTACCGGGAGCGGCTTCATTCGCGGGTGGCGACGCTCATGCAGGGAGGCGGCTTTCAACTGGAGGCCGACGGGTTGCTTCGAGAAGTCGCGCTATTCGCGGAGCGTTGCGACATCAGCGAGGAGATCAGCCGGCTGACTTCGCACCTGGAGCAGTTTGCGGAAGTGTGTGATCGTGAAGAGCAGGTCGGCCGGACGCTCGACTTCCTCACCCAGGAACTACTACGTGAGGCCAACACCATCGGGTCGAAAAGCAACGACGCGGCCATCGCCCGCAGCGTCGTGGAGATCAAGGGGTTGATCGACCGCCTCAAAGAACAGGTCCAGAACGTGGAATGAACCGGACCTTCGTATTGCCCAAAGATTTGATGTGCCGGACTCTTTTATTCAAGCTGGTTAAAGGGTACGATCTGGTTCTTTAGCCGAGGTCACTCATCATGCGGGGTTACAAAGGGCGATTTCATGTTGGTTTGCCTCCCGCAGGGGCAGGCAACGGCATCGCTTTCACGGGGTATGGAGCGCTGGTTGCTCTAGGTTGTGGTTTGTGCGCCGCGTGTTTCAACCGGGGCGATTGTCCGGGACAACCGGGGTTTTCGTCGCCGTTTTGTTACATCGAGTGCCGCATTGACGCCGACTGCCAAACGCCGGAGGCGGAACTGAATGCCTGCATGGTCCGGGTGTGCTCGCAGAGTGTTTGCTTGCCTACCGGTATTTGTGAGGAAAACGAGGATTGCATTGAGGGCGAATGCAGACGGATGTGCGCGGACGACATCGACTGCGATGACGAGATTGCGTGTACCCTGGACACCTGCCGCGATGGGTTTTGCAACTACGGTCCGAAGTGTCCATCGGGCGTTCTTTGCGACCGGGAAACGGGGTGTTGCGGAACGCCGCCGTGTGAAGAATGACGCCGTGCCCGTTTCTTGAATCGTTGCGAGGCGAAAGAAATTGGCGAAGCGAGGTTTTCTGATCGTCATCAGCGGGCCGTCGGGGGCGGGAAAGACCTCGATCTGCAAGGCCCTGCTGGCGGGGTTGCCCGATACGGTGTGGAGCGTTTCGGTCACCACGCGCCCGCCGCGAGGGGGTGAAGTGAGCGGAAGCAGCTATCAGTTTGTAAGCCGCAAGGAGTTTGAGGCGAAGGAGGCGGCGGGAGAATTGCTGGAGAGCGCTGAATACGTCGGCCACCGCTACGGCACACCTAAACGGCCCGTTGAGGAGGCGCTGAGCGCCGGACGAAACATCGTCATGGAGATTGACGTTCAAGGCGGAATGCAGGTGGCGAAGAAGATGCCCGAGTCGGTGCGCATTTTCGTCCTGCCGCCCAACATGGAGTCGTTGCGGGCGCGGCTCGAAGGGCGTCGCACCGAGGCCGCCGGGCAACTGGCCAAACGCCTTGCCGAGGCCGACGGCGAGATCGCCATCGCCCGCGACAGCGGTTGTTATCAACATTTTGTGGTCAACGACGTATTGGAAACGACGGTCGAACAGGTGAAGCGAATCATTGAACAGGAGCGTACCAAGGCATGATCGAGGCATTGCGGCACGACGAATTGATGGACAAGGTCGGCGGGCGTTTCAAACTGACGGCGCTCATTCAACGACGCTGGTTGCAACTCCTGCAGGGGGCGAGACCGATGATCGACCCCAAGGGCCTCACCGAGATGGAGGTCGTCATTCGGGAAATCCTGGAGGGGAAGATCGACTTCGAGATGGTCCCGGAAGCCGAGGATGACGAATAAGCCGGCCACGCCCGCGACGACTGACCTTGCCGGTTATGAAGTCCTTGCCTGCGTCTGCGGGGGGATTGCGGCCTACAAGGTCTGCGAAGTAGTCTCCAGGCTGGTGCAGCGCGGCGCGGGGGTGACCGTGGCCATGACCCGCTCGGCCAGGAAGTTCGTCGGCCCGACGACGTTTCAGGCCCTCACCGGGCGGAGCGTGCTAACCAACTTGTGGTCCGCCGCCGATCCTGATGACGTGCAACACATCGCCCTTACGGGGGCTTCCGACCTGGTGCTCGTCGCCCCCGCGACGGCCAACGTGATCGGCAAAATCGCCGCGGGCATCGCCGACGACGTGGTGACAACCCTTGTCATCAGCGCCGGCTCGCCGGTCATCCTCGCTCCAGCGATGAATGACCGCATGTGGGCCAATCCAATCGTGCAAGGCAACGTCGCGACGCTCAAGCAACACGGGTTTGCTATGGTCGGCCCCGGCGAGGGTTGGCTTGCCTGCCGCTCCATCGGGCCGGGGCGAATGGCCGAGGCGACTGAAATACTTGAAACTATTGTCGCACGGTTAAAATCTCAGTTTCCCAAGAAAGTGCCAAACTAGTGGGAAAAGGGCTTGAATCCAGTAAACGACTAGGCGTCGCTTGCCGTTCCTAGCATCGAAATATGAAAATGCGTTAGTCCTGCTAGATATTTGGGAGTTAAGAGTTACAGGTTGACTTGCTTTGTGTCGATGAAATACTGATATAAATAGGCCTTGCAAGGCTATTGACGAACAACGGTTCCAACTGTACAATGCCCAAGTGGTAATCCACCAGGCGAGCAAGGGTCGTGTGCGTGTGAGGGGATCAGCACACTGCCTGAGGAGTGGATGCAAGTCCAATGGTTCAGCGACTACTTGACTATTTCGGTCGACTAAACGCTGCTGTTCGTTGCGTTTATTTGAAAACTCATAAGTATCCGGACGCGCCGCCTGACGATGAGAATTCTCGTCGTCTACTCGTTGAATTCCTGGAAACGATGGCACAAGACATTATTGACGCAAAAGGCCAGGATCTTCCATGTGGTTGCTCAAGTCAGGCGATAATTGCTCAAGTGCATGCTCCACCAGGATTCAATGGTGGAGATCAGAATCGTCGAGCTGACGTTGCAGTTGAAAGCATTCGCAAAGTGGCGAGAGAGCTTAAAAAGAAGCGCCAACTTACACTTGACGATTTTCACTTTTTGAGTAGGCTCGTTTCGGTTATCGGCCAGCAGGTGGTGACGGCGAGTGATGAGCGCGGATCCTACAGCAATTTCGATAGGGCGCGGAATTGCCCTGAGGATTGGGCAGTTACGCAGTTGGGGATCGCGAATACGTGAACGCCTTGATCGACAAAAAAGTGACAGCGATGAGTTCCGCAGCGCGGGTGCACAAGCTCTTCTGAAACTAGCGCCTGGACGCGTCTCTCGAGCCGAGTTCCTTCTCCATCAAGCCGAGACAGATCTTGCGAAAGACGATCAGTTTCTTCTCGTCCAGATCTATTTAACACTTGCAGAAGCCGAAGCCAACCTCAAGGCAGTTGAAAGGAGCATTCTTCCCCCCCTACTTACCCGAACAAAATCGGATGTTTCCTATGACGATTTCATTACCCGATTCCTATCCGATCTTAATCTGACACAATTCCAACCAGTTACATCACATAAACAATCGCGCGTGCTCGCGGTTGACCCCTGGTTCAAAGATAACCCCATTTTCGCGTTCTCCCCAACGATTCGGTCATTCGAATTCCTAAGTCTACTTTATCATGAGATCGGACATGTAGTGTGGTGGCATGTTCTTGAGGATCAGCATAGGAGGAAACTATTGGACGAAGTTCGCAAGTTTTCGGCACCGTTGAACATTGAGCCAACTATGAATGCCGTTCAAGAGATTGCTGCCGATACATTCGGCGGGATCGTTGGGGGGCATCCCTACATCACCAACTTGTGTTCCTTTTTTCTTTCGAAACAAAGCCTCGATGAACAACCAAGCAAGGAGTATCCGTCGCCTGTGCTGCGAGTTTGGCTTTCCCGTCGGGCGAGCGAGATCGCTGATTGCCCGAAAGAGGATCTTTCGGATCCACTCATCGATGCCTGGGATGAACTCCTTCGGCTGCGCCAGCGTCAACTTCCTGAGGTCGTAATACCCCAAGTAGATCCAGTTGCAGTTGTAGATTTCGCTTTCGGATTCGGAGAAATACTTCGAGAGCTTGGGATTCCGTCCTGCGGGGAGCATTCACGACTCAGTTACTCCGCCGATTGTGCACCAAGGATAGATGATAATACCTCCAAACCCGCGCTCTTATTAGTGGCATCTAAGTATAGAAGCGCAATCGGATGGGAGAAATACCGTGACTGGCAGAATACAGTTTTCGAACAGTTGGGACTAACTCATAGATCCTGGTGGGGAAGAGTAATTGATGGCCTTGGCCTATGATTATTGCACGACTTGACACAATTGCCTCGTTTGGGGTATTGCTACTGCGGGTTTTCGTTAGCTTCGGGTTGGTAGCCCACGGATACATGACATTTTTCGTTGAGCATGGGATTGTCGCCTCGCCGGTGGTCCTCACCCCGGCCATGAATGACCGCATGTGGGCCAACCCAATCGTGCAAGGCAACGTCGCGACGCTTAAACAACACGGGTTTACTATGGTCGGCCCCGGCGAGGGTTGGCTTGCCTGCCGATCGATCGGACCGGGGCGAATGGCCGAAGCAGACGAAATCCTTGATGCGGTCACCTCCAAACTAAAATCGCAAGCGCCAAAGAGAACGTAGGTTATTTCCGGGATGGGAATCCCGGGGGCGGGGGGTGCGAGAATGGATTCTCGCACCAGCGGCAGTAGCTCTCCATTGATCTCTGGACTCCCGCGTGCGCGGGAGTGACAAACTATCGAACCGCTGGTGCGAGAATCCCTTCTCGCACCCAACGTCGCGGGAATCCTTTCCCGCCTCTTTGAAATCAGGACTCCAGCACATCCATCTCCATGCACACAGGTCTGCGCCCCATGTACCAGGCGGCGGAGCTGTACCACCAGTCTTCGGGGCCGAGGACCAATCCCTTGCGGACGGGATTCTCGTGTAGATAGCGCAGCTTTTGTTCAAACACCGGGCGCGAGTGAATCACCTGAGGGTGAAACCCGTCCTGCCAAAAGGAAAAATCACCGCGCTCATGGCGAGCCCGCTGGGCGGCACGATCGAGCCATGACAGAATCGTGTCTCTGCCGTCGGCAACAAGTCGCTCGTGAATCGTGCGCGAGGTGAACCTCTTGAAGTCGCGCATCATGGCGTGGAGATCGTCGGCCACGGCGATGCAGTGCAGGTGGTTGGGCATGACCACGAACGCGAAGAGCTGCAAGCCTTAATTCGCCCGGCAATATGCCAGGGAGGAGATCAAGGGGTCAATAAAGCGGGCGTCGATAAAAACCGGAATCCAGTCGAGTATGGTCATCGTGCAGAAATGGGGGAGGCGCTCAGCGGCCTGATATCGGGGCATGTGCGTAGGGTAAAGCGGGCGACTGTTTCCGGGAAGGGATTCCCGGGGGCGGGGGGTGCGAGAATGGATTCTCGCACCAGCAGTCGCAAGCGCCAAAGAGAACGTAGGTTGTTTCCGGGATGGGAATCCCGGGGGCGGGGGGTGCGAGAATGGATTCTCGCACCAGCGGGGATTCTCGCACCAGCGGAAGGACTGGATTCCGGCTTTCGCCGGAATGACGCGTCTTCGTGTGCGACGACGAAGCGCCAAGGATCGGCGGTTACAGCGTCTGAGACGCCGACGATGCGGCTGTATCCGGGAAGGGATTCCCGGGGGAGTGGGTGCGAGAAGGGATTCTCGCACCAGCGGCGACCTCGTGCCATCGTGCTCCCGACTTGACGGCTGATGCCATTGGAGCGACAAGAGGTTGTCGCCGCACAAGGCGGCGTGGAGAAACAACCATGCTCGTGATCAGTCGAAATGTTCTTGTTTTGGCGGCGTTGGCCGTTTTTGCGCCGTCGGTGAGGGCGGAGGAATCCATTGAGCCGGCGTTGAACGGATACTGTCCCGCGTCTTACTTCCTCGCTGGAAAGGCCGTCAAAGGCGATTCGGCGATTCGGTCCGAGTACCAGGGCGCGGTCTATTTTCTTGCCGACGCCGAGGCCAAGAAACAGTTCGACGCCGACCCGGAAAAGTTTCTGCCGCAATTCGGCGGCCTGTGCACCGTCGCCTTCGGAGGATCTTACGGCAACCGGATCCCATCCGATCCCACCGTTTTCCGAATCGTTGACGGCAAGGTCTACCTGTTCTCCCAGGAACGGGCAGTGAAGTCGTTTGATCAAAGGCCTCAGGTTTACATCGCCGGCGCCATCGAGCGGTTCGCCAAGCCGATGATCGGAGGCTATTGCCCGGTGGCGTACCAACTTTCGCGTCAGGCCGTGAAGGGTGACGTGAAGTTCCAGCAGACTATCCGTGCGGAGGTCTACCATCTGTCGAGCGCGGAGGCCAAGGCCGCATTCATCAAGGAGCCGAACAAGTTCATCCCCCGCTTCGAGGGGATGTGTGCCGAGGGCGTCGCACGGGGCAAGCGTTATGCAGGCGACCCAACGCTTTTCGCGGTGGTGGACGGCCGAACCTACCTGTTCTATGACGCCACGGCCAAGAGAACCTTTGAGGTCAACCTCGCCGACATTGTTATTAAAGCCGAGGCCACTTGGCCTGAATTGAAGAAGAGCAAACCGGCTCCCTAGCCCATTTTCACAACAGTTTGGGGTCGGTGGTTTCGCTCCAGCGTCATTCGGTCCACCGCCGATATCACGATGAGCGCGATTATCAGCATCGGCAGGCGGGTTTGGTGGCCGGTGCGCATGAGAATAAAACATTGTTCATGTGTTGGGGATTGCCCATGCATGAAGTCAAGGGGAAGGAAGTACGACAAAATCAGTCCCCCAGGTTCAGAGAAGATGGGCCACCCGCCAAACCTTAACTCAGGAGGGGTTGAATTATTCTAGGCCTAGCCATGAATCGTGACGCCGCCTCCACACCATCCTGGTCCGGTTACCTCGCGACGCTCGCGCTGATTGCCTGCGTGTTCCTTTGGCCGGCGCTGCTGACGTTTCACGTCGGTGATTGGCCCAGCCCTAATCAGTACCCCCATAACGATCCGGCGGCCAATGCCTGCGGTCCGGTAGGTGCATGGTGTGCCTATCACCTCCGGCATGTCTTCGGCGACGGGAGTTACTTTCTACTGCTGTTTGCGACGCTCGCGTCGGTTCTCAAAGTGGTTCGCGGGGAAATCGGCAGCATCTGGGAGCGCGCGTTCGGGCTTGGCCTGGTCGTCGCCTGTACGTCGGCCTCGGCGCACTTGATCTCCAGTCCGGGGCCGGGGTCCATGCCCGTGGGACATGGCGGGCTGATCGGGTTTGCCCTGGGTGAACTTCTGACCGGCAATCTGTCTCGCACCGGCACGATCATCATTCTGACTTCAAGCTGGGTCGTAGGTTTGATCTTCGCCACGCAGGGCTGGGTGTTGAGATTACCAGGCATGGTGGGCCGGGCGGCCCGGGCATCGAATGCGGCGGCAGCGGCGGTGCGCAGTCTTGCGAGCGCCGCCACGGCTCGCCAATTAGTGACCGCGACGCAAAGCGTGGCGCTGAAGCCCAGCATTCCGGTAACACCTGTCGCAATGCCTTCCGAGGACGAGACCGAAGACGACGCACCTACGGTGCCGTCCGCAAGCAGTCAAAAACCGGCGGAGACGAAGTCAGCCACGGTGGCGACGCCTGAGAAAAAACTCGTCGTCGCTCCGGCCTCGCCCACGAAACCGGCCAAGGCTCCCGCGGGGCCCATCGTCCGCTTTCCTTCGGCACGGCAGTCGGCCCTTGCGGAACCCTATCCCAAGCATATCGAAAACTGGCGCTTGCCGGCGTTGACCCTGTTGCACGAACCCGAATACGGCTTCGACAAGCAGCAGGAATTGTTCGTCCGCAAACAGGCCAAAGTCCTTGAGGAAACATTGCAGGAGTTCCGCATCGACGCGCAGGTCGTCGAGATCGACACTGGTCCGGTGATCACCATGTACGAATTGCGGCTGGGAGCGGGGATCAAGGTTTCGCAAATTGCCACGCTTTCCAATGACATCGCTCGCGCGCTAAAGGCGCATGCCATTCGAGTCGTCGCTCCCATCTCCGGGAAGAATACCGTCGGAGTCGAGGTGCCCAATCTCGAAAAGGAGCGGGTTCGGCTCAAGGAGTTAATGTCGCTTTCCGGGAAGAAGGCGACGGAGATGGGGTTGCCCCTGTACCTGGGGAAAGACGCGGGCGGAGCGGCCCTGGTCGCGGACCTGACGGCCATGCCGCATTTGCTCATTGCGGGCACAACCGGGTCGGGCAAGAGCGTCTGCCTCAACGCCGTCATCCTCAGCATTCTGATGACCAAGCGTCCGGACCAGGTGAAGATGATCCTCATCGACCCGAAGATGGTGGAGATGAGCCAGTTCAAAGAGGTGCCGCATTTGATGTGTCCGTTGGTGACGGACATGCCCCGCGCGGAGAAGATTCTGGAATGGGCCGTCACCAAGATGGATGAGCGCTATGAACTCCTGGCCGAGGCCAGGGTGAAGAACATCGCGGGGTACAACGCGCTGACGCCGGACGAAATCTACGCCCGTTTCAATCCCGCGAGTGAACAGGAAAAATCGCAGATTTCGACTTATTTGCCCTACATTGTGATTATCATTGATGAGCTCGCGGATTTGATGATGACCGCGGCCAAGGAAGTGGAGCACCATCTTTCGCGCCTCGCCCAGAAGTCCCGCGCCGTGGGCATCCACATCATCGTGGCCACGCAGCGGCCTGAAGTGAAGGTCGTCACCGGGTTGATCAAGTCCAACCTTCCGGCGCGAATCTGCTTCCGCGTGGCCTCGCGGATGGACTCCCGCATCGTGCTCGACCAGAACGGCGGCGAGGTGCTGATGGGGCAGGGGGACATGCTCTTTCTGCCGCCGGGGTCGCACAAGCTCGTGCGGGCGCAGGGGACGTACCTGGAGGATTCGGAAGTCCACGCGGTGCTGGAGGATCTCTCCTCGCGGGCCAAGCCGGAGTTCCACCCGGAATTGATCCGTCTGAAGGCCGCCGATGACGAAGTGGATGCCGGTCTGCGCGATCCCCTGTTTGACGACGCGGTGCGAATCATTCTCGAATCGAAACGGGGCAGCGTCAGTCTGTTGCAACGGCGGCTGACCATCGGCTATTCGCGGGCGTCCCGCCTGATCGACCAGATGGCCGTCGCCGGGATCGTGGGAGATTACAAGGGCTCGCAGGCCCGCGAAGTGATGATGACGCTCGACGACTGGAATGCCGTCCGCGCGCAGATGGCTACGGAGCGCGAAGCGGGTTACCAGGCCGATCAGGATGAATCGTCGGACGAATCTGACAAACGTTGGTACGACCCGGCGCCCGACCTGTCCGACGACCAGGATATCCGCAACTGACCATTAGCGCCAATACGTACAGACCGCTCTATGCGGGCAAGGCTTACGTCAATCGTCGCAGCACAACCTCTCGGATGAAGTCTTGAGCGATCCGCATTGGCGCCAAACCACGATCATACGAAATGTCGTCGCCCTTCTCGCCGCAGCGTTTGACGACAAAGGTGTCATCAACGAGCAAAATCTCTCGCGCCGAAATCGGACATCGGTCGAGTTTATCGAGCCTTTGTGTCTGACCTGAACCGTCGTCTTCACCGATAAGCAAGCACACTCTGTTTTCCGATCGCTCTTTCGGATCGTCAGGGTCCGATGGATAATGCTTCCCGAAGAAAAAGACGTACCGGAGACGGCGCTCTCCACAGTCGAAATAAATCGTGAAGAACCAGTTCTTCGACTCAGAACCTCCGCGACGGATGCTTTCCCATTGACTGTGGTTGATGAGATCATACTTGCGAAGCTGAATCCGAACCCGCCCGGCTTTCTCCGTAATCCGCGATGAGATAATCTCAAACTCCCACCGCAGTTGTTCCATCTTCCGCGCCCAACGTTGGTAAGTGAGTTGGAGCTTTTGGTCGACGCGGGCATCGGCTTCTCCGGCGACGTCTTTCGCAAATGCTTCGAGATCCTGATCGGCTATGATTTCGGTCAGGTATTTGTCAAATGTTGTTAACACCCGTTGTGACGTAAGTTGTACCAATTGATTGAAGTCACCGTCGTCGGCTGCGGACAGTGCGCTGAGGTAATCCCGACGTTCTTCCGGACGGATGATCGCGGCGGTCAGATTGGTCTGGAAAAGAACGAGGTCTTGCCAAAGTCGAGCGATGCGTCCGTTGCCGTCTTTGAACGGGTGGATTCGGGCAAGGGCCCAATGGGCCCAACAAGCCCTCAGCAATCCGGGTAACTCGTCGGCTCTTGTGAGCCGATCCATGACCCGCTCAACCAAGGCCGGCACGAGCGAATGATCGGGCGGCTGGTGCTTCGCTCCGGTCAGGTTTACTCGTTGTTCACGAAAACGGCCGCCCCAATACTCGTCCGCAGTTTCACGGAGAATGAGCTTGTGAGTTTCCAGCAGATTCTCGACGGTCTGGGCCTTTTCGGCGCCGGCAACGAGCAATTGCACTCTCTTCACAGCTTCGCCAAGATTCCGGGCCTCGATCGCTTCTCGCCTCTTGTTTTCCAGAATTCGCCCCGTGTTCAAAACGGTCACGGTCTCGCGGTAATCCAGCGTATTGCCCTCGATGGCGTTGCTGCTGTACACCCGGTCGCCAATCAGTGAGTCCTCGATACGCTTGACGACCTCGAGGGGCAAAGGGCGGTATTCATTCACGCGGCGCGCGGTTTCTTCCACGTCCCCGAGCAGGGCGTTGGAGGCGTCGTTTAAGACGATCTGATCTGGAAGAAACAGTTCCATCGTCAATGGCTCGCTGACTAAGAAAAGGGCTTGACAACCGGACAAGCCGCAGTAATCATCGACCGATGTTGTGCCTTTGACAAGTGAATAGGTAGCGATTGCCGGTGTCCGGCCGTAAGTCGGACGATAGGGAAGGTGGTGCGAATCCACCGTGGACCCGCCGCTGTGATCGGGGACGAAAACCGCACAAACGCCATTCGCAATAGCCCGCGTTGCATCGATTGCAACGCTGGATGACGCGGAGAAGGCGCGGCCAGTAGTTTGATCCGTAAGCCAGAAAACCTGCCGGTGATCGCTGATTGTTAGAGTGGTGCCTTCGAGGTCGAGGCGCCGCGATCAGTGACGACATCCGGCAGGCCGCCCCCTCGGTCACCCGCAACCGAACTGGACGTGTCCGGCCGTGACGACTCTGAATCCCGGCGTTCCCCTTCGAGGAGCGCCGGGATTTTTTTTGCCGGCGGCAGGTCGCGAGGTCGAGCCTGCGCCGGGGATAGGAGTCGTACCGATGGAGCTTTTGAAACGCCGAAGAGCCGAAACGCCGAAATACAAATCAGGACCGCGACAGCGATGGAGCGGTCAAACAGCCGGATTCAGGTTGGGACTTGTCGCCGCGGCGGTCCATGTTTTTTCAGTGGGTGCGACGCGGGGTCAGGAGTTTCCCGGTTATCAGTATTCGCACACCTTCACCCTGCCCGCGAATGCGACGGTGTTCGATGTTCTGAGTGATGGCCGATTGATTGCTCTCTTCGGCGACGACGCATACGTCGAGGTCGCGGCGGGTTCGGATGCCTTCAGCCAGACCGGCACTCTTCCCAGCGCCGATTTTCCCTCCTTCGGTCCGGCCTTCATTCGTGTTTCGCCCGACGGGTTGCGGATCGCCGTGGGCAACAACGGGGGGGCGTCGTTTTCCAATTACCGGGTGGGTGTACTCGAGATCGCTACGTTCACGGGAAACTGGTTTGCCGCGGCGCATTACGATGCGGAATGGATCGACAATACCTTGCTGGCCGTCACCGCAGGGGATTTCGTCAATCCCAGTGTGGTGACCGTATTGGATACCACCAGTGCCGATCCGCTGAATCCGACCAATCCGATCATCATCAACAATATCGGCGGTGCTTCCGGGGGGATTGCATTCGACTCCGCATGGAACCTGTACACGGGCAATGGATTTCAGTTCGATGGTCCAAGCGGAACCGGTGCGGTGAAAGCCTTCACCCATGCGGCATGGCAGGCGGCGCTGGGCGGATCACCGCTGAACTTTGAAACGGGCGGCGTACTGGTCGTGGATGTTTTATCGGCGTCGCCGTTGGGCTTCGATGGGCAGGGAAACCTCTTCGTCGGCGGCGGGGATTTTTCCAGCATTGCCGATTACGACTTTACGGCCCTGGTTCGGGCCTCCGCCGTCGCCGACGCGTTAGGAGGAATGGGCCCCGTCGATGGGGATGACCCCGACCAGGTTCAACGTCTCGATCCGGACGGCACGAACGACTTCAACTTCTACTCCCCGAACTACAATTCCATCCTGGGCCGGTTGTATGTTCCGGACGGCACGACGGTTCATGTGTACGCCGACGTGAGCACGATTCCCACTGTTTCGCAGTGGGGATTGGCGTCGATGGCGCTTCTGCTGATGACGGCGGGAACGCTTATGATTCGACGGTCTCACGCCGGAGACCAGAGATGATAGCCTTCCGTGTGGCAACGCTGTGCGTTTTGCTCCCGGTGTCTTCGGCGCATGCGGTCGGCGACGACGAGAATCCATTTGCAAACACCGTCATGGAGTTTGAGCCCGCGCCGGGACAATTTGTGAATCACCCTGATTTCAATGACCCGGCCCGGGCTCTTGGTCCGCCCTCGGGCGGCGGCACGTCGGCGCCGAACAACAGCTCGATCGTCAGTCTCGGCGGATTCGGGGGCTATATCGTTTTGGGATTCGACCACACGATCTTTGACGACCCGCTCAACCCGTTCGGAATGGACGCCATTGTCTTCGGAAATGCCCATTGGGTGGGCGGCAATCCGAATCGTCATTGGGCGGAGTGCGCCACCATCGAGATCAGTCTGGACGAGAACGAGAACGGACTGGCCGACGATCCATGGTATTTGATTCCCGGTTCCCACGTCATCAATCCGACTCTGCAGCTTACGACGATGGGCTGGGACGACGACACGGAGGACGACGGTTTCCCTCCAGAGAACGAGTTGTGGATTCCTCCGGGGTATTCGGGCACATGGGAGACGGAGGCCTTTGCGCTGCCGGGTTCTGTGTTCGGCCCGACGGTGGTATTGAATCCCATCGTCAATGGACAATCGGAAGGGATTTTCGGCTATGCGGACTATTCCCCGACGCTGGTTCTGGGTGATGTCAATGCGGCCAACGTCGTCGATGACGCGACCCTGTCACCTGACGAGTTCTATACCTCCCCGGACGACCCCCTCACTGTGGGGATGACGGCGGGTTCGGGTGGCGGGGACGCCTTCGACATCGCGTGGGCGATTGATCCGATCACCGGCCATCCGGCCGCGTTATTCGGTTTTGATTTCATCCGCATCACCAGCGCCGTGAACAGCGTGTCGCCTGTTTTCGGGGAGAAATCCGCGGAAATTGACGCCGTGGCCGACGTGGCCCCGGACCCGTTCGGCGACGCCGATGGCGACGGCGACATTGACCTGGCCGATGTCGCGATCCTCCAGAACTGTTTTGGGGGCAGTTCCCATGCCGCGGCGGAGTGTGCCCTTGTGGATCGTGAACCCAATCTGCTGGTGAACATGGCCGACGCGGCGGCGTTCATCCGGCGAATGACGGGGCCGTTATGAATCGACGCGCGAACGATCCTGCACGCGGCTTCACCCTTGTCGAACTGCTGGTATCGGCGGGATTGGTGATGCTGCTGATCGGGGTTCTTCTTCCCGGCCTAGGTCAGGCGCGGGAGCAGGCGCGTTCCACGTTTTGTCAATCCAACATTCGCCAAGTGGCGATGGCCAATGGACTTTATGCGCAGGAATCGGGCGGTGTTTACGTCCCCGGTGCTTCGGGATTCCTGCAGAATCTTAACCGCTGGCACGGCGATCGGGCGTCCGTTCAGGAACCATTCGTGTCCTCACGCGGACCGCTCGTTCCCTATCTGGGCCCCGAAGGGGCCATTCGAGAATGTCCCACGTTCAAACCTGAGAAACGCGGGTTCGAGACGGGCAACGGCGGTTACGGCTACAACAACGCCTACGTCGGCGTTTGGACGACGAAGAACCGCCATGGCCGGGTCATCATCGTGAGCGACCAAGTAGGGACTGTGGCCGACCGGGTGAAACGGCCGGGCGATACGGTGATGTTTACGGACAGCGCCTTTGCGGAAGACCAACTGATCGAGTACAGCTTTGCGGAGCCGCGCTTCCATCCCTCCTTCGGATCGCGGGCCGATCCCTCCATTCACTTTCGTCATATCCGGCGGGCCAACGTCGCCTGGTGCGACGGCCATGTCAGCCGCGAAACCCGATCCTATTCCTGGTCCAGCGGCATTTATTCGGGTGATCCCGACCGATGGGACATCGGCTGGTTCGGCGAATCGGACGACAACGGCCTGTTCGATCTGCAGTGAAATGGGAAACGCCCACTGGCAATCCCCCGCTCCCCGCTGCAGGCTGAACGAATGCGCTTCGCGCTCAAACCGGCAGGCTGAAAGCCTGCAATATCATAGCCGGTGGCAAGCGCAGCGTCGCCACCGGAAAAGGTTCAAATCGAAGACCACGACCCTGTAAGGGTCGAATATTACCCGCACATCGATGCGACCCCTTCAGCGCAACGCCGTGAACTGAGCACTTTGTTTCGCCCTTTCAGGGCTCATTTTCGCAATGCGCTCGTTACCCAGGGCGTTGCCCTGGGCTTTCATGTTGCGGCCCGTTGGGCCTGAAATCTTCAGTTCACGGCGTTGCCCTTCAGGGTCGGATGAACCGTTGGGATCTGTTGTCCGTGGGCGGCGTCCGCCTTCGGCGGCCTTGCCCACGGCTACGTTCTGTCGGCCTTTCAGGCTGGGTGCGTCACGCCTGCCGTTTCGCAGGATGATCGTGCCGGAGACGAGGGTCAACAAGCCCAGGACGATGAATCCCCAGGTTGAGGTGGCTGGAATTGCCGGAATACCTCTAAAGCCATTCGCTAGAGCAATATCGGAAATCGTGTAGCACTCTGCCAGACTCCGAAACGGGCTTCCTGGCCGTAAGTCCGCGCGGGCTGAAGCCCGCGGTTCGCTATACAAGAACCGAGTTTGCTCTAAGAATGCAACATGGCCGTCGTTGTCAATGTCGCAATCATTGTCAAAATCGAAAACCAACCTTGATGGTTGGTGTGTTGAACAGGTTCCTTCCCCTCCGCCCCTGCCGGGGCTATTCGTCGTTTGTGCCAGTGATCCCACGGCTCGCGCCGTGGGCTTGCATGTACCGCCGCTATGCGGCTCATGGCCCAACTCCGGAGCCTCATTTATTGCCGCTGGAAGTGTCACGGAGCCGAAACACTACAGGGACTCTGATTTGGGGTTTGGGGGATTGTGCGATAGGCTGTTTATCAAGACTCGTTTTCGAAAGGTGTCGAGGCTTGTCTCCGACGCCCCGATTCAGGCGTCGCCCACAAGGGGCGACGCTACATTGTCACCGAGTTTGCTCTAGCCGGACTCTTGCTGAAAAGGAATCGTACATGAAGCGGCGACTATGGTTTTGTCTACTTTTGGGGATCACGGGTTGCGCGACGAGCGGAGCGCGAGACGCTTCCAGTCGATCAGGGGTCATCGCCGATCGGGCATTTCTTGAACAATACGCCAACACGCGACGGTTCTCGGCGGGACGGCCCGCGGCGATCAAGCTGGTTCCCGACGGGAGCGCCGTTCTGTTCCTGCGATCTCCGGCCCGCAGCTTTGTGCAGGACTTGTATGAATTCAACACCGCAACCGGGCAGGAGCGTCGCTTGCTCACGGCCGATCAGATTCTTCAAGGCGCGGAGGAGAACTTATCCGTGGAGGAGCGCGCCCGGCGGGAGCGGATGCGGATGTCGGCCCGCGGCATTGCCTCCTATCAACTCAGCAAGGACGGCACGAAAATCCTGGTTCCGCTGTCGGGCAGGCTCTTTGTGATTGAGCGCGCATCGGGCGCGGTGAGGGAACTGAACAGCGAAGCCGGATATCCGCTTGATCCCCGGTTCTCGCCCGACGGACGACTGGTGGCGTGCGTTCGGGAAAAAGAACTGTACGTGATGGACGTCGCCGGCGGCACGGAGCGGAAGCTCACGACGGGTTCGAGTGAAACGCTCTCGCACGGCACCGCCGAATTCGTCGCTCAAGAGGAAATGGGGCGCAACGAAGGTTTCTGGTGGTCGCCGGACAGCAAGACGATCGCCTACCAGGAAACTTCGACGGAGGGGATGGAGGTGATGCACATCGCCGACGCGACCCATCCCGAGCGTGCGCCGCAGGCGTGGGCCTATCCGCGACCGGGTCAGAAGAACGCTGAAGTCCGCCTGGGCCTCATGGCCGTGGATGGGGGTGAAACGCGCTGGGTGAATTGGGACCGGGAGCGCTATCCCTATCTGGCCACGGTGCGTTGGAAAGACCAGGCGCCGCTGACCATTCTGGTTCAGAATCGTCAACAAACGGAACAATTGTTGTTGCGCGTCGATGTGGAGACGGGAAGCACTTCGCTACTGCTGACGGAGAAGGACGAGGCCTGGATCAACCTCGACCAATCCATGCCCAAGTGGTTTCCCGACGGCAGTGCTTTCCTGTGGACCACGGAACGCAACGGCGCTTGGCAATTGGAACTGCGCGGAGCGGACGGACGCCTGCTTCGTCCGCTCACCGCCACCGAATTCAGGTACAAGGGGCTGATCGACCTCGACCCGGAGTCCAAAGTCGTTTATGTGTCCGGTGGGGACGATCCGACGCAAACCCACTTGTTTCGGCTATCCACCGAGGCAACGTCCGCCGTTCCCGTTCCACTTACCGCCGAGCCTGGACAACATTCCGCGACGTTTTCCGAAAACCATCAGGTCTACGTTTATTCGACGTCCACAATGGACGGGGAGCGTACGCAGGTGGTTCGAAACAGGGATGGTCGTGAGCTTGGTCGGTTGCAGTCGGTGGCCGAGCAAGCGCCGTTCGTCCCCAACATCGAGTTGGCCACCGTCGGATCGGACCCGTCCTTTTACGCCGTTCTTGTCCGGCCGCGGAATTTCGATTCGCGGTGGCGGTATCCGGTGATCGTCTCTGTCTACGGCGGCCCGCATGCCCAGACCGTTTCGGCGTCACCTTCCGGTTATCTCCTTCAACAATGGATCGCCGACCACGGCTTCATCGTGGTATCCATCGACGGCCGGGGCACGCCCTCGCGCGGCCGCGACTGGGAGCGGATCATCAAGGGCAACCTGATAGACGTTACACTCAACGACCAGGTCGCGGGGTTGAAGGCGCTGGGCAGGAAATATCGGGAGCTGGACCTCGATCGCGTGGGCATCTACGGCTGGTCGTTCGGGGGCTACTTCTCGGCCATGGCCGTGATGCGCAGGCCGGACGTTTTCGACGCCGGCGTCGCCGGGGCGCCGGTTTCGGAGTGGCTGGATTATGACACGCACTACACCGAGCGCTACATGGGTCTGCCCGACGATAACGCAAAGGGGTACGAGGACTCCTCCGTGCTCACCTATGCGAAGGACCTGGAGAAGCCGTTGTTGATTATTCATGGCACTTCCGACGACAACGTCTACTTCAGCCACAGCCTGAAGATGTCCAACGCCCTCTTCCGCGAGGGCAAGACCCATGACTTTCTGGCGTTAAGCGGTTTTACCCACATGGTGCCCGATCCGCTGGTGACCACGCGGCTGTATCAACGGATCGTGAACTACTTCATGGAGCATCTCCGTCCGTAGTCCATAAAGCGACGTTCCGGTAGTGCTTCTTTTCGTAAAGCCAGGACGGCAAATGGGTTCGTTTTGCAAGTACAGTTTTTTCATGGAGTGTCATTGTGTGGCACCGACATAAACGGCAGGCAACAAGGCAAGAAGGCAACGAAGCAAGGGGCACGGAGGAACGAAAAGCGTGGCGTGGAATGGGCGCTGAGGTTTTCATCTACCCATATAACGTCGCGGGTGATCGGTGTATGGATGATCGGGGACCGATCATCAGGAAACAGGAGGCAAGAAACTGGTAATTAGAAGCGCAATTCAATGGATTGTAACCAACGGGCAAATTCGCTATGATGTAGCGCCATTGCGTCTCGACGCTTGTCGTTCTTTTGGGATTCCGCCATGCCGCGAATCAAACCTGTGGTCGCTCGATCAAGGCACAATTCCGTCTCAATCATCCTAACTATCACGCTCGGTCTTAACATTCTGATCACCGTTCCAGTTCGAGCGCAAGCCAGGTACGCAGCCTGCTGTTTTACATACACTTGCGAAGACGGTCCCAATAATGCCACGTTTCACGCCAGTTGTAGTAGTCGCGGGGGGGTGTTCCGCCAACATATGACCTGCCCGACAGCGTGCGGCAACGCGTTGGGAAGTTGTTGCCGCTACTACGACTTCTCCTGTCAGGAGAATGTCGGTTGGAGTAATTGCGTATTGAACGGCGGCAGGCCAATCTCGGGCGCGGAGTGCGATTCGGACCGAGACGGCGACACAATTATGGACGCGTGCGACCAATGCCCAGACGATCCCGCGAAGATCTACCCGGGAATCTGTGGGTGCGGGGTTCCGGACACCGATTCCGATGCGGACGGCGTGGCGGATTGTCGAGACAATTGCGAGTTGCCCAACCACGATCAAACCGACTGCCAACCGAATGGAGTCGGTGACGTCTGCGATATCGATAGCGGAAGCAGTCAAGACGTAAACCTTGACTCGATTCCCGATGAGTGCGAGGATTGCCTTTTCGACGTGGATTGTGACGATGGCATCTTCTGCAATGGCTTCGAGCCGTGCGTGGCTGGCACGTGCGTCGCAGGTGAGTGGCCATGTCTCGTTCGGCAACTGTGTGTGGAAGACCTTGGAGCTTGTGTGTCGGACTGCAACACAAACGGCATTTCAGATTTGGACGATATTGAAAACGGAGTCAGCTATGACTGCGACGACGACCACGTTCCAGACGAATGCGAATCTGGCGATGACCTCGACGGGGGCAGTATTGTAACCTGGGGATATCGCGGTTCCGCTGAAACCAACGTTCCTGCACCCAACACGGGGTTCATCGCCGTCGCCGCAGGCGACGGCCACGGTCTCGGGCTCAAAGCCGACGGGTCGATCGCGGCGTGGGGGTTGAACGACTACGGTCAGACCAATGTTCCTGTCCCCAACACGGAGTTCATAGTCGTCGCCGCAGGCGGGCGTCACAGCCTCGGGGTGAAAGCCTATAGATCGATCTTCGCGTGGGGGTGGAATCTCTACGGGCAGTGCAATGTGCCCGCCCCGAATGCCGACTTCGTAGCCGTCGCGGGGGGCGGATACCACAGTCTCGGTCTGAAGACCGACGGCTCGATCGTCGCGTGGGGGTTGAACGACTACGGTCAAACCAATGTTCCCGCCCCCAACACGGGATTCATAGCCGTCGCCGCAGGCTATTACCACAGTCTCGGTCTGAAGACTGACGGCTCGATCGTGGCGTGGGGAAACAACCAGTACGGTCCAATCAACGTGCCCGCGCCCAACACGGGTTTTGTGGCCGTCGCCGGGGGCGGGTACACCAGTCTGGGTGTCAAGGCTAACGGCTCGATCGTGGCCTGGGGGTCGAACCTCTATGGGCAATGCAACGTACCGATGCCGAATTCGGACTTCGTTGCCGCTGCCACGGGCCACTACCACAGTGTGGGTGCGAAGGCCAACGGATCGATCGTGGCGTGGGGATGTGGAGGCATGTACACCAACTATGGGCAATGCGCCTTCCCAGCTCCCAACGCGGGGTTCCTGGCTGTTGCAGCAGGGGGCATCGACAGTTTGGCTATCCGAAGCGGTGGCGCTTGCTGCGTCGCCAATGCAACGTGTCTTCAACTCGACGATCAAAGCCAATGCGATGCGGAGAACGGGACGTTCCGTGGTTTTGGATCGAGTTGCCAGCAGGACCAGGACGGCGACTTGATTGCAGACACCTGCGACAATTGCGTGTGTACTTCCAATTCTTCGCGACAGAATGACTTTGACAGCGACGGCTTTGGAGATGCTTGCGATGGTTGCCCATTCGATGCACTCAAGCAAGCCCCGGGGATTTGCGGGTGTGGACGATCAGAGGTGCAGTATCCGATGGACGCAGAACCAGATTGCGACGTCGACCTGGAAAACCTTCGGGCATTTATTGACTGCCTTGGGGGTCCTGGAACAGTGAGCGGTTCCGCCTGTCACGTTTTCTTAAGTGACGCAGATGACGATATCGACCTCGTGGAGGTTGCCGTTTTTCAACGAGTTTTCACGGGGGCACCTTGACCATTTATGCTCGGCAGGGTGGCGCCGTTTGAGTAAGAGTGCGTCCTAAAATCCTCGCGACGGTTGGTCGCGAAGTCCGATGAACGCATTGTGTAATGGCGAAGGACCTCGAAAAGCCTTTGCTGATTATTCATGGCACTTCCGACGACAACGTCTACTTCAGCCACAGCCTGAAGATGTCCAACGCCCTTTTCCGAGAGGGCAAGACCCATGACTTTCTGGCGTTAAGCGGCTCTACCCACATGGTGCCCGACCCACTGGTGACCACGCGGCTGTATCAACGGATCGTGGATTATTTCGTGGAGCATCTCGGGTCGTAGTGGCATCCGTACCGCGAATGTACGGGAGCGGGCGACCGTCGATTGTCGATTGTCGATTGGGGATCGAAAGACGGAGCGGAGAGCAGAGACGGCGGCGCGTCAAGTCGCCACAAATTCACTTCGCCCCAACAGGGCATCCGCACCATCCGCCGGCCTTCAAGACTCAGATCGTGCCTCGGAAACGACCTTGTGTGTCGTTTGACGGGGATCAGCCGACTTACGTAGCTGAACAGCGTGTCCGCGAGAATTGGTCAATTCGGGGCATTGCTATCCGAGAGGTAATCCGATAGGATGCGCTTTCAGTTTCCGTGCGTTACCCGGTCTGTCGTGAAGGTTTACATGATGGTCCGCCTTCGATTTCTTGCCACACTTGCGATGATCGCCGTGAGCATCGAGCATGAAACGGCGCACGCTTACTGTATCGATCGCATCATCGTCCGCCCGGTGGGCAGGATCACAAGTACCGACCCGGTTCGGCTGGAGATCGAAATAGACACGGTGAGCTCACCGCCGATACACATGCAGCCGACGGAAGTTTCGATCGTGGGAGATTCGGTGGCGGTGCGCATCTTCGTGGTGGGCGGGCCTGCGGACACGCATGATTCCACTACTGAGGTCATCGAGCTTGGTCTGCTCGGTCCCCAAACCTATCACTACGCAATCGCGCTGAACCCGACAACCGATCCACCTACGTACACGGCGAATGGGACTTTCTGCGTGGAGGACATCGCGTGCGCTGAGGCTGCTTGTCGCTGTCCGTTGCAGGCCCCCCGGTACACCATTATCAATCTCGGTACCGTTCCAGTCCATCCAAGTTGGGGCCCGACCATCAACGACGCAGGACAAGTCACCGGGCAATGGAAGGGTCCCAACGGCTCGCACGCGTTTCTGTGGGACAATGGCACCATGACCGACCTTGGCGTCCTTGGCCCTGGCGATACTGAGAGTTTCGGATTGGACATTAACAACCATGGTGACGTGGTCGGCTATTCCTACGGGTCCGGGCCCCTCCGCGCCGTGCTTTGGAGCAACGGGCAAATTATTGATCTTGGAACTCTTGGATTGGGAAGCGGCGCTTCTGGCATCAATGATGCAGGGCAGATCGTTGGCTGGTCCTGGCTTTCGCCAAACGAATCCCATGCCTTTCTATGGCAAAACGGCGAGTTGATCGACCTGACGACGACGTATAACGCGCCCATGGCAGCCGCATTAGACATCAACGCCCTGGGCCAAATCCTGTGGAACAGCATCAGGCTGGAACCCGACGGTACGATTACCGAACTGGAGACCCTCGGTGGCGCCGGGTTCTATGCCACGGCCATGAACGATGGAGGGCAGATCGTTGGAAGATCGCAGCACGCGGATGGCTATTGGCATGCCTTCGTTTGGGACGAGGGCGAAATGACTGACTTGACCGCCGCGGGCCCATACTTGTGGAATGTAGTCAATGACATCAACAACTCAGGGCAGGTCGTCGGCTGGGGCGAGGGCACATCACCCTGGTGCGGGGCTCCCTTCCTTTATGAGCCGGGGAAAGGGTTTCGAGACCTACGTGACTTGATACCGATCGACAGCGGATGGGCGACTGTGTCGCCGTACAGCATAAACGATGCCGGACATACCGCCGGCATGGGTTGGTTCCAGGGGGCAACCGGGAGCTCTCGCGCCTTTCTCATGACGATTCCAACCACGACGGGATCATGTTGCGCGAACAATGGTTCGTGCGATACCACTCTGCTCGGCGATTGTAATGCGCCGTTATGGCTCGAGGGGATGGGCTGCGCACCCAATTCATGTCCTCCACCGGGCACTTGTTGTATCAACAACGGCACGTGCATTATGACTCTTGAAGCGGACTGCGGTCCAGGTACATGGACCGAAGGCGGCCTTTGTGATCCGAACCCCTGTCCGCAGTACGGTACCTGCTGCGCGATTGATGGATCGTGCGCAACAACCTTTCTCGCTGATTGCGATTCGCCGTTGTGGGTCGAGGGAATGACCTGCAATCCCAATCGATGCCCTATCCCACCGATCGTCACGGAACTCGGCAGCCGGTACTTGTCCGTGACACCGCAGGCGTGGGAACCCGACGAAATGGTGGCCGTACGCATTACTTCGCCACTCTTTCCTTGTCTGTCGAAATACGTTGCCCTAGATTCAGGCATCGGTCGAGTGATCGACAGCCCGGTCTTCCTGCCCATTGGCCAGTGGGGAACGGTGATCGTGGCCGATGAGGAAATCGTTCCCGCCACAACGTACAACGTCCAGGCACAAAACGCACTGGGGTTTTCTGAACCAGTATCTGCAACGACTCCGCTTTGGGGTGATTTGGCCGATCCGTTTGAAATCGTTGACGCCCTCGATATTGCGGGCGCCGTGAACCGGTTCAAGTCGTTACCCGGCGCTCCTTCGATCGAGTCGTGCGACCTGTACCCGGCAGTTCCCGATCAAGGCGTGAATGCTCTCGATATCACCATGGTCGTCGATGCCTACAAAGGGTTTGCATACCCGTTTCCGCTCCCCTGTCCGTGAGGGCTTTCTGCGAATGAAGACGAAGGCACAAAGGCAAATTGGCACTAAGGCACGGAGGCAAGAACGGACCAACGGATGTGGACGAATCTTGGTTGTCCTGGGTTTGACATTGGCCGCGGCTGCCGTACCTGCGAACGCGGGACCAGTGTTATCCATCGTGGGCAATGGGACGTTGTTTCCCGATGCCAACGGCGACGGCCCCGGGTGGGTGGTGACGGCTGGTGGAACGTTCCAAGTGGATGCCATTCTTTCCAACACTCCCGGATCGGGCGTGGTGCACGACTCGGCGGCATTCAATGTCAGCGTCACGGGGCCGGGGAATCTGCTGTACAGCAGCTACTTCTGGAATGCGCCGTACCAAACGGGCGGCGCGGATGACTTCAGTATTCCAAAAGGCGCGCTTGATACGGGTGTTGTCCCCGGCACGCCTGCGATAGACGGTGCTTTGTATAATCTTACACCCGCTATTTCCGACATTCACTTCGAAGCAGTTATGCGGGGGGTGGTGGAAATCCCGTTAGGAGTGCTCGTAACTCTAACTCTGAAAGCGCCAGCCAACGTCGTACTCGGGGTGGAGTATACAATCGCTCCAATAGTGGAAGACTTTTCCTTATATGGCAAAATCATTCCAACGACGAATGGCTCGTCCCTTGGAGTAATCTTTGTTCCGGAGCCGGCAACGCTGGTTCTACTCGCCCTCGGTGGCTTGGCGTCGGCCCGCCATCGAAAATACAAGTGCACATGATCTTCGATGCCACCGATGTCATAGAGCGTTCCGTTCTCCGCCCGGATGACGCCGCCCACGTAGGAATGGAGTTGCTAGACGACGGGCAAGAGTATCCGTGAAGTGGTACCGGGCATCGCGGTCGCTTTAGGGCGGAACTCCTCCGCCCCTCCGGGCAATGCCGTGAACTGAGCACTTTGTTTCGCCCTTTCAGGGCTCATTTTCGCAATGCTCTCGTTACCCAGGGCGTTGCCCTGGGCTTTCTTGTTGCGGCCCGTTGGGCCTGAACCATTCAGTTCACGGGGTTGCCCTCCGGGGCGGGATGAACATACCACCTCTTCCACGGGTTCCGCGACGCCCCAAACGGCGTCGCTCCACTCGTGGCTACAGTCCATCGCCCCTTCGGGGCGAACCAAGGCTCAGCCGGAACCGTTACCGATCCAATCTCCTGGACAGGCTTGGATTGCCGAGCGCATCACTCAACACCGGAACTAGAAGCTATCCCAAAACTGGATTACAGCCCTTCTCGGCAACGTCAACCACGCACAGTTTCCCGGAATTCGTGGTTCCGCGCGAACTGAAGAACGTTTTGCATTGAGAAAGCAGACCGACGATTTCGATACTGATAATGGGATTTCACAGGTAACGGAAACTGCGTTTTCAGGGCTGAGAATCCTCAATGCAAAACGTTCTGAAGTTCTCGGCTCGCAGGGTTTGGGGATAGCCTCTATTTCCTGCGACGGCTCAAGGTGAGTTCACGTTTCTGATTTCGGTTTCTGGTCCTTTCCGCGTTTCGGGGTTTCTTTCATTTCGATGGTGTAGAGGAACCAGCGCTTTTTTAGATTGCCGGAGCGGGGCGATTGCCGGGTGCAGTAGATCGACCAGATTGTGTCGTCGCTCATCCGCAAGCGAAAGCAGTGCCGCCGAAGGTAGAGCTCTCCACCGGCCCGAGCGCCTTCCCGCGAGGATTCCTTCCAGGCCTCCAACTCCTGAACCACGTCAAGCGAAGTCCCTCGCCACGTAAACCCGGCGGGCAGCCCCGGCTCTCCGCGCCCCATGCGCAGCGTGTCTGACGTTCCCACATGCGGGGTGATCGGTTCGCTGATAAGCTCGGGCATGCCGACGCACTATAACGGAACCGACGGCGCTGGGGATGGGTGTTGACCCCGCGTTCGCGCTTGGGGTTCGGATTGACGCCGTTGGACTTTTTGACATTTCGGGCGATCCTGGTCTAGGATAGAATCCGCCTAAAGATTGTCGTCTGATTTTCGTACATAGAAGGACCTGACGATGGCCCATATTGTGACCGAGCGGTGCGTCGATTGCCGCTACACCGACTGTTGCGTGGTGTGTCCGGTGGACTGTTTCTACGAAACTACCTCACCGGCCATGCTGGTGATCGACCCCGACACCTGCATCGACTGCGCCCTGTGCGTTCCGGAATGCCCGATCCAGGCCATCTGGCCCACCGATGAACTTCCCGATGTGTACAGCGAGTGGATCGAAAAGAACGCGGAGCTGTTTGGCAGCGGCACGCAGATCAAGACCAAGAAAGACGCCCTTCCCACCGCTTTGCCTCTGCCACAGATTCAGGCGCGGGAGCGTGAACGCGGGTGGACCGTCGTGGAACCCAAGGGGGCCAAGGAAGGCGGCGCGGGCGGTGAACCAGGCGGGGAAGCGGCGCACGCCACGGCGGCGACGACCGCTTCCACGGTTTCCGTTCCCGAAGGGCTGGCCGGCTCGCTGGCCGTCGTATATCAAGCCGCCGCCCATCCGCGCTATCGCTGGCGAACCGTCCGCGGAGTCGCTCAGGAGGCGAAATTGCCGCAGGGTACGGTGGAGGGCGACCTGGAAAAGCTGGTTTCGATGGGGCACCTCAAGAAGCTGGCCCCCAAGACGAAAGGGGCCGTCGTCTACGCTGCGACTGCTGCGTGTTGAAACGCACAAAGTTGTAATCCCGCTGGTCCCAAGTGTGCCGATCGGGTACAGTTTTCAGCCATGTTTCGGGCGATATTGAAACTCAATGGAACATTCTTGCAAACGGAGAACTCACATGAAGCAAACCATAGGCGCAATGATGATTCTGGGGATGTTTACAGCACTGGCCTCGGGACAAGACGCCGCGAAAAAGGCGGGAGACCTGACCGACGCGATTGAGATTCTCAAGAAAGCGGATGAGGCCTCGAAGGCGGTCGATTTTGTGCAATACCAGGCCACCGCCGTTGGAACGGGCGCGGCGGAAAGCCGGGTGGGGAAAGCGTCGGGCACGGTCACCCTCAAGGGCCGAAAGAACAACGCGCCGGTGCAATACCGTTATGATATCAAGGTACAGGCGCCCGGATCGAGCGACGAGAAGGATATTACCGTCGGCTCCGATGGGAAGACGTACTTCCTGATCGACACGAAGGAAAAGAAAGTCTACGAGGACATCGACCCGGCCGTCGTGGGGACGTCGGGCCGCGGGGTGCGCGGCCTTGTCATGGCGGAGTATGGCCACGCCACCCCCTTCACCGATGAGATCAAGGGCACGAAGCAGGAATTGAAGGGGTCGACCAAGGTCGGCGACGAGGACTGTTATGAGATCCACGTCACCTACACCGAAGGCGGACAAGAGGCTACGTGGTGTTTCTCCAAGAAGGACTTCCTACCCCGCCGCGTCGAGCGTTTCTTTCAGATGCCGACCGGGGAAAAAGGTAGCTCAATACTAAGCGTCACCAAGATCACGCTCAATCCGAAGTTGGATAAGGACCCGTTCGCGTTGGTGATCCCGGAGGGCTTCACCAAGATCGACGACTTCGCCCCGTAGGCCGACAAGTCGGACAAGGTCTGGTCATGAAAATGCCGAAAGAAGGGGCTTCCTCTAGCTCCGGCATCACGGGACCAACGGCGCCATGCGAAGCGTGACCTATTTCAATCGCTCGAGTCTGCCCTTGCGCTTCACGATGTTCTTGTAATCCCACTGTATATCGATGGACTTCTGGAGCCAGCGCTTGAGGTCCTTGGCGGAGATTTGGCCTTCGGCGGTGTATCGGGCACCCGCAGTCTGAAAGCCGCCCTCGGGGGCGAGACCCGGCTCGTCGAATGACCGACCGCTCCAGAACAGCAGGCGAACGCAGTCCTTGAGTTTGTGGTAGCCGACGATCGGGTTGCCGTCCAGGAACCAGACCGGGTGCCGGTGCCAGATTTTGTTCTCCGCGCCCGGCAGGTGTCGATCGATCGCCTGGGCGAGCGCGTCGCAGATGTGCCGGTCATTGGCCGACTGGGCCGCGTTATACGCGAGGATGTCCTTGTGGATCTTCGTGCGCGTCCTCGGGCCCGGGCGTCCGAGTTTTTTCGCTGCGCCCCTCGCCCCGACCTTCGTGGATTTCTTCACGGTCTTGACCATGCGTCGTCTCCTGCTTGCGCGAACAATGTAGCTCAGAGCTTGCCGCCGCTTACGACTACTACCGCAGGTCGAAGCAGACCACTCGCTCAAGATTGCGGGCGTAGAGGCGACCGCCGTGCAGCACGGGGACCGACCAGCATCGCCCGGTAAGAATGTCGGCGGTGCCGAGGGGCGCAAAATCTTCGGGCGAGGGCCTGGCGATCTGCAATTGTCCGCCTTCGGTCAAAAGCAGAAGGTGGCCGTCGGCGAGGACCAGCGTGCCATTGCGAATCCGCGGCTTCTTCCAGCGCTCCTTGCCGGTGAGGAAGTCCACGCATTTCAGGGCGTTCTGATCGCTGGCGTACAGATTCCCTTCGTGCAGGATGCAGGACTGAAACTTGTTCATGAGCACGTCGCTCTTCCAGACCTCGGCGGACGCCAACCTGTCGCCGTCCGGGCTGAGTTTCAGCAAAGCCGATCCCGTGGTGTAGCCCGAAGTAAGGAATAGGTGTCCATCGTGATAGATCGGGCTGGCCGCGTTGACTTCCCAGTCCGTTTTCCACGGCATCCGCCAGACTTCGCGCCCCGTCCTGGCTTCCGCGATGAGCGCGGAATTGCCCATGAAGCCGACGATGTACCGTTGACCATTGAAGGTGAACGGATAGGGCGTCGCATACCCGACGGGGTCGTCCCCGCACTTCCAGATCGGCTCGCCCGTTTTCTTATGAAACGCGACCAATGCGCCGTCGCCCTTGCCCGCCGAGGCCACGGCCAAGTCGCCCTCAATCAAGACCGAACCGCTGTAGGCCCAGGTCGGCTGGTTGCTGAACTGCTTTCGCCACAGCTCACTGCCCGATTTGGCATCGACGCACAGAAGCAGGCCGTGTGCGCCGAGGATGTAGACCCGGCCATCGTGGACCGTCGGAGTTGCCCGTGTGCCGTCGCCGTGCTCGTTCTTGTATTGCTTCTCGAAGGGAATGTTCCACACCACCTTGCCGGTATCGGAGTCGAGACAGTAAAGAACTTGCTGCTTGTTCTGTTCGCCGCAGGTGTAGAATCGATTGCCCACGACCGCGAAGGAGCTGAACGCCGATCCGACCTCCCGCTCCCACACCAGCTTGAGCGGCTCGGTCCACGTCGTCTTGAAACCCTTCTCGCCGCTTTTTCCGTCGTACTCCGGTCCCAGAAAGTTCGGCCAATCGCCTCCCCGGGTAACTGAACTACCGAACGAGACGGCGACGAATGTGAAGCAAGCGGCCCAAACCAGTCGAGATTGCATGGCGATTCTCCTGACGAACAAGTTCCGTGAACCTAACACGGGAAGGTCACATCGGCAATGGAGGGGGCGGAAGCTGATGGGAGGCGCTGGGCGCGGCGGCGGTCTTCATCCTCAGAAGCATGATCGTCCAAAACATCCAACCCGCCGCGAGAAACGCCTTCACCATCGGCTGCGGTACGAAATAGAAGCTAATGGCCATGACCACCGTGAAGGAACAGCCGATGCGGAGCTTTTGGCTTTGGGTCAAACCGGTCTTGTTGCGAAAGGCGTGGATGTAGGGGCCGAAGTGCTTATGGGACAGCAGCCAGGCGTGCCAACGCTCACTGCTCCGCGCGAACAGGTAGGCGGCCAGCAGGAGAAACGGCGTCGTGGGTAAAAGCGGGAGGAAGATGCCCGCCGTTCCCAGCGCCACCATGAGGAATCCCAGCCCTACCAGAATGGGTCGTTTCACGTTCACTTCCCTGAATCCCCGATTCACATCACGCGGCGCATTCACTACCACTCAAGCACATTATGCCGGATTCCGCCGCACACATCAAGATTGGCGACTGTCGCCGATTGCCATGACTATTCCGGCGTGAGCATGTTCGGACGGACAGAGTGTGGTCACCCATGCATGGACCATGCCTCTCGCCCGCTGGACTCCCGTTTGCGCGGGAGTGACGAAAATATGAAAACGGAGAGACCCTAAACTGAGGCCTAGCGCTCCTGAATGGCGTGGAATTAGCTTCGTGCATGGGGAGTTCGTAAGTCGTAGTAAGGCAGGCGCGTTCGCATGCACTCGTTCCCCGGCTAAATGAGATAGCTCTGGAACAGAACCGCGAAGCCAAGAAATGCCAGGAAGCCCACAACGTCGGTGACAGTCGTAAGGATGATGCTCGAGCATTGGGCGGGGTCCAGGCCCAGGGATCGCATGATTACGGGTATGGCCGCACCGGCGAGGCCGGCGACGAACAGATTAACGATCATTCCAAGGCCGATCACGACGCCAAGCATCGGATTGCCCTGCCAGAGCCAGGCAATCAACCCGGTGACAATGCCGGTCACAGTCCCGGTCGTTATTCCCAATAGTCCCTCTTTGATCACCAGGGCCCGCAGGCGACTTCGAGGTATCTCGCGCATGACCAGGCCGCGCATCACGATGGCCAACGATTGGGCGCCGGCGTTGCCGCCCTGACCCGCGACCACCGGCAGGAAAACGGCGAGCACCGTGATCTTCGCAATCGTGTCTTCAAACAGCGACACAACAAACGCCGCGAGGAAAGCGGTGGCCAGGTTGATATGAAGCCAGGGCAATCGCTTGCGCAGTGAGAAAACAAACGGCGAAAACGCCCGCTCGTCCGGGCTTCCGCCGAACATGCGCTGTATGCTTTCCGCCACGTCCTCCTGTACGCCGCGGATCAGTTGCTCCGCCTTGACGACGCCCAGCATCCGCCTCTGGGAATCGACAACGGGCGCGGCGAAATATCTCCGCTTTCCGAGCTCTTGAGCCGCCTCCGTGCCGTCCATGAAGCAATCGAGCGTAAACACTTCGCCCTTCGCGAACGATTGGAGAGGGGCGTTCTCGTCGGCGAGAAGAAGATCGCGCATGTTGATCACGCCGGTCAATTGGTCTTCGGAATTAACCACATAAGCGTACGAGGAAGGGTATCCCTGCGACGCGAGTTTGCGAATTCTCCTGATGGCGTCGCGGGCGCGGTCGTTTTCTTCAAACGACAGGTAGTCAATCTGCATGACGCGCCCGACGCTTCCCTCGGGGTAGACCAGCAACGCCTTGGCTTCGTCTTTTAGTTTCTTGGGAGCGTGCGGCAGGAGCCTCGCCAGCGCATCCGCCGGAAGTCGCATGAGCAGGGAAGCGGCTCGTTGCGAATCCATTTTTTGCACAACGGCCTTGAAGCTTGCGGGCTCCATGTCCTTAACCAGTGCGGCCGCATAATTCAGTTGCAGGTGCGGGAGAATCAAGGCCACAAGATCTTCGGGAAGCGCATGAACGATTCCCGCCGCCTCCGTCTCAGGCAGCGATTCCACGGCGCGCGTAGCCGAGCGCAGGTCATTCGTGATCAGGGTCTGCAGGAGAGGCGTGAGCGGATTGTGGTTGGCGATTGTTGCCATGGTATCGTGCCTTATCTTTCATGGTACATGAATATTGATCTCGACGAACGGGTCATTCCGCGTAATGCGCCTCAGCGGTCGCATGGTCTCGCCGCGGGGCACACGCCGCTCACCGCCTCGGAAAAGCCCCGTAACCAATTACCTGACAAAGATTTACGAAGTGTCTCGGGTCTAGGTTAACAAAAATACGATCTTCTCGTTCATTTTTCCTTGACTTTTCTCCGATTTAGGACATAGTGTAGTTTGTCTGTAACGTTGGGGGATGCGAGTGATCCAATCTTCTCGCGCACCTCCAGCCCGTTCTCATTTGAACGAACGGAGCCGTGTTATGGGATCGCCGGCAGAATCACCAATCCTTTTTCATGGTTTAACCCGAACTGCGAACCAGACCCCCTGGGCTGGGATTGACTACAAACGAGAAGCGACGGCGGGAGAAAGCCTTCCTGGTCGACGCAGGAAGAGCGGTTTCCGCAATTGAGCATGCGCTCCGTCGCCAATCAAACGATTGCCGTTTTGGAGAAACACAAAATGAAGCAGCTCGGTGGTTTGGGGAGACTTGCTCGAACACGAATCGTCGCCTTTGTGTTCATACCCACGTTTGGGTCCAGTCAGTTCGTGATTGCCGACGGCCAGGATGCTGGCGCACCAGAGATCAGTACGCAGCGTGAAGTTTCTCGTGAGCCAATGACTATCGAGCAAGCGAAAAGCATGGCAGAGGGCATGCTAGAAGGCATAGTGGCTGCAAGGCATCCCACGGGTTCGCCGCAGGTGATCGGCGTACCATCGGTTGTGCCCACCGGCAACTGTGTGGATGGGGTGTGTCTGGATGTGGTTAGGTCGGTGCAAGAGTATTTGAGTTCTCAACCGGCGGGTGTCCATCGTTTTCAATTTATGACTATCGTCGGCGATAACAATGTTACGCTGTTTGCCGTGATCACCGGCGGTACGATGCGGAATAAGTCGCCTAGCAGCGAACAGCTTCTTCGGTTTTTCAACGCCGAATCCAGTGTTCCATTGTCAAACGAACTAATCGAGAGCGTTCCGCATGGCGATCCACCTGAGCCGATGAATACCGAGCAGGCGAAAAGCTTGGCCGAAAGCACGCTTGAGAACATAGTGGCTGCAAGGCATCCCACAGGTTCGCGGCAGGTCATCGGCGTACCATCTGTTGTGCCCACCGGCAACTGTGTGGATGGGGTGTGCCTGGATGTGGTTAGATCGGCACGTGAGTACTTGGGTTCACGACCCAAGGGTGTTCATCGTTTTCAGTTTATGACCATCGCCGGCGATAACAATGATACACTCTTTGCCGTGATTACCGGCGGCGCAATACAGACTAGATCGCCTAGTGACGAACAGATTCAGCAGTTCTTCGACACAGGAGATCACCAGACGGCGGTACCTGAAGCTTTTTGCACGCCGGAGGTACTGGGCTGGAGATTATGTATTATCATTGACGACGATGACCCGGCCATTTGCGTTGGTGTATGTGACAGTGAGCACTGCTATACGATATGCTATGTATCCGCCGAGTGACGGCAACCTGGAGTGCTTACCTCCCGTCCCATGGATGGTGTCCAAGTGGTTCCTGCATTTTCTGTCCGGCGCGCAGCGGTATTGCCAGTTCCTAAGAGACGGCAAGAATATCCAATCGGGTTACGAAATTAGTTAGCGCAAACTTGGATATCGTAGCGCACTAACGACCCCCTTTCATCCCCCCCTAGAAAGGGGGGAGGCAACTGCGGACCCGCTACACGAAACCGAAATCGCTGTAGGACCGTTGCTGAAGAAGGAGTGCTGCAACGGACTGATGGCGGGCGTTATCTCGCGCCGGCGGCGATGGCCTCGGCGGTGGTGCCGTCGGGGAGGGGTTTGCTACTCTTGCACTTGGGGTACTTGCTGCAACCGAGGAACAGTCCGGAGCGGCCCGTGCGGATGACCATCGGCTCGCCGCACTCGTCGCAGGGAATGTCCGTCGGGATCGGTTTGGCTTTGGGTTTGACCGAATCGGGGAATTCGATTTCGGCCCGTTTCTTAGCCTCGCCCCGAACATTGGCGACGAACGAACACTTGGGATACTTGGTGCAGCCGAAGTAGGGTCCGTAGCGACCGCTCTTCGAGGCCACTTCCGCACCGCAGTCGGGGCAATGGAGCTCATCCTCCGGCCAGGTTTCGACGACCGGCCGACCGGTTCGCGTCCAGGCGAAACCCTTGGGCGGCGCGCCCAACGACGCCACATCAACCTTCCCTTTCGCATCGCGAGGTATTGCTCGCCCGTTCTTGCCGCCGCGCCCGTTTCGACCGTTCGTTTCCGCCGGCGGCTCGGGAATCTCGCCCGCAGCGGCCAGGGCCTTCAGATGATCGAGCTTCTCCATCGGCATGGCATTGCGGCAGCGCGGAAAACCGGAACAACTCAGGAACGGACCGCGGCGGCTCTTGCGAATCACCATCGGGCGACCGCACTTGTCACAGCCCACGCCAGCCTGCTCGGGGGGCGGCTTCTCCACATACAGGCCCGGAGGGACCGGCTGGGTGGATTTGCACTTGGGATAGTTCGAGCAGCCCAGGAACGACCGGCCGCGAGCGAACTTCACGGACATGGCCGATCCACATTCGATGCACTTCACATGAATGTCTTCGGGCTTGACCTTCTTGAGAGGCACGCCGTTCTCATCGCTCGGAAGAGTGTTGGTGCACTCCGGATAGCCGGTGCATCCGAGAAACGGACCTCGGCGGCTGTTGCGGAGGATCATCGGTTTCCCGCAAACCTTGCACGGGGCGTCGGCCACCACTTCCGCGACGGGCGCACCCTCGGCGTCAATGTTCATGGTCGTCTTGCACTCGGGGTAGCCGGAGCAGGACAGGAAGCGGCCGTTTTTGCCCAGCCGATACACCATCGGTTTGCCGCACTCCTTGCAGGTGTACTCGCTGGGCTCGGCGCGAGCGCGCTCCATTTCAGATTGGGCACTGTCCAAGGCGGCCTTGAAGGGTTCGTAGAACTCCCGCAGGACGTGCACCCAATCCAAATGTGCTTCCTCGATCTTGTCCAGCTCTTCCTCCATGTAGGAGGTGAACTTAACGTCCATGACCGCGGGAAAATGTTCGATGAGTTTCTGGGTGACGACTTCGCCGCGGGCGGTGGGGTGCAGTTTTCGGTCGTGCAGTTCAACGTATCCGCGATCCTGAATGGTCTGAATCACGGCCGCGTAGGTGCTTGGCCGGCCGATGCCCTCGGATTCCATCTTCTTGACCAACGCCGCTTCCGTATAACGCGGCGGCGGAGAGGTGTATTGCTGCTGCGGATCAATCTGCAAGGGGGCGACTTTCGAGCCGGTTTTCACTTCCGGAATGACTGCCTCCCCGTCTTCGGTCGTGCCCATGACCCTGAGGAAACCGTCGAAGACCAATCTCCGTCCCGTCGCCTTGAAGGTCACTTCACCGGCAGAGGTCGGCGCGGTGATCAATACTGTCGTGCTGTCCCATTCCGCGGGAGGCATTTGGCAGGCGACAAACCGACGCCAGATCAGATCGTAGAGCTTGAATTGCTCGGCGGTGAGGCTGGAGCGAATCGAGTCGGGGGTATGAGCCACGTCGGAAGGGCGGATCGCTTCGTGGGCCTCTTGCGCGCGTTTGGCGCTGCCAAATACATTGGGCTTTTCGGGCAGATAGCGATCGCCAAACTCCCGCCCGATCAAACTTCGGACAGCAGCGATCGAATCACCGCTCAGGTTCGTGGAGTCGGTTCGCATGTAGGTGATGAGTCCTACGGGACCTTCCTGTCCGCCGAGGTCGATCCCCTCGTAAAGCTGCTGTGCGATGCGCATGGTCCGCGATGGGGCGAACCCCAGGTTGCTCGACGCCGCCTGCTGCAATGCGGCGGTGGTGAAGGGCGGGTTCGGTTTCGACTGCGTGCGCCGCGTCTGGATATCGCTAATCGAAAATGGCGGAGATTTGCTCGGCTCGGTGCGCCCCTTGAGGACGATGGTCTTCAGCCCCTTGTCCGCGTAGGGGGCGAATTCCTGTTCATCGACCTGCGTGCATTCGAAGCCCAGGGCTTCCGCGACGCGCCGCGCTTCCGTAACTCGTGTGGGTCGAAACTCCTCCCCGTTGGTTTTCACCAACTCAGCATAGAGAGAGGCATGTTTGGACAACCAGGCGTTGCGTTCCTTGACGGTGCGCCCCGCCGTTGGATCCTTGCCGCCGACGAGGAACTTTTGCCATGCCTGTGAATGAGCGGCTGCCTTGGCGACCTCGACCGTGAAGCAACCGAAGATGCGCCACGATTCTTCCGGTAGAAAGTCGCGGATTTCCTGTTCTCGTTCGACGATGATCCGTACGGCGACGGACTGCACCCGGCCGGCGGACAGGCCCTTGCCGATTTTGGCTTGCAGCAGGGGGCTGAGTTGATAACCCACGATGCGGTCGAGCAGGCGCCTTGCCTGCTGTGCGTTTACCTTATCCAGGTCAAGTTCATGGGGTGCATCAAAAGCAGCCTTAATGGCCGATTTTGTAATTTCATTGAAGACGACCCTGCGGGTGGATTTTGGATCGAGGTCCAGGGCGGCCACCAGATGCCAGGCAATGGCCTCGCCCTCTCGGTCAAGGTCGGTGGCGAGATAAACGCGGTCCGCGTGTCCCGCGGCCTTCCGGAGACCCCCGACGACCTTGCGGCGACCGGCCAACACTTCGTACACCGGCTCAAAATCGTTGGTAAGGTCGATGCCGAGGTCGTGAACCGGGAGGTCGCGGACGTGCCCCATGCTGGCCATCACCTCGTAACCGGAACCGAGGTAGCGGTTGATGGTCTTGGCTTTCGCCGGGGATTCGACGATGACCAGAGACTTACCGGACTGTTGCGACTTCTTGGCCACGATGTACATTCCCGCAATGGAGACCGAACGCCCGCTAACTAGGAAGGGCGACGGTCGATACTATCGACCACGACTAGCGCACACTCCAACCTCCGATTGTAGCGCCTAACGGACGTGGAAATTGCGATATAACAGGAAGGTTTTATGCTGTCAAATGGGGCAATTTAGCATGAAAAGAGGTTCGGTTTGCATTCCGCATGAATTTGCCTATAGTATGAGGCCAATGCAATAATTGATATAACCATTGCTGATTAAAGGATTTACGTCATGTTGATGAAATTTTTCCGCAAGCACAACAAACAGCTCCTTGCGTTCTTCATGGTCGCCCTGATGATCGTGTTCATCGGCGGCTCAGCCTTGCAGGGGCTATTGACCCCGCAAACGAACCCCGTGGTGGCCAATTCCGACTACGGGCCTGTGACTTTGCTCGACCAAAGCAGCGCCAACAGCCAGACCAACCTGCTGGAAATGATGGGACTGGATTGGCGTCGTCCGATCCCCGGTGGGACAAAGCCATTGGACACCGTGGATTGGATCATGTTGCGCCGGGAGGCCAAGGCTTTGGGCGCGGAGGTCACTTCATCCGCTGTCCGTGCCGTGACAGCCGATGAATCCTACGCTGAACGGGTCAATGATGTCGCCCACAGGCTTCGAGTGAAGCCGGAGGTGATCCATGGCGCCATGGCGGACTATCGCTCCGTACAGCAAGCGGCGTTTTCAGTGGCCGGCTCAACTGTTCCCAGCGAGGCGGAGTTGATGGCCGCGGCACGCAACGCCCTTGAAACTGTCACGATCCGGGCCGTCCTTCTGCCCGCGAAGGCATTCGTCGATGAGAGTCAGCAGTTTTCCGAAGCGGAAATTCAAGCCCAATTCGACAAGTACCGCGAGAGAGAACGTGGCGAGGGACTGGATTTTGGCTATTTTCGTCCGCCCGGTTTGAAAGTGCAGTATATCGAGATCGATCGGGAGAAGCTTGCCGCCGCGGTCGGAGTGGCCAACCTGGATCGAAAGGCCCGGAGCTATTATGATGAACGCCGCGTCACGGACCCGGCATTTCGCAAGGAAGGGACTCCGCCCGGTCCAGATCCCGCCGTCGCCGGGCTGATTGAGGGCCCGCCGGCGCCGCCCTACGTTCCCTATATCGACTGGGAAGACGCCAAGGATATCGCCGTGGAAGCGCTCCGTAAGGAGTATGCCGACCAGGCCGCGGAGCGCATCGCCAATTGGATCGTTCAATACGCGGACGAAAGCTGGCTGGAGATCGAGCGGGGCAAGGATGGGTACAAGACCGCGCCCCAGAACGTGGCCAAGCTGGATTATTACGATGAGGTGGTTCGGCACATTCCCACCACCATGGCTTACCCCGGCGCGGTGACCGTCGCCACAACCGAGTTCTTTACCGCGGAGGAGACTGACGATGTGCCGGGTATAGGCGGGGCCGTATTCCGAACCGGTCCCGGCGTTTCCCAACCCTTCGCGGCGCTCGCCTTCCGAACCAAGGCCATTGTCCCGTCAATCTCGATTGAGGAGCTCCCCAATGCCGCGGACTATCTGGCCCCATACCAATCGTGTCGCTATACGCTGACCGACGAGGATACCGGCAATCTCTACATTTTCCGCGTGGTGGACGCCGTCCCCGCACATGCGCCCGAGTCCGTCGCTGAAGTACGCGATCTTGTATTAGAAGACCTGCGTCTCATGCGGGCCTTTGAAGTAGCCAAGATGCGGGCGGAATCCCTGCGTGCCTGTTCGGCGTCGCAGAGCCTGCGCGAGGCCTATGAGTCCGACGCGGGCCTTGTCAGCTTCAAGGAGGAGGAAGGGGTCAACAGCGGCTACTTCGAGCCTCCGCCGACGACTCGCGTACTGCGATACCAGGCCTCTCGCGGACGCTCGCCCACCGGCGTGTTCGTCGGAATCGGGATCGGCAACGTTCCCAACGAAGTCGTTGATCAGTTCTTCGCCCTGGAGCACGCCATCGAAAAGATGAAGGTCATCGAGTTGAAGGAGCGGGCCGCGGTGTTGCTGGCACAGTGGGTGGAAACCAAGCCGCCCGGCGAGGACGAATTCAACGCCCTGCGCAAAGAACTTGTTACACAGCTTGCAGAGGTCAGGTGGCGCGAGGCGGCCTCGGCCTGGCTGGACCCCGAAAAAGTCCGGGCCCGCACCGGGTTCGCCCTTGTTACAAAGTGATCGATCCGGGCCTGGGGCTGTTACAATCCGATATTCCCTAAGAAATATTCCTCCACCAGCTTGCCTTTGGTGGAATGACCTTCCTATAAGTGAATAGATAGTAGGGTTTTGTCCATACCTTTTTTGATTCTTGTTCGGGGCGAAGCCCCGTCGGCCTTGGGAAACGAAGGTCGGGAGTAGGAATCGGCCTCAGTAGACGACCAACCTGCGATTGTACCCCGCTCACCGTCGCGGCTTGACTGGATTTGTCCGCGACCCAGGCCCGCGCATGCGGATGTGCGCTAACTGACTCCCCCTTCCGCGTCACGAACCACCCGCCCGTGACGCGGGCGACCACAGCGCCGCATGTGTCCACCCTCCAGGCACATGCGGCGCGTCTATTTCTAGACACTAGAGACTGGAAACTAGAAACTAGAAACGTGGGTGAGCATGTCCAGACGAAACGCGAGATCGAATCAACTTTGGCCGCCGCCGGTTTGCGTCCCCGCAAGCGGTTCGGGCAGCACTTTTTGATTGACGGCAATCTGATGCGGCGTCTGGTCGATTCGGCGGAATTGACGCCGGATGACCTTGTGCTGGAGGTCGGACCGGGGACTGGCGGGCTGACCGATCTGCTGGTCCGTCGCGCCGGGCGCGTCATTTGCGTCGAAATCGACCGAGACCTGGCCGCCGTGCTCGCGGAGCGCTTTCGCGGCGTGGGAAATATCACCCTCATCCAGGGAGACGTTTTACGCACCAAACACCTCATCATGCCGGAGGTTGCGGAAGTCATACGAAAGTATTCCGGTTCGGGCGAGGGGTGCGTGAAACTGGTGGCCAATCTCCCCTACCAGTCGGCCACTCCCCTGGTGATGAACCTGCTGGTTGATTTCCCGCAGGTGCGGCGTCTTTGTTTCACGGTGCAGGCGGAGGTCGGCGAGCGCATTTTGTCCCAACCGAACTGCAAGGCGTATGGACCGCTGAGCATCATCGCCCAAACGCTCTGCACGATCGAAACCGTCGCCCGCATCGGCCCGCAATCCTTCTGGCCCCGGCCGGAAGTCCATTCCGTCATGCTGCGAATGGATGCCTTGCCGTCTCCCTTTGCCGATCATGCCGATCGAGCGCGCTTCGCCGCGCTGGTTCGAGGCGCGTTCGAGCATCGGCGAAAGACGCTGCGCTCCGCACTTGCCTACGTGCTCGACGAGCCGGCGATGACTCGCGTTTGCAAAACATGCGATGTGTCCCGCCGCCCGGAACAATTGACGGTTCAGGAATGGGTCTCATTGTTCCGTGCCGGTGACGATTAACGAATGGTATAATCCAACAGCGATGATCTACCTCGACAACAACGCGACCACGCAGCCGCTTGCGGAAGTCATCGAGGCGATGCAGCGATGTCTGCGCGACGCTTACGCGAATCCATCGAGCGTGCATCGATTCGGCCAGGCGGTCCGCCACGAAGTTGAATGCGCCCGCGAGAAAGTCGCCCAACTGATCGGCGCTTCGCCCAAGGAGATCATCTTCACCAGCGGCGGGACGGAGAGCATCAACCTCGCCATTCGCGGCGGGCTGCGCATCCACCCCGAACGGCGTCGGTTCATCACCACGGCCGTCGAACACTCCGCCGTCCTTCGCGTGGCGGAACAGTTGAGCGCCGAGGGATACACCGTCGAAACCGTCGGCGTCGATCAGGAGGGTCGGCTCAGCGAGGCCGAGTGGGCCGAGAAAATCACCGATCAGACCGCCCTCGTTTCACTGATTCATGCCAACAACGAGACGGGAGTGATGTTCGACGTGCCGCGTCTTGCCGCCGTGGCCGCGGAGAAGGGCGTGCCCATCCACATCGACGCCGTGCAGTCTGCGGGGAAAGTGCCAATCGATGTCACTACCTGGCCGGTCCAGCTCGTCAGCATCGCCGCCCACAAGTTTCATGGCCCCAAGGGGGTCGGCGCGTTGTACGTTCGGCGTCGCACCAGAATCGAGCCGTTGATCCTCGGCGGAAGCCAGGAGCGGCTGCTTCGCGGCGGGACGGAAAACGTCGAGGGAATCGTGGGCATGGGCGCGGCCATTGATGCGGCCCTGCGCGACGGCACCCAGATCGCGGAACGAGTCGGTCGGCTTCGCGATGAGCTGGAAGCCAAAGTGCGGGCGAGCGTTCCATTCGCTCATGTCGTCGGCCGGGGCGCGGAGCGAATCTACAATACGTCGAACATCGCCTTCGAAAGGTTGGAGTCGGAAGCGATCCTGATCCTGTTGAGCGAAGCGGGCATTTGTGCGTCCGCCGGGGCGGCGTGCAGCAGCGGGTCGCTGGAGCCGTCGCATGTTCTGAAGGCCATGGCCATGGATGAGCGCATCGCCCACGGGGCTATTCGGTTCAGCCTGTCGCGGTTCAACACGCCGGAGGAAATCGATCAGGTCGTTTCGATTCTGCCCGGGCTGCTTTCTCGACTAACGATGTTGAGCGCTCGTTGACATTGGTCTTGCTTTGGTTTGTAAATCACGGCTGTCAAATGGGTTCGTTTTGCAAGTACCTTTTTTTCGTGAGTGTCATTGTATGGCACTCCGCAAGACAATTGTCGAATGTCGATTTTCGATTGTCGAATGGGGAGGGAAACGCCGAAACCGAAGGGAGAAGGCAGGAAAGCTGTAGGCCGTAGGCTGTAGGCGCGGAGGCAATCGCTGGCTTTCGGTGGCTTCGTATTGGCTTTCCGCGTGATGGTCATTTTTCATAACGCCTTTGTCCACCGTGATTTATGAATTTCACGGTGGGTTCGTTTGGTAATGGCGCTTTTTCGCACGGCTCGTGACTCCGCCCCGGCACAATGCGCGGATTGGGCGCATTCGCCGGAAGTCCACCCTAATAACTTCACGGCCGCACGGTGGAAATGGATTTGGAACCGATCAAGCGGGTTGCGGTTCCATTGCGACCAAACGAGGATTTGTCTCCCATCCCTGAGAATTCCCGGATTTTCTCCGTCAAAGCGGAAGATTGGGTGTTATAGTGGGTAGTGACACACGGTTATACCGCGCGCTCAAGTTGGGTTGCGGGCGTCTCATACCTCAGGCCATGACGACGCGTGAATGCGGAGATTACAAGCATGTTCGTGAACCGATCCGCCGCCATCACGGTGGTCATCATTGTTGCGATCTCTGGTACTGTTAATGCGGAAGGCGAAGATGCTCCGGCAAAAGCCATCCCGGTTGAGATATTTCCACTGCCCGCCAACACGGTCTTCGAGCGGTACGTGGTCGGCGAAGGTGGTACCGGCACTGCCGCCGGGGAGCGACTGGTCTACAGCAACACATTGGGCACGTTTGGGGCCTCCCTGGGGGCTGGGAAACTTGTTTCCGACGACATTTCGATCATCGCGCCCGGCGGCTGCAATCTTCGGCTTCTTGAATTTCCGGTCGTGGGCAAGGTCAATCCCGCCGGCATCGGCGGCCCGTACACCGTGGATTTCGCCCTGTATAGCAGTTGCCCCGGTTCGGTGCCGCCTGCCAGCCAACCGTCCCTGATCATCCCCGGCACGGAGGGTCAGGCCGATTTTGATGACGACGCCCCGCGCCTCATCTCCTTCGTTCCGGCAATCGACGTGGCCCTCCCGACGAACTTCTGGTTCGGGGTCAAGTTCTCCCGCAACAACGCCGGGGTAGTTTTCGGAAGCCCGCCGCTGACGGGCTACTCCGGCGACCAGTTTGATTATCCCGCAACGCCGTGCACGGCATGGGCCGGCGGTTTTGGTCCGCCTTTTTATGCTCCGCATGCGAGCTTCAACCTGGAAGTCTACGCCGATGCCGATTGCCCGGAGGCGTTCGTCGGCTATAAGAACAACAACCCGTCCGGACCTACCTACAACCCCGGCGCGTACAAGACCGCAGCCGACGACATCCGGCTCGGCGTCAACGAATGTCAGATGATCGCCTACGAAGTCGCCGTCAAAGGCGAAGGTTTTTATACCTTCGACCTGCGTACCTCGTGCAACGGCGGCATAATCGCCGGCACGGAAAAGGACTTCACCGTTTTCGGCACTACGGAGCCGCAAATCGCCCGCTTTACCTTCAACACGCCGATAGCGGTTCCCAATGATTTTTTCCTTTCCGCGGGAATCAGCGCCGCCAGCGGTGGCCTCATTGTCTCCGGACGGCAGGCGTGCATCGGCGAGACAGCGGACACCTTCCAAGTCGCCCTCCCCGGGGGATGCAGTCCCACCGTATACCCGCCCCCCCCCAGCACCTTGCCCAGGAAGCATGCCGGTTTCAGCACCGCGTTCACATGCGCCGGCGCTGCGCCCTTCGGCGCTTGCTGCGATATGGTTTTCCTCGACGCGAACGGCGACGCCGTTTGTCGGGAAATGCCGCAAATGAACTGTCCGTGGCCGCCGCGATTCCTGGGCCTGGAACCCCAGTGGGTCGAAGGCGCAACGTGCGACAGTGATCCGTTTCCGCATCCGTGTGGCGCGTCGGCCTGCTGCCGCCCCAATCAAGTTTGTGAAAACTTGACCGTAAACCAGTGCCATTCCGTTCCGCCGATCGACGCCCCGCGCCAGTGGCAGCGTGGGCGGTATTGCGATGTGGATGGACAGCGCTGTCCATTTGTCGCATGCTTACCCCGCGAGGGCGACTGCATGTTCGCGCACCAGGAACCGGGATGCGCGAACTCGGACTGTTGCACCGAGGTCTGCGAATCAGACGCCTATTGTTGCTCCGTGGAATGGGATCGAGTATGTGTCGAGATCGCCAGCCAACTTTGCCAAGGTATCTCCAACCACGACCATTGCTCGAACATATATTCGGCGCAGGCTGCTCTTCTTGTAAAGGTCGATAGCATCACGACATTCACCAACATTTCCGCTTCGCAGGATTCAGACGACCCTGGATTCTGTTGTCATTCCCAAGCTCCAGGGGCAGTCGGCTTCGGAACGACTTGGTTCAAGTTCACGGCCACCGACGCTTCCGCACTTGTCGCCACATGCGGCAGTGACCCGGCGAGCGATTCGCTCATCAACGTTTTCGCCGTCGGCGACCCGACCTCGGAAGGAACGGCTTGCGCCACCCTTATTCCCATTGCGTGCGGCGACGACGTAGAGGGCTGCGGAAATGACCGCCACGGACGGATCTGCGTCAAAGACCTGTCTCCGGGACAGACATACTATGTTATGGTCGCATCCAAAACACAGGAAGACGAAGGTCTCCATCAACTCGAAATCCGCTCGCCGTGTACCGTGCCCCCCCACGAGCCGGGCGACTTCTGCACAGAGGCGCTACCAATCCTGGGCGGCGCCACTCCCTTCAACTTGGCTCTGTTTTCGATGACTCTCCCGTGCGAGACCTGTATTCCGAGCATGGCCAACGACGTCTGGTATAGCTATGTGGCGACGTGTTCAGGTCTTCTTACCGTCGATACCTGCGGCAAAATTCCCGGTTCGGGCCCGGACACCAACTTGGCGATCTACGACGGTGATGTTTGTCCACATTTACCTCCATATGCCGCTCCCATCGCTTGCAGTGCAGACTTCGGCGACAAGTGCGGTGAAAGTGGTCTTGGATCCAGAACCGTGATTCCCGTAAACCTAGGGAATAATTATAAGATCCGACTGGCGGATTCGGGCAATAACCGTCCATCGGGCGAGCTGAAGGTTGCTTGTATACAGGTACCTTGCCCGATCGGGCAGATGTTATTTACGTCTCCCCCTAACGGCGTAGTGGACGCGCGTCGTCCGCATGATCCGAACGACGCGACGTTGTTGGAGAGCATCCAGACGATTACCGCCGTCGGGCCGCCCGATGCCGAGGCAAGCTGCTTCACCTTTTGTGAGACAGCAGTTCCGCCCCCACCCCACGACTCCCCGAACTCGATCGCGAACGTGGTGCAGAGCCCCCTCGGCACGTACGCAATTACCTTGGCCCGCCCAATCACCGGCGGAGCCCTCACCACGATCACGTACGCGGACTATCACGGGTTGAATAGCACCGGGCGATATTCCTCAGCCCCGGCGAATGTCAACGGGGACCTCGTTGCCCTATCCTTCCCTTCGTCGCCATATCCTTCGGATATACAGTACTTACTGGATGCTCTGAACGGTGTTTCCGCCCTGCCTTGGGGCAACTACAGCAGCGACATCAATCGGAGCCTGATCACCACAGGGGCCGATCTCCTGGAGGAGATCGACCTGTTGCAGGGCAACGGAGCTTACGAGCCGTGGGAGATTACGTTTAATCCGTCCGGTAGCTTGGATTGCCCGCTCCTTCCCCATTGATATCGCTGTGCGGCCTGAACGCCCGGCGCCCACGCCTACGTTTCGGTGTTTGAGCGTTTCGACATTTCGACGTTTCTACTCTGTCCCTTAGTGCCTCAATGCCTTAGCGCCTTAATGCCTTCGTGCCTAAGTGGTAGTCCGCTCGCATAGTGCTCACACGCCGTTTGGGTGCCGCCGTCGAGTCGCTCGCTCGAGCCGATCCCGGCGCGCAGTGATGGCATTCCGAACGTGAACTATGGCCGCCGGGTCATCAACCATTGGCCGAAGAGAATCGTGACCAGGGTTACGCCGAACGCGATGCCGCCGAGGCGCGCCCTTTGAGGGAGGTTGAGTTCGGTTTCGATCACGCCGCAGGATACCAGCTTGACGCCGATGTCGGCGCTGGTCGCTTCTCGTTCGGCGGAGAGTTCCCGGAGACGCTGGGCGGCGTGAGAGAGGTATTCCTGCGTGGTCTGCAGCCTGTCGGCGGCCAGTTCCGCCTTGAGCACGGCATGGAGAAAGTCGTCGGTCAATCCGACGGATTGAATCAGTCCGTCATCCACGGAAAAAAGCTGTTCGATGGTTTGTTCCGCGGTGGCCCGGATTCGCTCGACGGACTGCTGGGCCTCCACCAGCGCCTGGGCCCGCTGCCGCTTCGCCTGTTCGATGGCCTCCGTTTGCAGGCGTTGTTCGATTTGCTGGATTTGTTCGAGCGTCCGGCGGCGCAACCCGCGGGCGCTGCGCAGGGCGGCGTCAAGCCGGAAATTGTCCGGGGTGTCGATTGCGCCCGCGGCGAACTCGAAACGATGGTGCGCCGCCTGGGCCGATTGGAAGGCGCGGGTCAGGTTCGATTGCAGGACGTGGTGCCTAGCGTTGTCACTGGTCTGCTCGCCCAGAACGCTCAGGTGCGAACGCAGGGCGGATAATCGTTGCGAAGCGGCAAAGAGAAAATCGCTGAGCAACCAGCGCACCCGCTGGTACCCATCCATGATTTCGCCGGCGGCAGGGTCGACGTTCATCCGTTGGAGGCTCGTGAACTCGCTCGTCCATGCATCCGCGAACGTCGCCAGCGTTTGCCGAAAGGCGTCGGTTTCGCTTGCCAGGGATTGAACGGCCGACAGGAGGTTCGACGGCAAGCGGGTCGTGTCGCTTTCGGCGGCCGTGCGGGAAAGCTCGTCCATCGCCGTTTGCAGCAGTTCGAGGCGGCCCGCGGATTGCTGCCAGACGTTCAGGAGATGGAGCTTCAGCTCCGAGAGTTTCACTTCCAGTTCGCGAAGGTCCTGTTGCAAGGCCGGATCGGACTCCAATGCCCGTCGGCGATCGTCGGCGCTGACGATGCCGTGCGTCGGTTCCGAATCGGATCGCAGTCGATCGAAGCCCTCCGCGGCCTGGGCCAGTTGCTCCTGCGTGGCGGTGAAATCGGTTCGCAGCTCGCGCCAGCGCTGCACCAGCGCGTCGCGGTCAACTCTCGGATCCGCCGGAGGGAGCGAGGCCGTCGCGGAATCAAGACTGTCCCGGGCCAGGGCGACGCGATCCTGATGCTGAACAACGAGTTCGGAAATCGCCCGCTCCACTGCCGAAGGCGTTCGCCGGACTTCGTCCCGGCGTGCTTGAAGGGCGGCGATAAATCCTTGAGCGGCGGCCTGGGCCTCTTCGACGCCTTTGCGACGATCAGTTGTGGTGAGGCCGAATTGCATAATTCCAATCGCGGGCGCGTCGATCCACCATCGTGAAGCGACCGGTCCGATTCCCGAGTCGTTGCCGCCAAAACGTGAAAGGTAGTCCGCCAATGCGGTTCGTAATTCATCCCCATGTCGTTCGGTGAAGGATGTATCGACGTGGAACGTGGCGGCGCAGCGGTGTTCCAATGGGGTACCCATGGCCAACGCAAGCCCAACGACCGTGGACACAAGTCCTGTCATCACCAGGTTGAACCGCGGCGCGGGTCGACGCCTAGGCTGCGAAAGACTTGCCTGACTCGATGAGGCCATGATCAGGGCTTCGAGCTCGGAGCGGAGAGAGGGCGGCGGTTTCGCGGCGGGCCCAGGCACGACGCGCGGCCCGGAGCTTTCCGTCTTAAGAGTCAAGTTCGGTTCCCTCCAGAAGGCGGTCGATGCGCGCTCTGTCCTGGCTGGTGATCGTCCACCCGACTCCGCCGACGTTCTCGATGACCTGGGAGGGGCGTTTGGCCCCCACGATCAGGGCCGTGACTCCGGGCGTGGCGGCGGTCCAGTTCATGACCAGTTGTGTGACCGTCTTGCCGTATTCGGCGGCGATCACTTTCAGACCGTCAACGACGCAGAGATTACGCCGGAATCGTCCGCCCAGGAAATCAGGATCGCGGGCGCGAATTCCGACTGGCCGGTCCAGGGGCTGGAACTTTCCGGTCAGGAGTCCCCTGGCGAGGGGGCCGTAGGCCAGCGCGGCCATCCGGTGTTCCGCGCAATAAGGCAGCAGATCGTCGGCCGCACGGCGTTGGAGCATTGAAAACGGCAATTGGAGACTGTGTACCGGGGCGAACTCCCTTGCGGCCGCGATCTCCTCACAACTGAAGTTGGAAACGCCGATGGCGCGAATCTTCTGTTGATGGAGGAGCGTCGTCAGGGCGTCCATCGTTTCGCGGATCGGCGTATTGGGGTCCGGCAAACTGCATTGGTAGAGGTCGATCACGTCCACGCGCAGTCGGCGCAGGCTTTGCTCGCATTCGCGAAAGACGCTCTCGCGCGAGAGGCAGCGCGGCGGAAGTTGGTCCCTGGATCGAGGAAAGAGCAGCCCACATTGGGTGGCGACAAGGACTTCGTGCCGGCGCCCATGGATGGCCTTGCCGACGATTTCTTCGCCGTGTCCGAAACCGTAGATGGGGGCGGTGTCGATGAGGTTGACTCCGAGGTCGATCGCCTGATGAATCGCGGCGATGGACTCGCGATCGTCAACGTTGCCCCAATCTTCAACCGTTCCCCCCATGGCCCACGTGCCCAACGCGATCTGGGAAATGCTTAGCCCGCTTTCGCCCAGCTTTCGTCGTTCCACGGTTCGTGTAGTCTCCGGAGTCTGCGTAGGGCCGCTATTGGGGTTGTGTTCAGGACTTCTGGTAAGAATCCAGACCGCATGGTACCCAGCCTGCTTGCGGGGAACAAGGAACTTGAATCGGATTGACTGGTGTGAAATTCGGTCAATTCGGCATTGGGAAACGTACCAAGAACATAAGTAACTGGTAACATGACCTTCTTGATGGACCGATAATAATTTTGTTTCCGAACGCCATCTTTTGGTTTCTTGGAAATCTATAGCAAAAACAAACCCAATAAGAAATACGAACATCATCAATACTTGATAAAAATACCTATCAGAGAAAAATCTTGAAGGATTGGCGCTTAATTGGACTGTCTTTAACGGCCTTCGATGTACCCGCTTCGGCTTTCAAACATGAGGAAGTCCTAAGGGTAATATCTTTTCCCAAACCAGGGGTCCGACCGTCAAAGGCCAGGCGCCTGACCAAGGATTTCAGCTTGGAGAGACGCATTGGAAAAGAGCAGAGTGGGTGTGATTTTTGGATTGGTTTTGTGTTTGACAGGTTGATCCGCTCCGTTATACTCACCCGGCTCTAGGCGCAGGGTAGCCGCCAGGGTGCCCGTAGTTGAAGCAGCCGTTTGCGGTTGTCGTTAACGGTTGTGACGATCCTCGGATGAGGTTGGGCGCGATCAGCTCGGCAGTGAACGAGGATACGGTTGCTGCTGTAGCTCAGCCGGTAGAGTGCGTCCTTGGTAAGGACGAGGTCACGGGTTCGATTCCCGTCAGCAGCTTTAGGGGATGAAGAATGGCGAATCAGGAATGCCGCAAGGGTCGCGCGGCGACCAGCCTTCTTCATTCGCCCTTTTAGACTCGACCTAATTCAATTGCTTGATTTCGCCGCGTCGGGTGCGCGGCTTTGGTGAAGAATCACCGACAAAGGTGATTCGACGCAATGGCGTCGAACGAGTGGAGGTAGGTATCGGATGGCAAAGGCAGTATTTGATCGAACCAAGCCGCACGTCAACGTAGGCACTATCGGCCACGTGGACCATGGGAAGACCACGCTCACGGCGGCGATCTGCACGGTGCAGGCCGCGAAGGGTCTTTGTAAGGCGATTTCGTACGATGAAGTGGCCAAGGCCTCGGAATCGCAGGGTCGCCGCGACCCGACGAAGATTCTAACCATCGCCACTTCGCACGTGGAATATGAAACCGCGGCGCGGCATTACGCGCACATCGATTGTCCGGGGCACGCCGACTACGTGAAGAACATGATCACGGGCGCGGCGCAAATGGACGGCGCGATCCTGGTGGTTTCCGCGGCGGACGGTCCCATGCCGCAGACCCGCGAGCACATTCTTCTGGCCCGGCAAGTGAACGTCCCGTGTCTTGTGGTATTCCTCAACAAGATCGACCTGGTGGACGACCCGGAGCTGCTGGAGCTGGTGGAGATGGAGGTGCGGGAGCTGCTCACGAAGTATGATTTTCCGGGCGACGACGTGCCGGTGATCCGCGGCTCATCGCTGCCCGCGTTGACGAATCCAACGGATGCGGAAAAGACCAAGTGCATCGCGGACTTGGTGGACGCGCTGGACAAGTTCGTTCCGATTCCCAAGCGGGACGTGGATCAGCCGTTCCTGATGTCCGTGGAAGACGTGTTCAGCATCAAGGGCCGGGGCACGGTGGCCACCGGGCGAATTGAACGCGGACAAGTCAAGGTCGGTGACGAAGTTGAAATCGTCGGTCTCATTGACACCGCCACGACCACGGTGACGGGCGTGGAGATGTTCAACAAGACGCTGGATTCCGGCATCGCCGGGGACAACGTCGGTTGCCTGTTGCGAGGAACGAAGAAGGAAGAGATTGAGCGCGGGCAGGTGCTGGCGGCGCCGAAGAGCATCACTCCGCATACCAAGTTTGAGGCCCAGGTTTACGTATTGACGCAGGAAGAAGGCGGGCGGCATACGCCGTTTTTCAACGGTTATCGTCCGCAGTTTTACTTCCGGACGACGGACGTGACCGGGGCGCTGTCGTTGCAGGGCGCGGAAATGTGCATGCCCGGCGACAACATCACCATGGAGGTCGCGTTGGGCAAGCCCATTGCGATGGAGCAAGGCCTTCGCTTCGCAGTGCGCGAAGGCGGACGTACGGTGGGGTCGGGAGTTGTGGCGAAGGTTGTTGAATAACTGACTGGATAGGCCCTCGCTCCACCCCTCCCCCCGAGGGCGGGAGGGAGTTTGAGGATCGGTGTAAACGAACATGGCCAAGGCCGCTAAACGCGAATACGTGTGGTTGCAGTGCAAGACGTGCGACGACCTCAACTATCGCACGAGCGTGAACGTCATGGGCGGCACGCCGAAGATTGAGCTGTCCAAGTATTGCAAACGGGAGCGCAAGCACACGGTTCACAAGCTCAAGCGGAAATAGCAAAGGCTGCAACCGCTAAGGGTTAGGCATCCGCGCGGGCTGAAGCCCGCGGCTCGCAAGGAGCGTAGCTCAATTGGCAGAGCACCGGTTTCCAAAACCGGCGGTTGGGGGTTCAAGTCCCTCCGCTCCTGTGGAGTAGAGCGGGACCACCGGCTTCGACGAGAATCCCAAGGCAAGTAAGAATCATGGGCAAAGCGACGGGAACAACATTGGAAGATCGCGAGTTCCACGAAGACGAAGAGGTTTCGCGTCAAGAGGGCACCCCGAGCGGAGGGGGCGGATTTCGAGCCGAACCGCCCGCTGGCGGCGCCCGCGGGTTTTTCCAGCCATACAAGCCGGAGCAGGGCAAGTCGGTTCGGTGGGGCACGCTGGCCGGCGCCGGGGCGTTGATCGCCTGGGGGGCGGTGTTCCTTTATGACCAACTCCAGGTGTACGAGGGGGATGAGGTTTGGCGATTGTTGATAACGACGGGCATTCCCATCCTTACCGCGGTCGTGATGTTCGCCCTGGTGTGGTGGATCGCGTTCGTGAATCGGTCGAACAGCGATTTCATGATCGCCACGGAAGGCGAGATGAAGAAGGTGAGCTGGTCTTCCAAGCGGGAGATCATCGGCTCCACCAAGGTCGTGATCCTGTTCACCGTGCTGATGGCCGTGTTCCTGTTCCTGGTTGATATTGTGTTCCTGGCGATGTTCAGCGGGTTGGGCATCTTGAAGCGATGAGCGACACGCCGCAAACCGCGCAAACCTCCACCGATTCCGCGACGATCACCGCGCCGGGCATGAAGTGGTATGTGCTTCGCGTGGCGTCGAACAAGGAGGAGAGTGTACGTACCGCCCTGGAGCGGAAGGTGAAAATCGAGGGGCTGGAGCAGCGCGTGGGCCGGGTGCTGGTCCCGACGCTTAAAGAAAAGCGGATGAAGGCCGGAGTCCTCAAGATCGTGGAGCGCAAGCTCTACCCCGGCTACGTCTTTGTGGAGATGGCCTGCGAGGAGGACGGCTCGATCGCCGAGGCGGTTTGGTTCCTCATCAAGGAGACGACGGGCGTCGGCGACTTCATCGGCTCGGATAACAAGCCCACGAGCATGCCCGAACAGGACGTGGTGGGGATGTTGGCGGCGTCGGAGAAGGCGGAGGAGCAGCCGGGCCTTTCCGGGCTCAACATCCACAAGGGCGACCAGGTGAAGATCAACGACGGGGCCTTCGAAAGCTACGAGGGCGAGGTCGAAGTGGTGGATGAGAAGCGAGGGATGGTCTCGGTGATCGTGAGCATCTTCGGCCGGGCGACCCCCATCGAGGTGGGGTACTGGCAGTTGGAGAAGGTGGAATAACGGTCAGTAACTGCTTTGGAACTGCTGACTTGCAGGGGTTTACAAGCACGAAGCGAGGGTGGTGAGCAACGATGGCGAAAGGCGCAAAGGAACTAACCGCGACGATCAAATTGCAGGCGCCCGGCGGTCAGGCGACCCCGGCCCCGCCGATCGGCCCGGCGCTGGGTCAGCACGGGGTAAACATCGGGCAGTTTGTCCAGCAGTTCAACGCGGCGACCACGGCGCTGAACGGCATGGTTACGTCGGTGGTGATTTCGGTTTTTTCGGATCGCTCTTTCACGTTTCAAGTGAAGAGTCCGCCGGCGGCGGTGCTGCTGAAGGACGCGGCCAAGATCGCCAAAGGCAGCGGCGTTCCCAACAAGGAAAAAGTGGGGACGTTGACGCGAGCACAGTTGCGGACCATCGCGGAGCGCAAGCTGCCGGACTTGAATTCCAACTCCATCGAGGCCGCGGAACGCGTCGTCGCGGGAACGGCAAGGTCGATGGGCGTGGATATCGTCGATTGAGGGACGTAGAAGTTACCATGCGGGACGGCGGTTGGAAACAAAGCGGGAGCGAGGCGTGTTGTAGCCTTCACGACAGGCGGAAGAACACATGACCCTACCGTCTCGATTACGCACGGCATGTTTGCATTCACGCCCGGTGTGCAGTCATACCATCGCCGCGGTCATTCTGGTTGGCTTGCAATGCTCTCTAGTCAATGCGCAGAACAAGCGATTATCCGAGCGTGGATTGAAGCAGCCGTCCGTTCCGGCGATCGTGGCGCCCGAGCGTCTGGAGCCAGTGGTTCAACCGGTAGATCAAATTGTGCCGGACTTGTGCACGGTACTGGTTGTCGAAGACGGCATCCTGGTTGTGCACGACGCCGCACTCCCCGCAGATGCCCTTCGGGAAAATCCCGGTTACATCGCCTATTGGCGGGATCACGCGGAGCAGAAACTTTACGTTTATGGGCAATTGCTTTTTGAACCGGGCGACGTTGAAGCGGCTTTGGCAATCCTAGAGCGTGACCTGGATGTCGAAACAGCGGAGCTTGCGGAGGGCGTTTATCAGGTCAAAGCGGAACCGCGACGGCGAGCAATCGCCCCTAAGGATGGGATCGGCGAGGCCGAGTTGCCGCCGGAGGATGGAGCGGAATGGGTGGAAGCGACGTACGAGTCGCTCTTTTGGGTGATGGGCTTCGACTCCGCATGGGTATCGAACGAGTATCCCGGCATGGGGGGAATCGCCCAACAGGAACTGCCATGCGCTTCGGTGGGTCCGCCGCCGGCCCCTTTGCCCTGTGGGCAATCCAAGGATCATACACGTTCGCCGGATGAGTTAATCCACGAAGCCGTCATCATTGCCTGCGGCGGAGGCGGGGGCGGAGGCGGCGGAGATACGTGTAACACTTACTGTTGTTGGCATCCGTGCGCGTGCAATCCATGCTGCGCCAATCCGTGCTCATGCGACCCCTGTTGCGGCGACCCATGCTGCGGCGATCCGTGCTGCAACGACCGATGCTGCCAGGGGAGTCCATGCTGCGAGAGTCCGGACCCCTGCTGCAACCTCAGCGATCCCTGTTGCGGAAATTCCGATCGGTGCTGCAACGATGACAACCCCTGTTGTGAAAGTCCCGATCCGTGTTGCAATGTCAACGACGAATGCTGCGGGGACCCCGACCCCTGCTGCAACCCGGACAACCCTTGCTGCAATGATCCGGTGTGCTGTGGTGACCCATGCTGCCTGGATCCGTGCTCCTGTAACGCATGCGCGGCGGGGTGCGGGCACGACGATCCCTGCGATCAGTTGTGCGGCGACCCATGCCTGTGCATGAACTGCGACGACGACGAACCGTGCACGAATGACGGTTGCTCGAGCGGATCGTGCTGGCACGAGCCGAAATGCGAGGCCAACTGTTGTCCACCCGACTGGCACTGCTGTGACGGGCCGTGCTGCGGGGATGGGTGCTGCCTACCGGAGCCGAACCTGGAGTATTGCTGCAACGAAGCGCTTGTGGTATGCTGCGATTCGGGCTCGCCGGCGGGGGGTGCGGTAGCGGGAACAGCGCGGGAGGAGTGCTGCGTCGACCGGTGCTGCCAGACGGGCTGGACTTGTTGCGGGGGGACTGATTGTTGCGATCCGCAGTTCTGCTGCGACAACGGTGAATGCTGCGCCGAAACCTGCGAGGGCTGTACCCTGGATAACGGATTGCCTGGCAACGGGACGCTTGACGGGACGAATGCGGTAATCACCGTAACCCCGAATCCTCCAATCGTCTGCGTCGGCGATTCCATCATATTCAGTATTAGCGGCGTAATCGACAGCGGGGGTGTCAAGCGAGTGAATTGCTCCGCGAAGCAGCACTTACCGGGCCAAGGGGTGACCTACGAATGGACATTGACGCTGCCCTCAGGCTATCCGACCCCACTTCCGCCTCTGACGGGAACGGGCGATACAGTCAACGTCGTCGCCAAAGTCGCGGGTGTCTATTCTTGCAGCTTTACGGCCAAGCCCACTCGTACCGACTGCCCGCCGGCGCCAAAGACCATCGGTCCGGCGACCGGCACCTCCTATAGCCTTGAGATTACGACACCCAACGATGATCCGACGACCACAACTGGCGCTAACGCAACAAATGAACGTACATATACCACAGCCGCGAGCCCAGTATTGACAGTGCCATGTGTTGCTGGATCCGTACCAGATCCTTCCAAACTCCGTTGGAGAATAGATGATGCCGGGTCCATACGCGCCACTTGGGTCCCACATGTAAGCGGTGATCCATATACAGGTACGGGTGCCTCACCAACCGCCACGTACACGGGGATGCCCACTGACAATTCGGCGTTCGGTGCCAAAACGATTACGCTGACCATGGATGGTTCCAGTTGTACAGACTCGCAGGTTGTCGAACTTTTCTTCCCGAAACTAGCCACGAATCATCCTGGCGGTCAGGCAGGTAGTCCAAACTGGTTTTGTTATTGGAGACAGGCAGTTGGAAACCCGCCGAACCTCGTGCATGAAGCGGGGGCAGGGCTCTATGGTCATGTCAAAGCAATGGTGTTTTGGAACTATGCCATCGCTCTGGCACCGAAAACAGAAATAACCATAAACGATCTGGCTGCCGGTGTCGATCCGGGATGCTTTGAAAACACTATTCACGGGGCGGTGCGAACGACCGGCATTGCGACCTTTTGGGATACCATCGTGCATGAAGGCGTTCACGTCACCCAGATTGCCGCAGCGGATCCGTTGGTTGGCACGGCCCCGGGAACTCCTTGGGAAAAGGGATGGTCTTGGAACCGGATAAATGACAACCATTGGGGTATTGGGGCGGATGGCAAGCCCGGACGTGTCGGAGTGGACGATGATTCGGATGGTACGGTGGACAATCTCCATAATACAGGACCCGGCGAGCTGGGGCACTACGATGTCCAGACGATTCCCGTAGGACAGGGAAAGGCGCATCAACTGTGCGTTGGAGTAGGTGCAAATGGCGTACGCGACACGTCTGCTGCTGCGGATGACGTCGCTACAGCTTCCGGCGTCCAAAGCGGACCCAATGGTATTTGTCAGACGGCCGCCGTGCCAGACGATACTCAAACTATTCCGCTGGGGAACGGGAGCCCCGGAAGCCTTTGCGTGTCGCCTGGCGGCGATGGACAGATTGACACGGGCACAGTCGGTGACGACGCGATTGTAGGAGCATCAATCACTTCTGGTTCCGACGGCGTTTGCCAGAGTATCGCGGGGCACCCGAATCCTAGTGACGATGCAGACCTGGAAACGGTCTTACCAAGTACTGATTGGCCAGATGCCTGGGGATCCCCTCCACCGCCTCCGCATTGTCAGGGCCACCCGCTCGAACATCAGCCCACCGAGGCTGAGCCGGATGACGATACTCTTTTCTCTACCCTGGATTGGGGTGATCCGGGTAAGAACCACAGAACAATTGGCAAATACGATGATTGACCAATCGCATCGATGTGAAAAGCATCTTGAAGCAAGTAGTTCGAGGAAGTGCATCATGAGAATTCCACTAGTGACCCTTGGTTTGTTGTCAGTGATTGAACCCCAATCGGCGTTGGCGTATAAGGTTCGCGTTTATACTTTTGTTGAACAGGCCGTCGGGGCAGATGTCATCGTCGTCACGGATGAAATCCTTGGACAGGATGTCAGCTTACGGATAACTGTCAAAGAGAATTTGGTTGGTAACGCCAAGGGCACCATAGTAGCTTCGGTTCGCTTTCCGTTTCACGGACGGATACCTGAGAAAATCGATGGGAACCGCTTGCTTTTTTTGTCCCGCGAGGATGGGGAGTTATCTCTGATCGGTCATGGGTTGCAAGCCATATGGCCCCAAGCCACAACTGATGGGGCATGTCCCTATGCGGAGTTTCAGCCGGACCTGGATTTATTGACGAGGTTAGCCGGGAAGGCGCGACTTTGCGTATCGACACCAACATCGACGGACTGTGAGGACTTCGTTTTGCAAAGCCTTGAGAGCGAGGATCCGTTCGTCCGTTTGGTCTCCAGCGAGATTTGCCTGTACTTGCGAGACAAAGGCGGCGAGGGGACGCGCGCGCTGGTTGACGCAGGCGCCGCTTTGGCTTTGAAAGCGATCGGCCCTACTGAGTCACGCCTGATGTATACGAGCCTCGAACTGGCAAGTGATGCCCCTCCGTCGACTATTTTCCCTGCATTATTGGCTCTAGCGGATGAAGATGGTTCACCTGCGGCTATGAGGAGCGCTGTCGTGCTTAAGCTATCATCAGTGGCTCAGCGGCATGGCTTTCAAGGGTTTCGCCAATCTGCCAACGTTTCCGAAGAGCAATCCTCTGCGAAGGTACGATTGCAAGAACTACGCGCTTGGTATACAGTCGCAAATGAGGGACTCTTGAAGAAAGATTATGAATTCATCAAGTCGCATTTGGAATCGCGGCAGATGCCCGCGCGCGTGGCTGGACACATCTGGCTGAATGCTGCGGCAGGGAGCGACTTTGAGTACGATCCTCTATCACCGGAGCAGCTGCGAAGTGCGGCCATTATCCGAGTAGAGACTTGGTGGTCGGGGCGAAAGTAGACAACAGTGCCACCCCTTTGGATATTGTCGACTAGAGATGGATGGTGAAGTAAACAATGGCATATCGCAGCGTAGCGTATCGGAAGCAAATTGAGGCGGGAGGCGGGAAGCCTGCGCCGGTCAGCGTCGAGGAGGGCGTGGCCACGGTCAAGCGCATGGCGGCCATCAAAGGTGACCGTTCCTACAAGAACGGCAAAAAACGCAAGGCCAAGGACCAGACGATCGAGATCGTGCTGCACCTGGGCATTGATCCAAAGCAAGCGGACCAGATGCTCCGTGGGGCGATCTCGCTGCCGAAGGGGCTGGGTAAATCGCGGACGGTGATCGCATTCTGCGACGGAGCGGCGGCGGAGGCGGCGAAGGCGGCAGGGGCGCTGGAGGCCGGGGCGGACGAGCTCATCAAGAAAGTCGAAGGCGGCTGGTCGGAGTTCGACGTGGCCATCGCCCACCCGTCGATGATGGGCAAGGTGGGAAAGCTGGGACGGGTGCTGGGTCCGCAAGGAAAAATGCCCACGCCCAAGGCCGGGACGGTGACGCCCGACGTGGCCGCGGCGGTCAAGGAATTCTCCGCCGGGCGTATCGAATTTCGCAATGACGACGGGGGCAATGTTCACCTGCCGGTTGGAAAGGCGAGTTTCCCCGATTCGGACTTGAAGGCGAACATCGAGGCGATCCTGGAGCATTTTGTAAAGATCAAGCCCATGTCGTCCAAGGGTCACTACATGAAGCGGGTCAGTCTGTCGGGGTCGCGGACTCCGTCGGTGACGCTGATGACATCGGCATAAGAAACCGGTATGCTATTGCCGCACTTCCGCCTCTTTCCTGGGGATAGGTGGGGGGATGGGTGGGGAGTTGAATTAAGGACTAGATCATGAGCAAGGCCATCAAGGCGTTAATGACCGATCACCTTCGCGAGCGGTATGCGGCGTTGAACAGCGCTTGCGTCGTGGAGTTGACGGGTTTGGACGTGAAGGCACAGGAAAAGCTACGCCGAAACCTTAGGGCGAAGTCGGCCCGGCTGGAGGTCGTGAAGAACAGCTTGGCGCGGCTTGCGTTCAAGGGCGGCCCCCTGGACCCGCTGGGTCCGACGCTGGTCGGCCCTTGTGCGCTGGTGTCCGGCTCCGGCTCGTTGATCGAGGTGGCCAAGCTTCTCGTCGAGGCCGCGAAGGACTTCAAGTCGCTCAAGCTCAAGCAAGGGATCCTCGACGGCGACCCGACTCCGCTGACTGTAGAGGCGATTTCGAAGATGCGTGGTCGCAACGAGATCCTCGGTGAGCTTGCCATGCTCATCAGCTCGCCGGGCCGGGCGATTGCGGGCTGTCTGAAGTCTCCGCAGTCGAAGATCGCCGGGTGCCTGAAGTCCATTATTGACAAGGCGGCCTAGAAAAAGGAACATACGAACGACCAACACGTTACACTCCGACTGGTCCGCCTTCGGCGGATGAAATGACCCGCCTTGGGGCGGGTTGCCTATCGGGGCGGCGGTTGACACCCATAGAAGGAGTAGGACGAGATGGCGGAAGCCCCAACAATGGAGTTCAGTTCGGCGATCACGGATTTGGCAGACAAACTCGTGAAACTCACGGTGAAAGATGCGCAAAGTCTGGTTGATTGCCTTAAAGAAGTTCATGGGATTGAACCGGCGGGCGGCGGAGTGATGATGGCCGCCGGTCCGGCCGCGGGCGCCGGGCCTGCCGCCGCGGCGGAGAAGGTCACTTTTGACGTGATCCTGGCCGGATTCGGCGACAAGAAAATTCAGGTCATCAAGGTGGTGCGGGCGATCACGGGCCTGGGGCTCAAGGAAGCCAAGGACCTCGTTGAGGCCGTTCCCAAGCCGCTGAAGGAAGGCGTCTCCAAGGAAGAAGCCGAGAAGATCAAGAAAGAGATCGAGGAGTCCGGCGGGGCCATTACGATCCAGTAATGGGAGCGCCGGGTACATTCCCGGCGACAGGATTATCACCCGCGGGGTCGGATTCCGCGACAAAGTGAATCACATCTTCGGCAGCGCGAGAACGACCGGGCGATAGGGACGCCTGGTCAAACGGATGCGCCGTCGTTCGATGCATCGTCCCTTCCTAACGTGTGTCGTGGATAGTTGTCCGGTTCGCCGAGGCGATGGGCCTCGGTGATTCGGACGGTTGCGCACTGCGATCAACGATGAGGTATTGGCGATGATTTCGACTCTTCCCATTCGTGATTACTCGAAGGTCGGCGACGCGATTCCCGTGCCCGACCTGATCGGGATTCAGACCCGCTCCTACGCCCGCTATCTGCAGGCAGATGTTTCCCCGGAAAAGCGCGAAGTGCATGGGCTGGAGGCGCTGCTGCGGGAGATGTACCCGATCGAAAGCTACGACGGGAGGCTGGGGCTTCATTACATCAACTATGAGCTGGGCAAGGCTCGGTACACCCCCGATGAGTGCCGAGAGCTTCGATTGACCTACGGCATGCCGTTTCGCGTCCGGCTCCGGCTGGTGCGGAAAGACAGCGACGAGATCCAGGAAGACCTGATCTACCTCGGCGACATGCCCATCATGATCGGCGGCGGGGAGTTCATCATCAACGGCGCGGAACGGGTGATCGTCTCCCAACTCCATCGGTCGCCGGGCGTGGACTTCATCAAGGATCAGACGGAGGGCGACCGGGCGTTGCACGCCTGCCGGATCATTCCCGAACGGGGAAGCTGGATTGAGGTCGAGGTCACCAAGAAAGACACGTTGGTGGTTCGGATCGACCAGTCGAGCAAGCTGCCCGCGACCACGTTTCTTCGGGCGATGGACGCGCGGTTTTCCACCGACGAGGCCATCGTCGGCGAGTTTTATTCGACCAAGGCGGTGAAGACCGCGGCGCTGAAGCCGGAAATGTACACCGTCTCGCCGATCCTCGATGAAGAGACGGAGGAAGTCCTGGTCCGCGCCGGTTGCCAGATCGGCGACGCAGTGGAGCGAATTCAGGCTTCGTCGATCAAGTCCATTAACGTCATCGCCAAGGTGACCGACCCGTTGATCCTCAACACCCTGGCCGAGGACACCAGCCGTTCGCACGAAGAGGCCTTGCTCAAGATTTACGCGAGGCTTCGTCCGGGCAACCCGCCGCATCTCGATAAGGCGAAGAAACTCTTCAACGAAAAATTCTACGACGAGAATCGCTATCGCCTGGGCAAGGTTGGGCGATTCCGGCTCAACCGCAAGTTTGAGATCGAGCATGACGGCGGGGCGATGACTTTGACCGTCGAAGACGTCATTCAGTGTCTGAAGTACCTGTTGAAACTCCGCACGGGCGAGTCGGCCTTCGCGGTGGACGACATCGACCATCTGGGCAACCGCCGCCTGCGTACGCTCGATGAGCTTTGCGCCGACGAAATGCGCAAGGGTTTCCTCAAGCTTCGACGGACGGTGCAGGAGAGGATGAGCCTCAAGGACCCGGACCAGCTCGGTCGCGTGGCCGAGTTGATCAATAGCAAGTCGATCAGCGCCGCCATCGAGCTTTTCTTCGGCCGGGGCGAATTGTCGCAAGTGGTCGATCAAACAAACCCGCTCTCCCAGCTTACCCATGAACGGCGGCTTTCGGCGTTGGGTCCGGGAGGGTTGAATCGCAAGCGAGCGGGCTTCGAGGTCCGCGACGTGCACATCAGCCATTATGGGCGCATCTGCCCCATCGAGACGCCGGAAGGGACCAACATCGGCTTGATCGCCTCGTTGAGTTTGTACAGCGCGGTGGACGACTATGGATTCCTGATTACCCCGTACCGCAAGGTCGCCAAAGAGGGAAAACTCGGCGACCACCGCTATCTGCGGGCGGACGAAGAGATGCGTGAAATCCTCGCCCCGCCGGAGGCCGTGGAACCGAAGATGGGGCGGCTACGGGAGGGACCGGCGGTCGCGCGTGCTTATGGCGACCTTCGACAGGTCAATTCGGAGCAGGTGACCTACGTGGACATCTCGCCCAAGCAGACCATTGGCGTCTCCGCGGCGTTGATCCCGTTCCTGGAGCACGACGACGCCAACCGGGCGTTGATGGGCTCGAACATGCAGCGGCAGGCCGTTCCGTTGCTCAAGGTTGAGCCGCCGCTGGTGGCCACGGGGATGGAGAAGCCGGTCGCGGCGAACAGCGGCATGGTCGTCCGCAGCCGCACCACCGGCAAGGTGACCTTCGTGGACGCCCAGCGGATCGTGATCGACGACACCGACGAGTACGTCCTGCGAAAATTCCAGGGCCTCAATGAGCGGACGTGCATGAACCAGAGGCCGCTGGTCAAACCCGGACAGCGGGTAAAGAAGGGCGAGATCATTGCCGACGGACCGGCCACCGCCAACGGCGAGCTGGCCCTGGGAAAGAACATCCTCGTGGGGTTCCTGACCTTCGACGGACATAATTTCGAGGACGCCATCGTCATCAGCGATCGTCTGGTCCGCGATGACACCTTCACCAGCATCCACATCGACGAGTATGACGTCGAAGTCCGTGAGACGAAACTGGGCAAGGAAGAGTTCACCGCCGACATCCCCAATGTCTCTGAGAAGGCGCTGTCCAATCTGGATGCATCCGGCATCGTTTTGACTGGAACGCGCGTCGGGCCGCGTGATATCCTGGTCGGCAAGGTCAGCCCCAAGTCGAAGAGTGAACTAAGCCCCGAGGAAAAGCTGCTTCATGCCATTTTCGGGCGCGCCGGCGAGGACGTGAAGAATGATTCGCTGGAGCTACCCGCGGGCGAGGAGGGGATCGTCATCGGGGCCAAGCGCTTCAGCCGCCGAATGCACATGACCGACGATCAGCGCAAGGAACTCAACGAAGAAATCAATCGCTACGTCTCCTCGCAAAACGCCCGGATCACGGCGTGCTTCAAGCAGATGTGCATGGAAATCGAGCAGGCCATGGAAGGTCCGATGATCGACCCGAATACGCGGCAGAAGGTCGGTCACAGCGAACTCGAGGAAGTCGTCCTCGAACAGATCGAGATCTTCGCGGAGCACGTCCGTTCGCGGGACCTCAAATGGGTCAAGCCCGCCACCAAGCGTGACGAATGTCTGGCCATCACCGACCGCTTCTGGCCGCGCATCGAGGAGTTTCAGGAGGAACGCGACCGCAAGGCCGCGCAAATGAAGCGCGGCGACGAACTGCCCTCCGGCGTGCTGGAAATGGTCAAGGTGTACGTGGCCACCAAGCGGCCGATTTCGGTGGGCGACAAGATGGCCGGGCGCCACGGCAACAAGGGAGTCATCGCCCGGATTGTGTCCGAAGAGGACATGCCCTTCCTCGACGACGGAACGCCGCTGGACCTGTTGCTCAATCCGCTCGGCGTGCCCTCGCGTATGAACGTCGGGCAGATTCTGGAAACGCACCTGGGTTGGGCGGCGAAGATGCTCGGATTCCAGGCGGTCACGCCGGTGTTTGACGGGGCGACGGAAGAGGAGATTCACACCGCCCTGGTCGAGGCCAACGAACACGCCCGGACCCGCGCCGAGGATATGACCGCCGTGGCCTCGGCGGCGCAGGACGATCTGCGCTTTGCCCATCTTCCACCAAGCGGCAAGGTGCGGCTGCGCGACGGGCGCACCGGCGAGTACCTCGATCAGCCCGTCACGGTGGGCTACATCTACATGCTCAAACTGCACCATCTGGTGGATGACAAGATTCACGCTCGCGCGACGGGTCCGTACAGTTTGATCACCCAGCAACCGCTGGGCGGCAAGGCCCGCACCGGCGGACAGCGCTTCGGGGAGATGGAGGTGTGGGGACTGGAAGCGTACGGCTCCGCCTACATCCTTCAAGAGCTTCTCACGGTGAAGAGCGACGACGTCGAAGGGCGGACCAAGATTTACGAGACGATGGTCAAGGGAAAGAACACCCTGGAGGCGGGCACGCCTGTGTCGTTCGATGTTTTGTGCAACGAAATTCGTGGGTTGTGCCTGAACATCCACATGGACAAACGGCGCGTGGGGTAGTCGTTGATCCGCCGTCGCGGAGGCGGCGGGCGACCATGACAGGCGGTTCGGGAGGCGCAGGGATGGAAACGAGAAACTTGGACGTGTTTGAGGACATCGTGTTTGAGACGATGGCGAAGCTCGATCCCCAGGAGTTGTTGTCCTTCTACGCCCGACAGAAACATGAGACGACGCGGTCGCGCGAAAAGCTCAAGCGGATGATGGACAACACCCATTGTTTCGTCACGGCGCGTCGCAAAGGGGAATTGATCGGACTGGCCCGCGGGGTGACGGACGGATTAAGCGGCCACCTGGCGGAATGCAAGCTGGACCCGAATTACCAGGGGCCCGCCTGCGTTACCCGCAAGGATGGTCGCATTGAGCACGACTCCGCGGGGATCGCCCGGGAGATGGCCTGCCGGGTCATCGAGGCTTTACGGAAATACGGCGTGGAGCGAATCGACGCCATCGCCCATCGGACGGAAGTGGACTTCTGCGAAGAGCTTGGTTTTCACAAGGTTCGAGGAGTGGTGGCCATGGAGCTTGGCGACGAGGCCCCGGCGCCGCGTCGAACGCTCGCTTCCGCCAGCGCGGTTTAATGAAGGTGCGTGAACGTACGAGAATGACTGGTTCGAGTCCCGACGAATTCGGGTGGCGAAGGATTCCATAAGGGGATTGCCCGCAAATGCTCGATAACATTTACGATCGCGTCAACGACTACAATTGCGTCCATATTTCGTTGGCCTCGCCCAACGACATCCGCAGCTGGTCCTTCGGAGAAGTCAAGAAGCCGGAGACGATCAACTACCGGACGTATCGTCCCGAAAAGGACGGCTTGTTCTGCGAGCGTATCTTCGGTCCGGAGCGGGACTGGGAGTGCGCGTGCGGCAAGTTTAAGGGCACCAAGCACAAAGGCATCATCTGCGACCGGTGCGGGGTGAAAGTGACCCACTCGCGCGTCCGCCGGAAGCGCATGGGGCACATCAACCTCGCCGCTCCGGTGGCGCACATCTGGTTCTTCAAGGCCATGCCTTCGCGCTTGGGAGCGTTGCTGGCCATCAAGACTACGAGCCTGGAGAAAGTCATCTATTTCCAGGACTACATCGTCATCGATCCCGGCGACACGCCCCTCAAGCCCAGGCAATTGCTGACTGAGGAGGAGTATCGCGCCGCGGTGGAGAGCTACGGCAAGAGCTTTACGGCCATGATGGGAGCGGAGGCGATCAAGGAGCTGCTCGCCCGCATGGACCTCGCCAAACTCTCCGGCGAGCTTCGCGAAGAACTCATCAAGACAGGCAGCAAGCAGAAGGAAAAAGACCTTGCCAAACGGCTCAAAGTCGTGGAAGCGCTGCGCAATTCGATCAACGATCCATCGTGGATGGTGTTGGAAGTCATCCCGGTGATCCCGCCGGACTTGCGGCCGCTGGTTCTTCTGGACAGCGGAAACTTCGCCACCAGCGACTTGAACGATCTGTACCGGCGAATCATCAATCGCAACAGCCGTCTGAAGAAACTGGTCGATCTCAACGCGCCGGAAGTCATCATCCAGAACGAGAAACGCATGTTGCAGCAGGCGGTGGACGCCTTGTTCGACAATGGCCGCTGCCGGCGGCCGGTCCTGGGTTCGAGCAATCGACCGCTGAAGTCCATGACCGACATGATCAAGGGCAAACAGGGGCGATTCCGCGAAAACCTGCTGGGCAAGCGGGTCGATTACTCGGCGCGTTCGGTCGTCGTGGTCGGCCCGGAACTCAAGCTCCACCAGTGCGGTCTGCCGAAAAAGATCGCGCTGGAACTCTACCAGCCGTTCATCATCCGCAAGCTCAAGGATCGGGGATTGGCGGACACGATCAAGTCCGCCAAGAAAATGCTCGAGCGCCGCGATCAGGCGATCTGGGACATTCTCGAGGAAGTCATCTACCAGCACCCGGTCCTCCTGAATCGCGCTCCGACGCTGCACCGGATGGGCATCCAGGCCTTCGAGCCGGTGCTGGTTGAGGGCAACGCGATCAAGATTCATCCGCTGGTTTGCCGGGGTTTCAACGCGGACTTCGACGGCGATCAGATGGCCGTCCACCTGCCGCTCTCCATCGAAGCCCAGGTCGAGGCCCATGTGCTGATGATGTCCACCAACAACATTTTCAGTCCGGCCAACGGCAGTCCCATCATGTCCCCCACGCAGGACGTGGTGTTGGGTTCGTTCTATCTGACGACGGACCACGTTAGCGCCAAGGTGGAGGACAAGGACACTCCCCGTTTTGCAGACCCCTTTGAGGCCATGTTCGCGTACGCCCATCGCCGCATCGGCGTTCACGACAAGATCTGGGTGCGCGTCGATCGGGATCGAGTGGTGTCCGGCGCCAAGTCGGGGCATGATCCCCTTCCGGCCAATCGCCGCCTCCTCACCACCGTGGGACGTCTCATTTTCAACGACATCCTTCCCGCGGGGATGCCCTATTACAACTATCCGCTGTCGCAGAAGGGTCTGGTCCGCGTGGTGGCCGATTGTCACGAGCTTTTGGGCCGGGCGGCGACCATCGACTTGCTCGACGACATCAAGGACATCGGCTTCAAGCACAGCACATTGGCGGGTCTCTCCTTCGGGGTGACGGATATGCGCATTCCGCAGGCAAAGCAGAAGATCATCGATGTCGCCCAGAAGGCAGTGGATCAAATCCAGAAGTCATTCGAGCAAGGCACGCTTACGCGCCTGGAGCGATACAACCAGGTGATCGACAAGTGGATTCACGCCCGCGAATTGGTGACCCAGGCCATGATGGTCGAGCTGCGCGACGATTTCCGTGATGAGATCGGCGGATATCGTTCGCCGGGCGACGAGGGCGCCAATCCTTACCTCAACCCAATCTACCTGATGACCCAATCCGGCGCCCGAGGAAGCGTGGATCAGATTCGGCAATTGGCGGGGATGCGGGCCTTGATGGCCAAGCCGTCGGGCGAAATCATCGAGACGCCCATCAAGGCCAATTTCCGTGAGGGACTTTCGGTATTGGAATATTTCAGTTCCACCCACGGGGCACGCAAGGGGCTGGCCGACACGGCGCTCAAGACCGCCGACTCCGGCTACCTTACCCGCAAGCTCGCCGACGTGGGCCAAAACGTCATCGTCAGCATTGCCGATTGCGAAACGATCAACGGAGTCACCAAGGCGGCGACCTACAAGGGCGAAGAAGTGGATATCGCCCTCCGCGAGAACATCATCGGCCGAGTCGCTCGTGACGACGTGCGTAACCCCGTCAGCGACGAATTGATCGTCGCCGAGAACCAGATCATCACCAAGGAAATTGCATCGCTTCTGGAGGACTTGGGACTGGACAAGATTCGCGTTCGCAGCCCGCTGACCTGCGAGAGTCCCAACGGCGTTTGCGCCATGTGCTACGGCATGGACATGTCGACGGGAAGGCTGGTGGAAGAGGGGATGGCCGTAGGCATCATCGCCGCCCAGTCGATCGGCGAGCCGGGAACGCAACTCACAATGCGCACGTTCCACACTGGCGGCGTGGCCCAAAAAGCGGCGTTGGAAAACGTCGTCAAAGCGTCCCAGAAGGGCGTCGTTCACTACCACGACCTCAATCCGGTGGAGGTCGCCAATGAAGACGGCACGACCAGAACGGTGGCCTTGAAGCGCAACGGCGAAATCCTCGTGCTCGACGACAAGGGCCGGGAGCTTTCCCGCGATCGCGTCCCCTACGGAGCGATCCTCAAAGTGCGGGATGGTCAGGCGGTCGCCCGTCGCGACGTCCTATGCGAATGGGACCCGCACATGACGCCGATCCTCGCGGAAGTGGGCGGCTTCGTCCGCTTCCAGGATGTGACAGATGGCGAGACCGTCCGGCTCGAACAGGAGGGTGGTCGGGCGAAGTTTGTGGTGATCGAGCATAAAGGCGAGAAGCATCCGCAGATCGTAATTGAGGACAAAGCCGGAAACGTGCTGGACTATCACTATCTTCCCGCCAAGGCCCGCATCGAGGTTCAAGCTGGCCAGGCGATAACTCCTGGTATCGAGATTGCCCGTCAACCGCGGGCCATGGGTGGAACGCAGGACATCACCGGCGGGTTGCCTCGTGTTACCGAAATCTTTGAGGCCCGCAAGCCCAAGGAGCCGGCGGTCATGGCGGAGATTTCCGGTCAGGTCGAAATCCGCCCCGACAAGCGCCGCGGCAAGATGACCATCGTCATCCGCAATGAAAGCGGAATGGAAAAGGAGCACCACGTCCCGCAGGACAAGCATTTGCTGGTGCACGCGGGAGACTTCGTGGAGGCCGGCGACCCGCTCATCGACGGCCCGCTCATCCCCCACGACATTCTGCGGATCAAGGGCGAGGAGGCGTTGCAGAATTATCTGCTCGCGGAGGTACAGGCCGTCTACCGCAGCCAGAACGTCGGGATCAACGACAAGCACCTGGAGATCGTCGTCAACCAGATGCCTCGCAAGGTGAAAGTCGAGCAACCGGGCGACTCCGTCTTCCTCCCCGGCGAATCGGTGGACAAGTTCCGCTTCCGCCAGGAAAACGCGCGGCTTACCAAGAGCGTGGTGATCGTCAATCCGGGGGACACGAACCTGGCCGTGGATCAGGTGGTGCTCAAGTCGGAGCTTTCCCGAATCAACTCCGAGACCGAGGAAAAGGGCGGCGAGCCAGGCAAGGGTCGCAAGCCCAAGCCCGCCTCGGCGACGACGCTTCTTCAGGGCATTACCAAGGCCTCCTTGTCGAGCGATTCGTTTATCTCCGCGGCCTCATTCCAGGAGACAACCAAGGTGCTTACCGAGGCGGCGCTGGCGGGTATGGCCGACCACTTGCAGGGATTGAAGGAAAACGTCATACTGGGGCACCTGATCCCGGCCGGATCGGCGTTTCGTCAATACCAGGCGATGCGCGTCCGGCACATCGGCGAGCCGATCCCCGCGATTGCGGACGTGCCCGAGGAGATTCCGGTGACCGTATCCGAGGACAGCTTCACCGAGCCGGAGGGGGGGATTATCGACGAAGCAGGGATCACGGCCACGAACGATGAGGGGTCGCTGGTCGAGGCGAGTACCGATTCCGGTGAGAACTCAGGATCGGATGACTAGGCCGGTGTGCATAGTAGATTGCAGTGAAACGTGAAGTCAGCAACGACTTGAGGAATTGAATGCCGACGATTAATCAGCTCATCCGCGGGGGCCGAATCAAGGTCCAGAAGAAATCCAAGGTCCGCGATTTGGATCAATGCCCGCAACGCAGGGCGGTCTGCCTTATTGTGAAGACCCAGACGCCCAAGAAGCCCAATTCCGCCCTGCGGAAGGTGGCCCGCGTTCGTTTAACCAACGGCAAGGAAGTCACCGCCTACATCCCCGGCGTGGACCACAACCTTCAAGAGCACTCGATAGTCCTGGTGCGGGGCGGACGCGTTCGCGACCTGCCGGGCGTGCGCTATCATATTATCCGAGGCGCGTTGGACTCCGCCGGGGTGGAGGGGGACAAGGATGGGCGTCCGCGCAACCGCAGCCGGAGCAAGTACGGGGTCAAACGCCGCAAGTAGCCGGTTCATACGAACGATATGCCCACCAACACGCCAACTGTCGTCGCTCCTTCCATTTTGACGCCTGCACGCGCCGTACGGCGGTCGGCGGCGGTGTCCGTGGCGTCGGTGTTGGGTGCTTTGATTCTCGTGACACTGGCAGCAAAGGTGGCGGTTCCCGTCCCCGGCACTGATGTTCCGATGACCCTTCAGCTTCTTGCGGTTCTGGTGATCGGGCTTTCGCTTTCTCCGACTCATTCTGTCGCGGCATTGTCCGCCTACCTTGTACTCGGTTCGGCCGGGCTGCCGGTGTTCTCGCCGTGGTCAACCGGACTTTGGGGACCGACCGGGGGTTACCTGGTCGGGTTCATACCCGCGGCGTGGCTCATGGGCATCCTTTGCGGGCGAGGCAACAGCGGCGCGTGGCGGATGTTGGTCGCCGGCGCTGCCGGCATTGCATTGGTTTTCGTGTGCGGAGTCGGTTGGCGAATCGCGTGGCTCGCGGGCGACTGGCGCATGGCCTTCCAAACGGGGCTGATTCCGTTCGCCGTGAAGGCGACCTTGGAATTGTGTCTGGCCGTGACGTTGGTGATGACGGTTCGCCGTTGGCGCGAGCGCCGGAGTCGTACGAGCGTATCTGAATGAGTGTAATATTGTTTCGTCAGTGTGAAATTGCGGAGTTGGGCTGCGGCAGGAAATGGTCCCGACGAAGTCGGGATGCCGCGCATGAGTACGCCTCTTAGGCGGGGCGGTTCGGAGACAAGGACTACGATGGGTTTCAAGAAATTCACCAACGCGGCCGAACAACTAAAGCCGGACACCCGGTTCAACAGTCTGCTCGCGGCGAGGTTCATCAACTGCTTCATGTATGACGGGAAGAAGAGCACGGCCACGCGCGTCTTCTACGACGCTTTGGACATCGTGGCCAAGCGGGTCAAGGACCAGCCGCCTTTCGAGGTGTTTGAGAACGCGGTCAACAATTGCAAGCCCAACGTCGAAGTGCGCTCCAAGCGCGTCGGCGGAAGCAACTATCAGGTGCCCATGCCGGTCAATCGCAAACGGCAACAGTCGCTGGCGTTCCGCTGGCTCCGCGAGGCCGCACGGGCCAAGAAGGGCAAGCCGATCTGCGAGTCCCTCGCCGCGGAGATCATCGACGCGGCCAAGGGCGAAGGAACGGCCGTCACCACCAAGGACAACGTCCACCGCATGGCCGACGCCAATAAGGCCTTCGCCCACTTCGCCTGGTAGGCACAGTGACGCCCCTTCCCATTATTTGGATGGGGCGAGGGAATCGTGGCCGTACTCGTAACATGCAAGGCGATCTCGAAGCACTTTGGAAGACGAGAGCTGTTTGACGGCCTCTCGATCTGCTTTGACGACGACGAGCGGGTAGGATTCCTGGGCCCCAACGGCGCCGGAAAGACCACCTTCTTGAAGATCTTGGCAGGACTGGAGCACGCCGACAGCGGCGAAGTCAACCGACGCCGGTCGGCACGCATCGGGTTCCTTCCCCAGGAAGACCGCTTTCCGGAGGGAGCCACAATCGAAACAGTTCTAGCCGATGCGCTTTCCGATCAGCCCATAGAGTCATACGAGCGCGACACGCAAGTCAAGATCATTCTGAGCCGGTACGGTTTCGACCAGGCGCATCGAGGCGCGGAAGAGCTCTCCGGGGGTTGGCGCAAGCGGCTGGCGCTGGCCCGCGAAGTCATCCGGCGGCCGGAGATGCTTCTTCTGGACGAGCCGACGAATCACCTGGACATCGAGGGCATCCAATGGCTTGAGAAAATGCTCCTTGCCGCACCTTTCGCGTTCGTGGCCGTAAGCCACGATCGGTATTTCCTGGAGCGCGTCACCAGCCGCGTGGTGGAGTTGAACCCGGTTTACCCGGACGGATATTTCAGCGTGAGCGGCAGCTACAGCCTGTTTCTGGAAAAGCGGGCCGACTTTCTCGAAGCTCGTCAGGCACAGGAGGCGACACTCGCCAACATCGTCAGGCGGGAGGTCGCCTTCCTGAGGTCGAACTCCAAGGCTCAGCGGACCAAGTCAAAGGCGCGCATCGATGGCGCCTATCAGCTCAAGGATGAGCTTCGTGATCTGAAGCAAAGCAACGCTCAAACCAAGACGGCCGGCATCGAGTTCAACAGCAGCGGGCGAACATCGAAGAAACTGCTGGAGGCAAAGGGGCTGTCCAAGACACTCGGCGGCAGGCTCCTGTTTAAGGATGTCTCACTCTTGCTTTCGCCGGGTACGAGGGTGGGACTCGTGGGCGCCAATGGCAGCGGCAAGACGACGTTGATTCGCGTGCTCACGGGCGGTCTGCCGCCCGACGATGGCACGATCCACCTGGCCGACGATCTTCGCGTGGTCGTGTTCGATCAGAAGCGCGAGGAACTGCCACAAGATGTTTCCTTGCGACAGGCCTTGGCGGGAAACGGTGAAAGCGTGGACTATTGCGGCCTTACCATTCACATCACCGCATGGGCCAGGAGATTTCTCTTTTCCATCGACCAACTCAACATGCCGGTGGGCGATCTATCCGGCGGTGAGCAGGCCCGGATTCTGATCGCTCGACTCATGCTGCGCCCGGCCGACCTACTGATCCTGGACGAGCCGACCAACGACCTCGACATAACGTCCCTCGATGTTCTGGAAGAAAGCCTCTGCGAATTCTCCGGTGCGGTCGTGCTGGTGACACATGATCGATTCATGCTCGACCGTATCTGCACGGAGATTCTAGGACTGAACGGCCAAGGGCGGGTCGGTCGGTACGGCGATTGTGCCCAGTGGCAGGCCGCACAAGCACGCACGCTTAACTCACAAGAAGAAGTCCCCGCCAAGCCTGAGGCAAAGAAATCGAAGAAGAGGGCTGATCGAAGCGGCCTGACCGCTAGCGAGAAGCGGGAACTCAGGGACATGGAAGAAGCCATCTCGGAGGCGGACCAACGGGTCGTTCAACTTCAGCAAGCAATGGAGGATCCGGCGGCGGCCGGGGACCACGTCGAGGCGCAGAATCGCTGGGAAGCACTGGCGGCCGCCAAGAAGCACGTTGAATCGTTATACGCCCGCTGGGAGCAGTTGGAAGCCAAAGCCAATTGAGACGCCAAATTGCCTGGTGGCCCGGGTCACTCCTGGAGACCCGCGATTGCTTTCCTGGCAAGTTCAAGATCGGGGTTCCGCCGGAGGCTCTCCTCATAGGCATTGCGTGCCTCCTGCTTTCGTCCTAACTGCTCCAGTGCATTGCCTTTTCTCCAATAGGCGTGAGCCACCGACTGCATGCCGTCGCTCTCAGGCTCGCCCATAATGAATTCGTCGAGCAACTCGACCGCCAACGCAGGCTCAAACTGGTTCTGGATGCGCATACGTGCCTGGCCATACAGCGAGCGGTAGTAGGCCTTGCCTTTCTCTCCGCGGCGCGCCGCTTCGTACTCCGCATCCGCGGCGTCAAAACGTTTCTCTTCAGCATAGATGTCCGCGAGCGCGACGTGAAAGCCGGCTTCCGCGGGGAACTTTTCGATTCCCTCTTGCAGGAGTTCAATGGCGCGATCGGTCTTTTTTTGGCTCTGATGGCACATGGCGAGCAATTGCTTGCCCATGACGGGATCGCGCGCCTCGATCTCCTCGCAAAGCTCGATGGCCCGGTCGATGTCGCCCATGGGCTTGGGTGCCATATTGGTAAGCACCAACATCGCTCGCGCTTCGGTGTCTTCAGGGTTCAGTTCGATCACGCGGTTGAGTTCCTCCTTGAAAAGTCCCAGCCGCTTCATTGCTCCGAACATGCCGCTTACGCTTTGCATATCGGCGGCGAGTTGCGCCCCCAACGCCTTCGCGTAGGCGAGGTGTGCCTCGGCGCTGTCCGGCAAGAGTTCAACAGCCTTCAGGCCATAGTCCGCTGCCGCGACCACCTCCTTGAGCTCACGCGAAACGTCGCACAGAAGGATGCAGGCCTCGCCGTCGCGGTCGGATTCCTCGATGACCTTGAGAAGCCTTTCCCTGGCGACCGCGAAGTCCTTCTTCTTGATGTGCGCCCGCGCTTCGTCGAAGAGGGAGTCGCCGAGTACTTCCTGGCCCTTCTGAAGAGCACTCCCGGCGGTCAGTTTCTTTCCTGATGCATCGACGAGTTGCGTGGTTGGACTGCGCATGAACCAGAGGACGCACACGATCGAGACCACCGCGAGACCGATGATCGCATAGATGATGATCTTCAGGGCAGTCTTGAATCGCGGCTTCACGCGGCCACTGTAAGTGCGTCTAGGCCGCGACACAAGACGATGATCCGGCGAAGTTGACCGCCATAGTATCAGCGATTCGTGTCGTCTTGATTGGGCGATTGAGTGAGCCGCCAGACGGGGTAGAGGCCTAGTTCGGAATCCAAATAGGGAGAACGTTGATAGAAAAAGTTGAGCCGGGCGCGGGGGTCGGCGGCGAACTTTTCATCGGCGGCGAGTCTGGCCTCGAACTCCGCTTTGAGACCTGGATATTCGGCGAGCATCGTGCGGGCGAGGGCTTCGAGCCTGAATCCGTCGGCGTATTCCTTCTGCTCGAACACAATGTTGAAGAACCCCCAGGCGGCGAGGGAATCCGGCGCTGCTGGTTCGAGAAGGTGAACGGCCACGTCGCCCCCGAGTTGCGCGACGGGAACAACGACCGAACCGCGGGGAAACGTCTTTTTTTCGGTAAAGGGTTCGGCGCGGAACTGCGCCCGGAACCTTCCTTCGAAGGGTCGTTCGGCGAACTTCACATCGCGCAGTCGATAGCCCTCGGCGTCGGCGGTGAGCGGTTCTTTCAAGGTCTGAATCCGCAAACCGTGGGCTTTGACGATCTCAATTGCTTCGGTCCATTGGGGAGGAATAAGGTAGGCGAAAGGCGGGACGACGGTCTTATCCACTTCGAGGGTCTTGCGCCAGGTGGTTTCGATATCCAGCAGTTTGGTGTTGTCGTAGATGATCCACGAAGCGGCGGAGATATCGCTGGGTTCGAGCCGATAGGCAACACCCTTGAGGGTGAACGGCGTGGCGACGTCGGTCGGTCGAAGCGAAAGAACGACGGGTTTGGGGGGAGAGCCGCGATCCAGGTCTTCGGCGTCGGCGCGGGCATTGGCTTCTCGGAGTGTCATGGCATTGGCACCTACAATCTCCAGGACGCGGCGGAGAACGTGGTATTGGGCGTGGACGCGGGTCTTGTTGGGCTTCAGCACGTGAGATTCGACGAGGATCGAGGCCCGGTTGCGAAGCGGGGCGTAGCCGGTGGAGTAACGTGGCTCAAAAGCCTGCGAGGCGACGCCCTTGGCGGGGTCTTTTCCGTCGATGAGGTCGAAATAGGTCATGGGCAGGTGGCCGTCGTCGCGAAGGCGGTCGAAAAGCGACGTTTCCATGAAGTCGGCCATCCACTTCACCACGGGCGCGGGGGCGTTCGCGTTTTTCTCCCAGGCGAGCATGACGTCGTATTGCCAGTCTCCGCCGTTGGTAGTGTGGGTGTCGATGTGCAGGTCGGGCTTCCATTCGTTCCAGAGGTTGAGCCAGGCGCGCATTTCGACGGCGTCGGCCTTCAGGTAGTCGCGGTTGAGGTTCAGGTTGCGGGACGTAGTCCGCCAACCCATTTCGTCGGGCCCGTTCTGGTTGATGCGGTTGTGGGGCCCGAAGCGCTCGTGGCCATCGACGTTGAAAATGGGGATGACCAACAGGACGACACGGTCTAGGACGGCGGGATCGACGCGTTCAAGGGCGATGTCGCGCAAGAGCATCAAAGCCCCGTCCTTGCCGTCCTGCTCGCCGGCGTGAATCCCGTTTTGGATAAACAACACCACGCGGCCGTTGTCGTGGGCGTCGGCGGGTGTCGCCCGGCCATCCTTGGATACGATGACCAGCGGCAGTTCGCGGCCCAGGGGAGAGTTGCCGAAGGATGTGACTCTCAAACGCGGAGACTTTTCGGCCAGTTTTCGACAGTAGGCCATCGTTTCGTCGTAGCGCGGGGTCTTCTTGAATTCCGAGCGCTCGGCCAGGGTGAGCCACTCGTCAGCGATCGGGGGAGCGGCGCTCAAATGCGGCAGCGCGAAGGCGAGGGACACAAACACGAGCTGGATTTCCCGGCTTCTGGGGTTCGCACGACAATTGAAGTTTCCCACGGACATCAATAACTCCCTTCTTCGGTTCGTGCGGCTCGCGCATAAACGGAAATGGTGGTTCCCTTCGCGGACTAGTGCCTTTGTCAGAAAGGTTATTCCGGTTTTTGCGAATTCACCTTGTTGCGCCCTTACAGGGCTATTCCTTTGTGTCGAACCCTTTTTCTCCCAGGGCGTTGCCCTGGGCTGTCCTGTTTCGCCCCTTCAGGGCGATATCCCGATCGACCTTATAGGAAACGGCACTAGAATACGTCCAAATCCCGACCTGAAACAACCGGACCATCGTAGGTCGCTCGAATCTCGGTCAACAAATCTTCGTCGGTCTGTCCCCAGAAGAGCTGGTGATAGAGAATCAGCAGCCCTGGCCGGACTTCCCGGGCAATTTGCGCCAGCTCCACCGTTGAGGTGTGAAACGCGCAGTGGTAGCGCTGCCATTCCGGAGGACGCCGCTCAAAACCGGCTTGCGAATAGACCTCGTGCAACAGGATATCGCAGCCTTGGGCGTGCTCGATCAGGCTTGGGCAGGGCGTCGTATCCCCGGACACGACCACGCTCCGATCCCGGGTGTCGAAGCGGAAGCCGAAGGCGTGCTTCCACGAACCATGTGTAACCGGGAACGCGCGAACCGTCACGTGGTCATCCTGAAATATGACACCGGGCTGGATTTCGTGGACTTCGACCTTGAAGCCCTCGTGGTTGGCCGGTTCCAGCCCGTCGAGACGCAATCGGATGTCCTCGTCGTACGCCTGCAAAAGGTGATCGGTCATCCGTCTGATGCCAGGCGGGCCATGGATCACAAGCGGCTGATCGCGCTCCAACACCCAGGGCGTCAGCATGAGGTCGGGCAGACCGACGGTATGATCCGAGTGAAGATGAGTAACGAACAGGTAGCGCAGCTTCCTGGGTTCCAGGGCTTCGATTCCTTTTTGGTAGGCCGCGGCGGCGCGGCGCACGACTCCGGGACCACAATCAACAAGATAGGGCGTGTCGCCGACAACGATCGCCACGGAGGGGCCGGAGCGGTCCGGATCGGCATTCGGCGTGCCGGTGCCTAGCAGCACGACGCGCGTCCGGTTCGCGCCTCCCTGCAACCTCGTGGGATTAGGAGCGGCACTACGCTGAGGAACGGATCGGCAGGCGACGCCGGCAAACAGCCCGATCAACAGGATGACAAGAAGGATTCGTAACCGATTTGCCATGATGTGAGCCAGGCCAGGCAACATCGGCCATTGCCGATGCGGCGCGCGCCTAACAATCCCGATTCCTGTTTCTCGATCACAAATGATCGCCCTCCTGCGAAGAGTCGTCAACTATTCATGTTAGGCATCCGCCAGCTTCGGATTGCCATAGCACTTTCGGTTTTGGTGAAGCGTCGCCACTCGTGGGCGACAGGCCCCGACGCTAAACGAAAATGAGACCTACACTGTGAAGAGGCAGGAAGATGGGTTGCCCGACGCACTTGCTCCCGTTGGATGGTTGAGCGGGTATCATGGTCCGTCGTGCAGCCTGAGATTTCACAAAAGCCCTCGAATTCGATCCCGATATTACGACTCATAAGGGACTATCCCAAGGGCAGTCTCAAGTCGGACGTCACGGCGGGGATCAGCGTATGCGTGATCATGATACCCTCGGTGATCGCGTATGCGGAACTCGCCGGGTTGTCCCCCGCTCACGGGCTCTACGCGGCCCTGACCGCAATGGTTGCTTATGCACTGTTTGCCAGTTCACGGCAGGTTGTGGCCGGGCCTGACGCTGCGATTACGGTCCTGATCGCGAGCGCCATCGGACCGCTCTCCGAGGGCGATCCCGCGCGGGCGGCGGCGCTGGCCGCGGTTGTGGCACTGATGGGCGGCGGTTTGATGCTGCTGGCCGCGGCCCTCAAGGCCGGCGTCATCGCCGACTTCCTCTCCAAGCCCGTGCTCGTGGGATACCTTGCGGGCGCAGCCCTCATTCTTATCTCCACTCAGCTGGGAAAACTGTTCGGAATCAAGACGGACGAGCACGACTTTTTTCCTATTATCGCGGAAGTCCTTCGGCGTATTGAGGAGACTCACTTTCTTACTTTAGGCTTGGGTGCAGGCTCGATCTTGGCTCTCGCTGTATTGCGGAGGATTTTGCCGCGCATGCCGGGCCCATTGGTGATCGCGGTCGTAACGCTCGTGATTTCGGTCGTCTTCGGACTCAGCGAGCGCGGCGTACGAGTCGTGGGCGAGATGCCGCCGGGTCTGCCGGGATTGCGCCTACCGGTCATCTCCCTGCACGATGTTCGTGAACTGGTTCCCGCGGCCGTGGGAATTGCACTGCTCACATTTCCGGAGGGTATTCTGCTGGCCCGGGCGTTCGCGGCCAAGAACGGATACGAGGTGCGGGCGAATCAGGAATTGGCCGCACTGGCCATCTCCAACCTATCCGCCGGGCTGTTTCAAGGGTTCTCGGTCGGCGCCAGCCAGTCGCGCACGGCGGTCAGCGATTCCGTCGGAGGGAAGTCGCAGGTGGTGAGCCTCGTTGCGGCGGCAGCCTTAGCGCTGTTCCTGTTGTTTCTCACCCCTTTGCTGCGCGGGCTTCCGACCGTGGCCCTGGCCGCGATCCTCATTTTCGCCGGCTGGCATCTGATCGAGTTGCGAGAATTTCGATTGCTGCTGCGCTTAAGCCCCCTGGGCTTCGGGCTGGCCATCGTCGTAACGGTCGGGGTGCTGATTCTGGGTGTGGTTCCCGGGATCGTCATCGGCGTGATGGTCACCTTGGTTTATCTCCTTGCCCGACTGGCCCGCCCCATGGATGTCGTTCTGTGCGAATCGCCCGGCACGGGAAGATTCCACGATATGGGTGAAGCACCGGAGGCACAGACCATTCCCGGCCTTATCGCGTACCGCTTCTACGCTCCGTTGTTTTTCGCCAACTCCGAGCACTTCGTGCGTCGGATCCGCGAATTGATTCAAACCAGCCCGAACCCCGTTCGGTGGTTCCTGGTAGACATGCAGGCTGTCTGGGAGATTGACGTTACCGCGGCAGAGGCCATGTCCCGGCTGGCACAGGAGCTTCAGCAGAAGGGGATTTCCCTGCGCATCGCCCGAGCCAATCGGCCGTTGCGCGAGAAGCTGGAAAAAATAGGACTTGCCGAACAGCTGGGCGCTGAGGCATACTTTCCATCGGTTCACGCCGCGGTTGAGGCGTTTCGACGTGCAAAGGAGGAGAACGGATGACTCTTATCTGCCCGTGGATGAATCATCAAGCAAGCAATCGGTCAGGTCTTGGAGCGACCGTCGTTTGGAATAGGAGGGCGTAATGGGCGATGACGGAGTGAAATCGGAGAAGCTGGACCGCAAGACGTACGAGCGAGAGCTGGAAAAACTTCAGGTTGAGCTGTGCCATCTTCAGGACTGGGTCAGGGCCGAAGGGGCGAGGATCATCGTTGTCTTCGAAGGCCGTGACGCCGCCGGCAAGGGCGGCCTGATTCGGCGTCTGGTGGAACGGGTAAGCCCGCGCGTGTTCCGCGTGGTGGCTCTTCCGGCCCCGAACGAACGGGAAAGGACCCAGCTTTACATGCAACGATACCTGGTCCATTTTCCGGCGGCGGGGGAGATCGTCATCTTCGACCGGAGCTGGTACAACCGCGCGGGCGTTGAGCACGTCATGGGGTTTTGCACCAAGCAGGAGCACCAGCGATTCCTCGAACTTTGTCCGGCCTTTGAAAAACACTTCGGAGGGATTCAACTCATCAAGTACTGGCTGGAGGTGACCAACGAGGAGCAGAAGCGAAGATTTGAGGCGCGGGTCGAGAACCCGCTCCGGCAATGGAAGCTGAGTAACATCGACTTGCCGTCACGGGAGAAGTGGTACGCCTACTCGCGGGCCCGCGACGCCATGCTGGAGGCGACCGATACCGAATGGGCGCCCTGGTATATCGTTTCGTCCAATGATAAGCGCCGCGCCAGATTGAACTGCATCTCGCACTTCTTGAGCCTGATCCCGTACAAGAAAGTGAAACGCAAGACACTGCAGATTCCCAAACGGGAGAAGGATGACGCTTACGACGACAGCGCGACCATCGCCGGTCGTCGACATATCGAACAAAAGTATTGATCGAGAATGCTGCCAGCGCCCGACAAACCGCCCCGGACTTTGCGGTCACCCTGCGCATTGCACCGCCGCGCAGCGTGCGTATTGCAAACATGTTTCCACTTGTTATGCTCTCGACCGAAGGATCGTTTAAGCCTCCCTGGAAATGTGAGCCATCCCATGAGTGCAGCAAGGACAATTCTCCGATTGATCGCCATCTGCGCGGCTTTGTATGCCGCCCTGTTGCCGGCATGCTCAAAAACGCCGCCGGCCCCCGCCGAACAGCCCAAACCGCCGGAGGTCACGGTCAGTCAGGTCGTTCAACGAACGGTAACGGACACGGAGCAATTTACCGGCCGCATGGCCGCGGTGGAAAACGTGGATGTCCGAGCTCGGGTCCGCGGATACCTCAAGGCCGTGCACTTCACCGACGGGCAGGAGGTGGAGGCCGGTTCGCTTCTTTTTGAGATCGACCCGCGGACTTTCGAGGCGGAGCTGAAGAACGCGGAGGGCCAAAAGGCGCAGTGGCTTGCGAAGCGTGACAAAGCGCAGGCCGACGTCAGCCGCTACGAAGGTCTGGTGCCGACCGGCGCGGCGAGCGCCCAGGACCTCGACAAGGCCAGGGCGGAACTGGGCGAAGCTGCCGCGGCCATCAGCTCCGCGGATGCGGAAATCGATCGCGCCAAACTCGACCTGGAGTTTTCGAAGATTACTGCGCCCATCGATGGCCAGGTGGGGCGTGCCCTCGTCACCGCGGGTAATCTGATTCAAGCGGGCTCCGGCGAGGATGGACTGCTGACAACGATCGTGTCGTTGGACCCGATCTACGTGTACTTCGACGTGGACGAGCGAACCCTGCTGATGTTCCGGGAACGACATCGTTCGGCACAGAAAGAAGACGAGCCCCTTCCGACCGTGGATAAGCTCAAGATACCCGTATTCCTGGGGCTTTCGGATGACGACGCCTTTCCGTACGAAGGCGTGATCGACTTTTCAAACAACCAGGTAGACCCCGACACCGGGACAATGCAGGTTCGCGGCCGGTTCGACAATTCGAAGCGGAGGTTCAAGCCGGGGCTCTTTGCTCGCGTTCGATTGCCGGTCAGCGATGCTTATGACGCTCTGCTGGTTGCGGACGTGGCCCTGGGGACCGACCAGGGGCAGAAGTTTGTGCTGGTCGTCAACGACCAGAACGTCGTCGAGAAGCGGTTCGTCAAGCCCGGCGCGTTGCAGGATGACGGTTTGCGGGTGATTGCGGACGGATTGAAGTCGGGAGAGTGGATCGTGGTCAACGGCCTGCAACGAGCGCGGCCCAGCAAACCCGTCACGCCGCAACGCGCGGAAATGCCGGTGACGGGCGTTGCCGCGAAACCTCAAGAAACTGAGCCTGACGCTGCCAAGACGAAAGCGACCGGACACTAAAGGGCGCTATTGATGATCCCGCAATTCTTCATCGACCGGCCCATCTTCGCGTCCGTCCTTTCCATCGTCATCATTATCGTGGGGAGCGTGGCCTTGCTGGGGCTGCCGATTGCGCAGTACCCGGAGGTGGTTCCGCCCACCATCCAAGTTTCGGCGTTGTACCCAGGCGCCAACGCCAAAGTCGTCGCCGACACGGTGGCCGCGCCGATCGAACAAGAAGTCAACGGCGTCGAGAACATGCTCTACATGTTCTCCAAGTCCACCAACGACGGGCAGTTGTACCTCGACGTTACCTTTAACGTCGGAGCGGACCTGAACATGGCGCAGGTCCTCGTGCAGAACCGTGTGGCCATTGCCGAAGCAAAGTTGCCCGACGAGGTCAAGCGGCAGGGTGTGACGACCAAGAAAAAGTCCCCGGCCATCCTGTTGTGCGTCAACCTGATTTCACCGGATCAGCGTTACGACCAGCTTTACCTCAGCAACTACGCGACCATTCAGGTGAAAGACGCCCTGGCCCGCCTTTCGGGCATTGGAGACGTGTCCTTCCTCGGAGCGCGGGACTACAGCATGCGCGTCTGGCTGGATCCTGAGAAGCTCGCTTCCCAGAACCTGACGGCCAGCGACGTGACCAGGGCCTTGCGCGAACAGAACGTTCAGGTCGCCGCCGGCAGACTTGGGCAGCCCCCCGTGCCCGAGGGGCAGTCCTTTCAACTGGCGGTGACGACGCTGGGTCGGCTGCTCGAGCCGGAACAGTTCGCGGACATCATCGTCAAGACCGGCGAGAAGGGCCAGGTCACGCGGATCCGCGACGTCGGGCGGACGGAACTAGGCGCGAAAAACTATGACGTCAACAGCTACCTCGACGGCAAGCCGAGCGTGACGCTGGCGGTCTTTCAGCTTCCCGGTTCCAACGCCCTGGCCACGGCGGAGGCCGTTCGCGCCAAGATGGAGGAACTTAAGACACGATTCCCGGAGGGCCTTGAATACCGCATCGTCTATGACACCACGGTGTTCGTGGATGAATCGATTCATGAAGTCTACAAGACGCTGATCGAAGCCTTCATTCTCGTATTTCTCGTGGTCCTTCTGTTTCTGCAGAACTGGCGGGCAACGATCATCCCCATGGTCGCGGTCCCCGTATCGCTCATCGGCACCTTTGCCCTCATGGCGGCGATGGGGTTCTCGCTCAACAATCTTTCGCTGTTCGGCCTGGTGCTGGCGATCGGCATCGTGGTGGACGATGCGATCGTCGTGGTGGAGAGCGTCGAGCTGAACATGGCCTCGGGGCTGAACCCGAAGGAAGCGACCCGCAAGTCGATGAAGGAAGTTTCGGGAGCGCTCATCGCCATCGCGCTCGTCTTGTGTTCCGTCTTCATACCGACGGCCTTCATCGCCGGCATCAGTGGTCAGTTCTATCGCCAGTTCGCATTGACCATCGCGGTTTCGACGGCCATATCGGCCTTCAACTCCTTGACGTTGAGCCCCGCGCTTTCCGCTTTGCTGCTCAAGCCCCACGCGCACGGCGAGGGAGCTCATGCCCATCGGGAAGTGCTGCCGCGATTGGGAATCGTGGTGCTCTTCGGGTTGGTCGCATACTTCTTCCTGCCGTCGTTGATCGGGCCGCTCTTTGGTGTCCACGTGGGGCACGAGGGCGCTCATGGTGAGGGCGAAGCCGTCGTGCGCGAAACCAGCGGCTGGGCGTTGTGGGGGATACGAGCGGCGGCATTCGCCATCGGCGGCGTCGTGGGCTGGCTGGTAGGCGGCATTGTGAACCGTTTTCTCGACGCACTCTTCCGCGGATTCAACTGGTGCTTCGACCGTGCCATCAGCGCTTATGGTTTCGCGGTCAAGGTGTTGCTGCGGGTCGCGATGATTGTGCTGGCCGTGTACGGCGGCCTGATGTACCTCACTTATCTGGGGTTCACCACGGTGCCGATCGGCTTCATTCCCGAGCAGGACAAGGGATACCTGCTGGTGAACGCACAGTTGCCGGATGGGGCGAGCCTGGAGCGAACCGAGGCGGTGGTGGCGCGGATGATTGATATCGCCGGAAAGAGCGAAGGCGTGGCGCACACCATCGGATTGCCCGGCTATTCCATTCTGAATGCCACGAACATTGCCAATCTGGGCGGCATGTTTGTGATCCTCAAGCCGTTCGATGAGCGAAAGCTTGATCCCGCGCTTTCGGCGCCGGAGGTGATGTCCAAACTTCGGAAGGAGTTCGGGGCGATTCAGGAGGCGGCCATTTCGATTTTCGGCGCTCCGCCGGTGGACGGCCTGGGCAATACCGGCGGTTTCAAACTGCAGCTTCAAGATCGCGCGGATACGGGACTGACCGGACTCCAGGAGGGAGTCGACAACGTCGTGGCCGCGGGCAATGCCGAGCCGGGATTGGCGGGGCTCTTCAGCAGTTTCCGCGCGAATCAACCGCAGGTATTCGTGGATTTGAATCGTTCGCAGGCCAAAATGCAGGGGGTGGCGCTGAATGACATCTTTGACACGCTGCAGGTTTATCTTGGTTCCGCGTATGCCAACGACTTTACGCGATTCGGCCGCAACTGGCAGGTCAACGTGCAGGCGGAATCGGAGTTTCGGCTGCAACCCTCGGATATCAGGAGATTGAAAGTCCGCAACACGGCGGGAGAAATGGTTCCCCTGGGGGCGTTGGTGTCGGTCGAAGACACCAGCGGCCCGGCGATTGTCAACCACTACAACATGTACCCATCGGCGGAAATCAACGGCGGCACCGCGCCGGGCGTCAGCTCCGGCCAGGGCATCAGCTTGATGGAAAAAGTCAGCGACTCGGAGCTGCCCCCCAGCATGGGTTACGAGTGGACCGAGCTTGCCCTGCAACAGAAGCTGGCGGGCAACACGGCCGTATTTGTGTTCATGCTGGGTACGGTGTTCGTATTTCTGGTGCTTGCGGCCCAGTACGAGAGCTGGTCGCTGCCGTTGTCGATCATCCTGATCGTTCCCATGTGCCTGTTCGCGGCGATCGGCGGCGTGTGGCTCGCGGGCATGGACAACAACATCTTCACACAAATTGGACTGGTCGTGCTCATCGGGCTGGCGGCCAAGAACGCAATTCTGATTGTCGAGTTCGCCAAGCAGCTTCAGGACCAGGGCAAGGAGCTCCGTGAGGCCACTATTGAGGCGAGTAAGCTGCGACTCAGGCCGATCCTGATGACCTCGCTCGCCTTCACGCTCGGCGTGCTGCCGCTCGTTCTCGCCAAAGGAGCGGGGGCCGAGATGCGCGTGGCCCTGGGCTTCGCGGTTTTCAGCGGAATGGTGGGGGTAACGCTGTTTGGCATCTTCTTTACTCCCGTATTCTATTCGACAATTCGCTGGCTCACCGGATCCAAGAAGACCCCGACGCCGCCGGCGGCGCAATCGGCAGGAGAACATGCATGAACATGGACGTGCTGAGGCGCATGTCGCTCGTCGGGGCCGCGATTGCTTCCGGTTTCCTAGCGGGTTGCAAGGTCGGTCCGGATTATGTCGAGCCTTTCGCGCCGGTGTCTGAGCAATGGACCCATCCCGCGGACCCTAAACTGGAGCGCGGCGAAGCGGTGGTCACGCGGTGGTGGGAAGTCCTCAACGACCCCGTATTGAACAACCTGGTGGAGACCGCGTATCGGCAGAACCCGTCGCTGCATGGCGCGGGCGTGCGGGTGCTTGAAGCCCAGGCGCGTCGCGCATTCGCCTTTGGCTTGCTCTTTCCGCAGCGGCAGGAGGCGTTCGGCGACTACACATGGAACCAGGTCAGCAACAATGCGGGAGGGCCGTACCTGGATCCCAACCGCGCACAAAACGCAGTCGGCGTCCTTACGAACCCGCTCGGAACGCTCGCCAACGGAGTGGTGGGCGATCCCGGCATCGACAATACATTTCACAATTGGCGGATGGGCTTCGGCGCCTCGTGGGAGCTGGATGTCTGGGGCAGGTATCGCCGCGGCATCGAAGCGGCGGACGCCCAGGTTCTGGCGACGATCGCCAACTACGACGACGTCCTGGTCAGCCTCATTGCCGAGGTCGCGACCAACTATGTGCTGCTTCGAACGCTGGAGGAGCAACTTGTCGTCACCAACGGCAACGTCGAGATTCAGAGACGCGGCTTTGAGCTGGCAGAGACCAAGTTCAAGGGCGGCATCACGACGGGGCTCGACCCTGCCCAGGCGGCGGCGCTGCTTTACGACACCGAGGCCCAGGCGATCGACATTGAAACGAGGATTTCGCAGAGCAAGAGCACGTTATGCGTCTTACTGGGTTTACCGCCGCAGAACCTCAGCGAACTTCTCGGTGACGACCACCAGATCCCGTCCGCGCCCGCGAGCATCGCGGTTGGTATCCCCGCGGAGCTGCTGCGGAGGCGCCCGGACATTCGGCGGGTGGAGCGTACACTGGCGGCACAGAGTGCGGTCATTGGAGTTGCGACGGCCGATTTGTATCCAAGCTTCTCTCTGGTGGGTGAGCTGGGGCTGGCCGCCGAACATTTTTCCGACTTTTGGCGAGGCGATAGTCTGCAAGGGTTCGCCGGGCCGACGTTCCGCTGGGCGGTCCTCAATTACGGGCGCATCGAAAACAACATTCGTGTTCAGGACGCCTCCTTTCAGACCCTCATCAGCGAGTACGAAAGCATCGTGCTTCGCGCCCAGGGTGAAGTGGAAGCGGCCGTCGCGGGATTCCTCGGAGCCCAAAGGCAGACGATCGCCCTAGCGCAGAGCGTCGATTCGGCCCTGGGGGCGGTCGATCTTGCCGAGCAGCAGTACCGCGGTGGAATTGCGGACTACACTCGCGTACTGATCACGCAGGAGTTCCTGGCGGAACTGCAAGCGCGCCTGGTGGCGACCCGCGGCGCGGTGGCGCTGAATCTGGTCGCGCTGTACCGCGCCCTTGGCGGGGGGTGGGAACTGCGCGAAGGGCAGGACCTGGTGCCTTCCGACATCAAGGAACAAATGCAAAAACGAACCAAGTGGGGCGATATGATCGACGCGGACCGCATTCCCTGAGTGAGTCCGCCATAATGAAAGGAAATGGACATGAGGCATTTTGCAAACTTTGTACTGGTATTTGCGTGTTCCCTGACGCTGTCGTCTTGTGCTTCACACGGCCCGACCGGCACTCACCGGACTCAGATGGAGCGAGACGCTCTCGTCACCGTCATCTCGATCGACATTCCTCATCGTCTGGTTACCGTCCGAGACGCGGCGGGCGAGTCGCTTACGGTGTACGTGGATGAGTCGAACAAGAACTTCCCTCAAGCCCGAGTCGGGGACCAGGTGCGAATCCGCTACGTCGAATCCGTGGCCCTGCGACTGACATCCAAGGCTCCGTCCGGCGTGCAAGTCACGGAAAGCACGGATCGCCCGACGAAGGGGCGTGCTTCCGGGAAGTCCGCGACGGAAGTAACCGCGGTGGTAAGGATCGAGGCCGTCAGGCCCGACGGATCCATGGTCACCTTCACCGGCCCGCGCGGTCGCCGGACGCTGGCCGTACAGGACGCGGCGATGCGCGACTACGTCCGCCAGTTAAAGCCGGGCGACAATGTCGAGGCGACCTATGAAGAGGCGTTGGCACTGTCACTAGAGAAAACCAGCCACTAGCCGACACATCTGCACCAGAACGGCGGCTCTGGAATGCGAAATACTAAGTGACAGGTATGGACGGTGAGGTCGCATTGAGTTAATCTCAAACAGGTACGGCACACCGAAGAGCCAGCTTGATCACTCAGTGATTGAAAGGCGGCACCATGCCAATGAGTAACAACTTGGGCGATGCGGCCGCAGTGTCGAGGAAAGTCGGCCGTGTCTTTCAGAAGCGAGCCGAACATGCGCTGGATCGTTTCAGCAAGCGGCTTGCCGAGAGCGAGGAAACCGTGCCTCTGCGGCCCGACCCAAGCTTCCTCGACCCTTGGAAACAAGGACGAGAATGGTGGGAGTACTCGATTGACCTCGCGCAGCGCTCCATACTGTTTTGGGATACCTTGCGCGAGCGCGGCGACAACTTTATCGCCCATGAGAAGGCGGGTAAGCCTCCCGTACTGCACTTCCAGTACGAGATCATGCTTGACGCGCGCGAGTTCGAGCGCCCGGTCAACTACGCGCTCGTAAGGATCATTCCGCCCTCCGGTGTCACCGTTGATCCCACGCGAAGGCCCTACGTCATTATCGATCCGCGGGCCGGGCATGGTCCGGGCATCGGCGGCTTCAAGGATGATTCGCAGGTGGGTGTCGCGCTTCGCGACGGGCATCCCGTTTACTTCGTGATTTTCTTCCCCGACCCCGAACCGGGGCAGACGTTGACCGACGTCTGCGAGGTGGAGGCCCGATTCATCCAGCGCGTGCGCGAGTGGCACCCCAAGAGTCCCAAGCCCGTCATCCTCGGCAACTGCCAGGGCGGCTGGGCGGCGATGATGCTGGCCGCCGCCAACCCTGACGACACCGGACCCATCGTGATCAACGGCGCGCCCATGTCCTATTGGGGCGGAGCATGGAGCGAGGGGGAAGGCGACAACCCCATGCGTTATGCGGGAGGATTGCTGGGCGGAACCTGGCTTGCCTCGCTGGCCGGTGACCTGGGCAACGGCAAGTTCGACGGGGCCAATCTTGTGCAGAACATGGAGAGCCTGAACCCAGCGAACACCTACTGGGACAAGTATTACCACCTGTTCGCCAACGTGGATACGGAAGGCCCCCGCTTTCTCGAATTTGAACGATGGTGGGGCGGGTTTTACCTGCTCAATCGCGAAGAAATCGACTGGATTACGCAGAACCTCTTCGTCGGCAATCAGCTTTGGGAGTCCAGCGGGGGCAAGAAGGGCTTCTTCGACCTGCGCGAAATCAAGGTCCCGATCATCCTCTTCGCTTCGATGGGCGACAACATCACGCCGCCGCAGCAGGCGTTCAACTGGGTCGCGGACGTTTACGAATCGACGGATGAGATCAAAGCCCGCGGTCAGACGATCGTCGGACTATTGCACCAGGACATCGGACATCTGGGCATATTCGTGTCCGGGCGCGTGGCGAAGAAGGAGCATGCGCAGATTGTTTCGGTGTTGAAGTCGATCGAAGCCCTGCCGCCCGGTCTGTACGGAATGAAGATCATCGAACAATCGGGACCGGACGGTAAGCCGGCGTTCACCGTTGAGTTTGTTGAACACCGGCTTGAGGAGGTGATGGAACGGCTCAATCGCTTCGGCCGCAAGGACGAAAAAGCGTTCGCCGCCGCGGCCATGATGTCCGAATTCAATCAGCGTGCTTATGACTTGTTCTTAAGCCCGGTCTTGAAGGGGATGGCGTCCGAATACGGAGCGAGGCTTGGGCAGGTTTTTCATCCACTTCGCGCCCAGCGGTGGTCTTGGTCCAGTCATAACCCGTGGCTCGCGTGGCTGAAGCCGGCGGCGGAAATGATTCGCAAACAACGCCGTGCGGTGGCGTCGGATCAGACCTTCCGGAAGCTCGAACGGGCAGGATCCGAACTTCTAAGCGCTTCCTTTGATCTTTACCGAGACCTTCGCGACGCCAGGAGCGAGGCGTTGTTCTTTTCCATCTACGGCACGATGTTCAGCTTGTACCTCGCCGACAAGGCCGGAGCCCGCGCGAAAGGCGACGGCGCGGAGCCTATCGGAACTGAATCGACGATCGTCAAGGAGGCGTTGTCCGGCATGTCCTCGGGCGGTTACGCCGAAGCGGTCGCACGGGCCGGAGCACTCTTCGCACGAAAGGGCGCTCCTTTGCCGCTTTCGCGTTTGCAGATGAAAAAGGAGCTGATCGCCGACTATCAGGAATTCCTGCCGGATTTGCCGGCGGACATGGCCCGCCGCATTCGCGGAGGGCAGGATGTCATCGTCGCCCATGAACCCGATGCCGCGATTGAGTCGCTGCCCAAGCTGCTGCCCAGCATGGACGATCGCAAACGATTCCTGACCTTGCTCGAACGACTATCTTCGGACGCCCGTGTGCAGGCCGAGGGCATGACGCCGGAGCAGACGGCGATGCTTGAGCGGATTCGCCGCGTGCTGGCCGCCGGACCCGTACGGTCGGACAATGCCGAGAACATCGCGGGCCCTCACGACGACGCGGCGCGCGTGACGAAGTCACAAGGGGCACGCCGATGACCGCGCTCACCAACGTAACATACGACGAAATCAAGATAGGCCAGGCCATCACTGTCTCCCGCACGCTTTCTCAAAACGACATCGAAGCCCTCACATTCACATCGGGCGACGTGGACGCCTATCACCTTGAGGACGGCGAATTCGAGCGCGAGGTGACCTCGACCGAAGCGGTGGCCTCCGAGGCCTTCTTCGGCTATCTGCTCAACCGCCGCTTGCCCGGTCCGGGCACGACGATTATCGCCGAAGACTTCAAGTTCCGCGGGCGACTCTCGGTCGGTGATACCATGACCGCCACGGTCACGGTCAAGGAGAAGAAATCCGAAGGGAACCTGGTCGTCCTTGACTGCCGATGCGTCAACCAGAAGGACGAAGTCATTACTTCCGGCTCGGCCACCGTCATTGCACCCACGAAGCGAATAACCTATGCGGACGTGGCGACTCCGGAAGTGATCTTCCGGCGGAATGACGCTTTCGCGCGATTGATCCAATCATGCGAAGGGCTGCCGCCGGTCACTTGCGCGGTCGTTCACCCGTGCGATCACGATTCACTGGTCGGGCCGATCGAAGCAGCGAAGTGGAAGCTCATTACGCCGATGCTCATCGGTCCCGAGAACAAGATTCTCGCCGCCGCGGAAGCGGCGCAGGTTGACCTGAGCGGTTTTCAGATCGTTAAGGCAGAGCACAGTCATGCCGCGGCGCAGAAAGCCGTGGCCATGGTCCGCGCCGGCGAAGCGGAAGCGCTGATGAAGGGCAGTCTGCACACCGATGAGTTGATGGCCGCCGTGGTCCCGTCGGCGACGGGTCTGCGAACCTCGCGGCGGATCAGCCACGTTTTCGTTCTCGACGTGCCGACCTACCCGCGCATGCTGCTCATTTCCGACGCGGCCATCAACATCGCCCCGGACCTCAAGGCCAAAGTGGACATCGTTCAGAATGCAATCGACCTCGCCGTGGTGCTGGGGATTGCCGAACCGAAAGTGGCGATCTTGTCCGCCGTGGAGACGGTCAATGCGGACATTCCCTCGACGATCGACGCCGCGGCGCTTTGCAAGATGGCCGACCGGGGGCAAATTTCAGGCGGCGTTCTGGACGGCCCGCTCGCCTTCGACAACGCGGTGAGCGAGTCGGCGGCCAAGACGAAGAAGATCGAATCTCCGGTGGCCGGGCGGGCCGACGTTCTCATCGCGCCGGACCTGGAAGCGGCCAACATGCTGGCCAAGCAACTTCAGTATCTGGCCGGCGCCGATGCGGCAGGCATTGTCCTGGGGGCGCGAGTGCCCATCGTCCTGACCAGCCGGGCGGATACCGTGCGCACCCGGTTGGCCTCAGCCGCGGTGATGGCCCGCGTCGCGCAGGTGAAACGGGAATCAGCGCACGCCGCCGCGAAACAGTGAGAACGCCCATGGCCGACGCCATTGTCGTCCTGAATGCCGGTTCATCGAGCATCAAATACTCCCTCTTTGCCCTGGGGGAGAAAGATTTAAGCGTCGTGGCACGAGGCCAGATCGAGGGCCTGTTTACCTCGCCGAAGTTCGTGTCCAAGGATGACAAGGGCAAAGTCCTTTCCGAAAAATCGTGGGGCGAAGGAAAGTCGCTGGGGCATGAGGGGGCCCTGGATCATCTCGTCGCGTACCTGCGCGGTGAGCTAGAGGAGCATCGTCTCGTCGGCGTCGGCCATCGCGTCGCCCACGGCGGCCCCGACATCACCCATCCGCTGCGAGTGGACGAAAAGGTAATCGCCCAGCTGGAGAAGCTTGTCCCCCTTGCGCCGCTCCATCAGCCGCACAACCTCGCTCCCATTCGTTTCCTCATGCAGCGCGTGCCGCAACTGCCCCAGGCCGCCTGTTTCGATACCTCGTTTCACCGAACCAACACGCAGCTCTCGCAGCTCTTCGCCCTGCCCCTCGAGTATTTCGAGTCCGGCGTGCGCCGTTACGGATTTCACGGCCTCTCCTATGAATACATCGCCTCAGTCCTCCCCGAATACGACGTCAAAGCGGCTCGCGGAAGGACCGCCGTCCTTCACCTGGGCAACGGCGCCAGCATGTGCGCGATGGAATCCTCGCGCAGCGTCGCTTGTACGATGGGCTTCTGCGCGGTGGATGGCTTGATGATGGGAACGCGCAGCGGATCGCTCGATCCGGGCGTCGTTTTGCATTTGATGGCCCAGCGCGGGATGAGCGCCGAAGAAATTGAAAGGCTCATTTACACGAAGTCGGGACTGCTGGGCGTTTCGGGCATTTCCAGCGACATGAGGGCGTTGCTGGCGAGCGACGATCGTCGCGCGAAACTTGCCGTCGATCTCTACGTGTACCGCATTCAACGAGAGTTGGGCTCTCTGGCCGGGGCCCTGGGCGGCGTGGACTCCCTTGTGTTCACGGGCGGCATTGGTGAAAACGCCGCGCTCATTCGCGCCCGCGTCTGCCGGGACGCGGCCTGGCTCGGCGTGGAATTGAACGAAGGCGGCAACACCAAAGGCGGCCCAAAGATCAGCGCCGAGAACAGTCGTGTTTCCGCGTGGGTTATTCGCACCAACGAAGAACTGATGATCGCTCGACACACAAGGAGCGTTCTTGGATTGGGTTGACGACGAACAGGATGTGCGGACAATTTGGCCTTTATGTTATTGACCCGGAGTCGATAGACCGTCTCCCGGTTCGAACATGAACGTAAGCGAGCAGGAGGAGCTTCGATGAACCTGAACACCTCTTTCAAGACCTTGATCTGCATCGCGGTAAGCGTACTCTTGTCGGCTGCCTCAATGAGTTTCGCGCAGCCAGATGCAGGGAGGGTAGGCGGCGACGGTGGAGCATTCAAGCAGGAGGAGTTGGAACAATTGGTTGCGCCCATTGCGTTGTACCCGGACTCGCTGGTCTCCCAGATTCTGATGGCGTCCACCTACCCGCTGGAGGTCGTGCAAGCGGAACGTTGGGCCGAGGAGAACAAAGGCTTGAGAGGGGACGCCCTGGCGGCTTCGCTGGAAAAACAAACCTGGGATCCGAGCGTTCGTTCGTTGGTCAATTTTCCGGAAGTGCTGACCATGATGAGCGAGCAGCTCGATTGGACGCAGAAACTCGGCGACGCCTTCCTCGCCCAGCAGAAGGAAGTGCTCGACGCGGTCCAGAAGCTCCGAAGCAGAGCCAAGGCGGAGGGCAATCTGGAGTCGACCGATCAGCAGAACGTCGTCGTGCAGGAGGACGCCGGCACACAATACATTGTCATCGAATCATCAAGTCCCGAAATAGTGTACGTTCCTACATACGATCCGGTCGTGGTGTACGGGACCTGGCCATACCCGGCCTATCCGCCCTATTACTATTATCCGCCCGGCTACGTCCCGGGGAGGGCCGCGTTGTACTTTGGCATGGGTGTCGCATGCGGTGCGGCCTGGGGGTACGCATGGGGGGGGTGCAACTGGCATCACGGCGATGTCGACATTGACATTGATCGCAACGCATTCGTCAACAACAGGATCGACCGGTCGAGGTACCGGTCGGACTTCGGCAATCGCAATCGGCAAGGCGGTCGAGGGTCGTGGCAACACGATCCGGCGCATCGGAAATCAACGCCCTATCGCGATGCAAACGCCGCACAAAGGTTCGACGGCACCTCGGCGGCAGACGCCGCACGGGCGCGCGATTCGTATCGCGGACGGGCCGATGCCGGCCGGCAGGATCTCGCCCGCGGAGGTGCGGATCAGTTCAGGCGAGGGCAATCACCCACCGGCGCAAGACCCGTTCAACCTGATCGCGGCGGCGCGGCGAGCCGGCAGCAACCTGCTAGTCGCATGGAGTCCAGGCCGCAGAACCGGGGAGGTGCTGCTGACCGTCCCAGTCCATCCCAGGGAAGCCGCGGCGGGGCCTTTGACGGCGCCGGCCAGGGTCAAAGCGCACGGAGAGAAAGCAGCCGCGGTCAGGCCAGCCGTTCAAGTCCCTCACGGAGCACCCGGAGTGGCTCCGCATCTCGCGGTGGAGGTTCACGCGGTGGAGGCTCCCGCGGCGGAATGAGCCGGGGAGGCGGGGGAGGACGCGGCGGCCGGGGGGCCGGGTACGAGAATGATAACTACTAGCATTGAGGAAACGTTCGATGAAATCGTTGATAATGGAAAAGACGTATTCAATGCCTTCCTCCGAGTTACGACGGCTCCAATTCGCACTCTCATTGGTCGCGGCGGCAAGTCTTTTCACGACCGGCTGCAGCCTGCGGCAGGATCGATTCTCGTCACCAGAGGAAGCCGTCCAAGCGATGATCGAGGCATCGAAATCCGAGCAGCCCGACAGAATTCGACGCATTCTGGGGCCGGGCGCCGATGAGGTGCTATCCTCGGGAGATGAAGTTGCCGATCGCCAGGCGCGGGACAAGTTCCTGAAGGCTTATGATGAAAAGCATGAACTGGTTACCGGTCCCGATGGGAGCGTGACGCTCCAGGCCGGTAAGGACGATTGGCCCATGCCGATCCCCATCGTGAAAAGCTGGGGGAAGTGGCGATTCGACACGCGTCGAGGCAAGGAAGAGATTCTCAACCGACGGATCGGACGCAATGAACTGTCCGTCCTTCAGGTCTGCCTTGCCATCGTCGACGCCCAGCGAGATTATGCGGCGGTGGATCGCAATCGCGACGGAATCCCTGAATACGCCCGGAAGATCATCAGCGACCCCGGCGACAAGAACGGCCTCTATTGGAAAACCAGCGACGGCGAACCGCCCAGCCCGCTCGGTCCCCTCGTCGCCGACGCCGTTGAGGAGGGATACGGCGACGCGAGAAACGAAAGCGACCAACGTCGCCCATTCCATGGCTACTACTTCAAACTCCTGAAATCGCAAGGACCGAACGCTTCGGGTGGCGTTCGGGACTACGAGGAAGGCGGAAGACTGACCGAAGGCTTCGGGGTGGTGGCCTGGCCCGCGGAGTACGGTAATTCCGGTGTGATGACATTCCAGGTGAACCACCAGGGCGTCGTTTACGAGCGAAACCTCGGCAGGCGCACCGCGCGGATGGCAAGCTCGATGACTGAATTCGATCCTGATTTCGGGTGGAGTGTCGCAGAATGATTCAAACAAGAACGGCAATCGGATGGAAGGGCAATGCGAGGTCGTGCGCCACGGGGGTCGTGACCATCTTGCTAACCGTGGTGATCATTCCGATGGGCGGCTGTGCGACCAAGGGTCGAACCGGGGCCCTGGCGGGCAGCGGAGTCGGCGCGATCATTGGGCAGGCCGCGGGACGCAGCACGGAGGCCACTTTGATCGGGGCCGCCGTCGGCACGGGTGTCGGTTACATCATCGGCAATGAGGTGGACAAGAATGAAGCGAAGGAACTTGAGGCTCGTGGCGCTGTTCCGAACAATGCTCCCTTGGCGGGAACAAGCTGGCGGGTCACGAACCTGGTCAGGGACGAGCCGCTCCCTCATCGCTCCATCGTTCTGGAGTTTCGCAATGACGGAAGAGTCATTACCACCCGGACGCTACCCGAAGGCAAAGTGGAGCGAGCCGACGAGGCTTACCGCGTCGTGGGAAATACCCTGATCGTCAACAAGCCAGGGTACATCGTCAACGCCAAGTACCGAATCGACGGACGAGAGATGATCATGGATGCGCCGAAGTTTCGCGCCGTGCTTGAGCGATTGTAACGATCCACGACAAAAAGACAGGTTGGTCATTCTGTTCGGAAGAATGGTCACCAGCTCGCGGTACGAGGTTCTCACTGACCGCATGCTTGGAATCATGGAGGTATCCCGCAATGGGCCGAAAAACAGCCAAGACATCCAAAGTGGTGAGGCCTCGAACGATCGACGAATGGGAGCGCGGATGGCGGCGGCAGTTAATCAAGGCCGGCGCAGGCAAGTATGAGCTGCCCGCGATGGAGTCGGGGCGCGATCACGATTTCCTTACGCACACGCGCACGCCGGAAAAAGAACGCGTCCGTCTCAAGCGCATCCAGGATGAATTTGTCCGCGGATTCAAACGGCTGTATCAGGTCGGACCGGCCGTGACCGTGTTCGGTTCAGCACGATTCAAGGAAAACCATCGCTATTACAAGCTCGCCCGGGCCGTTGGTGCTGAGCTCGCGCGTGCAGGTTTCGCCACGCTTACCGGCGGCGGACCGGGAATCATGGAAGCCGCCAATCGCGGAGCTCACGAGGCCGGTGGGGCGAGCTATGGCCTGAACATCATTCTCCCCCATGAGCAAAGCGCGAATCCGTACGTCGATGAGAGCGTCGAATTCCATTATTTCTTCACCCGCAAGGTGATGCTGGTTAAGTATTCGTGCGCGTTTATCGTGATGCCCGGCGGACTGGGTACTCTGGATGAACTATTCGAAGCCGCCACCCTTGTTCAATGCGGTAAAATCGGTCCGTTTCCGGTCATCCTGATGGGAAAGAAATTCTGGGATGGGATGCGAATCTGGGGCCGGTTCATGATGAAGCAGGGCGTATTCACACAGGAAGAGCTTAGCTTCGGATGGGTGACGGACTCTCCCGAGGAGGCCGTCGATGTCATTCGACGCAGCCTTTCGCCCCAAGTGCGGAGGCGGCTCGTTTCCCCGAAAGAGGTCGGACGCCCGACGGCCAGGAGAAAAAAATGAAGATCAAAGTCGTTGGCGCCGCCGGCGGCGAAGTCACCGGCTCCGCCTATGTCGTGGAAACGAAGCAAGCCCGCGTCCTTGTCGATTGCGGACTTTTTCAAGGCGGCAGGAAATCAGAATCGCTCAACCGCCCCCCCACCCGCCCGAATACCAAGCTCGATGCCGTCCTTCTTACCCACGGTCACCTTGACCATACAGGGCGGCTGCCATTGCTCGCCCAGCTTGGCTGGAAGGGCCCCGTCTATGCGACTCAGGCCACGATGGAAATGACGTCGCTGATCCTTCGTGATTCAGCGCGAATTCAGGCTGGGGATGCGATTCGCACCAACCGTCGGAACGCCCGAATGGGAAAACCCGAAGTGGAACCGCTCTATACGCCTGAGGATGCCGAGGCCATCATCAAGTGCCTGCGTGAAGTGCCTTATCAAAAAGCGGTCTCGGTGGCGCCAGGAATCCGTGCCATTTGGAGTGAATCGGGCCACATGCTCGGGTCCGCCAGCATTCAATTGCTCGTGCAGGAGGACGGAAAAGAGAAGCGCGTCGTGTTTTCCGGCGACATCGGCCCGAGAAGCATCCCGATGCTGCGCAACTTTGAGCCTTTCCATGAAGCCGACATGGTCTTTCTCGAGTCCACCTACGGAAACCGCGACCACACCCCATTCCGTGAGACGGTGGACGAGTTTGTCGCCGCGGTAAAGAACGCGGTGAAGGGCAAAGGGAAGATCATTGTCCCCACCTTTGCGATCGGAAGGGCCCAGCTGCTGACCAGTCTCCTTGCCTGGATGTTTCGCACGAAGAAGGTCAAGCCCTTCCCCATTTTCCTGGACAGCCCCATGGCCATTGAGGCGACGAACATTTACGTCCGCCATCGTGAACTTTTCGATGACGCCCTGTTGAAGTTCATCAAGGACCGTCCGCTTCGCGAAGACCTCAAATCCATGCAGATGACGGCGACGGCGGAACAGTCCAAGAAGATCAATGACGTTCCGGGTCCGTGCCTGATCCTGGCCGGCGCGGGCATGTGCAACGGCGGCCGCGTCCTGCATCACTTGAAAGCGAATCTGTGGAAGCCCGAAACACAGTTGCTCATTGTGGGCTTTCAGGGTCATGGTTCCCTGGGGCGGCGATTGGTGGACGGCCAGAGTTCGGTCATTATTCACGGTGAAAGAGTGATGGTGAAAGCCAGGATTCATACCCTCGGCGGCTTCAGCGCGCACGCGGGTCAGAAGGAGTTGTTAGCCTGGTTCAGCGTCATCGCACCGAGCAAACCGCGCGTGGTGCTGACGCATGGCGAGGACCCGCAACGAAGGGAATTGGCGAAACAGATTCAAAAGCGATTCGGTTTGAAAAGCACATTGCCAAAGATGGGCGACGTCATCGAGTTTTAGCTCGCCTGCTCTTGGTGGTTGCGAATCGAGGACACGACGCCATGTCAGCATTCAATCTCAACGAACACGATCTCTCGGTTGGCGAAGTGCACCGCAACCTGCCGCTCGGGACGCTCTATGAACACGCAATTCGGTTTGAAAAAGGTTCGAGCATCGCGGACAACGGAGCGCTGGTCGCCTATTCCGGGGCAAAGACGGGGCGATCACCGAAAGACAAACACATCGTCAAGCATCCCGCGACGGAAAACGACATCTGGTGGGGACAGGTCAACATTCCCGTTGCCCAACAGACTTTCGCCATCAACCGGGAGCGGGCGCGGGATTACCTCAATTCGCGCGATCGCCTCTATTGCTTCGACGGATTCGCGGGCTGGGACCCGAAGTACCGGCTCAAAGTTCGAGTGATCTGCTCCCGTCCCTACCACGCCCTCTTCATGCACACCATGCTGATCCGCCCCACGAGGAAGGAATTGGACGATTTTGGAAAGCCGGATTTTGTGATCTACAACGCGGGGGCGTTTCCGGCCAACCGCCTTACCGCGGGGATGGGCTCCAAGACCAGCATCTACCTCAGCTTTGAGGATCGCGAACTCATCATCCTCGGCACCGAATATGCGGGCGAAATGAAGAAAGGCGTCTTTACGGTGGTCAATTATCTTGCTCCGAAGCGCGGGATTCTGTCCATGCACTGCTCCGCGACCGCCGACCGGGAAACCGGTCGGTCCTCGCTTCTGTTCGGACTCTCCGGCACGGGAAAGACCACGCTGTCAGCCGATCCCAAACGATACCTGATTGGCGATGATGAGCACTGCTGGAGTGACGAAGGCGTATTCAACATCGAGGGCGGCTGCTACGCCAAGGCCATCAACCTCACTCCGGAATCCGAACCCGAAATCTTCCAGGCCCTTCGCTTTGGCGCGGTTCTGGAGAACGTGGTCCTGGAAAGCGACCACACCGTGGATTTCGCGGACACGAGCATTACCCAGAACACGCGCGGGGCGTATCCCATCGAGTTCATCCGCAGCGCGAAGGTCCCCTGCATCGCCGGTCATCCCACCGACGTGATCTTCCTGACGTGCGACGCTTTCGGCGTGCTGCCGCCGGTGAGCATGTTGTCGCCCGCGCATGCCATGTATCACTTTATCAGCGGATACACGGCGAAGGTGGCGGGCACCGAAATCGGCGTGACTGAGCCGCAGGCGACCTTCTCGCCTTGCTTTGGAGGACCGTTCCTCGTCTGGCACCCGAGCAAGTACGCCGAATTGCTTTCTGCGAAAATGAAACGCCATCAGACCCGCCTTTGGCTGGTCAACACCGGATGGAACGGCGGGGCGCACGGCGTCGGCACGCGAATCAAGCTCGCGCACAGCAGGTCCATTCTGGATGCCATCCACAGCGGAGCACTGGTCAAAGCCCCGAAAAAGCGCGATGCCGTATTCGGATTCGAGGTCATCACCGAATGCCCCGGAGTACCGTCGGAGATTCTCATCCCGCGCAACACCTGGAAGGACAAGAGCGCCTATGACACCGCGGCGAAGAAACTCGCCGAGCTGTTTCGAGTGAATTTCAAGGGGTATGAGAACGGCGTCGGCGGCGACGTACGCGCTGCGGGACCGGCATGATGGTCGTGCACTATCCGCCGCGAATCGAATTTGTGTTGCTGGATTCGGCGATCCATCGGCAGAGGCTCGTTCCCACGGACAGCAACGCCGTCATCACCGCACGGGCCCTGGACATCTGCTTCGGAGACTGATGAATGAAGGTGGCATTGGGCGCCGATCATGCGGGGTTCGAGCTCAAGGAGCGGGTCAAGGCGCATTTGCTTGAACGGAAGCATGAGGTCATTGATCTGGGCACGCATTCAACGAGCGCCGTTGATTACCCTGACTTCGCCGAAGCCGTCGGAATAACCGTGCGCGACGGCCAGGCCGAGCGCGGCGTCCTTATCTGCGGAAGCGGCGTCGGCGCGTCGGTGGCGGCCAACAAGGTTCGCGGCGTCCGCGCGGGGCTTTGCCACGATCACTACTCCGCCCATCAGGGCGTGGAACACGACGACATCAACGTATTGGTATTAGGCGGGCGGATCATCGGAGCGTCGGTCGCGTTGGAACTTGTCGAGGCCTTTCTCGGGGCAAGGTACACGGCGGAGGAGCGGCATCAGCGCCGCCTCGAAAAGGTCCAGCGGCTCGAGAAGCGCTACCTGGAGTAACCAAGAGTGTTTGAATCCTGGTATTCCCTGGCCATCGGCGGAAGCCTGTTTCTGGGAATGCTTCTGCTGATCGAACTTGGCCGAATGGCTGGACGGCGGCGGGCGCAGCAAGAAGGAGCGGGAACGCGCGCGGGCCTGGGAGCGATTGATGCCGCGGTCCTCAGCCTGCTGGGTTTGCTGGTCGCCTTCAGTTTTTCCGGAGCGGCGGCGCGCTTCGACGCCCGTCGACACCTGGCGATCGATGAAACCAACGCGATCGGCACGGCCTGGCTTCGCCTTGACGTCCTTCCGGCCGATTCTCGAACCGATCTCCGCGAAATGTTCCGGCAATACCTGGACGCGCGGCTCCGCGTCGCCCGGGCAATGCCCGATCTGCAGGCCGCGCACAAGGAACTGCGCCATTGCGCCGATCTGCAAGATGTTATCTGGAAGCGATCTGTGGCCGCTTGTTCACAGTCGGAGTCCCCATCCACCGGCATGTTGCTCCTGCCGGCGCTGAACCAGATGTTCGACATCGCATCCACCCGAACCGGGGTGGCCTACATCCATCCGCCGATGATCATCTTTGTCATGCTGTTTCTGCTGGCGCTCGCATCGGGCCTGCTTGCGGGCTACGGCATGTCGGGGGCCAGGAACCGGAGCTGGATTCACGTCTTTGGTCTTGCCGCGGCGGTTGCGGCGGCAGTTTTTGTCATTGTGGACCTGGAGTACCCGCGTGCGGGGGTTATTCGCCTGGAGTCCAGCGACCATTTACTCGAGGACTTGCGACAAACGATGGAACCAACGCCTTGAGGGATTCGAGCCACGTTATGAAGTACGCAGCCAAGGGAAAGGTGTGATGAGCAGATCAAGCATGGCCAAGAAAACAAAGCGAGTCTCCCGCGCCGCCAGGGACGTGTTACTTCCGGGTGGTTCGCCTAAAGCGCTGTCTCCCGAACAAGTAAGAAAGATCGATGCGTACTGGCGGGCATCCAACTACTTATCCGTCGGCCAGATCTATCTGCTCGACAACCCGCTGCTGAAGAAGCCGTTGACCCGCGAGCACGTCAAGCCGCGGTTACTCGGACACTGGGGCACCACTCCGGGGCTCAATTTCATTTACGTTCATCTGAACCGGATCATCAAGGCCCACGACTTGAACATGATCTACATCGCGGGACCGGGACACGGCGGGCCGGCAATAGTGGCACACACCTACCTCGAAGGAACCTACAGCGAAGTCTACTCCGACATCACCCGCGACGAAGACGGTCTGCGAAAGCTGTTCAAGCAATTCAGCTTTCCGGGCGGCATTCCCAGCCATGTGGCGCCGGAGACGCCGGGGTCCATCCATGAGGGAGGCGAATTGGGCTACGCGCTCTCGCATGCCTTCGGCGCGGTTTTCGACAACCCGGACCTGATCGTGGCCGCCGTGGTGGGTGACGGCGAGGCTGAAACCGGTCCTCTGGCAACGAGCTGGCATTCCAACAAGTTTCTCAACCCCGCGCGCGACGGGTGTGTTCTGCCCATTCTGCACCTCAACGGTTACAAGATCGCGAATCCTTGCTTTCTCGCCCGAATCCCCAACGACGAATTGCAGAAACTGTTCGAGGGACATGGCTATCGACCCTACTTCGTCGAAGGCAGCGATCCGGAGCCGCTTCATCAGAAAATGTCCGCGGTGCTCGATGAAGTCGTGGCCGACATCAAACGCATCTGGACGAGCGCCCGCTCCAAGGGCGACGCATCGCGGCCCGTATGGCCGATGATCATTCTGCGCACGCCGAAGGGTTGGACCTGCCCGGCGCAGATCGACGGCAAGAAATGCGAGGACTACTGGCGTAGTCACCAAGTGCCCATGGGTGACATGGACAGAAAGGATCACGTCAAGGTGCTCGAACAGTGGCTGAAGAGCTATCGGCCTGAGGAGCTGTTCGATGCCGACGGTCAACTGAATCCCGAACTCGCCGAACTCGCCCCCACGGGCTCCAGACGGATGGGCGCAAATCCGCACGGCAATGGGGGTATGCTCCTGAAGGATCTGCTGCTTCCCGACTTCCGCAAATACGCGGTCGAGGTTGGGCGGCCCGGCTCAACGACGGCAGAGGCCACGCGGGTCATGGGCAAGTTCCTCCGCGACGCGATGAAGCAGAACCTGGCCAATCGGAACTTTCGGCTATTCAGCCCCGATGAGAACAATTCCAATCGCTGGAACGACGTGCTCGAAGTCACCGATCGTTGCTTCATGGGCGAGATTTACCCGGAAGATGACCATCTCTCGCCGGACGGGCGGGTCATGGAAGTGCTCAGCGAGCATCAATGCCAGGGATGGTTGGAAGGATATCTGCTGACGGGCCGCCACGGCTTTTTCTCGTGTTATGAGGCATTCATCCACATCGTGGACTCGATGTTCAACCAGCACGCCAAGTGGCTCAAGACCTGCGGACACATTCCCTGGCGACGCTCCATCGCCTCCCTGAATTACCTGCTGTCCAGCCATGTCTGGCGGCAGGATCACAACGGCTTTTCCCATCAGGACCCTGGCTTCATCGATCACGTGGTCAACAAGAAAGCGGAGATCATTCGCGTGTACCTTCCGCCCGACGCCAACTGCCTGCTTTTTACCACCGATCACTGTCTGCGGAGCCGAAACTACGTCAACGTCGTCGTCGCCGGTAAGCAGCCGGCGCCGCAGTGGCTGACGATGGACCAGGCGGTCAAACACTGCACGGCCGGTCTGGGCATCTGGGAATGGGCGAGCAACGACAAAGGCGGCGAGCCCGACGTGGTCATGGCCTGTTGCGGCGACGTCCCCACTTTGGAAACGCTGGCAGCCGTGGACTTGTTGCGCAAGCACGTCCCGGACTTGAAGGTTCGTATGGTGAATGTCGTCAACCTGATGACCCTTCAAACCCCGGACGAGCATCCGAACGGCATGCCGCATGGCCAATTTGACGCCGTTTTCACGAAGGACCGCCCGGTGATTTTCGCCTTTCACGGTTATCCGTGGCTCATTCACCGCCTGGTGTATCGCCGAACCAATCACGAGAACTTCCACGTTCATGGCTACCGGGAGGAGGGGACGACGACCACTCCCTTCGACATGGCCGTCCGGAACAAGCTCGACCGCTATAGTCTTCTGAGCGATGTGATCGACCGTGTGCCGAAGCTCGGCGAGCGAGCCGCTTACGCCCAGCAGGCCATTCGCGAGAAACTGATCGACCACAAGCACTACATCGCCGAACACGGCGACGACATGCCCGAAATCCGAGACTGGCAATGGGCGAAACGGGACCCAACCTCACGAAGCAAAAGTTCGACGGAATCGGATAACGACTGAGCCAGCGAACCCCGAGCGCGTCATGGTCGAACGCACCGCTTCGAACATTACGAACACTGCTCGCAAGGTCCTTTGACTCAATGCGCCTGGGTCTGAGGGCCGGAGCCTGCTCAGCCTGTTTCGGTAGCCGTCGCCGTTAAAGATACCCTCCGCAAAATTGAATTTGCAATGAAAATCGACGCCACCTTGACAGGCAAGTACATACTTGCCTATACTCGCCCTCACGAAACGCGAAGTCATGATTGATCCATGGACGACGACCTTTACCGAGCCATCGCCGACCCGACAAGACGGGCGATTCTGGACGAGTTGGTGCAGCGCAATGGACAGTCGCTATTTGAACTCTGCGGCCGTTTGATCATGAAGCACGGAATCAGTTCTTCTCGACAGGCGATCTCGCAGCACCTCGAAGTTCTGGAGTCTGCCGGGTTGCTCGTTGCAAAGCGAGAGGGCAAGTACAAGTTTCACTGGTTCAACGGCGAACCTTTGAAGTCGATTGCCAGGCGTTGGCCCGCAAACGGACAAGGGAGCTGATGCCCTATGAGAATAAATCTCTCCAGCGTGCTCGTTGATAATCAGGATAAGGCCCTGCGGTTCTACACAGAGACGCTGGGCTTCCGGAAGAAGCACGATATTCCGCTGGGCGAACATCGCTGGCTTACGGTCGTGTCCCCCGAGGACCCGGACGGCACCGAGCTCGTCCTTGAGCCCGACGAACATCCCGCCGCCAAACCGTTCAAGTCCGCTCTGGTCGAAGACGGCATCCCCTTCACGTCGTTCGATGTGACGGACGTCGCGGCCGAGCACAAACGGCTCGAAGCTCTGGGTGTGCGTTTCACGCAGCCGCCCGTGGATTACGGCACAGTCATTACCGCGGTCTTCGACGACACGTGCGGGAACCTTATTCAGATTGCACAGGAAGTAGGTCAATCATGATTGCGCTCAGAAAGGAAAAAACCATGAGGAAGTTCGGAATCTTCGGAATCGCCGCCGCGGTGTTTGCCACCGGCGTGATCGCGCAGCAGCCGCCCGAGCCCGCCAAAGATCACCAATGGCTCAAGCATCTTGTGGGTGAGTGGGACATCCAGTTCAAGATAACCATGCAGCCCGGTCTGCCACCGGCGGAATCCGCCGGCACGGACTCTGTACGGACCCTTGGCGAGCACTGGGTCATCGCCGAAACCAAGACCACGATGATGGGCGCTCCCTACCACGGTATGCTGACGCTGGGCTACGACGCGCAGAAGAAACACTTTGCGGGAACGTGGATTGACTCCTTCGGCGGGAATCTCTGGGTCTACAAGGGCATGCTCAACGACGCCGGCGACACGCTGACGCTCGAGACGGAAGGCCCGAGCCTGACAAGCCCCGGCAAGACTGCACGGTACAAGGAAGTCATCCAGATCACAGGCAAAGACAGCCGCACGTTTACCTCGTCCACCGAAACCGACGATGGCAAGTGGATGCATATTCTCACGATCGAATACAAGCGGAAGAAGTAACGCGCATGAACCGTCGAGCGCGGCGCGGCGGGACCGCGCCGAAGTGAACATCGTTGGAGATTCAGACCATGACAGTCAAAGAAGTTCTCGCAAAACTCGAATCCATGGGCGACGACGCGCGTCGCGCGTACAACGCCAAGGTCGGGCCTGACAGGACGGCCGCCCCCGACAACCAGTTCGGCGTGCCCATGGGCGACATCCGCACGCTCGCCAAAAAGATCAAAACCGATCACGAGCTCGCCCTCAAGCTCTGGGACACCGGCAACATGGAAGCGCAGCTCCTCGCCACGCTGATCATCAAGCCCAAGTCGCTATCCGCGAAGGATCTCGATACGATGACACGCTCCACGAGTTGCGCAAACGCGGCCGAGTGGCTCAACAATTACGTCGTCGCACAACATCCCGAAAAGGATTCGCTGCGCGAAAAGTGGATGAAGGAAAAGGAAAAAGATCGCTGGACCGCCCGCGCCGGCTGGCACCTCACGGCCAATTGCGTAAACAAGGGCGCTGACGGCATTGACCCGGCCGCGTTGCTCGATCGCATCGAAAAGGAGATGCCCAAGGCCAGGCCGGAGGTGCAGTGGACGATGAACAACACACTCCTCGCCATCGGCATCAAGGACGCCAAGCTCCGAAAGCGCGCCATCGCCATCGGCGGGAAGATCGGCCTGTACAAAGACTGGCCGATGTCCAAGGGTTGCATTATCCCCTATGTGCCGGTGGCCGTCGACGCTTTGGTGAAGCGGAAAGGGTGAGACCAGCTGCAGCAACCCCATTCGTTACTGACCCGACGCTTGCCGCTGGCGGGGGAAATTTGATGCACTAATCAATACTTTGCCCTACAGGCTGCAAAGCCATCGCGTCAACGAAGCGATTTGATCATCGTTAGTTAAATTCGCAGCGTTTTTCAACTCGCCACGAATCAGCATCGTCCAAATCTCAATAGCCATTTTTTCTTCGATTGCTGCTCCAACAAAAAAAGTGTGCGGTTTGAGCCTGGGCCTGGCGAAGGCCTCGCGGATTCTGCTCAGCGCTGTTCGTGCTGTCTTCCAATGCTCATCCGCACCCGCTGGATCAATTCCGCCTTTGAGTTCCCCGAGCGCGACATATGTGCTCGGCTCGCGATATACATCCTTGCACATGTCATCAGCTCCGCAGCGGAACAGACATATATCGACGTTGTTCCCAAATAGCGGCACGGTCAAGTTGTAGATAAGCGTGCGGCACTTTGGACCGTCCTCCCAAGAAAGCGCTCGCAGATTCAGTTCTATGTCCGCGTCATCCGCTGGCATTTCTGCCCAAACTCTGCTGTTCGATGGAAGCCAACAATAGCTCGTTCCGCGAAGTTTCAGGTTGGCGAGGATTGAGCGGGTTAGTTTACATTGAGCCATAAACCCGCCGACGTTCCGCATCGATCCGCCCAACGTGTCGCCTCGCGTCAGTAAGAACCGAAATACCAGTTCCTCAACGAAGCTTGCGCCGGCGGGTTCCAAATACTTGCCAATCAGCCCTGCAATTGCTTCATCCTTGTCAGCCTGTTGCAGGTGGCCCGCAGCCTTGTCTGAAACCCCCGCGGCCGTCAGCAGGCCCGCACGAATTTCTGGAATCTTTAACAGTGCAATTGGCGTTTTCGCCTTCGATGCGGCCGACTTAAGCGCTCTGGCCTCGACGACGAACGGAGTTGCTCGACGATTTTTCTCAAGGGCCAGCGCAACAAATCCGGCGCGGATGGCTTCGTAGGTGGTCTCAAGATCGTGGCTGGATTGAAGATGTTCTCGATAGGGTTTCGGCATTCACTTGCTCTTGCGCCAAATGTAGACACATTTGCGGATTTCCTGCCGTCCGTGTCGTCCCATCTGCTGACTGCTGTTGCCCTTGCCTTTGGGGAGCACCCAAATCGACTCCACGTCAAAACCCGCCTGCTCAGCAAAATCAGACAGTATCAAGTCAACCGGAACGTGTGCGCCTTCGTAACGCACGTTGTCATTGACCATCACGAAGGGCGCGCCCGCCTTCAACACCTTGGCGCTGGCAAAGATCAGAAGCGCTAACTCAAAGAAGTAATTCTTGACCATCCGAACAATGCCGGGATTGTTGATCGTACCGTCGGCCTTGCAGAGGTTGAGATACTCGAGAATCAGCGAAAGCACGCCTTGGTTGTGATAGGCGCACGATCCCGCCTCGAAGGTGTCAACGCCAAACTTCTCCGCAAGATCGCGCTTGTCCTTGTTTTCTACCGTGCAAGAAAGCATGGCCTGTCGCAGTCTGCGTATGCCTTGCTCGCCAACGTTTAGCATCGCGAGTTCGAGCGCGTAGGTTCGCGTGTAGTCGTAGCGATTGCAATAAGGCGGAGAAGTGACAATCCCGTTGAGCAACTCGGGTTCCATTCGCGGGACCATGTCGAGGCATGACCCGACCTTGACATCAATTGTACCTAGAAGTGGGCGCGCAGTGTCCCAAGCAAAAAGCGACGGTTGGTTCTCACGGCCCTCGATATCACCCGCAATCTGGTTCAGCTTGCGAACAATCGCTTCGTCGAACGTACTGATCGACCCTTTGTCGAAAATCTTCTTGCCCAAGCAACGCCCTGACCTTTGATCCCATCGGAGATATTGCCCGTCCTTCCGAGTGAAACTGATTTCTTCAAGAATCGACAGTGCAGCGAATCGCAGGAGGCGTGACAGAAGTGAGTCATTCGTTTGTGCCGCCACAGACAGGAATCGGCTAAGTTGGTGTTCATTCTCGACTGGGAAGGCTCCGGCGGTGATTTGCAGATGTGGAAACGCGCAAATATCGCCCGGTGTCATCCATGCGTGCTTTGCTGCCGCGTCTCGGATCCCCCGGATCAACGCTTCCTTGTCGCCGCGGAGCACCGCGTGTCGCACTTGAATGATTTCGGCGCTGCATGGGAGCAGTTCGATCCCAATCGCGTCTAGCCCTAGTTCTGCTGACACGAAAAGCGCTGTACCGCTTCCAGCAAAGGGATCCAGAATCGGCCCTTCCGACACCCGAGCCTGTTCAAGGATGTATCGGATAAGTTCGGCGGAAAAGCCCTCTCGGTACTTGCACCATCGGTGTCCGACCTCGGTCCTATTCGCCTGGAAACTGACGAGGGTTCGATCTAGATCGGAATTCACCTGCATCCTGTCACGAAAGCGCGCCGTGATCGCATCATCAGCGGCCTTGATGCGGTCAAGCATCGCCACGTGGCGAGCAGGAATCTCGATGGTTGTCACCATTGGTCGAGCATCATACGGCTCAACTGGGACCTAGCACAACATCAACGACCTGACCGTTACTTCTGCCACATCCCATGATCCACGCCGCCGTGGACATAGATCGCAAAGGTGCCGTGGCCGGGGATTAGGGTCGGCTCCATGGCCAATTGTCCGCCCGCCTTCTGGACCGCGGCGACGGCGCTCTTGATGTCCTTCACCAGCCAGTAGGGCCGCACGATTGGCGCTTCCGTCTCGCGCATGGGGGCGCGCACGCCCACCATCCCGCCGCCCGCCATGGGGGCCGTCCGCGCGCCGCCCAAGCCCGCGTCCGGCTTACCGAATTTCACCCCGCCAGCCGCGCTGTAGGCGGCACACACCGCGTCCACATCCTTCGTAACGATTTCGAGATAATAGACCTGCATGGCGATTTCCCTTGGCTCTTCTTTACTGCCGGGCTTCGCCTCGGCCTGCTTCCCGTCGACCCTGCCGTCCTGGTGATCCGCAAGCGCCCACGGTACAACCGAGAGGCCGCAGACCAGCATCCCCAATACCATTACAAACGCCGAGCGACGCCAATTCGCATGGAAGTACGCATTCATGTGTGATCCTCCAGATGAAACGTAATACCTTTCGACTCCGGCAAACGCACCAGTCCGTTCCCGGCGGTCAGTTCAGTTCGAGAATCATATCCGAAAACAGGCGACCGGAATCGAACCGACGACGTCAAGCTCGGGACGCTGCCAACCGTCCCTTCCAAATACCAACTTGACAAGCACTTACGATACGCCGAATCCCGGCTTGGTGCCAGGCTTGGTGTTTTCTTTGCACCATGACCCGCATTTGCGCGAACTCGTTGCTGTTTGGCAATTGCTCCGAGCCGCTCGGGGCCGGGATTGTGGTATTGGTTCGCGGCAGCGCTCAGTCGACGACGGTCAGGCTCGACGTAACCGAGAACATCCGCCCGGTGAAGAACCGCAACACTGGCCGGATCGACGGAATGGTCGCTATGATTACGGCCCCGTTCCGAGAAATCCGGCGCGAGGAGTTCTACGGCATTTGCGAAACCAGAGGCCTCCTCGTGCTCGAACCGTGACGAGCGATCCCAGAATCCCAGGTCCAGAGGCCATCCACTATTGCCTCTGATCAGCGCAACGCAGTGGCCCGATCAGCCAAGGTGCGCGTCAGTGCCATCCAAGTTGACTCTAGGATTCGTCCACGGTCTTTCGAACGGGAACCAGTCGCAATAATCGCTCAAATATCGGAAGGACAATCCAAGTACAGAAAAATCCAACGATGATTGCGCCGATCGGCCATGCCACCGGCACGCGCGCCAAGCGTTGCCAGTGCGTCAAATGCTCCGGAACAAGCACATCAAGATTTGGAAGGGAGAAATGAAGCAGCAGATAACCGGTGCCTATGGCCAACTTGCTCAAACTCTCTGTGATCGGACTGAGACAGAGAAGGGAAGTCGCCACCACTGGAATGGCGTGGACGTGAGTGCGCTTGGCCACGTAAGCCGCCAACAGAATCTGCCACCCTCCCATGGGCATGTTTCCCACGAATGCTCCGATGCCCAATGCGGCGGCCACCAAGAGCTGTTCAAATCGGTCAGTGCGAACTTGGCGCCAAACTGTCAGTGGATCGACCCAGTTCCACCATTTCCTGATCCCGGAGAGTTGCTTCACGGAGTCGCGCGCCGCGGCTCTCTGTGCGATGTTGCCTCCAAACCCCCGATGACGGTCAAGACCTGGCAACGGCCAGGGGATTACCCGTCGCACCGTCAATGCGAAGTGCATGAAGAAGGAGTGCATGCCGTCGCGCCAGGGCTTGAAATGGCTAACACGCTCAGAGTGCGGAAGATAGCGGCAGGTGACGGGTACCGTAACAAGGGAACTACCAGCCCAAAGGGCGCGGGTGATGACTTCCGATTCGAACGCGTATCGGCCCGACCTGCAACGTATGAACTCGATGACCTGCAGGGGATAGACTCTCAAACCACACTGACTGTCGAGAACACGGCGCCCGGTTTCCAGGAAGATACCCAGCGCGGTCATCCACCAGGCAAAGTGGCTCGATTTGGGGCAGTCGGGGATGTCACGACGCCGCACCCCGAGTACAAGCGCATCACGAGATTCCGTTGCGACGCGGAATAAGGCGGGAATGTCTTCGGGATCCAACTGGCCGTCGGTGTCCATCGTCGCGACGTGCGTGTGGCCGGCGGCTTTGGCGGTTGCGAACCCACTCCGCATCGCCGCAGCCTTACCTCGGTTTCGTGCATGCGTAATTACCGTGATGGGAACGGCGCGGCCGTGATTGGTCCAGGCGGCGAGCTGTTCTGCCGTTGCGTCGGTCGAACCATCGTTCACCACAATCAATGGATAGCCGAGCCGTTCAAGACGATCGAGAATGTTGCAAAGTGTCCGCGCGTTATTGAAGGTGGGGGCGATTACCGCCGGCGAAAAGTCTTTTGTGTCGCCTGGATGAGTTAACGAATTCGGGTTAATGGACCTACTCGCGCTTCGCGACGTCATGCTCAGTTTACCCAACGGAAAACAAGGACACCGACCGTAAAGCACGATAACCCAATCAGGATCAGGACCGCGCATGGTTGGAACATCTCACCGCCCGCGAAGCCCCGCCAGACCGCCCCATCCATCGCGAGAATTGCCCATCGCACGGGACTGAAGTCGCCTAGATTCTGCAGCCATGTGGGCATGAGAAACCGCGGCACCATCCCGCCGCCAATCATGCTCATTCCGAGAAGAACAGTCCACATGATGCTGCTGGCGGCTTGCTCCGTCCTTCCCCAGACGGAGAGGAACATCATCATGCCTACAAAAGCGATCGACACAGATAGCATCGCCAACATGAGCAGCCCAATACTCTCTGGACGAACGCCGAAGCAAATCCACGAGATTGCGAACAACAATACCTCAAGGAGAAGCAACGTCGCGAAACACGCTATGGCCTTTCCTGCAAGAATCTGAGCGCGAGTAATCGGCGCGACGCGCAACCGCGAGAGGGTTCCACGATTTCGCTCCACGACGATTGACAACCCGAAGGCGGCGACGCATCCCAACACGCCCCATGTAATTCCCTGCGGGAATGCGATGGCGTAAACGTTCTCGGGTCCGTGCCGGGCGACTCTCTTCGACGAGCCGGCCACAGCTCCGGCGAGCGATCGCGACTCGATCGAGTCATTCTTCACGGTGACATTCAAGCTCGTTGCGAAGTTGCCGCCGCCAAAAGGATCCAACTCGGGAATATCGCGGGCTAACAACTGCGACAGCAAATTCCGATCCGGTCGGATCGCGAGCTCGATCACCGACAGATTGGTCTCGTCTTGAAGCTTAGCACGGTCTTCAAATCCCGCGGGGATCAATATGCACAGATCGGTATGACCGAGTCGGAACGCCTCCAGCGCCTGTTCTTGGTCCGCAACTCGAACATCCAACCCTGCTTTTCGACTCAATGCTTCGATCACCAACTTTGACGAAGCGGTACGATCTTGATCCACGATGGTGATGTGAGATCGATGCAGGCTACCGAGGCGACCACTGAAAATAATTCCAAAAAACACCGCATAAATGAGGGGGCTGACGAATGTGACAACGAACCCCGTACGGTCGCGGAGCAACAAGAGCATGTCCTTCCATGCGAGTGTCAAGACTGCTTTCATGGTTGCTCAGGAGGTGTCACGCCAATAGTCACAAAGCTGAACAAAAGGCGGCGCCGATATCCGGGCGGCAGCACGTACGAGTTTCAACGGCCAGTCGACAGCATGTCATTCCCGCGACATCCTATGCAAGAGAATGGAAAATGCACACCATGCGTCCGAAGCTGTCGAGTCAACCTTCAGCCTCCAAGTCGCACGCTTGGAGCGACTGCATGGTCTTGACGGATGGTGCGGCCCTGGAGATACTTAGGATTTGGCCCCAGTAGGCCGATTGGGGTTGCCAGCAATGCCTCGGCAAGAGAGCCTTGAAGATCGAATCGTCGGGATCATCCGTCGGGACCTCATGCTGGGAAACGACGTTGAGTTGGAGCCGCACACCCCGCTCTTTGGCGGTGATCTCGATCTCGATTCGCTGGATGCGCTCCTCTTGATGCAGAGCCTCGAAGTCGAGTTTGGATTCAAGATGCCCACGGAGTCGTTCGGACCGCACGTGTTCAAGAGCGTGGCCTGTCTCGCGCAATTCGTCGAGAAACTACGGACTACGTTCTAATTGGCAAGTGCCACCATGACGCTTCCGCCGCCCAATATCCTAGACGCACTTCCCCATCGTCCGCCCTTTCGTTTCCTGACGTCCGTCTCGAATCTCGAACCCGAAGCCTACGGTCATGCAATCTGGTGCGTGGAGGGTTCGGAGCCTTTTTTCGCTGGGCACTTTCCAGGCCGGCCGATTGTCCCCGGCGTACTCATCACCGAGGCGCTCGCTCAGCTTTCCGGGCTTATCGCGATTCATTTTGATTCAAGTGGATATGCAGCAAGCGAACGAACCGACCGCCCCATCGACGAAGGCAAGCTGGCTCATGCCGATATTCGTTTTAAGTTCGCGGTCTCCCCGCCGGCTGAGGTCCTGCTTATTAGTCGGATGGTTCGCCGGAGCGGGGCGTTCCGTCAGTTTGAGGTCGAGGCACGATGCGACGATCGGCTTGTGGCGCGCGGCCGATTGACCCTCGCCGGAAATGCCAATTGGGTTGCGCCCAGTGAGGTATCGTGCAACGCAACATGAAGTTCGTTGTGAAGGCGATCATTCAGGTAGGTCTGTTCGCGTCGCTGTCTGGCGACGCGCAAGCAGAAAACGACAAACCAATCAAGCCCGTAACGAGAGAATCGCTCGACTCGGCCTTGGCGGCTGATCTCGAATTGATGGATCGCAGGGTCGCGAAAATCCGGGACTTTACCGCGGATTTCGAGGAGCGAAAAACCACGGCGATTCTCAAGAAGCCTCTTGTCTCCCAAGGCAAAGTGAAGGTCACGGGGACGGGTTCGAGATGGGACACGATATCTCCGCACCCCTCGACATTGGTATTGAATGCCGATCGAATCCGAATCTACTATCCTCGGCGATCGACGCTCGAGGAGTATTCACTCGACGAAAAGCTGAAGTGGTTGGCGCTTTCGCCGTTGCCCAAATTGGCGGACTTGATCGGTCGGTTTACCATCGAGCGGATTCCCGTCGCCGATCTCGTCATGGGAGACTCGAACTCGACCTACATGGGACTCCGTTTGACGCCCCGCGATGCAACCATTGGAGAGTACCTGTATCATGTTGACGTCGTGCTGAACACAACCGCGGCGCATATGGTTCGGGTCGAAATCGCGGACGCCGACGGCGATCGAACTGTGATTTCGTTTTCCAACGTTCGTATGAACACGGGGCTCGAGGAAAAAGATATTGAGCTATTGGTTCCCGAAGGTACACAGATCGTGCGGCCCCTGGCCGGGCTTGAGAAGAAATCACCTGAGGCGCCGCCGTGAAGCCCCCTGGCAAACCTGATTGCGTAGGACTGCGTGGAACCGGTCGCCCAGCGGGTCGCGCGGCGCGGGACGGGGCAGCGGACCATGATCGCCCAAGATGATCAATTCGCCACAAGTAATGCGCCTGTAGAGAAGCGCGCAGGGCTCTCCGCGGTTCTTCGCCGCATTTCAGCCAATTTCTGGATCGAGTTCTTGTTCTGGTGGACGGAACATGCTCCCCGAGTGGTGTGGCATACCCGTGGTTTTTTCTTGCCGCTCGCCTGGTTCTTCGGCAAGCAACTGCGGGAGAACACATTAGCCAACGCCCGCGGAGTGCTGGGCGACTCGGCGGACGAAAAGGCCTGCGTCGCGCTCGCCAAGAGCATGATTCGAAGTTTTTACATTGCCGTGTACGAACTGGGCTGTGCCCTTCGATCCCCAAGGGAGGAATTGAAACGTCGCGTTGACTCCGTCGAAGGACGAGACGCCTACGACCTTGCCAGAAAGAGCCGACGCGGAGCCGTGATCGTCACCGCCCACCTGGGGTCCTTCGAATTGGGATCAGCCGCTCTGGTCGATCGCGAACGCCGGATGCATGTGGTATTTCGCCGCGACGCCTCATCGCGGTTCGATCGACTGCGTTCCAGATTGCGCGAGCGCCTTGGGGTCGTCGAAGCTCCAGTCGACGAAGGCTGGTCCATGTGGACGCGACTACTCGACGCACTCGCATCCGATGAAGTCGTCTTGATTCAAGGCGATCGGGTGATGTCTGGGCAAAAAGGCGTGGCCATCCCATTCCTTGCGAGGCACTTGCCGATCCCTGCTGGACCGTTCAAACTGGCATTGGCGGCTTCCGCACCGATCATTCCAGTCTTTTCGTTTCGTACCACCGTGGGTAGGCTGCGAATCGTCGTTGAGGAGCCAATTATGGTTCATCGGGACGACGGCCCTTTCGACGGCCGGCACCCCGCAATGCTGAAACTTGCGAACCTGATTATGAAGCATGTTCGCAATCATGCGGAGCAATGGTTAATGGTTGAACCCCTTTGGTCCGACAACGGGAGCGATCATGGTGGAACGAAGCATTCCCAAGCCTGACCGCTCGGTCGTCATCACTGGCGCGGGGCTCGTCTGCTGTCTTGGGTTGGATCGAGAGACCGCTTGGCGCGGCGTGATCGACGGGCGATCGGGTATCGCGCCCCTGACGGCCATCGAGTCGCCGGTTTCGCCCGGAGTGGACGGCGGGCAAGCACCGGAGCTCCTGAATGAATCAATAGGCGAACCCCGTGCGATCGGATACCTGCGGTTGGCAGTAAAGGAGGCGCTGCAAGGGGCTTCGCGTTTACGTCCGCTGCCGTACGCCCCTTCACGTTGCGGCATCGTTATGGGCACGACGCTTCACGGCATGCGCAGCGGGGGACGGTTTCTTCGCACAGGCGATCCCGGCGCCCTCAGCACCTTTCTCTCTGGGAACGTCCTCCAGGTTGCCGCGGCCAACCTCGGACTTGAAGGATTTGCGACGACGGTGTGCTCGGCCTGTTCGTCCGGCCTGGCGAGCATAGCGCTGGCCGTCACCCTGCTACAAGTCGGTTTTCTCGACCTGGTTGCGGCTGGCGGATACGACCCGATCAGCGAGTACGCCTATGGCGGATTCAATAGTTTGCGTCTGATCTCTGAGGGTCCGATTCGTCCATTCGCCCGGGATCGCACGGGCATGAAACTGGGCGAAGGGTATGGAATCGTGGTGCTGGAACGAGCCGCGGACGCCCGGAATCGTAACGCCGCGGCATTGGCAAGAATCGTGGGGTTCGGCGAAGCGTGCGATGGGCACCATCTCTCCAAGCCGCACCCCGAAGGCGATGGGGCGGCGCGTGCCATTCGGCGGGCACTTGACATGGGAGGCGTCGCGCCACGAAACGTAAGCATGATCGCGGCGCACTCAACCGCGACGATCGACAACGATGCCGCTGAGTTCAAGGCGCTATCTCGTGTCTTTCTTGACGACCTCAACACGATTCCCGTCGTGGCTCTTAAGAGCCATCTTGGTCACACGCTTGGAGGCGCCGGCGCTGTGGAGTTGATTCTCTCCTCTTTGGCATTACGCGATCAGGTTGTTCCGCCTTGCGCCAATGTTCGCGCGGAAGACGTGGAATTCGAAGGGCTGCATCTGGCGGCCGGCGAGGCACGACGGACTCCAATTCGCTATACGCTGAATGCGTCCCTGGGCTTTGGAGGTTCAAACACCGTGATGGTCATGGGACCGTCCGAAGTCCCGCAAGGCGCAGGCCCTTTCGGCGAAGCGGATCAAGATCACGATGTTTGGATTACCGGCGTCGGAGTAATCCTCCCCGGAGCGGTCGGAAACGAGGAGTTCCTGGCTCTTTTGCAGGAGCCCGGAGATGGGAGGGGCCAGCAAGACACGGGTGGGATCGAAGAGTTGAACCTCTGTCATTTGCTGAACGCTCGCCGCGTGCGGCGGATGAGTGATTACGTCCAACTGACATTGGCCGCGGCGACTTTGGCATATCGAGACGCCGGAGTCGAGGACGTCGAGGGGTTCGGCGAGTCATGCTCGGGGATTCTCGGAACGACGCACGGCTCGACCAGCTACTGTGAGCGGTACTATGAACAGTTGATTCGTGAAGGAGTCGCGGCGGCGAACCCGCTCCTCTTTGCGGAGGCTGTTCCCAATGCGGGGAGCGCTCACCTGAGTACCATGATGTCAATCAAGGGATTGTGCCAGACCGTGATCGGCACGCGTACGGCCGGTCTCGATGCGCTGATCCTTGCGACGCATCGGCTGCGTAGCGGTGCGTGGACTCGCGCCGTGGTCTGTGCCGCCGACGAGTATTCGCCGGTCATCAATCGGGCACACGCTCATTTCGGTTTGCATCGCTCAAACGCCCGCGGAAGACCGCGCGGCCAATGCGCCGGATTTTTCACCGGATACGGCGCGGTCGCGCTCATCCTTGAACGATCCGACGCAGCGCGGGAGCGCGTCGCGTTTCCGCGCGGCATTGTGCGTGAGACGGCCGGGGCTTTCGTGCCTTCATTGCCGACGAGACGCGGCGTGGCGGCGGTTCAGCGAGTCCTCGTGGAGCTTGGACGACCGGATCATGTCGTTTGTTCGGCGAACGCGACGTGGTTGGATCGAATCGAACTCGCCGGCGTGATCGCAGCCGGTCGTGCAAAGCGCCGCGAAGTTGGATGTTCCACAGTGGTCGCGGCCATTTACGGTCACGCAGCCGAATGCTTCAGCGTTAACGCCTTGGCGGGGTTGGCCGCCGCGCTCATTTCCGGGAAATTGCCGTCGTGGCGCGCCGGCTGGTCGGGGGCCGCGACGACCGCGAGTGGCGAAGAGGGGGCTGCCGAATTCGGGGTGCTAGCCACTGACTACTCCGGCGCTATCAGCGGGTGCCGAATCCACCACGTTCGTCGCCGGACCCCTTAACGGTAGCTGGTCGGCAACATCCCGCAGCGACACTCGGGGCTTCCCGGAAACCTGAAACTCGGTTACCTTGTGCGAACATGGCGTCATTATCCGTCAATCGATCACCTCAACCAAAACGGGTAGACGTAATGGTTTTCGCGCCTCCGCCGTGGGTCGAAGCGCTGTTTGACGCCGGATCGATGGAAGCCCGCGAATCGGTCAACGGCTTGATGATGAGCGTCTCGACGATTCCGGAGGCCACTTTCGTCCGTGTCTGCGCTCCAGAGGCGGTCGATCTGGACGCCTTATCTTTTCAGCGGAGGACCGTGCAAGCGTATGGCCTTCTGGCAAGCGCTCTTCGCAATCACCCGGCCCGTCATCCGGTCCGGTTTTGGAACCTAGTCCCCGACATTCGGGCGCGTGCGGAGGATGGCATTGATCGCTACATGTTATTCAATGCCGGCCGCCTTGTTGCTTTCCACAATTGGTTCGGCGCCGAGAAAACGTTCAATGATTTCATCGCGACTTCGACGGGCGTTGGACACAAGGGTCGAGACCTCGTGATCGACGTCCTGGCAGCCAACCGCCCGGGTGTCCATTTGCAAAACCCCAGGCAGAATCGCCCCTCCTCCTATTCCTGCCGATATGGTCCGTTTCCTCCGTGCTTCGCCCGCGCGACTCTGACACATTGGCATAGCGGAGAGATCAGGCTGCTGATCGGGGGCACGGCCAGCGTGCGCGGCGAGGAGTCGGTCCATGAAGGGGAACTTCGGGGTCAAACGGAGGAGACATTCTCCAACCTGGCGAGCATCGTGCGTGCTTCGATTCAGGCTTCGCGCGGCCCGACTCCTGAAATAGAGGACCTGGAGCTCTTCGATGCCTTCGAGAGCCTTCGCGTCTACTTTCCGGAGCAGTATCTGATCGAAGAAATCCGTCATTTGGTCGAACAGCGTATCGGGCATTTGGATGACATTGAGTATTTGCAGGCGGATATATGTCGCCCTGAACTTCTAATCGAAATCGAAGGTGTGGTCAGGATCGATAAGCTGAGTGCCGTGCGTTGAATCCTCGCAAGAATCTTTATCGTGTATCTTAACCGCATTGGCGCCGGAGGCTTCGTTTGGGACAGCCATCCTTCATGGACTATGATGTGCTCATCATTGGCGGCGGGCCTGCCGGGGCGATCGCGGCGCTCGAACTATCACGGGGCGGCGCGAAGGTGTTGGTGATAGAACGAACGCGCTTCCCGCGATTCCACGTTGGCGAGTCCTTTCTTCCCAAGTGCCTCGACTTGATTCGTTCACTAGGGCTTGAGCCCGCGCTTCGACGGCTGCCTCACATGGTCAAGCTCGGGGCGGAATTCGGCATCGGCAACAGTCTCGAAACCACGCGGTTTCCATTTTCCCTGGGACTCGACGGCGGCAGGAACGAGACCTTCAACATTGAGCGCGCCGCTTTCGACAAGATGTTGCTTGATAGCGCGCGCGAGGCGGGCGCGGAAGTCATTGAAGACTCATCGGTTCGGAGCGTGCTCCGGCTCTCGGACGGAGACGTCGCCATTAACGTTGATGGGCGCGAGCTGACCGGACGGTACCTCGTCGATGCCAGCGGACAGGCTGCCGTGGTCGGCAAGCACCTCGGGACCCACAAGGTTTTCGCCCACCACCGCAAGGTCGCCTATTTCGGACACTTTCACAATGTCAAGCGGCTCGACGGAGATGAGGAGGGTTATCCGACAGTGGCGATCTGCGACGAGGGATGGTTCTGGTTGATTCCCATCGACCCGCAGCGAACGAGCATCGGGCTCGTCATGGATGCAGACGCCGCCAAGCGGGTGGGCATTCCCGCGCCGCAGATGCTTGCCTGGGGGATCGCACGCTGCCCCCTGGTGGCGGACCGCACCCTGAACGCTCGATGCCCGGAGACGAATCACGTCGCCGCGGATTTCAGCTACACTTGTCGGCCCTACGCGGGACCGGGCTATTTTCTTGTCGGCGACGCGTCTCTGTTCTTGGACCCCATTTTTTCGACCGGGATTTGCTTGGGCATGGTCGCGGCGGAGGAGGCGGCGAAGCTCATTGGCAAGCTCCTGCGAGAAGAGATCCGGCCGTCGGCGGCGCGGAGGCGGCACGATCGAGTGGTGCGCGCAGGCTCGAATGTATTCTTCAAGTTTATCGATTATTATTATCAACACTCTTTTCGAGAATTGTTTCTTCATGGGCAGGGGCCGGCCCAGGTTCATCGCGCGATCATTTCCGTTCTTGCCGGACATGTGTTTCCCAAGCTTCGATTCGGCCTTCGCTGGCGCCTGAAGTTATTTGACTGGATGGTTCGGTGGCATCGCCGCCGACCCCTTGTCGCGAATCGCGAGCGGTTTTCCTTGTTGGCTCAAAACGTCGAACCTGATTGCGACCGCGAAGCGTGGTCCGCGGGCGCGTCATTCGAGTCTTCCTGCGGGGCTGAAGCCGAGGTACTTCGTTAATGCGAATTAACGGCCGCCGTATCACGTTGCCGTCGCGGATGGCCGATGCACAACACGAGTCAGGTGCGATAACGGACACCATGATTCCGGAGGTGATCCAACGGCTAATGCACCATGGCGTCCATCGGCCCCGCGCGGAAGCACTGTGTGAAATCGACCTGGAAAGCGGGCGCGATCGGGCAATGACCTACGGTCAGTTGTGTCGTTCGGTCAGTGAGCTCTCCGGCCTGCTTCGATCGGAGCTTCCGCCCGGCGCCGTGATGATTCTTAGTTATGAGAATGAATTGGAAATCGCGGTTGGAATCCTGGGGGCGCTGGCTGCCGGAGCGACCGTCTTTCCGGTGCATCCGAATCTGTCGGAAACCGAATTACGGGGCGCAGCTGAGCGATCCGGGGCGTGCGCGGTGTCAGGTACGGAGTACGCCACAAATGTCTTGAACTTGGGCAGGGCTCTAACCATCGATGTCCGTGCGATTGTGCGGCAGACACTGCACACATCGATGGATGACGAGGCCCGCGCTGTGTCGGAATCCGTCCGTCGGCTATCGGAAGCGTATGGCAGCTCAACGGGAGGTCCGGATCTCTTGCTTCAAAGTTCGGGCACGACGGAGACACCGAGGATCGTGCGGAGGAAGTGCGAGGCTTTGGATGCCGTTGCCCGCGGCGTCGCTAGGAGCATCGGCCTGACCGAGGAGGACCGCGTTTGGGGCCATGTCCCCATCTGCCATTCCTATGGTGTCGAAAACGTCCTGCTTGCGCCCATCTTCGCCGGTTCCGCCGTCTATTTAAGCCGGAGAATCGAGCCTCGAGCATTGCTCCGCGAGCTCGACGCACGGGGCATCAGCGTGTTCCCTAGTGTCCCTTCCGTTTTCGAAATGCTTGTGCACGCTGCCATGGACGGCCAGAGGCTTCACTCGCTTCGTTGTGCTTATTCCGCCGGCGCCCACCTCCCCCCGGTCGTCGCAGACTCGTTTGAACGGCGACTGGGCGTTCACCTTGGGCAACTCTATGGAATGACGGAAATCGGCTCGGTGACGTTTAATGATCCGGGCAGTCCCGCATACGACCCCGCAAGCGTCGGATTACCGATGGACGGTGTTCGTGTTCGGATTGTCGATCCCGATACACGTGACATCTCCCGCCCCTTGCCGCCAGGATGTGATGGCGAAGTGGCCGTCTCCGCGCCTTCGATGTTGACCGGGTACGTCCTGGATCACGACCGGCCATGCGAGGCGCCCAAGGATGTGGTCCTGGGCTTCTTCCTTACTGGAGATCAAGGGCATCTTGACGAGGCAGGACGCCTGACCATCACCGGTCGATTGAAACTTGTCGTCGACATCGGTGGATTGAAAGTGAACCTCCTTGAGGTCGAAGCAGCGCTTCGGGATCATTCCGGCGTCCAAGATTGTGCCGTGGTTCCGGTTTTCGTGAGCGAGACGATGTCACGATTGAAGGCCTTCGTCGTACCGGCCGTGGCGGAATGCCCGCCTTCATTCGATGAACTCCGGCGCCACTTGCGTTCAAACCTTTCGGCGCACAAAGTACCGCGAATGTTTGAGCTACGCTCAAGCTTGCCCCGATCCGCGACCGGCAAAGTGCTGCGACGCCAACTGCATTGATCCATGATCCAACACCGCTTTCGATGGATGGCATCGGTGCTCCCAGTGTGCATGACGGGTTGCGCCGAGCGCCTGCCCACTTACCCGTGGATTGACGAGGCCCACGCAATGAAACTCATGACCGAGCGGGCGGCAGGCATCAAGACCCTTTCTTCCCCGTGCCGCATCGTGCTCACCGACCCCAAGCGCGGCCCGACTCAGCTTGAGGGGGCAATCGCGGCGCGCACGACCGGCTTCCTTCGTCTCCGCGCCTGGAAGTTTTCACAGCCGGTGCTGGACATCACCTTGACGCCCGAAGGCTTGTGGCTTTACATCGCGGAAGACAATGATGAGTCGCGCGGGCCAAGGTCGCCGTTCGCGGACCTGACGGCGCAACGACTCCGCCAGGGTTGGTCGTTCGCCACCGGGTCGATTCTACTTGACGGTTGGACCTGGAGTATCCCCAATTCAAATCGCAGCGTCGAACTTGAACGAGAGTCGGATTCAGGCGGCTTGATCCGCTGTGAGGTCGATCGACCAAGCCTTACGCTTCGGCGTTGTACGATGACCGAGCCCTCCGACGCCGCCCCTTGGACCCTTACACTCGATCGCTATCGAACGTTCGACGAGTTGCTTGTTCCCACGTATTTGGTCTTAGGCTCCGTACACGGAACGATAACGGTCATCCTGGATGATCCGTCGCTCAACGACGAGATTCCACCATCCGCGTTTGATCCACCGCGACGTGCCATCAAACAGCCATGACGATCCTCGAATCGTTTTTCAGGAACGCGGCGGCGGTCACCATGCGGCACTCGCGCCTCACGCTGATTCTTGTCGTTCCATTTGCGGCATTGTGTGTCCTCGGGGCAATGCGCATTCACCCGACGGGGTCCATCGAGGCGATGTTGCCCGCGGACGATCCGGCCACCGCGGTGCTCACGCGTATCACCCGCGAATTCGGCGTATTGGACGACTTGATCGTCCTCGCCACGGTGACGGATACCAATCTCGTCGCGGCACGGCGAATTGAGCACCTCCGTTCATTTGCGGATCGCTTGCAAACTTTCGTGTTGAATTCGAGCGAGTCACGAGAGTTGTGCTCGGCCGTGAACTACCGTGATTTCGCCGCGGTGCGGGACTTCATCGAGCGGGAGATGGTACCCGCCGGCTTGTTTTATTTGGACCCTAAAGGCTTCGCACGAATCCGGAAACGCTTGTCGAAGGAAGGAATCCAAGAGCAGATCCGCAGGAACGAGGACCTGATTTCCGCCCCCGGGGCCGCGGGCCATGCCCTGTCGAAGCTCATTCTGCGCGATCCCCTGCGCCTGCACGAGGTATTGGCTGAGGTGGCAATTGGCCGCTTCAACCGACCTGTCTCCTCGGAAGCCGGCGATCTCACGCTTTCGCTCGATGGTTCGACCCTCATGATCCGCCTGACGGGAACCCGTCGGGCCAGCGACCTGGACTTTGCGAAGCGATTTGTCGGTCACATCATCGGCGCTTGCGGCCATCTCAACATTGACGGCCTCAAGCTGGAGTACACCGGGGCTTATGCGATCGCGGTAGAGGCGGAGCGTTCGATTCGCCGCGACATGATTCAGAGCATCACCATGTCATCGGTGATGCTTGGCCTGCTGTTTCTGATGGCCTACCGCGGACTGCTCACCTTTCCAATGGCCGTCGTTCCCGTCGCATTGGGAATCCTCTGCGCTTTTGGCCTTGATTCACTTTACACGACCGAGTTAACACCCGTTGTGGCAGTCATGGGAGCGGTATTGGCCGGCCTAGCCATCGATTACCCCATCCATTTGCTGTCCCATTACGGCTACTGCAAGGCATCCGGTCTCTCGACTTCAGATGCGATCGCCGCGACACTGGCCACCGTTGGTCCACCGATGGCCGCCGCATGTGCCACGTCGATGGTTGGCTTTTTGGCAATCGCCGTTTCGAGCGTACCCGCCCTTCGTCAGCTTGCGGTGTTAGGCATGATCGGGCTCGCCGCTTCTTTTCTAGCGGCGGTCCTTGTTCTTCCCCCGTTGTTGAAGGAGCTTTCGGTGATTTCCACCCGACTGGCCCACCCTCGTCGGCTAGGTGAAATGTCACTAATCAGCATCCTCAGATCGCGAAGTTTTCTTTTCATCGGCGCCACATGTGCCGTTTTGGTGGGCCTTACCATGGCCATCATCCTATCACCTCGTTACGGATTCGAATTGGATGAGGACCTAACTGTGATGCACCCGCGGCCGAACCCGCCGATGGATTCTCAACGGACAATCGCTAAGTTGTTCGGCCACGACGCTGACCCACTTATTGTTTTTCTTCAGTCCGACTCGCCTCTGGATTTGGTTCGATTGGCCCATCAGGTTGATCGTCGATTGCGAAACACGTACGCCAAATCGGTCGGCCGTTTTGCGTCATTCGGTCCCGCCGCGTTATTGCCTGATCCTGATCAGGTCATTGGACGGCGCCAATCGGTTCGAGAGCTAGACGCCGCTCAGATTGTTTCCGATTTCGAAGCTGCGATTGACCACAGCTTGTTCGATGCGTCCTCCTATCGTGATTACATGACATTCCTTCGCGAATTCTGTGAGAGAATCGACGCTCCAAACCTAACGACACTGCTGCGCTACCCCTCCGTCGCGCGCATGATGTTGCCCTTATCCGCCATAGGGTCAGGAAGCCAGCCGTCGACCGCCCTCGCCTATCTTTTCATCGATCAGCCGCTTGACGCCCGTGCGAAGCGCGATGCCGCCATACATGCCGTACGCAATGCACTCGAAGGCCTGCCCGGTGCAACCCTCACGGGCGTCGCGGTCGTGTCGAGCGATACCGAGACGATCGTGTGGCGGGAACTCCGACGAATGGTACTCATCGCGGCTGGAATCATAGCGTTTTTCTTACTTGTTTATTTCAGACGGCTTGGGGATACCATGCTCGCTCTGCTTCCAGTTCTGTTTGCAATCGTATGTCTGCTTGGAATGATGCAACTGCTGAACTTGCGGCCAAACCTGATCAATTTGATCGCCATTCCCTTGTTGCTGGGCGCCGGTATTGATCATGGGGTATTTCTGGTCAGCCTCGTCGCTGCCGATCGACGCCGTCGGAGGAAAAGTCAGGGTTTGGCTCGAGAGATTGGGTTGGCCACGCACCCGCTCATGATGACCACCCTGACTACGTTATTGGGTTTTGGATCTTTGGCGTTCACCAGTACGCCTGCGATACGTTCGTTGGGCCAAATGGTGGCTATCGGAATGACTGCTTGTCTAGCCGGCACGTTCCTCCTGCTGGTGCCAATTCTGCTGCGCCGCGCAGGTAACCGACCATCTAGTCGCGCAGGTGTCGCCTCGTAAGGATCATGAGGACTTGTCCGAGATTGCCACTGCCTCCACGGCCTGGTGAGCACGTCATTTGCCGCATCGTGTCCGTTAGCAAGTACGCACCCGCCGCCTCAGTCAGAACTAGTTCAACCTTAAACTTCCGCGGTGGCAATCCTGCTGGAGGCGTTTGAAGCGCCGACATTGTCCAGCAATTGATCCAAGCGTACGAAACGGTAGCCTTCTTTGCGCGCCCAGGTAATCACTTGTTCGACAATCGTCAGAAGCCTATGAGGATCAACTCCGCCATCATGCAAAAGGACAATCCCGCCCTCGCGCAATCCTCGCTGGATGCGGCGTACGACGCGGCGAACGCTGATCGAATTGCGGTCTAGGGACCGGACACTCCAACCAACACAAATCAGTTTTAGACGGCGCATCACGATCGCGGTCCCCGGATTGGTCAATCCAACAGGCGGCCTATAGTAGAGCGGCGTCATTCCTGCGGCGGTTTGAATCGCAGATTGGGCACACAGGATTTCTTCAGCTAGCGCACCCGGCGACAGCAAATTGGTCCACCACGAATGACGGTGAGAATGGTTCCCCAATAAATGTCCATCAGCCACTATCTGGGCGGCCGTGTCCGGCGATTCAAGCACGCGTGCGCCGACGCAAAAGAAAGTTGCCTGGACATGTTCCCGTCGAAGCAGCTCCATCAATCGCGTGGTTGCGATCGGGTCCGGACCGTCATCAAACGTGAGTGCGCAAAGCTTCTCTCCGACCGGCCCGCGGCACACGACGGGGCCGAAGAACTGTAGTCGAATGAAGGTTACACCGATGGCAAAGAGCAATACGTATGCGACGGCAATGGCTAGGAGCACTTCCCACCTCATTGAGCCACTCACCAGAAAACAGACCGCGGTCGCGGTAACCCCGGTCAGAATCGTGGCGATGTGGAAGCGACTCAACTTGGAATCACAATCGGGTTTTTGTGAACACATAGAGTAATTAGCCGATTGCGCGAATGCTTGGCGAGACTGGCGGAGCCGCGAGTTGCCGGCTGCCGGCCATGACGATTAGAGAAATGTTCGCTTACAATAGATCCGATCAATGGCTTGCGCGAGGTCGTCACTTGTACCGACAAGTAGTTGCGGCCGGTAATCGTTTTATCTTTGCAATCGCCCAAGCCACAAAGTACCCCATCTGCCCAACGGGACCATCATACTGCCTGGAGCGTTCAATGTGCAAGGGAGAGGGTGCCGTTCTGCCAACGATCCAAGCAGTCGCGCGCTGCGACAATATCATCTTCTCCAAGTTCGTGCCCGCCGCCATGCCAATTGAATCTGACCACGGCACCTGCCTCGACCAGCAGTTCTTGGAGGCGACGGGCGCCTTCGGGATTAACCACCGAGTCGTGCAGCCCTCCGGCTATGAAGATTCGCTTCGCGGTGAGGTCCGGCAATTGCGTGGGGATGAATGGTACCATCGGTCGAAACAAGACGGCAGCCGCAAGCACTTGTGGCCGCAGTAACAAGAGGCTGGCTGCGATGTTGGCTCCGTTGGAGTAGCCGACCGCGACAACCCGCGACGTCCCCAGCGAGTAGTTCGCACTTGCTTGCTCGATGAAATCCGCGAGTTCGTGGGTACGTCGCTGAAGATCGTCGATATCAAAGACGCCTTCAGCCAGCCTGCGGAAGAACCGAGGCATGCCGTTTTCAAGCACGTTACCACGCGGACTCAAGAGAGCGGCTCCCGGCAGCAGAGTGCCGCCGAGAGCGAGCAGATCATTCTCGTCGCCCCCGGTTCCGTGGAGCAGAAGAAGGGTAGATGCGCCGGCCGGCCCTTCACCGGGAACGAAGCGATGCACGAATGACAGAGTATCGGCACTCATGACCCTGAGGCCCCCGGCAAGCGCAAAGGTGGAAGGACCGTTTCGATTATGCTTCGTGCCTTTTCATGTTGAGGCGGGAGTTTCAAGGTCGTGCCAAGCGTTTCGGATGGCTCATCCACGGTGAATCCCGGACCATCGGTGGCGATCTCGAAGAGCACTCCGCCCGGTTCGCGAAAATAGATCGATTGAAAGTAGGTACGGTCGATGATCGGAGTAACATTCTGCTTGTGATCCACCAAGACCTGTCGCCATTGCCGCTGGGCGTCAGAATCCGCAGCGCGGAATGCGACGTGATGAACGATGCCCGCGCCAAGCTTGCCTCTGGACGCGGCGGGAATGCAAAGCAGATCCACGGTCTGTGCGGATGAAGCCGAACCGATGAAACGGAAGCGGTTGCCTTCCTGGCCGGCGGAGACGAATCCGAATGACTTCGTCAGAATATCCGCCGTAGGTTCGCATCCTTTCTCGGAAAGCGTAACGCCGTGAAAGCCGCGAATCGTGTGTTCGATGGAAACGGAGCTTGCCTTCAAAGCGGGACGTGAATCCTGCGACGAAGCAGCGACGAGCTCCAGGCGAATGCCGTCCGGGTCATTGAAGCTCAGAACCTGCTCACCGAACCTTGTAGGTGAATTCTCCACTGAAACTCCGGAAGCGGTGAGGCGGTTTTGCCAGAAGTCCATGGACGAGCGAGGAATCGAGAAGGATGTCGCCGCCGCCTGCGACGAGCCGGATCGGCCGCGTTGCGCGCCGGGCCAAACGAAGAAAGTCATGATCGTTCCGGGCCGACCCAATTCATCGCCGTAGTACAGGTGGTAGCTCCGCGGGTCATCGAAGTTGACGGTGATCTTCACGAGGCGCAATCCGAGAAGGCCGGTGTAGAAGTCGAGGCTTTTCTGACCGTCAGCGGTGATAGCAGTCACGTGGTGGATGCCGGAAATACATTGGGTCATCGTCGCCGCTCCTTCGCAGACATCCAGCACTCAAAAGGCGAAGCAGTCGCAACCCAAGGCACCCCAGAGATTCCCGTTTTGTAAGGAGATTTCTCCTGCATTCTGCGGCGAATCCGATGGGTGACAGACGCAATTCGCAGCATTGGCGCGTGTATGTGCTCTAGCATTGCGCTGGGCGGCGTAACCAGGCGCGCCGTAGCCGCCGAATTCGAGCACTGGCGACCAGCCAGGGCTTGCGGGCGGAAGCAACGGTGCCAACCCGGCATATTCACCCTTTCCATACACTACCTTGCCGCCGACGATGGTCAGAACAGACTCGATGCCTTTGATATCCTCTTCCGGAACATTGAAGTAGTCGGCGGAGAGCATTGCAAGATCGGCGAGCTGCCCGGGCGCGATCGTTCCCTTCTTTGACTCCTCGCCCGAAAACCAAGCGCTCCCGCTTGTAAAGAGACGCAAGGCTTCCTTTCGATCGAGCCGATTGGATTCGCGGCAAATCGCGGATCCGCCCACTGTCTTGCCGGTCACCAGCCAATACAGAGCGACCCACGGGTTGTAGCTGGCGACGCGCGTCGCATCGCTACCGGCCCCCACGGGCACACCAGTGCTCAGCATTCGTTGAATCGGCGGGGTACGCTTTGCGGTCTCTGCCCCGTAGCGTTCAACGAAATACTCGCCCTGGTATGCCATGCGGTGCTGAATCGCGATCCCGCCACCGAGCGCCTTCACCCGGTCAATGTTACGATCCGAGATCGTCTCTGCGTGATCGAAGAACCAGCGCAACCCATTGAACGAAACTTCCTTATCGACTTTCTCAAATACGTTGAGAAAGCGCGTGATGGATTCATCATAGGTGGCATGGAGCCGAAATGGCCAGCGATTTTGAGCCAGGAGTCCGACCACTTGCGCAAGCATCTCTTCCATATTCGCAGGCAGGTTGGGCCGAGGCTCCAAAAAGTCTTCGAAGTCAGCGGCGGAGAAAACGAGCATCTCGCCCGCGCCGTTCATGCGATAGAAGTCATCTCCGCGGCATGGCGAAGTCATTCCGATCCATTTTTCGAAATCGGCAAGTTCATTGCCCACATTCTGGGTGAAAAGGTTGTAGGCCAGTCGAAGCGTGAGCTGCCCGCCGCGGTGCAGCTTCTCGATAATCGCGTAGTCATCGGGGTAATTCTGAAATCCGCCGCCCGCATCGATAATGCTCGTTAGTCCCAGCCGGTTGAGTTCGCGCATGAAATGGCGCATCGAGTTAGCCTGGTCGTCTGGTGCGAGCTTGGGGCCATTTGAGAGAGTCTTGTACAGGATGAACGCATTGGGCTTGGCAACGAGCAGGCCGGTTGGATTGCCGCGACCGTCGCGCTCGATGATTCCGCCCGGCGGGTCCGGAGTGTCCTTTGTGTACCCGACGGCACGAAGGGCCGCGCCGTTGAGCAAGGCGCGGTCGTACAGGTGCAGGATGAATACGGGCACGTCAGGCGAGACCGCGTTGATCTCGCCGAGCGTTGGCATTCGCCGCTCCTTGAATTGAAACTCCGACCATCCGCCGACGACACGCACCCACTGGGGCGGAACGGTACGTTGTGCCTGTCGCTTGAGCATGGAGAGGGCATCAGCGAGCGAAGTGACACCGTCCCATCGCAGCTCCAAGTTGTAATTGAGCCCGCCGCGAATGACGTGAATGTGGGAATCGTTCAGTCCGGGAATGACCGTGCGCCCCTTTGTGTTTACGACCAACGTTCCGGATCCGCGATAGGCCATAACTGAACGCTCGTCACCCACGGCAACGAATCGTCCATCGCGGACGGCCAGCGCCGATGCCGCAGGGTTGCGATGGTCCAACGTGGAGATTCTGGCGCCCGTCAAGATCAGGTCGGCTACTTGGATCGAGGCGCTTCTTGAGCCGGCGCGATCTATCGAGCAACCCTTGAGCGCGAGCGCGGCTCCCGCGGCCGCACCGGCTTTCAAGAGTTCTCGGCGGGACAAGCGCGCTGACATGCTTTTGCTCCGTTGATTCCGCTTGGCCGATCCGTTGCAAATGCAGCCGGCCTCGCTGACAAAGGAATCCACCTCTTACTTCTCGTTCTTCGCCGCCTCCTGCGCTTTCTTATAGCTTTCGGCCACCGCGCCGTAATTGGGCGCGTACGCAGCATACAGTTCCCCCCACTGGGCGGCGTCGGGCCTGTTCCACGTCCGTTGGAGCTCGCAGAACACTGCGTTCGTGGACATCGGGACGATGCCCGCTTGCGACATCCGCGCGATCGTAGTCTGCGAAGCCATCGGGCTCGGGTCGCCGGAGGCATCCGTCACGAAGTAAACCTTGTACCCTTCAGCCTTCGCCTGCAGCGCCGGAAACGCAACGCACACGCTGGTCCAGACACCGGCGATAATCAGTGTCTTGCGACCGGTGGCTTTCACGGCCTTCACGAAGTCCTCGTTGTCCCAGGCGCTGATCTCACCCTTGCGTGGTACATAGGTGGCATCCGGCGCGACCTCCGCGATCTCGTGCATTAGCGGCCCATTGGGGCCCTTGGGTTCGGACGCGGTGTAAATGATGGGGACCTTCGCAAGCTTGGCGGCCTTCGCAAGTACCACGGTGTTGGTGCGAAGCTCCGCGACGGGCACATCTTTGACAGTTTGGAACAGGCCCGTCTGGTGGTCGAGGAGCAGGAGAGCCGTGTCCGCTGGGTCGATGAGCACCTTGGGGGTCGTAGTAGTTGCCGGCTGCTGGGCCACTGCATCTCGGGCCACGTGAATCAGAGTCGCGGTACATGCAGCCGCCGTCAGGACGACGACCGACGCCAATCTACGGTGACACTTCAGCGCTTTCATAGGAATTCCTTTCTATCAATGCACAAAGCCAATCGCGGCCTTCCGCCGGCCGCATCTGCTTTTCTACTGTACTGAGCGTGAGGCCACGACAGCGAGCCCATTCATCAACCAACTTTCGTTCTATTCCCAGAGCGCAGGAGCACGGTCAACCGGCGAATGGTGTAATAGAAAACCGGCGTCAGGAAGAGACCAAAAATAGTAACTCCGAGCATTCCAAAAAAGACCACGGTTCCTAGAGCTTGCCGCATTTCCGCCCCGGCACCACTCGCGATGATGAGCGGAACGACGCCGAGAATGAATGCAAAGCTGGTCATGAGGATTGGACGAAGTCGAAGCCGGGCGGCCTCGACGGCGGCTTCAAATGGACTCAATCCGTGCTCTTCCTGCTGCTTGGCGAATTCCACGATGAGCACGGCGTTCTTGGCGCTCAGTCCAGCCAGCACCACGAACCCGATCTGTGTGAAGATGTTGTTGTCCATCCCACGCAGCCAGACTCCGGCAATGCCGCTCAGCAGACACATCGGGACGATCAGGATGATCGCCGTGGACAGGGCGAAGCTCTCGTATTCGGCGGAGTGAACCAACCAGACGAACAGCACGCAAAGCGGGAAGATAAAGAGCGCTGTGCTTCCGGCCAGCTTCTCCTGGTAGGCCAGCTCCGTCCATTGGAAGTCGTAGCCATGCGGTAGGGTTTTGCGGGCGAGCTCCTCCATGATCGCCATGGCCTGACCACTACTCACGCCCTGAGCGCCGTTCCCGTTGATGTCCGCGGATTGATAGAGGTTGTACCGATTGATGCGGTCTGGTCCTGTGGCATACCTCACGTCCACTACGGCGCCAAGGGGCACCATCTCACCTGTGTTGTTGCGGGTCTTGAGCCGTCGAATGTCGGCGGCGGTGGCCCGGAACGAGGCGTCGGCTTGCGCCGTCACGCGATACGTGCGGCCGAGGAAGTTAAAGTCGTTCACATACAGACTGCCAAGGAAAACCTGCAGGGCCTCAAAGACCCCGGTGACCGGGACGTCGTGCCTCTTGACCTTTGTCCGATCGACATCGGCGTAGAGCTGCGGGGCGTTAGCCCGAAACGTGGAGAACATCGCCTGAAGGTCGGGATTCCCCAAGGCCTCGGCCACGAGCCGATCGGTCGCGGCCTGCAGTTCTTGTGGAGTGGCGCGGCCAGTACGATCCTGGACCTGCATCTTGAACCCCCCGGCGTTGCCCAACCCCCGGACAGGTGGCGGTTGCAGCACGAACGCGAAGCCTTCCTGAATCTGGCTGTATTCACCCATCAACCGAGCCACGATCGATGCCGCCGATTGCTCGGAATGCTTGGCGCGCTCCGCGGAATCCGTAAGCGGCAGGAACATCGTCGCGGCGTTGCTCTGGTTCACACCGTTTAGAAGCGAGAAACCGGAGATGGCGAAGGTTGCCTTTACGCCAGGGACGCCACGAGCGATTTCCACCATGCGGTCCATTACCGGTTCGGTTCGATCGAGCGTTGCGGCGTCGGGCAACTGCAGGAGGGCAATGAGATAACCCCCGTCTTGAGCGGGTATGAAACCGGTCGGAACGCTTCGGAAGCCGACGTAGGTCAAAGCGAGAAGGCCTCCGTAAACGATCAGGGCCAGTGCGCTGAGTCGCACGACGCGGCGGAGCGAGGCAGCGTAGCCGGTCATAGCAGCGGCCAAGCCCCGGTTGAACAAGCCGAACATCCAGCCAAGAAGAACCCGCAGCGTTCGCGCGAACCAATCCTGTTTTCCATGACGAGGCCGCAACAACAGGGCCGCGAGAGCCGGGCTGAGCGTCAGGGAGTTGAATGCCGAGATCAACGTGGAGAACGAGATGGTCAGGGCGAACTGCCGGTAGAATTGACCCGTTATTCCGCCGATGAACGCAACCGGAATGAACACGGCGGAGAGCCCGAATGCGATCGCGATGACCGCTCCCGTCACTTCGTCCATCGCCTTATGCGCCGCTTCGCGCGGGGCGTATCCTTGCTCGATCCATCGCTCGATGTTCTCCACCACCACGATGGCGTCGTCCACGACAATGCCCACCGCCAGCACAATTCCGAAAAGTGACAGATTGTTGATCGAAAACCCGAAAGCCGCCATTACCGCGAAGGTGCCGATGAGCGACACGGGAATGGCCAATAGCGGAATGAGTGAGGCCCGCCAGCTCTGGAGAAACAACAGCACCACGACCACCACCAGCCCCACGGCTTCGAACAAGGTCGTGATCACGTGGGCGATGCTCTCACGAACAAAGATCGTCGTGTCGTAGGGAATGGCGTAGTCCACACCCGGAGGGAAGTTCTTTTTCAGCTCCTCCATCCGGGCGTAAACCTCGTCGGCGGTTTGGATGGCGTTGGTGCCGGGGAGCTGGGAAATGCCGATGCCGACCGCCGGCTGACCGTTGTAGGAGGTCGCGGCGCTGTAGTCGGCGGCCCCCAGCTCGACCCGGGCAATATCGCGAACGCGGGTTATGCGTCCGTCGCCTCCCGTCTTGACCACGATGTCGGCGAACTGCCCCGGATCGGTCAAGCGGCCAAGGGCGCTGACCGTGTACTGAAACTTCGTGGTCCCCGTCGGCAGGGGAGGTGCGCCGATGACTCCTGCCGCCACTTCGACATTCTGCTCCCGGACCGCGCTCACTACGTCACCGGCGGTGATGCCACGGGACGCGAGCTTCTCGGGATCGAGCCACAGGCGCATCGAGTAATCGCGCGCTCCAAAGATGGTGATGTCGCCCACGCCGGGTATCCGCGCCAGCTCGTCACGGACCTGCAGCGTGATATAGTTGCTCAGGTAGAGCGTATCGCGGCTGCGGTCGGGCGAGTGCAGTCCCATGCCCAAGAGAAAGTCCGGAGAGGCTTTGCGAACGGTGATCCCGATCCGACGAACCTCCTCCGGCACCTGCGGCTCGGCGATAGCCACACGGTTCTGCACCTGCACTTGGGCGATATCCAGGTCGGTGCCCAGCTTGAACGTCACGGTCAGCGTCATCCGGCCATCGTTCGTCGATTGGCTGGACAGGTAGAGCATGTTCTCGACGCCGTTGACCTGCTGCTCGATGGGCGTGGCCACTGTGTCGGCAACGACCTTGGCGTTGGCCCCGGGATAATTGGCGGTAACAATCACCGTCGGCGGAACAATTTCCGGATAGTGGGCGATGGGCAAAGCGATAATCGCCAATCCGCCGACGATTACGATGACGATGGAAAGCACGGCCGCGAACACCGGTCGTTCGATGAAAAAGTGGGCAAATTTCACGGGCTGCTCCTCTGTGAGTCAGCTGGCGGCACGACGGCGGGCGGCTGTTCGTCGAGCGTTTCGGAGGGGATCGGTAGCAGCGTGTCCAAGGAGATGGACGCCAATTGCGGCGCGACTCTTGCGCCGGGCCGAGCGTGCATGAGACCGTTGATGATCACCCGGTCGCTGACCTGCACACCCGACGAAACCGCCCGCAGATCGCCAAAAAGCGCCCCGAGTTCGACCGGGCGCATCTCGACCAAGTCGTCCCTGGCAACGACGTAAAGGAGCTTCTGGTTCTGGTCGGTCGCGATGGCCGAATCCGGAACGAGGGTGGCCGTGTACCGCCCGCTGCCCGGGATGCGCACGCGAGCGAAGAACCCGGGGGTCAGGTAGCCGCCGGGATTGGCTAGTATGCCTCGCCCGCGAATCGTTCCCGTTCTGGGATCGATTCGATTATCCACGAAGTCCACGATTCCCCTGTGCGCGAAGGTCGTCTCATCGGCCAGTTGCATGATAAACGGGATTCGAGCGTCGCGGGCGCTCACGCGCTTCTGCTCGCGTGCCAGGCGTTGGTATTTCAGCACGGCGCGCTCGTCGGCGTCGATGTAGCAGTAGATGGGGTCGATGGAGGCAATCGTGGTCAGCAACGTCGCGGTCCCGATGCCGCCAGTAATGAGATTCCCAGGATCGACCTGCCTTTCGCCAATGCGACCTGCGATGGGCGCGGTGACCCGGCACCACTCGACGTTGAGACGGGCTGACTCGACGGCCGCCTTGGCCCCTGCGAAAACGGCGCTCGCCTCGGCGAGGGCCGCCTCGACCCTTTGTAGTTCGATGGGGACAGAGGCTTCCGGCGGCAAGTCCTGAATGCGCTTCAGCTCGATTTCCGCCAGTCTCACCTGGGCGGCAGCCCTGGACTCCTCGGCGATTTGGCTGTCCAGCTCGGCCTGGAAGGGTCGAACGTCAATCTCCACCAGAAGATCCCCTTGTTTAACGATCGATCCGGCCTGAAAAGGCGCGGACATCACCAAGCCGCTGACTCGCGCTCGCACCTCCACAAAGTCAACCGCGTCCAGATAGCCGGTGTAGTCGTCCCACTCGACGACCTCATGCTGCACCGGGTGAGCGACGGTTACGGTCGGAACCGGCGGCGGGTGCGGCGGATCCTGCCGCGAGCATTGCGTTGAGAAGATTGCAAGCATCGCGACGACAAGGACTGCCCCTGGACATGGAGCATTCTGGGGTTTGTCAATCCTCTTCAATGGCGCTGATCTGCCGCGCATAGCTTTAGCTCCCGGTTTTCAACACGACGCATCGGGTTTCACTTGAGAAACCGACAAAGGCAGCTTTGCGCCCTGATGTCGGTCGAGCTCTGCGGAAAAAAAGTCGTTGATCTCCGCATAAGGCACCAGATTCGTGAGACCGGCGAAACTACCATCCGATTTCAAGGTCTTAACAGCCCGAATGAAGCCGGTCCATGCCGCAAGAGCCAGAGCACCGCCGACGCTAATGCGCCGGACACCAAGTGCCGCAATGTCATCCACGCTGAGTCCGATGTCGCGGGCGACCAGCAGATTGAACGGCTTTGGCTTGACCGCGTCCACTAAGCCCTTGATTTCTTCGGCCTTTTGGGGACCCGGTGCGAAGAGCACATCGGCGCCGGCCTGTGCGTAGGCCTGCAGACGACGGACCGTTTCACGGAAAGGATCAGGTTGGCCGACATGATAGCACTCGGCTCGTGCGGTCAGCAGTACACCACCGCCCGCACGATCAATCGCTTGTCGCGCGGCCCGCACGCGCTCGACGGCAAACGGCAGGTCGTAAAGAGGTTTTGCATGATCACCGGTGGCGTCCTCGATCGACAATCCCGCGACACCGGTCGCTACACACAGAGAGATGTTGTCCGCCACGTCCCGCGGTTCAACCGCATACGCTGACGCGAAGTCGGCGTTGACCGGCAAATCAACCGCCGCGGTAATCTCGGCAATATGGGCCAGGCTCCGGTTACGCGTGACCGCGAGGTCGGAATCCGGCAACCCCTCTGAAAACGCAAAGCCCGCGCTGGTCGTCGCCAGTGCCGAGAAGCCCAGATGCTGAAGATACCGTGCAGAGCCCACGTCCCACGGATTTGGAATCACGAAGCAGCCTTTCTCGTGGAGCGCGCGAAAAGCCCCTCTGCGGACAGCCCACAGTTCCTTAGTGTTCAGGGGAGCTACCCGTTGTTGTGTCGAACTTGCCATGGTCAAGCTCCGTTCAATGGGTGGTGTCGCCCTTCCAGAAGTACCTTCATATAGCCGCGCCGGCGGCCGGACGCGTCGGGCTCGTCGCCGCCGATCGCTTGAGCCAGTCCGCAAAGCGTATCTCGCCAAGTTGTGCGTCATGGCCGGGGACAAGGGTGCGCTCGCCGAGCTTCGCCCCAAAGTATCTCGCGTCTGAGTCGGCAGTTACCTCGCGCGGATCGTTGCTTGCGCGCAGTGATTGCCGAATGAGATCGTCGAGACGGAACTGTTCAGGCCCTCCAATTTCAACCGCGCCGTTCAGCGGCCTGCCGACAGCGAACTTGGCCGTTGCACTGGCGACGTCCTCGGCTGCCATCGGTTGGATCAGCGCCGGTGCGAGGCGAACCTTGCCGCCCTCCGTCGCCGAGTCCGCAATGCTCCTGACGAACTCGAAGAACTGCGTGGCGTGGACGATGGAGTAGGGAATCGTAGACTCCTTAATCAGTCTCTCTTGGGCGATTTTCGCGCGGAAGTACGCGCTATCAGCCAGCCGATCTGTTCCCACTACCGACAGCGCAACGTGATGCTTCACGCCGGCGTGCGCTTCCTGGACAAGGAGGTTGCGAGTGGACTTCGTGAAGAACTCCATCACCGCCGCCTCCTCGAAGGAGGGGGAGTTCGAAACATCGACGACAACAGCAGCGCCTTTGAGGGCCGCGGCCAGGCCTTCGCCGGTTAGGGTGTTCACTCCCGTGTTTGGCGAGGCCGCAACGGCCGAGTGACCCTGCTCCGTCAGCCGCGCGACGACTCCTGAACCAATGAGCCCGGTGCCGCCAATGACTGCGATCTTCATGATAGACCCCCAAAAAAACCGTCCACGCTGCGAGCAGCGTTTTCCGAGCAGACGTTGTGAGTTCGGTTGCCCAATCGTAGTATTGACTCCGGCTAGCCCTTGATGAACGCAAGTAGATCGGCGTTGATCACGTCGGCGTGCGTCGTGCACATACCGTGCGGGAACTTTTCGTATACCTTCAGTGTGCCGTTCTTCAGCAGCTTTACTGTCAGCAATGCGGAGTCGGCGATCGGTACGATCTGATCGTCGTCGCCGTGCATGACGAGCGTCGGGACGGTGATGGTTTTCAGGTCTTCGGTGAAGTCCGTCTCGGAGAAAGCCTTGATGCCCTCGAATTGTGCTTTCGCGCCGCCCATCATTCCTTGTCGCCACCAGTTTTGGATGGCTCCCTGCGACACCTTAGCCCCGGGACGATTGAAACCGTAGAACGGACCACTGGCGACATCGAGGTAGAACTGCGCACGGTTTGCGGCGAGCTGTTGCCGAAAGCCATCGAAGACCTCAATGGGCAAGCCGCCCGGGTTGGACGCTGTCTTCACCATAATCGGCGGTACGGCTCCGATGAGCACCAGCTTGGCGACGCGGCCCTGCTTCTGGCCGTAGCGTGCGACATAACGGGTCGCTTCGCCGCCGCCGGTCGAATGGCCGATGTGGATAGAGTTGCGCAGATCGAGATGCTCGACGACTGCCGCGATGTCGGCGGCATAGTGATCCATGTCATGCCCGTCGCTGACCTGGCTCGAACGGCCGTGTCCGCGCCGGTCATGGGCCACGACGCGATAGCCCTTGCCAACGAAGAAGAGCATCTGAGTGTCCCAGTCGTCGGAGCTTAGCGGCCAGCCATGGTGGAAGACGATCGGCTGCCCCTTTGGATCGCCCCAGTCTTTGAAGAAAATATGGACCCCGTCCTTGGTGGTGACGTGCGGGGTAGATGAGCCGCGCGGTGGAGCGGATTGCGCGCGGTCTGTTGGAGCGGACTGCGCGTGTGCAGCGTTTGGGAGAATCGCCGTCCAAGCCGCAACGGCGATGAGAACGCCCACGCCGCAAATGAGCACGTCGCGGCGTGAATTCGATTTCAAGTATTGCTGATTGTTGTTCATGGTTTGTCTCCTGTTTGTCGGTGCAATCCTCCGCATCCAACGGCTGTGACCAGTCATTCTTCCAGTCATGTTCTATAATCGTTAGGAGTTGTTCCTTTGCCTAGTTCGGCCCAAACCCAACAGGCTGTCAATGTTCCCAAGGCCCCGGCACCCAACGAAAGGCGTCGCCGTCGACCGCCACATGGCAGACGGACGGGAACGACAGGTGAGTGGCCACCAGCGACTCGCGGTTCGCCGCCAGCTCCCGCAAAAGACTGACGCGCACGCGGGCCGCCTCCTCGGGGTCGTGCTCGAAGCCGTTGAACCAGTCAGGGTGTTCGAAGCCGACCTGGAACACGGCGTCTCCCGCGAACGTCAGGCGATCGCCGCGGGACGCCACGCGGACCACGCTGTGTCCGGGGGTGTGGCCGCCGGTGCGACGGACGAGCACCCCCGGCGCGACCTCGTACTCCGTGTCGAACGTCCGCGTCTGCCTGGTGTACTCGCTCAGGAATTTCTTCGCCGCCCGCCGAAGCGCATCCGGGAACCCCGGCGGCATGGAGACGCGGGAGAAATCAGGCGACCGCCAGAACTCGGTTTCGGCGGCCGCCACGTGGATCCGCAGGTCCGGGCGCAGCCGGTCCCTCACCCCGTCAACAAGCAGCCCGCCGATGTGGTCCATGTGCAAGTGGGTAAGCACCACGTCGGTTACGGATGCAAGATCGATGCCTGCGGCCTCCAATCGCTGGACCGTTCGCCCGGCGCTCGGCAAGTTTAGGTTTGGATCCGCGCCGAGCCCAGCGTCGATGAGGATGGTCCGGCCGCCGCCGCGCACCACGACCACATTCAGGGCCCACTGGAGCACGTCCGGCCCCTGGAAATTGTCCTTCAGCCAAGCTTTCCGGGCGGCCGCATCGGCGTTGTGGCCCAACATCGCGCCTGGCAGCGGCAATACTCCATCGCTGATCATCATCACGTCGATCTCGCCAACCTTCAGCGCATACCGCGATGGGACCAACTCGTCGAGCGCCGGTCTTCGGCTGGCCGCCTTACTCATCGCCGCATCGACCACCTCCGCTGCCGGCTCGACCATCGAAGAAACCTTCCGCCGATTCATGTTCGGTTCTCCTTGTTGATGAGTTCCTTCCGTGAAACTGCGTGTGATTGCCCCAATCCCTGTAATAGACAATCGTGCCGATTCTTGGTGGCGATCGTAGGCATAGGCTGCTCCCTGCAGTTGCCCAATCAAGGTGACCCCTGTGGACCGCAATTGTACCTTCTTTTTGCCGTGGCAACCCCCCCAATCGGAGCTATTAACTTCGATTAAATTCTTTGACCTTTTTCTATTCGCGTTCATGCTGTCGTAGATCGAGTGCCGAGGTTACGATCCGGCCATGGACGGCGAAGCCATTCTTCCGGGCTTGGCTCTGCTGGCGGCGGGGATCCTGGGCGTGGGGATTGCCCGGGCGGCAAGGTTGTCACCGCTCATCGGGTTTTTCATCAGTGGGGCCATCATCGGCCCGCACGCTCTCGGACTGGTACATAAAAACGAAACGGTCCACTTGCTCGCCGAGGCTGGTGTTGCGTTCTTTCTCTTCGAAGTCGGTTTGCATCTGCCGCTGAGCCGATTCGTCACGGGGTGGAAGGAGTTGTTCGTACTAGGTCCGCTTCAGTTGGCGTTTTGCGCGGTTGGCCTGCTTGTGTTTGGCCGCCTGCTCGGCCTCAATTGGCCGGCGGCAGTTCTCGTGAGCGTCGTGCTGTCACTCTCATCAACGGCGGTCGTATTGCGACTCCTTCAAGATCACGGCGAACTGACGACTCCGGTCGGTCAACGAATCGTGTCGATCCTTGTATTCCAGGATTTCGTGGCCGTCGTTCTGCTGGCGGTGATCGCCGCGTCTGGCCGTAAAGAGTCCGGAGCCGCGGCAATTCTCGGCACAATGGGATTCCTTCTGGTCGGGCTCGTAGCTGTGGTCGGGTTGGGCAGATGGCTGCTGCAACCGTTTCTCTCCTGGATCGTCAAACTGGACGCCAATGAGGTTGTCACGGGGGCGGCGCTGTTTGCCGTCTTGTCTCTGGCCTGGCTCGGCAGCCGAGCCGGAATGTCGATTCCACTGGGTACTTTCCTTGCGGGAGTTTGCCTTGCGGAAAGCAAGTATGGCTATTTGGTCCAGGCTGAAATCGCCCCTTTTCGCATGCTGCTGCTTTCGCTCTTTTTCCTGACGGTCGGGCTGGGACTCGATCTCGCGCACATAGCTGCGCACCTGCCGACATTCTTTGGAATTACCTTCGGATTGATGCTCGCCAAATCGGTCCTAACGATGATCTCGCAATGGGTTACCGGCATTCCAATCAGCCCCGCACTGCGATCGGGCGCCGTGTTGTCGCAGGGCAGCGAATTCGCGTTCGTCATCGTGGGAGCTGCCTTGAGTGCCGGATTGCTGGCGGAGCGGACTGCCACAGTCGTTACAACCTCCGTGACGTTGTCGTTGGCGCTCACACCGCTTGCCGGATGGGCCGGGTGCTATTTGTCGCGGAAGTGTGCTCGACAAAGTCGTGATGCCGAAGATCCCAAGACCGGTGACGGCGAGGTGGTTATCGTTGAATTCGACGAAGTCGCCTGGAAACTCGCATCCATCCTTCAGCGAGCCCAGGTTCGCTACCGCGGTCATGATCGGGATTGGTCCAGGATCCTACTGGCACGAAGTCGCGGGTTCGATGTACATTTTTCCGATCCCGATCGGCCCCGAACACTCAGTCGGGCCGCAGCCGGCAGGGTCCGGGCGGTGGTGATTCTCATGGAGGCGCCCGAGATAATTGACCGACTCGTGACTGGGTTACATCGGGTCAATCGTGAGCTGCCCATCCTCGCGGCGACGCGGAGCCTTACCTTGCTTGAGCGGTTAAACGACTATTCGCTCTCCGCGGTGTTTATCAAGAACGACGAAACGCCTAAGCTCCTGGCCAGGACTCTTCTGGAGCACTTGGGTTTCTCTCGGGAGGCCATCGAGCAGGTACTGAGCGATCCAGCCGAGGTAGAGGCGGCACGCGCCGCTTGAGCAGCTCACGCCGGGCAGCATGGTCGAGCGCGCAGCTGTTTTGGAGCAGCTGTAATTCTTTCGCATGACTGCTCGGGCGGAGCAAGAACTTGCAAAAAGAATAGGTACCACAAGAATCGGTTCCTCATGGTTTTGAAAGAGTCCCAACGGCTCGCAAATAGCCCGGTGAAGATTTCGCCCATTCCTCGGAAAACCCGCACTTTTTGATTGAAAAACGCGAATTCTCGCTGTTTTGGGTATCGAATTCGATTCCCCCAAGCTATTAACGGGCGGCGCAGAATAGCATTCAGCTCTTGCTACTGATGCTCTTCCCAAGAAGCCCGCGTACTCATTGTTCAAATGCTTGTTACCAGGTCGAGTTCGGATAGGATTTTGGCTTGAGTAGTACGGACCCATGGTTCACTCGGTAGAAGAACGACGGCATAAAGACATGCATAAGCCTGTTTTTTTACGAGCGCTTTAGGCTGGCGTAACTCAATGGTAGTGCATCGGCCTTCCAAGTTGGATGTTGCGCGTTCGAGTCGCGTCGCCCGCTGTGCGGAATTGTTGCGCCGTTAGGTGAAAAAGAATCCCTTTTTTTCTGTGTATGGATATTGGCTAGTCACAGCCTCGAAGGCCAGGACTTGAATCCTCTAGTGGCCGAACGCCGATGCGGGGTCCGAATCATGGTATTGAAACAGAAACAACTCAAGTTGCTGACCGTCGCCCTGATCGTAGCCGCTGCTTGCCGCAGGACCGAGGATGCCGCTTCAAGTCCCGCGCCTTCGGCATCGGCAAATAAGACGATCGGAGTGTCGTTGCTGACAATGCAACACCAGTTTTACCAGGATTTGAGAGCCGGTATGGAGGACGCCGCGGCGTTGCACGGGTATTCGCTGATCATCAGCGCTGCGGAATTCGATGCCACTCGACAGGCCAACCAGATTGATGAGTTCATCGTCCAAAAAGTGGATGCGATCGTCGTCAGCCCCTGCGACTCCCGAAGTGTCGGCGCTAGCATCGTTGCGGCCAACGATGCGCGAATTCCCGTGTTTACGGCGGACATCGCCAATACTTCGCCCATCGGAAAAGTTGTTTCACACATTGCCTCGGACAATGTACAGGGAGGCAGGATGGCCGCTCGACTCCTCCTCGCGGCCCTGGGCGGGAAGGGCAAGCTGGCGATTCTATCTCATCCCGAAGTTGCGAGCGTCAGCGATCGAGTGCGCGGCTTCAAAGAGGAACTTAACGGGCGACCTGACATCCGCGTCGTTGCGGAACTTTCGTCAGAGGGGAAGCGAGACAAGGCTTATCGCGTGATGGAAGACCTGCTCGCGGCTCATCCCGACCTGAATGGAATATTCGCCATCAACGATGATACGGCCCTGGGAGCCTTGGCGGCCATCGAAGCATCGGGGAAGGCGGGCAGGATACAGGTCGTTGGTTATGATGCCACGCCCGAGGCGCGGGCGAGAATTGCGGCGCGTGTCCTTTACGGAGATGTGGTTCAGAATCCAAAGCGCATCGGCCTGCTAACCATCAAGGCCGTTCATGACCATTTCTCGGGAAAACTGCCGCAGCCGCTGATTCCAGTGGAGGTAGAAACCTTCACGGCGCAATCGCCTTGATTGGCTCATGGTCCATACCGTTCCGAAAGTCCATCTGACCGGCATCAGCAAACGCTATCCGGGAGTGCAAGCGCTTGAAGAGGTAGGCTTCGAAATCGCCACCGGGCAGGTGCACGCCCTGGTAGGTGAGAACGGCGCCGGAAAGAGCACGCTGGTAAAAATATTGGCCGGAGTGGCCCGCCCCGATGCCGGAAAGATTCTCCTTGACGGACGCATGATCGAGATTCTCGGCGCGAGACACTCCGCATCACTGGGTATCGCCGTCGTCCATCAGGAGTTCAGCCTTGCCGACGATCTCAGCGTTGCCGAGAACGTGTTCCTTGGACGCTGGTCTCGCGGGCGATGGGGCACGGTCGATTTTCGCACGCTCCATAGGCGAGCGGAGTCGTTGTTCCAGTCGCTCGGGGCTCAGCTTCCCCTCGGCATCGCGGCGAGAGACCTGAGCGTCGCTCAACAGCAAATGGTTGAAATCGCCCGCGCGTTGAGCATGGAGGCGAGGCTGCTGGTTCTCGACGAACCCTCGGCCGTCTTGTCTCCGACGGAAGTCACCGCCCTTTTTCGGATCATTCGTCGCCTAACGGCTCAGTCTGTAAGCGTTCTTTACGTTTCCCATCGGCTCGACGAAATCCTCGAACAGTGCAATCAGGTTACAGTACTGCGCGACGGGCGGCATGTTTCCACGCGGGAGGTCGCTGAAGCTAGCCGGGAACAGCTGATTCGTGAGATGGTGGGCCGTCCTATTAACGAAGAGTTTCCTGCGCGTAAATCGCGGAGAGGCGAGACGTTGCTTCGCGTCGAAGGCCTGACGGCGCCGCGGCGATTTCGAGACGTGTCCTTCGAGGTACGCTCGGGTGAGGTGTTCGCACTGACAGGACTGGTGGGATCGGGCCGCAGCTCCGTGGGAACTGCGGTGTTCGGAGCAGTTCCCCATGTCAAGGGCGAACTGTTCGTAGGTGGGACGAGGAGCACGTTTCGTTCGCCTCGCCAGGCGAAGCGGGCGGAAGTAGCGCTCGTACCGGAGGATCGCCGGCGACAGGGGCTGCTCTTGGAGCGGTCAGTGGGCGAGAATATAAGCTTAGCAGACTACGGCGCGGTTTCGCGTTTCGGCATCCTTCGAGTTGGTAGGGAGCGAAACCTGGCCCAGCGTAGGATACGGGAGCTGCAAATCAAGGCGATCAACCCAGCTGTCGCGACAGCAACGCTCAGCGGCGGGAATCAACAGAAAGTAACAATCGCCCGCTGGCTCGGTAAACCTTGCCGAATCATGATCCTGGATGAGCCGACTCGCGGTGTGGACGTCGGCGCTAGGACCGAAATCTATTCGATCATCAATAAACTGGCCTCGCGAGGCACGGCCGTGATTCTTATCACTTCGGAGCTCTCGGAGGCCATCGGAATGGCGGACCGAATTGGCGTCATGGCGGGCGGGCGATTGATGGGGATTCTGGACAACGGCAATCGTTCAATCACTCAGAAGTTGATCCTCGAGCTTGCGGTGCCGACTTCCGCGCGCTTGGAATCCCCATCGCAAGGAGAACCCGCAGCGTGAGCGAACGGCCAAGGCATTCGGTTTCCTCGGTGCTTGTAGCGATCCGCATGCCGCTGATTCTGTTTCTGCTTATGACCGCCTCTGCAATTCTCACCGAAGGGCGGTTCCTGCAGATCGACAACCTTGTCAATGTTTTTCGACAAGTGTCATTGGAGAGCCTGATTGCGTTCGGGATGACTATGGTGATCGTCACGGGCGGAATCGATCTCTCCGTAGGTTCGCTGGTGGCCCTCGCGGGCGTCGCGGCCGCCGCAGTCATGGAGTCGCTGGGGACGTGGTCGCCGACCATGCGTATCGCCATCGGTGCTGTTTGCGGCGTGATGGTTGGAGCAACCTTCGGGGGCTTGTCGGGCGCGGTGATTGCACGGCTGTCGATTCCCCCGTTCATTGTCACCCTGGCGGCCATGCTGGTCGCCCGCGGGTCGGCGTTCATCCTCTGCGGAGGCCAGCCGGTTTATGAGCTGCCCGGTGAATTGATGTGGTGGGGAAGGGGATTTGTGCTTGAATCATGGTTAGGCCGTCTGCTGCCTGTCCCCGTTTTGATCATGGCTGGGGCGTATCTGTTCTTTCTTTTCTTGTATGCTCGCACCGTTTGGGGCCGCTGCGTGATCGCCGTGGGCAGCAACGAAACTGCATCCTACCTCGCTGGGATTCCCGTCCGCGCGGTGAAGTGGTCAGTGTACGTCGTGTCCGGGGCCCTCAGTGGATTGGCCGGCGTCTTGCACGACGCCAAGCTGATGGCCGGCGATCCAAAAGTGGGGGAGATGTGGGAGTTGAACGTGATTGCCGCCGTCGTCGTCGGTGGAACGAGTCTCTTCGGAGGGCGCGGCACGATCAGCGGAACCCTGGCCGGGGCGCTGATCATTGGCGTGTTGAACAATAGCCTGAATCTGCTGCACGTTGAGCACTTTTGGCAAAACGTCGTTCTCGGCCTGGTGATTCTCGGTGCCAGCCTCCTGGACGCAGGTTTGCGGCGATTGAATACAACTTGACCTGAGTCGGCGATCATCGTCGACCGAAACGGAGCATTCTATGAATCGTGTTGCATGCCTGGCGATAGTCGTCGCATCTGCCACCAGCCGGTCGGCCCACGCCGAGGCTCGACGCTTCGATCTATCGCGGGAACAGGTTCTTTATTGCGTCGGATATGCGCATCTGGATACGCAGTGGCGATGGGATTTTCGCACTACCATCGACCGCTACGTGAGCGACACGCTCCATCAGAACTTTGCGCGTTTTGAGAAGTTCCCGGGATATGTCTTCAATTTCACGGGATCGGTGCGCTACGAAATGATGAAGGAGTACTACCCCAGTGAGTACGAACGACTTAGAGAGCACATTGCGGCGGGCCGCTGGTTCGTGTCCGGCTCATCCGTTGACGAGGGCGATGTGAACGTACCATCGGCGGAGGCCGTGATCCGTCAGGTGCTCTACGGTAACCAGCTTTTTCGCCGGGAATTCGGCAAGGAAAGCGTCGACTTTATGCTTCCCGACTGCTTTGGTTTTCCGGCATCCATGCCGTCCATTTGGGCGCATTGCGGATTGAAGGGCTTTTCCACGCAAAAGCTGACCTGGGGATCAGCCGTCGGCATTCCTTTCAAAGTCGGAGTGTGGGAGGGGCCCGATGGAAAGTCTGTGATTGCTGCGCTCGATCCGGGACCGTACGTGGGGGCCATCGAGGGACGTGTCGACCTGAACACGACCTGGGTTGAACGGGTGCGCGAGAACGGACGGCGCTACGGGGTCTGGGCGGATTTTCATTATTACGGCGTGGGAGATCAGGGCGGAGCACCCAAAGAGGAAGACATCAGGAACTACCTGGCCAGCGTCGATCAACCCGACAGTCTCATCAAAGTCGCTCTCGTATCGTCCGATCAGATGTTCAAGGACATCACCCCCGAGCAGAAAGACCGCCTGCCACGATACCGGGGAGACATGCTTCTCACCGAGCACTCTGCCGGGACGCTGACTTCACAAGCCTACATGAAGCGTTGGAATCGCAAGAACGAGATTTTGGCCGACGCAGCGGAGCGGGCCGCTACGGCCGCGGCGTGGTTGGGAAGCGCCGCCTATCCACGTGAGAAGCTGTACAAGTCGTGGGTGCGGCTGCTGGCCAATCAGATGCACGATATCCTTCCCGGCACGAGCATTCCCCGCGCCTATACTTATTCATGGAACGACGAGATCGTGGCCTCCAACGGATTTGCGGCCGTATTGAACGACTCCGTCGGAGCGATCGCCGCCCTGATGAACACGCGGTCCGAAGGCGTTCCGCTCATCGTCTGCAATCCGTTGGCTATCGAGCGGGAGGATGTCGCGGAGGCGACCTTGGCTTCACCGGCTCCGAAAGGCCGTGAACTATGCGTTTTTGACGCGAAAGGTAAACAAGTAGTTTCGCAAACGGTCGAAGAATTGCCAGAGGGCCTTCGAATCCTGTTCTTGGCGAAAACGCCTCCTGTTTCCTGGTCGGTCTACGAGGTTCGGGTCTGCGATCAGCTGCTTCCACTCGAGACGACGCTTTCCGTATCGGAAGTCGGACTGGAAAATGAACATTACCGCGTGGCCATCAACGAGGACGGCGACATCGCAAGCGTGATCGACAAGGTCAACGGCAAGCGCGAGCTCCTGGCCGCGCCGGCGAAATTGGAGTTCACCTTCGAACGGCCGCAGAACTGGCCTGCATGGAACATGGACTGGTTTGACCGCTCGAAGCCGCCCATCGACGCCGTTCGCGGTCCGGCTAGAGTCACAATCACGGAGCGCGGCCCCGTAAGAGTCGCCATTCAAATTGAGCGCCAGGCGCGCAACTCCATCTTCCGACAAACCGTCCGTCTGGCCCGGGGTGACGCCGGGCGTCGCGTGGAGATCGCCGCCGATATCGACTGGCAATCGGATCGCTGCGCATTGAAGGCCGCATTTCCGTTGACCGTTTCCAATCCTAAAGCAACTTACAACTGGGGCATGGGCACCATTGAGCGCGGAAACAATGAGCCGACCAAGTATGAAGTGCCGTCCCATGAGTGGTTCGATCTCACCGATCGCGGCGGCGAATACGGCGTGTCTGTTCTTGAAGATTGCAAGTTTGGATCGGACAAGCCGACCGACGATACGGTGCGTCTCACGCTGCTTTACACTCCCGGCGTGCGCTCCAGCTATCTGGATCAGCACAGTCAGGACTGGGGCCGGCACGAAATGGTTTACGCGATGTACGGCCATGCGGGGGACTGGCGGACAGGGAAGACGGAATGGCAGGCCCGGCGATTGAATCAACCACTCCTGGCCTGGCGAACACAGCCTCACGACGGGCCGCTGGGAAAGTCCTTTTCCTTCTTACGAATCAACACGTCCCAGGTGGATGTTCGTGCGGTGAAACTTGCCGAGGAGTCGAATCACGTTGTTGTGCGGCTTCAAGAGTTATGGGGTCGAAGCGCGGACGATGTGGAAGTCGAGCTTGCAGCTCCAATCCTCGTGGGCCATGAAGTTGATGGTCAGGAGCGGCAAATCGGCACGGCCGAAATCCGCGATGGAAAACTGCGCACGAGCCTGACCGCTTACAGCCCTCGAACGTTTGCGCTTCGACTATCGGAGACGACCAATCGCTCCGCTGCCGCTCAATCGTTCCCCTTGACGATTCCCTATGACTCGGACGTCGTTTCGCGAGACGGCAGTTTCAGCGACGGACGATTGGATGCCGATGGTCGAACGATCCCCGCGGAAATGCTGCCGGCTCGTATCGTCTCCGAAGGAATCGAGTTTCAACTCGGCTCCGTCGCCGACGGTGCCAACAATGCCCTGGCTTGCCGGGGGCAATCCCTGGAGTTTCCCCAGGGCAAGTATCAAAAACTCTACTTGCTCGCCGCGGCCGAGGAGGACCTGACGGCGACGTTTCGCGTCCAGGGGCGAGACGTGAGTTTGTCTGTTCCCTCTTGGACCGGTTTCATCGGGCAGTGGGACGATCGCATTTGGGATCGGGCGTTCGGCGAGGTGGACCACATTTGTGAAGGAAAGGTGATCGGCATTCGTACCGGCTTTATCAAGCGCGAGCCGATCGCCTGGTTCTGCACTCACCGCCATCATCCAGTGAATGGCAACGAAACCTATTTGTTTAGCTATCTTTTCATCCGAAGCATGGATCTTCGTTCCGACGATCGCGAAGTGCGGCTCCCCGACGATCCGCGAATCAAAATCCTGGCGGCCACTGTCGCCCGGAACGTGCATGACGAAGTAGTCCCCGCCGCGCCCTTATATGACGACTTCACGCGTCGAGAGTCTGTGAGGTTGCGGCACGTCTATCCTCCGCCTCCCGTGCCTGTACACGAGGGGTTAACGCCCATTGCTCGGGTGAAGATGGAGCGAAAGGATAGTTTTGCCGACCTGACGATCGGCCCGCCGACTTCTGCTGACGAAGTCGATCGATCGTCGGGACGTGGCCTGGAGTTTCGATTCTTCGGCGGCAACGGCGACTACCTGCCTCACGGCAGGTCCGGAGTGGTCGGCGATGCGCTGCCGCGTCTCAGTGACGGCGAGATTGCCCAGACCGACGACGATACCAAACGGTGCGTATGGTATGACAACGAGGGCAGGTTTTACATCGACCTTGGTCGGAGCCTTTCTGTGGCCGAGATCAACACCTATTCTTGGCATCGAGGAAACCGCGCAAGACAGAGTTTCTCCTTGTGGGGCAGCGTCGCGGACGAAATGCCCAGCCCCGCATTCGGGCATGGTTCGCACGGGGATTGGAAGCTCGTCGCCGTGGTGGAGACCAAGGAGCTGGGCCAGGGCGGAATCCACGCGACATCCGTCGTCCCCGATGGAGACACGTCGGCGATTGGGCCGTTTAGGCACTTGCTATGGATTGCCTCTGACATTGGCCAGGGCACATTCTATACTGAGATTGACATTCATGCGGCCAAGTAAGATATGGTGCAAAACATCTTGTTGTCTCGGATCGTGGATCCGATGGTGTGTCTGCCTCGCGTCCGCGATGCTTAATCCCACCCTCGATGCACACAACGTGTCCAATTCACGAGGCCGGGCTCTGATTGAGAATGGTCGAATCGTTGTGAACCTGAACGTCCCGACGGCGGACATTGTACATCTGTACGCCCTCGCTCCCGAAGAGGACGGGCTGTTGTCCCCATCGATCACACGTAAGTCCGCGCAGCGCCACGCTTCGGACCTTTCCGCGTCATTCAGGATTTGGGATGACGCCGGTGAAGAGCTCGCCGCCGGCCCGTTTCAATTAAACGAGCTTTCCTCGACGCAGGTGCAATACACCGCGGTCTATTCGTTTTTGAATCAGCCCCGAATCCTTTCCTTCCGCTTTTTGCCGGTAGACGAGCGCTTCGCATTGGTCCGTCAATTTACGATCGCCGTGCATGGTTCCCAGGATCCGGCCTCCCGCACGATTCACTTAACGAGTCGCGGAAACGTAGAGACGGTAGAGGTCAAATGGCAAGATTCCTCGCCGCGGATGCGGGCAGATGATCTGTCACGACCGGATGAGGCGACGGCGTGCAGGGTGTTTGGCGATCGGAGCGATGACAGGTTCAGGCAGGTTTTCGTTGAAGCGAAAGTGCAGGCTGATTCCGTCGAGGCGTCGATCAGCGTACCCCTGCCGCTGCTGGAGACCTGGTTGCCTGTGCCTCGGCGCGCGGAGGGCGCGCTCGATCTTCAGGAAATGCAGGCCGTCATTCGGATGACCCGCTCGCTGATGGAATCCGCATTGGAAGCTGAAAGTGGCGGCCGACAGCTTCCCTGCGAGCTCGTTGAGCTGAACGTCATGAGCGCCGCCGAGCCGGTTCCTCCGGCCGCGGCGGCGAAGTCCACGATCGGGTTTTTCAGTTCACGGCTTCAGGCCGAGCTGCGCTGTTCGGTAAGCGCGCAGGTGGATTCGCTGAACCTCCAATGGATGCTGGTGAACAGCCTCGTTCTTTCGGTTCCGGCGGCGGTCCATGCCGACGGGCGCTGCCAAGCAGGTGAATTCTCAACTTATCAGCCGAGCATCCAGTGGCAGCGCCACCGCGACAATTCCTCGCTTGGACGTTAGAGCGAAGCCCATTTCGGCTGGCCATCCACTCGGCAACAGCTTTCCGGTGTTTTCGATGACTCTCAACCGAGCCAAAGCGTCCGAGGTAGTTGTCGCGATCCTCCAAGCGGACTACGGCTTGTCCCGATCCCTTGTGCTTGGATTATTGGCGAGGTTGATTTGTTAGCTTGGGTTTGTGCAACTCCTTTGGTTCTTCCAAACCGGTAATTCAACCGGTTTGGCACAGACTTCTGGGCCGCACTACCCACACGAGCAGGCACGCTAACTAGCATTCCGCGTGCGATTCACGTTTCACAGCGGGCGATCGGATTCGAACCGACGACGTCCAGCTTGGGAAGCTGCGGGCCGTCACTTCCAAACACCGAACCGACAAGCACTTACGAATTGTCGAAGCCAAGCTTGGTGCCCAGCTTGGTGCCTTTTTTGCAAACCGATCCCTCGTTAGAAGAACTCGTCGCCCACTGGCCTAATCTCGCGCCTCCGATACGAGCGGCAATTTTGGCAATGGTCCGCGCTGCGTCAACTCTCAACGACACCGAGTCCTCCGACGCATTAGGTCAATCACCAATTGCATTGCCAAACGAGGAGAGCCCCTGATGCCTCATAGCGCCCCCAAGCCATGTCGTTTCGCGGGGTGTCCAGCAATGGTGCGAAAAGGCGTCCTATGCGATGCCCACAGGTGCACGGCGGATACCTATGACGACCGTCGCCCGAGTTCTCCTAAGCGGGGATACGGAAGGCGATGGAGTCGGCTGCGGAGTTGGTTCTTAAGTGGGCATCCGTTGTGCGAGTGGCCCGGATGCCGACAACCTGCTAGTCAGGTTGACCACATCCTCGCCCTCGCTCGCGGAGGGACCAACGACACCTCGAACCTCCAAGCTTTCTGTGCTTCTCACCATTCGCAGAAGACTAATCGCTACGACGGTGGATTCGGGAGACGAATGCGATGAACTGCGATCTTTTTCCAGGTGAGACAGAGGGCTGCGCGAGGGTGTTGGGCGAGTGCCTCATCACCACGTCGGAGGGTAAGCGCAAAACATCGTCCGCATCGTCCGCATCGTCCGAGATCGACGTCGGCGCTGTCGAGAACACAGATCAAGTTGGACGATCCTCGGACGACCCTCCGTTTCTTTCGGACGATCCGCTTCGGTACCAAGGACGCCAAGGCACGTCGAGGCGCGGAGACGCACAAGGGGGTAGGGGGTTGCAAAGTTATGGCCCTTGCCCGCAAACCGTTAGCGGTCCGGCGCGGAAAAATCCGCAGGTTTTGGGGGGTGGGGGGTCGGTTGAAAAACCCATTCTCGGCAGTGCCAAGTCGGCTTTTGGAGATTCCGCGATGGAAATAGTTGGCCTTAAGTGGGGGTTCGTTGGATGAAAATCAGCGACCTAAAGGCGGCTCCGTACAATCCGAGAGTCATAACCGAGGAAGCGCTCTCCGCGCTGACGACTTCGATCGGTGAATTCGGGGACATCTCGGGCATCGTCTGGAACAGTCGAACCGGAAACCTAGTGGCGGGACACCAACGGCTTGCCGCGCTCCACAAGTCGTATGGCGATGGACTGCGCATCGACGGTAACGCACTTCTGACGCCGAGTGGGGAACGCTTCCCTATCCGGGTAGTCGATTGGCCCGAGGAGCGCGAGAAGGCCGCCAACCTGGCCGCCAACAGCCCGTTTCTGGCGGGTTCGTTTGATCCGGGCGGGCTGGAAGCGGTCCTGGCCGACCTGACCGCCGCTGAGGGGCTAGGAGACCTATTGGACGGCCTACGACTCGACGAGCTCTTGCCCGGCGCTTGCGACCTACTGCCCGAGACGGCTACCGGGACAAGCGGTCCGGCCCAAGGCGATGTCTCCGACGAGGTGCCCGCCGGGCCTGCCGAATGGATCACTTTCTCGACGCCGCTCACCGCGGCGCAACAGCAGACGGTCATGGCGGCAATACGTCTCGCGAAGTCGCGGGGCTGCGAAAAAGTGTCGGACGGTTTGTGCGCCGTCGCGATGGCGTACCTGGAGAAACACAAGGATGAGTAAAGCATTTCAAAGTTGGTCGAAGTACTGGGGGTTCCTCTATGAGGACCGCGATGTTCGTTTCCCCTCGCGGGTCTACGGGTTCGAGAATACCTCTCGAAACAAAACCGATTCCGCAATCGTACCCGACGATGGTGCCTGCTATGGGTTCGTTTCGGCGGGCAAGGCGCTACTGGTCGGGAAGGGCGATCGTAAATGCGCGCCGCTCGTCGAGGGTCAATGGTTCAGCACGGACAGCGGGTGCTGCCTGGAGCTTTCGGAGCCTTCATCGGCGGTGTTCGTCTCTCAGCGAATCGGCTACCGGGGTGTGTTCACCACCGGCGGACCCATTGAAACCAAAGGGCGGCTGCGCTACATCGACGGCTGTTCCGACTCCCTGCTTTGCTGTCCGCCGGTCATCGGTGATCCCTGTTTCAATCACTTGCACTTTCCGGGCGGTATCAATCAGACCCAACACACTCACCCGAGCCTTCGGGCCGGGGTCGTGGCGCGCGGGGCGGGGTGGTGCCATACGCCGGATGCTCAAATACGATTATTGCCGAACCTCATCTTCGTGATCCCGACGGATGCGCTCCACCGCTTCGAGACGGAGGAAGGTACCAGCATGGACGTGGTGCCCTACCACCCGGACTCGGATTGGGGGCCGAGCCACGAGGAGCACCCGATGGTCAACCGGACGCTCGTCGAGGGCAAGAAGATCGACAATACCCAGGGACGGCATGCGTTCGCGGATTTGGCGGTCGGTTCGTTCATGGATGCCATCCCCCGGATCAACTGACGATGACCGTCTTCCTCAAGAAGAAGTCCACCGGTGAGACCGTGTACGAGCTAGGCTTGACCCGCACCCGCCGCGCGTACGATCTCTTCGATCATGTGGCCGTATCGTTCTCCGGAGGCAAAGATTCGACGGTGTGCCTGCACTTGGCCCTGGCGGTTGCGGAAGAGCGCGGCCGCTTGCCGCTCGACGTGTTTTTCTTTGATGAGGAGGCAATCCATCCCGAAACGGTCGAGTACATGCGGGAGGTCGGCCAACGCGAGGACGTTCGTCTTCGGTGGTACTGCCTACCGGTCCGGCATCGCAACGCCTGTTCGCGGAAGTCGCCCTATTGGCATTCGTGGGCACCGGAGGATCGGGAAAAGTGGTGTCGCGAGCTTCCTGCGGAAGCCATAACCGAGCTTGCGGGCTTTACGCGACAGCCGATCCCTGAATGCAACGGACTCTTGTTCCCAAAGTCCCTGGGCAGCGTCGGCGTGATCGTCGGTCTCCGGGCCACGGAAAGCCTGCGCCGCTACCGGGTTGTCGCCCGGCGGGTCGCGGACAACTTCATCGCCCAGGACGCTCACGCGAAACACATCCAATTGGTCAAGCCGATCTATGACTGGTTAACGGAGGACGTTTGGACGGCCCCGAAGCTTTTCGGCTGGAACTACAACCGGACCTACGACGTGTTTCAAAAGACGGGAATGACCCGTCATCAGCAGCGGGTCTGTCCGCCCTACGGCGAAGAACCATTGGGCGGTCTGTACAAGTACGCAATCTGCTGGCCGGACCTCTGGGAGAAGATGCTCGCCCGCGTTCCGGGGGCGCACTGTGCGGCAAAGTACGCGCGCACGCCGCTCTATGCCTTCGGTGATGTGCCGAGCTGGGACCCCGGCGATGATCCCAAGAAGCTCATTGCGCGGGCGCTCGCCCACTGGCCGGAGACCACAAGAGCTAAGATCGCACAGCGAATCAATGTCGAGATCCGCAACCATTACCGCAAGACCAGAGAGCCCATCCCCGCCGAGCATCCGGGGGAAACGGGAGTGACCTGGAAGTGGCTCTACATGCTCGCGGTCCGCGGGGACTTCAAGGGAAGGAGAACGCCGGTTTATACCAGGGATGATGCAGAAGCCACGACCAGATATTAACGCGGACGGTCAGTCGAAGCTCGCCAAGCAGCCCATCGCTTCGGTGCAGTGGGTCGAGCCGGAGACGCTCCGTGCCAACCACTACAACCCCAACCACGTCTTTGGGCCGGAGATGCGGCTGCTCAAGCTCTCCATCCTCGCCCACGGTTGGACGCAGCCGATCGTGGCGCGAAGGGACGGAGAGATTGTCGATGGGTTCCATCGCTGGACGCTAGCGAGCAGCGATGAGGACATCCGCGCCATGACCGGCGGACATTGTCCCGTCGTCTATCTTGACGGGATTACCGTTGATGAGCAGATGATCGCCACCATCAGGCACAACCGGGCGCGGGGTCAGCATGGCGTTCTGCGCATGGGTGAGATCGTTCGGGCGTTGCTCGAGTCGGGCATGGACCCCGACATGGTTGGGAGTCTTCTGCAGATGGAAGATGAGGAAGTGGAACGTCTGGCCGACATCACCCCTTCCCCGCAGCAGGCCGGTATGGATCACTTCGGCAAGGGATGGATTCCGACGAGGTAAACTCAATGGGACGACGCGGACCACCGCCCAAGCCAACCACCCTGAAGCTTTTACAGGGCAATCCCGGCAAACGGCCCCTCAACATCCGCGAGCCGAAGCCCAAGCAGGGAACACCGCGTTGTCCGGAGTGGCTTGACGAGGAGGCCAAGGCCTGTTGGAAGTGGCTGGTGCCCAAGCTCACCGAGACGGGAGTACTTACCCTCGTGGACAGCCATGCCCTTACGGCTTACTGCGATTCGTGGTCGCGCTGGAAGCGGGCGGTCCTCTTCCTCCAGAAAAACGGCGAGGTCTATACGGTCAAGGATGGGGCAGGGAAGGTGAAATACATTCAACAGTTGCCACAGGTGGCCATCGCCCGCAATCTCCTCGCCGTACTCAACCGTTACCAGCAGGAGTTCGGTCTTACCCCGGCGGCGCGGAGCCGGATTGCGATCCCCGACGACGACGCGCCGTCGGGCGTCTTGGAGTTCCTGGACTTTGCAGTTCCTCGATCCGCATGACCCCAGCGTCGGTCAATTTGTACGCCTGGCGAGGGAGCGGCAGTGCCGCGACCTATTGGGTGCCGAAAGTCGGGACCTTCACTTCGATGAGCGAGCCGCGGATCAGGTTGTCCAGTTCTTCAAGTTTCTGCGGCATTCCAAGGGCGAATGGTCCGGCCGGAACTTCATACCCGCGCCCTGGCAGGAACATGATGTGATCCGGCCGCTGTTTGGCTGGAAACGGGCGGACGGAACTCGCCGGTTCCGGGTGGCCTACCTTGAAGTGGCGCGTAAGAACGGCAAGTCCACCATGGCCGCGGCCATCGGCAACAAGCTCTTTCTCAATGACCATGAGCCGGGCGCGGAAGTCTACGCCGCGGCCACCAAACGGGATCAGGCCCGCATTACCCATGAGGAATCCAAAGCACAGATACGAGGGCTGATGCGCGACGACCCGCGATTGCGGAAATTTGTGGTCGTCAGCCGCAACAACATTGCCGTTCCCAGCCAACGGTCAAAGTACGAACCCCTCGGGGCCGATGCCGACACCATGGACGGCCTTAACGTCCATGCGGCCATTATCGACGAACTGCACATGCACAAGACCCCCGACGTGTGGAACGTTCTGGAAACGGCCACGGCTGCGAGAAGGCAACCGTTGCTCTTTGGGATTACCACCGCCGGCTTCGATCGCACGTCGATCTGCTGGCAACTCCACGACTACGCGGCCAAAGTGCTCGATGGGACCATTGAGGATGATTCCTTCTTTGCCTATATCTGTGCCTTGGACGAGGCCGACGAATGGACCAATCCCAAGGCGTGGATTAAGGCCAATCCCAACCTGCACCTCACCGTGAAGATGGACGACCTGGAGCGCAAGTTCCACAAGGCCCGCGAATCGCCCACCTTCGAAAACGAGTTCAAGCGCTTGCACCTCAACATCTGGACCGAGCAGCACACCAAATGGCTCAGTATGGAGCAGTGGGACGCATGCGCAGGGAAGGTCGAGGTCGCCGGGTTAGAGAAGAAGGAGTGTTACGGCGGATTGGACCTCGCCCCCAAGCGGGACCTGTCGTCGTTGGTGCTGGTCTTCCCCGTGGGAGACCGCTTCAGGGTCGTGCCGTACTTCTGGATGCCAGCGGAGAACATCAGGGACCGGGAACGGCGGGATCGGCTACCCTATTCGACATGGATTCGGCAGGGCCTCATCACCGCCACGCCGGGCAACGTCACCGACTACGCCGTTATCCGCGAGCGGATCGTAAATGACCTGTACATACGATTCGACATCGAAGAGATCGCCTTCGATCCCTACGGGGCCACGGAAATAGTCACCAAGCTCATGGAGCATGGACTCACCATGATTGAGTTCCGGCAAAACATTCAGACATTCAACGAGCCGACGCAGAAGTTGGAGGCTCTGATCGCCAGTGGAATGATCGAGCATGGCGGCCATCCTGTGCTTCGCGCCCATGCCCAAGCGACGACGATTAAGCTCGATGTAAACGAGAACATCCGCCCGGCGAAGGACCGCAACACAGGTCGGATTGATGGGATCGTCGCATTGATTATGGCCCTGTCCCGCGCCATCCGGCACGAAGCGTTCCACAGTGTTTACGAGACCAGAGGCCCGCTTGTACTCGAACCGTGACGAGTGACGCCGTACCGATGGTTCGTGGACGTTATTGGGGCGCACGTCGTGATTACCATGCGATCGTTCGCACTGCAGAGCGAGATACCGAGTCTCCGGATTCTCCAATTTCCGGATCGGAAGCCAACCGGAGAGCGGTCGCCCGTCACGCTCAGGCTACGACGGTTAAGCTGGACAGGAACGAGAACCTGCGTCCGGCGAAGGACCGCGAAACCGGCGGGATTAACGGGATTGTGGCTCTCTTCATGGCCCTCTCCCGCGCCATCCGCCGCCAGGAATCCGGCGGGTACCCAAGGCCGATCATTCTGGAAGGGTAAGGCTAACGCTCTTTCGGGCGGGCCTCGCTGTTCAATCAACGTGGATGTGGTCTTGCACTTGCGTATCGGGGAACCCATCTGCTCGGGCGCGAAGAACTGGATTGCCTGTCGGCGTAAAGCCGGGCTGAATCTGCCCAATCGAGCGTATTGACGGGCTAAGGCAGGAATTGTTACTATACAGTCCACTAATCGCTCTAGCTCGCGGGTCTGGTCGTCATCGTCTGTCGGGAGGGAAAGATCGAAGTTCCCATCGGTGCCTCAGCGAGCGCTACATTACAGGGGCAACATACAACGTTTGGCTATCGTTTGCGAGAAGAGTCTCTGAGGAGATGCAGGAATGGACAACGGCTTTCGGAGTCGCGTTCAGATTTCATCCCACCGAAAAAAAGTCGGCCATGTGATTCTAACAGTCATCGCCGCGCTGGCCTTCTGCTTTCTGCCGCCGGCGGCGGAAGTATCAGACCAATGGTCATCTGCCTTCGCGGGAAGTGCAGATGGTCAAGAGGTTGATGTCGGCCAGCAACCTCGATACAAAACCTCCGGCGTACGCGAACCAGGCCGACGCCCGACAAAATCCCCGCTACAACCTTTGGTGCCTGACGAGCCGATCAAAGACAATGTTCAGCAGGTTCGACCTCCGCACACAAGTGCACAAGACACTATCGCCGTGATATACAACGCTGCGCAGGGGACCTATCCTAATTCGCAGGGCTTTTCTCTTTACGATGACGGCGGATCACCTCCCTATGCACTTCTACAAGGAGCGCTGCATCAGGGCCCGACGGCGGTAGGAGGTAATCAAGTCTGGTTCTGGCGCTGCGACGCAATTCCCTTGGATTTCTCCACGCAAACGTTCTCCATCGAAGGCACAGTAAAGATACTTTCGTCCAGCTATTCGCCAAGTCAGCGACGTGCCGGGTTCCAATTGGGGGCAAGGGACGCACTGCGCCGAGTTTTCATTATCTGGATCGCCAGTGATCGGATTTTCATCCACAACACGGGAGGCGACGGCACCATCGAGTTGCCTTTTGATACAACAGATTCATTTCACAAGTACAGGTTTGACTGGGACGGAGCAGTCGGTAGTCTATACATCGACGATTCGCCCTCCGCTGCCCTGTCGATTCCATTAGGCCCCACCGGATTTGATGTCATTCCCAATATGTTTGGTTTTGGCGACGGTACTAATTATGCCAGCAGCGAGTCGTTGGTTAAAGACTTCTCCATTACCTTGACAGACATATCTCTCCCGCTGGCATGTGAACCGTCCGCACTCCGCGATCTGGCCGCAACCAAAGTCGATGCGTCCGGCGTTACCGGCGACTGGCAGGCACTGACGGTTTCAGGGACTGTAAGCGCAACGATCAAGAATAGCGGAGAGGTAGACGTTTCCACGCCGTTTGAGGTGACGTTCTTTGAGGATTACACCTTTGACGGCAAATTCGACCCCGGCTCGGACAGCATCCTTGGCACGGCCACGGTCAACGGCCTCGCCGCCGGGGCGAGCGAGACCGTTACCGCGGACGTGCGCGGCTCCGTCCTGTTCCGGGATAATCTCATCTACGCCTTCGCCGACAGCAGTGGAGCAATTGCGGAATCAGACGAGACGAACAACTATAGAAGCACTGGAGTGTCATGCGAGCTGTCACCGCACGTCGGAGTATTCGATCCAGTATTGCGATGGTCCAGGGACTCATTCAGTCAATCGCCTTCCTACAATCAGGTGATGATGACTCCGATAGTTATTGATCTCGACCTTGACGGCCCACCGGAAGTTCTATTTGTTACCTTTTCTGGAGGCGGCTATCAGAGCACAGGAATATTGCGCGCAATTCACGGTGATACTGCCGCTGATTACTTCTCGGTCACAGACTCTAACTATCTTGTCAGTGCTAGTAGCAATCTCGCTGCGGCAGACATTGATGGGGACGGCTATCCTGAAATCATTGCCACCCATAAGAGTGACACCCGCTTGATTTGCTTCGAACACGATGGGACATTCAAATGGCTGAGCGATACAACTGACAGCATCTGGTACGCAGGGGCAGCCATCGCCAATCTCGACAACATCGGCTTACCGGAAATCGTGGTCGGGCGGACGGTCTTCAACGCGAATGGCACCAAACGATGGCAGGGTACGTCACCGCTCGGGAACTTTCCGTTCACTCTTGTCGCAGATATTGATCTGGACGGAATGCCCGAGGTCGTAGCAGGAGCAGCAGTCTACAGTTGGGACGGCAGTCTCAAATGGGTGGCACCCGGCGGAATCGCGGACTATGCGGCTGTGGGCAACCTCGACAACGATCCGACAGCAGAGGTCGTTGTGGTTTGGGGGGGCACCATCCGGGCGATGAAACACGATGGTTCTGTGATGTGGGGGCCTGAATCTATTCCAGGCGGCGGGCGGGGTGGACCACCGACGATTGCTGATTTTGACGGCGATAGACAGGTGGAAATCGGGGTGGCTGGGAATAGCACCTATTCCGTCTTTGAAACCGACGGGAATCTAAGATGGAGCCGACCGACGCAGGATGGAAGTTCTCAGTCAACGGGATCATCCGTATTCGATTTTGATGGCGATGGTCGCGCGGAGGTCGTCTACAAAGACGAGCGAGTGTTTCGGGTTTACGATGGCCAAACGGGAGAGATACTGCTGTGCGTCAAGAGCCCCTCTGGAACCCTTTTTGAGTATCCGGTGGTCGCTGACGTTGATGGCGATGGTCACGCCGACGTGCTGCTCGCGGCAAATGATTATGCTTTCAACTGCAGCCCCCCGCCTTCCCAATGCGAAAGCACGTTCCCATGCTGTAGTACGGGCATTTGCTTGTACTCAAGCGCCACCTCGTCGTGGGTTCCAACGCGTCGTATTTGGAACCAGCACACGTACCATATTACCAACGTCAATGATGACGGAACGATTCCACTTGTTGAAAGCAACAATTGGTTATTTCCATCGGATGCGCCACTTAATAATTACCGCCAAAACTTGCTTCCCGAACGCTCACCACTTGCATCCCCGGATTTGACGGCGTCGTTTCTGCGATTCGCGTGCAATTCAGAGCCAAAGTATGTCACGGCGCGGATCGGAAATGGCGGGGCGGTGAATGTGGACGCGGGCGTGCCGGTGTCATTCTATGGCGGCGATCCCGCCATTGGTGGGCCATTGCTTGGCACCACGCACACGTCGTTCCCCATGGCGCCGGGATTGTTCGAGGATGTGAGGTTGCAACTTCCAAGCGAATTCGATTGCACGCGAGAGACTTACGTCGTCGCGGATGATAAAGGGAATGAGGATTCCCACTACTTGACTGATGTGCGCAGCCATTTCGACACATCGAATGAGGCCTGGGGGGTCGTGGACATTGTCCAGCCGGTCGCGAATCCCCCAATGGTCATTTCGTCGCAGGTGGCAAGTTGGAACAGTATCGATGGGAACCCCGGAGGGTTCGTGTCTGCATCAGACCCGAGTGGCAACCTGTTTGCGTTTTCAGCGCCGAATTCCTTCCTCGGGGACCAATCGGCGAAATACCAGGGACTTCTCACCTTCGATACCCTCTGTAGCGCACCGTCTGTTCCCGGCGTCGCCCCGTTGGTGATCATGTCTGGAGAAAGCTTGACGCTATTCAAGGTTGTGGAGGTCGGTCCGCCATCGTCCTGGACCCACTATGAGATCCGTCTTGCGTCGCCGGCATGGTTGAAGAATGCCATCGACGGCCCTCCAGCAACCGACGAAGAAATCCTCGCAGTATTGAGTACCTTGACCGCGCTCTACATCAACGGTGATTGGCTAAATGGCTTCGAGACCTCCGGATTGGACAACGTTGTCTTTGGCAAGGAGGGAGCATTCGATTGTCCTAGCCATCAGACGTGGGATCTCGCGCAAGAATGGAGCGACGCCCAGAATCCGAACGGCGTATGGTCATACGATCATGGCGGTGGGCCGATTACAAACCACGTTGCCTGCATTGAGCCAGGCGAGTTTCCGACATGTCAACCCGCTTGGGCTCAGTGTCCATCGGGTCATTTGTGCGTGCCCTATTGGTTTAAGACGGCTGGAGCAAACGTACACGATTTGCCGGTCGCCCACGTTGGAATGCACGGATCGAAGGACCCTGAGGAGGCGCGAGCAGTTTGGACCAGTCCGATCAATGGAGTCATCAGGGTCCGGGGTAACGTGTGGCTGGCGCGTGACATTGGGCGCTCGATGCATTGGACGCTGTATCACAACAGCGTCGGGTTAACCGGCGGTGACCTGGTTTCCGGCGACCCGTATAGCTCATCCAACCCGTTTGACATCGCAGACGGCTCGGGCGGACCGGATGTACTGACCTTGCCAGTTTCCGTCGGGGACAAAGTGTCGCTTGGAATGAGCCGAATAAGTTCAGCCGCGGATTTCGTTGGAATCGATCTGATAATTGCAGAAGAGCAAGCGCTGACCGATAGTTGTGCCGGGATTATTTCCGAGTGCAACGAAGGTAACAACATCCATCACGCCCGCGTCGAGGCCGAGCTGGAGCGCCTTGTCGATGTGACCACTTCGATTGAAACGCAGTGGCTCAACACGACCTACAACCGCGCAACCAAAACGCTGGTGGTCGAGGCCAAGGCAACGAACGCCGGACAGCTCGCCCTCCGTGGGCCGCTGCTCATGGTTATCGACACGGTCTTCGATCCCGGCGTAAGCGTGCGCAGCCCGGACGGATACACCGGCGATGGCAAGCCGTATTTCGTATTCTCTGACATTTCGCAAACCTCGGCGGTGATCGCGCGGGGCGAGCAACTCGGCCCGCATACGATCATGTTTGATGACGCCCTTGGACCGCAGCCTCGCTTCAATTACTCCTGGCGCGCAGCGGTCGATGAAGCCCCTTTCTTCACCAGCGTGCCCACCACCGACGGCGTGGTGGAACAAACGTATCAATATCAGGCCCATGCCATCGATCCCGACGGCGATGTAGTTACCTATGAGAAGGTCGCCGGGCCGGAAGAGCTGTTGATTAATGGGGAAAACGGACTGGTAACCTGGATCCCAATGGTCATTGATGTTGGTTCGCACTTGGTCATCTTGTCTGCCTCCGACGACTTAGGGGGGACCGCGACGCAGCGATTTGCCATCAACGTGCTGGCGGACATTCCCAACCGTCCGCCGGTGTTCACGTCGCCGCCAGTCACGCGAGCACACACCGGAGGCGCATACGACTATCAAGCGACGGCCATCGATCCGGACGGCGATCCGGTAATGTTTGGCGGCGTCGGGCCTGACGGCTCGTCCGTGCCGCCCGATGGGCTTGTTCATTGGGATTTTGCACTTCCGCCGGAGCGACAGGCAACGGTCATCGCGGAAGACGGTCGTGGCGGTCGCACCGAGCAACATTTCACCGTCACCGTGGGTGACGTGTCCAGTAATCCGGGCGCGCCGAGCATCTTTGGAACGCCGGGCGTCATTGCGGCCGTGAACCAACCCTACATCTACCAGTCCACGGTCAGCGATCCGGACGGTGATCCGATCACTTGCCAGCTTACGCAGCTCCCGGCGGGCATGACCATTGACGCCGCCACCTGCCGCGTTTCCTGGACGCCGACGGCGGCACAGTTGACTGTCCCTCCTTCGTTGGGCACACCGGTGACGTTTGCGGCGAGCGATCGTCCACCGCCGCAAAGCGGCAACGTGGCAATTCAGTCATGGGCCATCAAGGTTCTGGACCGACTGCCTAACAACCCACCTGTAATACTTTCCGTACCGAGCCTGATCGCGGAGGTCGGCCAGATTTACGAGTACCAAGTCGTTGCCAACGATCCCGACGGGCAGACTTTGCATTATGAGGTCGTGAATCCGCCGAGCGGCATGACCATTGATCCGCAGACGGGGTTCGTTTCGTGGACGCCGCTCGCGGCGGATCCAATCGGCGTCTTGGTTGCCATCCGAGTTACCGATACGGCCAATCCGCCCGCCTATGGCAGCCAAGTCTATTTACTGAAGGCTTTGCCGCCCAACGTGCCGCCGGTCATCACCTCCACGCCGGTTCTCGATGCTGTGGTCGGTGGCATTTATCGCTATCAGGTCGTGGCCAGCGACGCCAACAACGATCCGCTCCGATATCGGTTGAATGAAGCTCCCGAGGGGATGACGGTCAACGCCGTGACCGGACTGATTGCATGGACGCCGACGCAGGCGCAGCTTGGCGCGCATAGCGTCGTCGTCGCCGTTCGTGATGGCCGGGCTGCACCGGTCGAGCAGGCGTTTAGCGTAACCGTAACCACGGACACGCAGCCGCCGACGGTGGAGGTCGTCTTGGCCCAGGCAACGGTCATCGTCAATTACCCTGGCAGCGACGACGGCGACTGCGGCGCCGGGAACCCCACCGATTCACCCGAGGGGGCCATCCTCATTAACAATCCCGCAACTTTCTGCGTACTTGCTGCTGATAACGTCGGCGTCGTATCGAAGACGCTGGCCCGCGACGGGACGGATGTTCCACTCGACAACCGAGGGTGTGCCATTATCACGCCGACAACGCACAGCACCATCGTATTGACCGCGACGGCCACGGACGCCTCCGGAAACGTCGGCAATGCCGCGCGACACCAACCCGTAGGGCCGGGCGTCGGTGGCAATCTTCCCGCCGTCACGCTGTTGCAGCCTCAGGCGGAAGCCGTGGTCACCGCCCCGCAGTCCATTCGCGTTCGCATCAGCGATGACGATCCCTCCTCGCTGGACCACTACTGTGTGCAGGTAGCGCCCGCGGGGAGTAATGAATTCAAACAAATCGGGTACGGGTTGCTCTCCGGCAACTTCGAGGGCGAAGTAGCTGTGTTCGACCCGACCACACTGCCCAACGACGCCTACATCGTGCAGGTCCGCGTCTACGATCGCGACGGTAACTTGGGAGGCGTCGAGTTCGCACTCAATGTCTCCGGCGAATACAAGCCCGGCCGCTTCACCACGACGTTCACCGACCTCACCGTCCCGGTCGGCGGCATCCCGCTCACCGTGTCGCGCGTTTATGACAGCTTCGATCCGCGTCCCGGCGACTTCGGTCCGGGTTGGCGGCTGGGGCTGCCCGGCAGGGTGACGGACACGGCCCGCGAGCAGCCGCTCGAGGGACTTGGGGTCGATTCTCGAATCTACGTCACCCGCCCTGACGGAAAGCGTTCCGGATTCCGCGTATTTGCAGCGCCTTATCCATTGTTTACGTTCATCGTTGATGTGCACTTCCTCCCCGAGCCCGGCGTGACGGATACCTTGGATATTCCCGGCGGCGCGCGAGGCTACTTCCAGTTCGGCGGCGTTCTTTATGACGGGTTCAGCGGTTTCTTTAACCCGCGTACCTACATTCTAACGACCAGACAGGGCGTCAAATACGAAATCGACGAAGTGGACGGTTTGCGCAAGATCACCGACCTGAACGGCAACACGATCACGGTGACGCCGAACGGCCTGGTGTCGTCAAACGGGCCGGGCATCACGTTCATCCGAGACGCGAAAAAACGCATCACCAAAGTCATTGAGCCCGACGACGACCCGGCGGACGGCGTGCCGCCGCGCGAACTTCGTTATGAATACGACCCGGCCACGGACAACCTCGTCGCGGTCTACGACCAGCTAAACAACATAACTCAATTGGTTTATGGCCAGCCCGGCTTCCCGCACTATCTGACCGAGGTCATTGATCCCCTTGGCCGCCGCGGGATCAAGAACGAATACGACGATGAGGGCCGCCTGACGGCAAGCGTGGACGCGCAGGGCAACCGCATCGAGTTCGACCGCGACATCGACGCCCGCCAGGAGATCATCACCGATCGCCTGGGGTTCCCCACGGTGCTCTACTACGACGATCGCGGAAACGTCATCTTGCGAACCGACGCCTATGGGGAAGACACTTCCTACCAATACGATGCCAACGACCGGCTCATTCGCGAAGAGGACTGCGCGGGTCGGGTGAAGACCTACACGTACAATCAGGCCGGGGACACTCTCACCGAAACGAACTGCTCGGGCGGCGTCACAACCTACACGCGTAACGATCTTGGCCAGCCGCTCACACGCAAGGACGCCCTCGGGAACGTGACGACCTATCAGTACGACGCCGACGGCAACCTGCTCCGCGAAATCACCCCCGACGGCGGCGTTACAACGCATACGTACAATGCCGATGGACAGACCCTGACCACCACCAACCCGCTGAATCACACCGAGCGTTTCGAGTACGATTCCTCAGGCCGCATGACGGCCCGAGTCGACTTTACCGGTGCTAGAACGGAATACACCTACAACGCCGCCGGGGATCGTTTGACGGAAACGCGCTACCGCACCCCGCCGGGAGGCGGTCCGCTGGAGCCGATCACGACCCGCTACGTTTACGACTCCGCACACCGTGAAATCGAGACCAACGATCCTTACGGCTATTCGACGCGCAAAGAGTATGACGCCGCCGGCCAGCTCAAAAAGGCGTTCGACCAATTCGGGCGTGTGACCGAAAACGAATATGACGTGCTCGGTAACCACGAAGCCGTTCATTACGCCGACGGCACAATGGAGTCGTACGCCTACGATCCCGAAGGCCGGCGGACCAGTTTGACCAACCGCGATGCCCACACGACGCGCTACGAGTACGACCGGCTCGGGCGGCTGGTGAAAACCTTCCAGCCGGACGGCACGCCCGGCGACCCGAGCGACAATCCATTTACCGAAGTGGCCTACGACTGCGTCGGGCGGATTGAAACGCAGTGGGACGAGCGCCGCAACGCCACGCAGTACGATTACTCCTGCGCCCCCGAGCTACAGGTCGTCACCGACGCCTTGGGCCACGCCACCGAGCACGAGTTCGATCTGGTCGGCAATCGCACCCGCATGACCGACGCCCTGAACCATACGACCACTTACGTCTACGACGGCATGGGGCGGCAGATCCGCACCATTTACGATGACGGCACGTTGTCGGAGACCCGTTACGACGCGGCCGGGCGCAAGACGCGTGACATCGACCAGGACTTGAGGGTCACCCGCTACGAGCACGATGCGATGGGCCGCCTCACCGCCGTCAACCTCAGCAACGCCGGGCAGGACATGGTCACGTCGTATACCTACGATGAGTTGGGCAACCAGCTTACCCAGCAGGACGCCGAGGGCCGGATCACCCGATTCGAGTACGACAAGCTCTCGCGGCGAACGAGCCGCACGCTTCCGTTGGGGCAGATGGAAACCATGACGTACGACGCGGCCGGGCGCACGGCCTCCAAGGCCGACTTCAACGGCGACACGATCACCTATGAGTATGACGAAGTCGGGCGGCTGATCCGCGAGACCACGCCCGACACCGGCTACTATGAATTCGCCTACACCGGCACCGGCAAACGCACACTGGAGCGGATTTCCTGCCCCGGCGAGCCGATCGAAGACACTGTCAAGTTCTACGACGAGCGCGACCGGCTGATCCTGGTGACCAACCCAGACGGATCGAGCATCGACTACGACTATGACGCCGCAGGCAATCGGACGTTGCTTGTCGCCACCACGCCGTACATTTCCACGACAACCGGCTACGAGTTCGACGCTTTGAACCGCCTCTCCATCGTCCATCATCCCGACGGCGGCGGGATCTCGACGTACACGTACGACAATGTGGGGAATCGGGCGAGCCTCACCCTGCCCAACGCGACCGTGGCCACCTATGAGTACGACGCACTCAATCGTCTGACCGTGCTGACCAACAAGCGCGCCGACAACAGCATCATCAGCCGCTACGCCTATACGCTGAGCCCCTCCGGCCAGCGGACGCGCGTAGATGAGACAACGCCCAATGGCAACGCCCGCGTCGTGGTGTACACCTATGACGACGTGTATCGTCTGACCGGCGAGACCATCACCGACCCCGAAAACGCAGATCTGGACATCCGCTACGTCTACGACAAGGTCGGTAACCGCATGACCAAGACGCTGGTCGGCTCCGGCGGCACGTCCACCATCGTCTATTCGTACGACGACAACGACCGGCTGCTTACCGAGGTGGAAACCGTGGTGGTCGCCGGGGCGGTGGATCGCCAGCGGGCCTACTACGCCTCCGCCGGGGTGCTGCCCCCGACGAAGGGGACCTATCTGACGTCCCGGATATTGCTCGGGGTTACCGGGCTGATGCTGCTTTGGCCGGTTGTGCTGCTGCTTCCCCGCCGCCGGGGTGTGGGTCGCGCGGCGCGGCGGCGGCGCGTGTTCGTGCAGACGGTGGTGCTGGCGCTGTTGCCGGTCGAACTGCTCAATCCGGTCGACGCTCAGCGCCTGCACTTCTCCGGGATCGCGTACGCGGCGGACGGCGATGTGAACAACGCCGGAACTACGGTCACGCCGACCACCTACTCCTACGACGACAACGGCAACACGCTCACGCGCTCTAAGAACAGCCTGACCGACGCCTACACCTGGGACTTCCGCAATCGGCTGATTGCCGCTGCGAATCGCACCGACAACACCTCCGACACGACCTTTCGTTACGACGTGGACGGGATCCGCGTCGGGAAAACCGTTCAGGGAGAATCGGCAACGGACTTCCTCACTGACAAAAACCGCGATCATGCCCAGGTGCTTACCGAATCAATCGACCAAATTGGGCAGCCTTTGGGATCGGTCAAATACGTGTATGGGGACGACCGGCTTGCGATGACCCGCGCGGACGACGGAATATCGTTCTATGCATACGACGGCTACTTGTCCACTCGACAGTTGGCCAATAACAGCGCGTTAACCACTGATGCGTACACCTACGACGCATTTGGTGTAAGTACGCACGCCACTGGCACTAGCGACAACACATATAGATTCGCTGGTGAGCAATTTGACCCCAACTTGGGATATTATTACCTGCGCGCCCGTTACTACGCGCAGGCGTTGGGTCGAATGCTTGGAGTTGATTCATCGATAGGCAGAGTCACTGACCCGTTAACCCTGCACACATATCTTTACGCGCGGTCGAATCCTACCTTTTATCTGGACCCAGGTGGTACTTCATTCATCGAGTACGCTCAGTTGTTTCTAAAGAACACCTTCATTGCCGGATTTATCGTCGGTGGACTCGCCGCATATGATCCGACCAATCCTAACCTATGGACGATTGGCCTTGGCGCTTTAACCGGGGGTATTCTAGCTTATGTTTTGGGTGGGATTTCGCTTAGCGCCGGCTTGGTCGCAAGCTTCATGGCGGGCACATTCTTGGAATGTCTTTGCCGTCCAGCATTTGTGACCACATGCACCCTTGATATGGTTGCCGCTATTTTCATATTCCTAGTGTTTGTTTCTGGAACTGGGGCATTGGGAGGGATTGCAGAAGCAGTCGCATCGTTTCTAGAGGCGTTTCCTGTTATTGAGTCATTAGCGACGTTTGTTGTCGCGCTGAGTATTCCTTCGCCACTACCAAGTTGGTTACAGAATTGGCTCGATTCTACTTTGACTATGGGGACAGATCTTGTGCGATCCTGGATGCGGGTTCAAGGGATCCCCATTCCTTGTTAGTAAGTGTGAGTTTAGGGGAAAGGCCGTGTGGCATGGATGGTGTGCTACTGGTCTTGAGCAATGCCCGATCAGAAGGAGAGCGGCAATCAAAGAATGAGTGGCAGCCGAACGTAGAAAGGCGGACTACGATTCATTATGAGAAATTGTTTGTTGCGGAGTTTCTTGGCCGTCGGCCTATAGCGGAGACATTCAAATTTCAATCGGGGAATTCGTGTGAATACCGGCGAATGATGAAGGCAAACTTTTCGGATCGGGAGAAGCATCGTGAACGTTTTGGGAAAGAATCTGAGAATACTGTGTGTTGTTTCGGCAGCAATTTGCTCCGGCACGGGCGCTGGGAACGCGACTGCCCAACAGCCCGCGAGCCGATTCGTCGGCGTTGACAAATCAACAGGTGTTGAGGTCAGAACCGTGCAGGTCGGCAGTCGCACGGTCCCGACGGTTCACCGGCGTCCGTCGGGGGCCAAGGGATCGATGGCGGCCGCGGGCACGGGCCTGAACAACGGAGACTTTGCCGACGGCCTCATGTCGTGGACTACGACGATCCTGGGCGGCGGCGCTTCCCCCGGCGAGGTTCGCGTTGAGAACGAGCAAGCCCTGTTGCTCGAAGGCGACTCTTTTCTGATAACCCTGTCGCAATCGTTCGTGGTCAAGGACCAACTGGCGTCGATGTCTTTCGACCTCTTCTTCACTCCCGGCTTCGACCAGACCGACCCCTTCATCCCCGACGCCTTTGAAGTCTCGCTGCTGGACGGGAGTTTTCAGTCGGTCGTACCGACGTGGCATGCACTTGCGACCTCGTTCGTCAACTTCCAGGAAGACTTCGACGACCAGGGAGACCTGGATACGCAAAGAAACGATTCCTGGTTTGGCGGCCCCGGTGTTCTGGTCGAGCAGATCCCGGCGACGACGGCGGCCGTCGCGGGCCTGCACATCTCCGTGGACCTGACCGGCGTTGCCACGGGCACGAATGTTACGCTCTACTTCGACCTAATCGGGGCCGACGCGGACATGGGAAGCGGCGTGACCATCGACAACGTGACCACAAGACTACAGCGAGCGGGTTGCGCTACCGACGCCGATTGCCCGCCCGATCCCGCGGAGTGCTTCCAGAGCTACTGCGACCCAGCGGGCGGCTTGTGCAAGCTCGCGCTCATCGCGGATGGGGGTGTCGCCGGCGCGACGCTCGTCGAGTCAAGCGATTCAACCCCACCCGGCCCAGACGAATCGACGACAACGGAGGCACCCGGCCAAATAGCGGGCATCAGACCGGCGCCAAGCGCCAACCGAGTCAGCATCAGCGAGAAGGGAAGTCTGCTGTATTACTCCAAAATCGAACTGCGGTGGAATGCCACGGCCCCCTATTCGCCTCGGCAGGACACCTTTCTAACCATCGTCAATGATTATCCGGAGGACGTATACGTACAGTGGTATTTCATCAACGGCGATTCCCCGAGCGCGGCGGTTTTCGCCGGTTCGCCGCTCATTCTTGTGGAACGCGCGCACAGAGGCTGGAACCAGGTCGATTGCACCACGGAATTATCCGCGAACAAGTCGACGTACATGTCGGCTTTGAGCGGTGGTCCACTGGGATGCCAGCCATTCTCGATCCTCGATCCGGGGATTCCGCCTGGTCGTCCCGATCCGGAGAATCCCGGCCAGCGGATCCTTCGGGGATACGCTATCGCGTTCGCGGTGGACAGCAGTGGAAACGAGATCAGTTGGAATCACCTGTCCGGCTCCGTGGATATCGTCAACTATGCGGACTTGTCCGCGTGGGAATACAACGCCTTCGCGTTCCAGTGCATCTATTCCCCCAATCCGGGTGATTCATGCGGTACTGATCCTGGCACACTGCACATGAATGGCGTTGAGTATGATTTCGCCTTTGACAAGCTCTTGTTCGACTTTTATGCCGTGGGCTCCGAGGCCTTTTCCCTGCCTCCCAGCACCTTCGTGACCCTGGATACGGACCTGACGCTCTATCCGGTCAGCGTGGACTTGCGTCAGGATAACGCGGGTCCGACTGTGACCAAGGCGAAGTTCGATATCTGGAACCAAAACGAAGACGGCCTGTCCGGCACCTATCGGTGCATCTCCTGCTGGGACCAGACGTTGCTGTGCTCTTATGGTCCGCCGAACAGCTTTCTGATTACCAACCTTCATACGGATAAGGGCAAGGCCCGAATTGACGGGTTGCAGAGCGACGTCTGCAACTCGCCCGAATTGTGTTGCCACTTAGGGGTGGATCAAGCTTGTTTTCCGGCGATCGACCACCCGCAAATCGACGCGGCGTGCAGCAAGGATGCGGCAATTCTTGGCGTGGCCGACAAGGTCTTATACTTCTCCGGCTCGGCCACCGGCCGCACCGACGCCGGAATGACCCTTGTGGGCCAAGGCGCCCAAGAGGCCGTTATCTACAGGGATATCATCAGTCCGCCGGAGCCGCTGACTGCGCCGTCACAAACCGGGCGGGAACGATTGCCAATTGAGAATGGGACTTTGCGGGGTATTCGGAAAACCCGGACGCGATAATCAATACGCGTGCTTCCAGCGCGGCTGGCGAGAGCATGTATGGTCAAAAGCTGATCTCATGGACTTCGACTCGACAGTAAAGCTCGCGATCTATACCACGCTGGCGGAAACGACCATGGCGCCAACCGCAGCGGAAGTTGCCCGACAGATTGGAGAAAACGAGCCGGACGTGCTGGCGGCGTTCCAGAGGCTTCACCAGAAGCGGCTGCTAGTCCCCGAACCGCGCGATCCGTCGCGGATTCGCATGGCTCCGCCGTTTTCCGGTGTGACTGCCCCCTTTTTGCGTGCTGGCTCGCGGTATTCAAGCTAAGCGGAAAGCGGCCCGGTCGATCGCGTCGTGGCTACGATTAGAATCGCCGAGAATGAGTTACGACGGCAATGAATGGGTCACAATCTACCGTTCGGGGAACGAAAGAGACTGCCGTGAACGTGCACTGGTACTCCAGGCCGTGGGGACCGCCTACCTAATCCGCCGAGAAGCCGACGCCTTCACTCTTTCGGTTGCCGCAATGGACGCGGCGCGCTGCCTCGCCGAACTCGACGCCTATGCAATAGAAAACCGTGATTGGGGGACCGCTCCTCCGACGGCCCGTCAGCGTGCCGACGGATGGAATGGCGTGCTCGGTTTTGTTGCGGTGATGTCGGTCATGCCAGTGTTGCAGAAACGGCAAGCCTTTGGCGTGGACTGGTTCTCGCTGGGCAAGACACACGCCGGCTTGATCCGTCAGGGCGAGTGGTGGCGGACGGTCACCGCCTTGACCCTGCACGTCGATTTGGAGCACGTGCTTTCCAACCTCGTTATCGGCAGCTTGGTGGGCTTGTTCGTCGGCCGGTCGCTGGGTTCGGGATTGGCCTGGTGCAGCATTCTCGTTGCGGGCGCGTTGGGTAACTACGTCAACGCCTGGGTTCACCCCCCTGAACATACCTCCGTTGGCTCTTCCACCGCCGTCTTCGCGGCCCTAGGACTTCTAGCCGCTTATGCGTGGTGGCAACGACGGACACGGTCAACATCCAGGTTGGAACGGTGGGCGCCCCTTGTCGGTGGCGTCCTCCTGCTCAGCTTCCTTGGTACGGGCGGAGGGCGAACGGACGTGACGGCCCATATATTCGGCTTCCTTTGCGGAATTCCGTTCGGTGCACTGTGCGGAAGGCTCAGCGATGGGGTAGTCTCCACCAAACGGACACAATTCTTAATTGGACTCGCCGCTCTAGCCATTCTTGTTATCGCTTGGGCGTTTGCGCTCATGCCTCGCGTGTGATGTTGAAAGCGACGAACGAAAACATGCCTCAAAGGGGTCGAACAGCCTGACGCCGGATTCGCGACGCTTGGCGGCGGAGGAGATGGTGGGAATCTTTGCCGGAATAGGCCTGACCGGGCCATTCTGGAACCCGTTGGCGGATCGCTGGTAACGCGCGGAAGTGATCATGGGCTTTTTCCCTTACCGCTCCGACACGTCCAGCACGGCTTCGGCGCAGGGTTCACCCCCACGTGCGTGGGGAATACGATCTTGCGGTGTCGGATGAGTTTCCCGACCACGGTTCACCCCCACGTGCGTGGGGAATACCCCGATCGCGGATGCACGCGGGCAATATTGGGGCGGTTCACCCCCACGTGCGTGGGGAATACGCAATATTGACGCATAAGGGGTGGAATGAATTCCGGTTCACCCCCACGTGCGTGGGGAATACGGAAAGCGCCGCCCGCACGATCGGCTGCACGCGGTTCACCCCCACGTGCGTGGGGAATACTACCGCCCCCAGCGGTCGTTCAATGCTTTCTGCGGTTCACCCCCACGTGCGTGGGGAATACGGCTCGAAGGTTCTTGGAGGCGTTATGCCATTCGGTTCACCCCCACGTGCGTGGGGAATACGGGGCCCCATTGCCAACAGGGGGTAGCCGTGACCGGTTCACCCCCACGTGCGTGGGGAATACGGCCACGACGCTACAGGGAACCGTGCGGGTCGGCGGTTCACCCCCACGTGCGTGGGGAATACGATCAGGAAGCAATCTTTCCGCGCAGGGCAACGGTTCACCCCCACGTGCGTGGGGAATACTGGTGGTTTTCGTTTTCTTCCTCATTGTTTCGCCGGTTCACCCCCACGTGCGTGGGGAATACGCTGGCCATCGGCGTCGCCTGAAGGCAGATCACCGGTTCACCCCCACGTGCGTGGGGAATACTGTGGCCGGACTTGCCGCCGAGTGGATTCAGCCACGGTTCACCCCCACGTGCGTGGGGAATACGGAGCCGACGAGGGTCTATCGATGCCACGACGTCGGTTCACCCCCACGTGCGTGGGGAATACTCAAGGGCGGCGCGGTCGTCCCAAGACTCCCCGCGGTTCACCCCCACGTGCGTGGGGAATACGACAGAGCGCTTGAGGGCTTGAGTGTTGCACGTCCGGTTCACCCCCACGTGCGTGGGGAATACGATTGCTCTGGGTGGATTTCCTCCCGGCTCGCGGTTCACCCCCACGTGCGTGGGGAATACGTCGATTCCCACGATAATCATTCGGATGTTTCCGGTTCACCCCCACGTGCGTGGGGAATACGGCTTACGTGTGGCCCGATACCGCGGGTGCTTCGGTTCACCCCCACGTGCGTGGGGAATACGTACATCTTGCGGATCTGCTCGACGGTGAAGAGCGGTTCACCCCCACGTGCGTGGGGAATACGCCGCCGTCCTCGCGCCGCTCCGCAATCCTGTTCGGTTCACCCCCACGTGCGTGGGGAATACGCCGCCGTCCTCGCGCCGCTCCGCAATCCTGTTCGGTTCACCCCCACGTGCGTGGGGAATACACGATTTGTTTCTGTTCCGGCGTCAGTTGGTACGGTTCACCCCCACGTGCGTGGGGAATACCTTGTGGATCAGCTCTCGCCAATCCAGAACCGCGGTTCACCCCCACGTGCGTGGGGAATACCACGCCTGCTCGTGTCCGATGCGTTGGCTTCCGCGGTTCACCCCCACGTGCGTGGGGAATACGCCCACGGCACTACGCCGCAGCCGATGATGTCCGGTTCACCCCCACGTGCGTGGGGAATACTTCGCCATCGACGCCGACGTGTGGGCAAGCTGCGGTTCACCCCCACGTGCGTGGGGAATACGGAGCCACCTCAGCGGCGGCGAGGGGGGGACTCGGTTCACCCCCACGTGCGTGGGGAATACGTGATGCTGATCCCGACGGTCGAGCCGTTTACGGTTCACCCCCACGTGCGTGGGGAATACTTGGGGCAGGCGGATCGAACGGAACCGATAACCGGTTCACCCCCACGTGCGTGGGGAATACCCTTACCCTTGGCCGTCAGCCGGTACATCCGCTCCGGTTCACCCCCACGTGCGTGGGGAATACGGTCCACGCCGCGCAGTCGGGACGTGAAGCGGCGGTTCACCCCCACGTGCGTGGGGAATACGGCCCGCAAGCGAAACCTCACCGTGATCTGGGCGGTTCACCCCCACGTGCGTGGGGAATACGGACTGGACGCCGCCTGCATACCGGATGGAATCGGTTCACCCCCACGTGCGTGGGGAATACGCAAAGGCCCGACGCCCGTGCGGACGTACGGGGCGGTTCACCCCCACGTGCGTGGGGAATACTACGGGCTGGCCTTCCAACGCGGCGGCGACGGCTGGTTCACCCCCACGTGCGTGGGGAATACGCTGAGTTTTACGCGGCGGTAAGCGTTTTTGCAAGCAAGAGTCCCTCGAAGTCTCCGATGCATCGATCGGTCTCGCCGGTTACCCGAACAGCGAATCCTTGCTCGTTATTCGTCGTATACACCAGGATGGCGCCTTGTTTCCGCACGGTCTTACGGGGTCTGGCGGTTTGAAGAGATTCGACGACCTTTTGCCACAGTTTGTCGCGCACCAATGCAGAAACATTGCCAACGAATACCCCAGTTCGAGGCTGGATCAGCCACCGCGTCAATTCTCCGCGGAGCGAAGGAGAAACTCGTTCAAGCAGCATCAGGACCATAGTTGACGCCTCCCTCTGACCGCCCCTCTGATTGGTCTGAAACGGACGGATTCCACAAAGCGCCCGGAGCCGATGTCTCGGTATCCCAAACAGGATCGTCGGTTACCACAGGCAAACCGGTTGAGTCGAACAGTTCTACAATGTCCGGAAGGATTCGTTGCATCAGACGTGTGTCCTGGAACTTCTGGCGGCAGGTTGTGCGCATCAATCGCTCGACGGACGGGCTCTGCCAACCAGCGACCTCGAATGCCGTGGGAACGACCAGATCAACCTTGTACAGGTCGGCGATGTCATACACGAAGGAGAGCTGTTTCCCTGTGTGGATGAACCCCAACGCGGGAGAATAGCCGGCGGAGAGAATAGCCGCCTGAACCAATCCGTAGAGGCAGGCGTTGCCTGTGGAGAGGGCACGATTCACCGGATCGGCCGAGGCCCAGTCGCCGCGCTTGTAGTTTCGACCGGTCCAAGGGACGCCGGTCTTCCGGCTCGCGGCCGCGTATGCCTCGCGGACACGGATGCCCTCCATGCCGCGGATTTGCTGCAACGTGAGGTTGGCATCGAGTCCGCCGGGGAAGCGCTTCCGATACATGCGCATCACCACTGCGAGCCGCAGTTGGGGAACGCTCATGAGCCGAGCTTGGCGAAGCAGCGCACTGCTTCCTCGTGTGCCGCCCGTGCCCGCGGCGTAGAACCGCAATCCTTCTTCTCCGACCCAGGCAACAGTGCAGTTGTTGTCCGCGAGGGCCTTTATGGCCGCGTGAGTGATCGCCGTACCTGGACCCAGCATGAGCAGCGCCAACGCCGCACAGGGGACGGGCGTCAGCCCCGAAGCGTCGTGCACGGCGATGGCCTTCTCGTGCTGCTCGATGCGAGCGTGCTCGATATAGAGGTAGCTCAGGCTATCTTCGAAGCGCGGCAACTGGCGCAGATCGTCCAAGACCGGACCCCCGTGCGTCCCAACCCCTCTTTACTTGTCAAAGATCGGAAGGCTATCCGCCCACAATGAGCATCGCGCCTTACCGGACCGGGGCAAGCGATAACAGGCCGAAACCGAAGGCCTTGGCAGAGCCGATTCCACAAACGACCGCCGCTTGGAAGGCTTCAGGCACCACTACTTCCAGAGTTCCATCATAGCGAGCGGATCGCAAACGCTGACCTTCGCCCCTCACCGCTTTTTGGTTGAAATAGACGTATCCGGGTCGCAGCCCGGTCAGTTCATGTACGCGAAAACCGAGTCGTTCCGCGCGACGGATGAGCCAGTCTTCGAGCCTTTGGGCTGAAACGGGGACGCGCTTCCCGACCCAGTCATCGCCGGTCAACACTCCTTCGGTATTGCGTGACCCTTTGCGCAATCGCATCGTCGGATTGGCCTCCAGTCGGAATCGGAACGACTGTCCCACGCGGAAATCCAGGCGGATGGGTTTGACCTCAGGTGGCGCGGCAAGTAGATGCTGTGCGTTGTGGAAGGCGTAGTTCCAATCCGGCTTGATCGCAGATTGGAGCAAGACCATCACGCGGTTGCCGAGCAGTGGATCAATTCGAAAGAGAAACGCCTCCTTCATCGAGCGGGCAGAATGAACGTGAGAGAAGCCCTGGGGATCATACGGTTTGAGGTATTCGGGGTCGTCCTCCTTTTGTGACGCGCTCGGAAATCCCATGCAAAGGCGCTGATGGACGTGGTATCGGTTTCTCAGCCAGAGACGTCCTGGACGCGGTCGATCGGGGTTTTCGCCCACATCGATTAATAAGGAAGATAGATACATTACTACTCGACCTCGTCGCGGCTCAAGCGTCTTCGCCGGGTTTCCAGTGAACGGAAGCGAGTGATTTCCGCGCGTTTGGCGATGATGTCGCCGCGCCAGCGTTGCTCTTCGGGGTTGATGCGGTCCAGACCCATGCCGAGTCCGTATTCGATCATGGTAACGGCGTCGTGGCACAAGCGGCAGAGCGAGCGCAACTCGTCGAGGCGTTCCCCCCCGCCGGCGTGGCGATAGGTAACGTGCTGTACAGTGGGAGCGGGTGACTTGCAGAAAACGCACAAATGATGGTCGTGGTCGAGCCGTTCGAGGCGGCGTTTCTTGTATTCGGTGTTGCTATAGTCGGCTCGTGGGCGAGGCGGGGGCGGCGTGGCATTCTGCGATGGTTTTCCGGCGATGCTAACTTCGCCGTCCGCGCCCACGCGTAAATGCTTGCGGATGACAAATCGCGCGGCATGCGCTGGGGGATCGAATGTCTGCGGCACGTCGTACCAGACGAGTGCATCGGTGGGCGCTTCGGGCTGTTCAACAGTCGTATTCCAGTCGAGCAAACAGGCGACGAAATTCGGCGGCTGGTCGTGTTTCAGCCTTCGACGCCAGGGAATGGAAACAAGCGCCGAAGACAAATCGGGGAACGTGTCGACCGGCTGCTCCAATAATGGACGGGACGGGGGACAGCACTTTCGGCCCAGATAGAGCGTCCAACGAGGCGCTTTGATTGCGGACTCCAAATCGGCAATGAGCGGCAGTTCGCCTTGCAGGGCCACGAGAAAGCTGGCGTCACAAAGGAACTCCCGCCGTGTGAGCATCGCACCGGGTTTGGACTTCCCCGCGCCTTCGGCAATACGCATCTGCATCCCAGCGCCCACAGTGTGGTAATCCCACCAGCGCATACCCGGCGCATCTATCCGGACGCCCATGCGCAGAGCGTTGAGTCTTGGAAGCCATTCTGCGCCGGCTGCGGGGCGCGAAATGCCCAACGCGGCGCACAGCATCCCGACTACACCCGATTTAGTGGGAGCTTCGGATGTTCTACGAATGACGAACTTCGATTCGTGAGCGCCCCAGGCCTGAAGGGGGCCTTCGAGGCGGAGAAACAGGGTGCTGGCGTTCATGAGGGCGATCCAGAGTTCACAACCACTTTTTGCACGTCTGCCCAATTATATCCGATGGCTTTGATCACGGCGGGGATCAACTCGTCGAGCGATTTGAAATTTTGTTCCGCGAGCGCGATTTGCTGTTTGTTTTCTACAATGGTCAAGGGATAACGAAGGTTGGGCGAAAACCAAAACCGCTTCTTCGGCCTGCCGTAACCGGTGTCGAGGTCGTGAACGTATTGGCCAAGCTGGGCGATGCTTTGTGAGATGATGTCGCGCTCGCCCTGGACTGCGGGGTTGGCGAAGGCATTGGCGTAGCTGATTGGTGAATCCTTTATTTCGATGAGCACTCCGTCGGGCGGATTGTGGGCCGCGAAGCTGTTCTGCTTGCCCGTGGGATTGACCATCGCCGCGCCGCGAAGAAACGCACCGACTGTGTGTGCAGCCAAATGTTCGATGTTTCCCTGGAAACCATCGAGATTCTTGACGAGCGTTTCCCAGTGGATCGAAAAATATTTGTAGAAACAGGCGGAGGCGAAGATGGCTTCGTCTACATAGCCCGCGCCAGCGTCGTCGCCGGGAACGTCGTCGGCGGCGACGTAGTAATCCACTTCGGGACGGGCTTCGTGGGTCGAAATCGCATGGGCCACCTGCAAAGCAGCGTCCACGGTGGTGTCTTTCAGGACTCCGGTTTCCAGCATTCTGCCACTGAGGGCCATGTCCGGCACAGCCGTCCGTTCGGCGATGAGATTGCCGAACTCCTGTGCCAGTTGGTCATCGCTATTTCCGTCGCCGTTGCGCAAGAAGTCAGCCATCTCCTCGATTGACTCGCGGGTTGTGTAAACGAGCATGTCGCTCTTGTCATCGTCCTTGGGTTTAATCCCGCATTTTTCGAGAATCTTCGCGGCTCGCTTCTTGACATCCGCTTTCCCGGTTACCTTGTCGGCGATCTCTTTGGCCAACTGACGCGTGCGAATGCCTCCGCGCAATGCTTCGAACCCCGCGCTCATGCGGATGCTGCGCTTGATGCATTGACTGGATATGCGCGAGCGCAGAACGCCGCCGAAGTAGCAGGTCTTGGGCGCGCCCAGATCGTCACGGTTCAGATTGGCGGGACTGTGGTTCTGAATCGCATGAATCTCGATCAACATTTTTCTGCCCTTTCGTCCGTTTGAAGATATTCCTCCGCCCAATTGAGGCGGGTAGTGTCTCGTTGCCAAAGGGAAAGATCATCCGTCAGCCTTACCCAATCGAGTTTCGCGTGTTCTTGGGCGATAAGATCGAGCGCCCATTGGAGTGCGAATTCGATCTGGTCAATTGGCAGAACAAGCATCCTGTCGAACCGTTGGCGGAAACGGTCCGGGTCCTCGGGCGGCTGGCAACGGCGTAGCTGGCGGGCGAGCGTGTCACCGGGGGAGTGTTCGAGGGGATGGAAAGCGTATAGTTTCGCGATCAACCAGGCGACTTGGCGCCGGGGGGCTCGCTCGTTCTTTTGCCGCAACGGCCACCAAAGTCCGGAAAACAGGTCGAATCCATCAACTGATTCATCAAGGCCTCGTCCGGAGTGCGTGTGCAGCAGCCCGAGGTCTCCGCGTTTCAGTCCCTGGAGAACATGGATGTATTCCTCGGTGGCCGTACTCACTTGCCGGTTCCTTTGTTGGACCTCGGTTTTTTCGGCGATTCTGGCTTTGCCCCCATTTGCAGGGAGATCCTGTCGATCTGCCTCCGTCGATGCAGGGCAGCAGTGGTGAACCCTGGGGACAAGGATTTGGCAAGCATTTCCATCATCGGGCGATACTCAGTCGCCGCCTCACTCCATGTATTTGAATCTCCAGCAAGTAATTCTCCTGCTCTTGCGGAAACGCGGTTTTCGACATCGGGGCGAATGGCCGCGATAGCAGCCTTGCCAAGGCCTTCGGATCGGATTGTCTCCCCCGTCCGCTTCTCCAAACGCCGGCATTCTTTTTGCCACTCTTGAATCTCGTTTTCTGCTGTTGCTCGGAACGATGATCCCGATGGAGGATTAAAGTGTTTCTCCCAAACGTCAATGTTCTTTGCCTGGTCTGTAGCAAACGCGACCACGAATAACGAAGCAGGCTTGTCGCGGAGCAAAAACTCGCCTGTTTGCAGAATCTGGGAATAGAGTTCAAGCCAAGGGCGGTCCATACTGAACTTCCCCGTCTTCGTCAGGTCGGGCGCTTTCGATACCGTAGGGGGGCTGGCCTTCGAATAGACCACATGCGGATCGCCCCAGCGATCGTTCTTCAGGTGACCAGCGGTTTCGAATTCGCAAGTTTGAATGAGCGTGTCTTTCCTTGCCCCACAAACACTGCATTGCCCAGGTGGTCCGACCGGATCACTTATCCAAACCCGTCTCGAAAGCACGGTTAGTCCCGTGAGAAGGGGCACATCCTCCCCGGGGGTGGGGCGGATGTCAGGCTGAACCCACGCGGGGATGCCAAAGTTCGGGTGCGCCGTCCAGTTGGCACGTAGCGTATCGGAGAGGGATTTACCCCATCGTACCACATAGATGGGTGGAGCGCCGTTGATACCTGCCTTCAGGTTTGGCAAACCACTTACGGAGAATTGCGGAAGGCGAAGCAGTCCGATCGCGCAGCACGGTGGGCAAAGTCCATCGAAGTAGTCGGTCGAATGCCTGAGATGCCAGAAGTTATTCCCAGTGGGAATTTCTTGGATCAGGTCTGTAACCGGTCGGGTGCGTTGTGCAGCCCTGTCTTGGTAAAACCGCTTTTCTGGACCAAGAAGGTCGAAATATTCCCTATTGGCATCGAGTCTTAAGAGCCAATCAGTGGGTAAAGGAGCGATGGAAGTGTCGATCATCACATCCGGCGGATTCCCTTTGCACCAATACAACAACGCGAGGAGAAATCGTAGCACTGCAACATTGTCCATTGGGTTCGACGCGGCGAGTTGGCGGATTCGATGCGCGTCGCTGAGGGCCTTACGGATGCCGACGCGCTCGAAGCGGCCGTCTGTGTAGAGCACGGGAATCCAATTTTCAACGAGTAGATTGAACTCCATGCCGCGTCCTTCCAGGAGGTTGCAGAAGAACCAACAACCGGCGAAAGGACCGGCCCGCTCAAGCGGGCAAACCCAACCGGAGAGGTTCCCAATCACCATCCTTGGCGAGAACCGGGAAGCACAGAACTGCACCCCGACGAATCCTGATGCAGCAGGAAGGTAAGGCGGGAAATGGGCAGCGGTCAAGCCCCGAAAGATTCTGTACGCTGTCGTCGGACAATCCGGGCAACGGCTTGATGGGTCCAAGTCGAGGTCTTTCCGGTCTTAGTACGGACGGCGCGGGCGGTCAATTCATCGGCGATGCGTTCCAGGGTCCAGCCGGCCGCGCGCCACGACCGGATATCGCTTATTACGGCCTGTTCGGAGTCGTTGGGAATCAGGGTCAATCCATCTTCGGCAAGGTCGTAACCGTAAGGGACCGTTCCGATCCTCTGCCCGTTTCCGCGTTTGACGGCCATTGCCGAGCGCGTCCGCTCGCGGGTGAGGTTGCGCTCCATTTCCGCAGCCCCGGCGAGAACGACGAGCATGAACCGCCCCGCGGCGCTGGTCGTGTCGATGGCGTTCTGCTGCCTAACTTTTTCCGCGCCGGCGTCGATCACGCGCCGAGCGGGAGGGGTTCCTGCGCCCGCGATGATAGCCGTTCTAAATCTCGCCTGGCGAACAAGAACGGCATTTAAGAGACCCGCTCCAACCGTTGCCGTTAAAGAGCGAAGTGCCAAAGAAATGCAGTTCACCGTAACACTTGGTTTGTTGGGTCGAATCGGCGTGGGCTACCTTCTCGCCGTAAACGAGAAGTGCCAAGTGCAGGTCTTGCGCCTTGAGATATTCTGCGAGGACCCGTTGGTTGACGAGCAGCGCCGATGGACCGGGCTGAGTAATTGACGGATCCCAGGCGACAAGGTGTTCGACCGCGTTCAGGAAATGTCCATCCTGGTATGATTGCCGAAGATCGAGCCCGCGGATGAGCTCTGCTGATGGGAGCCTGAAGTCTATGACCTCATCGCGACCACAGTCCAACTCACTATCCTCAAAGTAGCCATCCGTCATCCTCGCGAATGGGACAGGGGGATACCAATTAGCCTCCGGTGTGGCCCACGCAGATCTGTGATAATAGGGCGTATTTTCCGCATCCCACGTTTTGCTATTTGGGAACTCGCCGAGGAAGCATTTATCTAAGCGAGGTCTATTGAGCCACGACATGAATGGGCGGCCAGGCTCAAGACGTTGGCACTTGCTGACCCAACTAACAACTTGGTTACTTTCTGCGGCTCTTACCAAGATGCTCTCGACCTGATGCCAGATTCGCCTCCTCCTCCAGGTGACGGCTGGCAACATTGGTCTCTCCGATACTTGCGAAACATCAATCGATACGACAATCCACCATTCCCCATCGGGATCCTGAACCCTGACTAACTCGTCGGAGCTGGGGACATTGGAACGATCTTCGATCCACAGATCGTCGTCCATTGGGTCTTCGAACTTGGTGTCACGAAATGGAGCCCACCAGGCTGCCAGATCTCGCGGCTTCTCCGAGTGCGCCTTTGCGCTAATTAGGCAGGACGGATCAATGTCCCTTCCACAATCAAGCTGCCAGGGGCCGTGATAACTTCCGATACCCGTACCCTGATCGACCGCATTGAACGTGAACCGATCAGCCAGACGCGCTTGCGACCTCCGAGTCGCAATCCAAAGGTATTTCCGCCAGATCGTCTCGGACTGTTCCCCCCGTGGCCCAGCCGTCGTCCCGTCCTGGTAGTGCGACTGAACATTCTCGTCGAGCCGCTTGCAGTACCCAAGTGAAAAAGCATCATCCATGATCATCGCTTTTAGTTGGCTGAGCGGCATGTTGGCGAAGTTAGATAATTCGTAATGCGTTGGACGGCGTCCGGATGCAGTCTTGGGCTGTGCGACAGGGCCGGTTGGAAGTGCGAGTTCAAATGGGTTTTGAATTGGATCATCTTTCGCGGCCGAGTGCGCCTCGATCAGCGACATCACTACATCCTTCGAATCCGAGCACAATTCTGAAGGAATCTCGTCGCTGAGACGATACCGCAGCCATGGGCAGGTGTTGATGCGATGATCTCCGTCCTTGAGAAAGGACCACATCTTTAGTACAGAGCGATCGTTGTCCATGGATTTGGTTGCACGTTGCTCCCATTCTTCCCAAGGCGTTATTTTCTCAGGCCAATCACTCCTATATGGAGGCTCGATGACACTGGGTTGAAGCTGGAGCCCGGCACGCCGCGCCGCGACATCCACGATCCCGCGCGCGTAGTCGCGCGTCAGCAAATGCACAGGCAACTCTCCCGAGGTGAAGCAACGATCAAGAATGAGCTTCCCAAGGCATCTCAGTTGGCCCACCTCACGGGTACGCAGTGCCACGCCATATGCAACTGCGAACGCACGTTCAACAACATAGGGATCGTCCACCGTGAGAAACTCGCTGAGGAGCTCGGCGACGATCGCTGGACGGTCGATGAGCATTGAGACAAGGGCCCTTGTTGCGCGGTCGCGAATAAAACGGTTTGAGGTAGCAAACAGCCAAAAACCGGTGATCGCGGCCAATCTGGCGGTCTCGTCATCCGTTTGGCGAGCAGTTGGAGACCGAATCCACTCGATGAGGCGCATCACCGATCCCGCTGGCCGGTCCATTTCCGTCAGGGGCCGAGCCCACCAATAGTCGCGATTGCGCATAGGAACGCGACGCAGCTCGCTGGCCAAGAACTCAGCATTGAGCGGGTGCGTGCTACGGGTTGCGAAGCAGAGGGACCGGCCGATCAAGTCCCGTTGATCGTTGAACGGAGCGCCGGCGGCGGAACGCAGGCGTTGCCGCGCAACGGCGACGATCGCCTTACCGATTGAATGGGTCGATCGCCAGGCGATGCTGTCGAACATAGCGTCATTGACTTTAGTCGCCACTGCTTCTTCTGGGATGATCTCGCTCAGTTCACACCGAAAGCGATCGTCCTCAGCAATCTCCACGGCCAGGGCTCGCATAAGACCCGGATGACCTAACTGCTCGCGTACGCGTCGAGACTTGAACGCAGTCTTCAGACGTGCCTTCGATGTTGCGTTTGTTAGTAGATGCTTGGCAATCCAGTGATCTGTCATACGATCGTAGGTGAACCGTACGGCATGAATTGGACCTGCCTGTCGTTTGCGAGCCTTCGTACTGGAATGGAGCTGGTAGATCTTGACGCGCTCGACGACCTCTTCATCCATCAACGCACGCAGCATGGATGTGCTCCACCCGGTGGATGGATGCACTGCATCCAGCGCAGTCTTTGCAGTTTGCTCCTCCAGCCAGCGTGATCTAAGTAATTTCATCTTCTCCGCCAAGGTCTTGACGGCTCGCTCGACGCGCCCCTCGCCGGCGTCGAAATCAAGTCTCGCGTGCGCGGACAGGCGATCGTTAATCCCGCTCAGCCACAACTCGAAAAGCCAGCGAATTCCTCCAGGAAAATAATGTGGGATCGCGGTAAGCCCGGCGCCTTGCAATGCCTCGGCGAGTGTGATGACGAACAACGGATTGGCAAACTCAGGGTCTAGGAGCGGTACCTGCGGTACAACGATGCCAAAACGGGAAAAGATACGACTTGCCGCTTCCGCCTCTTGACCACGAAAGCCTGGATGCTCGACGTGCAAACCAGAATCGATCATGTGCCGAGGGATGATGTCGAATAGGAAGTCGCGACGGACGCTGCAAGCGATCGCGACAAAGGGATACGGTTCAATCGCTTGCAGCATCCCCGGAAGGGTCGATTGCCACACCGACGGTTCCTCGCTGTCGTTAAGAGCATCGAGGATAATGAGCGCACGCGCCTGCTTGGCCTCACCGGCTGCATTGAGCGCTCCCAGAAACTCGTCGCGGTTGCACGTATGTCCTAGGCTGCTGATAAGCTGGAGCCACGGATCGCCCTTAACGAAGTTGATGCCAAACCCCAGTACGACCGGGAATCCAGCCTGCGTGCGCCGGTCCGCTAGTCCCAGAAGCGTGTGGGTCTTGCCCTGGCCGGCATCCCCCACAAGAAAAAGGGATCGCTTGCACCTGAGTGTCTTAGATGTCCCGGCGACAGCTTCGCCTATCGGATACAGCAGATCGCCGAGTTGTTGGTAGTAGTAACGCCAGCTGTCAGCCTCTTTGCTAGGCGGCCCCGGTTGCGTTCTCACGAACGCCCAGCCAGCATCAACCAGTCCACGAATCACATTCTCGTCAATCTCTCCCTCCGCCGAACGTGGAAGATCGTCGAGGCCCTGGGGGATTTGTTGCACGGCGTTAAGAAGGGTCGCAAACGCTTCCTGCGAACGATCGACCTGCGGAGCCCGATCCAGTGCGGTAACGATCTCGTACAGCTTCGCAAGCCTCGCACGAATGTCATCGACGAAGCGCGGCGTTTGCAGAAGCGGCTCAAACGCCCGGTCAATTCCGGCAACGCCTACGTTCAGGTCCGGCCGGTATTTTCGGCGATTGTTGGCGTGCGCCTCATCGAATCGCTGGCGAAACCACGCGGGGGTGAAAAACTCCCCGTCGAACCAGAACTTGAGGCGGCCTCCCTGGTCGGCGGCGCTCAGCCGATCGAAGATTTCCGACGTTCCCCAATAGTCGAAAGCAATGGGCCGCTTCGCACCGGCCACATTCGACCACTTCCTGACGTGCGCCTCCCATTTCTCCATCGGCAGCCGTTTCTTCGCCCGAGATGTGCCACGGTCAAGCGGCAGACAGACGATGAACTTGGACAGGGCTGGGTATTTTGAAAGCGCCTGCTTGAACGACTTGGTAATCTGGCCCCACTGGGAGTCGTTTAGCGCAGACGTGAAGAACTTTGCCTGCCAACCGATGATCCCGCCGTCCGTCTGGACAGCGTAGCACTCCAGCCCACCATCCGGCTTCCCGTTTCGGACGAAGCGATGGCCGGCGCGCGCTGCATCGATCCGCGCCAGTTGCGCGCACAGCTCCTCGAAGGCGTTCTCGACGCTTCCATCGAAGGCTCGCAGCTTGTACCATTCTCCTGCCATTCAGACTCAAGCCAACTTCTGGGCCCTAGATAGGTTGGATCGCATCCACGCCGGGGCCAAAGGTTTTCAGTTGAGCACCCAGTCTCGGTAATTGCAGCGACATGTCAAAAAGGTCAATCGTGACAATATGGCACATGACACACTGATCCCTAGAATCCAAGTCCGGGCATCAAGTAAGCTAAGCGAGCGCTGACCCCGTCTTCGACGCGCAAAGCAACGTGAACGCATTGACTCGGTTGCGTAGCTCCATTTGGGAATCCTCAAAGATCGCGCCGACGGTCATAGTAAATTGCTTGAGGGACGAATAGTTCGCTGGATGGCGGCTGGGGCCTTTTGTCTTGGCGGGCACGTCATGACCAACGTCGGTTTTCTTCTCCCGGCACTTCCGTGCTAGTCCACGTAAGGTATGCTGCTTCCTTATGGCCCCTCGGAAGCGTCAAACGAAGAAGGCAGAGCCGCCGATTGGCCAGTGGCAACTCCGCGTCGGTAGCGTTGCACCGGTCAAACGTCGGCCTGTCAACACCGACCTTTGGCGGCACTCGATGCTGCAGCTTCGCGCCGACTTCCTTCACGCTGGACGAACCGACGGCCCGCTAGCCTGTCGGTTAATTCACCTGAGCAGTGCTGACGGCGAGCAACGGAAGTGTCTACCAAATCGACAACCCCCCATCCGCCCAATCCGACTAGCTGCCAGTGGGGAATGCCATTTCAACATCAGGCATTCTCGCAATTCCGACGGAACACCAATATACACTGACGTTCCGACACTCGACGTAACCGGCAAGCCAATTGTGGACGAAACTGGACGCGCGTTGCTTTGTGAAATGCCATGTGGACGCGAAGGCATGTTCTATGGGACGCAGAAGGGTGGTGAATTTTTCGCCCTACTAGGAAATCGAGCCGGAGAGTGCCTTCTAGGTGCACCTGACGAAGCGGTCGGCTGGATCCCCACAGATTCCATTCGGCAGCGCGATGCTGAAAGCAGGTGGGTCTGGTCGGTGTTCGATCTAGCGTGGAGCGGAGCACATCCCGCGTTGCAAGCTCAACGGCTTACGTGGCATCGAGTTCTAGGTTCCGCAAAGACTCATGCTTCGCCAGCCATCGAATTGCCCTACGATCGAAGTGAACTTGCACGGATTCGGGCCATCCAAAAACACTTCGAGATACCTGAGACATGGACCAGGCGGCTGCCGTCGCATTACTTTGGTGAACTTGAGGACCTTTTCAGCGCTTCTGTGGCAACAATCGACTTTCTCTTGAGTTGGCTTTCAAAGAGTGGCCTAGTTGTTTCGAATTCCAAGCGTCCGCGACCGCACCTTGTTGTGGACTCTGAGGCAAGAATCGCTCGTTGGAAGGATAAATCGCTACCGATCAACGCACACGCCGATTTTACGATCCTCGACATAGTCTGCCAGGCGAAAGGCAAGATCGTAACGTACAACAGATTGCTAAGAGGATTGAAGCCAAACGAACTCGACGATTCGACGGTTGTCACCAACGCCCCTCCCGAAGTGAAAGAGGCCATATCCCACGTGAATAGGGCGCTCAAGAAGCTCAATTGCCCAATCAAGATTCGAAATGTCCAGCGTAAGGGCTATAAACTACTACTACCTGACAACTAATCGACTTCTATCCTACTTCTGGCCAACTTTGACCGCGAGGCTCTTCGGTAGCTTACGGTCATGGACACGAAGTCTCAGCAGTTGGCGTCGCAGCTCACAAGACTCGGCCTTGCCGCTGGCGAGGTCGCCGTTCTACTTGGAGTCTCGACGCGGCATGTTTGGGCAATGCATTCCGCAGCCCAGCTACCACGGCCGGTAAAACTAGGTCATTCGACCAGGTGGAACCGGCTCGAACTTGAGCAATGGCTCGCCGCCGGTGCGCCGCCGCGTGATCGTTGGGAACGCGAAAGAGGGATGAGCCAATGAGCACGCGAGATTGGAAGGCCGTATCGGTGGCGGAGCCCTGCCCAATTTGCGGCAAACCGGACTGGTGCACACGCAGTGGCGATGCTGTTCACTGCATGCGGAACACGGACCCACCCACCGGATGGAGGGTGGTCAAGACCTGCGAAAACGGAGCGATCTTTCGGCATGGCGATGCTCGGCAACACAACGAAACCGATCATTATTCCGGAGCTCCGAGTGGCTCAACCGAGGACTGGGCGGCCAAGTCCGAATCTTTCAGAAGTGCGATCACCGACGAGCAACAAGCGGGGCTGGCTGGCGCTTTGCACGTCTCCGTGGATTCCCTTCGGTCAATCGGCGTCGGATACAACAAGTTTTCGCACGTCTACACCTTCCCAGAGAAGGATGCATCCGGAAACGTAATTGGGATCGTTCGGCGAAGACCGAGCGATGGTGAAAAGAAGGCGATGCCCAGATCGCGCCGAGGCTTGACTCTCGCTGGCCCTATCGACCCGGCAAGGCCACTCCTGTGCGTCGAGGGCGCCACGGATGTGGTGGCAGGAATCACGGTATGCTTGCAGACGATCGGTCGACCGAGTTGTCGAGGTGGCATCGAACATCTGACCGCGTTGCTTGAGCATCGCATTGGCGAAGTGATCGTCCTTGGCGAGAACGATCGTCTAAAGAGTGGCGATTGGCCAGGACGTGAGGGCGCCATCCATGTCGCCGCCGCTCTCGCCCGTCGCCTGGGCCGAACGATTCGCTGGGGGCTGCCGCCCGAGGGCGTGAAGGACTTGAGGGAATGGGTTCGGCGCGAAGTGCCTGATCTCACTGATCCCGAAGCATGTCGTGCCGCGGGTGAGCGGATTCTCGACACGATCCTTGAAAATGCTGCGACCATTGAGGATGACGCTGCCGAAGGGTTTCGGCCTTCATCGGGCGGCGACACGGAACAGCGCAAGTCTCAGGCCGATCTGCTGGTTGAACTCTGTGCAAGGGAGGGGGTCGAACTGTTCCACGACGACGGCGATGGCACGGAGGCCTTCGTATCATTCGCAAACGGAGACCATCGAGAAACGTGGCCGGTTCGCGCGAAAGGCTTTACGCGTTGGCTCGCTCATCGGTACTTCATTTATCACAAGAAGTCGGCGAGTGACACGGCGGTGAAATCGGCGCTCAATACTCTCAGTGGTCAAGCTTTGTTTCAGGGGCCTGCGCGTCCGGTCGGTTTGCGCATTGCCTCCTACCAAGGTGCCATCTACGTTGATTTGTGTGATGCAACCTGGCGCGTCGTTCGCATCCATCCGAACGGTTGGTCGGTCATCACCAGCCACGATGTCCCCGTCCGATTCCTTCGAAAAAAGGGCATGCTGTCGCTTCCCGAACCGCAGCGCGGAGGAAGCATCGATGAACTTCGCCCCCTTGTAAACCTCCCCAACAACGACGATTGGTGCCTCTTCGCCGGGTTTCTCTTGGTCTGTTTCCATCCTCGGGGGCCGTACACCATTCTCTGCGTCAACGGTGAACACGGCTCAGCAAAGACGACACTATGTCGATTGGCACGTGCGCTAATCGATCCAAACAAGGCGGGGCTCCGTCGCCCGCCCCGCGAAGCCCGTGATGTTCACATTGCAGCCCGTAATGGGCGCGTCGTCGTTTACACAAATCTAAGCGGGCTGCCTTTCTGGCTTTCGGACACACTTTGTTCGGTAGCTTACGGCGAGGGCTACGCCACGCGCGAGCTTTACACCGACGATGATGAAACGCTCTTCGATGATGCCCGCCCGATCATGGTCAACGGGATCGAAAACTTAATGGCACGCGGAGACTTTGCGGATCGATGTCTTCACTTCGTGCTACCATCTATTCCGGATGACCAGCGGAAAGACGAGGCGAGCCTTTACGCTGCGTTCGACCAGATCAAGCCTCGACTTCTCGGCGCGCTCTACGACGCTGTCGCCTGCGCGCTTCAGCGAATCGATTCCGTCGTGTTGCCGTGCGTCGCGCGAATGGCCGACTTTGCGAAGTGGGTGGTTGCCGCGGAGCCCGCGCTACCCTGGCCCAAAGGCCGTTTTCTGGAGGCCTACGATCGCAATCGGTCCAACGTCGTGCGAGACGTTGTAGAGGATTCGGAACTAGGCTCGACGGTACTCGAATTCATGGAAGCCCGTCCGTCCTGGATAGATCGACCGACCGCGCTCTTCGAAGCGCTCTGTGGCGTAGCCGATGAGCACACTCGCAAGAGCAAAGAATGGCCGAAGTCGCCCGGCAGCATGTCGGGCAAGCTGCGGCGACTGGTACCGACTCTACGCAAATTGGGCTTAGTAGTCGATGACGGTCGATGTACGGGTCGGTTCCGCTCTCGGTTCATTTCGGTCTCGTGGCTACCTGGCTACGGACCGGGTACCGCTCTGCCTGTCAAACAATCTGGTGCACTGGCCGTATCAGCGCCTAGTTCCGATTCGGACGATCCTCCGCAAATCACGGACGACCTCTCATCCATGGATCGTCCGACCGAGAACCCCGTATCTGGCGCAAAGAATGGGGTTTCGGACGATCCGGACAATGCGGACGATCTTTTGCACCCAATCTCCAATTGTGGCGCCGAGTACTCACCTACCCATACCGAAGTGAACGGCCGGGAGGTGGGGGAAATATGAACGCCGCCGACATCTTGTACTGGTGTGCAGAAAACGATGTTCGCCTTGCGACTTGCGGCGAGCGCCTGCGGTGGAATGCACCGAAAGGCACAGTATCCGGCCCAATCGTCAATGCGTTTCGGCAGCACAAACCGGAGCTCCTCGAGCGTCTCCGTAATGATCCTGTTGAGTCCACCGCATTGGATTACGCAACCTCCAAAACCGGGATGGGTGGCTCCCAACCTGAAATCCGAGTTCCAGCTTGGGTCAGGGGGAAAGCACTTGAGCGTCTGCCGGAAGTGGTTCAAGGACTTGTTTGCGAGCGAGAAGGTTGGACTCCACGTTCATGGGCGGAGTACCTCTGCTACAAGGCCCGCGCTTGCCGGAACCTCCATCCGGATCTGGCGGACCGTTACGACGAGGCTGCGAGGAGGCTATGGCACGGCGGTTAGAGGCCCGATTTGACGTGCCCAGGTGGCGTAGTATTCCTAGAAAACAGGTGCCGGAGAGTGGCATCGGGTAGCCGGGTTGGGTTCATGGCAAGGGTTCACCGACAACCGTACAGCAAACGCCGACAGGACGGGAGCATCGTCCGGCGACTCTGTCGGAAGTGGTACATCGAATATTATGACGCGAGCGGTAAGCGCCACAACATTCCGGGCTTTACCGACAAACGGGCAACAGAGGTTCGAGCAAACGAAATACAAACCCGAATCGACCGCCAGAAAGCGGGTATCCTCGATGCCGAGAGCCTGAACCTCACCGCGCAACTCACGGCCCCCATCGCAACGCACATAGACGCCTACGAAACGCACCTACGCGCAGGAGGCGTATGTCCACGTCACCTAAAGGAAACCGTCCGGCGTCTGAACTCGATTCTTGAGGTCTGTGAGTTCCGCCGCTTGACTGACATCCGCGCCGAACCGATTCAACGGTGGGTCGGCAGACGCCGAAACGAGAACCGGGCGCCAAGAACAACGAACACCTACTTGAGCAGCGTTCGTGCTTTCCTTCGCTGGTGCATCGCCGATGGTAGGATGGCTATTGATCCCCTGGGAACCATTCGAAAGCTCGACGAATCAACCGACGTTCGCCGAGTTCGACGGGCCTTGACCGACGAAGAACTCGTCCGTCTGCTGGCGGTGGCCGAGTCTCGTCCGCTCCTGGAAGCGATGACCATTCGCCGAGGCCAGCGTAAGGGACAAGCCGTCGCCAAGCTCTCGGAAGAGACGCGCCGGGAGCTCGCCCGCCTTGGCCGCGAACGCCGCTTGATCTACATGACTTTGGTTCTCACGGGTCTGCGTAAGGGCGAACTCGCCCAGCTTCGTTGGGCAGACCTCGATCTCGATGCTGTCAGCTTATGGCTCACGGTCCGCGCCGCGGTCGCAAAAAATAGGAAATCGGAGTCCGTTCCGGTCCGCGCCGACCTCGCCGCGGAGCTGCGAAGTTGGCGAGTCGAAAGTGGAAATCCGCCTCCGACGTGCCAAGTATTCAGTGTGCCGGATGGACTCGTGCGAATCCTCGACCGCGACCTCGTTGCAGCCGGCATCGCGCGACGCGTGAAGGATGAAAACGGCGTGGAACGTATTGACAAGTGTGACGATCAGGGTAGAACGATTGACGTGCATGCGTTGAGACATACGACCGCAACCCACCTCGCCAAGGCCGGGGTGGCACCTAGGACGGCGCAAGCGATCCTTCGTCATAGTGACATCCGCCTGACGCTCGGCCGTTACACTGATCCAAGGTTGCTCGACACGGCAGCGGCGGTCGATGCCCTACCGTCGCTGAAGAGCGGGCCGGATTCACAGCGGATGAAAGCCACGGGCACCTACGGCAAGGCAAACTCGGAGCTTGGTGCCCAGCTTGGTGGAAAGGGGCGCGCCGCGAAGCGCGGCGATGCGCGGCCACGCACTCAGACCGATCCCGACAACCGACCGGCCCAAAGACCACAACTTCCCGTGGACGCAGGGGTTAGCACGGACTTGCACTACAATGCATCACAGCGGGCGATCGGATTCGAACCGACGACGTCCAGCTTGGGAAAAATCCAAGGCGAAAACGTAAACCACGCAAAGACAAGGACTAATGGCTTGTCATGAAAGAGGTTGCGGCACGAATTCCGAACTGGTCTCTGGACTGATTTCGAACTGTTTCGGGAGTCAATCTGACGCAACTTTGACGCAACTCGCAGCTCTGCCAGCGGTGCCCCAGGCGCTGTCGACCAACGGCAACGACGTGGAGAGGGTGGGGGGAATCGAATTCCGGTTCCACCGAATACAAGCTGTCATGTGACAAGTATTTGAAGTCCCACGCCCATACATGATCCTTGTGCTCCGTTCGGTGACGAACGATGCCATTTGCGCTGCAACCCAAACGCCGCTTTTTCCGCTGCTTTTGCGGCACCTTGAACCCTTCCCCCTTCCACAACCGCCAGACTCGCTTGCGGTTCACCACGTACCCTTCGTCACGCAGCAACGCCCCGATCCGTCGATACCCGAACCGAGGACGCGCCCGAACCAACTCATGCATCCGACGAACGATCAGCGCCTCGTCGTCCCGTCGCTTGACCGCGTACCGCTGCGTCGATCGCGGCTGCCCGATCACCCGACACGTCGTCCGCTGCGAGGCCTCGAACTGATCCTGCAATTGTTCGACGGCTTCGCGTCGACGTGTCGGGCCTACCAGTTTCCCCCGGCCACTTCCTTCAGCATGGCATTGGCCAGAGCCTGCTCCGCGACCAGCTTCTTCAGCCGCGCGTTCTCCTGCTCCAGCTCCTTGAGCCGCTTGGCATCGCTTCCCTTCATGCCGCCGTACTGATTGCGCCAGCGATGGAAGGTCGCTTCGGTCACTGCCAGCTTCTGGCAGACTTGGCCAATGCTTGCCCCCGTGCCCAGCATCGCGTCCGCCTCACGCAGCTTGGCGATGATCTGGTCCGGAGTATGTCGCTTGCCTTTCATCTTGAGCCTCCTTGCCCGGTTCCCGGGCAGTGGAGACTCTCACAACCACTGGATCAACTTTTGGGGGGCAGGCCAATGGGGTAGCGGAATCCAAATACCCGAGAATCGATCTGGCCACATGCGACCGGCTTAGACTGGCCCGCAGAGGCCAGCCCCCACGAATTCACGGCGCGGAGGGCGCGTCTGATCCTCCATTCTACGGGCACGGGCCGGGACCTTCCTACGCCAGTGACTGAACGAACAACAACAACAGCACCCATACAATCAGGCGCATGAACGCATGGATAAAGAACGGCAACCCAGTTAGTATCACGCCATGCTCAACCGGCACTGGCATAAGCCCATCAAGCACGACTTTGCTCACTAATAGCATTGTGGAAGGGCGGCCCATCGGTGCCGCCGATTGCAGGTCATCCGAAGCAAGGATGCGAAAACACCGCAGGTACTGTCCAGTAAACAGGACCGTGAATCCAGTTATCCCAGTTATAAGCCATATTCCCAAAAGCCGCGCCCCCCTTCCAGGCCCAGTCCCAATCCGCCTCAAGAACTGCTCCATAAACTCCCAGCGCGTCGCGTTCCTCAGCCTCAGGTCCGCGACAAGATCCTCAACGAATCTGGCATCCTTCGAATTGCCGATCTCCTCGTACGACCTTTCGAGCCCAGTAAGCACATCCAGCTGATCTTCTTGGCCGCCGGTCCCATCTAATAAAGGAATGAGAAGTTCTGCGCGCGGGAGCTCCCGAAACCCTCCCAGTCCCCCGGCAAATGAGACATTCCTGATGCTAGCGCTGTGGCTGGGCAGTCTCAACCGCACCGAGTCGCCCAAATCACAGCTGATAATCTCAAGCCACACTATGGGTGACTCGGGCCAAAGTGTGCTCCGTTCGCGAACGACGACCTGATCTAAGCGAAGCCGGCGCGCTGCGCTCCCGAGTATCGATAGGTCCCGCCCGACGCGGCCGCTTACGTGCAATAGTGACGTGACTGTGTCTCGAACGACCACATCCTCTACAACCTCAATGTCGTCAAGCAAGAAAGCGCGATAGTCGAGGATATTCGCGTGTCCGTCACTTGCCTTCGAATCCGGATTTGTGCATGCCACCATCTCTATACTCTTGGCCCGCACTTTCCTGACCTCACTACGAAAGTTTTTGCTCGTACAACTATCAAATACCACGCTCCCACCAACACTTGAATCCTGCACCGTATAGCCCGCTGCAAATACGCAATCGCGAAATACAAGGTCGCCGCCTATTTCGACACTCCGCAACGTGCATGCGCCGTTGAAGGACACGCGCTCAATAATGATAGATCCTGTAACCCTTCCGGCGACATGTAACCCAGCGATCACTGAGTCGGCCACGTTGAGACTAGGTATACCATTCAAGTAAATCGGCCCCTGCAACTCGGTGCCGCGTATTATCAACGGGCTACTCGAAGTCGGGCTGCTGCGCGATAGCTCAGAACAGTCACGGGCATCCAGTTTTCGCAGATGCAGATTTGGCATCGGCTGCGCCCAGACGCCACAACAGAAAACGCCCATTATTACAGCGGCCCAACTCGGTGGGCCCATACACCGTGCCATGCAGCGCATCTCAGCCCTCCATAGACATTCGAAAACGGTGTTCTCCTGTGCGTTGAATTACAGCGCGCAACGTGAGCTGCACTTCTGGAACTTCCTCATGCGACGCAATTATCGCAACGCCCCCTGACTCGATTGTGCTGCGAACAAGAGAAACAAGCAGTTGCTCTGCATCTTCGTCGAGGTTCGCACTGGGCTCGTCGAGTAGAAGAATGGGGAGTTTCTGACCACTCATCCTAGCGAGCACCACGCGTTTCGCCTGCCCCGTGGACAGCATGTCCGGCGTTGCCGTTTGGCGATCGTCTGGAATTCCGAACCGGCGCAGTATTTCGCTCGCTTTCGTGACCCCCATGGGCGCACGTGTCGGTGTACAGAAACCAGCGAACCGGACATATTCGCGGACGGAAACACCCGGCAAGAGCAACGGATTGGCAGCACAAAAGCTCGCCACGTTTGCAGCGGCAGTACGACTACCGTCGCTATGAACCCATTGGCAGAGAATCCCACTACGTACTATGTGCCGAAAGCGTCCCGCGATGGCTGATAAGAGAGTCGATTTGCCGCAACCATTCCGACCACGCAACACGAGCACGGCTCTTGGCGGAACAGTCAAACGGGGCACTTCCAACAGGAAAGCCTTCTCAGCCGCACTGGATTGATACGACAGAGTACCTGGTGAGATTTCGAGCATCGGCATACCCACCTACTCAAACGAACATCGCACCGTGCTTGGAAGCGTCTCAGTTTTTGGTTCGAAGTACCGGTTGCAAAGAACTAAGCCTTGCGTCCAAATCCAACCCCGCATTCGCACATGATTCTGCGTCATCTTTTGATAACGACGTGAATACCCGACGATAGGCTTCCGCCAGAAGTGAGGTCAAAGTCCGGTCCTTGACGCGAGTCAGCGCGTCATCGCCAACTAGCCGAGCATCCTTCATCATTTCCACATAGGTGTTTACCTCGCTGGGGCTCACATTTGGCGACAATTCCGTCCACCGATGTTTGACGGGTTCTACAAGTTGAAATAACTCTCGCTCAAGAATCTCCGGCGGATTGGATACATATTGGCTCACTGCTGCCAGGACACGCTGTTTGTTCTGCGGATCTAGCATATACCGCTTTGCAAGGATGATGCCGGACAAGTATCTGACCAGAGCTTCCGTTTTCCCGCTCACAGTTGCCGCTGTGGCGATTTGACGGCAACAAGGATGTTTTTGAAGTTGGCTGGTCCATAGCACCGTGCGAAACGCGAGGCTAGATTCCTGTTCTAACAGCGACATATGAGGCGACCAGAGAAGTGCCGCATCAACATCCTTTGCCTTTAGGGCTGTCTTAGCCTTATCGGGTGTCTCGTAAACAACCAGTTCGACATCTGCGCCAAGACCATTGCGCTCGAGTGCTGAACGAAGTACCGCGTCCCCGGTCGACTGGGTAATAGTCGCAATCCGCTTGCCCTTGAAGGAACGTAGAATATCAGTTGGGCTCGCGGTGGGCGAGACCGGATGACTTGATGGTGCTACGATCGCGGCAGAAAACCATGCCTCGCCTCCGATTATTCGAAGATCCGTACCAGCGGCAATACGATAGATGGGCGCGGCAATTCCGGGAATAGCGACATCAATATCGCCGGCCTCCAATGCATTGAGCGCCGACGGGGAGTTCTTAAAGAGCATCGGTACGACGCGCACACCGGCGGCATCGAATAGCTTCTCCTCCAATGCGACGAAGAGAAGGGCGTCGTGCGTGGCCGGAAGATACCCCACTCGCACTTCGAGTACGTCAGGATAGGGTTCGTGCCTTAATGGGTTCCAGGCGAGCACAGAGTCAGCAGTCCTCGCCGGGTCCGGTGCCCCTGAAATAGTCTGCGAGGGGGCAGATGACTGACCGTTAGCAACCACCGAGCTGTGTAGTAGGGCCATTACACTAGAGCAGACGACCCAAGTCTTGCGTTTCATTGTATCTCCTTTCCGGAATACGTTGAGGGAATTGCCGAGCTCATAGTATGCAGAGGGTTGCAGCCAGATAAGAAGGCCATAATTGTGGAGAATAGGACTAATTGCGCGATGCCCACCAACACAGCTAAGAAGACACCAAAAACTAAGAGGTCCCGGAAGTTTTCCTGAGTTGAATGGAGATAAAGCCCGAACACTCCGTCTAGTCCAGTACAAGTGCCCCCATTGCCTTCAAGGCTATATGAAACTACCAGTAGCAAGACAATAGCGACATAATACGCAGGCGCTATGGCAAGTAACACGTTCGGTAGCATGACGCGCAAGATGGCCGCGCGACGTGGCAGGCGCAGCTCGCGAACCTCGTCATGCAAGTACGCGCTCCACCGGCCGTATTGATCCAAGCCTGCGATTAGTAGAGGCCAAAGCGCCACGGTTGCGAGAAAGAGCAGGTGACCAGGTTGTCCGATCACCCGAGTAAGGAAAGACCTCCCTAACCAAGATTCGAGGACGCGTTCGAAATTAGTAAAGGAAGCGGCGCCGGGGGTTAGCCAAAGGAACAGCTGGTTGATGTATGGAGAAAATGTAAAAAGAATTGCGGGTGGGATAAGTGCGAGCGCTTTTAGCCACGGTATCGCACGAAAGCGAATAGCCGCTGATTCTCCTAATGCAAGGGTGGCGATAAGGGCTCCGAGGGTTGCCAGGAATAGTGCTGCGACCAGCCGTGATGCCGTGACCGCAGTAGCGACCGCAAGTCGTCCTTCAGATGCCTCATCCATGATCAGTTGGGTAACGCGTCCCACCGGCGGAAGGTTGTGCGATCGGACGAGCCCTCCAATATCAGTAACGAGCAAGCAGATTGTCAACACAAGTGCAAGAGATGCCGCGGTTGGTGTGTGGTAGAGGAATGAGCTCGCTATCGCAGACCGCAGGGAACGATAAGGGGACGGCTGCCGTTTAAGGCGGCGGGAAGCGCACCACCTTGCCGCGGCAAGAACCGGTCCAGCTGCCGCCAGCGAAATCGCAATAGTGGCACCGTACACATAGGGATTTCCACCTGGTCGCCCCCGAGGGGCTGCCACTTCAACCAGCACCTTGCTCCCGCCGACCATCCATGGGAAAAACGCCGCAACAATACTGACGAGCACGATCGCTAGAGCTAATACCGCGGTGCGGGAGAGCTTATGCGCGACGCCATCGCGTCGTGTGGCGAAGAGCCCGAGTTCGCCCCTTAAGCAGTTTTCTTCTGCTCTCGTCATCGTCTTAAATCCAAGAAGCGAAGTCGATTCTACGGAGCAAATCTACCCACGCAAGCGCGAGTCAAAGCAGGGCTTGAGGCGTCAGCTGGTGTACGACTCCAAGGAGACGGCGGCTGATCGAGCGTTGCCCTTGCGACGACTGCGCCGGTAAGCAACTTAGCTGCGAACGCCTACACTGGGTGTCGGCTGTCAGCAGCTCCGATTGACCAGCGACGCGCGGCGAGTCGCAAAACACTCCGCCGCTCTCTATCGCGTTCGGATCACGACAGGGCTGCGAATCGGCGTTGGCTGGATCGACAGCCGTGTCATGGACGCTGCGACCGGAAGCGCTTGCATCGCCGGTTGCGGATCCGACCGCTTCGCTCCTTCGTCGAACAATTCGGCGGCCAACGCTACTCGCTGCCGGGGATCGAAATCCATACCAGGCGGATAGGGGGCAATTTCTTCATAGGAAAGCTCAATCAGCCACATATCCCCAGCGGCTTCCTTTTCAGTTCCGGGTTTGAATTGCGCCAGCCTGTATCGCCGATCGACGCATGGAAACGTGGGGTGGCCTCCCCGCGGTGCCGTAACTCCCCGCACTTCCGGTCCGGGATGCAGAACAGGCCGTATTCTCCGGCACGCCCAGGTGGCATGGGCAACTTCGTTTACAGGCGGGTCGGCGCAGACAATACCGAAGGATTGGCTCATCGGCTTCAGCGAGCCACCTAACGGAATTGGCATTTGAACACGGACAATGTCGCCCGGGCTTTCGATGTATCCTTGCCAAAGTACGACGACGGATCCGGCGGAGGGTTTAACCATTCGCGGCGATGTCGGCTTCCCGTTTCCGATGGTCAGATCGGCAAGCGCGTTGATTCGATCGTCAACTAAGGGCCGTTGTCGGATTTGCCGAGGAATACGCGAAATCTACATCTGACCACTCGCGACCCGTCGGGACTCTTCGACACCATCAGAAACCGCTTTTTGCGTGTACCTATCGTGTAGTTGTTCCGCCTCAAGTGGACCCACCTGGGCGGGGGTCCAAATCAAACGGTTCGAGGTGAGCCTTCCGGGCCGTCACCCTTCGCATCACGCCGATGCAGGTGAATCCGTCTTCACGCTTGCAGCCATGTACTCTGCTGCCTCCCCCGGTTTTCCCCAGGCACCGTAGAGGCTCAAGTGGCCAGCGACTTCCTAGGAAACACGTGCGTGTTCCGCGCCAACCTCGTCATGGTCCGCACATGGTCAGCATCAAGCGCGATTACGAGGCAGGAGTGCGCGGTTCTTAGTTCTTTCTCCGCCTCGTCAAATTCGGACAACTTCGTCAAGCACGTGCAAACCCCCATCCGTGCGCAGCGCCGTCGCTAAGAATCACATCTCAGTAGGCTGACTATTTGATAAACCTGTCTGCACTCTTGGCCTTGGCGCACTGGATCGGGGACGACCTGCCATGCGACAACGGGGCATTTGGACGTCCCGCGATTCCTGCGCACTCGCGCAACGCGCCCGACCAGGGATGCGACGGCCGTGTTTGGCCGTGACGCGGTTCGGATATGGTGTCGCGTGAACATGCCCCGTCGGGCGCGGATACTGCTAGTTCGGGTGGTTAACCTGGGGAGGAACGTGTCATGCGCGGAATCTTAACTTTGTTGCTGATGCTGGCCACCGTCGGAAGCCTTGTGGCGGGATGTGGCTCGATGCCACCATCGGCGCAGATTGAGCCCGCGGAAAATGATGACTCGACACCCGAGGCCTTGGGGTCAATGACGGCACAACCGGCGTGGATTTGGATGGCTACCAACCGGGTCACCCCAGTGATGAGACTTGTGGGCCGAGCGCTCCCCCTTTCATCCTTCAGCCTCCCCTGACTCAGAATGTCCCCTCTTCCTCCATCTGTTTAAGTCGTCTTCTCGCCGTATCTTCGTCATCAAGGGTAATGTGGTGCCACAGCTTGTGTCGCACCAACGTCGCGAATAACCCGCACGGGTTTCTTTCACCTACCCTCACCGCGCGTTCAGCACCGGCGAAGAATTTCAACCTGTCAGCCTCGCACTTTTTCACGAATTCTCGACGTACCGCCTCCTCAAAGAGAGCTAGCAATCGGCTCGAGTCCCGAAGGTCCTGTATCGCGATGCGTCGAAGCGACGGCTGACCCTTTCCCTCCAGATCCTTGATTGAAAAACCAGCGGGCCGGTCCGCAGCCACGGCGGGTTTCTGGTTTTTAGTTCCGAAGGAGTTTTCTTTAAGAATCAAGAGAGGTGATCGTTTGGCATCAAAACTGCCAATTCGGGGTGATCGTTGCTGTTCCTTGTGTCGCGATTCATTTCGTGCAACGACGTAATGGCACGGTCGTTGAAAACCACCCCACTCTGCGTTCACGATTGTCCGTCCGCCAAAACGCTGACGGTGCCAGGCATCCGCCTTCGCCCCAAGTAGCCAAGAGTCCCTGATCAAACGCTTCCGCGCAATCTTGACGTTGCGTTTGTCCAACCCAAAGACCCGACCAATCCACGACGCCGAACATGATCCTTCTGATGAATACTCGCCCCGCCGGAAGTAGCAGCACCGAAGAACATGACCGAGCATAGTCGCTGTCTCCACCTTCCGCGACCCGGCTGCTATCCGTCGAATCGCACGGCGGGGCACGGGAACATTTCGATTCGCTTGCCCGAAGTCCTCAACCATCATCCAAAACCCTGACTTGTTATCCATTTGGATTTCGTCAGGGGACTTCCCGAACGTAATCGACTTCTCCGACCACCAAAGTAAACCGGCGCTTTGCAATCGTTTCAGAGCTGCACGAATCCACTGTACCCCTGCCCCATCGACCAACTGCCGGATTTCTTCCTCGCGGTACTTTGCAGGGATGCCCTTTCTAGCGCCGCAGCGCCTCGCCACGGCCTCATGGCATGCAAACCATACCCGGACGTCGTACCATCCAATCAAATCGGCTGTATACGCAAAATAGACTCCTAAAATGTCATAGGCCCGAATGAACCGGAATCCACCGTCCGGCTTTGTCCTCCTCTCCACGCAGTTCTCCTCATGCGGACGGGGTCCGCTCCAGCAAGGCCCGCTACCGGCACTTCAAGCCAAGGAAATCCTGCGTGCATGAAAATGCTTGACGACATGCTCGGACTGCGCTATGTCGAAAGAACCTGTTTCTTTCCCGCGCGAATCCGTCCAGGATTTGCTCTCATGGCACGGCGCGACTTTGCAGGTCGCTCCGTGCTCAAGTTTTTCGGCTTTAGGTCATTGCAGCATTGCCTCTCATTAATACATCACATTGAGAACGACCCTCATTGGTCGCTCAGGGCATCCATGGCACGATGGCAACAACCAGGCAAGCCGCGATCTTTGCCGAGATAGTGCGTATGCCCGCGTGCCTGCAAGCGGGCACGCCCGCCAGGCTGCACGCAAGCTTACCCGCACGCGCGCCTGCCATGCCGCTGTGCGCGAACCGCGGCCAAAAAAGAGGATTGCGATCTAAAACACGATCGTCGTACACCTAGATGCAAGCGTGCGCGCAAGCCGGCTTTCTGGCCTGCGGGTGCGCCCGCTGCCCAGCATGCATACAGTCTTACTCTGTTTTTAGGGACTCGATATGAAGCAAGAACCGCTCGGAATTGTCGTCGCGATCGGCAACCAGAAGGGTGGAGTAGGGAAGACCTCCAACTGCATCCACCTTGCGGCTGCATTGGGTTGCCGTGGCTACCGCTGCCTCATCATGGACCTCGACCCTGCGGCCGGGGCCACCAAACACCTCGGCGTGCCGGCCAACAGTTTCGCGGGAACGCTTGAACTGCTTACCACCGACGAATCGGTTCAAAACTTGGCTATCACAGAAGGCATGCCGCAGGGTGTCGAGCTGGTTCCATCGAGGCCGCAGCTAAGCGAGATTAACGAACTTCTTTCCAAGTACCTGGACAAGACCTGCGTGCTTGAGCGGCCCATCGCAGAAGCACGTCTCCGTTATGACTTCGTGTTTCTGGACACGAGCCCATCGGCTGCGTTCACGACTACCGTTGCGGCATATTGCACCGCCGAGTGGTTCTTGTTGTCCTCCTTCCCACAGCCGCTCTCTCTCGCAGGCTTGACGGAAGCGTTTAACGACATCGCGGACGTTCGAAAGCATCGCAATCCTCGCTTGGAGGTGATCGGAGTCGTTTTCACTTGCATCGATCGTCGGGCAAAACGATTACGGTCCAGAATCGAAGCCGTGGTCAAGGAAGCGCTTCCGCGACGGCAATTTGAAAACTCGATTTCGCAAGGCGTAATTCTTCCAGAGGTATCCGACGACGGAAAAACACTTTTCCAATTGCCAGACTTCCAAACGATTCCCATAGCGCGGGAGTATCTGAGGCTCTCCCTGGAACTGGAGCATCGTACGAGAAATCGCGATGCGTTCTTGGCCGGGAACCTGTCCCCGGTCGATTACTCCAACCTAGACCCCCTGCTGCACGGCGATCAAGCCGAATTGCTGGCAGTCAACGAGTAACCATCACAATGGCCAAACCACTTCGACAGCCGCCGCCGTCCTCCTCCGTAGCCGGCTTGCTCGACCTCAGCTCCGCAGCCCGAGCTATTGCGACGCAGCCGCAACAGAAACCTAGCCCCGTCAACGGCCGCACTCGTATACAATCCTCCCCGCACCCCGAAACGGCTGCTCATGCCGGGGAAACGCCACATGTGAAAAGACAACTCGTGCTAACGCCGTCGGCGGATCAAGCTTTCAGCAGTTTAGTGAACCTGTACCAGGACGCCACGGGAACCAAGCTCACCGCTAGCCACATCGCTCGCGCCATGCTGAGGGGAATCACGCATTGTTTCGACCAGCTCGAACGGCGAGCCAGGAAGCTGGGTGTCATGAAGCTTCCTTCCAACGCGAAGGGGTGCGTGCTAGAGCGGGAACGGTTTGAGGCTCGAATCGCGGACGCCTTTGTCGACGGCATTCGTGCGTCGTCCGTGATCAACGACGATACATCAATCTGATGCATCCACACTCTGACGGGCACAACCTACTTCTGACGCGTAGGGCGGGAGGTTGATCCGATGGGGGAAGAGAACCCTCTAGCTCGGAGCCATACCGGCAGGAGGGGGTAACTGCACCTCGGCTCATCGCCATCGGGTTCCAAGGGCCTTGCGGCCTCGACGGAGCGAGAACCCGATGGCGACGAGCCTTGGACGGCAGAACAAAGCTGAGGCGACGGTTGTCGCGCCACCACTAAGAGACGCAGTGGGGTGGACGATGCCGCTGAACGAACTCCAGGCCCTTTGAAGTCACCGCAGGTCTCGAATCAACCATAACACCATCAACCAGGTGAGGTGCCCTTCGCGTGTCAGGTTCAGAAAGGAGGCTTTATGCCTAACGAGAAAAACAAGCCTGTTCACGAGATTCGAATGGGAAGAATCAAGGCGACGATTTGGCACAATGAAACCGAGGGCGGAAGCTCCCGGCACAACGTGCAGATTCGGCGTATCTACAAGGACGGCGAGGAGTGGAAGCAATCCGATTCCTTCGGCCGCGACGACCTTTTGCTTGTCGCCGAGGTCACAAAGCAGGCCGCTTTGTGGATTTTCCAGCGGGCCCAGGACGAGGTTTAACGGAGTTCGCCCAGCCGTCAAAAACGGCCAGGACGAAACCAACACAAACCGCGAGGGACCACCCCACCTGGCCCCTTACTGCCTTTCCCGCTGAGCGAGCAGAGACTTCCTTAGAAGGTAAAACGGAGTTGCCTTCGGCAACGCGGTCTTTCCGCGACAGGCTCCTTGGCTCTGGTCGCGGCGGGCAAGAGCCGCGCCGGCAAACACCACGCCGTCACGGCTCTTGCTTTTCCGCCGCTTCCCGCCGCCAGCGGTGCCTGCCGCCATCAAGCGGTATCCGCCGATCCGCCTGGCGGCGGATCTTGGCGGATGCTGGTTTTGTTTTCCCTCGGGGCCGGGTTTTTTTGCGTGGTTTTTGTGAACGCAAAAAAACCCGGCCCTCTCCGGGAAAACGCTCCTCAGGTGAGGTTGCTTCACCGGACGGCAATAACCAAGTTGGCGATGAGGGCTCGACAATCTATCAACAGGAGAAAAGCACATGAATGACTTACGTACGCGTGTGGACGCTGATCTGCACACCCCGACTGCACCAACGAAACGAGAAGTTCGGCCTCTTTTTGAGGTCGGTCGGATATTCATCGACCGTCGAGTCCTCGACAGGTTTCCACTGGCCACCATCGACGAGGCTCTTGCCGACCATGTCGAGTGCCAGACCGGGCCATGCTCTGACTGGCAACTTGTCGACGACGTCTGCTTACGTGACGGCGGCCCTATGTTCTTCATCTTCCGGGATGAATTGGGGAACGCCTTTCACATCCTGACGGAGCCGGACCGGTCCAAGACCACGGTCACCATGATCGACGAACGCTGAGCTTTGGACCAGCAGGAGCTTCCTGCTGGTCATTAATGACAGGGTCGACTCGTCGGATGCGCGTCGGCATTATTGAGGAGAACTAACAATGAAAGGGATTCAACGTGGGAAACTGTTTGAGTTGGGTGAGCTAGTCATCACCAGTGGTGCAGCCCGTAAGCTGGCGGACGATGAAGTTCGAGGGGCACTCGGTCGTCACGCAAGGGGAGATTGGGGAGATGTTTGCGGAGACGACCGTCAGGCTAACGACGATGCTCTCAAGGCTCGTGAGAGATTACTGTCGGTGTACCGCGACAGGGCCGGCACGAAGTACTACATCATAACCGAGTGGGATCGGTCGCTTACCACGATCCTCCTGGCCGAGGAGTACTGAGTCGGAAGGATGACGGCTCTCAGGGCCGGGCGAACTCGGCCCGGCCTTTTCAGTAGTTGCGTCCTCTCGCTGGAGCGTGCTAGCTTCGTCCGATGCCATCCCACAGGCTCCGTTTTCAACTTGACGACCGAAATGACGAACACCCGTCCCCATGGGCCGTAATCAAGGGCTGCATCGTCGCTGCTCTGCTCGGGGCAGTCTTCATGATGACGGTCGGCCGAAAGCTCTGGCCGATGGAGCCACGCCCGCAACGTATCGAGTTCCGCAGGTAGACGCCGCGGCCTCCGAGCCGAAAGTAAAAGGGGTCAAGCATTTCGCCTGACCCCCATGCTGTAATCTACCGGAAGTAGACCCACTCGATGATTCGAGATGAGGCCCCTCCAAGGTAGAAGGCGAGGAGATACCATCGCCACGATCGGAGCACAGCCAGCAACGATCGATTACCTTGCTCAATTTTCGCGAACAGATGCACGTAGTGCGTCTGGTCACGTGAATCACTGTCTATCATACGACCTCCATGGTTTGGTTACGTTTAGCCCTGATGTTCGGTAGAGACCGAACATCTGAGAAACGCCCCGGAGGACGAGATAGACAGCATGAGCCAGGAGTCGGCACGCTTTACCTCTCGCCGACAAAGAGGAACCAAAAGTCGTGCAGTCGAGGCTGCCGATGAAAGTGTATCCTCGCTCCACCGGCATTTCACCTAGTTCTTAACCGGATTGTCCCGATTGCCCCCCAGCCGACCGCACGGTGCGAGGTGCTGGCCCAGCGGCGGGCGTCCATCTATTGACCCGCACCCAGGACGTGGCCTTGCGGTTGCCCGCCATCGCATGTAACTCGCGGCCGTGCCGCAAGTTACAGAGGCGACCGTTCAGGCCTTCGCGCCCCGTCCAAGAGCGGGCATAGTAGTGGGTAGTCGAGCCGTGCATGAGCGTGCAAGTTGAGTTGACCAATCGCGATGAAGCGATTCTCCAAGCACTCACCAACCGAGTGCGAGTGCTGTCGATCGGTCAGGTCGCGCGCACTTTTTGGGACGGCTCGGTGCATCCGGGAACCGCCGCGAAGCGGCGACTCGCCCGGCTTGAAGACGCCGGGCTGATCGAACCCATGATGCTCATGGCCCACCCAGAACTTCTACTCTCCGACCCCGTTGTAAGGTGGAGACCGGGTGACGCTAGCCCGGACTTGGGGCAAGCGTCCTACCGGCTAAAGGCTCGGTGGACGAAATCACCGATCCCCACGGCGGTGGTCGTCGCGTCAGAGAGAGGCGGTAATGCAGCGGGCGGGATCGGAGGCCGCAGACCACGGACGAGCGAAGGAACCCACGACCTACATGTCGCCTCAGTCTACCTTCGACTCCTCCGCGACAGTCCCTCCCGAGCCCGCTACTGGGTGTCGGAAGGCGCTTTGGCGAGACCGATGAGAGGGTGCGGCAACAAACTGCCCGATGCGCTCATCGCCTCACCGAGTGAACGCACGGTTGTTGAGTTCGGCGGGGCGTATCCGAAGAGGAAGCTTGAGGGCTTCCACGCCTTTTGGGCCAAAGAACAAATGGCTTACGAGATTTGGTAAGATGGAACCGCGGGACAACAAGATCCTCCGGCACATCGGCCTTTACCGCATTACTCTCAGGCCCGTGTTGGAGAGGCTCTACTTCGCCGGGCGGTCCTCCGGGAACGTCCTCCAGCGATTACGAGACGACGGCTACATTGCCGGGGCGAAGCTCCCCGGGCGAGTGAGCTACTATCGCCTTTCGTGCAAAGGCGTCCAGCATCTGCAGCTCCCTCTTAGCCGCGCGACAGCATTCGGGGCCCAAGCCCTCCAAACGCATCTTGGGATTCTCTGGTTCTGTTGTATGGGAGAGACGAGACGCTTTCGAACGGAAGGTGAGTCTCTTTCCAAGCTCTTTCCCGGGAACGCCCCAAAAGGCGAACACTGCGTCGAGCAAGGAGACAGGCAGCGCCTCTACCAGGTCTACGTGCCTGGCCCCGACACGCCCGTTCGGCGGATCGTCCGCGAGCTGCGGAAGCGCTTCCACGAGGCTCGGCTCGATGCGAGTGTGGAACGCTGGATGGATGGTCGCCTCTACGCTTTTGCCACGCTGGTGGACACCGATAAACGGCGGAAGGCTCTTCGCGCGGCACTCAAGAGCGCGCCGGAGGGCGACCAACCGTTAATCTCCCACGCCTATTTCCGTGTCGAAGTAGTCCCGGGCATCCGAACGATCAAAGACGCTTTCGGAAACGGGCCCGTTAAGATAGGTAAGAGTGTAGCGGAGGGCGACCCAGAAAAGACATAAGACCCGATTGGGTCTTACGCCTGCCGAATGGTCTGACATAAGCTCCTCCTCTTGTAATTCCCTTCCAATGCGCGGAAGGTACGGTTAAAAATCACCCATCGGCCCAGGAGGCCAATCGACGATCGTCAACCGAGTCGGAGCCACGCCGCGTCCGTTCGACTTCCCGTATTTTTTCCTCTCACGGGATAGAGGATTCAAGACGCATCGCTCACGGTATTATACCCCGATTTCAAACCGCGCCAAGAGGAATCTGGAAGGCAGGAGACACACCAACGTCACGACCGCACCGCACATGGCTCTGGGGAAGAGTGTGGGGAGCTGACCCGCTTCCGCCTCATGTACAAGATAGGCTCGATCCCCTGGATTCGTCGCTCCTTCCGCACGGCGCAAGGCTCCTTCTTGATTACCGAACCGAGCCGGGCGGTGAGAAAGCAGCGAGAAGCGCCGGGAAGCGGGCGCTTGCACTCGTCTCGGTTCTTAGCTTCGCAGCTGTGTTGATTGTCCGGGCCTTCGCAGGGCCTCTCTGGGGGAGGGAAGGGGCGCTGAGGGGTGCGATGCTGTGGTTCTGGTGCGCCCTCTTCCCCATGCTTGGGCTCATCGCGCTGGTGAAGTTCGTGCGTCGGAGATCCAAGGAACATATCCTCCGCTGGCTCCTCGTCCCCACCCTTGCCTTCTCCGTCCTCCATTGGGCTGCGGTCGGCTTTCAACCTGTCACCGGGTTCTTGTTGCTTTTCATCCCATCCCTTGCCTACGCAGCGTGGGTCGCTGACCGCATTTCGGGCCATTACGCCGCCTGGATGACAGCCAATCCGTTGCTTGACCTTGAAACCCGAAGGGTCTGGGCAAATCGGTGGGAAGAGGCGCGATTTATCCCGGGCGCCTTACCGGGGCGATTGAGGTGCGCCGGGTTCCGCGTTCCTTCGGGTGTGGACCCCGAGGCCGCGGAACCGGCCCAGTATGCACTCGCCTTCATCGGGGTATTTCTGGCGGCTCTTGTCTCGTTCGGGGTGCTGCTCGGCTGCCGGGCGTCCGATGGGGGCAGGTTTGTGGCCGGCATGGCCGCGATCTTGGTCTTCGTGGCAGTCCTTCTCGCCTCGTGGTTTCTTTGGAACAACCGTCTCCAACCAAACAGGCTTAGGTTACTTCGCGTGTGCGGCGTCGCGTGGGCTGCGATCCTGAGTTGGCTTTCATACAACTCGCACGACACCAGAGCTCCGGGCGTATTTCAGAGCCCCTCCGGGTGCTGCGCGCGGCGGCGGCGGCTCTTTGGGTGGGCGACGTTTCTTCTTTCGCTTTCGATCTTGCCGCTGTCCGCATACTTCCCTGTCGTGCTCATCATCAGCGGGCCACTCCATTGGATCGAAGCGGACTTGAAAGGCCCCGCGGAAGAGCCGGCCGCAAGGGTGGTTGAATCCGTCGGGGAGCTGGATGAGGGAGAGCGCCTCTACTACGACCAACTTTCGAAGGACGCCGAAAGACGTGCCTATCTTTCTAAGGTCTCGGCAAGACACGAGGAAGAAGCTTCCGAACGCGCTGCGGAGTACCGCGTGAAGGGGGCTTACGCCCAGTTGACCGCCGCCCCTGAGTCCTGGCTCTGGCCGGCTCTTTGGCGGACGCTTGGGATGCGATGGTACTTCTCGCTGGCCCTCTTCCTTTCGCTTGCGCTCTCGCTCGTTGCCGGGCCGGTGCTTTTCTTTGTCATTCTCACATTCGTGGCCGGGAGGCTCTTAAGTCTTTATCACTCCGCGCTTGAAGGAAGCCTGGCTTATGATCGACTTCCCGGCGGGTCTGTCTGGGACGCACGGGTCGCTCGTTTGCGAACATCTTCTGCACGCGGCACTTGGGATGAGACCACCGTTCGAGAGAAAGACCACCTCTGGCTCGGCACGAGTGTCCTTAACGACTACCCGGTCCTCCTCAGCCGAAAAGTCTTGACCGAACATGCCCACATCATGGGGAGCACCGGATCAGGAAAGACCGCACTTGGACTGGCGCCGCTCATCACCCAGCTCATTCGCCATGCGGACTCGTCTGTCGTCATCATCGATTTGAAAGGCGACAAGGCACTCTTTACCGGCGCGCGCGATGAAGCGCTGGGAACCGGGCTGCCTTTCCAGTGGTTCACGGACAAGTTTCGCACGCCGACTTTTGTGTTTAACCCGCTCCATCAGGCACACCGAGCGAGGCTCAGCACGTACCAACGCACCGACATGCTCATCGGAGCCTTTGGCCTTCACTACAGCAGAGCTTACGGCGAAGCCTATTTCTCAGACGTGCAGAACCATCTGCTTTTTCGCGCGCTGCAACATGAGCCCGATTGCTCGTCCTTCGTAAGGCTCCACGAACTCTTGAGGAATCGCGCGCTATACCGAGACATGGACAAGAAGGAGCTTCGTGACGCGTCGCACATTTGGAAGATTGTCCACCGGCTAGCCTCTTTCCCCGCGCTGAACGCGACCGACGGCGACGGGACGTCCAAAGAGGCGTTGGACCACGCCATCGATCTCGGTGACGTATTCTGCAGCCCTCGTGTGGTCTACTTCTACCTGCCTGCCGCGTTGGAGAGTGTCGCGGTGGCTGAGATTGCCCGCCTGGCGTTGTACAACCTTCTCACCGCGGCGGTTGGCGCCGAAGGGAAGCGGCCCCAGGTGTTCTTGTTCATTGACGAGTTCCAACAGATCGTTTCCAACAACCTTGAGATCGTCCTTCGGCAAGCTCGAAAGTTCGGAATCGGTATGATCCTTGCGAACCAAGCACTCGCCGACCTCAAGACCAAGGAGGTGGATCTCACGCCGATCGTCTCTGCGAACACTAATTTCAGGCAGATTTTCTCGGCGAACGACGTGCCGCACCAAGACCTTATCATCAAGAGTTCGGGAGAGGCCCTCTACGAACTCGTCTCCGTCACCGAGAACTCGTTACGCTCGGACGCTGTTCGGACGCAGGAGGTGGTGGGCCCGCGCCTTTGGCGAAACGACATTATCGATTTCAGTAATCACCCGCAGCGCTCGCTTGTGCAGATCGACCGAGGTCACGGGTTTACGCAGTTTGGCGGCTACCCGTTCGTTATCACCTCCAAGTTTCACATTAGCGAGGAGGAGTACAAGCGGCGAGAGGACGCCCCTTGGCCAGAGTGCCGCCCCCACACGGTCATTCCACAAGTGGACGGTCCGCAAGCGGGCCAAGCCGTGCGCCCGCATTCTGATCCCCGCAAACCTGCAAAAGAGGACTATTCGACCGAGCGTGCAATCCTGGAGGAGTTCTTAAAGGAGGTAATGGAAAACGAAGGCGGCGACGAAGGCGGCGATGAGGAATGATGGTTCCAAGGAGTTTATTGGAGGTTGAGAAAAGCCATGCACGAGAAACCTGAAAGGCACGAGACGGCATTGGAGCCGAGGAGAGTCAACGTATTTCCGGTTGAAGGGAACTACCCGCGGCGCGCATTTCCTTGGCTGAGTGTAGTCGTCTTTCTGGTCGGAGGTGCCATTGGAATCGGGGCATTGCTCGCCTGGCAAGCCAGGAACACGAACTCGATTGCGCCCGTCCTCGATGCGCAAGCCGTTCGTGAAAAAGAGAAACAGATCGAACATGAAACGGTCATCGCCCGGCAGAATGAGAAGATCGCAACGTCGAGAGCGAGACTCGAAGCGCTGATCGCCGAAGGAAAGGGCGCCTTGGAGCAGGTGGCTCTTTTCGAGAAAGAGCTTGTCGCGTGGGAAACCAGCATCGTGCCGCTCCTTAACGATGAAAGAGGACGCTTTCTAGCCGCCGACGAGGCATGCTTGAGCGCCTTCAAGGCAATCTACAACAAGAGAAGGCCAAGCCAGGCCGATGGCGCTTCCTTGCGGAGGCGCATCGAGACGCTCGTGAGCCCGCTGGAACTCGCGCTTTCCGCAGAAGGCACGGCCTACACGCCAAGCGAAGACATCCGAGCCAGCATCGAACGAGAGCGAAAAGCAGCCGAAGCCCTGATACCCGCTTACCATGAGCCGAGGACACAGATCGAAGGAATGATCGCAAACGCTTCACAGACCCACACACGTGCGAGCCTAACCCTTGAAGAAGCGATCCGCGCGCTTGATGCGCGACACGCAGCCGAGCAGGCTAGGAAGATTGCCGAGGCCCAAGAGACTGAACGGAAGAAGGCCGATGCGGCGATCTCTTCCGCAAAGGCTGCCCAGGTCGCGCAGGAGGCAAAGAACCAGGTTGTGCAGATCGAGGCAAAGACCGTCGCTGACCAAAAGAGGGCTGACCTTGAGGCTGAAAAGACCATCGATGCTGCAGAGCGCGAGCGCGTTAAGAAGGCAGCGCAAAGCGCGGACGTTGCGAAGGCCTTGGCGCCTTTTGTCTCTGAGGGCTATTGGCAACCAGGAAGGCGACCGGATCAATGCACGGAAAAGGGGCCGGTGTCGTTCTCAGCTCTTCAATCTAGTGGCGCGCTCCAAGACACGCCTCGAGGCCTCCAACAACTCCTCACGGCAGGAACCGCGCTTCCGAACGGACGACTTCAGGACAAAGTGAGACCCCGCTGGGGCTACCCGACTCAAGTCGCACGACTGAGCCCCGCCCAGCTTGAGGCTCTTAAGACGGCACAACGGTATCTTCGAGATTTTGGGCCAACGCTGGTGGAACTCAAGGTGCTGGCGCCCTAATCAGGGGCGAGTGTCGGCCAGCCCCACCAACCGGTGCGTTGAGGCGGGGGCCGACCCGCGAATAGTCAAACCGTGTTTGTGTAGGTGCCAAAATTGTGGCACTATCAGCTCTGGAAAACCAACTCATGGAGGTGATTATGGATACTGAAACGAAGAAGCCCGTTCAGACATTTCGAGACGGAGCCATCGGTGTCTCCGTCTGGAAGCGAGATGGGAACCAAGGCGAATTCTACGAGTTCACGCTGAGCAGGTCCTACAAAAAAACGGACGACGAAGCGGGCTACGCGCAGACATTCCGAGAATACAACGAACAAGCGCTTGTAGCCCTGATCGGCCAAGCATCCGCTTTCATCCGGGAACAGAGTGAGCAGAGCGCGAGTCAAGCCGCCTGAACCACGTTGAAACGAGACATCAGGTCTCGGTCATCGAATCCCGCATCCAACCGAGCCTGGTTGGACGCGGGTTTTTTCTTTGATGATCGATCGCACACCACCACCGAGATGCAAATGGAGAGAACAGCGAGCCACAAGCGCGGCGACGCTCGCCCGGGACGGAATGGGACTCTTCGCGACGCCCCCGAGAAAGCAACCGGGCTCCAGCTTCGATTCGACTTCGACGCTCTTGCTGCGCCATCGCACGCGGCTATTAGTGAAGGGGAGGAGGCTTGCCCTGAATCACGCCTCGCGTTGCGGTTTGCAGCTCTCTTGGAAGCTGATCCGGAAATGCGGTTCGACAATCCGGCGATTTCGCGACTGACGCGGGAGTTCTTTGGACGTTCCGCTGGCAGCGGCCGTGCGGCTTACGATGCCGCCGAGGCTGGCTTCAACATCTACCTGAGCCGCATGATGCGGGACCTTCGCGATCCGCCGGCCGCGATCGATTGGCTCCTTGCCGAGCAGGCACGCCTGCCGACGCAAACGCGCCGTGACCAGGAACAGATTGAACTCCAACAATTCAGCACACCCCCGGCTCAGGCACTTGTCGTCGTCAGGGCCGCAGGGATTCGTTCTGGAATGAAGGTACTCGAACCCAGCGCAGGAACCGGCAATATCGCCGTCCTGGCACGATTGGTCGGCGCCGACGTGGATACCAACGAGATCGACGAACGGAGAATCAGCCTCCTTCTCTTACAGGGTTTTGCCCCGACCGCGTTCGACGCAGAGCGGCTGGATAACCTGCTCTGGCCGGGAAGATTGTACGACGCCGTGGCCATGAACCCGCCGTTTTCCGCGACGGGAGGTCGGGTTAAGGGGCACAATACGCACTTCGGCGCAAGGCACATCGAGCAAGCCTTGCTTCGCCTAAAACCCGGCGGTCGTCTCGCAGCAATTGTCGGACGCGGCATGGCCCTAGACCGGCCGGTTTTTCGTTCATGGTGGGCCGGGATTGAGCAAAGATATCGAGTTCGGGCGAACATCGGCATGGACGGTGAGGGCTACGCCAAGTTTGGAACGACCTTCGACAACCAGATCATCGTCATTGACAACGACGGGCCGACCGAGAGCGAGGTGCACATCATCACCGGTACAAAGCTTTCCTTGCATGCCGCGTATGAGTTAGTGTCGAAGCTATCGCAGGAGGACGTGCATGGGCGAATTTGCAAACACGGTCAGGGAACAAGCCGCCGAAGCGATGCGACAGATTTATCAACAGGAAATTCCGAGCGGGACGGATCCGCTCCTCGAATTGATGGGGGCGCTTCTCGACGATGGGGCAGGGGGCATCCAGTCTCCACCAGACGCGACGGTGACAACGGAACAGTGGCTCACTTGGAATCGCCTTGCGTCGGAACATCAGCCGGGATTGGTACGCATGATGACGCGGGAACTGGAAATGGAAAGCATCGAGCTTCCGACACAAACGGACGCGATGAAAACCTGGGCGGCTCAACTTCTGTTGAGGACACTCGACCGGCTGGGGATGCTGTAGGTAAGCTCGACACCGCCCTCACACATCAGGTGATCAGCATTGAAGAGGGAACGGTTTTTGCTGCTTATCGCGTGCAGAAGGCGGTCGTGCGGGGAGCGCAGCCGCATCCGGCAAACGTGGTTGAATCCACGGCCATGGCATCCGTGGAGCCGCCGGACGTCACCTATCAACACCACCTTCCCGCAGAAATCATTTCCGAAGGACGAACCTCCAATCTTCAGCTTGAAGATGTGATCTACGCCGGCCAGGCGACAGAGGTGCTCCTCCCCAACGGTTCACGGAGAGGGCATTGGAACGGTGATGGCACAGGAATTGGGAAGGGGAGGGAGATCTACGCCTTCATTTACAACGAGCTTCAGCAAGGCCGTCGGAAGCACCTCCATATTAGCGCTTCGCACCAGCTACATGCCGACGCGGAGCGCGACCGCGACGCCGTCGGTGTGCCGCTTCCCATCGTTCATCAGGCCCGGTTCAAACCCACCGACGTGATCAACGCGAATTCGGGGGTTCTCTTCACCACATACACGATGTTAAGCACCGATTTCGATGGTGAGCAACCCCGATTCAAGCAACTCACTGAATGGCTCGGACCGGATTTCGATGGGGTGATCGCATTCGACGAGGCTCACCTGATGAAGAACGCGGCCGCCGCGCCGCATGGCGGAAAGGCCACGGTGGACGAGGGCACGCTTCGCGGGAACATGGGCATCACGCTCCAACGCCTCTATCCACAGGCCGTGTCCGCTACTTCAGCGCCACTGGAGCGACGGAGGCCCGGCACATGGCGCCGTATGAACGGCTGGGACTCTGGGGGGCGGGCGCTCCATTTGCCGACTTCGCTGAATTCCTGTTAGCGATGGAACGAGGTGGTGTCGCGGCGATGGAGATGCTTTGCCGCGACTTAAAGAGCGTCGGGACGTATCTATCTCGTACGATCAGCTACGGTCCGACAAGGTTGCCGGATGGCAGCATCGTGCCCCAAAGCGCCGTCGAGTATGAGCCTCTGTTGCACCGGCTCTGTAATGCGGAGCGACGACAGTATGACGAAATTGCTGATCTCTGGTCGGAACTTCTGGTCGCATTTGAATCCGCCGAGCAGAACGCGTGCCAAAAAAGGAATGGCCATCGGTACGCCCAGTTCTACTCCGCCCAACAACGGTTCTTCCTACAACTTATGATGGCCTACACTCTGCCGGACGTGATTCCAGAAATCGAGAACGATTTGAGCCAGGGGCGGTCAGTAGTCTTGAGCCTGTTCAACACCGGGGAGGCGCAGGCGGATCGCAAGGTTCGCGACGCACGAGCTAACGGAGTGGAACTCTCCGAACTCGACGCGACGCCGAGGGAGATGATTGTACAGCTCATCGAAAAACAGTTTCCAATATTTCAGTACCGCGAAGAAACGGACCCCGTCACCGGGAGCGTCATCACGGTGCGCGTCGAGGACGCCGCCGGAAACCCTGAAATCAACCGCGAGAACCAGCGGCGACAGCAGCAACTTCTCGATAGGGTTGCGGACCTCGATTTTCCCCAGAACCCAATGGATGCGCTGGTTTCTCATTTTGGCATCGGTAGCGTGGCCGAAATCAGCGGCCGGACACATCGATTCGAGAACGGTAAGTATGTGCGTCGCAAGATCAAAGGCGTGGGACGACGCCAACTCAATGCGTATGAGACGCGATTGTTTCAGCAAGGAAGGAAGCGATTAGCAATCATCTCCGGCGCCGGCTCCACCGGCATCAGCGTTCACGCCGACGTGGACGCCAAGAATCAGGAACGTCGCGTATTCTATGCCTTCCAGCTTTCATGGTCCGCGGACCAACAGATGCAGGCCTTCGGACGTGTTCATCGCTCGAATCAGACTTCCGCACCTATCATTCGGTTGGTCCTTCTCGACCTGGCCGGTCAGAAACGGCTCGTAAACGCGGTGTCCAAGCGACTCGCCGCGCTCGGCGCCCTCACCAAGGGCGAGCGGCATTCGCTCTCCAGCGACCTCTTTCGCCCGGAAAATGTGACTGACTACTACGGAAAGGCGGCACTTGCCCGGCTTTATCGAAACGTCGAGTGCGGCCAGCACAAAGACGAAGGAATCGGCCTTCGCGACCTAGACCGGATGGGGGTGCTCAACAAGGAGAAAACTGCGGTACGGGAAAACTACACGAGCAACGTCGAGCAGTTTCTGAACCGCATCATGGTACTGCACGTTGAGAAGCAGAATCGCATCTTCGAGTTTTTCTACGAGGCGTACGTCGACGCCGTGGAAGCAGCCAAAAAGAATGGGGCGTTTGACTTCGGTGTGGAGGAGATTCGCGCTCGCAACCTGCGAAGAATTGCCGAACCGCAAACTCTCTTTGTGGACCCGGCCTCCGGCGCCCGGACAATGCTCCATGAACTCGAAGGCGAGGTGGATGTCATCCGGCACACCTTCGAGGCCTTAGCGGAATCTGCAATCCACGGGTTCTATCGAAACCAACGCAGCGAGAGAATCTACGCGGTCTCGGATCATTGGGATGCTAATCGCAATGAGGTGTTCCTCACCGGGGTCAAAGGCTCCCGACGCTCCCTCGATCGACGGGAGTTGGATGAAAAATACGAACGCGTCGATAGCGCCATTGCGCAAAAATGGTGGGAAGTCGAGTACGCCAACACTCCGGCCACGGAGCCGCGTCGCTCCCACATCCTGAGCGGCGCCATTTTTCCGATCTACGACAAGGTCATGGGCTCATCGGGCATCCAGAGTGTCAAGATCGCACGGGCGGTACTCGCCGACGGCCAAGCTCTGGTCGGCTTGAATCTGGGTCCTTCCGACGTGCCGAACGTCAAGCAACGCCTCGGCCTCGGCACGCCACTCGGTGAGGCCTCGCCTTCCGAGATTTTCGGTTTACTAGAGGGCGGTGCCGTTATCGAGCTCGATAACGGCTGGCGGCTCACCACGGCGCGCATCACCGGCGACGAGGTTGTTGAGCTCGTTCTCAACGGAGTTCCAGCCAATCGAGAAGAACTCCGCGGCTACGGATTCACGGAGGAAATCATTTCATACAAGCGTCGCTGGTTCGTTGTAAGCCATGACGCTGCTCCTGCCCTAGTGCGCTTACTACCCTATCGCAAACCGGTGCGCGACGCGGCCGCTAGTAGAATGGATGGCCCGACGGCTCAGGCCCTTTGCACCTGACCCCCTTTACCGCCTCAGGTCATCCCTTAACGTATGTCGTGCATAGGCGGCGGCATCGCAGACGGATGTTGCTGGTCGCCAAAATCACGCTGCGGAAGTGCTGGAAGGAAGCGGGAGGCGAGGAAATGGCCAACGCCGTGTTGCGCGACGACTTGTTCGCTTGTGTTTGAGGAGTCTGCATGGATAACAGTGAAACAAAAACTCCTATGGATGCGGAGTTCAACTCGTGGACGAAGGAGCAACTCGCTTCTGAGGTGCTTCGATTTCGCGAAGCCGAGCGATTGCACAAGTTACGGCGTCGTCGCCTATTCCATGTAGCGTGGAACGCCATTCTCCGCGCTTTCGGCGGCAGGCGCCTCTACCAAGACGTTCTGCAATTTTTTCGTAGTTGGGATCACTGGCTAGTAAGCGGCCCCGTACAAGGGAGTTGGCCAAAGGACGAAACCTACTCGCTAGCGGCTGCTCTCGTTAACCGTCTTCTCCTAATTGGCATTTTCGGCATAACGATTGCGGCCGTCCCCGTTCTTGTTCTCTTGACGCAGACTCTAATTCTCCACGGCCAGAACCAAATACTTAGCGAACAGAGCAATCTTTTGAAACTGCAGGTGACACAATCCGAGCGTCAAAACAACTTGGCCGCTTACGGGCACACCAGTGGTCTCAGACAGGAACTCTACCTGCCCCCGAGTGACTCGTTTGGTGACCAACAACATGATGCCGGAGACCCCGCCGTAGTGCCGTCAAAGCAGCCCGCACCGAACAGAACCACAATAAGCCGGATCGTGCTAATGGCGGAAACTGAACCGGAAATCGTTGTTTCGGCGCTGCAAACACTTTTGCAGGACGAGGCATCGGTTGTTTCCGCAGGAGCCTTAATTGCACTTCACAAGATCAGCAGGCGCAACAACACGCAGGTGGATGCGTCTGGGGCTCGTCTTCGGCGTGCGAATCTAGCTGGAACGTATGACCTCGCGATGACGACCAGTCCATCAACATTTGGCTGGACACGCTTGGATCTGACTGGAACACTCTTTGCCCAGGCAGATCTACTGGGCGCAGACCTTAGAATGGCTGACCTTTCCTATGCGAGTTTTAGGAACGCAAACCTCATTGAAACCAATCTCAGTGGGGCGCTTCTGATACATACAGACCTTTCACATGCGGTCCTTAACCGCTCAAACTTAATACACGCGGACCTTCAATTCGCGAATTTGAACGAGGCGCAGTTGATTGACGCGATAATGCTTGGCGCTAGTTTTCGCGCTACCAACTTCGCGGGCGCAAACTTGACAGGGGCGAACCTGACCGAAGCAGTTTTCCTTACTGGTGTCAACTCGCTCTGCGAGGCGCAATCGCTAGCAAACATTCAGCCCCCCGAACTCAGAGATAGGCTGTTTCAAATCTGCCCCGGGAGATTTCATACTGAGAAGTAGCCGCCTACTCTGCCTTATGAGTTGACATCCGCCAATTGGCGGCGTTGGTGTTCGACGAGGTGATCATCCTACTTGCGGACTCACAGATCCTGGAGAAGACGATTCGGCTTGAGGCCGTCGCTACCGCGCTCGCGCTCAAGGAATGATGGTGTTGGGAGAGTAGGGGAGTAGACTTTATGGAAGTTGACTTGCAGGCGTGATGAGGAGGCAGGTCGCCATGGCAATGCATGAATGGGAATCCAGAGAAGAAGCAGCGAGGGATGAGTACGAGCGTGAAATCGGGAAACGAACGCTCGCCGAAATCAGAGAGAACGCCATCAACGCATACTTCTTCTACTACGGCGATAACATTGAGCATCGCATCCAGAGACGAATTGACGCAGCGAAGGAGCTGGTCGGGATCCGATTCAACGGTGAATCGCTGACGAGCTCAATAATTGCCGTTGAGCTGACCATTCGCTGGTTCTTGTTGCGGCCATTATGCGAGGCAGCTTTCATGTCAGAAGAAGTAGCTGGAATCCTCGTGCAGCGAATCTTGCCATCCCGAACAACCGGTGCAGACCGAGAAATCTTGCCGAAGATCCTACGGGAGTGGGGTTCCGATCTCAGGTCGCTCAAAATGAGTGACGGAAATGAGCTTTGGGAAAAGCTCACCACTGAGTACATCACGGCTCGGAATCGGTTCGTTCATCGCGGTGAGCCTGTCGAAGAAGGGATCGCTGCGGGCGCCGCTGATGCAGCCGAGCGACTATTGGCCGAATCGATTCGCATCGTCACCCCGTTCAAGGCGCGAGGCCAGGATGGATGGGCACCGCAAGACTGTCGTCGCAACCTCGACGAGATGTGATGCCTCCGAATGAGAATTGTGGAGCGCGTGGGACTTGGCAACCTCATTAGGTTGTGCGGCGGCTCGACAATGTCATGTCAAGGACAAAGTCTCTTAATGCTGTTAAGCACAGTGACAATAAAAGTTGGATCGGGGGCGTAAGATATGGGACCCATGTCTGAATACACGAACAGCGCCTTGCCAAATGTTAAGGCGTACCGAACACCCCAGCCCATCGATCCGAATGACTCATTGTTCGACGTCATACTGAACTCGCAATCGCGAAAACTAGAATATGGAATTACACCTTCTGTATTGTCGTCCTCAAAATGAAGGCCGGTTGTTCCCAGCACGAGAAAGCGCACTGAGAAAATACTGAACAGCCCCCTGGCCCGGCAGTCCCAAACACATAGCGGAAGATTGGGATAGAAAAGATTGAATCTAACAGTGACGGTTTTCAGGATCTTGTTTGGAATAGATGGCGGTCGATACATCCGTTTCATGTCTGGAAGGGCAGCAATTGCAGTTTTGATCTGTGCGAGCAAGTCCTCTTGCTGTCCAGCACTCCGACTCTGGAAAGTCGGATTGGTCCTCGAATCGCGAATCGCGCGCAATACTTGTCGCACAACCTCACCCATGCCACCCGAGGTCGAGGCGGCTAGTCTTCCAGCGAGCGTTGGTGAATACGAAGCGACTCCATCGAAATCGAGTCCGTGCCACACTGGAAGAATGACTTTCGTTCCGTCGCGCTCACGAGTCTGCAAGCCATCTAGCTCGATCTGTGGCCATCTTTTGGCAAAAAAGGAAGGACTCAATACTACTATGCCGTAACGTGATCGCTTAAGTCCGTGATCGATTGAATGACCGAGGCTATCACCAACTGTCAAAGTGAACTCGTCATACCAAACGCGCAATCCTTCAGCCTCTAGCGACGATGCAAGGCCTCTTACAACGGACTCCTTGTCCTCGTAGGCATGGCTGATGAAGACGTCCCAGTCGTAAGCGTGTGTCTCGAGCAACTACGTCAACCCCTTAACTTCGAAGCAATCAACCGTCTTGACACCGTACCATAAAGGACGTTATGTATAGCGGAAGGGGCAAGGAGGCCACCACGTACGACACACGAAATCATCCCTCGACCTGATCGGGATTTAGCCAGCCAGGGCCACGCCAACACTGTTCCGGAGTTCATCGCTGCTGCTGGTCCGAAAGCGACTCGGCGCTTCATCGAGTTTTTCACGGTCAACATCCGAAACGCGAACACCCGCGCGGCCTACCTCAGAGCGATCCGTAAGTTCGACGCTTGGTGCGAACGACGAGAATTAGCGCTTGATCGCATTGAGCCTATCGCCGTCGCAGCGTACATCGAGGAACTTGGCACAACCTATCCAAAACCGACCGTCAAGCAAGCCCTCGCCGCCATCCGGATGCTGTTCGATTGGATGGTTACCGGGCACGTCATGAATGTGAACCCAGCCCACGCGGTCCGCGGTCCCAAGCATGTGGTTCGCCGCGGCAAAACGCCGGTCCTCGACGCCGAGCAAGCTAGGCAGCTTCTCGATTCGATCGACACAACCACGATCGTCGGGCTCCGTGACCGGGCTATCCTGGCCACCATGTGCTACACGTTCGCCCGCGTTGGCGCGGTCGTATCGCTCAAGGTCGAAGATTATTTTCAGCAAGGCAAGCGTTGGTGGCTCCGGCTGCACGAGAAGAATAGCAAGGTTATCGAGATGCCGGCCCACCACAATCTGGAGGCCTACATCGACGCTTACCTTGAGGCCGCCGCGATTCGCAGCGATCGGAAGGGCCCCCTCTTCCGACGACTCGACGCGCGCGCCCACCGCGATCTCACGTGCGAACCGATGAGCCGGCTCCATGTTTGGCAGCTCGTGAAACGCCGGGCCAAGGCCGCAGGCCTTCCCCACGAGGTTTGCTGCCACTCGTTCCGGGCGACCGGGATCACAACGTACCTTAAGAACGGCGGCACCCTCGAAAAGGCCAAGTACATGGCCGGTCATGAATCAGCACGCACCACCGGCCTCTACGACCGCCGCGAAGAGGAAGTATCGCTCGACGAGGTGGAACGAATCGTGATCTGATCCCATCTATTGGCGAGGCCTACTGGTCGTCTCTTGGAAATATCGCTACTCGTTGCCGCGTCCACTTCACGAGATCCCTGGCAAGTTTTCTGGTTGGAAATGCGTCAGGGTCATTCCGAGTGGGTGACAAGATTCGATGCCGGTCTAGAAGAAGCATCACAAAATCCGAATTCGACCGACGGCGGAACTCATCCTCTCCTGGGGCAAATGGCATGGCAAGTCCACGGCGCGGCTTTGTCGAAAAATCAATCAGCTTCTCCCACGTCGCAAGATTAGGGGTATGAAGCTTTTCCGACCAATCTTCGCCGCTCGCACATTGAACAAGGCAGATTGGACGACCACCCCAGCCATCTTGAAAGCCTCTCCAGGCGACGAGATCGAGTCCCGCGTCCTTCGCATGTGGTTGCGTCCAGCGTTGGACCGCACCGCGAAGGGCCGGCTCCCCTATTGCGGACGCCAATGCGTCAACCTTCGCGGTCACCGAGTTCGCCGCGATTTTCGACCAGCCGAGCGGTTCGATGTCCCATTGCATCGCCCGAATTGACTCTGCGCAGAGCCTCTCAAACAACTCACCTTGTTCCCCATAGTTCGTCCCACACTTAGCTTCCACGCACTCTCGATAATGTGGTTGGACTCCGAGGGCAAGGCAGAATGCGTACGCAGGACGCTTTCTCCAATCTACCGTCCGACGAATCCGATTTCGTTCTCTACTAAGCGCACCGCCGCCACCCAGAAGATCGAACCTCCGCCCCAATTCCGTGAACACATTGCTGACCCATTCGTTAGCAAAGCTCTGATCCCGATAAGTATTGTTCTCAATCAAAGAGTCGACGACATCGGCCCGCGAAATACTTTCCGAGGTGAATAGCGCACTTGCCTCGACCCAGTCGGCATGCACGTCTAACCGGCCGTTGTGCGTGCTCACCGATACCGCGAAACCCGTTTTGGGAATAGATAACATCACCTCAACTCTCTTTTTATCTTTTCTTCTAACGACGGGAAGAGCTTCACGAGCTGCACGGTGTCCATCGCTAGCCGGTCCACAGCCTCCTTGACTCGCTGAGATTCCTTGTGAATGTGCGCGGCCCGGAGCGCCTCTTCCGCTTCATCCGCGGCCGTCTCAATGTGCATCGCTACCTCCGATTCTGAGACACCAGCCATCCTCTTTGCTACTTCAAAGGAGGGTTTCGGTGTGCGTTCCAGGTAATCGACTGCCTTCCTATTAGACAGTACTTTGCCAAACTCATCGACACGACGAGAGTCGGTGAACAGAGGCTCATGCTTCGCATCGCCAAACAGCCACCTTGCAAAGTTTTCGAGCTGATCAAGCCTGCTCTGGGGCACAGGTTTCTTTGCCGTCTTAGGATCTGCATCGACGTCTATATCTAGATACTTCCTCACTCCGTCGCTGCGGATAGAGAGGTAGAGAACGCTGAAACGTTCCTCAACCTTCTCGATGTCGACTTTCTCTGATTGTTCTTCCATCTGAAGCAAAAGACGGTAGGAAATATAATTCTGCCGAACGATTGGAAGCTTGCTTCCGATGCGCCTTCGGACCTGGTCGTATGTTAGCTTGTCTTTCTCAATGAGTTCTGCAATGAACTGCGCTTTTTCCGCGGGCTTCCATTCTTTTATCCCCGTTACGTGCCGAAATCCAAGGTACGACTTGACCGAGTTTCGATCTGGCATCAGAATGTAGGGGATTTCTTCGCGAAGAGCTTTCAGCCTCTGAGTCGGCACACCTTGGACCAATTCTTTCCAGGACCTCGGCGCGCCTTGCCCAACCGTGGCCTGTTCGATCAACTTCAGTGCAGCGAGACGACGGTTCCCTTCCACCACGACGAGTTCGTTGGCTTGTCCAACTTTCTCGATAACCGCGATGAGTGCTTCCTGCGGCCAAAAGCCGCTCTCGCAGAATGAAGTAGCAAGCTCTTCGAGCGTCCAGTCCTTCATGATGTTAAGGACTTCCTCTTGGCTAAGCCCTTTCTTGACCCGCTCTCGACCAAGTCGCGGGTTCTGAGCATCCAGGAAGAGCTTGTCGATACTGGTATACTCGATCTTGTCCGGGGCAGGTTTGATGGGCTTGGCCATGGCGAATACTGTCCTTCTGAGCAAATCAAGCCCGCATGGCGATGGTCGCTCACGTCCTTCGGCACGCGCCGAGTGTTGCGGGAGCCCCGGTCCCGGGGCGTTACGGTAGTATCTTCGTTGCACGACGGTCAAACAAGGCAAGACTCGGATTGCCACCTCCCTGATGTCTCGGACCGGCGGCTTTCGGATCAAACGGGGAACCGCTATCGAACCTGGGCACAGGCGCGCGGCCCGATTCGTAAACCCCTTTCGATGCAACGAGACCGATTTCAAGTTTTCGGCGACGCGAGTCTTGGCAGCCACGACGCCTCACCACCCACCACGAATCCACCCCCGTGCCCGCCCCCGGCACTGTAGGTAGCCGGTACCGCTCAGGAGGATGGAAGTGAATTGCAATCCAGCCTCCTTTCGCCCTCCGAATCCTCCCCGGTTCTCTAACTAGGTAGGGAGTTCCGGGCTCCTCAGGGAACTCGCCTTGAGCCTTGACTTTGGATTCCGAGCCGCGCAAATGGCGTTGCGTTATCGACCGAGCAGGAGCACCCGGAACATGGCAGACGTTTTCGACTCTGCTACGCGCAGCCGTATCATGAGCAGCATCCGCAAGCGTGATACCAGGCCAGAACTGCGCGTGCGTAGAATGCTTCATCGATTAGGATTCCGTTTTCGTCTCCATCGCGCGGATTTGCCGGGAGTCCCTGACGTTGTTCTACCGAAGTATCGAACCGTGGTCTTTATCCATGGCTGCTTCTGGCATCAACACTTCTGTCCACTTGGAAAGCGGCCCAAGTCGAATCGCGGTTACTGGTTGCCGAAGCTCAAACGCAATGCCGAACGTGATGCAAAGCACAGACAACAACTTCGCGTGCGCCGATGGAGAGTAGTCACGATTTGGGAATGCGAGATTGAAGATTTCGAGAAGTTAGAGCAGCGCCTACACCGCATCCGTCAGGTCCAACTAAGGGACTTCTAGAAACAACCTTCAGCTAGGCACAATTCGCCTTATTAATCTTTTGACGTTGGGCTGGCACACGCCTCGAACAATAATCCCATTCTCGTCAATTCCGCGGCTGACAGATCCTGAGACAGTGCCAAATCCGAAGCAAAACGAATGTCGTGGACTCCGGGCGGCTGGTCGTCGCGAACGCGAGGAATGCGGGCCATGTCGAAGAACGCCAGAGATTCCATCGCTAACTCCCAGTCGAATGCTGCCCTGCGCCCCTCCGAAACATCCTCACCCAACACTTGCAGGCACACTCGCTCAATTTTCAAGCGCCCCTCAGATGTTGGAGATAACTTCGCCACCTTGTCCCACAATTCTCCAAGCGTAGTACCATTTGTTGATTCCTCGACGAACACCGACGCTGCAACTGCTCTCGCGCCCGAAGCAGGATACGCTTGCTCAAAGCTAAATTCATGCACGCGCGTTCGAGTCGAAGAAGACTTGATTTCCACCCGTTCTGCCCCAACGCTAAAGTCGAAATGCTCGCTCGATTCAGTGTGCCATGCCTGAATAAGGATTAGGGGACCTTGGGAACGAGCAATCAGGAACAACTCCGCCCAGAGTCCGCGGAGCGTTTGTGCACGGGGTCGGCGCGCTAAGCGAAAGAGTTCAACAAGGCGCTGAATTATGATGGATAGTTGACGCGAATCCACAGCTTCGCCCAGGGCGGGCAAGAAAGTAGCGAGGATCCTCAAGAAGCAGCGTTGAATCTCACGCTCTTCGCTTAAGCATCGGATAAGAGAGCATCGCTCCACGGCGGTCGTGACGCTAGTGCTAATTCGACAGGATACGTCATGTTCCACTGTCAGATTCTCAAGGCTGACGGAAACCGGGCGGTCACGACCCATGCCCACAATGATTCCAATCAGCGCCGCCGGCCGACCCACTGTGTCCTTGGCAACTCGCCATTGCGGCTGATCGCGCACGGGGACCGCGGAGAACGACTCAAGTCCGTTAAGTGTGGCCGCCGGCTGCGGCAAAGAATCGAAAAGCTGGCAAAGGTCTTGCATGGTAGGAATAGCGACTTCAATCGCCTCCCTGCGGCTGCACTATCACATCGTCTTGCACCTGAGGTGACAACCAGATCGCCGCGAACTCTACGTCCCGCGCCACCACGGGAGCGCTGTCCTGCCTCCCCTCGGTCAATGTCATCCTATGTAGCTGAACGGTGACTGGTGATTGTCGCAATTGGCGATCCCCGGCGTAAATACGACCGCGGACATCGGGATGAGGCCCCTGGAAAAGCTGCTTAATCGTCCCATCGTCATCTACCCCGCGTCTGGTCTCGACTTCGGGACGCATTCGGTACACAACGCACTGTGCATCGGGCTGCTTACCCAAGAAGTTATCGATCATCACAAGGGCTGCCGTCCAATTTTGGCTGTCCTCAAAGTCGCGTAGTTGTAGCGAAGCGAGTAATTCATCGTAGACTTCCTGCAGCAGGAGGCCTTCCGCGATTGTATGTCGATGATAGGGCGTGCGTTCATCGCTTCCTCGATCAGGCCCAAATCTATTCTTTTTCCGCGCCACAAAGTTTTCAATAACTCCGCGATTCACATCGAGGTCAGCCACTTGCGGTCTACGTGGATGGCACCAACCCTGTCGAAATGTTGGACGTATGAAGTCAATATCGAGCACACTTTGACGGGTTGGCCGCAACGATCGGTCCAGCAAAAACACGCGCCGCAACTCCTTAAGAGACCGACCTGCAGCAATATGCTGAATCAAACGCTTTCTTATATCCTCTTCGTGGTTTACGTACGTCCTGAAATTGGCCGCCACAGTTAATTCTAAGAACACTCGGCAATAGCCAAGATATGGTCGCTTATATCCGAGAAAACGCGCTCTTTGCTGAATTGTGTCTGCATTGCCAACTCCGGGTCCACGAGGCATGTAGGTGACGGCTAGACCTTCTACTGTAAAACCACGGTCAAGCTTCTGGCCTCCAACGATGACCCACGAGTAATTCGTTTGCCATCGGATGTTTTCGGCTTGCCGTAAAGAATTCACCTGCTGCACTTGCGTTCTTCGTACTGCGTGAAGTAGCACGCGCTCAATCCGACCGAAATCCTCAATGTCGGGTACAGTCGACGCAATGTCACCATGGGCTCGCTTAAAATCGTCGACGAGAACTTTGCGGTCAGAATCGTCGGGATCAGAAGACAAAATGTCGACCCACAATCGGCGAATTGACTGTACCCAATTGAAGTACTGGACGTGGCCCGCGGTTTCTCGCGACGGATGGACCATCATAGAGCGATTTTGCGGCGACTGATCGCGTCGAATTAGACCCGAAGCTACACCCACGAAAAATAGGTGCAACGCCTGGATCAAGCTGTCTGGGGGCTCCTGTAATGGACGGGCGGTCGTTGGAATCTCATTCGGCGGAATCGTCTTGATGTAGGGCGATCGCTCCGCAAAGAACACCGAACCTCCCACATAATCTGGCCCTGGCTGCAAGACGATCGGAAAATCGGGTGATAGCACATCAATAAGGTTGATGAGAAGTAGGGCCTGTGGCGTCGCGGTGTACTGTAGGAACGAATGGTTTGGCAGCAGGTCCCGAAGCTGCTGGATGCGCCAATAGGTCGTGCTCAACTCCCCCTCACGGACAAGATTATTTAGACTTGCTTGATCGGCTTCGTCATCAATAATCAGCGTAGGAACGTTTTTTGCATCAGCTAGGTCCTCAAGCACCGATGTTAGATTGCGGAGCCGCGAATGCTGTTTTAGTACCGTCATTAGAACCGTGCGTTTTTCCTGACGGGGCACCGACTCATCCCCCCATTCGGCGAGGACATCGCGGATCCGAGGCACGTCCGAGTCAGCTGGGTTGTGGAAGTGTTCCCAACGACTGAACGTTGATTCTTCGACACCGAGGTCGCGAAGGAGCCGCCGCCGAGATTGATCCGCCAAATCGCGAGTCGTTCCAGCAATCACAACGATAAGACGGAACCCGTTATCATTGGCCATGGCGGCAACCGATGTGAACGACAGCGTCTTGCCGCTCTGCACATACCCCACAACGAGTCCTGTACGGTTGCCTCTGATTTCCGTTGGCGGAACGCAACATCTAAGGACGTCTCGCGACTCCTCCTGAACTGAAGCACGGAGCCCCTCATCCGTGAGTGTTCGTTCTAACGCTGCGCGTGTTTCCTCTCCGACCAACGGGTCCCACGCCGAGTCGGGGACCGGCGGAATCCCTACTATTTCTACGCGCTCTGCTTCCGCCATCGCTATACTCCTTAAACCGTCCAAGAGTTACACGCGACAAAGTGCAATGCTGAGAATCTTGTTGACCTTCACACGAATTGCTCCAGCCTGTCGGACCCCTCCATCCCTTGCGACTTTCTCGGCGAGGCCTAGTGCGGCGGCGACCCGCAGAATTGGCTCGATTTTGTCCGGATCCGCCCCAGCAAAGCGCTCCATGAAAGGGTGAATCAACGACAGCCGAAGTCCCACTAGCTCACGACCGTCAGCAGTATGCGCTTGGGTCACGGCATCGCTGATCTCCAACCAATCGCCGACTGCCGGATCATCCGTGAGTTCTAATACAATCCGCCAATGTCGATCCTCGAAATCCACGTCGATTACTCGCCTCGACGCCAACTCTGCCTGACCCAGCTTGTCGGGTGGTTTGACTTCATTGGACGCGCTGCTGGCCTCCGCGAGCGCCTCGCTCCCGAAACGCTCCAGAGACCTTCCCGTGTTCTCCGACGCGCTCTCGGCGGCCGTTCTGAGCGCTCTTCGGGCCGGCCGCGCGCGGTAATTCCGGACCTGCCGGAGCAACGGTCGCGATGGGTCGTTGATGCGCTCCTTGAGCAATTCGAGAAAAGGCTCCTCGTTTTCGTCCCATTGAAAACCATCTTTCGTATGAGAAACCTGAAATCCTTCTAGATGCAGTTCACCAAAGAGTCGTTGATACTCAAAGTCATTCGGGTTGCCAAAAATCAATTGCGGACGGTACTTCTCATCTCCGCTTCCCTGAATCAGTCGATTTCTTCGAAACAGCGACAGTCCTGCATACCGCGTGCTTCCTTCTCTCCGAATTGCCACAAAGCCTCGAGCGCTGAGGCCATGTCCGAAATCAAAGTCGTCTAAATCTACGCGCCATTCTACTGGGTCTCCGACTGGCTCATGGTTTTCGTCATAGGCCGGCGCAACGAGTATCGAAGGCTCGCTGTATAAAACCTCCTCCCCATTAAACCGAAGTATCGCAAGGCCATCCCGGGTGTATATTCGATAGATATCGCTCAAATGTTCTTTAATCTTTGCTACCGTGCGGCCCACTGGGATATTGTGCAATCGAGTGAGCTTTATCTCGGTGAAATGCGCGGATTCCGCCGCAGGCGACTCGTGCACATCAAGTTCTTCGAGTTGATCATTTACGATTTGCTCGATATCGAAGCTAACTACCCGCTGCACAGCTTCACCTAGTGCTGATGTTCGCACGTGCCAGAAAGGAGAGAACCAACACGCAGCGCTCTTCATTCCCATCCCGAATTCGCAAAGCCCGCTCCGATCCGGCGGCAACTGCGCCGGGCGAAACGCTCGCGGAAAATCGTCTCTCGCGATGCCAGCCGCGTTATCTCTAACTCGTAGTTCGCCGCCGTCGTTTGTATCTAGTTCAATGTCTACATGTAGGACAGCCGGACGTTTGCCCAATCGGCTTAGCTCGGCGCGATGGTCGAGAAAACTCTGGATCGCATTGTCGACGAATTCGGCGATTGCATACCAGGGCCTGTAGTTCAGATGTGACAGAACCGAGAGAACGGTAACGCCAGGACGTATATTCACGCGTTGAAGTGCTCGACTCGCATTCACAATTCGCGCCATGCTCGTCGCCCGTGCCCAAAAAGCTCGATGAACTACGCTGCACCCCCGCGCGCCAAAGCGACGGGTACACACAAGGAATGCGCTATTCTCTTGACAATTTCTACATTCACTGCGTTGCCAAGGGACTGAAAAACCTTCGACTGCGTTGATGGCAAATGTTTGAGTGTTCCCATGCTTTGAAGTCTCGCGCACTCGCGCGGCGTCATATATCGCCTCTCCCACGCAATAATCGGGACTTGCGTAGTTGTCATTGCAACCAAAGATGGCGCAGTTGTCGGTCGTTTGACGCGGACCCCTGAAGCGCGAAACTGGATCACTAATTTCCAGATATTTCGTTTCTCACCCTTGCAGTTCCATTCGAACTTCTGGAGGCTCGGCGGGAAACCCAGGAGTTTCGACAACCAAGGCTTGATCCATCGCTTGTTGGCTTCGTAGTACTCACGATTCTGTCGGATGAAAAGTTGTTTCCAGCGGGGAAAGACGCCTGCGTCTCCTCGGGCATAGCTCGGCAAGCGCAATGCGATCTCGGCCCGACGTGTTCGATTAAGTGTTCGGCCGAAACATCCCCGGCAATTCCTCAAAATGCGAAGGGGGACATCGGACAGAGAGTCGTATTTCGTATATGGGTACGTAGCACCAAATTCCATCGCCCAGATCGGAAAGGAAGGCAATTCTGACTTGGCTGGCGCGCGTTCAAGGAACTCTTGCCAAACCTCTAAGCAGCGTACTACATGGTTGGACAAGGCTTTCGCTTCAGCCGGCTTCCTTTCTAGAATCGCGTGGATACTCACGTTATCGCACTCCTTTTGCGGCCATGCGAAGTGCGAGAGACCGACTCGACTTCCGACGATGAAGAGTCGCTCACGGATTTGCGGAACACCTACCCAATGTGGAGAGAGTACGCGTGTATCAATCTCGTAGCCGCACTCATCTTCGAGCTGTCTTCTCATTTGTGCCCACGTACGACCCCCATCGTGACGTTCAAGATTCGCCACGTTTTCCATCAAGACGTAGGTGGGACGGTGGAACCGAATGACCCGGAGGACGTGCCCCGTAAACAAGTCACCCCATAGTTTACATCTGGTCCCGAGTTGCTCGCCGGCTTTCGAGAATGGCTGACACGGGAATCCTGCACATAGAATGTCATGACGCGGGACACCTCGGGCGGGAAGCCCGCGGAGGTCGCCGCAGGGACGGTCGCCAAAGTTTTTCTCGTACAACTCTTGAAGATCGTTGTCTATGTCACAGGCAAAAACGCAACGATGGCCAAGGCTTCCCAGCGCAAGTCGGAACCCGCCCAAACCACAAAACATGTCAGCAAAGCGAAGCCCTTTGCCGTTGGACCATTCGCGTGGAATTTTATACCTCCTCAAAACGGGCTGGAAACCACCAACCTTGCCGGTCAGCTTAATACCTCAAGGTCGCACCGCAAGGCCGTCCAAGGGACTGGCCTGGTTTGGCGACCCGCTCCCATCGGTAACGGGCCTACCGCGGCCACTTTGGCGCGTTCCCTGGCACGAGCCAGCATGTCGAACCCTAGTGTCAGGCGAGGAGAATCGAGTTCCACACCTCGGAGCGCTCAAGCGCCCCTTCGTCCTCGTACTCGCAAACGACTTCATCCGAAATGATCACCAGCCTCCCGTCATCCCGCTTCCGAACAACAAGCCAAATCTCTCCGCCGCTCTGCCAAGCCTCTCCACTGAAGGCCTTTGCCATCGCAACCGCACTGTCCTCTGTCATAACAACGCCCCCAAGATCACGGCTCAGGCCGCAAACTAGTTGAGACCGTCCCCGAACGGCTTCACGATCTGCCGACGAAGCCGCAGCGCCGACATCGGCACTGGCTCAAACCCAGCTTCCTTCCGCACACGGTTCACCGCTCGAAGCATGTTCAAGAGCTGCCGCCGCACAGCGGCATACCGCTCAAACCGAACCCGCTCGAACTCCGCCGCAAGGTTTTCGACCGACCGGTGTGACGCAAGTCCCACCATGTATGCCTTGAGCCGAAGGTACTCATCCGGTGCGATTCTGACTGACACGTGCCACCTTCGGTCCACTCCCCGCCGATACGAGATGGAGTATCCAGCGTAACGAATCGGGTGCCGGCGGACGTCAAGGATGCGTCTCTCCCTTTCAAAGAACTCATGCGTCCCCCTCGTTGAAACGAGTACGAAGAACCGACCGTGGCGGATGTAACGAACGCTTGCTCGCCCCCCTACCTTGGCCCTTGCCCTCGCCCACTTGGAGATGTTGAGGCCGTACCGCTCGATTAGTTTCCGGTCGACCGCCCACGGATCCTTTCCTTCAGGAACCACCCCCGAGACGTAGAAAAGGTGCCCATGCTGCACATAGGCAACTGCAAGTTGCTGGACGAACCCTTCTAAAGTTACCGCTTCACACCGATACATTGCTCCTCCAAAACGAAATGGGATTGTTTCTGCGGCACAATCCCCAAAGCCATCAAACCTGTTGGTGCACGACCAACCTCTAGCAATAGGCTCACCGATCGAACGCCAACATCTCTAGGAGCTCGTCGTCCGTAGGCTTACGGCCCACTCCGCCCAAGTAGAACGCCTCTAACTTTTCCCGGACATGCCAGGGGAAGTCAGTCGGCGTCACGAACACGTGGCCCATGCGTTCGAGTTCCGCGATGTATTCCACCGCATCCTCGCAGATCATGCGGCCGTCGACGCCATTCCACCAAACCATAACTCACCACCTCCTTCGCACACGTAAGAACCTCCAAGCCAAACCGCTGCCTTCATGCAGCACCCCCATCCGCCACGCCCCAAGCACGCTGTTTTCAGAAATAGCAGCACGCCAATTCATAGGCGTAGCGATACGAAAACCTTCGACGAACAACGGCAACACGTGCCCTGTCCGTCGTCACTCTGCTGGCAAAAGACACCTCGCCGCCAAGCGAGACCTCTTTCGTCCGCTGAATCCGTTCCAACCACAGAAACCAACCGGGGGAGGAGTCACCTGAAGGCGACCCCTCCCCCAACCGACACGTCATCATCAAGGGTAAATTGCCCGTCAGCCCTTTCGTCGGTGTTTCGTGCCCGGCACCACCCGTAAGCACCACACGGCCCCGCCACTGCCTTGCAGCGGTTCCGCCCAGCTCCCGCCGGCTCCTACTTAGGCCCCGCTCCCAGACTACGGCTTTTGAAGCACCTCAAGTGACACACTTGAGGCACCGGCTATCACCCCGGAAGCCACAGTCCTTCCCCGGTTATTGATCGTCGTCTCACAACCCATCACGTCGCTTGACCAGTCCGCCCGTTTTCGGCGGAACAATCGCCGTGTTGAGGGGCTTTCCGGCCCCTCACACTTTCCGCCCGCAAAGCGCGAGAGATTTCAGCCTACGAAAACAGAAGCTAGGCTTACCGTTCAGCGAAGGTCTTTCTAACGCGGTTCGGCACCGTCTTGAGTTGCGCTTACCGGCAAGGGCTTTTCGCCCCTTTCATGGTTGAGCTTTTCGCCGTTCGCACTTTTCATGCGAATCGCCGGGCGTTGTCGCGCCCGGTTGCGTGCGTTGCCGCACACAAGCTCCCCACGCCGGCCTGCGTTGAACGAGGCTAACGAGTATTGCACCCGAATTGTCCTTGCGGACTTTGCCCCGAACCCCGCGGGGGGATTACGTAAGCCTTGCGGCCCACTTCACCCGCTTCAACGACCACGGCCCGCCTTGCGGCGGGTTTGTCCCGGTCGCCCACATTCATTGAGTGTCACTACATGACACGTCGATGGGATAGAACTACAGGATTACTCCGAAACGGGATTACTCTGTAGAGCCTCCCTCGCACCGGACGAACCGTAGGATAAAATGCCAGCGAGTTACTCCGAATCCTTCAGAGCACTTTTCCAACACCTCTCCTCCGAACCGGGCGTGATAGTTTCCTTATCACCCGGCTCTCCAGTAGTTGGCTTACGCAACTGCAGCGCGGTCATAGCGCCCATAATGAATGTCATCGTGGCACCCGCGACAGACGATCAACGTCTTCCGCCGCCGTGCCGCCATGACCTCCATCCACTTGGGTCGGGAGCGGCCTTTCTTGTGCAAATCAGCGAGCTTACGAATGTGGTGGACCTCGATATCGTCCGGTCCACCGCATAGCTCACATTTCTGCGCAAGCAGGCGTTCCAGCAATTCGCTACGACCGCTCCATATCCGCCGCTCGGATTCGCAGAGTGCCGCCCACGGGTTCCGCCTTAGCGGGATCGCGCCGAAGTGAGCCTCCAACGGTTCCTTACCCGAACCGCGGGGAATCACGACCTGGAGCACCTTGTAGGTGCCGTCAGGCGTTCGAAGCGTCCTGCCAAACTGCCGGTAAATCTTCCGGCTCGTCGTGCGGAACTTGTTGGCCAGCGTCTTGACTAGCGAGACCTGTGCCGCCCATTTCACTTTTCCAAGGGCAGCCAAGTTGTACGCCAGTCGGTAATATTGCACGAGGCCACCGTACTCTGCCTGATACCGAACGATGATGCTGTAGGGACCATCGTTCAGACGCTGCGGCAGATGCACCGGCTTGCCGCTTTGCATGTAGGGGGCGCAATGGGCGCTCACT